>Ga0315338_1000037_pt1 | contig 747860 bp, 675 predicted proteins | sample ASW8metaG_FD_204518 | JGI IMG/M metagenome (GOLD analysis project Ga0315338, IMG submission 204518) | Ammonia-oxidizing marine archaeal communities from Monterey Bay, California, United States - ASW #8 | ecosystem: Environmental > Aquatic > Marine > Coastal | place: USA: California | collected... | reverse complement strand
TGATAAAGACAAGCGTCAGCGGTATGATCAGTTCGGCCACCAGGGTGTTGCGAGCGACTTCGGCGCCGGTGGGTTCCAGTGGTCGAACTTTTCGCATGCTGGTGACTTCGAAGATGTGTTGGGCAATTTGTTCGGCGGTGGGATCTTCGGCGATCTGTTCGGTGGCGGGCGTGGTCGGCGGCGCGGTGGTCCTCAGCGCGGCGACGATCTGCAATTGCCTTTGAAGCTGACGTTGGAAGAGCTGGCGGAAGGGGTGGGCAAGACGATCCGTTTGAAGCGGCTGGCTTCCTGTGAATCATGTAACGGGTCCGGCGCGGCAGCCGGCAGCAGGCCGGTGACGTGTCCGACCTGCCGAGGCGCCGGGGAAGTACGCCAGATGTCCCCGTCTGGTTTCGTCCAGATGATCAACGTGTCGACATGTCCTGAATGTCGTGGCGAAGGTATGGTTATAGAAAACCCTTGCCGAACTTGCAGAGGTGGTGGCCGGCAGGAAAAGAAGGTGGATCTCGAAACCGAAATCCCAGCCGGTATTGCAGCCGGTCAGACGCTGGTGATGCGTGGTCAGGGCCATGCGGGCCCGCGAGACGGCCCTGCAGGTGATGTACTGGTTATTATTCAGGAGGAGCCACACCCTCATTTTAAACGGCAGGATGCCGATGTGCTGTATGAACTGCCGATCAGTTTCAGTCAGGCAGCTCTGGGTGATAAGGTGGAGATCCCGACACTGACGGGCAAGGTCCGGTTGACGATACCCGAGAGTACGCAATCAGGCAGGGTGTTTCGCCTGCGCGGCAAGGGTATACCACATCTTAACGGTAACGGCCAGGGCGATCAGCGCGTGCATATTCATGTACAGACACCCACCAAATTGGATAAACGTCAGCGAGAACTGTTTAAAGAGTTGTCAGCAATTGAGCAGAAACCAGGACAGGTGGCGTAGTGAGCGAAACGACGAATCAGCGAAACCTTCAGGAAATAACCTGAATCGCCGAATCGCTGATTCGTAGCTTTATTCTCTCCATCTCGACAACCCCATCTCCACATCCCGATCTACCGGCCTCCCCGCCCATACGGCATTCTCCTTTGGCGTAGACCGTGCGATCGAAGCCTCAATGACATCCGGCAGATCGAGTGTATGGAAACGGGTGCGGAAAGTCCCGTTGTCCTCTATCCAAATTTCTCGAAAACCCATCGGATAGCCAATCAAGCAGGCCGTATCTAAGATCAGACAGTCGTGAAACAGGCTGATCCGGTTTCGGTGATAATGTCCGGTCAATATCATTGAAATGGCAGGATGGGTTTTAATCGTTTCCTGAATACGTGCCGCTTCGAAAATGACGCCATGCGGATCGGGATTGTCCCGCTGACTTTCATGCGGTACCACCCACGGATGTATCGCCAGGATGAGCCCACAGCCGTCCACTTCCGCCGTGCGTGCTGCGTTTCGTAACGCCTGGTCCAATGCCTCGGTCCAGACACCGGCAGCCTCGGATATGGGGCTGCAATCATGGTACACATTAGCAACAGCAAGCCGCCATCGAGGGCCTACGTCTACCACATCCAGTATATAAGGAATCTGTATGTGTTGCGCGAACAGGTCGAATGACGCCTGTTGCGCATCGCTGTCATGATTGCCCGGCACATAGTAGGTCGGCGCCTGGAATTGACTGCATGCGGCGGCCGCCTCCCCCACGGCCCGAACATACGTCTCCCAGGGCATCTTGAATGAACTACCACCGCAGAGCAGATCTCCTCCGTGGACAATAAAGTCGGGATTCAATGCATTGATGGCTACTGGCATGGCATCCAGCACGCGTCGGCTCTGAGTCAACATCTTAGGGGCGCTGAAATCTTCAGGCGCATCAGGGTAATGATGGCTGTCGGTGACGAATACAAAGTGCATGGGCATAGAGAAACCTTACATATTTACCTGTAGGGATTACAGGCATGAGAAAAGAAGCAAGAATCTCAACAATCGAGTTTCGATATAATACATTAATGATAGGAGCCTATTCCTACGGGTGACCCTGATATGATCTGCACTGTCAGACTATCTATAACATTTAGATTGCCTATGAGCGACTATTTGTATCTGTTCATCATGTTATTCAACCGTATTCTCAAAAGATCCCAGATCATTCTCGGGCTATGTCGTATTAAGCTGACAGATGATGTTTCTACATTTCGAAGTATTACAGGACGTCGTTTTATAATGTAATTGTGCTTGATCGCGATGAATAGAACCTCAACGTCAAACGCGAATCCATTAATTCGGGCTAATGAAAACAGATCTTTTACTACCGACATCTTAAAGCCTTTAAACCCGCATTGAGTATCATATAGCTCTTTATTAAACAAAGCTCCAACGAAGGATGTGAATATTGCACTCCCCCATTTTCTTGCAAATGAAATCTCCTTAAAATAACTCGATTCAGGCAAGGAACGATCGCCTATAACTAGATCGGGATCTTCTTGCCCGAAATAGTTTATAAAATCTTCAAATGCGCTATATTCGAACGGAACGTCCACATCTGTATAAAAGCAGAATTCGCCGATAGCCCGATTCATTCCCAAACGAACCGCTGATCCCTTACCAAGGTGCTGATCACATCGTATATAAATAGCAGAATTCGCCAGCGCAATACGTTCTGTCAATTCGACATTTCGGTCGGATCCATCATCTACAACGACTATTTCGAATTCCAGGCATGTGCCTATTAAGTACTTTTTAAGGAGGGGTAGTTCTTTCTCCAGGATATGTGAGTCGTTATATGTAGGGATTATAATACTGATCATACAGTAGTCCTTCACGAGTTCTCCTGCCAGATAGAGAACCGTTCTACAAAGGCTCGACTTTTATGGACCAGCGCATTATCAACAATGGCCACTGTTTTCTTGATGATCGTCTCTTTAAGGGATTGAAACATACAATAACCGTCTCGGAATCCATGCTACCCTCAATACAGAAGGGCAAATGATCATGGTCTGTGTTGAAAAATCCCAGAACACAGGGAGGTGATAGAGAAGTACGTAATGTGTGACTTTAAAAGTAGACCAGACCATCGAAATCCAGCAGAGGTCTTTGGAGCTTGATATTAAACCATACACAATATGGTATAGGCTAAGATTTTGGTATATAACAGATTAAGTAAATGCCAGGGATCACGCACCCTGATATTGGCTAAGTGTAACCTTCCTGTTAATTGGGCGCCAACGTTTTCGATGAATCTTCGTATTTTATTACAGATCTTTGGCAAGATAAAGGGTTTACGCTCATCAGTTTTTTCATATTGCTTTTAATAGGCGTCAGTGCCAGTACCGCGATCCGATCTTTTTCATAACAGGCTTGTTGCCATTGAAGGTCCAGAAAGGCACTGTCTCCGATTACAGTGGTACCGGGTTCTACGACTTCTAAGAGGTCATCACGGCAGGTAGAATCATGGCCATAAGCTTGCAATATAACGGCGTTTACGATAAGACCATAATCGGTCATGCGAAACCCGTCCTTGAACCCGAAGTAATCCTCGTCTTTGGCGGCACAATAGTTCTACAATATACATGCTGATCCCTCCTGGTTAAAAATCTGCCTACAATATTGTCTCGACAACAATAAGTAAGGGAGGGATCAGCATTTTGTCAAAAATAAGTCACACATTATGTAGAAAGGTATACCTTACACATATTTCCATGTACCTGTTTGGTAAACAAATATAGATAAGCGACACAGTTGAAGATCAATCGAAAATCCATTCGGACAAGACAAATTCATGTAGACAATATATCAAGAGGGATAATCGATTTCGTATATATGATATCCTGATTCCGAGTATTTACAACGAAAAATCATGTCATACCAAATTGCCGGTTTACATGGATCAGTAAAACCGAATATGGCGCTCAATGAACCTTTGGCATAATAAAGCATATAACGAGGTCGATATACCTTCATATATGCGGTAATATCCTCTGTTGCCTCATCCGTTGATCCGTAATCATGCGGTTTGTAAAAGTTCACCTGACTCCTTTGATACAGGTTGTTTATATTTTTTGCTAAATCGCGGGTGCCTCCGTTTAACTGGGTGAGGTCGTCCAAGTCACCATATAATACGATGCTGCTGGCAAATGGACCATCATCTATGAGGATCTTTTCGCTGGGCTTAAGGTTATCTTTTAACCAGAAGCTAATCTGTTTATAACCATCCGGCACAACGTAACGGTACCTTAGATCCTTGTGTCCTGTTTTCCACGCCGGGACCGATGATGGATTCTGCTCAGTAAACGATTTAAAGTAGTAATAAATTCCTATATTGCCTGCCAAATGGATAAACAAAACAATAATTATCATCATCGCCTGGATTTTAGGGTCGTATTTTTGAACCATTTGATGTAATGTCCATATCCCTATAGGGATAAAAAACATGGTATAGTAAAGGGTGTAGCGTGAGCTGATTAACAAACTGTCTTTCAATGTTAAAAATACGATAAACAAGATGATCACAGTAGGCGTCAACATGAATAGAAGATGCTGTTGTTTACGAATGAAGCCAACCACGCCAGCAAGTGTGAGGATTATGAAAAGAGGTCCCAATTGCCATGTAGTTATCCAAAACAAACCGGCCAAGTTACGACCGACCTGAATCGTTAAATTCCAGGATTCAAAGAACCATTTGCCACTGTGGTCCATATGCGTAGATCGAAAATTATGAAAATAAAGGGGATCTCCCAATTCGATAAAATTGAGCAACATCCACATGGCAATACATAGAGCCGGTAACAGGCCGAAACCAAACGTCATTGAAACGCTTTTAACTAAATCTTTAGTTGCTGTATATCGCTGAATAAATAGGAAAAGACAAAAAGCCATATACAAAATCCAGCCTTCATATCTGGTTAAACAAAGCAACGCCAGCATGACGGAAGCAATCATTAAATGGCGATATTGTCGTTCGATTTTATTGAACGACTTATGAAAAAAATAAACGCACGAAAACATCAATAATAAAGCCAGGGCATCTGAATAACTGATAATACTGTAATGGATATGAGTGATATGGAATGCTATGATCAAAATGGACAACACTGCCGTCAGCGTGCTAAATTCTCGTTTAACAAGATAAAAATAAGGAATTGTAAAAATGAGACTGTAAATCAAACTGAGAAAACGAGGTGTAAAGGTTGGTTCATTGAAAACCATCAAACCAAATGCAGTTAAATAAAAAGGTAGTGGCAACCAAATTCCTGCAGTAATCCAGATATCATGCTCAAGTATATTCCTTGACATCAGAACTCTTGTCGCTGCATCGTCACCCCGTTCATCGGAAACAACGAAAAAAAAGATCCGAATGGCAATAAACACCAAGCTTATGATCACCGGAAGATATAATGTCTTTTCAATTTGACCGTACCATTTTTTGCAATAATAATACATCATATTTTGGATGCCCAGGGAAAACAACAGAAAGCCTATAGTTCTTTTGATAAGCGCTCGACAAATATAAACCAGTTGGAATCGTAACAATAGTTCGGACAGTTCTCCTTGTGTTGGCGGCGTCTCTTACCGAGATTAGTCCTTTATCGATTATGGCGGATCTTAAGGAATCCAAATTAGTGAGGAGACGCCATGAAGGAACTGCTATTCCCCATATTATCAGATATGGCCAATGTTGGCAAGGTCCCAGTGTGATTTTTTAGAGACTTTGTTTCCAGCGATATTAGCGACAAGAGGTCATGTGACGTTTCGCAACCTGTCTCGTTACAACGATTTTAATGTTAGTCATCTGTGATATGCTCTGGCAAACGGCGTTTACCCTGTTAGAATGATCTTGTCCCAAATCCTTCCGTGTCCTTCTTTCACTTTGCCAAGTTAGCACCTACCCATTATATTATCTGTCCATCCGATCCAGCCTGTCACACCCTTTAAAATAGACTGTTTGCTCACCTGTTCGACCACCAAGGAGAACCTCACAATGGCTAACACGATCCGCGTGTTTGCAGGCACCTACACAGGCGGTAAAAGCGAAGGCATTTATGTGTATGATCTCAACGGAGAAACCGGGGCGCTAACGTACAGCAGCCATATCGGTGGGATCGACAACCCTTCGTTTTTAGTCCTTTCACCGGACAGTAGCCACCTGTATGCTGTGAGTGAAACGGGTGATCCGGGCGGCAAGGTGTTTTCCTATGCGATTGATCCGGACTCGGGGGCGTTGACGTATTTGAACGACCAGCTTTCGCACGGCAGCCTGCCCTGCTCCATAGACGTGGATAGAACCGGTGCATGCGTTCTGGTTGCCAATTATGGCTCCGGTACGATCTCCTCTTATCCGGTTCAGCGTGATGGGACACTGGGCGAGGCCGTGTCGAAGATCCAGCATGAAGGGTCCAGCATTGACGAAAGGCGACAGAAAGAGCCACATGCCCATATGATCCGGCACGATCTGGATTACAACTATGTATTCGTGCCGGACCTCGGCATGGACAAGGTGATGATCTACACACTCGATCCCGCGACAGCAACCCTGACGTCCCATGGTGAGGCGTCCGTACCACCGGGCTCCGGTCCGAGACATATTGATTTTCATCCCAACAGAAAATACGCCTATGTCATCAACGAAATGGGGAATACGATCACCGCCTTCCATTACGATGCTTCGGCCGGCACACTGACCGAGATCGAGTCGGTCACCACGCTCCCGGATGATTATACGGGAACTAGTCATACCGCCGATATTCATATTACAGACTCCGGCAAATATATCTACGGATCCAATCGGGGGCACGACAGTCTGGCCATGTATTCAATCGACGAATCCACCGGCAGATTGACCCTGCTCGGTATCGAACCCACACAGGGCGAAAATCCCCGCAACTTCGGTATTGACCCGACTGGAACCTTTGTTCTGGCCGGCAACTCGGGTTCCGATACAGCCACGACGTTCCGGCTTGACCATGAAACCGGTAAGCTGATCGATATCGACCAGGTCAACGAAGTACCGGCAGCGGTGTGTTTGAAGATGGTTGTGGTGGACTGAGGGTTTCAGGGTGGAAGGATGGAGGGGTGAAAGGGTTTTGTATATAGTATGCGACGAAGGAGCCAACCATGGAAGCAATAGGCCAGGCACTAAAATTACGACCGGGTTGTTACGATGAGTATAAGAAACGGCATGGTGAACTCTGGCCGGAGTTGGCTGATGTGATGCGGTCTCATGGGGTCAATATGGCCATATACCGGTTTGAATACACGCTTTTTATATATGGTACCGCCCCGTCGGAAGAAGCGTGGGAGGAGGTCGCCGCACATCCGATAACTCCGCAGTGGAACGCGTACATGGCGGAAGTGCTGGAAACAGATGAGAACGGTGAATTGATCCGACATATGCTGCCTCAAGCATTTGCTTTTGGCGATTTCGATTATGGGGAGTAATGTCAATTGGCGATTGGTGATTGGCGATTGAAAATCTATTAGCAATCGGTTATAAACCACCATACCTGCGTCTGTTAATGAAAATTGGCATTACTTTTCAAGGAAACGTACTATGGCGTCTAATTCAAATTATGCTTCGGAAGATCCAGCACAGCAGGATCAAGCATGGCGGGAATATGTCGAATCATTGCCCGGTGCCGATTTGCCGTTTGAGGCCCAATGGGATGCTTTCCAGTGCATCTTTTCTCTTCGTACAGAGGAGAATGGCCCCCCTGTCGTATGGACGCCCGATAAAACGACGCGGACGTATTCCAATGTATACGTTAGTATGCAGTCGCTCGGTATCCCTTCCTTTGCTGATTTTCACGCCTGGTCGGTGCGGAACAAGCCGGCCTTCTGGCAGCATGTTCTTGATCGCCTCGGTATCGTGTTTACCAAGCCTCCTGAGACCATTCTGGATATAACCAACGGTGTAGAACAGCCTCGGTGGTTTTCCGGGGCGGAAATGAATATCATCGACAGTTGTTTTACTGCGGCGGCAGACAAGGCCGCTATTATCTCAAGGTCGGAAGATAACGAGATTCTGTCCGTAATAACTTATGGAGAACTCGAAAGGCTGGTCAACCGGATAGCCAACGGTATTCGAGAGCACGGCATCGAACCGGAGACGCCGATTGCGTTATATATGCCCATGACCGTCGAGTGCGTTGCGGCCTATCTCGGGATCATACGCGCCCGATGTGTCGCCGTATCTATCGCCGACAGCTTCTCGGCCATCGAAATAAACACCCGGATGCGTATTGCCGGCGCCCGGCATATCATCACTGTGGATCATTACATTCGAGCAGGGAAAACGATGACCATGTACGACAAGGTGCTTGAAGCGGACGTGCCTGTTGCGATCGTTATTCCATCGAAGGATTCAACCTTCTCCCTTAGAAATGATGATCTGTCGTGGGATGATCTGCTGTCATCCGAGGTGTCGTCCCCATCGGTTGCCGGCGATCCGTACTGCCCTATCAACATCCTGTTCTCATCAGGCACGACCGGAGAGCCGAAGGCCATTCCCTGGACACACCTGACCCCGTTAAAAAGCGCCATGGACGGCTACTACCACCATGATATCCACACCGACGATGTGGTCGCCTGGCCAACCAACATCGGATGGATGATGGGGCCCTGGCTGATTTACGCGTCCCTTATCAACGGAGCGACCATGGCTCTGTATGAAGGCGCGCCGCATACATCGGGCTTTGCCCGGTTCGTTCAGCAGGCCGGAGTGTCTATGCTGGGCGTCATTCCCTCCCTGGTGCGCGTCTGGCGGACAGGCCACGTAACGGAGGATGCGGACTGGTCCCGTATTCGCCTCTTCAGTTCCACCGGCGAACCTTCGAATCGCTACGACCAGCTGTGGCTCATGAGCCGGACCGGACATCGAGCCCCTGTCATCGAATACCTCGGCGGTACGGAAATCGGTGGTGGGCACCTCACCTGTACCGTACTCCAACCGGCCTCTCCGTCGGCCTTCACAACGCCGGCGCTGGGGACCGACTGTGTGATTCTTGATGAAAAGGGGCAACCTGTCGATGAAGGCCATACGGGCGAACTTTTTCTGATCCCGCCGTCTATAGGCTTGTCACAAATCATACTCAATAGAGATCACCATGAAGTCTATTATGCAGATTGTCCATCCGATCCTCATGGCAAAACGCTGAGAAGACATGGGGATCAAACCTTACGCTTGCATAAAGGCTTCTACCGCGCCCAGGGCCGGGCGGATGATACCATGAACCTGGGCGGCATCAAAATCAGTTCACTGGAACTGGAACGGGTGATCGAAAGTCATGAAGCGATTTATGAAAGCGCTGCGGTCGCGATACAGCCTGAAGGCGAGGGGGCCGAGCAACTGGTGGTTTTCGCCGTACTCGATCAGGAGATAAGTTCGGAAACGCTCAGACAGGATTTGAAAACGATGGTCGCCAGACAGCTTAACCCGCTGTTTAAGATTTATGATCTGATTATCACGCAGGATCTGCCGCGTACAGCCTCAAATAAGCTGATGCGACGGACACTGAGAACCCGGTATCAGGAGATAGAGCACAAATGACGTGTTCTACAAAAGAGAGCACAAAATGGAACCACAACGAGTAGCTGTCATCGCAGGCGGCCGTACGCCGTTTATCAAAGCGGGGAAAGCGTTTAAAGCCCTGGGACCCTTGGCCATGAGCGTACACGCCGTAAAAGGATTGCTCGATCGGCATCAGGTCGATGCCAACATGATCGAATCCCTTGCTTTCGGCACGATGGTGCCTGATCCCGGTAAACCTAATCTGGCCCGTGAACTGGTCTTTGAAACGGGATTGCCGGCGCATATCGAAGCGCAGACGGTCGCCTCCTATTGTATCACCGGTCTGCGGACCATAACTCTCATTACAGATGCTATTGCCGAAGAACGCATCGATACCGGTCTGGCCGGCGGCGTTGATTCCCTGTCCCATTCATCGCCGGACCTGTTTCGCGAGCCGAGTACGGGCCTGTCCATGGGTGAACACATGGAACGGACCGCAATGGCATGGCAAATTCCCCGCCAACGCCAGGATGAGCTTGCCCTGTCCAGTCATCAAAACGCGGTTGCGGCACGGGAGCGACTGACGCCGGAGATCTTTCCGCTACTGGGTGAGCCAAACGACTCCGGTCCTCGGCCTGATACCTCTTTAGAGGCGCTTACAGGATTGAGAGCTGCTTTTGATCCGGATCACGGTACATTAACGGCCGGCAACTCTTCTCCCGTTACAGACGGCGCCGCAGTAGTGCTTCTGATGAGCGAAGGAAAAGCGCACGCTGAAGGCCGGAAACCTCTTGTTTTTATTCGCGGTATGCAATACAGTGCCCATGATCCCGCAGACGGCCTGTTGATGGCGCCCGCCATCGCTGTCCCCCGCCTTTTAACACGCGCTGGACTGAAGATGCCGGATATGGACTTGATCGAGATCCACGAAGCGTTTGCCGCCCAGGCGCTGGCCAATGTTGAAGCCTGGGAACAGGGATGGAAGGGCGAACCGACAGGGCCGGTGGATTGGAGCAAAGTCAATGTCAACGGCAGCTCTATCGCCATAGGGCATCCCTGGTCTGCCACAGGCGCACGTATCATAACGACCCTGGCCTATGAAATGCAAAGACGGAATGCCCGCTACGGGTTGGTCAGCATCTGTGCTGCAGGCGCTATGGCCGGGGCGTTTCTGCTGGAGCGGGAATGACAAAAGAGGTCGGCATCCTGAACGAATGACATTTGCAAACCGCCGGAGGCCATCATGAATCTCGAATCAGACGCAGATGATCGACGCAGTCCGGATGTGCATCTGAATCTCAATGTACGTGGGTTACCTTTATCGGCGACGCTGCGTATTAATGAACTCAGTAACAAGATGCTTCGCGAAGGGCACCGGGTTTTCAAAATGGGTTTGGGCCAATCCCCTTTTCCGGTGCCTATGTGTGTTCAGGAAGAATTGCGGGCGAATGCTTATCAGAAAGATTATCTCCCGGTGGCGGGGCTTCGTGAATTGCGGGCGGCTGTTTCCGAGTTTACCTTCCGGCATGAAGGGGTGCAGTATGCACCCAGCCATATCATCATCGGGCCGGGTTCCAAGGAACTAATGTTTATTCTGCAGTTGGTGTATTACGGCGACCTGGTGATACCGACACCAAGCTGGGTCTCCTACGCGCCTCAGGCTTCTATTATCGGACGTAATATCCGATGGTTGAATACAGACTTTGGCACCAACTGGAAAATCAATCCTCAGACCCTGGAGGATCTCTGCCGTAAGGACCCGGACCGGCCGCGTCTCGTCATTCTCAACTACCCCTCCAATCCCCATGGAGGGACCTATGAAGCCCATGAACTTGAGGCTATTGCCGAGGTGGCCCGCCGATATCGCCTGGTCCTGCTTTCGGACGAAATATACAGCCTGTTACATCATGAAGGTACACATGTGTCGATCGCCAGGTATTACCCGGAAGGTACGATTATCAGCAACGGCATCAGCAAATGGTGCGGCGCCGGTGGCTGGCGCTTAGGTACATTCGCGTTTCCAAATCAACTGGACTGGCTCCGTGATGCAATGACGACAGTAGCCAGTGAGACGTACACAGCGACCTGCGCACCGATCCAGTACGCAGCGATACGCGCATTTGAAGGCAGCATCGATATAGAACACAGTCTGGTGCAGATCCGGCGTATATTAAAAGCCCTCGGACAGATGATGACCGAACGTTTCAGGCGCGTCGGTATCAAACTGAATGATCCGAAGGGCGCCTTCTATCTGTTTCCTGATTTCAGTGATCACCGGGAAGCGCTGGCGAAAAGAGGGATCACCACCAGTGAAACCCTCTGCAACCGCTTGCTGGAAGATACCGGCGTCGCGATCCTGCCCGGCACCGATTTCGGTCGCCCGCCTGAAGAGCTGAGTGCCCGTTTGGCCTATGTAGATTTCGACGGCGCCCGATCACTTACCGCTGCAGAAGCCATTCCCGCAGACCAGCCGCTGGATGAGACGTTTCTCAACACATACTGCCGTAACTGTCTACAGGCGGCGGATCGCGTGTGTGCGTGGATAGAAGAAATCGGTGATTGAGTGATGGCATGCGTCCTGCGGACACGATGCGGGCACTTCGTGGTTTGGTGATTTGGTGATTGAAAAAACAAAGCGCGCAACGCGTAGTGCATTCTAAAAATATCTCATAGAGGCGTTCATCACTTTCGATGACGTGTAGCGGCATCAATCACCAACTCACCAACTCACCACTTCCCAATGACCGATACGTTATCAGATAAATGGTTATCTTATCTACAATGCCCTCTATGTAGTCAGTCGCTTGAACAGGCTGGAGGAGAAAAAGATACAGGACTTTATTGTAGTACATGTGTACATACCTATCCGGTTGTGTCGGATATACCTTGTTTGATTGATCCGAAAACAGTTGACGTTCAGGCCATATTCTGTAAACAATATGATGCGCTTCGCAAGAAAGAAGGGTGGGTCAGTGATCAGCCGGGATATTACGAGGCCTTGCCCTATCAGGATCTCACGGGACATCATACGCAGGAATGGACGGTGCGCGTTCGATCCCTGGAATGGCTGTTAAAATGGTTAACGGACACGTTCGGAGAAAACAGGCTTTCCATTCTTGATGCCGGCGCCGGTGCAGGCTGGTTGAGTCAAATATTGGCGAACAGCTATGATGTCATCGCCATGGACGTCAATATCGGATCGCATGGCCTTAATGCCTTTCAACCGTTGCAGCGGCCATATCTGGCCATTCAGGGATTGATGGACCGAATACCGTTGGCGAATGATGCTCTGGATGTGGTGGTCGCAAATGCCAGTCTGCAATATACCGCGGCTCAACATCATGTGTTGCAGGAGGCGCATCGTATCTTGCGCCCCCATGGCTGTTTTGTGGTGATGGATTCTCCGGTTTACCCTAATAAGCACTCTGTAGATCAGGCCCATCAGCGTACACGGGCGTATTACGATAAAATGGGTTGGCCGGATCTGGCAGCCCGTTATTTCGGTATTATGAGCGATCTTTTTTCGCAAGACGAGCAGTTTACATTCCATTATTACCGGCGTGATCTCTCTACCAGGGATCATCTGGTGAAAAAAGTCCGGTCCTGGCTCGGTAAATCTACCGGCGCCCGGTTTCCGATTATCGTCGGCCGGGTGGTTAAGTAGCGGGGTGGGAGGATGGGAGGAAAACAGTGCGCTATGCCTTTCCTTCCACCCCACCCCCCTTCCATCCTTCATCCTAAAAACATGACCCTCCTCCAACGCACCCTCTCCCTGATTACCGACCGCATCCGCACCATGCCGGTGCTGGTTCTGTTTCCGCACAGCCGATGCAATTGCCGCTGCGTCATGTGCGATATCTGGCAAGGGAATGGTACGCTGCATGAGTTATCAATAGAAAAAATCGAACGTCACATGGATGATATTCGGCGATTGGGCGTAAGGTGGGTGGTGCTGTCCGGCGGTGAAGCTTTGATGCATAGCGAGATCTTTGCGTTATGTCGCGCTTTCCGCCGGGAAGATATCAAAGTGACGATCTTATCCACAGGCCTGTTGCTTAAAAAATGGGCCTCGGAGATTGTAGAGACCTGTTCCGAGGTAATCGTTTCCCTCGATGGCAGCCCGGTTGTGCATGATCGCATACGGCACATCCCCAGGGCGTTTGATCGGCTGGCTGAAGGCGTATCGGCAATAAAATCAATACGATCATCGTTTCGAATCGCAGCCCGGTGTGTCTTACAGAAGCTTAACTTCCGCGATCTGCCCAATATCATCACAACCGCGCATAAATTAGGCCTGGATCAGGTTTCGTTTTTAAGCGCGGACGTGTCCTCTAATGCCTTTAATCGAGCTATACCCTGGGATGATGAACGTGTAAACACGGTAGCGCTTGATGCTAAGGAAGCAGAGGTCTTCCGCGAGACGGTGGACGAGGTGATCAACGATTTTGAGACCGACTTCGAGACCGGTTTCATCGCGGAATCACCGGATAAACTGAGGCGACTGGTCACTTACTACGACGCCTTACTCGGCCGCAAAACATTCCCACCGGTTACATGCAACGCGCCCTGGGTGTCCACGGTTGTAGAAGCTGACGGCACGGTACGCCCCTGTTTTTTTCATCCGCCGTTAGGTAATATCTACGAAAAGCCACTCGAAGCGATTCTCAACTCGAATGAAGCGATACAGTTTCGTAAACAGCTGGATGTTTCGTCGGATCCGATCTGTCAGCGGTGCGTCTGCTCGCTGAATATGAGCCCTACAGCAAAAGTATAATGAAAGGAGCAAAGTATGCCATCTATAAAACGTATATTATGTATCATAGCCGTCTGCCTGACCGCCTGTGAACCGGCGCCTGAACCTATGTCACCGTCCCAGCCTCCACCGCCCGAAGTCGAATATTTGACCTCGGAATCGGCTGCCGCCCGGAGTCGGCCATTTTCAGAAGCAGTACGTGTCGGCCACATGCTGTATCTGTCCGGGCAGATCGGTACGGTGCCCGGCACGTCCAATCTGGCGCCCGGTGGGATTCAGGCGGAAACCAGGCAGACCATGGAAAATATCAAGGCCGTTCTGGAAAAAAATGGTTCCTCCATGGACCGAGTGGTCAAAGCCACGGTCATGCTGGCCGATATTGCCGAATGGCCTGCAATGAACGAAGTGTATGTGACCTACTTCCCCAAAAACAAACCGGCCCGCAGCGCCTTTGCCGGCAGTGGGCTGGCGTTAAACGCCCGGTGTGAGATTGAGGTAATTGCTACGGTGGATTAGGGTAGTGACGAGTGATGGGTGAAGGGCGTTTATGCCATCATCTATCTATCGCCCGCAGGAGCGGGCTCCTACCGTGACCAATATCCGTTAACATTAGAGTAGGAGCCCGCTACTGCGGGCGATCCGGGTGAGCCGTTTAACCAAGCCGATTGAAAGGTAATCGTCCATGTCCAAAAGGAAATTCTGGCATCAGGGGTTGAAGTTTCAATGCCACCAATGTGGCAACTGCTGCACCTTTCCCGGCGGGTTTGTTTACGGCAGTGAAAAAGAATTCCGTAAAATAGCGAACCACCTGGGCCTTCCATTTGAGGAATTTCTCGAGCAATATACGGAAAGCATCGACGGCTATGTCTCGCTTAAATCGCCTGATAACGGCCCTTGCATCCTGTATGATAACGGCTGTTCGGTGTATCCCGTCCGGCCATCACAGTGCCGTACGTTCCCCTTCTGGAGTGATATTTTAAAGTCGCCGGATCGGTGGGATGAACAGGCGGAAACATGCCGGGGTATTGATAAGGGAAAATTCTGGAGTAAGAAGGAAATCAAAACCCAGGTGGATGCCAAAACAAAAAACCCCATGAAAGCCGATCCATCACCATGAACCGAATCCTCATCCTTTTTTCTGGTACAGCATTCCGGCGACGTTAACGGCATACAGGCCACCATTCTGGATCTTGATCCCGATAATGTGGCCTTGCTCCGATAGCTTGGAATCAAAGTGTTCTATGGCGACGCCTCCCGTCCCGATACGCTCCAGGCCGCCGGGGCCGGGCAAGCCCGCCTGTTGAGCCTGGCGCTCGACGATCAGGAGAAGATCCTGGAGATGGTGGCATCTGTTCGTAAACATTTTCCGCATCTGCAGATCCCCACCAGAGCCGGCAACCGATCCGATGCCTATGCCCTGCTCGACGTCGGGATGAACCGGATCTACAGAGACACGCTCGACACCTCATTGCGGGTCCGTGTTGAGGCCATGAAATCGCCCGGAATGCGGGCGTATCAAGCCCAACGGGCAGCCCGGTTATTCCGTTGTAAGGATGAAAACGACCTGAAGGATCTGACCGCTATGCGGCACGATCATCACGCCTATATCCGCACCGCCCGGGAACGCATCCGAGATCTGGAGCAGATCATGCTGGAAGAGCTGCATGGTACGGATGACAACCGGGACGCCGGATGGGATATCACGTCGTTGCGGAAAGAATTTGGTGATGCCGGCACATAGGTGTTGCCATACCGTGGACAACAAACCATGCAAACCAAACCCCTTAACCCCATCACCGATCAGGATCGCGCCTTATACGAACGCGATGGGGTTGTCTACTTGAAACAGATGTTCGATACGGACTGGCTTGATTTTCTGGACGAGGCGGTGGAAGAGGCGATGGCTCATCCCGGACCATATGCCGAAGAATATGCGGATGAAGACGGCAGCGGTCGCTTTTTCGGCGACCTGGAGCTGGTTGAACGACGATCCGATTTTCGCCGATTTGCCATGGCGTCGCCGGTCGCCGAAATTGCCGGGCGGATCATGGATGCGTCGAAAGCCAACTTCTTTTATGATCAGTTGCTGGTGAAAGAACCGGGGACGGCCGAACGGACCCCCTGGCATCAGGATCAACCGTACTGGGCGGTGAGTGGCCGGCAGGTGTGCTCGGTCTGGCTGCCGTTGGATCCGGTAGAGCAACAGGTCGGTGTGGAATACGTGTGCGGCAGTCACCGGTGGGAAGCCTACAGTCCGTATCATTTTATGGACGGCAGCCCATATGAAGGCACCGGCTTACCGTCGTTGCCGGATATTGAAGCCGACCGGGACCAACATCACATTGCGTCCTTTGCCATGGCCCCGGGTGATTGCCTGGTCTTCCAGGCGATGATCGTCCACGGAGCGCCGGGCAATCGCAGCACGTATCGTCGTCGGGCGCTTGCCACACGATGGGCCGGTGATGACGCCCGATATGATGTCCGTGCCGGCGAGGTATCCATCCCTACAGCTGATCCGGGCCTACAGCATGGCGATGTGCTGGATAGCGAGCGTTTCCCCGTAGTTTGGAGACGGTAGAGTTATTATTATCTCCGCCGAGATGCACTCAGTATGTATTCTAGGGTAACTATCCGTTGATCTGGACGGTTTGCTGCTCACCCGCCGTCAGATGGAACGTGGGGTCAAAGACTGCAGCCGTGTCATCCAGGCGCAGTTGGAAAAGGGTCAACTCGCCATACAAAACGGTGATTTCAGCTTGTCTATGATCACCGATGCGGGAGACGATACACGTGCCCCAGGCATAGCCGGTGGACCAGAAATACCGGCCGGGCTGCGCGGTAAACGTCATGGATCGGGCGACCGCAGAATACGAAAAACCCGTAAGCGAGAGGTGCGCGGCCCAGGCGGCCATCGCCCGGGCGTAGTGGTGACCGCACTCGGCCTCATCAAAAGGATTGCGTTTGCGGCCGTCATACCGATTTCGGATGTCCTGGATACACGCGATCCCTTCGTCTGTCATCCCCTCGTAGAGCATGCCGATGGCTGCCGTGTATTCAAAGCCGGTCATCACTTCGGTAAAATAGGGAAACGGATTACCAGGTTTTTCCTTCGGATAATCGGCCATAAGCAGGGCGGCTTCATCGCCGAGCGCGTAGGAACGCAAAACGTTGAAATGGCCGTTCAGATTGTCCCGGTGGTTGTATTTTAGGATGCTGCGCAGCGTCGTCCGAACGTGATCCTCATCGACCAGATAATCCAAGCCGCACACATGCCCCATATATTGCCCGACCAGTTGATCGACCAGACAACCGGGACCAAGCTGATAATCCGGACGCGATACATCCCCCGTCCCCATGCCGACGCGCAGGGCTTCCGCCACGTCGTCCTCACTTTTGGGCGGCCGGATCTCATGTTCGTAGTATTCGCCGTTAAACAGATGTTCGTCGGTCCACGTTCGGCCGCGTTCGTACAGATCCCGGCAGGTGCCGGCAAAGGAATCGTCTTTCAGATATCGCGCCATCTCTTCGGCGGCACGCAACGCGCCCAGGTACCAGATCCCCATCTGCGGGTTGGGGCCGTAGTATTCCACATCCATGGTATTGTGCTGACACCCTTCCATGACGCCGTCCCGGTCCGCATCCCACCCGCCGGGTACCCAGCAGAAAGCCAGAGCCTGCTTTACTCGAGGCCAGAGTGTGCGTAACAGATCGTCGTCGCCGGAGAGCTGCCAGTCCCGGTATATCTTCATGATACACCCCATCTGACCATCCGCCGCGGCATGGTGGAAGTTCCGGGCCCGCTCAAGGGGTAGCGACACGCGAAAGCTCATCATCCCGTCCTCACCGGTGGCATGCATGAACTCCACCTCCCGCATGGTCTTCGCCAGATCGCCGAACAGGAACGCCGTAGACTGTTCATAGTTCCAGACGTGGGTGCATGATCCCAGGCAACAGCCCGCCTTGTCATTACATCCCTCCCAGCCGTAAAACCGGCCGTCGGGTGTGCGAAAACAGGTCTGGCTGCGCAGGGTACTCAGATTGAACAGCGCCGCTTCTTTCACCACATCCGGTAGATCAGACGAGCAAAATGCCTCGACAAATTTGACGGTATCGGCTTCCAGCGTGTCCAGTTGGGGCGTTACCTGTTCGACAACATCCCAGGCATCGTCATACTGTGTCGTATAATAGTTACCAATACGGTCGCTGTCGTCGCAGCAGGCGCCGCCGTCGCAGCACCCTTCTTCCTGTGGCGCCGGCGTCCAGGTGTACCGGTTCGGAAAATGCCAGGCAAGCAAAAACGTCACGGCAACGGATGCCATCGGCGCCAGGTCGACCTGAGCGGCCAGCGATGCGGTGGGCATATCTGTATTTCCAGGTTCACGTTCTTCGAGCCGGCCGTCTTCGCTGAAATCGTCCCAGAAATCAGCCTTCGAGGAGCCCCAGCCGGCCTCTTGCCATGCCGTGCGATAGCTGACCTCTTCTGCCGTGGTGGCTAGGGCCATCGTACCCCATTGTGCTGCGTTCCGGTCTACACCCCGTGAGGTCATATAAAGACCGCGATATCCATCACCAGCCCGGTATTTATTCTGATTTTCCTTGCAGATGCCATCGGTGCCGTCCATACCGATAAAGTTGGGCAGAGCGCCACATACAGAGGCTGTAACAGGCGTGTCGACTTTGCTGGTCAATACATACCGGAGAATGGCCATCGGCATCCCGCTGCGATCCGCGTCGCAGGGAATAAACGGATTGAAGGCCTCCAGACGCACGTCCACCGGCACCTCTTCATCGGCCAGCATCACCTGCCCGAACGGATACGCCGCCGCGAACGCGCACTGCCGGAAGCGGGGCAGTCCGTGGTTTGCCGACTGACTGCCGAAGAATCCTTCGTATTCAAAGTGTTCAATCGGTCCCTCGAGCAGACGCGTAACAGCCTCTCCGCCCGCTGGCCGGGCATACAACGCGAAAAACGGCATGCAGCCGAATCGGTCGCCGGGAATAAATCCTTTGGCAGGCCGGTTCATAATTTCCCAGTCCCGCAGGTCACCTCGGCCGCCAAGCGAAACCGTACCGGTACCGATACCGCCCAATGGCAGGGCAATGCGGGATAGATGATCTTTGTCGTAGTAGTTGAGAATAGGAAAGGGCATAGGGGAAATGGTGATTTGGTGATTTGGTGATTTGGTGATTTTCACTTCACCCCTTCGCCACTTCACCACTTCACCACTTTAATTCGTTTCTTTCACCTCATGGGCAGGGGTTTCATCCATCGTACCGTGCGGCGGATGGAATCGGGCGATGTAGTCGCGTAATGAGCGAATGACTCTGGGGGCCAGCAGGAGAGTGGACACCATCGTGGGAATGGCCATCAGGGCGAACATGCCGTCGACCAGACTGACGGCGGCATCGAGCGAGGCCACCGAGGCGAGGACGATACAACCGACGTAAAAGTAGTTATACCAGTGCTGGCGTTCCGCACCGATCAGGAAGCCGAGACACTTGGTGCCGTAGTAAGAATACGTGAAAATGGTGCTGATGCTGAAGAAGACTACGCAGATAATCAGCAAGTACGATCCGAAGCCGGGCATAGCCGATTCGAAGGCATTGGCCGTTAACGTCACGCCGTTGTCCGATGTCGTTTGCCAGACGCCGGTCATCAGTATGACCAGGGCGGTGCACGTACAGACGATCAGCGTGTCGATGACCGGTTCCATCATGGCCACCAGCCCTTCGCGCGTCGGCTCTTTGGTCTTGGCGGCGCCATGGGCCATGGACTCGGTTCCGATGCCCGCCTCGTTGGAGAACGCCGCCCGCCGTACGCCCGTGACGATCACGAGGCCGACGACACCGCCGGCCACCGCGTCACCGCTAAACGCATCTGTAACGATTAACGCCAGATAGTGCGGCACAGTTTCAAGGTTAGCCAGAATAACCCACAGGGCGAAAGACATATATAGGATGACCATAGCCGGGACCACCCGCGAGGCGACATCCGCGATACGGGTGATTCCACCAAAAATAACAATACCGACGAGCAGAACCAGTACAATACCGGCCATCAGATCGAACCAGAAATGATCTTCGCCGACTATACCCATCGGTACAAAGATGACATCACGGATCACCTGAACCAGTTGATTCACCTGAAACAGGGGCAGGCAACCGATGATACCGGCAATACAGAAAAAGGAAGCCAGCGGTTTCCAGTGTTTACCCAATCCTTCGGCAATCACGTACATGGGGCCGCCCTGTGTATGCCCGGCACTGTCCTCCGCCCGGTACATGATGGATAGAGAGCAGGTGAAAAATTTCGTCGCAATGCCGACAAATGCGCTGACCCACATCCAGAATACGGCGCCGGGACCACCGACCGTAATGGCAAGAGCCACACCGGAGATATTACCCATGCCGATGGTCGCCGCCAGGGCACTGACAAGCGCCTGGAAATGCGTGATGTCGCCGGGTTCATCGGGATCGTCGAATTTGCCACGAATGATGTCAATGGAGTGTTTGAAAAACCGGAAAGGAATAAAACGGGAATATAACAGGAGGAATAGACCGCCGCCGATCAACAGATACAGCAGATACTTCCAGGCCGTATCCGCAAAAACGACTACGAATTGTTCGACTTGTTCCATGACAGGTACCTTGTGCCTTTTTAGACGGTGGATATACCGGTTAGATCTATTTAGATGATGTACGGGATGTTGTATTCTGCACCGATTGTCATTTGAAGTCAAGCAGTAATCGCCATCGCCATGACCTATATGGCATGCGCGCGGGAGCGGGCATGGCTGGCTGATTATGAAAGCGTCAGACTGGCCGGCGATCCGCGCGGCCTGGCTTCGGCGCTGTTTAAGATGCAGGGATATTCCCGCTATCTGGCGCGGTATCTGAGGCGCTTTCAGTTTATCTACAAGGTGGATCTGGAAAAGGGGCCGGCCCGGCTCTGCACCCATCCATCGACGGAAGATCGGGTGGCCAAGTTGCTGACCTATGAGGGATCGACTACATATCGAACGCCGGAAACAGCAGAAAACCGCCCAGCGTTACCCCGCCGGAGATCAGGTGTGGTACATATTCCGATTCGATATGTAGCTTGAGGGCTAACAATAATTGCCCGCGGGAGCGGGCTCCTACCCTGTTCTATAGGTTGTTTTCGTGATAGGAGGCCCGCTCCCGCCGGCGATTATTCAGATATAACAGGGCTCCGCGTTCTCCGTAGTTAATCACTTTTTCACAAACATCAGGGTGCCGGATTTGAGTCTGGACACGTCCGGCACCTGGGCAGCAGCCAGAACCCGACTCTTGGGGACAAGGAAAACGGTCTCAGGCTTTCGGGCCGTGTTACGATTGGTTTTAGTCAGCGGCACCGGTTTATTGTATTTGACAAGGACCCGTGTACCAGATGGAATACGTGACCACCGGCGTATTTGCTGGCCATGTTTTATGGTGCCCTTAGGGAAGATGTAGTAGGTATCAGAACGCTTGTATGAGGTACCAGCAATGTCGAATGCGGTAAATCCCGTTTTGATAATCGGAACATGGGCAGCAACAGCCTGGACACTGTCTTCCTCCTGACGGTTCAGGTACAGTCTGGTGCCTTTAGGAATTTTTTCCCAATCCTTGATTTCATCTCCTCGCATGACCGTACCATTCGGAAAACGATAGACAGTAAGGGGGCTGTTATATTCCTCACGGGCAATACGCCAGGCCGAATTACGGGCTGTAATGACGTTTTCAGACAGCGCTGCGACGGATTCCGCATATTTTTCCCCGTCCGTCTCCTTGAGCCGAGCCACATCGATGTCCGGATCGGTAATAAGCCGACCAGCCTGGACATCCGGATCGTATAGGACACTGTTGCGCTTGTCTTTTGAAGTCAACCCTGCCCGGGAGCGGCTGAAATTGAAGACACCCGGATCTTTCTTACGTCCACGATGCGCCTTTTTAACATACCGGTTCGGCTTACCATAGGCGACCCGGTAATGTTCTAACACCTCCCAATCCGGAATCTTATACTGCTTCTGAAAGACCTCAATCAGCCATTTTAAGGATTTGTACTGCTCCTGCGTAAAGGCATTGTTATGATAGCCGACCAGTTCGATACCGATGGAATAGTCACTGATATTCTCTCGGCGATTCCACATGCTACGACCGGCATGATTGGCTCGGTAATCTTTATGCAGAATTCGATAAACCGTCCCATTGCGTGCCACCAGATAGTTGGTGTACCCACCACGCGCCAGCGATCTCAGCCCACTCGTCAAACCGGATTCCGTACTGTGAATGATAATATAGTCGGTGGATTTACGACGGCGTTTATTGAACTTTCTGGGAAGGTTATTCTGGTAGTCGATAATCTTGGGCGCTGCATGGACCGGCAGAGGCTGTAAAGAAAGAGGGTTTAATACACTAAAAAAAACAAACCAGGTCAGAAGACGAATGGTCCACATGGTGGTTTTGGGTGGAGATCGCAGTATCATATAGATTGACTGTTTACTAATGAACCTCTATGAAAAAATAAGATTATAGACGGCTTCTGTCAACCGGCAGGTGACGAACGCATGTGTCGGGCTTTCAGCGTTCATGCTGACCGGCAGCTGATTTTACCAATTCGTAAACGCGCCATCCTCACGATGCAACATGGGTCCCTGGCTGGCCTGATACGGGTGTTTCTTCGCAGCCTCTTCGTCGAACTCGACACCCAATCCGGGGCGGTCAGGGGGCAGCAGATAGCCGTCTTTCCACTCGATTTGCATGGGAAATACATCCGGCAGCATACCGGGTTGGCCCGGCATCTCCTGCACGCCGAAGTTGGGCGTTGCCAGGTCCAGATGAAGGCAGGATGCGGCGGAAACCGGTCCGAGCGGGTTGTGCGGCGCCAGATTGATGTAGTGTGCCTCGCACCACCCGGCGATTTTGCGCGCTTCCGTCAGCCCACCGACCAGACAGACATCGATGCGGGCATAGTTGATCAGGTCGTGCTCGATCAATTCCCGGAATTCCCATTTGCTGGTGTAATGTTCACCGACGCCGAGCGGTACGGCCACATGCTGGCGGAACATATGATACGAAGCCTGATTTTCAGACCGCAGCGGATCCTCGATGAAGTACGGGCGATAGGGTTCGACAGCACGGCAGAACGTGATGGCATCCGCCGGATCGAGCCGCGTATGCACATCGCATATTAGCTCGATGTCATCGCCCAGGGTCTCCCGCAAGGCCTCGAATTGCTGCACGCCCAGACGCACGGTTCGTGATGGCTCAAGGAGGTCGCCTTCCGATGACAACCCCCAGCGGATGAATTTCCAGCCGGCATCCACTTTTCGTTGCGCATCTTCGACCAGAGTCTCGACGGTGCTGCCACCGCAATGGGGGTAGCAGACCACCTTATCACGGCACAGGCCACCCAGCAGTTCATAGATCGGCACGCCGAGCGCTTTGCCGTGGATATCCCACAGGGCGATATCGATCGCGCTGACCGCCGCAGACAGCGCATGGGCGCCGGGGAAAAAGCCGCTGCGGAACATGACCTGCCACAGATGCTCTTTCCGGGTCGGGTTCTGGCCGATGAGCCTCGACTTGAGCGAGTTGACCGTCTCCAGCACGGCCAGCTCGCGCCACGTGAGTCCACTTTCACCAATACCGTAGATGCCTTCGTCTGTTTCAACTTTGATGACCAGATAGTTCCGACCGCCGCCCCAGATGGGGAATACTTTGATGTCGGAAATGGTCATGGGAAATGGTGATTGGGTGAATTGTTAATTGAAAGTCCGATGTGTGGTGAATATGTTACTGTATAGTATACATATTTGGTCGGGGTGTCTATTGAAAAGGACAGCGCATGGCTCTACGATATCATCTTTGGATACTTTATAAAAACGCTTCAGGACCAACACGACCCGGAAGAACGCAATGAGTTTCAATTCCACCCGTATTTTTCCAGTCTCTATGGTATGGAAAAAGGCGTATCGATTTTTATATTTAATATCTTGATCCCCTGTAAGAAACCGTATGATTACATTGGTATTCAGCAAGGATATCATGCCTTCCATCCTTCCACAAACCCGATTTTCGTAGCTTCATTGATGTCTTCTTTCCCAGTCTATTTCTAACTTGTGCAGGCACCCGTAGAATTGGATTACATTTTCTCTTCTACTTCTTTCATTGGCTCGAAGTCGAGGGAGGCGGAGTTCAGGCAGTAGCGCAGGCCGGTGGGAGCCGGGCCGTCGGGAAAGATGTGGCCCAGGTGGGCATCACACCGTTTGCACAGCACTTCGGTACGGCGCATGCCGAAGCTGATGTCCGTTTCTTCTGCGACGTTTTCATTGGAGATGGGCTGGTAGAAACTAGGCCAGCCTGTACCGGAATCGAACTTGGTATCCGAGACGAATAACGACGTCCCGCAGCCGATGCATTTATAGATGCCTTCTTTGTAATGCTTATTGTATTTGCCGGTAAACGCCCGCTCAGTGCCTTTCTGACGGGTGACGTAATACTGCTCGTCTGTCAGTTGCTTTTTCCACTCTTCCTCCGTTTTGACTACTTTATCTGCCATGACGACCTCCCTTTTCATGCCATCAGATGAAATCTGAACGATGGTGACTTTGCCCGGTATTTCGGATTTGGATTTAACAGACGCGCCATCCTGTTGCGCCATATCCGCACCACAGCCGAGGAACAGAGCAAAGGATGCGATGACACCGTATATAGTATACATGTCAAACCTCCGTAAACCAGAGATGAATGGGTGTTATCCTGCTTAGTCTTTCACCATGATAAACGTACAAGGTACACTAAGGGTTCCCTCTCCTGCGCTTCAACTCAATTGGCTACGTAGTGTGTAGCCAATTTTTTCATCCTAACATTAGTCCTGCATCTCACCCGGAAGTCTACAGCCCCCCTGTTTCCGCTTCATAGGGTCTGATACCCGGCACGGGTAGTACGGCACAGAGTTCTTTGACTTCGTTATGAATCGCCGCCAGTTTTTCATCATCTGTATGGTTCTCGATCGCTGCGTTGATCCACCCGGCGATCATCCCCATTTCCGGTTCCTTCATGCCACGTGTGGTGGCTGCCGGCGTACCGACACGGATGCCGCTCGGACTAAACGGAGACCGGGTGTCATACGGTACAGAGTTCTTATTGACGGTCAACCCCGCCTTGTCGAGGGCCGTCTCGGCTTCCTTGCCGATCAACCCTTTGTTGCCCAGGTCGACCAGCACGAGATGATTGTCGGTGCCGCCGGACACGAGATCAAATCCATGACTGATCAGGCCTTCCGCCAGGGCTCGGGCGTTAGATACGATCTGGTGTGCATAATCCTTAAACTCAGGCGCCATAGCCTCTTTAAAAGCTACGGCTTTGGCGGCGGTGGTATGGTCGTGAGGACCGCCCTGAAGACCCGGAAATACCGCTCGATCGATGGCTTTCGCATAGATTTTGTGGCACATGATGATGGCGCTACGTGGTCCCCGCAGCGTCTTGTGCGTGGTGGTGGTGACCACATCCGTAAACGGAAGCGGACTCGGATGAACACCGCCGACTACCAGACCGGAGATATGCGATATATCGGCCATCGCAATGGCGCCAACTTCATCGGAGATGGATTTGAACGCCTCAAAATCGAATAGCCGCGGATAGGCCGTAGCTCCGGAAATAATCAGCTTGGGACGGTGTTTGAGGGCCAGTTGCCGGACTTCATCCATATCGATCCGGCCGGTCTCTCTGCGGACGCCGTAGGAGATGACGTTGTATGACTTACCCGAAAAATTGACACCCAGACCGTGGGTCAGATGGCCGCCCTGGTCAAGCTTCATACCCATAATGGTATCGCCATATTCGAGCAGACCGAACATGACGGCTATATTCGCCGGGCTGCCCGAATAACACTGAACATTCACATGCTCCGCCCCGAACAACTTCTTCGCACGCCGTTTGGCTAAATTCTCGATCTTATCTATATATTCCTGACCACCGTAATACCGTTTTCCGGGATACCCTTCAGAATACTTATTGGTAAGAATGGAGCCCATCGCTTCCAGCACAGCCGGCGACACGTAGTTCTCCGAAGGGATCAGCTCGATCCCTTCGCTCTGGCGCGTCCGCTCGGCAATCAGAAGAGCATATAACCCCTCATCCTGTTGTCGAACGGCGGAAAAATCCTGCATGACAAACCTCGGTTTTTAATTTGGTGATTTGTTGATGGTCTGATTGTATAAAGTCTTTGGCAAAAATTCTGATTTATAGTACGGAGAATGGCCTATTTATGCAAGCAAAAAAGGAGGGGGCCGGGCATGACGTTATCAAGGTCTACCGGAGGTTGCGTAAACGTATTATATTAAGATACAACCCTTGACGGTTGCACAGCGAACGGTGTGCTTCATGTGGTCATCTACAGCAATGGAAGGACACGTATTCCGCTCAGGACCGAGTACTCAGCCTTGCCAACGATTTCATCACAGCAGAGAAAATATATAATCAAAATTTCTGAAGCAGTCCGAGCGCACTACCGAAGAAGGCGGCCAGCAGTATAATCGTGGCCAGGATGCTGCCTATGAGCATGATAGGGCGGGTGCGGTAGGCGGGCGGAAGTTTGAAATTCAGGTAAATGGCCGCCAGGCAGATCAGGCCCACCCCCAGGTTGGTCATAAGCAGGGCGACGATCTGCGTGATCAGATCGAAGCTGATATCACTCCAGATCCATAGGCAGGAAGAGACAAAAAACCAGATAACGATGATGGTTTGTAAACCCCGGTATGGAAAAGAGGCGAACCTCGGCCAGACCGCGCTGAGAAATTCGTGCGTGACACGGGTTACCGCTTCCGGGATGGTTGCCAGCGTGCCCCACAAGGCGGCCAGAATGGCCACATAATACACAGGCACCAACACACCATGAATCTGAGCCCATATGGAGGACTGCTTGGTCAGCAGATCCCAGGCGTTGCCGGGCAGGATCATCTGGCTGGGATAAAGGACTACAGCACCGGCGATCATAAACGCCGCCGTGACGACAAACAGAACGATGGCACCCATCACCACATCCCATTTGAGCGGCGAAAGCAAGATCCGCATCCGTTGCGCCTCCACTGGATCGTCCTTGAGATAGGAGATGGTCGAGGTTCCATTTTCCTGATCTACCCGTTCCACATCCGGGTGAGACGTCAAGCCCCAACCGCGCAGGCCTACCCAGCTGGCGTACGCCAGATACGCGCTCATCGTCCCACCAACGTAGCCGAACACGGTGAATAGATTGAGGAAGTAGTCCTTCTTCACAGCCGGCGGCGCCCACTCAGGGGCGGCCGGGAAATTTCCTACCGAAAAAGTTCCGAACAGGATACCGGTGACACTGGGCCATACGATGACCGTCGCCAGAACGGTGCCGAGTACGAGAATGCCGCAGATAATAATCTGCTGTTTCTCCAGAAAGTCATATGAAGTCAACAGGCTCAGTCCCAGAGCCAGCCCCAGAAAAACCGTTGTGACCATATTTTCCCACATGACGTCCGATGCGCCGACAGGCAATGCATCGCTCATGATATACACCACCAGATTACCGCACGGCTTGGCGACGGCTGTCAGCGCCAGACTTAACCCCACCAGCTCTACGGTGAGCAGGCTCAATATAAACCATCCTCGCGGCCCGGGCACCTTCACCAGCAGGCGACCGATGGACTGACCGCTGACCGCCGTACAACGCCCGAGCAGGTACGTCACAAAGACCCCTTTGACCAGCACGCTCAACAAAATCAACCACAGCAGCCCGTATTCCGCCCAGGCGCCGACACCGGTCACCAGAATGGTCTCACCAGCGCCGACCGCCATTGACGCCACCAGCGCCGCCGGTCCGAAGAACCCGAGCATCTTTTTTATCTTACCCCATGACCATGGCTCGGTGTATACGCCTGTGGGTTCGGGGATGGTGATGGTGGTGCAGGAAGCGGGGGATTCTGGATTTTCGCTCATAGTCGGGTAGGGCAGGATGGGGAGATGGAAGGGTGGAAGGGTGGAAGGTGAAAGGAAAATCGTTGCTCCTCCCCTTCCACCCTCGCTTTCACGCTACTTCTTCGGGACTGAACACATCCGCGATTTCGAACTGGCCGGAGGGCTGGTCCTGTTCGTAGAGTTGCTGAAGCTCTTCTTCGAAGAAAAACTGCTTTTCACCGAATGCGGGTTGCAGATCATCCAACCAGATGGCTTTTGAATCGTATTTGGCAAAGAAGGTCCGTAGCACCCAATCCGGGTTACGCCCTTGGAGGAATTGGAAGGTCATCACTTTCTGGTTGTTAACGGTGCTGAGCCCCATGATCTGTACCTTACCGGGGCCGGCCGACATGCTGGGGCCGCGTACGGTACGGCAAATCCCGCTGACCCGCTGATAGGCATCCTGGTAGATACGCCAGGCTCTGACGAGCGGCACGCCGAAGTAATGCTGTGCCCCGGTGTCCCGGACGACGAACATGTAATAGGGGATCAAGCCGAGTTCCACCTGTTTTCGCCACATCGTCGCCCAGTTTGTCGGGCTATCGTTGATATGCCGGAGGATAGGCGATTGCGTCCGGATTTGCGCGCCGGTGTTTCGAATACGCTGAATAGCCTGCGCAACCGCCTCAGTTTGCAACTCATTCGGGTGGTTGAAATGAGCCATAATGGCCAGATGCTTACCGGCTTTAGTGACGCGCTCGAATAACCTGAGCACTTCATCGGCCTCTTTGCCGATTATATATTTATATGGCCAGTAGCTTAAGGACTTCGTGCCGATTCGAATCGTCTTTAAATCCGGCAGTTCCTCATCCAGTAAGGTATCGATGTAGGTGGATAGGGTTTTTGCCTTCATAATCATGGGGTCGCCGCCGGTAAACAGGACGTCCGATATCTGCCGGTTCTTCCGGAGGTATTTGACAAGCGCCTCCGACTCCCGTGTGGCGAATTTGAGTTCATCCATCCCGACAAACTGCGGCCACCTGAAACAGAATGAACAATAGGCATGGCAGGTCTGTCCCTGACTTGGGAAGAACAGAAGCGTTTCCCGGTACTTGTGCTGCATGCCGTCCAGTTTTTCCCCATTTAAGGTCGGGATATTATGGTCCATTTGGCCGGCCGGTTGCGGATTCAGCTCAATACGAATCTGATTGGCTGCCATATCCACGGTGCCCTTATCAGCGCCCTGCCGCAGTAGGGAGGCGATGCGGTTAAAATGGTGCCGTTTGAGCATGCCCTTCTGAGGAAAGGTCAGTACGAACATCGGATCGTTCGGGACGTTATCCCAATTAATCAATTCGTTGACCACATAGGAATTGGATCGAAAAGGAAGCACTCTGCCCACGACCTCTATAGCAAACTTCTGATCCTCAGAAAGCCTGTCAAGCTGTGGAATCTGACGGAAATTTTTCAGATCATAGGTAGAAAATTTTATCGATGATCCGTTTTTAGATGTGTCCATACTGGCTCCCTTCCTTTCCCCCATAGTCATGAAAACGATCCCAATACCGAAAAATTCGACAAAGATTAGATCGGAACGGGATCTCTCCGCCGAAAGGGTGTAAGCAAGTTGTGTGGGAATGTATATATATATACGCCTGTTGGATTTCTCTCAACAAATGGTAAAATAGGTAGAGAGATACAGCCGCAAGATAATCAAGGCAACGACCATCGGATCGTAATATTCACTTTTAATCTATACATTGTATGACATGCAATATACAATGTATATAGGAGAATATCAAGGGAAATACCTGAGCTTTAACCGTTCGAAAACAGAAACACAAGAATTAGATTCTTATATACCAACAAGTTAGCGTTTGTCCGACCAACTGCTCGGTGGATCAGAGAACGAGCGAAAAGGGTGTTGTCAAGGCGTGCGTGAGATTCGACTCAGACGGACGTGACCAAAGCCCAAACCCGAACCTCTGTATCCAAAATTTTATTAAAAAGTCTGTTCAGACGCCGAGGAAGGTTTATATATATGCCTGAGGTTATACCTCAGGGCGGGTAGTGGGTGGCGGGGAGTAGAAAGCCTTGCCCTATGATCATAACGATTACTTATGTTGCCTTTGCAGATTTACCATCAACGGCCATCCAGGAGAAAACATGTCAAACGACATTCCGAAACAGAATCTGACGAGCCCTTTCGATTTGAATGACGACGGGTATGTGTGGCTTAAAGGTAATCTACATTCCCACACAACCAATTCCGACGGCAGGCCGGAACCCCAGGAACGGGTGGACGGCTATGTCAACCAGGGATACGATTTCCTCTGTGTTTCTGACCATTACAAGATTACGCGGACGGATACCCTCACAGCGCCGGATAATTTTGTTCTGGTTCAGGGTGCCGAATTGCATCCGGAAAATCCGTTCGGCGGTCAGACCCATCATTTTCTGGCCTACAATATCGACGAGGATATGGATTCAAAAAATATGCCGCCGCAGCATGTGATCAATGAGGTCAATCGGCAGGGCGGTTCCATATGGCTGGCGCATCCCCACTGGAGTTCGGTCAACATCCTGCGTGACACACTGCCACTTACTGGGCTGGCCGGTGTCGAGGTGTTCAATACTACTTGCATGTGGCACGGCCGGGGGGAATCGTCGGTGCACTGGGATGACTGGATGAATCTGATCGACAGGCCGCTACCGACGCTCGGCAACGATGATTCACATGCCAGAGAGCAGGACAATCGGGATACCTATCAGGGCTGGAATATGGTGCGGGTCAAAGAACGCTCGGCCAAAGCGATTATAGACGCGCTGGAACACGGCAGTGCCTATGCCAGTACAGGCCCCGAGATCCATGATATTCAGCTCAAGCGCGTGGACGACCCGGGTGATGACAAACAGGTAGTCGAAGCAACCGTCCGATGCTCGGAAGCCCGGCGTATATTTGCCGTATGCGATACCTACGGCAACCAGTATGTTACGGATGGCACGTTCGAAGAAGCAACGTTTACCCTTCGTCCCAATGCCCGATGGGTTCGATTCGAGATCATAGATCCGGAAGGTTCTAAAGCCTGGTCGAATCCGTTTGATTTGCAAAAAATAGGAAGATAATAAAACTTTACTGAGTTCCGAGTTCGTAGTGCATCCCGGCGGAAATAACAAGACATTTCTCAGGGCAATAATGGCTCGAAGGTTCCCTCTGGGAACGCTTCGAGCACTACGTGGTTCCCGCCTAAAGCCTGCGGGAATGACCGTCTTTGTTGAAATGTAGCAATACTTCCGCCGAAGTGCAGTAGTGTAAGGCGGCACTCTACTCGGAACTTGGAACTTTAATCTCGGAACTATATTTACCATGCTCAGCTTTGTCAAAACACCTTATTTACAGTGGCCCACGCGAGATGCCGTGACGATTATGTGGGAAACCTCATCGGAAGCAATGGGGGAGGTGGCCTATTATGTAACCGAAAGGGTACACGCTACAGGAACCGGTCGCTTCGAAAGCGTGGTCGTCTCAGAGCGCATGGTCAGAGAAAATAGCTGTCCCCGATGTATCCATACCGTCACCCTCGACGGTCTTTTGTCCGGCTCATCCTACCACTATCAGGTGCGGTCGGAAAACGAGCGGGGAGAGCATTGCGAAAGTGCATCGCATCCGTTTCGAACGGCACCGGAGGAACACACCCCGTTTTCGTTCGCGGTGACCAGTGAGACCGGGGGAACATGCAGCGACGATAACAACCAGGAGATTTTCACACAGATCGCCCGGTACCGGCCTGATTTTCTTTTAATGGTCGGAGATGCTGTTTGTCATGGTAAGAAGTACAGCGATTGGAACCGGTTTTTTTTTGATCCGGGGCAACATGTGCTGGCCCGGACGCCATTTTTTCTGGTTCCCGGCAATCATGAAGAAAATGCCTCATGGTACTATGACCTGGTCGCCTATCCGGAGCCGAAAAATTACTATGCTTTTCGGTACGGGAATACCCATTTCATCGGACTGGACAGCACAGCCATCGTTACCTATCAGGATGGCAAACCTCACCTGAACGAGGACGGATTCGGTCCGGGTGAGCCCCAGTATGATTTTCTGATTCGAGAACTGTCCTCACCCAATGATGCGGCATGGAAGATCGTTTTTTTTCACTACCCTCCCTACGTTTCCGCCGATTATCAGGTCGATGAAATGCGCATCCTCTGTCCGATATTGGAACAGTACGGTGTAGATGTGGTTTTCAATTCTCATACGATCGTCTACGAACGCAGCCATCCCTTGCGTAACAATGGATTGGATTTGATGAAAGGGATCGTCTACGTCGTGGCCGGCGGGGCCGGGGCACGCCCACAGTGGTTTCACCACACCCGCGCCTGGCACACGGCGCATGCGGTCGCCGTACCTCATATGGTGCAGGTTTCCATCGCCGGCACTCGTCTGGAAATGCATGCGATAGACTATGAAGGCTGCCTATTTGACCAGATGATCATCGACAAAACCAACCGGGCGACGGTAAGGTAGATTTTTGAATTATGATTTTTGAATTATGATTTGTAGTACACGATCATTAAGATAAATTTGTCGTGTACTATGATTATGATTTTTGAACTGTGTAGCTTCGTAGCACACTCAATCACCAAAATGCACAGCGAGCGAAGCGCATTTCAATAATGCCTCGAAGAGGCGCTCATCACTTTCGATGACGCGCAGCGGCATCCATCACCAATCACCATTTCCCATGTGGTCTTATTTCCTTCGGCGTCTGGGTTACACGGTTATTCTGCTGTGGTTGATCTCTGTCACCTCTTTTATTATTATCCAACTGCCGCCGGGGGATTACATTACCTCGTATATTCGCCAGTTGGAAGCCAGTGGTCAGCCGGTGGATCAGTCCGAGATCGAGGCGTTGATACGCCAGTACGGGCTGGATCTGTCGCCGGTCCAGCAATATTTTAAATGGATGGGTGGTATGATCCGGGGCGATTTCGGGCAGTCGCTCCAATGGTCCAGGCCGGTGAGCGATCTGATTGGTGAACGAATGATGCTGACGGTCGTGATGAACCTGGCGACGCTCCTGTTTACGTATCTGACGGCGATTGCCATCGGGATCTATTCAGCGACGCATCAATATTCCATTGGTGATTACTGTTTTACGGTGTTCGGTTTTATCGGTCTGGCCGTTCCTAACTTCCTGCTGGCGCTGATACTGATGGTCTTTTTTTACAGTGTCTTCGGAGTTAGTATCGGCGGACTCTTTTCTCCCGAATATGCTCTGGCGCCCTGGAGCTGGGGCAAGGTCGTCGATTTATTCAAACATTTACCTATTCCGATCATCATCATTGGGACGTCCGGTACAGCCGGGATCATACGTGTCATGCGCGGCGCGCTGCTGGATGAACTGCGTAAACAATACGTGGTCACAGCCCGCACCAAGGGGATTTCGGAACGAAAACTGTTGTTTAAATATCCGGTGCGCGTGGCAGTCAACCCGGTCGTCAGTACGGTGGGCTGGGTGTTGCCCGGTCTGGTCTCCGGCGGCGCCATCACCGCTATTGTTTTGAGCCTGCCGACGGTAGGGCCTCTCCTGTTCAGAGCCCTGTTGAGCGAAGATATGTATCTGGCCGGCACGCTGATCCTGTTGCTCAGTGGTCTGACCATCACCGGGACGTTCATCTCGGATATGCTGCTGGTGATCCTCGATCCGCGGATACGGATGGAGAAGAGCATTTAAACCTTTCACTTTGTGCGACACACTTTTCCATCTCTGATTCTCACGTTTCAAGTCACCAATGCCTTTACTCGCTTCCATCTTTTCCGGTCTGTTACTGGCTCTGGTTCTGCGTTTTCCCGCTATAAGCTGGCTGGCCGTGTTGACACTCGTACCGCTTCTGATCGTTCTACTCCGCGGCGGCCTGTCTCTCAAGTACGCCCTGCTTTTCGGATGGTTGACTGGCCTCATCGGCTATGGGTTTCACTTTTCGTATGTGGTTAGTGCGATTCATATCGGCGTGTTTCTGGCTGCGCTGAGCTACTATACGTTCTACGTCGGCGTATTCGCTGTCGGTGTGGCTTTCTGTGGACGGAGAAACATCGAATACGGCAGCCTCATCGCCCCATGCCTGTGGACCGCGTCGGAATACATCCGGGCGCATATTCTGACCGGCATTCAGGTCGGCACACTCGGCGCCACGCAGGCCGAGGCGCTGCCGGTGGTGCAGATCATATCGGTCACCGGCATCTTTGGCCTGTCATTTATCCTTGTCTTCATCAACGTGGCCGTTGCACGTATGATTCTCCTGCGCCGCGCAGGGACGCCCGCTTCGACATACGGATGGGGCGGGGCTACTGCTGTTATGATCGCCGGCATCCTGTCATATGGCTATCTCTCCCTCTGGACGCCGGAGCCGGAAGCGGATACCCTGACCATCGCAACGGTTCAGGGCGACATCGATGAACGCGGGATGGAACAGGCCGCCATTCGTCGGCAAATATTCGCTCGATACCGGACATTGACCATGAGACTGAATGAAGTACAACCGGACCTGATCATATACCCCGAAACCATGACCGGGAGCTATCTGGCACAGGACAGCCTTTTCCTGTCATTTCTGGCAGACCTGGGAGAGCAGACCAGCAGCCGGTTTTTGGTCGGCAGCCGATACCTGATCCGTACAGCGGACACCTACGGTTTGTATAACAGTGTTTTTCTGGTTGATTCGGCCGGTCATATTCTGGATCGGTATGACAAAAACCGTTTGGCTCCATTCGGTGAATATACACCTCTGAGCGGCTGGTTTCCCTCTTTGGCGAGCTACCGGCTCGCGCAGGCCGAATTAACACCTGGAGAAAAATGGGCGCCTCTGCCTGTATCAGCGAAAGCGTTGGCCGGTATCGGTATCTGCTACGAAACCATGTTCAACGCGGATATTCGGCAGGTGATCCGGCAAAACACCCGCCTCCTGGCTATCATATCGGACGACTTCTGGTTTCAAGGCACTCAGGAATCCCGGGAGTTCTATAACGAAGGCGTCCTCCGTGCCATAGAAAATCGCACGCCGATGGTCCGTTGCGCCAATATGGGCATGTCCGGCATTGTAGATACCCATGGCCGGACGATCAGTACGCCGCTACCCGGCGCCCCCGGCGTAACCTACGGCACCGTACGCCTTCGCACCAAGATCTCCATATATACCCAAATCGGTGATGTACTACCCTGGCTGAGCCTGGCATTATGTGTCCTGCTCATCACCTGGTGCGCCCTGCCTCGTAAACAATCTAATCGATAGTATCTCCTCCGTTCCTAAATACCGCTTGACTTTAAAGACGGTGCTTTGTACTTCGTAGATAAATGATACAGAGATACACGACCTCATTGACCATGATCTGATCAGACAATCACCAAATCCTATGAATCTCACTCTATACGACACCTACACGCGCAGTTTGCGTGAATTCGAACCGTTGTCCCCCGATGAAGTTGGTCTATATACCTGCGGGCCGACAGTGTATGATTTTGCACATATAGGGAACCTGCGTACCTATATTTTTGAAGATCTGCTACGTCGGGTCCTGGAATTCAACGGCCATACTGTTAAGCATGTTATGAATATTACGGATGTGGGGCATCTGGTATCCGATGCCGATACCGGCGAAGACAAGATGGAAAGGGGGGCTCGCCGTACTGGAAAAACCGCTTGGGAGATCGCTGAGTTTTACGCTGAGGCGTTCAAGGACGACCTGCGGCATCTCAATATTATGGAGCCTCATATATGGTGCCGGGCAACCGATCATATTGCTGAGCAGATCGCCGAGATTCAGTGCATCGAGGCGAATGGATTTACCTATCAGACCTCTGACGGGCTCTATTTTGATACGGCCAGACTGCCCAATTACGGCTACCTGGCACGGCTGGACATCGAAGGGTTGGAAGCCGGAACGCGCGTCGATATGGCCGAAAAACGGAATCCGACCGACTTCGCCCTGTGGAAATTCAGTCCCAAAGATGAACAACGACAGATGGAGTGGGATAGCCCCTGGGGTATCGGGTTTCCCGGCTGGCACCTGGAATGCTCAGCCATGTCCACCAAATATCTGAGCACGTTCTTCGATATTCACTGCGGCGGCGAAGATCATATTATGGTCCACCATCCCAATGAAATCGCCCAGACCGAAGCCTGCCACGGCACCCGGCTGGCCAATTACTGGATGCACGGTTATTTTCTTCAGTTGGACGATACGAAGATGGCCAAGTCGGTAGGCGAATTTCTGCGGCTCCAAACCATGATCGACCGGGGCTATGATCCCCTGGTATACCGGCTGTTCTGTCTGAGTGCGAACTACCGATCGAAGCTCAATTTCAACTGGGAAAGCATCGACGGCACATCCAGACAGTTGACCAGGCTACGACTGGCTGTCTATAGTTGGGGTAATCCGGGTTCGGAGACAGACGCATCATATATCACTCTCTTTACCGAGCAGGTCAACGACGACTTAAACCTGCCGCGGGCCCTGGCCGTCACCTGGGATCTGGTCAAAAGTAATCTGCCGGATGACGTCAAGAAAGCTACGGTCACTGCGTTTGATCGGGTGTTGGGGCTAAAACTGGCGGAATGGGTGCCGGAAGAGGAATCTGTCCCCGATGATATCGTAGCTCTGGCCAATCAGCGGAAGAAGGCCCGTGCTGAAAAACGGTATCCCGACGCCGATACGCTTCGCGATCAGATCATCGCTGCCGGCTACGAAATTAAAGACACACCGACTGGACCGGAAGTCACCCGCAAACCCAAGGCGGATTGAGGCAATGGTGATTGGCGAATGGTGATTGGTGATTGATCATGCATTCTTTTCAAATCACCAAATCACCAAATCACCATTTTTATGAACCTCCTCCTCGTCGGCGGCTCCGGATTGGTCGGAACGTTCGTCACGCCTTATTTGCAACACCACCATACCCTGCGTGTGCTGGATATCCATCCGCCCAAACACGATGATATAGACTATGTCTGCGGGTCCATCACCGATCCGGAGGCCGTACGGCGAGCTCTGGAGGGGATGGATGCGTTTATCACCATGACGATGAAGAGCGGTCAAGGTGGATTTTCACGGGATCATACCATCGAGCAGGCAATAGATAATTATACCGTTAACTGTCTCGGGCTCCATATCCTGCTACACACAGCCTCAGAGATGGGGATTATGAGGGGAATCTTTACCAGCACCATGACGGTACATAACCGGGACCGTGCCTGGTATCCTTCTGAAGAAGAGGTTCCGATGGACGGTCCAAATGTGTATGGCCTGACCAAGGGTTTCGGCGAGCGGGTCTGCAGATATTTCGCCCGTGAGTTCGATATGAACCTGGCGGTCTTTCGGATTACCGGTCCATCCACCAGGGCCCAGTTCATTGAACGAACCAAACAACCGCCCACCGGCGTAAAATTGTACTATACCGATGAAGAAGATCTGGCTGACGCCTACCTGGCCGCCCTGGAATTCGTACAGATCGGCCATGGCCGCTGTGAATCCTTTTTCATATCCGGCGATGTCGCCCACGAAGAAATGAACATGTCGAAAGCAAAAGCCTTGTTAGGCTGGGAACCTTGTACCAAACGAAAATTGAACTTATAGCCGATAATATGGAAATCTAGCCACGCAGGTACCTAATTGTCCACTTTATTCCAATCCGAATTAAACCTCCCGTCACGAGGTGTCAGCCAGCGCGTGACCCGGCGTCCGGATATCCTTCCGGGAGAGACCGAAGTGCTGTTCGACGAAGCCGGACCTGGATGTATCCGGCACTGGTGGCTTACTTATACGCCGGCCGACCGGGAGGCTGCTCATGATCGAATCCACGATCTGCATCTTCGTGTATATTACGATGACCCGGACACGCCGGCTATAAACCTCACCCTGGGCCAGTTCTTTGGGATCATGCTCGGTCAGGACCTGTACGCGGTGCATAGTGCGGCCTTGACTGTCATGCCGAAAAATGCCTTGAACTGCTATCTGCCCATGCCGTTCGGCGCTATGCGGATGGAGCTGCAAAATCGAAGCGCATCAAAGGTAAGTATCTGGTTCATGGCGGACTGGCATGGCTACTCAGGTAAATCGTTGACGCCATTACGGCTCACGACCTACCCGCACGCCGAACATACGGCTAGTTCCGCTGGAAGCTATCTGATGGCGGACATAACCGGTGAGGGATTTATCGCGGGGATGACGAAAGCCGTACGCGTGCAGGATGAATCGGATGCATGGTACCATACCGGGGGCGATCTCTGGCTGCTCGACGGCGAAACCGATCCCCATCCCATGCGGGGTATCGGAGGGGAAGATGTTTTCAACATGAGTTTCGGTGTGTGGGAGGCCCAGGCGCCCTGGGTAGGCACGCCGCATCTGAAAGAACCGTTCAAAGGGGCTGCCGGACGGGCAGGTTATGAATGCGTCAACTATCGATTCTTTGGACCCGACCCGATCTGGTTTAATACATCGTCTGTCGTGCGATTCGGCAGCAAGGCCAATGATATCGAGACCGTGATCTACGCATATGCCCATATGCAGTCGGTCCCATCTATCCTTACGCCCGATACCTGGTTGCTGGGCGGTCCGTTCCGGTGTCATAATGAAAGTGAGTTTCACCGAGGTGAATGGGCTGAAGAGCCGACCCACCTCTGGCCGGAAACCTGGACCCCGGGGTTCGGCCAGTACGTGACAGATCAGGGCCATGCGGCATTCGGCATTCCGATACAGGCTGATTCTGAACATGGCTGGTGTGATTTTGCTCGTCATTTTCGGGGTCGAAAACCGGCTAACATCGGTACGCAGCCGGTGGATGTATCAGCCTATGCTGTGGGCAAGGTCCATGTGAACAAATCAGGTTTGTATGACATCTACATCGGCTACGACGATTGGCTGTCGTTGTGGATAAACGGCGAACCAGTGATCACCAGCGGTCACCACAACAGTGGTTTCGCCATCGATAAAGAAACCCGGTCTCTACCCGCTGGTGATGTAGAAATTCGTGTCAAGTTGTCCAATCAGGATAATTTCCAATGGCGTCTCTGGGCGTTTCATGTGAAAATAGCCTGATCTGGCATCATAAAAAAGTCCGTGGAGGTCCGGATTCCGGCTATCCTCCGGTTGCACTTTCTTTTGTGGGTATGGTCTGGTCCTGTTCTACCAGATGGTCGGGCGGCTTCAGGACAGAGGTCGGTACGGAGGTTTCCTGCGCCAGCTCGAGATGTGGTTTGAACTCGATGGTATAGAAATCCAGGAGAGTTAAAAAGATGGCGGCGATGATCGGCCCCAGGATAAATCCGATGACACCGAACATACTGAGTCCACCCAGCGTGGAGAAAAAAATCAACAGCTCGTGCATATTGGCATCGCGACCGACCAGCCGGGGACGCAACAGGTTGTCTAAATTGGAAATAATGACCATCGTCACCAGAATTATGATCACGCCGGACCAGACGTAACCCTGAACAAGCTGAACGAAAGCGACTGGATACAAGACCAGCCACGTACCTGTCAGAGGAATGACGGAGAGCACGACCATGACAGCGCCCCAGAGCACCGGAGAAGAGACGCCGCAGAGCCATAGCGTCAGACCGCCGAGGGTACCCTGAACCAGGCCGATCAAAAGGGTACCCTTGATGGCCGCGCGCGCCACGGAACGGAACCGGTTGATCAGCGCATCCTCATATTTTTCGCCAAGCGGGCTGATGTACTTCAGATACGTCTCCAGGCGTTCACCATCCCGGAAGAAATAAAACATCGTGAAAAAGGTGATCGCAACGTCGGATAGCAGATGCAATGTCCCTCGTGAAGTGATATTCAAAATGGTACCTACCAGACGGCCCATACCCGTAATGGCTTCATTAAGATACGTATGCAACTCGAAATCCTGGACGGTTTCTTTGATCATATCCAGGGGCAGATTACGTAACCACTCCGAACTGTTTATGAATGAGGTGAATGAAAACGTATCGTCGATAATACCCGCCGTCACCCAGACCTTCACTGTGTTGTAGAATGAAATAGCCTCACGGGCGATCAGATAGCCGAGGAAATAAGCAGGAATCATAATGCCCAGTAGCAGGATTATACAGGCAAGCAGCGCACTGAGCGAACGCCGGTCACGTGTGATGCGGCACAACCACCGATAGAGCGGATAGAACAATCCGGAAAATACGGCAGCCATGATCATCGGAAGGACGAACAACTTCACCATATCGAGTAAGATCCAGGCGATCCCGAACAAGGCAGCCATTAATATATAACGCCGGTACCGCCTCAACTGAAGCAGATATAGCTTACCTTCGTTCTTGCCTGGTTGTTCTGATGGTATTTCAGGTTCCACAATAGATCTCAACGGAAATGAGGCTCTGTACGTTTGTGTTTCAATATAAAATCAAGCGCGGTGCGCCGAGTACAATATACCCTGATGAGGATGCATCACTTATTTTAAAGAACACAATTATAGAAAGGATGGCAATCTTTTCTACGCTGCTTATCTCATAAGTCACGTTTATTACTTCATATTTCGTCGTAACAGCTTACATCAGGCTATGGCCTGTTAAAACCCATACCCATCAACATGTTGTAATAAAAAAGAACATATGGCCTGTTTTACCGGTGTTTCAGAGTTAAGGAGACGATCATGAATCATCGTATACATCACCTGACTATGGACAGCCGGGTCGGCCGGATGATTGTTGTCGCCGAAAATGATGCGATGACACGGCTCGAATTTTCAGGAAGGCCGCATGCCCGGGGCATCCCGGAAGAGGCATCTGTCGGCAGCCTGCTCCTGAACGAAGTGAAACGCCAGTTAGAGGCGTATTTCTCAGGCGCACTCAGCGCGTTCGATTTACCGCTCCGATTACACGGCACGCCATTTCAACAAAGGGTCTGGCAGGCTTTATTAGATATCCCTTTCGGCGCTACATCCAGTTACAGCTGCCTCGCCGCTCAGATAGACCGACCTGCCGCTGTCCGGGCTGTAGGGGCGGCCAACGGCCTTAATCCCATCTCTGTCATTGTTCCGTGTCATCGCCTGATCGGCGCAAATGGACATCTTACCGGCTATGCCGGCGGGCTGGCGGTGAAACGATGGCTGCTACGTCATGAAGGGCATAGGGTGGAGGGAGATCGGGTGGGGAGATTGGATGAGGGGATGGAAGGGTGGGAGGATGGGGGGTAATGGGGAGGACAAAATATGGTGTGAGACGTTTTACATGACGACCAGGCATAGATTATTTTACACTTGCCAATCAGGTGGGTTGTGTGAGATATTGGGAGGGCACAGGCGGCTGCACATCTACAGGAACTTGTACATGCTGTACGGGAGGCATCATCATGAGTACCGGTCAGGAACATGGCATTAAAGCCGTGAATCAGGAATATACCCACCACGATCAAGTGAATAAAGATCAGACATACCACCTGGTTGAGAGCACAGAGGAAGAACAGTTCGACGAAGAAACACAGATTAAAACCTGTGACATGAGTTCGTTCTATCACGGTGGTGCGGAAGGCAGGGCGCTGTTCGCCCGGGAACTGGGTGAGGCTATGGAAGGGCTCGGCTTCGTCGTCCTCGAAGGGCATGGTGTGCCGACGAAATTGTACGAACAGGCCGAGGAAAAGGTAGATGAATTTTTCAACAAGGTCCCGTTAGAAGATAGAATGAAATACGAGGCCCACCGCTTTGGGTCAGTTAATCAGGGTTATTTCCCGATCAAGGAAACCAGCCGCATGCATCCGGACCTGGTAGAAGGCTGGGTCTTCTGCCGACGGGCTTTTAATCTTGGAGAGAATCCGGAATATAAGGAAGAGGATTACTGGCCCGCAGAAGGGTACGAGCCGTTCTTTCGGCAGATTGTACTGGCGCATGAACAACTGATTCAGCCGCTCATGCAGAGCATCTTTACATACCTCGGATGTGATCCACACCTGTATGACGAAAAGTTGACAAAAACCAACTTCGGATTCCGGCTCAATTATTACCCACCCATCAGCAAAGAAGACGACGAATCAGGCGCCGGGCGTATGCTGGGACACGAAGACGTCGATTTTTTTACGATATTGCCGGCCCATGGCATAGACGGCCTGCAGGTGCTGAATCGCGAGAATATGAAATGGATCCGGCTTAATCCACCCGAAGGCAGTATCATTCTCAACACCGGTGACTATATGCAGATGATCACCAACGACCGGCTGCCCTCCACGCCCCACCGGGTCAGTAAACCAGTCAATCAGCAGATGTATAACACGGCGCGTATCAGCATTCCAATGGCCGTCTATGTCTGGGAAGACGAAATGCTCGAAGTGCTGCCGGGCCTGGGCGATCCGAAATATGAGACCATTTCCGCTGTCCAGTTTCATACCCGAACCACGAGTAAATATTATGGGGATGATTATGCGGTGGATAAGTGAACAGGAACTGATGCAGAGGTAGGCGGTAAGCAGTAGGCAGTAGCCTGGTGCTTTATCGGCGAGAAGGCGGGTTTGCAGGTGGACGGGTGGGAGAACTATTTTATTCTAAGGCAAGCCGTTTGAGCACTTCAATCACCTCCGGATGGTCGGCATGCTGACCGAGCCAGAATATAGCCTGCGCTCTCACCTGTACATTGGAATGCGTCTGTGCGATATGGATCAGCATGGGTACACCGTCATCTTCGGACTGCGTGAGGGCAAATACCGCCTCTTTTCCCAGATCTGTCAGATCGTTGGAGACCGACGGCATTGAGATTTTTAGATGGTCGGAAGCTTGTCCTGCGAGCCAGACGGCCGCGGCATCCACCGTGCCCCGATTATGACCGGTCAAGCTGCTTCTCAGATCGGCATGAGGCCTCCGGAAAGACGTCAGAAAACCGAGCCCTATGACGGTGATCACCGACAGCGTCAGGGTGAAGCCCATCGTGCAGGCGATCAGCAGCACACAGGTCACTGCGCCCAATAGAAGCAGCAGGGCCGGTCGGATAGGACCGAGCATCTACTCGGTAATCGGAAAACATACCTAACCTGTGTTTGACGGAGGCATTTAATGAGCGATTCCCCATTTTCATATTGTCTCAATACCAGCACGATTCGCAGCGAAGACGTTTCGGTGATGGAATATATCGATATCGCAGCGGATGCCGGCTATGATGGTATTGAGCCATGGGCGGAAGAGATTGATAGATGGGTGGACGGCGGCGGGACGGTCGGCCAATTACGGGAGCGGGCTGAATCACTCGGGATTCGGATCGTGAATCTGATCGCGTTTATCGAATGGGCAGTCCCCGAAGCGGAGCGACGCGCCAGAGGAATAGAAGAAGCGAGACGCTGTTTTGAGATGGCGGATGCCCTGGGTTGTTCACTCGTGGCGACGGCGCCGACAGGCATCCATAACCGCGTGGTGAATATCTTGCCTGTCGCTCAGCGCTTCGCTGATTTAACGGACGCCGTGTCGGATTTCTCGGCAACACCGCTGCTGGAGTTCTGGGGTGTCGCCCAGACGCTCGGGACAGCCGGAGAAGCACTGTTGGTGGCGGCTGAAAGCGGCGTCCCGGATGTTAAACTGCTGGCCGATATTTTCCATATGTATAAGGGCAGCGGACATCATCGGGGATTTGAGCACTTCGGTCCCGGTCGCCTGGGACTGGTGCATGTCAATGATTATCCGGCTCAACCGACGCGGGATACGATCACAGATGCGGACCGGGTGTATCCCGGCGATGGGGTAGCGCCCTGGACACAGATCGTGGCGCATTTGAAGCATTTGAAGTATCAGGGCATGTTGTCGCTGGAATTATTCAATCCAACCTATTGGGCAAAGGACCCTGCAGCGGTTGCCCAGGAAGGATTGGCTAAGCTCCGGACGTGTGTAGAGGGGTGAGAGCGAAACGACGAAGCTACGAAACGACGAAATACAAACCTTTTAAATCATAAATATTATTCACAATTCAACAATGGAAAGGCTCTCATGATTAACATCGGGGTGATAGGCAGTGGAGGCATTATTTCAAAACATATTCGTCATCTGGAAGATCGGACGGATGCGGGGATTACGGCGTTATGCGATGTGGACCCCGATAGGATCCAGGCGACAAAAGAGACGTATTTCGAAGATAAAACCGTGAATGGCTATGCCACGCCTGAAGACATGTATAACAGCGAGACGCTGGAGGCGGTGATCATCACCACGCCGCATACCCTGCACTACGGACAGGCGGTTCAGGCGCTGGAAGCGGACTGTCATGTCTTTCTTGAAAAGCCGATGACGACCTCTTCGAAAGATGCCTTGCAACTGGCGGCCAAAGCCGAAAAACAGGGGAAAGTGGTGGCTGTGGGGTATAACACCGCGAGCAGACCGGTGTTTCAATATCTCCGTGAACAGATTCGCAATAAAACCTGGGGATCGCTCGAAATGGTGACCGGATTTCTTTCGCAGAACTGGATGACGGGGACCACCGGCCTGTGGCGTCAGGATCCAGCCCTGTCCGGCGGCGGTCAGGCATACGACAGCGGGGCTCACATATTGAACAGTCTCTTATGGAGCGTGGAGTCGGAGCCGGAGACGGTGTTCGCGTTCACGGACAACAAGGATTGCGCGGTGGACATCAACAGCGTGATGAGCATCCGGTTTGCCAACGGCGTGCTGGCCAATATCACCATCAGCGGCAACTGCGTGTCGGATGGCGGACATATGGCGTTTATATTTGAACAGGCTCTGGTAGAGATAGACGGTTGGGGCGGCAGTTGGATCAAAGTCCATGCTAAGGATCAACCCGAAACACCGGAAATCGATATCCCGGAGGTGTTTCCTATTATCAACTTTGTAGAAACCATACAGGGCAAAACCCAGGTGGCGGCCAGCACGAAAAACGGGATCAATCACAGCCTTCTCATGGACGGCATTTATGCATCCGCTCGAACAGGTAAACCGGTAAACCCTGCCGCGCTTTAGGGATGAGTGCGCTTCCTGGTTCGCAGCATCAATGGATCGGTCTGCATCCGAGTTAGTGTATACATAGCCGTATCGGTTTATCCGTACCAACCCCCCATATTCTCAGATCGTTAGAACGTTTGTTTTGAATATGAATTACGAAAATGTCTGATACCATGCTCACCGCGGTGTCCAGGCCTCGCATAAAAGGGGATGCTCGACAATTACCATTTCATGATGATTGCTTCGGTGGCGCAGCAGCTTAAAGGGACGGGGGCTATCTGATGCCGAGATTGTGGAAGCGCTGGAGACCATTTCACCTCCTCTAACGCTCACTAAACGTGGCGCGCTCATGACGTGGACAACGAGAAGGCTGCTGAATATCTGCGCACCAGGGTTGGCCAGAATGACGGAGCGATCGAATGGGCTGCGGTTCGTCCGGACAATTTGATTGATGAAAACGAGGTCACCGCGTACGAGGTGCACGCTCCACCGATCAGAAGCGGTATCTTTGACGCGGATTCGACCAGTCGAATCAACGTAGGCCACTTCATGGCTGATCTGATTAGCGATGATGACACATGGAACAAGTGGAAGGGGCATATGCCCGTGATATACAACAAGGCATCGTCGCAACTAAATCATGTATGCAAAAGATACATCGAAATGGGAAGATTGGCAGCAGGATTATAGATGGGGTATTCGCCGGGCAAGTGTATCAAAGACGGCACATTCCCGCCCATATAACCATAGCTGAATTTATATCTATTGAAGATAGCCTCAAGATCCGCGCTCAACTTCAGGAAACCTTGCCGAGCGGGTCATATTTGTGTGGCAAATTGTCGTTTATTGTTCCGGATGAAGACTTCAAATTTCAGAGAAAGGGCGTATTCCCCCCGGGCAACACTTGAGAAAGCGAGAATACGCCAAAACAGCCAATCACCCCCCTGAGACTGCCGTCACGAAGACAGGTACACTTCCCCTTATCTCCAGTAGCCCCCAGACAAAGATCAATCTACGCCAGCATCTCCTTCAGTTCATCTTCACGATATCTGCGTAGTACACGACAAAAACAATATGCTCACCATTCCCGCCAGATTTAAGCGGGATGACACTTTTTATCTTGTACTATTCTATGCCTGTTCAGAATAAAATTATCGAAGAAGAGATTTTTTACTTGCACATTGATTAATATATATGTACTATTAGGTCAAGTAGTATGTACTACCAGTCAAGCCAGTACAATATTAAGGAGATCACACTTATGGAAATAGTCATCAACGACAGCGATTCCATTCCGCTGTTTACCCAATTGGTTGATCAAGTCAAAAAGGCCGTGCTCAAGGGCGAGCTGGGTACAGGGGCTGCGCTGCCTTCCATCAGGCAGCTTGCAAACGACCTGGCGCTGAACCACAACACGGTGGCGAAAGCGTATCGCATATTGGAACGTGATTTGGTCATTGAAACCAAAGGGTATCGCGGCACTTTCATTCACCCGGATGCCATGGCTAACAGCACGGTCGATTTGAATGCGTGGGTGATATCCAGATTAACTGAAATAATTAAGACATTTAGAGTAGCGGGAGTAACGGATTCCGAGATTCGGATTGCCTTCGGAAATGTCATGAACGATCGTATCAATTAAGGAGATAGGCATGCTAGACCAGATCTTATTTTACGTGGTGTTTTTAGCCCAAATTTTTCTGATTTCTTATTATCTTCCAGGGAAAATGCTCCGCCGGATGAAGTATGTGCTCGAAACATATCCCCCATCGGGATATTCGAAACTCTATCCGAAACCAATAGAATATTATGAGAAAGCGCTACGCAATTTCAAGACGATAAATGGTTGTATACTCCTGGTGGGCTTGTTGTTGATGGCCGTGATGTTCGTCTATTCAAAGGGTGGTGCACCGAATTTTGTGTTCCCGTATTTTATGATCCAGTTTATTCCGATGCTACTCCTGGAAATAGGGTCTTTCAATATGTATAAACTCATGAGAAAAGCGAGCATCACGCGCAAGGCCGAGCTCCATCCTCGCCGCTTGTTGGATTTTATTTCACCCGGATTGATCGGCCTGGCAGTGCTCGTGTATCTCGCCTTTATCGCGTTCGTCGTCTATATGAGACAATTCGAATATCCCTGGTTTGGTGGATATGTGAATGTAGCTGTAATGACGGGGATGAACCTTTTTTTAGCAGGGATACTTCTCTGGAACATATATGGAAAAAAACACGACCCCTACCAGGCCTATGAAGATCGAAAAAGACACATAGAGCATGTCGCGAAACAAATGGTCTTTGTAAGTATTTCGGCGACCTTGTTTTCCATAATACAAGTGGTTATTAAAGCCATCGATTTGGATGATCTCGATCCTATGATCATGAGCTTGTATTTTCAGTTAATAGCTGTAATCAGCTTACGAGCCATCCCCATAGACAAAATAGATTTTGAAGTGTATAAATCGGATCCATCCCAGGAAAGTAATGAAGAAAAGAGCTATATGATAAGTGAGGAAACAGCGGAGAATGATAAGCATTCGCCTATATATAAAATGGCAGGTCTAAGTTTTGGGCTGTCATTCGGTATTGCGCTTGCCTTCAAAGAGGGAGCGACAATATCCGGTATTATTCTTATCGGTGGGGTTGGGGGAGGGATTGGGTTGATTCTGGGGATAGTTTTTGGTATATGGGTCTCCCATTTGCGACAAGGTGATTCTTCAATGATATGATACCAATTGTCATACACATGAAATTAGTCATTATAAATCTATCAAAAACCTATAAAAATGGTGTGAAAGCCATTGATCATCTAAACCTGGAAATAGGAACCGGTATGTTCGGTCTATTAGGGCCTAACGGCGCCGGAAAATCTACACTGATGAGAACCATAGCCACCTTACAAAGCCCTGATTCCGGTTCTATTATGTTTGGTGAAATAAATATGCTGGAAGATAACACGTCTTCAAGAAAGAAATTAGGATGGCATGCCAGATCCGGGCATGGCACAAAGATCGTCTGGCATAACTGCGGGACGCACGGTTATCGCAGCTTTATCGGCATGGAGCACAAACGTGCCGTGGTCGTCCCGTCCAATTCATTTAATGATCCCGTTGATATCGGTTTTCATTTGATGAATAGCGCCTACCCGCTTAAAGAGTCTCCTTCATCCAAAGAGGTGATCGCTGTAGACCCTGTCATACTCTCCGAACATACAGGTGAATATGAATTCGCTCCGCAGGCGATTTTAACGATTACAAAAAGTGGAGAGACGCTTTCCGCCCAACTGCCAGGCCAACCGGCGTTTCCTATCTTAGCGTAATCTGAAACAAAGTTTTTCTATAAGGTCGTCGATGCGCAGATGACCTTCGGTCGTAACGACGCAAACAAAGTCACCCACCTCATCATGACCCAGAACGGCCTGGACCGGAAAGCGCAAAAACGAAACAAAACGGGCGAGCCTTTACCGGTCGCGGAAAGACAGGAGATGTCGGTCGCACGGGATATACCCCGAAAATATGTCGGCGACTACGAATTACAGCCTGGATTTATCATCACCGTGACCGTAGATCAGGATCTCCTCATGGTGCAGGCCACCGGCCAGCCGGCTAACCCTGTTTTTGCGGAGGCCGAAACCAGGTTCTTCAATAAAGTCGTCAACGCACAGACAGAGTTCAAAATCGGGAACGATGGCCAGGTAGAAGGCCTGACGCTATTCCAGGGCGGCGCCGAGATGTTCGCGCCCAAACAATAGAGCCCTATCTTAATTCGCCTCCACCGTCTCCATCTTATGAAAAGGAAACGACCCCTTGAACGGCCGGGGGCTTGAGACATACCAGACGCCTTCATACATGGGGCATGTCTGATAGTGGCAGACGACATTGCACCGCTCCATGTTGTCGTCCTCTTTGGCGCCCTGATGCGGAATGTGGCTCAGGAAGACGACGGCGTCTCCGGCTTTGGGATAAAGGATGACATGTTCCTGCTCACCACACCAGACTTCAAATTTGGCATGTTCAATCTTCGGATGCAGATAAGGCGGTTCCGAAAGATGACCGTTCTTGATGAACTTGAGATGGCCCTGACCCGGCTCGTTATCCTGAAAGTAGAAAGTCGTATTAATGCTGCTGGGCGTTATGGCCAGCCGGTGTCGGGCCGCATTCCGTTTTTCATTCCAGTAGCCGTAGAAATCCATATGCCATTCCTGGAGGTACGGCCCCGGATTGATGTGCGCCCGATAGCTGCGTAGCTGGCACTGCTTTCCCATCATAGCAAAGAGGATCGGCGCGACGCTCGGATGGCCCACGATTGGTCCGTAAATATCAGGCTCTCGGTCCAGCAGGGTATCGAACCACATATTGCCGACCGTGTTCAAGCCTTCTTCCCAGCCCTGCGCTCTGGCGTAAAAGATACGATCCCGTATACGCGCCGTCTCTTCCGGCGATAACGCGCCTTCGATAAGCAGAACCCCATCCCGTTCCAGTTGATCCAGTTTTTCATCGAGTTTTTCCATTCTGTTTCTCCCTGGTGACCCTATCATTTGCAATCGAGTTGATTCGCATTGTACGTGTATCGATAGTAAGTCAAAGTAGAAATCTGGATAGAGAAAGCAAGCTGGAAATAAGTCTGCATGCATTCCGGATCGAATTTATACAGTTTTTTAAATCACCATTGCTGATCCCTACGGGCTCCAACGAGCGCTTCGCGGTTCAACAATTGGTACCACTCCCGATAGTAAGCCCATACCGGCTGTTTCCCGTCGTCAGGACTAATGGTTCCTGAGCATCTTCTTGCTCAAGTCAAAGATGTAGATGTCGTTTTTATCGTCCACACCGGGACCGGAGAACACGATGCGGGCTCCGTCTCGGGACCAGTTGGTGGCAAAGTGCCAGTTGATGCGGTAGTCGAACTTTAAAGCCGATCGGCTGACCGCCATGTCCTGGGTCAGGCAGGTTGGGCCCGAGCCATCGGCGTCCAGGGTATACAGGTTGAGCACCCCTTCACGGTCCGATAGGAAACCGATACGCCAGGCGACCATCTATGGTTTCCTCAAAACGGCCGCAGCGCTTCCCGACGCCCTCGCGATGGACAACACAGACGGTGATATATGGCGGGATTGGTCTGATGAAGTACGTGCGTAACCCTGGCCCATAGCGAATTTTTACACCTTCAAAAACGCATGGCTTTCCAGCGACTGTCTGAACGCCTGCACAAGATACGTCTCATCGCCGCCGAGCAGCAGCAACTGTGCACCCTGTGCCACCTGCCGACGAATATTGTCTTGATCGTCGAGTGTACCGAGTAGCGGAAGCCCGGCTGGTTTACCGGCCTGCCGGGCCGCATCCCGCACATGCTGGAGGGCGTCAAGGTAATCGGGATGGTCGAACTGAAACGGTATGCCGAGCGAGATGCAGAGGTCTACCGGACCGACAATACACGAATCCACGCCGTCTACCGCCATAATCGCCTCGATGTTCTCGATGGCCTCGGCCGTTTCGATAATGGGCAGGAACATCACCAGGGCGTTGATTTCTTCGGTATACGCTTCCGCATGAAGACCATATCCCGCTGCCCGATGCGGTCCCCAACCCCGCGTCCCTCGCGGTGGATACCGGCAGGCCTCTGCGCCCCACCGGGCCTCTTCAGACGTATTGATAAACGGCACGGCGATCCCCATCGCGCCCATATCAAGATAGAGTCGGATCAATGCAGGATCGTTTTTACCAATTCGGACGACCGGCGTGACCGGCGTACATCCTGCGGCTTGAAGCTGACCCTGAATCGTCACCGGTGTTTGCGGCGCATGTTCCGAATCGATCAATACCCAGTCGAACCCGGCCAGCCCCGCCAGCTCAACAATAGCCGGTGAGCCAAAACGAAGCTGAATGCCGAAGGCGGGCTTCCCCGCATCGAGCAACTCTTTCAGGTGATTATTGAACATTTGTTGATTTGTTGATTGATTTCGCTACTCTCAATCGAAAGTAATGAACGCCTCTTCGAGGCATTGTTTATAACGCGCTCCGCTTCGCTCGCTGTGCTTTTTGTTGATTGAAATGCCTACAACCTACTACTGCTTTCTGTCTACCGCCTTATTTTGATTTTTTCAATCACCCAATCACCCAATTCTTTCTAACCGCTTACCGCCTTTCAAGCCGCCTCAAAATACCCCAACTCCCGCATCCGGTCGAGCCATCGCTGTCGTTTGGCGCTGCCTTCCGGATTCGCCAGCCAGTGCGGGTCGTATATCGGATCATCAGGTCGGTTGAACGAAGTGGGCGTTTTGGCGCTGTTCTTTGCCTGTTTGCGGGTGGTCTCTTCCTGCGCCGGTGTTTTGGGGTTGTTGTAGTAGACGCAGGTACACATCCGGCGGTCATCTGAACCTCCGTAGCTGGCATGAAAACACCGGAGATCAAATGCGAATACATCGCCGGGTTCCGAGGCACATATATAGGCCGGGACATCCTGGATGTTCATATTGAGTTCGGGCATCGCCTGTTTCAACTTATCATGAAAGGGCTGCTTGTGTGAACCCGGTATGATCCGCAACGCCCCGGTCTCCGGACCGACCGCCTCTAAATAAAACGCAAACTTCACGCCAAACTGATGAATACTCCCCGTATCCGGATGCCATCTGGTATCGCCTACATACCGGTTGGCATCGGTGATAATACCGAGGGTATCCTCCCCGTAGAGCTGTTCAGCGACCTCACATATCCGGGCGTCTTCCAGCAGACTAGCGAATACCGGTGTTGACGGCCCCATCATCGGCACCCAGTGCCGCGTTGTTCCGTCATACGGCGCATGGCGATAGGCCGCTTCCAGAGCACTGTTGAATTCAGCGTCAAGCCGCTTGAATTCATCCGACGTAAACACCTGCCGTAAAGCCACAAAACCAAAGGTCTGAAAGTGTAAATACTGCTGTTCCGTCAACATGGTGATCCTCGGTGATAAGAATAACTCAATTCACCCGCTCCCACACCGTCATCGCGGCAATGGTATGCTGGAACTTACGTCTGGTTTCGCGGATGACGAAGGGAACCTGATGGGTGTCGTCGATCAACTCGAAGCAGGGGGATAGTAATCCTATCATCCCATCCTGCGTCGTAAAAGGTTGTCGGTCCTTTATAAATCCGCCGATCCATTTTTCGCGCGGTGTGAAATCCGGTAACCAGGTGTAGGGTGAGGTGATAATCAGCAGGCCGCCGATCCTCAATCGTTCATGGATGTGCGTCAAATATCGAGCCGGGTTGGGCAGCCGATCAATCAGGTTACCGGCGAATATCAGATTGTAATCCGTCAGTGAAGGATCGAGATCCTGCGCATCCCCTTGGCGGAAATCTACTTTGTTCTGTGTGTCCGCCAGGCCGAACTCTGCAAGGCGCTTCTCATGATGGGAGACCAGTTCACCCTCTTCAGGAAGCGCATATTGTATAAAACCTTTTTCCTTCATCTCCACAGCGACCCTGATAAAGCCGTGCGAGAAGTCGAGGCCGATAACAGAATCAAACCCACGAGCCAACTCAAAGGTTGAGCGGCCTACGGCGCAGCCTAAATCCAACGCTCGTTCCTTTCTACGCCCGTCCATAAATGACAGGCACAGTTCGGCGCAACGCTTCGGATAGATGGCCACGTCAAAGTATTCAGTGCCGTAATGAAACTCGCAATAGACGGCGATCTGCTCGTCTGTTTCGTAATAGTTACCCTGGATTGTATTGCCTCGGTTTTAGCATAAAAAAAAGACAAAGGACTCTAATGTTTCGCTGATTACTGCGTAACATCAGTTGTTAAGATAATGAAACGGGTATCTTGCGTCAAATAAACAACCCGTCACGTTTTCTTCAATCATAGAAAGCGCCGACGGTCTGCCGGGGCTTCCGCAATGGTTTTTTCAGCGATTATAACATTCCCCTTACCTTTGACTGAATTATTAGTTGTACAACAATATGATTAGATTTAAAGCGTATATCCATCGTTTATCTGGTGGATTGCCATGTTAAAGATTTGTTTCTTTACCCTTTTTCTTATGATCTCCGGTGTCCCCTTCGGCGTTATTGCTCAGTCCCTCCCTGATCGATTGAAACAGGGAGATCAGGCCATAGGATTCAAACTGATCTATACCTGCGATTATGGACGTACCTTTCTGGCAGAAAGGGCGGAAAACCAATATGGTCCGAGGAGGCTTCAGATCGCAGTATGGTATCCTGCCGAGACATCCGCCGAAGAGAGTTAGATCATGACGTACGGAGACTATGAAGAGGCTGTCAAGGCGTTTGAATTCCTGATGGACGCCTATCCTGACACCCAGGAAAGCTACCCTCGCCTTGGTGAAGCACACATGGTCCACGGTGATCGGGATATCGGGCTGACCCTATTACGGAAGGCGCTCGAAATGAAACCGGATGATCCGGCCGTCAAACAGATCCTGCAGCGGGTAGAGAACAGGTGAGCGCCGCTCATAAAGAACGTGGCGGGATAGAGAGGCGAAGCCGACAACGCAATCTAATCGCGATGGCCATGCCTTCGCAAGGTCTCACAGAATAAGCATAGCCATTCGAAGTTCCTTACATTAGCACCGGTTATTACTAAATTTTTCATTCCCCGTCATTAGCCTTCGACCTTAACAGCCGCAGCCCGTTCGTCGTCACCAGCAGCGACGTACCCATATCAGCAGCGATGGCAACCCAGAGGGAGGCGAAGCCGACAAAGGTGAGGATAACGAAGATGGCCTTTACCAGGAGGGCGAAGATGATATTCTGGCGGATGACCGACAGGGTGCGTCGGGCATGGTTGATCAGCCACGGCAGTTTGGAAAGATCGTCGGACATCAGGGCGATATCGGCGGTTTCGATGGCGGCGTCGCTGCCGGCGGCGCCCATGGCGATGCCGAGGGTGGCCCTGCCCATGGCCGGGGCATCGTTGACGCCATCGCCGATCATGGCGACGTGCTGATAGCGGGAGACCAGCGATTCTACTACGGCTACTTTGTCTTCAGGCAGCAGGTCTGCATGGACTTCATTAACACCCGCCTCTTCGGCAATCGCCTGGGCGGTGCCCTCATTATCTCCGGTCAGCATGACCAGATGCTGAATCCCACTATCATTCAATGCCTGGAGGGCTGCGCCGGTTTCGGGGCGGATGGCGTCGGCGATAGACAGAATGCCGCATACATGTGTGTCATTACCGATCAATACGACCGTATGACCGGCTTTTGATCGCGCGTCCAGCAGTTGATGCACGGCTTCGGTCTCCTGCCGGCGTTCTTCGAGATAGCGATGCGAACCGAGCCAGAACAGCTCGCCGTTGAAGCGGGCGGTCGCGCCTTTGCCCTGAATGACCTGGAAATCCTCAGCTGGTATAATCGGTACGCCCCGCGCCTGCGCACAGGCCGTGACCGCTCTGGCCAGCGGATGATCACTGCGGGCTTCCATGGCCGACGCGCGCGCCAGGAGTTCTTCTTCTGTGTGCCCATCCAGCGGATCAATCGCTACGATGGCAGGCTTTCCCCGGGTCAACGTACCCGTCTTGTCGAACGCGATGGCCGTCAAATGTGCCGGGGCCTCCATGTAGACGCCACCTTTGACCAGCACGCCATTCCGTGCGGCGGCGGCCAGGGCGGCGACGATGCTGACGGGCGTAGAGATGACCAGCGCGCAGGGACAACCGATGACGAGCAGCACCAGAGCCCGATAGCCCCAGTCGGTCCATGAGGCGTTGAAGAGCAGAGGCGGCAGTAGAAAAACCAGCACGGCCAGACCCAGAATTACCGGCGTATAAATGCGGGCGAAGCGCTCCACCCACTGCTCGGAAGGGGCCCGTTTGCTCTGGGCTTCGCCGACCATACGGATGATGTGCGCCAGCGTCGTATCGTCGGCCGATTTCGTGCATTCAATCTCCAGGGCGCCATCCCCGTTGATGGCCCCGGCGAAGACTGGATCATCCGTTTTCTTATGCACCGGCAGGCTCTCTCCCGTAATCGGCGCCTGATTGACGGCGCTCTCTCCCCCGACAACACGGCCGTCCACTGGCACGCGTTCCCCCGGTTTTATGATCACCACGGCCCCGACGGCCACGCTGGCCGGCGTCACCGTCTGCTCACTGCCGTCCGGCAGCTTCAAATGCGCGACCGGCGGCGTAAGGTCCATCAACGCGCCGATCGCCCGTCGTGCGCGACCGACGCTCCAGGATTCAAGTGTAAGGGACACCGCGAACAGAAACGATACCGTCGCCGCTTCGAACCATTCCCCGATGAGGATAGCCCCGATCACCGCAATCGTCATCAGGGCGTTCATATCCGGTCGGAGTCGACGCATAGCAAACCACGCCTTGGGCGCGACATACCGCAAGGCGGCCAGAATCCCGGCCGTATACAATGCCATCGAGAGCCACGGCGTCTGGTGCGTCTGTCCCAGCCCTTCGGAACCGAGCGCCGCCATAATACTTCTTGCGTAGATCGCATTCGTTAGAAACCCGGCCAGCGCACATACGCCGCTGCCCACCATCAGAACAAACCGCCCCCGCCGTACCCAGAATCCGCCGAGTTCTTCATCCGGCTCATCCTGCCACACGGCCGCCTGCATCCCCGTCTCCCCAACCGTCCGTATAATCGCATCCGTATCGACCTCATCGGCCTCCGGCGTCACGATCATCTGCGCATTAAGAATATCGAAGGCAAGATGCGCTTCACCCCCGACCATCGGTCCGACTTCGCGCTTCAGAATGGCCACCTCTTCCGCGCAGTCTAATCCCTGTATTTTAAAAACTCTATGTTGCAACACCGGCCTCCGTCACATTTATTTATTCTGAGAGACAATACCCATAAGATAATGGCTTTCCATCTGTTCAGGCAACTTTTAACTTTCAGATCAGTCATGGATTATGATTCGTCCGTTCTCGATATCCTCGGCCGAGACGGTGTGATTTATGTGGCTCCAAGGGTGCCACACCGGGAAGATCGTCTTCAAACATTGCGATCGGTTTATACGGAAGAAGCATATACCCGTTGTATCCTCGGATGCCGCCATCGACATCCCGTCGAACACCCTTTCGCCGGATGAACAGGCCAATGCGTTATGCGGTCCGTTATATTATTTCCAGACCTACGCGTACCCGCTGACCATCGCCGCCTGCTACGGCCATATCGATGTCGCACGACTGCTGCTCGAATACGGCGCCGATCCGAACGCAACCTACGAATACAATCGCCACGACCCGAATGAAGATTTTATCGAGATCGGGGCGCCGCTGTGGTTCGCTGTCGAAAAAGACGATCTTGCGCTGGCCGAGTTGCTTTTTGAGAGCGGCACGGAGGTCAACACCCGTTTGTATGCCTGGTATCCGGCCACCTTGAATGCGGATGGGTATACGTCTGAAAAAATGCTGAACCCGCTCTATAGTCACGGCACGACGCAGAACATCGGCGATTACGCGCAGAGCGGCAACATCGCCATGGTGGCGGAATTGCTGGGGAAACACCCGGAAAAGGTGATTGATGCGCTGGGCAACGCCGCTTACATGAAGCAGCCGGATATCGGTGAGATGGTCCTGAATCAGTATAAGCCGGAACTTACGGAGAAGCCGTGGTTCCAAGCGCCGTACGACGCGATGCGGGAGTCGATAGCGGACCGGCTCGGTGTTCCGGTTATGGAGGCGATCTTCGAATACGGCATCAGTCCGAACGTCCGAGGCCGGGAGAACCACAAGTTGCTGCAGCGGACGAAAATCGAGCTGATGCGTATTGCCGATGAGGAACGGGTCTCCCTCGCCCGATGCCTCCTGGAGTGGGGCGCCGACATCGGCGCGAAAGATGATGAGCTTCAGTCGACCGCCCTCTGCTGGGCGGCCTGCTACGGTCGTAAAGAGCTGGTAACATTCCTCCTCGAACGTGGCGCTGCCGTCAACCTTCCTGACGATGAACCCTGGGCGACTGCGTAAGAAAATGAAGGGCATCGCCATGATCATCTATGGCGATCAGTCATTGCATAAATAAGAAATCAGCAGGTCTTGCTCCCGGTATTCAGGGACAATCAGGTCGGCACCGACCTCCATGAGCCGGTCGCGTTTCCAGGCATTGACGCCCTCGCGCCGGATTTCGTCGGAGGCCACGCCCACGGCGGTTCCTCCAACAGCTTTGATATTTTCAATTTCCACATATCCATCGCCGAACCCGAGGAGTTGGTCACCCTGGACGCCGTAGGTCTGTAGGATATCCTGTATGACCCGGGCTTTGGAAAACGCTTGATAGTGATCCAGAGCCCCGAAGATGCGTTCTTTAAAGTAGGACGTGACGCCCAGAAGTTCAGCTTCAATCTGCACATACTGAATATCGGTGCCGCTGGCCAGATAGAGTTCGAGGCCGCGGTTGGTAAGGTTTTCCAGAAGGTCCAGCGTACCGGGCAGCATCAGGTCTTCTGGGAGAAGAGCCCCTGATTTAAGCCCCTGAATGCGGTCTGCAATATGGGTATTGAGCTGATCGTGGAATTGTTGTTTATAGATCGAAGCATCCGCCGGGGTTCCGTCCCGATGCCGGATTTCTTCACAAAACCGTAACATCTGATAAATGGTCTGTTGTCCTGTAAGTTCATCCACAAACCCGGTGACCAGGTTGATGAGGTCGGATTCGGTTTCACCGGTTTTGAGGGCGGCAAGTATGTCTACCATTATGGAGATCATGATTTCCCGCCAGCCCTGACGGATCACCGAGATGGTGCCGTCAAAGTCGATAAGGACATAGCCGAAAGAACCCCGATTGATAGCCGGATTGACGATTTCTATGGATGTGCTGCCTGGCAGGAGAGACATGGGGGTTATTTCTACTTTCTATTGAGATTTAAACGGAATTCAAGGTCGTTTAATAAACGTGTACCTCCGGACATGTCAAGCGAATTAGCGGGGATGCATGCCGAAGCCAAATCTATTCGCGTAGAGAACCCATTCGGTCTTGCGCCGTTTTATTTTTTATCCAGTTCATCCAGTAAATCCGCGCATTTCCAATCCTTATACTCGCCGATCTCACTGACCATTATCCCAGGAATAACAAGTGACGCCATGGTCGGTCAAGGTTTCATGGTAGAGACGAAGGAGATGCTGCTCCAGATCATCTGTGTGACGCTGCTCGGACGTGAAGAAAGAGGTCTGCATCAGCACCAGATCATCGGTGTAAAGATTGGGATTGTGGGCGTGGAGTTCTTTAATAACGACAATAAATCAGAGGGTGGTTGAGATGTAACAGGATGTTTAATGCGGGGATATTGATCTGATCGGTTTAATTATGCCGTAGCGCGGTCATGGGATCGACGCGGGCAGCAAGAACCGGCACCGACGCGTCGGTGCGGACCAGCAAGTTCATATTGTCAGCAAAGTAAAATAACGCGTCCTAATACCGATGCGCCGATGCAGATGCCTCCTCGCCACGGCCAGATAGTGCCGGAGCATGATGCCCCTCCCGATGCTCAGATTTATTTGAAACAGAGAAATTTAGAACAGGTATCGTTATAAATGCGTATTATATACTGAAATCCATGTTGAATCGGTAGCAGAACGTTAGGAAGGAGGTGGCAGATGAGCGGAGGAGGTCTCACAACCACAAAAGCGCCGTTTATCGAAAACGCCATACAGGCGGGGAAACGGTTTATTGATCAACCCCATGTACTTTACAGTGTCGACAACCACAAAGCCTGGCGGCAGTTATATGAACGCATAAAACCGCGCTGGGAACGATACGCGCATCATAAATTTCTGGAAGGTGTCAACAATCTGGCGCTCGATCCTATTGCGATCCCTCGCCTGGAGGATATCAACCAGTTTCTGGCGCCGCTGAGCGGATTTAAGGCCAAAGGGGTCAGCGGCTATGTGCCGGCGTATATCTTCTTCGATGCCCTGCGTCGACGGGAATTTCCCACGACCATCACCATACGCGATCTTAACAACCTCGATTATCTGCCCGAACCGGATATCTTTCACGATGTCGCCGGTCATGTGCCGATGCATACGGACCGGCAGTTTTCCGACGTGCTGGTCCGGCTGGGTGAAGTCGCCCGTACCGCGGCTAATCTGGCGGCAGAGACAAAGGATACAGCGGAGCGGGTACGGCGGACCGAAAATATCATCAAGGCGATGGCCCGATTTTTCTGGTTCACGATTGAATTCGGACTGATCCGGGACAAGGACAAGCTGAAGGTCTACGGCAGCGGCCTGCTGAGTTCATTCGGCGAACTGGCCCATGTGGTCGAATCCTCTGAATTCCATCGTCATCCGTTCCAGCTTGAATGGGTCGTCAATCAATATTTTGAGATCGACCATTTTCAGCCGCTGCTCTTCATCGTCGATTCGTTCGACCATCTGTACAGCGAGGTGGACCGCTTTGAACAATGGATGCTCGAAGGCCGCCTGAATGTCGTCAGCCCCGGCGAACCCCTGGTAAATGAGGAAGATCTGAAATCGTTTCTTCACCTGGCAGATAGCGGGTAGCGTGCAGCCTGTGGCGTGTAGTCCGTACTACCCTCCACCTGCCACCTGCCACCCGCCATTTACTACATATTACTCAACAGTTTCTTAAATTCAGCCAGAAAAACCTCCGTCTCCGGCGCTGTGCCGGCGGAGACCCGAATCCAGGTCGGCATCAGGTCCCGATTCCTCACGGCGACTTTTATTCGCCTTCTTAACAATTCGCGCGCGAAATCCGTGCCGTTCTGACGAACATTGACCATGAAGAAGCTGCCTGAACCCGGGAGATACTCCAGCCCCAGCTTGTCGAATTCCTCATAACACCGATCCTGGAAGGCCCATACCACCTGCTGGGACTGGCGGAGATGGTACAGGTCCTTGGCTGTAGCTTCGACTGCGACCAGCGGAAGCACCGGTGGAAACCCCGTAGTCATGTAAAAAGACAGTTTCTGCTGAATCGCCTGACTGCAGACCGCATAGCCGACGCGCATGGCCGCCATGCCGTACGCCTTAGAGAACGTACGGATGACGATCACATTGTCGTTGGTCATGGCCAGCGGCATCGCCCGCTGGTAGTTCAGATCCCGTCCAAAATGGATATATGCTTCATCGATAACGATGATCACCTCTTTCGGGACCGCGTTTACAAACCGTTCGATTTCTTCAAACGACAGGAGGGTGCCGGTCGGATTGTTCGGATTCGTGATCACGACGATCTTCGTCTTCGGCGTAATCGCTTTCAGCATGCCGTCCAGATCGTGACGGTAGTCCTCGGTCAGCGGCACACTCGTAGCGTTGACCGGTACGCCCAGTTCCTCGCTGATGGACAGCGCAGCCCGCCGGATCGACGAGTAGGCGCCTTCGGCATCAACCACATCACCACCCTCCCGGCCCAGGTAGGCCATGGGCAGCAGCCTCAGGAATTCGGATGAGCCGCTATAGGAAAAGATATACGGGGTCTGGGGCGGCCTCCGCGAGCCGCGTTCCGGTTTCACCTTTTCAAATTCAACGCGATCGTATGCGGCCAGCGCATCGATCAGAGATTCTCTCAGATCTCCGCTGTCTCTGGTATACCGGTTGACCGTAGTCAGATGATCCGCCATCGCCTGAATCGCATGGAGGGACGCCCCGTTCGGATTCTCATTGAGTGACAGATCGACCTGCCCGGGTTCCAGTCCGGCGGACCGGATGTCCCGGACCGAAACACGACCGGTCATCATCTGTTCCGCCATGGCCAGTTTGCTGCTCATGGTTAAAGCGGCTCCACCGAGCAGTGCGCCTTTTAGAAAACCGCGACGAGATACATCGCGGTTTTCATCCTGAATCGTATCGAATGACATAATATCTCCTTTGTTTCGGCGGTGTATACCGCCTGCTACACACTACCCGCTATCTGCTACATCCTGATGGATACGCTCACTAATGTTACGCACAACCTTAATGTTATCGCCCGTTGAAACGGGCTCCTACCCATCAAAACGCCACATAACGTGGTAGGCGTTCGCCCCTGAGAGCGATAAAAAAATGACCGGATCTACTTCGTAACAATAATGATTTCAATCAAGATTATATACCCATATAGCCAGGCTGTCATTCATTTTGTCATAAGGAGCACCGTATCCGCCGTTGAAAGTAATCTCCCGAAACCCCGGCGTGTGCTCAAAGGATATGATTACGCAGGTCACGGAATTCGTGCGAAAAACCAATATTTATCTAAAATATCTCCTGCGAGATAACGGACCTATTTTCTATACACCCTCTACGTATTTCTTGTATTTTTTCTCCAGATGATACGACCGTCCTACAGGCCGAAGACCTGGGCTCGATCAGACAAAGGATTCGTAAGACCTTCGACGAAGAAAACGGTTTTCTGCCCTACCTGATCGACCTGTGTATTCTGTAATTCTATGCCAGCCGGCCGGTGGATCAGACGGTCAGTGTACGCAACAGCAATCTGGATCTGATCGCCCATCGCGTTGAGCTGAGGTATACACTGTTGCGCTATCTGGTGTGGGTCATTCCGACATTCGGTTTCATCGGGACGTACCATCCGGAAGCGATCGCTACATCAATCGCCTTTTCCCCGAACGGCCGCTCTGCCGTGTCGGGCAGCAGGTAGGGGCCGGCGCAATTATGGAATACAGCTACTCAATTTCTGGATTCGATTTTCGAGATCAGAACGCTGGTGTATCTTCTCCCGGTGGACGTAGGTGGACTCAATCTTATTGACATCATCTCGACAACTACAAAACCGATTCGAACCTTTGATATCGAATCCTCCACCGTCGTCGCCTTCGCGCCGGATGGGCAATCGTTTGCGTCCGGCGGGACGGACGGCATTGTGAGCATATGGGATGTCTCTTCCGGGGAAACAACTGATCAATTCACAGATCACGACAACGCCATTACCGCCTTAGCGTATGGACCTGATGGCGAGGTGGTGGCTTCCGGTGATACTTTCGGTTACATCAAGGTATGGCGGCTGGATACAGGTGAAGAGCAGAATACAATACAACCTGAGAGCGATATCTGGTTCTCACCGGTTATCTCGTTGACCTTCCTCGACGATAGCCTGATATCCAGCAACGGTGAAACCATGCGGGTCCTGTCAGCGACCTCCGGAGAAGAGCTTAATAGCTTTCGGGTCGTTATGCCGGAAAAATTGTTTTGAACCTACTGATGAAGTCCTCCGCCCACTTGGATCAACGGCCTAAGGGGAGCTTCCCCTTACGACGCTAATCCCACCGACACCTTCCGGGCTTCAGTATCCACCGCCAGAATCCGTACAGCTAGCGTCTCTCGTGATACAAACACACAGGTCGTATACCGTATTCTGATAACGACGAACCAATAAATCCAGTGCATCTCGGTCGCCACATCGGCCTCGCCGTATAAGATCGTGATCGTTGATAAGCCTCCTCCTGGTTTTCTCTATCATAAGACAAGACAGGGATAAAACCCATTTAGTTTCTTCATCCGTTTATTTTTCTGGAGAAATATCCAAAAAGAGATGTATATTATCAGACATAGCACACGATAAACCTGCTGAATCCCACTCTGTACTCTGCACTTGTATTTTACTCGGGAGCCTCCATGCCCTATACCTTTTCCGATTCTCATATCGAAACATACCACACCCTCGGATACACGGTCTTCCGGCAGATCCTGCCGCCGTCGCTGATTAATGACTTACGCCGGGTGTGCGACAAGGCGCTAGAGATCGCTCGTGGAAAAAGCGGCAGCCAGGTACAAAGACTACAGCCGGTGGCTAAAAGAGATCGCTCGTGGAAAAAGCGGCAGCCAGGTACAAAGACTACAGCCGGTGGCTAAATATGATCTCGATCAGCAGCCGTTTATCGATTATGCCGACCTGCCGGAGTTGGTCGATGTCATCGCCCGGTTGCTGACGCCGAGACATCGCCACGGCGACCGGGAGACCTTCGGCGTGTTGCTGGAACCGAAAGGCCACCCCTGGTGTACGCACTGGCATCGTGGGCGTGACAATATATCCGGTCTACCGATTGCGAGGTGGGAAGATCGGTTGACAGATATTAACCTCTTCAATCAAATCAACTGCGCCCTGTACGAAGACCATTGCACCTGGGTCGTGCCGGGCAGCCATTTCCGGCGAGATCTGCCCCGTGAAGCCGAACGCTTTCCGGAACGACCCATTACGGGGCCGGATCTCGAAGGCAAATCGAATCCGGAGCGGGAACAATTATGTCTGGCCTATTGCGAGAGCATGCCCGGCGCCGTGTAACTGCACCTTAACACCGGCGATTTCGCCCTCTATCGAAATACCTTCTGGCATATCGGGAATTATGAGCCATACAGTAAACGCGCGACCATACACGACGGTGCCATGACACCCGAGTTCCGGGCGTGGATTCCGGAAACATTGGAGATATCACGCAAGCGCCGGGAAGAAGGCCTGTTGTGGGAGAATCCGAATGGATGAATGGTTCACGTATTGCCATTGGACAGACAGAGTCCGAGCGGTATTTATGTGCCTGATCCAGGTCCAGATAATCTCAAACGAAACAGGGGAGAAAAATGAAAATTAAGAAAATTATATCAATTATAGCGCTCTCGTTTATATTGTTTTTAGTATTTTTATCGGCATTATCCGCAATAGCGTTTATGACAAAATCACTTGATGGCGATTATAATCTCGTCGATACCTGGAAAGGTGTCACTCCGACTTCGGAGCAATTTACATATCCAACGGGCATGAAGATATTCAATGATGAGGTTTATGTCGTCGATACTAACGAACATATGATCAAAGTTTTTGATCTCGACGGTAATTTTATCCGGCAGTTTGGTAAAGAAGGAACTGCTGAAGGTGAATTTAACCGCCCCTGGAATATATTCTTCTCTGAAGATGAACTTTATGTTGCTGGCTATGAAAATAACCGGATAGAAGTGTTTGATCCAGATGGAACGTTTAAGCGGTCATTTGGTAAATATGGCACTGGTGATGGAGAATTGGATGGGCCTACTGCGATCACGCAAGATGCCAACGGTAATCTCATTGTTACAGATTTTTTTAATCACAGAGTGACGCGTCACAAAACGGATGGAACATTCATATCTGCTTGGAATGAAGCTGATTACGCTGGTAGTAGAGTTGGACAGTTTAAATATCCATTAGATATTACATCGAGCCCAGATGGGGAGCTTATCTATGTACTTGATTCAGCAAATGAGCGTGTAAAAGTGTTTGGCGCCGACGGTGAGTATAAATTTAGATGGGGCGGACCATTTGCTTATAATAGCCTTATCGTCTGGTTCCATTGGTTCCCTTTTGATGGCTGGTTCTCAGACCCCAAAGCCATTGTCACTGATGACGAAGGAAACGTTTACGTCGGCGATTCGGGCAATAAACGAGTTCAGGTGTTCGATAGAATTGGGAATCATATTTCTTCCTTTGGTGGCGTAGGTGCAGACGAGTTCGTCTATATTTCTGGGATGGATTTCTCGAGTGACGGCTCTTTATACATTGTGGACGAGTCAAAAAGAATGGTCCAAAAATGGCAATATCAACCGAGCCAATAGATCACAAAAAAACCGAGTGGATAATATGGATACGGAAAATATACCCATTACCGGGGATCACTTGGCAGTTTTCCCGATAAAGTGGACATCTAAACTGTATAATAGCGGCACCGTTCGGAAGCTAAAGAAATAAAGAGACGGGTATGAGCATGTTTACACCATCTGGTCGAATACGCGACAATCTGAACAAAGGGCTCAATACGTTTGGCCTAAAATTGGCCAGCCATATCGATGATATTAATGTAGAGACTCTGTTGATTTTAATAACAGATGGTGATCGTAGGGCCCATCGACAGGGTGCGCGAGGCAAAAAACACAGAAGGCGGGCGCGAGCTGGAGGCCTTTGTACGTATGATATCCGTTGCTGAAACACTATCAACAGAATAGGCGAGATTTGCTGACAGAAGACACCAAACTCGAACGCGGTGTGAGAAAAAATATAGATTATAGAACCGTCATCCCCGCAAGCTTTAAGCGGGGATTCATAGCAAGTTTGAGTCGAAAGGATGGCCGATTAAGGACTTCGGACATGACGTGTATTTATTACTTTATAAAAGGTGTATTGTCCAAATTCAAGTATGCTATAGCCCTCACCAATATTTTTCATAAGGAGTGTTTCATGATCAGGCTATTGTTAATTTTAATCATTTTCGCCATGACCTTTCCGATCGGCCGGGTCGCTGCCCAGAACGGCGACCCGGTCACAACGGCCAACTACCGCCTTGCCGGCCGTTTCGCACCGTACAAAATGCAACAGCTCATTTTCAGCACGTCGGTGCAACCACGCTGGATCGAGGGCAGTGAACGGTTCTGGTACGAGTGGGATACATCAGAGGGCAAATCTTTCTATCTTGTAGATCCCGTTCAGGGCACCAAACGGTCCATTTTCGACAATGACCGGATCGCTGCCGAACTCACCCGCATCACCATGGATCCCTGGGACGGGCGGCACCTGCCCATTAGGTCCATAAAATTTATTGATGGGAACACCCTGCAGTTCGAGGTCGAATCTTCGCAGGATGAAGAGAAAAAAATAGATGCGGAACAGGAGCAGGAAGAGGAAGAACAGGAGCAGGAAGAAGAGGAAAGTGAAAAGAAGGAGAAGGTAAAGAAGAAAGTTTTTCATTTCGAGTATAATGTGGGCACACAGACCCTCCGTGAACTCGAGGACTGGGAGGCTCCCGACAACCACCCCTCGTGGGCCAGCGTCTCACCCGACAGTCAGACCATTATCTTCGCCCGCCGTCATAACCTGTATATGATGAGCGGGGTGGACTATCAGCAGATTCTTGACGCCCGCCGCGGCAAAGATGGAGACGAAGCCGACGAAGACGATGAAGAGATCGAGATCGACGAAACGCAGCTCTCCACCGATGGCGAGGAGCAGTATAGCTACGCGGCCGGGGAGCGCGGCGATACCGACGACGAGCGGGAGGAGAACAAAGATAAACGGAAGAAAGTCAACATATCCTGGTCCAAAGATTCGCGGCGGTTTTCGCTGGTCCGGTCGGATCGGCGCAAGTCAGGTGACCTGTGGGTGATTCACTCGGTTGGCAATAAACGTCCTCAGCTTGAGACTTACAAGTACGACTTGCCGGGTGAAAAGGACGTGAGCCAGCAGGAAATACAGATTTATGATCTACAGACGCGTTCCATGGTTACGGTCGATTCCGTGGGTTTCAAAGACCAGCGGCTCTTTACCCTGTCTGACCGGCAGTTTATTTATCCCGATAGCGATGACCCGGTCCGCACGCTCTGGCTGTCCGACAACTCGGATGAACTGTACTTCCGTCGTCGAAGTCGTGATCAGCACAAGGTCGACGTGTGTGTGGCGGATGCGGCCACCGGCACGGTACGGGTGCTGCTTGAGGAGCGACTGAATACGTATGTGGAGACGCGGAATATCGAACGCCTTGCATCGGGTGACTTTCTCTGGTGGTCGGAACGCGATGGGTGGGCGCATCTTTACCGTTACGGGGCCGACGGCACGCTCAAAAACCGGCTTACCGAGGGACCGTGGTCGGTGCGGCAAGTGGTGGGTGTCGATGAAACCCGGGGGGTCGTCTATTTCAGGGCCAATGGCCGCGAGCAGAATGAAGACCCCTATTATCAACATCTGTACCGAGTGAATCTGGACGGGAGCAGACTCCGGCTCGTTGATCCCGGAGACTTCGACCACCGCGTGAGCATGGGCGAATCCAACCGTTTCTTCGTCGATAACTACGCCCGGACGAATACAGCCCCTGCCTCAGCCCTCTACAATGCTGCGGGCACAAAAATAATGGATCTGGAGGAGGCCGATTTTTCCAGGTTGATGAACGCCGGCTACCAGTTCCCGGAACCGTATACCGTGAAGGCCGCCGATCGCGTGACCGACCTGTACGGCGTCATCTATAAACCTTTCGACTTTGATCCGGAGAAAACATATCCCATCATCGCTTATGTCTATCCCGGGCCGCAGACGGAGGCGGTATCGAAGTTTTTCTCGACCAGCCGGTACGAGACGGCCTTATCGCAGTTCGGCTTCATTGTCATCACTGTGGGCAACCGGGGTGGCCACCCGGCGCGGTCCAAGTGGTATCATAATTACGGCTACGGCAACCTGCGTGACTATGGCCTCGCCGATAAGAAGGCCGCGATTGAGCAGTTGTCAGACCGTCATGATTTTATCGACATCGACCGCGTGGGCATCTACGGCCATTCGGGTGGCGGCTTCATGTCAACGGCCGCGATGCTCGTCTACCCGGATTTCTTCAAGGTGGCGGTGTCGTCCTCAGGAAATCATAACAACGACGTATACAATGCGAACTGGTCGGAGAAGCACCACGGCGTCAAAGAGGTCGTCAGTGACTCAGGCGAAGTCACCTTCGAGTATGATATAGAAAAGAACTCGGATCTGGCGAAGAACCTGAAGGGGCACCTGCTGCTGACCACCGGGGACATCGACAACAACGTACACCCCGCCGGTACCCTGCGGATGGCCGAGGCGCTGATCCGTGCGAACAAACGTTTTGATTTCTTCATCTTCCCTGGGCAGAGGCATGGTTACGGGGATATGTCGAACTACTGGTTCTGGCTCCGTGCAGAATACTTCGTCAGGCATTTGCTGGGTGATCAGCACTGGAATCCGAATATCATAGAACTTAATCTTGAAAAGGAGCAGACCAGCGGCAGGTAGCCGTCATGGGGATATCGAGTAAGGAAAGGCGTCAATGACGAGCGAGGGACATCATACATGCGTACCATCGGTATCGAATACCCGGCGCCCAACCGGATGCACTTCTGTGAGCTGGGTGATCCCGGCGAACTTTCTCCATCCCAGATCCTGATCCGTACTGAATTCTCGGGTATCACCAACGGCACGGAACGCCACGCCATGCTGGGCGAATTCACCTGGAAACATTTTCCCGGGCGGCATGGGTATCAGCACGTGGGGATTATCGAGGCGACCGGCAATGAAGTGGAAGGGTTTAATACCGGAGAGCGGGTTTTCTACGGGGCTTATGTCGGACACAGGGCCTGGCATATAGTAGATACCGAAAACGGCCCTCCCCTGCTTATCACCCTGCCGGACGACATGGATCATCCATACTGCGCCCTGTTCGGCGTTGCGGGCGTCGGCCTTCGGTGCGTCCGCCGTGTCCGTGTCCGTCCGGCGCAGAAGGTCTGGGTCGTCGGACAGGGGCTCATCGGCGGTTTTGCAGCCCAGGCGGCACGGGCGTACGGGGCGCATGTGACGGTCACCGATATCGACGAAAACCGGCTGTCCCTCGCCCGGTCGTGTGGCACGCATCGGGTACTCGATGCCTGTGACGAGCGTGTGTTCGAGCAACTCAAAGAAGGCGGCCCTTATGATATGGTCATTGACGGATCAGGATACAAAGACCTGTTTTTCGATATTCAGGAACACGCGCTACTTGCCCGTCGCGGCGTCATCGGCGCCCTGGCGGTCCGTGGAGAAACCACGTTCGACTGGTCCATGCTCCACCAACGCGAGTTGTCCGTCGAAGTGTCATGCCATTTTTCGGTGGAGGATCTGACCATCTTGCGACATTTCGTTCGGGAACATATCATACATATCAAGCCGGTGGTGTCTCATAGGGTTTCGATTGATGAAGCGCCCGATATCTATACTATTCTCCGGGACCGTCCCGCGGAACTACTGGGGGTTATTTTCGACTGGTACGATTGAAGCATGGTGCCTGATCAGCTTTCTTCAATACAGGAGACGTACGATGGATTACACGCGAAGAGAATTTATAGGGATGGTATCGGCGGCGGCGGCATTGACGGGTGTGGCGTGTGGCGCTGAGGAGTCGGGTGGCAGCGCCGATGCGCTGGCCGGCGATGATCCGCTTGGCATACGGCCGGACTTCCCGGTGGTTTCTGAGGGGATTTATCTCAACTCACCGTATATCACGCCGTCACCCCGGCAGGCCATCGAGGCGGCACAGGCGTTTCTGGAAGCCAAGGCGCGCGATCCCATCAGCCTGGGCAACATGCTGGGCGAGACCACGGCGGCACGGCAGAAATACGCGCAGCTCATCGGCGCGAGCGAGACCGAGGTGAGCATGCTGTTTGCCACCAGCGACGGCGAAAACGTGGTAACGCGCGCCCTCGATCTGAAACAGGGCGACAACGTGGTGATCGACGACCTGCACTATACGACAACCTACGTCCTGTACAGCCACCTTCGCAAAACCAGAGGCATCGATCTGCGCATCGTCAAGAATAAGGATGGCGCGGCAACACCGGAGGCGTTCGCGGAACTCGTTGATGACCGGACCCGGCTGATCTCGGTGTCCTGGATATCGCACGTCAACGGCTACCACCACGACCTCAAAGCGCTTGCGGATCTCGCCCATGCGCACAAAGCCTATCTGTACGCCGATTCGATTCAGGGTACCGGGGCGGTCACGCTGGACGCCAGGGCCACGGGCATCGACTTCTTTACCTCGGGCACCTACAAGTGGCTGCTTGGTGGCTACGGCGTGGCGCCGTTCTACGTGCGTGAGGAGTTGATGGATCTCATTACGCCCGATCGGCTGGGCGGCTTGAGTGTCGCCAACGAGCTGGAAAATCATGAGTTCGAACTCCACAGTGACGCACGGAAACATATTTACGCGACGTTGGGATTCGGTTCGGTTTTCCAGTTGAGCGCCGCCCTCGACTATCTCCTCAAGGTGGGTGTCGGGAATATCGAGCGGCACACGGTGGCGCTCGCGCACCGGATCCATCAGGGACTGACCGACCAGGGCTACCGGGTAAATACCCCGGCCGGCAACCGCTCCGCCATCGTCGCCTTCTGGCATGATAAAGAGGTTGAAAAAGTCAAAACCGCCATGGAAGCCGCCCGGATCAAGTTTTCCTTCAGAGAAGACAACTCCCAGATCCGCGTCGGCCCCGCGCTGTTCAACAACGGATCCGAGATCGACCGATTTCTGGAGGTCACGGGCAGTCTGGCCTAGGCTGTCATAAACAACTCTAAATGATGCTATATGAAGAAGTGCATTTTTTGCTGAGTGATCCCATCTCGAAGTATATCCCCGAGTTCAAGGACATGCAGGTGCTGGTAACGAATGATAAGGGCGCTTCCGGGCCGTATACGCTCGTGCCTGCCACGCGAGAGATCACGATCCGCCATCTGCTTACACACACGTCCGGACTGACGTACGGTTTCTTCGGTCGTCCGTACATCGCAGACCTGTACAAAGAGGCGGGAATTTCAGATGGGTTGACGCAGACGGTCGGTACGATCGAAGAGGGGGTCAAAAAACTGGCGGCGCTGCCGTTGATTTCCCAGCCGGGTGAGGCCTTTGAATACGAATTGTCCACCGAGTGCTGGGATACTTTGTCGAAGTGGTCTCGGGGATGACGTTCGACACGTTCCTACGCCGGCGTCTCTTTGAGCCCCTGGGGATGAAAGATGCTTACTTCTTTGTGCCGCCGGAGAAGCAGAATCGTCTGGCAACGATATATACGCCGAATGAGACGAGTGGCATCAAACGGCTGCCTGAAGACGAGGTGACCATGGGACCGGTGGTTTTTTCAATACGAGCTTCTGGGCAGATCCGGAAGAGGAACTGAGCGGGGTGATTATGATCCAGCGATATCCAGGCACATCACTCGGTAAATTCACCGTGATGTTGTACCAGGCGATTGTGAAGTAAGAGACCGATATTAAAAGAAGTAACGGATGTTACGCACGGACGGAATTTTCACTATCGGTGTATGTACTATTTAAGTGCATACAGGGTGTTAAAGTGACGGCAGAAGAACCTTTTGCATTTGTTGAAGCGCAAGGGGTTGTCCTTGAATCAACTAAGGAACCTCTTCCAAATTTGGCTGACACGGTGGCTGGCGACCCCATCCGAGGAAGTTATTGGGGCCATCCAAAGGGGAATGTGATATTTTTACTCGCCTGGGCTGTCCGTGCCTCAAAGGACATTCTCGTCTGCCAACTGGTGGTGGGGAAGATCACGTAAGTCCACAAGCGGCTCTGGGCGCCGATCATACGACTGGGGGCAAACTTCGAGAAAGATCGTCTGGGGACCATACGCGAGATACATCGTTCATCAGGCAAGCACGAGGTGCGAATTACTCCTTTTCCTGAGTAAGCCGCCTGGCGGAAGTCATGGCAGCCAATCCCACCTCCGAATGGGACGCCAAGCAGGGTGATCCCCTTATGTTTATCGACCGCACTTACACGAGCCTGAAAAAACATCACTGATCAGGAATTAACTGTGTGTCAAATCCTGCTTTCGTTCTCAATTGAGGAGCTAATGTTACGCATCATTCCACATCACTTCGGCATCTCAAGTCCGAACCGATCGGCGACCTCGCGCAGCTTATCGATGGTACCCGGCGGCAGGGGGATGCCATGCTTAATACGCTCCTGGTAGACGCGGTCCTCCGGTTCACCGGGTACGAAGAGTTCTTCAACACCGTCTGCTTTCGGTAATCCTTTCATGGCAATCACCAGTTGATCAATGTTTTCACGATAGGCGTCCGGATCAGTGAATGCACTGATGTCGATCGCACCGATAAAACTGTTCTGGACGCCTCCTCTGGCACCAGGCCCAAGTATGGCGGTCGTCAGTAAGGGGTTGCCGACCATCAAACTTGACATACATTCGAACAGCAGCGCCAGACCGTAGCCCTTGTACCCGCCTGCCGGCTGCAGGAACCTGACCTGGTCCGGGTCCGTGGTCGGTTGCCCATTTTCATCCAACGCCCAGGTGTCTGGAATCGATACGCCTTTGTCTTTTGCCACATCTATCTTGCCGAAGGCGGCCACGCTGGTGGCCATATCCAGGGTGATAAACGGCTGGGCGTTGCCGGGGACGACAATGGCAATCGGACTGTTATGTACACCGGCGGCACGAGCGCCCGGCGGCGCCATGTTCGGCGGGTTACAGACGGATGCGATGCCGACCATGTTCTCTTTCGCCGCCATCTGCGCGTAATACGCCATGGCCCCCTGATGCGTCGTATTACGGATAATGGCCCAGCCGATACCCGCCTCCCTGGCTTTACCGATGACCTGTTTCATGGCAAAGGTCGTCACCACCGGTCCGAAGGCATTGTCTCCCTCTATGAGCAGCGTCGCAGCTGTTTCTCTCTCAATCCGAATGTTCGGTCGCGGATTAAAATGTCCCGCATCCACCGACCGGACATAACCGGCCACACGCTGTACGCCGTGAGAATCCACCCCGCGCAAATTAGCCCATACCAGCACTTCGGCCTCGATCGCCGCATCTTCCACAGGCAAACCAACCTTTTCAAAAACCATGGCCGTAAACGCCTGTAATGCTTTCCCGTCGACATATATATCCGTCATGATGTTCCTTCCATACTCGGTAAATTACTCTGCCAAATATTGGTATTATCGAAATGATATGGATACACAAAGCCTGCCCATAATAACCATTCCCTTCTGCCCTGTCCAATACTCTGGCAAGATATCTTCCTGTTGACAAAAAGCCCTGATGATAATAAGGTGTGACACACATCCTGTTAACAGATAGAATGCACCTGGCTTACCTTGTTTTGCCCACTTGCCCACTTGCCCACTTGCCCACTTGCCATGATCTTACTGCAACTACTCCGTGTCTACCTGATCCTGATTATTATCAGAGCCCTGATGTCCTGGTTCAAACCCGATCCTACAGCGCCGCTTGTACGTATACTGGCCTGGATCACGGAACCGGCTCTATCGCCGATTCGGCGTATCATACCGCCGTTTTCCATACCTAAAACCAGCATACGCATCGACCTGGCCCCGTTCTTTGTTCTCCTGATCGGCACCTGGGTCTTGACGAAACTGAAGTTTTGAACCTGCCTCCTATGTCTTATATTCTTTACGCCGCACTCACAGGACATTTCCTTGTCCTGGGCAAGGCGGATGACATTATTCCCCGGATTGAGCACCTGGGCCCGATAGAACGGCATGAGTTTAGAACATTAGATAGAAAGGCTTCCCCATGATCGTAATCGGCCTGGAAACCTCATCGTCTGCGGCCAGTATAGCTGTAGCGCAGGATCATCAGATTCTGGCGGAAACCTTTCTCCGGGTTGATACCCTGTATGCGGAACAGCTCCCCGGCCTATTGATAAGGACAGTGGCAGAGGCCAATGTAACGATACAGGGTGTAGACGGATTTGCCGTGTCGATCGGACCAGGTTCATATACTGGACTGCGCGTAGGGTTGAGCCTGGTAAAAGGACTGGCCTTTGCTACCGGAAAACCGTTTGCCGCTGTGCCTACCCTGGACGCTGTAGCCTATAATCTGCCGTATTGCAGATATCCAGTCCACGTCATGCTGGATGCCCGAAGAGGTCAGGTCTATACCGCTCGATATGATATGACCGAGGGTCGACCGGAACGCGCCTCGGCCTTTCATGCCGCAGCCGTAGAAGATATCATTTCAGATGTGCATGAAACGGCGGTGTTCGCCGGTAGTGGCGCAGAGGTCTATCGGACTCAGATCTATGAATCGCTTGGCGATAAGGCCCACTTTCTTCCCCCGGGCGTGGCTTGTTTACACGCTTCATCTATTGTATGTATGGGCGCACATGCGCTTCAACAAGGTGAACACGCGTCATTATATGATCTGGAACCGTTATACCTGAGACGACCGATATTCACCAAGCAACCTGCGACGCACTCAAAACGTGTTCGGAATCTATCTGGTAAATAAATCTGTTGAAAACACATTCAAAATGTAAACTTGAGATATCCTGAACTGATGATACAAATTCAAGACGTGGTCATTGGCCCTATGAAACCGCTCCATCTTCCTCAAGTATTGGAGATCGAGCGAACGTCTTACCCCTACCCCTGGACGCAAGCGACATTCATGCGGGAGCTGAATGCTTCCAGAATAGCAGTAACTATTGTTGCACACCAGGACGATACCGTGTACGGGTACATTATTTCCTGGATGATCCTGGAAGTAGTCCACATCGGTAATGTCGCAGTGGCCTCCGAATACCGACGTCAGGGTATAGGGCGTATGATGATGGAATGGTTGCTTGAAGAAGGTCTACAACGTGGATGTACTTTTTCAACACTCGAAGTGCGAAGATCCAATCATGCCGCACAATTGATGTACCAGAATCTGGGCTTTCGAGCTGTAGCATGCCAAAAAACCTATTATTTAGAACCGGTAGAAGACGCTATTGTGATGCAGAAGTCATTGTGAGTTTGGCTCTCAGAACATTTTTTGTATGACATAATTAAGTAAGCCATTGACAGGTCTATGTATCATCTATTATCATTAATGTGTAATTCCTCGTTGTTCTACACTGTTTGCAATGGAAGGCATCCAAAGGTCACCTTTGAGCCCTTAGGGGTTTACTATTTGCAATTTGAAATTATCTGAATCACCCTGGGATGGGAGGAGGCTTCGTGATGGATTTATCTTTTCCGGAATGTCACAAATGTCATGTAGGGATTCTGCTTCCACTCTCCGACTACGGACGTGACGGCGCCACAATCATGTATAAGGCCTGGACCTGTTCCCATCCGGACTGCGGATTTAATATCCGCATCGACAACGGCGATATCAGCTTTGGTAAACTGACGACGCAATCCAATAAATAAATTGTCTGATTTGTTGATTGTCTGATTGATGTTTTTCGAGCTACTTCGTCATTTTTGTAAATAAATCTGTATGGTTAAATAATCAACAAATCAGACAATCCCTCCTATGCTTGTGCTTGGTATCGATACCTCTTGTGACGAAACAGCAGCGGCTGTGGTCAAAGATGAAACTGTGATCATGTCCAACGTCATATCATCGCAAGGTATTCATCTGGAGTATGGCGGTGTGGTGCCCGAGTTGGCCTCCCGCGCACATTTGACGTTGCTCCTGCCGGCGGTTGAATCGGCTCTACAAAAAGCGGCGTGTACGCTGGAAGACCTGGATGCCATAGCCGTGACGTCCGGCCCAGGATTGGTCGGCTGCCTGTTGATCGGGCTGTCCATGGCAAAATCATTCACCCTGTCTCTGGACAAACCGTTGATTGGCGTAAATCATATGGAGGGCCATCTGTTCGCCGGACGTCTGGCCGACCCGGATTTAAAAACGCCGTTTGTCGCGTTGATTGTATCAGGCGGCCATACCCAGCTTGTTCATGTTCGTCATTGGGGGACGTACGATATCCTGGGCGCTACACGAGATGATGCGGCAGGTGAGGCGTTTGACAAGGTCGCTAAATTACTTCAGGTCGGCTATCCGGGGGGCCCTATCATTGATCAACTGGCGCGGGAAGGAGATCCGACCTATATAGCCTTCCCACGCACCTACCTTGACCGTGATCAATTTGAATTCAGTTTTAGCGGTATTAAAACATCGGTCCGCACCTATCTTACAAAACAATCAGCCGAACGTATAGACCGAGACCTTCCACACATCGCAGCCAGCTTTCAGGAAGCGGTGGTAGATGTGCTCGTGGATAAAACAATTGCCGCCGCTAAATCGCGGCATACCTCAAGCATATTGATAACCGGCGGTGTGGCCTGCAACAGCCGACTACGTGACCGGATGACCGCTCAGGGCGCAGAACACAACGTACGTGTGACTATTCCACCACCCATTTTATGTACCGACAACGGTGCCATGATTGCAGCGGTCGGATCATTTTATTTCAACCAGGGACGTAAGGACGAGCTGGATCTGACCGTCAATCCCCGTGCGACATTGAAAACCGCTTCTTGAAAATTGGTGATTTGGTGATGCCAAAACGCGGCATCACCAAATCACCAATTTTCTTCTTACCGCCTTTCACCATGTCACCCTGAATCCAACCATCACAGCCGGTTTATTCCAACGACGGTGTCCGAAGACGTCTGGTGTATCGAAATCGACCAGATGTGCGTCCACATAGGCATCCGTTATACCATAAATATGGACCCCGATCAGGCCAAACAGCAGTCTGCTACCTGCCGGGGTCAAACCGGTCAACGGGGATTGTTCGCGTTCGAGTAAAACACCTGTAAAGAGGCCAACCTCTAATAGCATGAGAATAACCCCTTTGACCGGCTTTTGGTTGTAGAACTGTCCCCAACCTGGAAAGGTCATGGATCGGAATAGAGCGCCGGTAGGGGAAGGGCCTGCCGGTGGTATGGAAGATATTGCCGCAAGTTGATCCGTACTATCTCCTATTTGCAGAGAATCTGATTGGCCCAGGATAACCTCGATATCCCACGAAATCCATAGACACAATATAAAGCTGATACGCCAGAGCAGGTTTGCCATCCATTTTCCAGATTTATTCTTTCACCATAAAAGCACAAACAATGGGGTGTGTTTGAAAAATAGGGCGGCGGCCAAAGAACGTGCGAAAACGTTGCTATCAAGTTCGACGCCGGAAGCTATTTTACAAACACACCCTAAATTATTTTCAGGGCATATATACAGATCAGACGTAATATATAGTACGATCGGGATAGATGGCAACATCTGTAGAACAAATTCTTCGGAACAAACAGATGGCCTGATGTGTTTATAATAGTAGTGTATCTCAATATCAAGACATGCATTGATGAATATTTGACAGGCAATGTATCGAATGCTGCAAGGACCAGCCATTGCTGGGGCGTTCGGAAACGATTGCTATTAAAAAGCTTGACGGGAGGGAACCACGCCATTTAAGATGAACGCAGTCCAATGATGGTGTAATCTTCATCTATGAAGACACAACCGGATATAACATCCCGGGAAAATGATATTTTATTGGACGATGCCTTGCCCACCGTATTGGGGGTTGAACAGATCGTCGTCCATCCGGTATCTTTGTGTATTAGGACAAAAGAAGGAGGCCGCAGATGACACGCCTGAATCCATATGTCATGACCGTGCTTTGCTTTCTGAGCATGCAACCGGTTGTATCTGCACAGTTAGATTATTTCGGTCAGAATAAAGTACAGTATCGTGACTTTAAGTGGGAAGTCCTGACAACGCCTCATTTCGAGATCTTTTATTATCAGGGCGAGGAAGAAACAGCTTACGATGCAGCGCGGATGGCCGAACGATCTTACACGCGGCTGAGCCGTATTCTTCGTCATCGATTCAGTAATAAGATTCCTGTTATTCTCTACGCATCTCATACCGATTTTCAACAGACCAATGTGTTGGGCGGCTTCATTAGTGAAGGCACCGGCGGCGTCACGGAATTTAATAAAAACCGATTACTGCTGCCCTTTACCGGATCTTATGCAGAACTGGAGCATGTATTGACCCATGAGTTGGTCCATGAATTCCAGGGCGATATACTGTATGGCACGGGCCCGGGCGCTTCCGTAATCAATCCACTGGCCTTTATCGCCCCCCTGTGGTTTATGGAAGGAATGGCGGAGTATCTGTCGTTAGGACGGATTGATGAATACACCCATATGTGGCTTCGAGATGCGGCCCTTCAGGGCTACCTGCCTCCCTCTATTCCGGCAATGGATTACAGCTTCGGCGTCTATCGGTTCGGTCAGGCCCTGTTCGCCTATATCGGTGAAAAATATGGAGACGCCAAAGTAGGCGAAATTCTTCGTAAAACAGGTCGACTGCGTAATATAGAAGAAGCCTTCCGGTCCACCATTGGCAAGGATCTTCAGCAACTGTCGGAAGAGTGGACTGAACATGTCCGGAAAACCTATCTACCGCAGATCAAAGATTACGACAAACCGCAAAGTTTTTCACGTCAATTGACCGATATTCGGAAGGCGCGGGCCAGTTTTCATCTGGCGCCGGCTATTTCGCCACGCGGCGATAAGATGGTTTATATTTCCAATCAAAGTCTATATAACGATATATACCTGGCCTCCGCCATTGACGGGCGCGTCATTTCCAAGCTCCTCGAAGGCGAGCGCTCTGCTGATTTTGAATCGTTGCGATTCTATACCACCTCGATATCCTGGTCGCCCGATGAACGTTTTATCTCATTTCCGGCGAAAATCGGCGCCCGGGATGCGTTGTATATCATGGATGTCCGAAAGAGAAAGGTCATCCGGCGTATCAAAGTAGGTCTGGACGGCGCTTTGTCGCCAAGCTTTTCTCCGGATGGAAAGAAATTGATCTTTGTAGGACTTCAGGGTGGGCAATCAGACTTGTATGTCGTGGATGTCAATGGTAAAAATTTAACAGCCCTGACAAAGGATAGATATGCAGATCGTGATCCGGTCTGGTCACCCGATGGAACTAAAATCGCCTTTTCTACGGACCGGGGTGAAGTGACCGACTTTCGTACGTTGACCTTCAGCCATCAGCAAATTGCCCTGTACGATGTAGCTACCGGAGACATAGAAGTACTGTCCGAACAGTATGGCAAGGGCATATCGCCGCAATGGTCCGGGGATAGTAAGAAAATCGCTTTTATTTCCGACCGAACTGGCATCTCTAATATTTTTATTATAGATCTGGAGACCGAAGAGACGTATCAGATCACCAACATATTGACCGGAGTAACCAATGTGACGGCCGCCGGACCGGCCATTAGTTGGGCGACGAAAGGCAACCGGCTGATTTTTACGGCTTTATCCTGGGGCGGATTCGATATTTTCGCGATCAATGACCCTATCCGCTTGATGGATAAACCGTATGTGCATGGACCTGTCAGCCCTGTCCAGTTACAGCTTTCACCTCCCTTAAGTACAGCCCCTGTCGTCGATTCGTTTTCCGATAGTATAAGCATAATCCTCACACCGCAAGTCGACAGCACACAGACGACTGTAATCTTGCAGGAGGAAAAGGATACGCAGGATATGGGCGCCACACCGGATACCACGTCATTGCCCGGTCTTTCGGTCTTGGACCTGGGACCTGCTGCGCCTATTGCTGATGCGCCTTTTCGCGGCATCGGACCGGCTGGTGAACTGCCCGACACCACCGTCTGGGACGATGGAACGTTCACAAAGAAGACCTATTCACCAAAATTCAGTCTCGACTTTATCGGCGGGAATGCCGGATACGCGACTAACGTCGGCCTTGTAGGCAGCTCGATTCTGTCTTTCAGCGATATTCTGAACAACCACAATATTCTGATCGGTGCCAATATTTTCGGATCGATCTCCGATGCTGATTTGCTGTTCCGATATACCAACCTGACCAGTAGAACCAATTGGGGGCTGGCAGCGTTTCAATACCGCTTTGATCAGTTGGCTACCTTTCTGAGCCCGGTTTTGACGCAAACCCAAACTCAGATTAATAGGGGCCTTCAATTTTTCATAAGCCGTCCGTTCAGCAGATTCAATCGATTCGAATTCGGTATTCAGGGGGTCAACCGATCTCGCGAACTGGTTGACATTGAGTTCACTTTTTTCGGTGTTCGAAGAACCCGGCTTGGCACCCTGGGCAGTGTTAACTTTATCCAGCCCAATATCGGTCTTGTAACCGATAATGTTCTGTATGGCATTACCGGACCCATTGCCGGCAGCCGGGGCCGTATTGGTTTAGTACCCACATTCGGCGAGCTTCAATTCACGCGACTTGCCGTAGACTATCGTAAATACTATAATGTACTTCAGCAATATGCCTTTGCTTTCCGGTTCTCCGGTTTGTTCAGCAACGGCCGGGATCAGGAACTCTTTCCATTTGGAGGTCCATACGACTTTCGCGGTGCCGACTTCTGGGCGGTGTGGGGGAGTAAGCAAGCGCTATTCAACGCCGAATTCCGCTTCCCGATGGTGCAGATACTTGCTTTAGGCTGGCCGTTGCCGTTGGCCTTCCAACAGATCAGGGGTTCCCTGTTCTTAGATGTCGGAAGTTCCTGGGATCAGGAGACCAGCGGCGAACAGGCCGCGCAATATAGCGGCTATCCCAATGTGGGGACACTGGTCGGTGATCAGCTTGTAAGAGGCAACGGCTTCGGTCCCTCCACGATCGAAGAAATCGCCGGCGGTCCAGTTGCTGTCGCCTACGGCCTTGGTATTCGAGCCCGGGCGGGATTTCTGGTACTCAAATTCGATATCGCTCATCAGATCGACACCGGCGAACGGCCCAGCTGGTACAATAACGAAGGACTGCCCAATATACCTGCCGGTATTGAGTCCGAATTTCCCGGAACCCGTTCATATCGGTTGAGAGAAGCCCTGAATGATACCAAATTCTTCTTTACCATAGGAGCGGACTTTTAACACAAGTATGCCCGTCTGCCATCTCATAGCAATGTGTTTTATTAAGGGGCAGGTCTTGCTCAGACATCAAATCCTTGACGTCCGAGTTGCTTGCTCCTTTTTTATTATAGCCTGATGCTTTACATCAGGATACTTTGTGCTTGATGAAAATCTTTCAAACGCCGGATAAATTGTTTTCCGGATACGAAGTACAGAATATCAACCCACCACCTGCTACCTGCTCTGATGCCCAGGCATCAGTCGCGTTCACATCGAAGAAATGGTAGGCATCTATGCACCCGTCTGATGAAATTAAGATTCTGAGGGAAAAACACTATAACGCTACAATGATCGATATTGAAGAATTGAATCCTGAACTCTGGATATTGCGCGTCCGACCGGATGATGAGCTGCCTTCTTACAAACCTGGTCAATACACCACACTTGGCCTCGGCGATTGGGAACCCACGAATGATCCGGCCAACAACGAAGACGTAGGAGAGAATCTTAAATCCAAGTTGGTCCGGCGTGCCTACTCGATGTCTTTTCCCATGTACCGTGATGATCCCGGTCAGCTTCTGGCCCCTGAAAACCTGGATCACTTTGAATTCTATATCACCGTAGTCGCCCGTAATGGAGAACCGGGACAGGATCCGTCGCTTACACCGCGTCTCTGGGCCTTGAAAAAAGGAGACCGCTTATGGATGGGACCAAAGATCACGGGGCATTATAATCTGGATTATATAGGTCCCGATGACCAGGTTATCTTTGCGGCAACGGGCACCGGCGAAGCGCCTCACAACTGTATGATTGCAGACATGCTGCGGCATGGTCATACAGCGGCAATTGTGTCTATCGTTTGCGTACGCTATGCGCGTGATCTGGGGTATCAGAAGACCAACCAGCAACTGGCGGACCTGTATCCAAACTACCACTACATCACACTCACTACCCGTGAAGAACATAATCTGAGCCGTAAGGTGTATGTTCAGGACCTGATTAAATCCGGCGAGTTGGAAGCCCAAACCGGCATCACGCTCGATCCGACGCGAACGCATGTATATATCTGTGGAAACCCCGATATGATCGGCGTACCGAATTATACCAGAGAAGGTGAGAAATCTTACCCTGAAACATTAGGTCTGGTGGAACTGCTCGAATCAAGGGGATTTAAAGCGGACCATCGAAGAGATAAGGGGAATATACACTTCGAGGAGTATTGGTAATATCAAACCCGAGTTCGCAACACATCACAGACCTGCCAGGTCCCTACGGAGTCATCTGTTTCCTCATCTAAGGACAGCGTAATTTTAATCTCCTTCAGAAGACCGGCCGTATGTATCGGTTTGGTGAGGTATTCGTCCATACCGGCTTCTATGCACCGTTCACGATCACCAGCCATAGCGTGCGCGTCATGGCAATAATCGGGATGTGAAGACCGGAATCCGTCTCCCGTTCCCGAATAGCGCGTTGTTTCCAAGCCATTCATGACCGGCATCTCCACGTCCATAAACACCAGATCAAAGGCCTTTTGAGTAATCGCATCAAGGGCTTGTTGACCGTTATGGACGAGTTCTACAGAACAGCCATATCGTTTCAACAGCGCCGCAGTAAAATATTGATTTACCGGATTATCCTCGGCGATAAGAATATGCAGATCCGGAATCAACACATTGATCGCAGGTTCCAGAAACGCCAACGGCTCTTCTGTAATTTCCGCAAGCCGTGCCTGGATCGTACATGAAAATGTGCGCCCCCTTTCTTCTTCGCTTTCCAACCAGATATCTCCACCCATTAAATGGATCAACTGCGAAACGATGGACAAGCCGAGACCTGTACCGCCAAAACGCCGTGTAGTAGAAGTATCCCCCTGAGAAAAGGCCTCGGAAATCATGTCCTGGCGGTTTGATGGGATGCCGAAACCTGTATCCTGTACAGAAAAACATAACATACAGGAACGATGCAGCTCAGGATCCTCTTCTTTTATAAAGGGCTTATCATTTGCCAACGCCACGGTGACTTCTACCTTACCGGCCTCATGAAGCGCGTTAACCATCTGTTTAAAAGAATCCAATGCCCCCTGAACTGAGGTATTTTCCGCATGCGACGCTTTGGGTGCGGAAAATGAGATCGGATCGTATCCCCATAAGTTTACCAGTTGTTCGTTCGTCATCGGATTGATTAACTTCAGATCGTTTTCATTGAACTCCGTAACAGGCATGAGTTCAACGGCTGTAATCCCTGATTCTGTCAGATAAGGCGTTCGTTCTACCACCCCCTGAAATGTCCCGTGATGAGCTACGCCTGATGAGGGATGCCGGGTGAAGCGGCGCACGTGTATCTCATATATAATCGTATCGGACCGATGGGTATTTAAAGGCCGGTCAAGCGGGGTTCTTCCATTCCTGGAGCAAATAAGACGAGGTGAACCGACCGGGCATGTTTCGAAAAAATAGCGGAATTGATGCCGCCGCGGAGGACATGGGCGCCCAGCGAATATCGGGCGTGGTGTCGTATGGTGGATTGGAGGGTTTCTTGTGGTGTCAAAAAGGGCGGAGTCAGGGAGTATGGTGGAGTGGAAGGATGGGGTGGAAAAGCAGAAAGAGAAGATATATGAAGGGACTGATGGAAGAATAAGTCCTTTCATCCTTGCTTCATGTTTCAGACGGTTCGCTATCTCGTTCTTTTACCAGCCAGGGTTCGGCATCTGAAAGCATATGTTCAAGCTGGTCTAAAAGCGGCTTAACAGGTGTAGACCGCCGGTTATGAGATGCATTTTCTATCTGCTGACATACATCAATCATGGCATGCAAACCCAAAATAGCGTAGCTTCCTTTGATACTATGAGCCGATAATTCCAATTTGGGTAAGATTCTCGTCCTTGTAAGCGTCTTGCGAATCACGGAGACGTTTGGGGTGAGAAAGAGATCCATTATACTGGTAACGATATCCGGCTCCCCAGGTTTCTGCTCGCCCCCCAATTCTTTCAATTTCGCGAGAGCAACAGGGTCCATGGGACTTGCATTTTGTTCATGCCCGTCCAATCTGTTTTCATCCTTGATTTGATTTCAGCGCTTGAACAGCCTCTTCTGTTGTAGGATAAATATCGAACACGCGATTCATACGCACCAGTTCAAAGAGCGCTTGAACCGACTTGGAGAGGCCGCAAAGCTTTAGCATACCCCCGGAAGCACTCAACCGCCGTAAACAGAGCATCAAAGATCCCAGACCGGAGCTGTCAACGAATCGAAGGTGACACATATTGAATACGATGCGGGCATCCGGAATCATCAAAGGTGAAAAGGTATCCACAAATTCCCTGTTGTTACTGGCATCGAGGCTGGGGCCGGAAAATGTAACAATGGTAGCCGAATCTTGTTGATCTATTTGAAAGTCCATAAGCGTCTTGGGAAGCTACGTAACGACGAACCCCTGAGGGCTCGCAGGGTTCGACAGAACTTGAAATTGCTTCGTGATTCGTTGATTCGCAAATCGATTTCGCTCAATCGAAAGTAATGAATTCCTTTCTGAGGCATTATTGAAACGCACTTCCCTCGCTGTGCTTTCCGTTGATTTGTCGTTTCTCTAAAATATAAAAATATCTTCCAGGCCGACATCTACCACTTTACCGTATTGGGCCAGAAGGTTCAGATCCATTTTGTTTTTATCGCCGACAATGGATATCAATTTAGGTTGTCCCTTAATCTTCTCTGCGTGAAACTTGAGCATCAAGTCTATATCGGCTTCCTGAATTTGTGCATACCGCTCTTTTCGCGGATCTACAGGCAACTCGAGCCGCTCCCAGGCACGTACAGCGCCCAGTACGCTTCGAAAGCCCAGCTTGGATGTACGATATCGATTTAATATGGCGTTTTGTGCGGCAGCGAATCGTTCCGGGGATTGCGGAAGATTTTCTATCAATTCCAGAAAGACGCCTACAGCTTCTGGAGACTTATCCGTTTGTGTACCAATCACACCGATCATCAGATCCTGATCGCCCTTACGACCTCCGTTGACGTATTGCGCATTTGCCGAATACACCAGGGCTCTGGCCTCACGCAGTTCTTGAACCACGATGGAAGACATATCACCGCCGAAGTAATTGTTATACAACTGTATGGCAGGCCTTCGTGCTTCATTATAATCTTCACCGCCGAATTCGATCCGGACCTGCGCCTGAGCCATCTCCTTGTGAAAAAACATGATCTCTGTCTCTGCCGGTTTCCGAGCTTTTAAAAACGGATAGGGCGGCGGGTCTTGCAGCGCGCCGGTGATCGGATGATGCTTTTCGAGCGCATTCATCACCTGTTCGATCGGCAACGTGCCGACATAGGCGATCGTATGTTTGTATTTGAATAAATCTTTGACCATGCCATGCAACGCTTCTACGGTCGCTTTTTGAATCTCTTCATTCGGCGTCATACTGAGGTATTGAGACGCTTTACCAAACCGGTTGTATTGTATAACCGCCTGATGAATGGACCGGAAGTTCTTCTTGGCATCTTCACGATTGACCAGTATAATTTTAATCAATTCATCCAGCTTCTCCTGAGAAGCCTTCGGGTTTTTGGCACAATCCATCATCAAAGCCAGGGATGCATCGAAATTTTCGTCCAGGCCGGAGATGCTGAAATTGGTCTGATAGGTCCCGGCGCCGAAATTAAATGATGTACCCAGCTTATACCATTCTTTCTGCAGTTCCTCCGCACTAAATTGTGAGGCCCCGGACCGATTCAGAAACATGGCCGCAACACCTATTTTGTCCTGATGATATCGGCCGACATCAAAGGTGATAGATAAGGTAAATAGATCATTTAATGGATTTTCAGCATAATACAACGGCACGTCGTCCCGGTATGATTTAATCTGATAGTCGGTTTCCGGGTTCACAAATACCGGTTCGATCATGTCCACAGGTCTGGACATGATATCTCTGAAAAAGACGCTCTCCCTGGTCCGATCGATCTCAATCTTGTTGATCGGCGGCTTTTCGATTTGAGGAACCTCATGCTGCCCATTCAGCCGGTAACCGGCGACGTAGTCCGATCCAAAATACTGGTTGGCCACGCGGACCAGATCGTCTTTGGTCAGCTTCGACATCCGATCCAGACCGGCTATGGTATGATCCCAGTCCTCATAGCTCAGGAAAGTACCGCGCATCCAGGAGACCCGGCTGCCGTTCGACTCCAGGCCGGCCTGCTGATTTTTCTTGAAATCATTCACGATGGCCGGAATAATCCAGGTCTCGAAGTCGCCCTTTTTCACCATCTCAAGCTGCTCGAGTAGCAGTTGTTCCACTTCTTGCAGCGTCTGGCCCTGCTTCGAAATACCCCAGAGCGTCTGGTACCCGTAATCGTTGTACATTGGAGGAGAACTACCTGCCTGCCGAACTTTTTGCTGCTGATTCAGATTCAAGTTGATCAAGCCGGCTGTTGCATTATCCAGGACCATATCGACCAGTTGCAACGCTTCCGCATCAGGATGGCCCTGAGCTACGGTACGAAACGCCAGCATCACGTACTCTTCACCGAGGTATTGCACTTCCACACGCTCTACACCATGTAACGGCGCTTCTTCCCATGTCTTCTCTGCAGGCAACGGTTTGGACTGCCAGGCGGAAAAATGTTTGTCTATCAAAGTAATGGTATTCGATATATCGATATCGCCTGAGATTAAGATGGCCATGTTATTCGGTACATAGTAGGTTTCAAAAAAGTTATACATGTGTTTCAGGGACGGATTCTTCAGGTGCTCTACCGTACCGATGGTCGGCTGCTGGCCATACGGATGGACCTTGAAGAGCTTGTCCATCACAGCGGTGTTAATGATCCGGCCTTTGTTGTCGAGCGCGCGATTTTTCTCTTCGTACACGACTTCCAGCTCCGGTTGGAACAGGCGGAATACCGGTTTCTGAAAACGATCGGATTCTATCAGTGCCCATTGCTCCAGCCGATTCGAGGGCAGATTCACCTTGTATACGGTTTCCTCGTGCCAGGTATGCGCATTGACGGCTGTCCCGCCCATGCCGCTGTACATTTTATCCAGCTCATTCGGTATGTCATATTGCCCCGCCAGCTGGGATTCAGCATTGATGGCCTCATATATCTCCGCCCGTTTTTCCGGGTCCGTCTCCTGATAGTGCTGCTCATAAAGTTCGACAATGCGATCTAGATGAAGCCGCTCCTTTTCATAATCGAGCGTGCCTATATTTCTGTTGCCTTTAAACAGCGTATGCTCAAGGTAATGCGCCAGGCCGGTCGCTTCTGCCGGATCATGTTTGCTGCCGGCGCGTACGACGATTTCCGCATAAAACCGCGGGGTCTCATGATTTTCCGTCAGATACACGGTCAGCCCGTTATCCAATTTGTAGATATGGACGTTCATCGGATCTGCCGGATTCGGGCTGTTAATGCGCATATATCCGGCAAATGATGTGGCAGCAAGGGCGTGCATCACCAGGGCGTAGAGCGCCATGTTTAAAATGACTCTGATGAAGGCCGACATAATAATTTCCTTATACAACAAACGAAATTTGTTTTTTTCTGTGTTTACGCTTGAAATCCTGCGGACTGTTCGGTAGTTATGGTGCTATAGGTAGCACGTTAAATGAAGCGTAGCCCCTACCATATTCTTAAGAAACATAGTATAAGTGAACCTGGAAATCAACACATCTTTATATACGTAAAGCGCCGTCTCAAAAACCGTTGACAACAAAAGTCGGGGGTTTTAAGTTGAAGAGCGATAAAAATCGACCTGCGTAATACGTGAATATAATCTCAACCAATGTGTACAGACGGTGTAAATGGTCTGTATGTTTTTGAATAACTTATGCCTTTTTATGCTATTATAGGGATCATCTGGGCCTTAATGGTCATCGGTATCGGACAGTGGGGACGACAGCGTAACCTGGATGTGACTTTGCTCAAGGCTATCCAGGCGATTTTAACGATCGTGGCGCTGGCTATCGTGGCGCCTGACCTGGGTATTTTTAAAACGATTCTGGCCATCCTGTGGCTGTTCCTGTTCCTGGCTGTCTCCTCTTTGATGCAACGTTTTCGGGTGACCATGCCTCCCCCGTCTGTGGTCGGCGGTATCGCGGTAGGGCTGGCCCTGGTTGCTGCCGAGTCGCTCAATATCATGCTGGTCCGCACGCTGATCATGCTGGCGCTGTCCAGCATTTTTCTACTGGGCATGAACCTCGGGTTTAAATTTTTAATCTACCGTATTCTCTGGATTTTCCCAATTCTGTTCGCTGTTTCCGTCATTACCTTCTCTATTATGCATGCGGTACCCGGCGGCCCGTTTGACGCCGGCGGCGAAACGGGCGGCATCCCTCTGACTCCTGAGGTTCGCGCCAATCTGATGCGGAAGTACAACCTCGATGGCCCCCTTTATCTTCAGTACATCTCATGGGTCGGTAATGTATTGAAGGGGGATTTCGGTTTTTCGTTTCAGCATCAGAGCAAAACATGCCAGGAATTGATAGCACAAGCATGGCCCGTTTCCGTGCATCTAGGGCTTATGGCCCTGGTGGTGGCGCTGTCCGGTGGATTAATCCTGGGTATTCTGTCGGCAGTATATCAGAACACCTGGATAGACTATCTGGCCTCGTTGTCGGCGATATTCAGTATCGTCACCCCCAGTTTCGTTATCGCGGTCGGATTAACGCTCGTATTTTCTCTGTGGCTGCACTGGTTTGATACCGGCGGCTGGAATTCGCCCAAAGATTGGGTGATGCCGGTCGTCGCTATGGCGCTGGGTGATATGGCCGTTATCGCGCGTTATACGCGGTCGAACATGATCGAGACCATCCGGGCGGATTACGTACGTACTGCCCGCGCCAAAGGGCTGACCGAAACATCGGTGGTGGTGGTCCATGTATTTAAAAATGCGCTGATCCCCTTATTGACGATTACCGGCCCGATGATGGCAAACCTGATCACCGGGTCCTTTTTTATCGAAACTATATTTCGTATACCCGGTCTTGGCCGATACTTTACGACCAGCGTGTTTGCCAGGGATTATCCTATGATTATGGCCACCGCCCTCCTATGGTCTTCTCTGATCGTGGTGATTTATGTTCTGACGGATATCATGTACGCCCTGGCCGACCCTCGTATCAGATATCGGAAGGATTAAGATGGAAACATTGGGGACCGAAGCAGCGGAAAATGCAGGCCTGATGTGGGTGTTCCAGGCTATTCTGAGCTGGGGCTGGCACACCATGATACTTGAAGTCGGTCGCATTGCGCTGGCTATAGAACTGGTTCTTTATTTACCGCGCATACATTTCTTCCGCCAAAAAAATGAATCCGGTAGGTGGGCTGATTTTTGTCGCAAACTGGCTCACAACAAACCGCTGTTTGCCGTGGCAGCCGGCGGCGTTATTCTGGTCGATTGGTGGTTGCTGAAGCCGTGGATAGGTGGCTATCCCTACGGTACGGAAGACCTGCCGGAAACGTTATCTGAATCGCTGACCTGGGATGGTCTGGGACCGTTTTTCACCTGGACCGGGCTGATCTTTCGCGTCACGCTGGCCACGGAATTCACCCTGTTGTGGCCCAGAGCCTATCGCTATTTTAAAAAACATGATAGCGGTCTCTGGGCGGACGGCGCCAGACGATTTTCCAAAAACAAGCTCTCCCTTGTCGGCCTTTTTCTGGTCCTGCTCCTGAGCAACACAGCGCTTCTGGCTCCCTGGGTAGCGCCTCTTCACTATACCAAACAGAATTTCCTGGTCGCCTGGCAGGAGCCATCCTGGCAATTCCCCTTCGGGACGGATGGACTCGGACGTGATCTGTTCAGCCGCGTCATTTACGGTGCAGAGATATCTATGACCGTCGGTGTCCTGGTACAGACGATTATCTTTTCTATCGGCGTCCCGCTGGGATCTATCGCCGGCTACATAGGTGGCCGCGTCGACAGTGCCATTATGCGGGTGGTGGACGTCATGTCGGCCTTTCCCGGGTTGCTCTTTATCATTTTAATCATGTCCTGGCTCGGCTCGGGACTTTTTAACATTTTCATCGCTATAGGCGTTACCGGGTGGGTTGGGGTATGCCGTTTGTTGCGCGGCCAGATTCTGTCTCTTAAGGAAAAAGAATTCGTCAGAGCAGCCAGAGCGATGGGCGGAAGCCATGGACGGATTATATTGACCCATATTCTACCCAATAGTTTGACACCGCTCATCGTTGCCCTTGCTCTCGGTATTCCATCCGCGATTTTTGCTGAAGCAGGACTCAGCTTTATAGGCATCGGTATCAGTCCACCCACACCCAGTTGGGGACAAATGGTCGGCGAAAATGCCAACTATATTCGATCCTATTGGCATCTTGCTACCTTCCCCGCAGTTATGATTGCCCTGACCATGCTCGGATTTCAACTGATGGGCGATGGCCTGCGCGATGCCCTCGATCCTAAGATGAATGAATAGAGCTTGATTTTAGATCTATTTTTGTTTCATTTGCTTAGTGTTGTCCACTGTTCGTTATTTAATTGCCGATCCTAACCTGGTATTTCTTACATGTGCCCTGAATGTAAAAGTATACAAGTGCGTCGTTCTCACCGGCGTGGGACAGGAGAACGAATATATTCCTGGATCTGGCATGGACAATGTCCTTATCGCTGTGACCATTGTGGCACACGTTTCTGGATATCTAAAAAGATCGTAGATAAGATGATTTTCGAGGCCGCAAACGCAGATACGAAGAATGTGCTCCAGGCAGAGGCGCTTGCTTTTAAGTCGTCGGATAAGGCCTTTCGCAAAAGCCAGGTTCGTAATCAATCCAAATACCAATTAAGGCGATGGATATGGCGCCGCACCCGGTTGGAGCTTGAAACAGTTTTTATGCTTCTGCTCCTTGGGACAGTTGTCCTTGTCGGAGTCTGGATTAGTATTGGCAAAATTTAGGGTGTGTTCCGCAAGCCATGCGCTTTGCTGTTCTTTTCAACTGGCGTCACCGGAGCTGCTCCGACGTCCCTATGGTAAGTGGCGTGCATGACGGATGTTAGAAAATACTTGACATAAAGCATAGAACGATTATATTAGGCGTGTTGTTGGGTTCAACAACGAACATGCCTACGCGGTTCCCCTATCGTAATCCTCAATTTGGAACACCGCATTTTCCTAAAATAAAGTGTGATCGCTATTGATGCTCGCATCTCAGCATGATATCCTCCCGAGGTCGTTTTCCGTTTGTCAAATCTCAACTCTATTTACAGCATATAAACGCATTACATCTCTCTAATATCACAAGATCTACATCCTCATGATGGCCTCAATGATCCGCGCCAATAATATCTTCTTTTCCTCGATTGTCGTCCATCAATGATGCTGCCAATCTGTTATCAACCCATGTTTCTTCACCCGTCGAACCGATTCCAAAATCAATTTTATCTATCCGTTCAGGGTGAAATAACCATGTCTCTGGCGAAAGGAGACAGTGCATGCACATTATAGAACTCAGAAAAATGAACCTGCAGGATTTATATAAAATCGCGCAGGAACTTAACATTCAGGGCTACACGGGACTCAGAAAACAAGAGCTCATCTTCAGCATACTCCAGGCTCAAACGGAAAAAGAAGGGGTCATTTTCGGTGAGGGCGTATTGGAAGTGCTGCCGGACAATCGGTGTGGCTTTTTGCGTTCACCTGACTACAGCTACCTGCATGGTCCCGAAGATATTTACGTGGCGCCGTCGCAGGTTAAACGGTTTGACTTGCGAACAGGCGATACGATCTCCGGACAAATTCGTCCACCAAAGGATGGGGAGCGTTTCTTTGCGTTGTTACGTGTAGACACGGTCAATTTTGAGAATCCGGATGTCGCAAAAGAACGCACGCTTTTTGACAATCTAACCCCGATCTATCCGTTGGACCGGTTTAAGCTGGAGTATGACCAGAAGAAACTGTCCACCCGAGTGATGGACCTCCTGACGCCCATAGGCAAAGGACAACGTGGATTGATCGTCTCACCGCCCAAAGCTGGAAAGACCATGTTGCTTCAGGAGATCGCCAATGCCATCACGGATAATCATTCTGATGTTACGCTGATGGTGCTGCTGATTGATGAACGGCCGGAGGAAGTTACGGATATGGAACGCTCGGTGGAGGGCGAGGTCATCAGTTCGACCTTCGACGAGCCGCCTGAACGGCATGTCGCCGTTTCGGATATGGTGCTTGAAAAAGCGAAACGTCTGGTTGAGCATGGCAAGCACGTAGTTATTCTGCTGGATAGCATCACGCGTCTGGCCCGAGCTCATAATGCGGTAACGCCACACAGCGGTAAAATCCTGTCGGGCGGTATTGATGCCAATGCGTTACAAAAACCACGGCGTTTCTTCGGCGCCGCACGTAATATTGAAGAAGGTGGCAGCCTGACGATCATAGCTACCGCGCTGATTGAGACAGGAAGCCGTATGGATGAAGGTATTTTCGAAGAATTCAAAGGAACCGGTAATATGGAGCTGGAACTCAGTCGGAAGCTGGCCAATCGCTGGGTCTTTCCGGCCATTGATCTGAGCACGTCATCAACTCGAAAAGCCGAACTGCTTTTAGAGCCGGAAGTCCTCGGCAAGGTGAAGATTCTAAGAAAATTCCTGGACGGTCTGGGACCGGTTGAAGCTATGGAGTTGATGCTCGAACGACTTTCTCGGACCAAGACCAATGCCGATTTTCTGAAGTCGATGAATGATTAGGATAATTAAGAAAATCCGCTGCGGACCTGCAAAATTTGTAATGGTATCCATATCACTACGCACCATTTGAGAGTAAGGAACTTGATATCTGAAACGCGCTCAGCTCGCTCTGCTCTCAGCCTATCGAGTCAATCACTCCAGTTGGCTATAATACGCCCGGAATTTTCGTTCCAACTCTAATTTTTCAACCGGGGTCATTAATTGATAAAAATTGCAGTCATTAGCCGCATCGGGTGAAAGTGCAATTTTCCTACGCACATTATATTGCTGATATTTAAAGGTATATATTTGGCAGGTGACTTCATCCCCCCTTATTCCGGGCATGACATGCACACCGTCGGAACAGGTTTTCCTTTGTTCCCCCAGACGACCATGCGTACGGTTGTTCATGATCGATTTTAATTTGCTCATCGGAATGGCCTCCCGTTGCTCACTTATCCTCTAATGATAGATGCAGAGATTATGAAACTGTAAAACGCACCGTATAGGGATATGCCAATTTAACGCATTACGTGTTACGCATTATGTGTTATACCTGTTGCATTGTACCGTTGATGGTAAGGATAATTTCAAATTAGCATTCGTATACTCTCCTGTCAAGTATGAGTTGTCGAGATGATTATTATAAGAAGATGATGAAACGTTTTTTATCTGCCTGCCTGCCCGTCTTGACTTTTGTATTTCTCCCCAGTATATTTACGATGATATGTTTTACCAATCCTTACCCGGTTCTTACGACATACTCTCGTATAGAAATAAAGAAATGATGACGTATTCCACTTCAGGCTAATACGACGTGACGACGCGTTCAAACGCGGCATCTCTTTCATACACACAACTACTTCGAAATAACCGGCCTTACCGCAAATTATGGTTATCCCAGGTAGTCTCAAATGCAGGCGATTGGTTTAATACCATTGCCGTCCTGGGGCTGACGCTGGAGCTGACTCAATCAGGCCTTGCGCTCAGTATTGCGATGTTGTGTCAGATGTTACCGGCCTTTTTCGTGGCGCCGATAGCAGGGGTGATCGCAGAACGCTACGACCGTAAGCGGGTCATGATCGTAGCGGACCTGTTGCGCAGTGCTGTAGCCCTGGGCTTTTTACTGGTAGATACGCCCGATGAGGTCTGGTTAATCTATCTGTTTATGGCTTGCCTGTCGGCCCTGGGACCCTTTTTTGATGTTACCCGAACAGCCGCGCTGCCCAGTATAGTCCGGGGCCCTGAACTGTTGGCGGCCAATGCCCTGTCCAGTGCCACCTGGGGCATCATGTTGACCATAGGTTCGGCCATCGGTGGTCTGGTTGCCGATCAATTCGGTCGTTCCACCGCCTTTGAATTGAATGCGTTGAGTTTTATCGTGTCGGCTCTGATTGTTGCGCGTATTGCTCTACCTAAAGCCTCAGGCGCAGGGCAGCCGGTCCGTTTCTTTTCAGACTTTTTAGAAGGACTTCGGTATATCCGTATGGATCAACCTACCCGGGTTTTTTTGCCGGGTAAAGCGGTCTGGGGGCTCGCCGGAGGGGCCGCCGTTATGTTGTATGCCGTCTTCGGAGGGCAGATCTACAAGGCAGGCGATGCCGGTATCGCTATCCTGTATACGTCGCGTGGTCTGGGCACAATCATTGGGACGTTGGGCATGAAACTATTTTCTTCGTCCCGCTTGCCTCTGCTTCGGTGGGGAATACTTATCGGCTTGATAGGCTATGGCTTCTGGTTTATCATATTCTCCTTTGCCCCTTCGCTATGGCTTGCCGCTATCTGTATAATGCTTTCCACATGTGGAAGTATGGTCACCTGGGTCTTTTCCTCTCTGGGCTTGCAACTGGTTGTTAAAGAAGATTTCCGAGGACGCGTCTTTGCCGCAGATACTGGCCTGTTTACGCTTGCTTTTGCCTTATCCACGCTGAGTACCGGCCTCTTGTTGGATACAATAGACCCACGGGTCGTAGCCTTTATCGCAGGAGTAGTGGGCTTTATATCAGCCGGCGTCTGGTTTTATTTCGTCCGCCGTATTCCTTTACCTGCCGACACATAAGCCGTCCGATGTGTCTGAACCATGGAGGTTCGAATATGCAACTTTCTCATTTGGTTATAGTCTTTATTATTGGTGCCTTTGTAGCTATGTTTCTCGGCATTTTAACGGCTCTTGGCATCCTGCCGGTATTCCTGTTTAATATAACTCCTCATGGATTTCTGACCTTCACCTACACGGCATTGATGTTTGCCATTACATTAATGATCTGGGAACTGCGTTCCAAGTTGAAATAACTGATGCCAGGCATCCATTGACAAATCGAGTTCAGCGTCGAGTCACACGATAGCGGGGTTCGTGTTCGAAATTTTCAATCGTTTGATTTATAAAGGCATCAATAATCAGATCGCCCTGTGTTAATTCCAGACCGTTTAAGGTCTTGGGCACGAAAAAAAATACTTTCTGAAAAAATCCCACCACCCCTCGTTTTTGGCCTAGAATACCCTGTATATTGGTGTACAGAACTCGCTTACGATTATCATAAACGTCTGTCGTCACCAGATAACCGGTCTGTCTGTTGTTGTTCTCCTCGTAGGTTACTTCCTGTCCCTGAATCAGCACATTGGCATTGAAAATATCTTTATCGAACGGGTAGGTATATTGCTGCGTATATATCAACCGGATATGAGCTTGAAAGTCCTCTGCCATGGATGGATTCGGTACAAAACAAATATAGGCCAGATGATCTAACGGAAAAGTCAAACCAAGCACATAGCCTTTCTGAACGGCTTCTTTCACCGCCTTGCCTTTTACAAATACCGGTATGCCGCGTATTTTAACCCATCGAGCAAACAGCGCTGTCGCTCGCAGCAGGGTCAGGCTGTCGTCCGCCGTTGCGGTCAGTAATACTTCCATATCGTGCCGACTTAATTGAATGGCCAGCGAATCCTCTAAATAGTGTATCAGAGCGATCGGCAGCGCTTCAGGCCGGCGTGTGTCCAGATCGGATAGAAAAACGTTCAGATGGGACGGCAAGGGCTCTACGGAAAAGCTTAGTGGGGGGGATAGGACGGCGGCGAGAAAAACGCAGGAGATAAGGCGAAAAATGAGGTGGGACATGGGCAGCAAGAAAGCAACAGGTGAGCAGATGGGCAGGTGGGCAACAAGAAAGCGAAAGGTGGGCAAGGTGGGCAAGGTGGGCAATAACATAATAGGGTATTTCTGCCCACTTGTCCACTTGCCTATCTACCGCATTATTCTACCCGTTCAATGATCACTTTCTCTAATACAATATCCACAACCGGACGATCGTTTCGAGTTTGTACTCGACCGATATTGTTGACCACTTCCTGGCCTTTGACGACCTGGCCGAAAATGGTATAATCGCCATTCAGGTAAGATTTCGGACCGTGCGTGATAAAAAACTGACTGCCGGCGGAGTTCCGGCCGGAATTGGCCATGGCCATACGACCCGGCCGATCAAATTTCAGGCTGGCTCTGATCTCATCGGGCACCACATACCCCGGACCACCACGACCGGTGCCGGTCGGGTCGCCACCCTGAATCATGAAATTGGGGATCACCCGGTGAAAGATCGTGCCATCGAAATACGGTCGTGTGGCCTTCTGACCGGTCCTGGGATCTGTAAATTCCCGAGTGCCTTCCGCCAGGCCGATAAAACTTTCGACTGTTTTGGGCGCCACGTTATCAAGGAGCTTACATATAATGATGCCCATGTTGGTCTGGAGCACCGCATATTTCCCGGCACCGAACTCTTTGGCCATGGGTGTTTTGGATTCTGAGTCGGGCTGAGCGTCCTGGGCCTGCGCACCGCCCATCGGCAGGGCCGCCATCAGGGCTGTCAGACAGACGATGCGGAATATTTTGAACATATGATCCTCCTGATAGGGGGAAGCTACGAAACGACGAAGCTACGAAACAATAAAGAGAAAACCGCAGCTTATTGTACTCTGAGATGATGAGTAAGGTTCCCTTTACTGATTCGGCGTTTTGTACCTTCCCTACTCTCCTCGAATAATCTCGATATGCTTGATCGATATTTCCTGTCTCGGCTTGTTCCCACCAGCAGTCGCCACCTTTGATATGGCGTCCGCTATATCCTGCCCTTCAACAATAGAACCAAAAATAGTATGCTTGAAATTCAAATGGGCCGTTACCGCCACGGTAATAAAAAACTGACTGCCATTGGTATCAGGGCCGCTATTTGCCATCGCCAGCAGACCGGTCCGGTTAAAGGTCAGCGATTCATGGAATTCATCCTCGAACTTAAAACCTGGACCGCCGATACCCTGTCCAAGCGGGTCGCCGGTCTGAATCATGAAGTTCGGAATGACCCGATGAAAGACGATCCCGTCGTAGTACGGGGTGTTGGCCATCTTCTGGCCGGTGCCCGGATGCGTCCATTCTTTGGTTCCTTCCGCCAGACCGGCGATAATATCAACCGTTATCGGCGCTTTATCCGGATACAACTCACAGGTGATCGTACCCATAGTCGTTTCGATAATCATTCGTGTGGCCGGTTTACTGGTGTCGATTTCACCGCCGTCACCGCTGCCGCATGCGGACAAACCGACCACGGCCAGCATGACCAGACTGGTACATAATGCTTTCATAAAGACTCCTGTGTCATTTTTTGCATGGTTATCGTTTAATGGTGATACTTTTCAAAACGACTGATTCTGTGGGACGATCATTGGGACCGCGTAGTACATTGCCCATGGCGTCGACCACATCCTGACCTTCGATCACCTGGCCGAAAATGGTATGTTTACCATCCAGATGAGGAGTCGGGACATGGGTGATAAAAAACTGACTGCCGTTGGTGCCTGGTCCGGCATTTGCCATGGCCAGCCGGCCCGGCTGGTCGAACGACAGGTCCGGATGACACTCGTCTTCAAACTGATAGCCCGGTCCACCGTGGCCTAGACCGAGCGGATCACCGCCCTGAATCATGAAATTAGGAATAACCCGATGGAAAATCGTATCGCTATACAGCGGTGTGGTCATCGTCTGGCTGGTTTTCGGGTCCGTCCACTCTTTACTGCCCTCCGCCAGGCCGGCAAAATTTCCAACCGTTATCGGGGCCTGATCAGGGTAGAGCTCGCAGACGATATTTCCTATCGAAGTGTTAAACGTGGCTTGCATGAAAATCTCCATGGTTTTAGGTCAACGTATTCTATATGTTCAATGCTCAAAGGCAATAGATCCACGAATATAATGAATTCATATCATTCGAGCAAGGAGTTACGAAACTTCAAATGACGGTCTCTCGCTACCGGCTAAGATGGCACACTTTTTTACATTCCATTCCTTAGTCTCTTGATGTAAGCTCAGCCTTCTATTATCTTCCTTCTATCAAAGAGCATCCGTTCTCATGCGATGCCTCTATTGACCTATAATCGAGAAAATGCGTGCTGATCCGCGTCCTCAGGGTTCCATCGAAAAGGAGTTCCACTCATGGCGACATTGCACGGCAGGATATTCGATGCGACCTCCGACGCCCCGGTCGCCGCCAAAGTACATATCCTCGACAGCACTGGTCATTTTCGCTCTCCACAGAATCATGTTCTCAAAGTCGGCCCGGGGCGTCCGTTCTTCTATTGCGAGCATCAATTCGAAGTCAATATGCCGCGTGGCTCGGCTGACATCCTGGTGGAGCGGGGCACCGAATATGAACCCTTGTTAAAGACGGTGTATATCCCGTCCAACGGCCATCTCGATCTGGAATTGCCTCTAAAACGATGGGCGGATCTACCGTCTTTGAACTGGTATCCCGGCAATACGCATATTCATTATGATGAAAAAGAACATCATGCCCACGAACGCGTAAGGCTTGAACCGCACGTACACGATTTCAACGTGACGGTAGTCAGCCTTCTCCAACGCCGGGATCTGCCGTATGCAAGCAATCGGTTCCCCCTCGGTATCATGACGGATGTCTCGACGGCCCACCATGTGGTCGACATTGGTGAAGAGAGCCGACACAACGACCAACCCTGGCACATGGGTTATGGCCATGTCATGTTTCTTCGCATCAATAATGTGGTGGAGCCGGTCAGTCGGGGGTCACTGGTCAGCGAATTCGATCCGGACTATCCGCCTCTTTGCTTTGCCTGTGATGATACCAGAGAGCAGGGCGGCATCGTGCTGTGGTGCCACAACGGCCGGGGGATGGAGGCGCCGGTTGCTGCTGCCCTCGGCAAACTCGACGGTTTCAATCTGTTCGACCCATTCTGGACGGACCTGGAATATGATATCTGGTATAAGCTCCTGAACTGCGGGCTCTTCCTGCCCGCGTCCACCGGATCGGACTGGTTCGTCTGCTCCAACAACAGGGTGTATGTCCAGACGCAGGGAGATTTTTCGTATGACGGTTGGATCGAGGGTTTGCAACAAGGACAGACGTTTATTACAAACGGTCCGGCCTTGTTCCTGGATGTAGATGGCCAACTACCGGGCAGCCGGCTGACTGGTGCAGGCCAAAGGACCGCTCATATCTCCTGGCAATCTCACTATCCGTTGAATGTGGTTGAATTGATCATGAATGGAGACATCATCCATCAGTGGAATTATCCGGATGGGACGCATACCGGCGAAATACGATATGATATGTTGCCGAAGACGGATGGTTGGGTTGCGATCCGTTGCAGCGGCGTGGCGCGTGACAGCTTCGACCATGCGGTCTATGCGCATACCAGCCCCGTATGGTTCGACATGGGTTGTCCACCGGAGCAACGGCAGGGGGATGCGCAATTTTTCATCGATTCCATAGACAACGCGCTCGGATGGATCGATAAAAAAGGACGATATGCCAATAATGAGCAACGCGAGGCGGTCACGGAACTGTTCCGTAGAGGACAAAAAGTGTATGAGGGATTTGTAAAGTGATGCTGATTTATTAATGGTTAAAGATAAGCCGGAGGGGAGGGATGCGTGAATCATGAGACAGGAAATAGAACAGAATTTTGCCATCCTTGAGGTGGAAAAAGAAAAATATTTCAGACCATTGCGGACCTGCCCCAGGATCTGCTGACTAAAAAACCGTCGACAGATCAATGGAGTCTGGCGGATCTGGTCAACCAACCTGATGCTGGTAGAACATTTTGCCCTGGGACAGTTTCAACAGACCCGGCATCAGAGAATAAAAAGAACCTGGATGGACAGGATTGAATTTATTATCTCTAAAATCGCGCTGGATGCCGGGAAAAAAATCACTGTACCCGTCGCCGACGTAGACCCTCTGAATGTCCCTGCGGAATTATCGGATGTTCGGCAGCAGTGGACCGATGTCCGTAAAGCGTTTAAGGAGACGTTAGACGAACTACCGGACGAGGAATTGATTTATTGCTATTTCTCTCACCCTTTAGCCGGTAATTTCACCTGCCAGGACGGTCTGGTCTTTTTAATCAAGCATTTGAATCATCACCAGCCCCAATGGAAGAAATTGCTTGCACGGGTGATGATGGACCTCGACGCGAATAGCAGGTAGCGGATCCGTAGGACGCACGGCGCGCCGTGCGCGTACAGATGGCAATAAATCGTAGTTACTCTGTACTCTGCACTCTATACTCTTCACGTTCAACTTGCTTTTCCCTATACGGCAGGCCGTGGCTCTTTCTATATTCCCATTTCAGACGATGTTGTTCTTTGTCCGTAGAGATAAAATCCCAGGGAAGCGCCTCTCGATCTGTCATATCGCCCAGATAGGCATCTGTATCCATACTGATTTCAGCGGCGGCACGCCTCCAGTCGCCGTCCTGCCGTACCGTTTCCATCAAGAAGACGCTCAACTCCCGCCCGCCGCGTGAGAGGATACCTTCAAAATAGGCGGATTTCAGGCTTTCGTGTTTGACATCCACGCCCGGGACACGCCGCAGCGCCTTCTTGATATGATTCAGCTTACGTTTTATTTCTTTAGGCACGACCATCGGACTCCACTGGAATGGGGTCAACGCTTTGGGGATGAACGGATTAATGCTCAATCGCAGCTTGCCGCCGGGTACACCATGGGTACGCTGTAGTTGCGACAGGGTCTTCGTCATCTCAATCAGTTCGTCGATGTCCTCATCCGTTTCTGTCGGCAGACCCACCATGTAGTACAATTTGAGATTTTTAATCCCTTTTATCAGTATCCGTTTCGCGCCGGTCAGAATCTGTTCCGATAATATAGGTTTGTTGATCGCTTTGCGCAGCCGCTCCGACCCGGCCTCCGGTGCGATCGTCATGGTCCGCAGCCCCGTCTTCAACATGAGGTCGAGCAGACTATCGGAAATCAGATCCACCCGTACCGATGACACGCCGACACGAATATTCAGGGTATCCAGACCGGCGCAAAGCTCATCGAGGTATGGATAATCGCACATGGCCGAACTGACCAGACCGACTGCTTTTATCTCAGGTTGGCCTGCACTTACGAGCCGTTCATTCTCTGCGTGAATGAGTCCCAGAATAGTGGATGGTTTGAGCGCACGAAATTTCGGGTATACATAGCTGACGGCACAGAAACGACATCGCCGTGGGCATCCGCGGGAAATTTCGATCAGCATGGTTTCCCCGAATTCCGTGTCCGGCGTCAGGATGCCCGAATAGGCTGGATAGTCTTCGAAAGAAGAGACCTGCTGTTTAGCAATCTGGTCGATACTTGCATTATATTGATCGGTAGAGAATGTCTGCAGCGCAGGGACGTAAATACCATCCAGGTGCAGCGACTGTTGGAGGTGGGTTTTCCTGGGCTTGTTATCATCCTCAATGTATTGATCAATGTACCGGTAGACCGTCTCTTCGCCGTCCCCGATGATGATTACATCCGCGAAATCCGCCAGCGGCTCCGGATTAATATAGGTGATGGCCCCACCGACCAGAATAATCGGATCATAGCCGGTGCGGTCTCGGCTCAGTGTGGGGATACGGGCCAGGTCAAGGATGCGGAGCAGGTTAGGATAATCGTTTTCGAAAGAGACGGAGAACGCGACGATATCACAGTCGCCAAGCGGTATACCTGTTTCATATGTAAACAGAGGTGTGCGGGATTGCCGTATATCCTGAATGTCCGCCGGTTCCGGAAAAAACGCGCGTTCGCAGATCACATCGTCTCTGGCGTTCAGATGACGGTAGATCGTTTGAAACCCCAGGTTGGACATGCCCACATAGTACGTATTCGGATAGACCAGCGCGATGCGTACGGCATGGCCTGTATGCCGTTTAATAATGGTGCCGTGTTCACGGGCGAGAGTGTCTGCAATGGTTTTTTTGAGCATCAGTTAAAACACCGGTTAAATGGCACCTACGATAGCCTGCTGCCTTTATAATCCGCCTCCTATCACGTCCCTCTTGAAGGGGGTCCAAAGATAAGGCTTTACTCCTTAAATGTCAATGATATAGGACAGAAGATACACAAAACACAAAGAGGCGAGGAATAAATCCCCTCCCCTCTATGTTTTGGAAAGAAGGTATCGTTTTATCTATAATATACGCATAAGAGACCACTTACCCTCAAAAAATTTGAGGCAGTGTATCAGAGCTTGTAGCGGGTGGTTTCTCCTATATAACTTCACACCACCAGCGACCTGCCACACGCCACCTGCCACACACGTCAATGCAGCACAGGTTCCACAGATAGTTCCGATAACCGATCTACCAGATCTTGATACGTATGTATACCGGCGCTGTTGAAAAAGGCATGGCCTTCGTCGCCATAGTGTATATCGGTCAGGATGTCGTGCACCTCATCGGATGCGATAGATCGGCTCAAAAACTCCGGTGCGGCCTGTCCTTTTTCTTCATACCGCTCTGCCCATCTTTTCGCCAGATACGTATTGATCGTCAGGCTGTTGCAGACATCGCACATGGCCATTCCTCCTCGGATTGAAGATCATCTTCCTTCGTCACAGCGGTACGCGCAACATGCCGTACCATATCCAAAAGCCGGGCGCTGTAGCCCCACTCATTGTCATACCAGCCGGTCAGATTATACATGCCGTCTCCACAGGCCTTGGTAAAAGGCAAGTCCACAATAACGGAATGTGGATCACCTTTGAAGTCAATTGAAACAAGTGGTTTATTCGTAACATTGACAATGCCTTCAAGCATGCCATGCCCCGCTTTGATAAACTCCCGGTTAATCGTTTCAACACGGGGATGCGCTCGAAGCCGGACACACAGGTCTATCGTCGAAACAGATCGGGTGGGCACACGATAAGCCATCCCATGCACCTTGCCCTCCAGATGAGGAAAGAATTGCTCGATCATCGACGAAGCGCCGGTGGACGTGGGGATGATGGACTCCATGACTGCCCGTGCACGCCGGGGGTCTTTATCGGAATTATCCAGCAGATGTTGCGAATCGGTAAGCGCGTGAATGGTCCTGAAAGAACAGAATTCAAGGCCGAACGCCTCATCCAGAATATGTATCAAAGGTGTAAGTGCATTGGTCGTGCAACTGGCGTTGGAGATGATCGACTCTGATGCAGGATTGACAAGCCCGTGGTTGACCCCCATCACAACAGACGGAATACGATCATCTTTGGGGGGGCAGCAAAGAATGACATGCTGTACACTGCCATTTAAATGAGCGGCCAGGGAATCACGGTTTTTGAATTTACCTGTTGCATCGATGACGACATCAATATTATGGCGATCCCAGGGAATGGATTCCGGCGCTGCTTCCTGGTAGACCTGAACAGACTGACCGGCGACGGAAAATTCACTCTCTCTCGCCACCACGTCTGCATCCAGCTCACCGTAGAAGGAATCGTAGGCCAGCAAATGCCCCAGTGTATCCGCATCGGATCGGCTGTTGACCGCTGCAACACGTATGGCCGGATCCTGAAGCGACAGACGATGAAATGCCCGACCAATACGTCCATATCCATTGATACCCACGACCATCTCTGCACCTGTCATTCCATTCCTCCCTCATATCAAGTGACCTATTTTGTAAGTGTTTTCTTCTGTTGTTTGAACAAAACACTTATGATTTTACAAAAACAAAATTAAATGTCAATATAAAACGAAATAAATATGATACTATTTTTGTCTAAAATATGTGATATAAGTTACTAAATAACAATAAATATAATATTTTATACAAAAAATCAACAAAAACAAAACGAAATATAAAACAACAATTAAAACAAAGAAATCATCTATCACCGCCCGACTGTTCTCAGGATGCGCGATCAAATAAGTGTTTATTATGTCCGGCAGTGAGAGACCGTTTCCTGCATCATACCTGTGACCCAATGCCTTGACATAGGTTTGTTTACAGGTTAGATTTATGTAGAAGGAGGTCTTCCAGTATGCCCAGGGGCGAAAAGGAAAAGCGTCAACAGACCATTTTAATGCGTCTGTTACGGGATGGTCGGGTCAACACCCATGATCTCAGTACGGAATTCGGGATTACAGATGTGGCGATCCGTGGTGATTTCGACGACATCGGCGTCCTCCTGAAATCCCGTGGTCTGTTTATGAACCGGTTTTACGGCGGGGCTGAGCTGATCCAACCTGGACAACATTACAGAGGATTTTATGAAGGCCACAGTGAAATAGAGGTCGAAGCCATCCAGTTGTTGAGCGAATATGTGGTCCGGCATTTCGTTCATTGGGACGACTCGCTTCTGCTGGATACGGGGCGGACCGTTGACCGGGTAGCCCAGCATATTATCACCCAGGGGAAAAGTGGCCTACGGATTATTACGAACAGCTATACGCCGCACATTTTAGAATTATATACGCAAGGCGAAATTGAACTGGTACAACTTGGTGGGGTGCCGCTACCTCGCGCATTCTGCTTTGTCAAATGTCCTGGAGGCGATGCGTTCTATCAGCCCTATTGGACCGGCCCGTTTAAAGTCATACTTACCGGATCTGCCTTCGACCTGGATGAGGGACTGATGGTCAACAACCCCGATATAATTGAGGTGAAACAGCATTTTATAAAAGCAGCTTCCGAAGTATTTCTCATATTAGATCATTCAAAATTCAATAAGACTGCGCGGGAAACGGTGACTTTCTGTGGCATGAGATCCGATCCCTGGCTGACGGCCGGACAGCCTCTTAAGGACGAGAAAGATCCATTCATTCCCCTGACGATCATCACGGATATTCCGTCAGGACAGCACGCAGAGGATTTACCTTTATCTTCAAAAATGTCGCCTCAAGCAGATGGTCGGGTTTGCCTATACAAAAGTCGAATCCCCCTCTCGGTCTCTACAGAGCCACAGACGATGTCTTCGTAGATCCTTCGGTTGTATGTGGTACCCGATATATGTTTCAGAAATAATAATTGAAACACAGACGGAGTAATACCTTATGAATTTGCACCCACAAGGGTGGCTCTATATGAAATCCAGTATTATTGTATTAGCTCTGCTTCTGGCTCTGTCCCCAGATACACATGCCCAGCAGGTTAAAACGGATTTTTTAATACACCTCGAGACGCTACCGGTGTCACAAGCACAGGAGTTACGCGATTTCAACAGAAACCTCAAGGATTATGTAGAAGGATGGGACTGGGTCAATGAGGATCTGCCCGAATCAGTCAATCTGCATATAGAGGCTTTCCTGGCCTATCGTGGTAGCATCGTCAAGACTCAGTACGCAGCCAAGCTGACCGCTTCTAACGGACTGGACATCAAATATCTCGACCGCTGGTGGTTTTTCGAATTTGAACGGGATGATCTGCTCAGGCATGATGAAGTGCAATTCCATCCCTTAACCTGGCTGATTGATTTTTATACACAGATCATGGTCGGGCATGAACTCGATAAATTCGATGAATTCGGTGGCAACGATCATTTTGACCGTGCAAAAAGGATTGCCGAAGATGGCCGTTTCAGCCGGGAGTATCAGCGGGGCTGGGATGAACGCCTTGAACTCATCGAAGGCATTATAGCCGATGAGTTCAAACCCTTCCGGCGTATTCGCTTTCTGTTCCATGGCGGGATGGCCTTGCAAAAAGAAAACAATAATACGGAGGCCAGTGCTTTTTGTCGTCAGGCAATAGATATCCTGGTCGAACAGCACCGCAGGAATGCCAGAGACGGAAATATAAAAACTTTCCTGGACGCCCATTATCTGGAACTGGCGGATGTGTTCAGTTCGGAATCGTCTTCGGATGTATATGATACTCTGATCCGAATCGATCCGGATCATAAATCGACATATATGAAGTATATAAATAAAATTGAACATTAATCAGAAGAATGGAGTATTCTATGACCTGTAGATGGCGACGATTTATCCTGTTATTATTGGTTATTGTTTCAGGCACCGGCATCATACACCCTGCACACGCGGCGGACAGTCAACCATTCATCTGGCGTAAACTGGTTTCGGGTTCTTCCACAATCGAAGAAGCATTTTCAACGCGGACCCCCCAATTTATTCTGTTTCTTGACGGGTTAATCATATACCGCGATGATGCGTTTAAGAAGCCCTATCAACAGGTTCGATTAAACAAACAGGAACTCAGCGCCTTTTACATCCATATGCAGAACACCTATGGCCTGCCTGGCTTAACGCCGGGCCGCCTGAACCGGGAATTGCCGTACATAAAAAGTGTTCAAAAAGCCGTGTACAACGACAACACCAGGGTATCCATCTGGATCGGCATGCATACGCCCCCCAGCCTGCATACTTTCGGGATGAAATTATTGCAAGCCCGATCTGTCAATGAACGCCTTGGACCGGGTTGGAAAGGGCTATATGAACTCAGCCAACTTCTCTCTGTTTACATCCACACCAAAGCCGAAACCTACCTCCCTGACCGTGTAGAAATCGCCGTGCAAATCTTACCGTCTTACCTGGCCGACCTGGCCGACCTGGCGGTCGCCTGGTCCCTGACGGATGTGGACCTGAATGAGGCGAAGGGGAAACGCATGCGTGGTTTTAAAACACTTAAGGGGGAGGCCGCACGTCAGGCCTACACGTTTCTCACGGAACACCAGATCGTCAAATCCGACGACAAGGTTTTTCTGGTCTGGGTACGCCCTCTGATTTTACCGTAGACCATTTTATCCTTTAACCGCCCCGAGTGCCAGACCCCGCACCATATACCGTTGTACGACCCCGAATACAATCAGCGCAGGAATCAGCGCCAGCGTCGCGCCAGCCATCATTCGGCCCCAGTGAATGTCATATTTGCTGATAAACATATAGAGGCCGACCGGCAACGTAAAGTTGGCGTCCGTATTCAGAAACATCACTGCAAACAACAGTTCATTCCAGGCGCCGATAAATGCAAATAGAAATGTGGCGATCAACCCCGGACGCGCCAAAGGTACCGCCACCCGTACGATGGCGCCGAAGCGGTTGCATCCATCCACCATAGCAGCTTCTTCGAGTTCCACGGGCACACCGGCGAAAAACCCCTGCATCATCATGGTACAAAACGGAATATTAAATACGGTATAAACGATCATCAGGCTATAGAGTGTATTGAGCAGCCCAAGTGTTCTGAAGGTGATAAACAGCGGTACGATGAGTACCACAATGGGCATCATCTGGGTAGCCAGAAAGATCAGCAAGGTGATCTGTTTACCCCGGAATTGATACCTGGCCAGCGCATAACCACCTAAGACAGCCACCAATAGCGTACAGGCGGAAGCCAGACTCGCCACGGTCAGGCTGTTGGCAAAATAGCGCGGGATATCCGTCCGAAGGAGCGTGACCACATAATTTTCGAGGGTCGGCGCGACAGGAAAATACCGCAGGGGCCAGATAAACAGCTCCCGCTCCGGCGTAAACGAGGTGACAACCATCCAATAAAGTGGAAACGTGACGAACACGAAAAATGCGCCCAGACCGAGTACATTGATGATACGGTTTAACAAGGTCTTTTTTATCATATCAAAAAGCCGGCTCGCTATGAAATCTCGTCACCCGCAGAAAGATTGCCGTGAACGCCAGCGAAAGGGCCGTCAACGCCACACCCAGGGCGGCGGCGTAGCCGAAGTCCAGCCCCAGGAATGCCTTTTGAAAGACATACAGCGCCAGGGTCTGTGACGCGCCGCCCGGACCGCCTTTGGTCATGACCCAGATTAAATCCGCCCAGTTGAAAATCCAGATCGACCGTAGCAGAATGGTGACCACCACCGTGGATTTTACCATCGGCGCTGTGACGCGCCAGAAGGATTGCCAGGGCGTGGCGCCGTCTATATCCGCCGCTTCATACAGGCTTGGCGGGATGGCCTGAAGAGCCGCCAACAACATAATGGCGAAAAAGGTGATACCGAACCAGACATTGGCAAGGACGCAGGAGAAGAGGGCGGTTTCGCTGCGGGAGAGAAACCCGATCTTTTCATCGATCAGACCGGTGCGCATGAGCAGGTCATTGACGACCCCGAATTCACCGTTGAGCATCCACGCCCACAGAATGGCGATCAGAAACCCCGATACTGCCCACGGTGCAAATACAATGGCCTGATAAAGACCTTTACCCCGGAACCGGGTGCTGTTGAGCAGCAGCGCCAGCCCAAATCCCAACAGAAATTGGAAGAACAGAGAAACGCCGACCCACACCACCGAGTTCCACAAACTGCGCCAGAAATAGCCATCTTCCAGCATGGCTCCATAGTGCTCCAGTCCGATAAACGGCGTATTCATCGGGTCCATGAGTTGGTATTGCCGAAACGAAAGCAGAACGACGGTGACTATGGGATAGAACATAAAGCCGCCGATGAGGAGATAGGCGGGGGAGAGGAGAAGGTAGGGATCAGCTTTTTTCATAGTGAGTGCGGAGTACGGAACACGGAGTCTTTATTCCGCACGCCGTATTTGATCACATCGGTCTTGGTGTATCCGGTCCGTGCTGATCGACGTATTTCTTCTGGGCTTTGTTGAGAAAGTCGGCCAGTTTGTCCAGCATGTCCTGTGGCGATTGTCTTTTCAAAAGCATATTCTGCTGTTCTTCGGTGACCAGCACTTCGATGAACTCGCCCATCTCGGGCAGATAGCTTGGATACCAGTTTTGCAGAGCGGCGGTACTGCTGGCCATCTCCATGAACGGTTTGAAAAGCCCCTTATTAAACGCCGGATCATTCATTCCCTGTTTGACCGACGGCAGCACATTGGACGCTTTGCTGTAGGGAATCAACTGTTCCGGCGTCATCATCCAGGCGTAAAATTGTCGGGCTGCATCCTTATTTTGTGAACCGGAAGCCATAGAGAGAATCCAGATATCGTTAGACGCCACCCGGGCTTTCGGACCGGCCGGCATGACTGCTGTTATCAGGGTAGACTCGTCCATTCCGTGTTCCAGACATGTGGGCACAACCTCCGGGTCCTGTTCGATACAACCGCATATGCCGGACCAGAAGCCCTGAACGAGTTCGTTATAACCCCAGTTCAACGAATCCCTGGGACTCAGGCCATCCTGATAGATGTCATTCCAGAAGGTGAGCCCTTCAACATGATCCGTGCTGTTGATGATACACCTGTTATTCTCATCAAACCATTCGTTCGTGCCGGAGAACTCTTCTAAAATCGGCCACCAGGTCCAGAAGCCGCCGCGGGCGCCGCGCAAGGCATAGCCATACCGATTCTTTTCCGGATGGGTGAGTTTCTCCAGCAGCAGGCGCCATTCCGCGCGGGTCATCGCTGGCTCCAATCCCAATTCATCGAGCCAGCGCTTCTGATAGAACATGGCCCGGGTGGTTATCTCCAGCGGGAGGCCGTATACCTGATCGCCTTCAATAGCTGCCGAAATTTCGCATCGCTGGATCCCTGTTGTCGTGAAGGCATCTCTGTGTTCCCAGGTCTGATACCAGGTGGTCAGGTTGTCAACCGCACCCATAGCCCGGAATTCGGCCATCCACTGACCGGTTAAGATGATCAGGTCCGGTGGATTCCCGCCCGCGACCATGGTAATCAGCTTGGCGCGCCCCTGATCCCAGGGCACAGATAGAACTTCGACACGGATATCGGGATGCAGCTCCGAGAAGGCGGCGGCGCTCTGCGTAAGCGCCCGCGTCTTTACATCGCCCGTTGGCGAAAATACCGTCACTGTGTTCTGTTCGCTCGCTCCACCGCAGCCGAAAACAGAGGCCCCGAGCAGGGCCGAGCCGGTGAGCTTGAGCATTTCCCTGCGGGAGAGGGAGAATTGGTGAATGGTGAATGGTGAATGGTGAATGAAAAGCTCTGTCATTATTTTACCATGGTATGATTATACGGCGTTCGGTTTGATGTTTCCTGACACCTGGCGCGCCGGGCTAATAGCGTACGCTGTCTTCTGCTTACCGCCTACGGATCTCAGGCGGCCTCGGTGTATCCGGTCCGTTATTATCTACATATTTCTTCTGCGCTTTCGTCATAAAATCAGCCAACCTGTCCATCGTTTCCTGGGGCGACTGGTTCTTCAGCAGCATGTTCTGGTGCTCTTCGGTGACACGCACTTCTAGGAACTCGCCCATTTCAGGCAGGTAATTGGGATACCAGTTCGGCAGCATCGTCCGGTCGGTCACCATGTCCATAAAAGGTTGATACAATCCCTGTCCAAAGGCCGGATCGTTGATGCTCTCCGTAAACGGCGGAATCATGTTGACGTCCTTGCAATATCTGAGACGTTGCTCGGGGGCCATCAACCAGGACAGGAATTCCCAAGCCTTGTCCTTACGCTGTGACCCTGACGCCATGGATACATATCCCAGATCAGCCAACGATACACGCGCCTTAGGGCCGGCCGGCATGATAGAGATGGAGAGCGTGTTTTCATCCAGCCCGTGTTCCAGGCAGGTACGCACCACCTCCGGGTCCTGTTCCATCGATCCGCAGATGCCGGACCAGAAGCCCTGCACCAGTTCGTTATAGCCCCAGTTCAAGGAATCTTTGGGCGTCAGGCCATCCTGGTACAGGTCGTTCCAGAACGAAATACCGGCCACATGATCCGGACGGTTGATGATGCATTGATGATGTTCATCAAACCACGCGTTGGTCCCGGCAAATTCTTCGACCAGCGCCCACCAACTGTAGAACCCGCCACGGGCGCCGCGAAAGGCGTACCCATACCGTTGTTTCTCTCTGTCCGTCATTTTTTCCAGCAGCGTGCGCCATTCCATCCGGGTGGTCGCGGGTACCAACCCCTGTTCGTCGAGCCATTCCTTACGGTAAAACATGGCCCGGACGGCAATCTCAAATGGCAGGCCGTAGACGTCCTCTCCATCGAACGCGGTAGCGGAACGGCTCATGAGTTCAACGGTTTCAGGATATCCGTCTTTATGCGGCCAGTCCTGAAACCACGGTTTCAAATTCTCCAACGCCCCCATCGCCCGGAATTCCGCCAGCCACTGGCTGGGGATGGACATCAGATCCGGCGGATTACCACCTATAATCATAGTCAGGAATTTCGAGTGCGCCTGATCCCAGGGGACCTTGATATGATCTATCGTGATGTCGGGATGCATGTCCGAAAATTCGGCGATCAACGGTTCCAACGCCCGATGCTTCTCTTTGGTCAACGCAGAGATAAAGGATATCGTGTTCTGACCGTTAGAACCGCCGTTGCAACCAAATAGCGCCGTACCCAGTGCGGCCGTACCAGTAAGCTTGAGCATTTTGCGGCGCGAGAGGAGGGATTTTTGATTGAAAGGCATTTTTATTGGATGCAATCGTTATAATTATGATTACCTGTTTATATACTTAGACATTTCATTTTTATTATCAGTAAACAACGTAAAAGTACAAAGCACTCCTGATGTTTCGTCGGTTCTGCGAAACATCAGTAAATAACACGATCTTCCCGGACGCCGCAATTGATTTAGCGACCGGACGCTGTATCATGGCCAAACGCCGAGATATCGTTTTGTAGTTGACGGTTAATTTCAGGAGATAGAAGATGGATGGTGCCAGCAGGTCTTTGCCATGGGTGTATCGTCTATGGCGATTGGGTGCTCATATCACTCATTGGCGGGTTTCCAACAGCTGATCGTTTGTCTCCCTCAGGCGCCGGCTCAGGCATTTGAAAAGCGAAAAAACGACGGTCGGGTGGGTAACGACCAGACGATGAAAATCATCGCGTTTGATGACCAGCATTGCCGTGTCTTCCTGGGCCTCTACGGTCGCCGATCGGGGTTCGTCATCGAGTATGGCCATCTCACCGATATAATCGCGTTCCTCACGAATGGATATCACAACCGGGTTTTCCTTTCCCTTGACCACACGGACGCTGCCTCGTCTAATGAGGTAAAAGGCATCACCGGGGGCGTCTTCCTCGAACACCGTTTCATCTTTGGCATAGACGGATTCCGTTACGATGTTGTTAACCCATCGAATCGCGTCGCCGTCCATTTCGGCAAAGAGAGGCACACTCTTCAAGAATAGAATTCGTTCCATATCTTGTCCCATTTTTTCCACCTCATTTCGGAATTCTTCATCCATAGCCGCAACATCGAGTTTTACAAGAGCCAGTTGCGCGTGCCGGTTAATATAGGGATCCGGGTCCCCAACCAGAGCCTTTAATTCATCTGATATATCCTTCGCCTGTAGTTCTCCGGCCGCGTAAATGGAACACGCCCGCAGCCAAACCTCTTCTTCAGGGCCGATGGATTGTTTCAACACCTCGGTTGTCTCCGGATCCTCGATGCTCTTTGGCTCAGGGAAATACTTGGTCTCCAGGATACGGGCGAAGTGGCGGCCGTCCTGTCCCGATTCAGATAAGACCTCTATGGCTTCAGCCTTAGAACGCGGTTCGGAGCGGCGTAGATTACTACCTGCCGCCCTGATCATACCAGGCTCGTTGAGAATCTGCAGACACTTCAATCCCCGGACCTCGTGGTAATCACTGGATTGTCGGAGTGCATCTATCAACAAGGAGGTCGCCCGGTCTCTGTCGATACCCCGTATGGATCTGATTCTGCCTTCTTCCTGCTGGATACTGCTCCTATGATGATTCAACAAATTTGAGACATGGTGCGTCATCTGAGAAGAGGCCAACGCATCGGGTTCACTCGATGTCTCGCTGCTCTTCGCCTGGGTGAGTTTGATTAGGACCATCGCGTCGATTATGGCCGGATGAACCGCTTTCGGCGCCGGCTCAAAAAGTTCGGTTAAAAAATCGGTACTCTCGGGACAGCCTATTTCTCCGAGGCAAAAAATGATCCTGTTCATATATTCTACAATACCTGGATCACCGTGCTGTTGGCGGTCATCGTCCACCAGGGCCTGTAGCGTCCTGTGAAGCGGTTCAAGGCTCTTGTCTGTCAGGACTATAACGGCGTCCATGACGTCCTGAGCCAGCGCATCTACACGCATCAATGGTATCAGTTCATGTACACATATCGGATCGGCTATTTTTACCAGGGCCTCGATCGCCCTGCGCTGGACGGATTCACTGTCGTCACGCAAGAACTCAAACAGGCGCTCCATATATTGTCCCTCACGCATTTCGCCCACCAGATAAGCCGCTTCCTCCCGCGTATCGAGGTCGCTGGCCTCTATCGTCCTTTCCAGCGAGGTCGAGGCGCGTTCGTATCCATCACTGGCTGGTCTACAGAGCATCAGCGCAATAACAGCCTGGGCGCGCAGTTCCATGTCGGCCGCGTTCAAAAAGGGCATGATTCTGGCCGCATACTTGCCGGGATTCAGCCGTCCGAGCACCCTAATAGCGGCTGAACATACCCCGACGTCCTCGGTGTCCAATAGTGGCGCCACGACATCCGTACCCTGCTGAATATCATGCCCCTCCATGATGTTTAGAATGGCTATTTTAACCTGAGGCCTTGCTTCGGGCAGCTGTAAATGAATCCGACCGATGAGTTCCTTATCGTTACTATTCTGTAACAATTCCAAGGCGAACATCGCGACATTTTCGTCAGGGGATGTCACGGCTTCGAAAAGCATGGGCGCGACCTCAGGTCCCTTAAAACTGCCCAGGGCAACGAGCGAGTCTCCGCTAAGGTTTGCGTCCCGAGAGCTGAGATTTTTCACCAGGGCTTGCAGGTAGAGGCCTTTTATGCGGCTGGCGGCCAAAATCCACGCTACAGCCAGGCCGACCGTTACCAGGGAGATCATCCAGAGAGGCATTTCAAGTGCGATGAACAGCAACAGCACCAGACCGGCGAGGACGGTAACGACCGGTTCCACCGTACCGGAAATAAAGGCCCGGCCCTGGCCTCGTTTCTCCTCGGAGAGTGCGTTGAATAAGAGCTGCGTTGAGGACTCGCCGACGGAGTAATACGGTGCATTGTCGCTGAATTTTGCGAAGACGGCCGAAAGACTTCGAAAACTCCAGAATACGGGGACGCCGACGGCGGGCAGGAGGTTGCGAATGGTCAGCACTATAGCGCCGAAGGAAAAACTGACAGGATGGATCAGCACCGATGAACCGACGCCCAGCTTTTTCAAAAGCCAGCCCGTTACGAACAACTGGAGGATAAGACTTGCTATCGAAGAGACGCTGCTAAAGAGCCCCAGAAATCCCGTAAGCTGATCCTGATCATGAAACACCTCATTCATTGCCGAAAAAAACAGGTAATCCACAATACCTATAGCAAGCCACATGGGTACGGCCATATAGGTCAGGATACGAATCAAGGGGACTTCCCACACGGAAGATATGGTTTTGAAGATACCGGACACAGCGGATTCTTCCTCCATGGACTCTGTCGCCGATGACGCGACGCCGACAGCAGACACGGCGCGGTTGGCAAATATGACCGTCGGTATAGCGATGAGCAGGAGGGCGGCCCACACCAGAAGCAGGTTTGCCGTGCCGATGATGTGAACGATGGGTTTAACGGTCAGGCCGCCGAGTATGGAACCGGCCAGGCCGGCCCCGCCTATAAGGGGAAACAACCGCTTTCCTTCTCGTGGGTCGAAAACATCATTGGCAAACGTCCAGAAATGCATATAGAACAGGACGATGATCACCAGGTCCGTGATGCTGAAAAGCAGGTACGGCATGGCCGACAAATCAAGAGAAATCGCCATTCTCATAGCGACCAGCAGGATTGCACTGCCGATCAACTGGCCGATCATGAATCTGTGGCGCGCTATCCGACCGACGACCATCGAGTAAAACGGCGCACTGGCCATCACGATAAGAGATCCGAGGATATATACGTAAGGCAGATGATCGGGGCCGGCTTCCTTGATAAAAATCGCATCGCGGCTTGATCGGCCGAACGCCCAACCCACCAGCAACAGAAAGACCAACGTACTCATAGAGATGAGGCGGCCCCATTCTCCATCGCAAATACCCAGTGTTCTGGACACGCGGCTGAACATAATACCTCCGCTGTGTAACGATAATAAAATGTATATCTATTTCAAACCGAACCGACACCAGGCTTCTCCAGCGCTGCTTATCGGTTTACCGCCACTTCCAGTTCAGGCCGTACCCCAAACCGACCGTGATATAGGTCCGAAAGGCGAAATCTCCGGGCGTGGTGCCCGGCACCCGGTTGACCCTGAAAAAAAAGTTGCTTTGACGGACATTCACACGGAATCTCCCCAGCAGGGAAAACGAAACGGTATTGTAGTTTTCAATAGAAATTGTGCGGCGATCCGTCGCCGCCACAAATCCCCGGAACTGCGTGGTGATACTGGAACCGGCGGCATACAAAGGCTCGCTCCATTCAAGGATCAACTCACCACCTGTATCACTTTTTCCTACTACAAAATTGTGCTGACGCCTGCCGGCAATACGGACGGAAAGCTTCCTTGCGGGTCGAAACTCAAACCCCAACGAACCGAATCCCTGTGAAGGACGCTGTTGATTGCCCGCATTCCCGAACGCCGAATGGTACCTTATAGAGAGAAACGGATCGCCTATTTTACCCAGCGTGCGATATCTATAACGGATCTCCGCATCGACATGATCCGAAACAGGCTTCAAATCTCGGAATGATGTCCCCCACTCTCCGAAATCCATCCTGGTATCAAATCGCGTGGTGTGACGTCCGGCTTCGTGTTGGAGAATGTACCGCATGGCCCCGTTCCAGGAAACCGTGTTGAAGCCCCCCAGATAGGCCACCGCTTCGTTCTGCGCCTGATAGACGGCCGTCGTCTTATCCACATAATTCCGCTCGAAACCGGCTTCCAATTGCCAGGATGAATGCCAGACGCCCCGGTGCCCCTCCCGCCTGAGTTCTTCATGAGACAGTGTCCGTCTTTCCTGAAATGTTTCCACCAGAATTTGTCGCAACCCAACATTCGTTTCAACAAAGGATGGATTGCCGGTGAATGTACGATACCCATCTCCGCCCTGGGCAAGGAAATCTATCGTAGCGATATCGTAGGGCTCCTGATCGACCAGAGGCTGTCCATTCACCGTCATCGCATCGGTATCCAGGCCGCCGAATATCAGACGGCGACTTTCCTGTCGGATACTGCTGCTACGCGCTGCCAGGGCCCGAATCTGAACCCCTTTCAGCTTCATGGTGTTCACGGTCACAGGATACAGGATTATCCTATTGATGTCTCGGTGAAGGAACGGTCCAGTTGTCGCGACCCGCTCTACTAATCCCAGGTTAATGACACCGATTTCCGCACGCCCGTATACTCGAAGTATCTCGGCCACCAGTAACGCCTGTTCGTGCTGGCTATCGTCCAGAATGACCCCCAGGGTATCCTGGTCAGCCCGTTCGTAAACCATTTTCGCCTGTGCAACGAGGGCGGCAGCGGCGGGATCGTCGTCGGTTTCGGCATCCACCCGATGGAGAAAAGCATCCGTACGAACCGGCCGGTAGCTGGTGTCAGGCTGCCGGATAAAAAGCACGTCTATCTGGCCGAGATAGTGGCCATAGCGGGGCGTGGTCACAATTTGAACCCCATTGACCATACGGGTCAATACATTGACATGCTCTTCACGGTCCGCCCTGCGATGGCCTCCCGCAATGACCAGGTGTATTCCTTCGGTTTTCGCGGCAAACTCCCAAGTGTCCTCTATATCCATATTCGTCAATGCAACAATGTAATGGGCGCCCGCCTCCTGCAGGGCGCTGACAGCCGATGCCGCCGCATTCAGAGGATCCAGAACACGGATTCCTTCAAGATGCCTGGGGTCGGTGTCCAGAACGGTCCCTTTTGAGATGACCCCCAGCAGACCGATTCTTGGACCAGCCGTTTCGATCAGACGAAATCGGTCGAAAGGAGAGATGCCTGTACTTTCCTCCTGAAGGTTTGTGGCGAGAAATGGAAAAATCGCCCGCCTTTGCTGGCGCTTGAGTACATCGAAACCAAAGTCCATTTCGTGGTTAGCGGGTAGCATGGCCGTGTATCCGCCCAAGCGCATCAGGTCGATCATCGTCGCGCCCTCGTCTGACACAGAAAGTGGATCGGGTCCCAGGGCGTTGCCCGCATCGAGTGCCAATACAGGGCCATTATTTCCGGCCTGACGCAGTATGTGCAGGCGCGGCGCCATGCCCCCTTGCAAGCCATCTTCGGTGTCACTCCGGCTGAGACGACCGAAGACGTCGTTGCTATGCAAAATGGCGACTGTCACCGAATCAGGGCGGGTGTCATCATCAGATACCCGCTGTGCTTGTGTCGGGTCGGTCGCGGCGAGACACAGCACCCCGGTTACAAGAAGCCTCCAGCCGTATACCATACATTGGGTTGGTTTTGAAAGCATGTTTTCAATTTACAAATCCGGCAGCAACCGGATTGAGCAGTCGGTTTGCGAGCGTATTACAGATTGCTGTAGATGGCATTTATGAGTATGTAAGGAATCTATCTCCTATCATGCGAGGAGGCAAGGAAAATGTCGAATGGTTGCGGGGACGAAAAGTTACCCAGGGTAAACTCCCGAATGGTGATTGTTTTTTCAATCAGTCAATCACCATTCACCATTCAGTCAATCGTTTTTAGGCTCATCGCCGCTACCGACAGAGGCGGCAGGATAAATCGGGCTTTGCCGTTTGTGAACTGTACATCCGTGAACGATTTAGTGCCGACGACATCGGGATTTTCGAATGAATTGGCAGCTTTTGGATCGCCGCCACCTGTGAGCAGTTCCGCATTCTCTAATTTTGAAATAGCATTGTCTTCCAGTGAGATACAGACTTCTGCTTCTTCATCCATACTGCGGTTCGAGATGAAAACGTGCAGGGTTTTTTCATCTAAGATGGCACTGGTATCGATATAAGTGACCCGGCCGTTATGGGTACTGTCGTAGCCCGGACCGGCCACAGCGGTCTGAAGAGCGATGCCGTTTTGCCGTTTGGCAAACATTTCCAGGGGATAAAAAATCGATTGTATCAGCAGGTCGTCACCCTGGGTGATAAGCGGGGCGATGACGTTGACGATCTGTGCGATGTTGGCGATTTTAACCGAATCGGCATGCCGTACAAAACTGTTCAGAAAGCCGGCTGCCACCAGGGCATCCTCCAGATTGTATATTTCTTCCACCAGATGGGGCGCAAATTTCCCTTCGCCGTCAGTCTCATGATTTTTATACCAGATGTTCCATTCGTCGAAACACAGGTATGCCCGCTTTTTACTCCGTCTCTTAGCCTGAATGAAACGGCAGACCGCATCCATCTCCTCAATTTGTTTGTCAATAGAGTTGGTAATGGCCAGATAATCGGGCGTGTCGTTTTCCTGGTTGCCCACGTACCGGTGCAGACTGATATAGTCGGCATAATCACCGAGGTAGTCCAGCACCTGCCGGTCCCATTCCATATAGGTCTCGAACATATCAACCGAACAGGAGCCGCAGGCCACCAGTTCGATGGATTGATCCACATCCTTCATCATCTTAGCCGCCTGCTGCGCGCGGATCGCATATTGATCGGCCGGCACATGGCCGAGCTGCCAGGGACCGTCCATCTCATTACCCAGGCACCATAGATCGACGGCATAAGGAGTCTCCTGCGCATGGGCCGCCCGCATATCGGCGTATTTCGTGCCCGGCGGACAGTTGCAGTATTCGACCCAGTTCCGCGCTTCTTCCGGCGTGCCCGTGCCCAGATTGACGGTGAGCATAGGCGTCCAGTCCATTTTCCGGCAGAGGCGGATGAACTCATCGGTACCGAATGTATTGGGCTCGATGCTCTGCCAGGCCAGTTCCCGTACGGTGGGTCGTTGATCTTTCGGACCGACGCCATCCATCCAGTGATAGCCGGATGCGAAGTTCCCACCGGGATACCGCATCGCGGTCATGCGCTGGCGTTGTAAGGCCGCCATTACATCCTGCCGACAGCCGTCCTCATCGGCATGACGGCTGTCCGGCTCATAAACCCCTTCGTATACCGCCCGTCCAATATGCTCCAGGAAACCGCCGAATATTCTCGGATCGACCCGGTCGACCTGAAACCGGGTATGTAAATAGATGGTTGTCAGCTCCATTAAAAGATCTCCGATTATGGCTTGTCCATAGCAGATGTTACGTGTTATGGAAGTATAATGACAGGTGAACTAAAGACCAAATGGTATTCAGGTGTAAAACGTGAGGTGAATAAACTAAAATTAAATACCCTGAGTCTACGGCATAATTCGAGCAGATGTCCGTAGCTGCCGATGACAGTCAGGGATCGAATATACATAAATAAATATGGCTATTTTTTTACTATCCACTATTATTAAACCGTAATGAGGGGTGATTCACCCAATAAGGTTTCGCTACATCCTTTATATTTTCAACTTTTGATTCGCATTACCAATATACTTGGTCTATTTTACCATCTATTGTTGATTTCAATAACCATTCTACATTCGTGAAAACCACAGTCATAATACCTACATATAATGAACGTGAGAATATACAAGAACTTGTCCCGCTCATTTTAGCCGTATCATCTGATATCCAGATCATTATTGTAGACGACAACTCCCCTGACGGAACCTCTGACGTTGTTTCTAAAATGCGAGAAATAGGTTCACGGATCTTTTTAATAAAACGTTCCGGCAAGCTTGGGTATGCGTCTGCTGTTAAAGCCGGCATGCAATTTTCTTTGACTTTGAAGCCTGATCTCATTATCCAGATGGATTCCGACCTTTCGCATGCCCCAAAACATATCGAAGAGATGATCCGTAAATCTGAGAACTACCATATTGTAATCGGATCAAGATATATCAAAGGGGGTGGGACAGAAAATTGGAATTGGTTTCGCAGAACGCTAAGTCGCGGAGCCAACAAATTTGCACAATTTTCTCTTAAGCTATCGCTGCTTGACTGTACAAGTGGTTACAGGTGCTATCGGAGCGAACTGATTCACAAATTACATATTGATAAAATCAATACGGAAGGGTATTCGTTTCTCATTCAACTTGCATATATTTTTGAGCATAACGGCTATAAGATTTGCGAGATCCCTATTCGATTCATAGATAGGCGATATGGAAAATCTAAATTATCTTTCCATATCATTATAGAAGCCATTTTTCTTGTCTCCATTATGGGTATTAAGATGCGTCTTCTACGCCTTATTGGAAAAGACCAGAACCATACATATCTATCCAAACCTGTAGGCTGAAATTGTTCCGACGCTATTCCTTCCCCTTGTCTATTACCTGTATATTCCTGATGGGGCTTATCCCGCCGGGACTCGGTATATTTTCTTATTTCAGGGTAGATGATTTCGACTCCTTACAATTAATTCAAGCCAGCTATTCCTCCTTCTCGCTAAACCACCTGATACAATTCTTTAGTGAGCCGTTCTACCAGTATTATCGGCCTACTGGTTTAATCTGGTGGTGGATCGGTTATCTTGTCGGCGGCATGAATCCGGTTATTTATCATATCATCGTATGTGTGTTTTTCGGTTTGATATGTACCAATATTTTCTTGATAGGTACGTATACGAATGGGATGCGCGCAGGATGGTTGTCGGCACTGATATATATCACCTTCACACCTATAACGGTTGTTTCCTGGTGGATTAGTAATATGGGTGTAGGATTCGGTGCTGTGGTCTTTTTTACATGGGGGATACTGGGTTTTATATGCTTGCAGCGTTCGCCGAAAATTTTAACCCTTTTAACCCTGTTCTGCTTTGCCTGGGCTCTGTTTGCAAAAAACGCTTACGTTTTTTTATCTCCGCTGCCGATTTTACTCTATCTCTTCGTAGATCAATTTAGAACGAAACGGCATCTTTTCCTATCATGCAGTGTTTTAATGATAAGCATTATAAGTGTCATTACTGAACAAATAATGACGAAAGGGCGGGGGATAAATTCACACATCCATCTCAATATCTTAGAACTGCCAGCTGAAATGGTTATTCAAAACCTGTCCGACTATTGGAGTTTATTATTATACGGCCATAGTCCTTATCTCACGGTGTTTGCTCTCGCCTATGGGATCACAAAGTTCAAAAAGAGTTTTGTAGATATACAGTACATCATTGTTTTGGCGATTCTATTTTTTGCCATTACCGCATTAATGAAATGGTCCCCAGGTTTGTTGGTTCTGGCCTGTCTGGTACTTGGATTAAGTTTCTTCGTTACCGAAAACTGGCAGGGGAAACTCTGGACTTTTTGGATCGTTCTGGGGCTTTCCCAAACCATGTTCTGGGATATTCGTATAATCGGCGGGCTCTTAAACCGGTTTATCCTCGAATCTTCCGTAGGCTTCGCCCTGCTCATCGGATATGGCTTGTCGTGCCATTTGGATTATATAAAAACATGTTATAAAGTATTGAAAGCTGACCATTATATAAAATCATTCATGTTAGTCAGTATGATATCTCTTTTCCTGATCGGCACGGTCTATCACTCCCGCGGCTATATTTATGACACCTTTAAACGTGAGATACGTATGACCTATGATACCAGCTATATCATCCGAGATGTACTATCTTCTATACGTAAAGCTGTTCCTGACAAAGGCGTACTACTGATAGATAACACGCTGGTAGAGGGAGTAGAACATCACTCTCAAATCACCAATGGATTGTTTAACGTGGGCCGGGCGGATATTCGGCATACGTTTATCGAACATGACCAACTAAGGTCCGCCATATCAGATCATCTGAACAGATCTTCATCGTTTTACATGCTCACAAAACGTTCGTTGCCGGAATTGATTTTGGATGAATATAATGTAAGCCCGCTCTATACTATTTCGCATGGCGTTTATGAGGCCTACCTTTATATCATTCAATCACAAGAAATTGAATGAAAAATGAGGGCTGAGCCTATGGCACAATCAGGCGTGTAAAGCAGCAATGACTACCAACGTGGGCTAACCCATGGAACGGATGATCGCTGCCTTCCACCCGTCGAAAGCCGCCTTATCCCGAGAACGACCAATGAGGTAGAAAGACCAGAAGACACCGATTGAGCCGATTATTCCGGAGGCGAGGACAATGCCGTTTTATCGTTTGATCAAGGATAAAAGGATTTTATGTCGCCCCGTACAGTTATGCCCATTATCCCATAACGATCCACTCGATCTCGTCTTCCCTCAATCTGACCTATCTAACACCCCTGGCCAATACCATGGGCGCGGAGTCCAATGACTGAGGGCCTCTGTTCCGACTTGTAGGCCGGTTTTGACCGGCGATAGCCCCTGAACTTCTAATCATCTTGACATGTCTATCGGTCAGGCATCATATTGGTCGGGATTTATGTCTACCGTTACGCAAAGACAGCATAACCGCAGGATACTGTGTGTTTTGTATTTCGTTAGAAAACGGTATGCCAAATGACTCAAAGCACAAAATACAAAGCCCTTATTGATGTTTAACACAGATCAATACAACGGCCGGGACGTCCTGATTATCGGCGGCCTGGGATTTATCGGATCCAATCTGGCGGCGCGCTTGGTGACTCTGGGCGCCCGGGTGATGATTATCGACAGTCTGATTCCCGAATACGGCGGCAACTTATTCAATATTGAGCCGTTCAAAGACAAGGTCACCGTCAATATAGCGGATGTGCGCGATGAGCACAGCATGCGATATCTCGTGCAGGGCCATGAATTCCTTTTTAATCTCGCGGGCCAGACCAGTCATCTGGATTCCATGCAAAATCCGGAAACGGATCTCGACATCAACTGTCGCGCCCAACTGAAGATACTGGAAGTCTGCCGGAAGCGCAATCCGTCCATCAAAATCGTGTTTGCCAGCACCCGGCAGGTCTACGGCAAACCGGAATACCTGCCGGTGAATGAACGACATCCCGTCTCACCGGTGGATGTGAACGGCATCAACAAACTGGCCGGGGAGTGGTATCATCTTCTGTATAACAATGTTTACAGCATCCGGTCGACCGTACTCAGACTGACTAACACGATCGGTCCGCGAATGCGGGTCAAAGACGCCCGGCAGACCTTCCTGGGCATCTGGATACGCCTCCTGGTGGAAGGCAAACCATTCGAGGTGTGGGATGGGCATCAGTTGCGTGACTTTACTTATGTTGATGATGCCGTTGATGCCCTGTTGATGTCGGCCATCAGTGAACAGGCCTATGGTCGGGTGTTTAATCTGGGCGCTAATCAGGTGATCAGCCTGAAGGAACTGGCTGAGTTGCTGGTGACCGTCTATGGCAGCGGCGCCTATCGGGAGCAGACTTTTCCGGCAGATCGAAGGCGCATTGACATCGGCGACTATTATGCCGACGACAAACTGATTCGAAATACCCTTGGATGGACGCCCGATGTTCCCCTGGAAGAGGCCTTAAAAAGAACCGCCGATTATTATCGGACATTTGGCAAGCACTACTGGGAAGACGTGGTTGATCCATGATTATTCCTGCGAACCCCCATGCGGGTTATGCTGCGCATAAGGAAGAAATAGATGAAGGCGTCCAGCGCGTCCTGAATTCGGGTTGGTATATCTTAGGGCAGGAAGTCAAAGCATTTGAAGATGCGTTCGCGGCTTATATCGGCATACAACACGGCATCGGCGTCGCCAGTGGAACGGATGCGCTGCAACTGGCTCTGCGTACCCTAGACGTAGGGCCGGGTGATGAGGTCATTACCATCCCGCATACCGCCGTGGCCACGGCCTCCGCTATCGATCTATGCGGCGCGAAGCCCATATTCGTAGATATTGAGCCGGATACCTATACCCTCGATCCTGGTCAACTGGAAGAGACCATCACAGATCGTACCAGAGTCATCATCCCCGTTCACATCTACGGCCACCCTGCCGATATGGATGCCATTATGGAGATCGCCCGGCGCCATGGCGTATACGTACTCGAAGATTGCTCCCAATCACACGGTGCAATTTACAAGCAGCGGAAAACGGGCACCTGGGGAGACATGGCGATTTTCAGCCTGTATCCGACAAAAAACCTGGGGGCATTAGGAGACGGCGGCATCGTCATTACCGATAGAATGGACCTGGCGGAACAGGCACGGCTTATGCGGGAATACGGCTGGCGGGACCGCTATATCAGCACATTTGTCGGGATGAACAGCCGACTTGATGAAATACAGGCCGCCATCTTGCGAGTTAAGTTGCAATATCTGGATGAAGAGAATAAACAACGGACCTCCTACGCCCGGATATATGATGAAATGCTTGCTCCTCTTGACCTGACTCGCCCTGTGGTGACGCCGGGATCGAAACATGTCTATCATCAATACGTGATTCGCTCAAATCACCGCAATGCCTTGCAAGCCTATCTCCGTGAGCACGAGATAGGAACACTGATTCATTACCCCACCCCGATCCATCAGCAACCCGCCTATGCCGAGCGATGCCGGATGCAATCTTTTCCGGCATGTGAGCAAGCAGCAGGTGAAATCTTGAGCTTACCCATGTATCCTCAACTGACGGAAGAAGAGATTCATACTGTTGTGGATTGTATTGTGCAGTGGTTCTCAAGTTGATGACACACTTACCTTCTCACGATCTGATTTCGGAAGCCAAGTAGCCGATATGCACAACCGATACCGAATCCTGCTTTCATCTACCATCATATTTCTGTTGTCCGTCTTGCCGGCGCTGTTGGGTCTGTTCAGCTTTTACCGATATGAGACTGTATCCATACTGCTCCGTACACGAAACCACCTCTCCGACTTTTTCTTCGCCAGTATCTGGCAGACCACCCTCATTGACCCGAAGCATATGTTATCTTACGAATATTACAGACCGGGTGAATATATTGTCTGGGGTATCAGTTATCTGATCGCTGGAGACAATCCTCTCCTCTATCATCTGTTTCAAACAATCATCTACGGGTTTATTGCGGTCGGTTTGTATCTGGTGGGCCGTTTTTTTTCTGGAGAGTTTGCCGGATGGATAGCGGCGTTGACCTATGCCTATCTGGAAGCCAATGTCGTACTCTCGTGGTGGTCGGCGACACTGGACGGTTTTTTCGGCATGTTATGTCTGGTCGCAGGGCTGGTCTTATTTTTGTATATGCCGTTTCGTACAGGTATATCGATCGTCTTGTCTACCATTTGCATCGGCCTGGCTATATTTACCAAAGAGACGCACATTTTGCTCTGGATCATTTTTCCGATGTTTATCCTGATGGCGCCTGGTCTGAAGTCCAGAGCCCATTGGATTATTGCCGGCGCGACTCTGGGCCTGATTTTTTTAAAACTGTTTCTGCAGAATCAGGCCGGTGCGGCTTCGGGCGAACATATTATATCATCCGTATTTGATATAGATCCACAATTAGCGCTTCAGAATTATATAGACTATGGACGTTTGCTATTATACGGCCACAATATCCTCTTAATCTTTCTCTGTTTAATCCGACCGGATGCAAAAACTTCATCTAATAAGCTAACCGGCCTGCTGATCGCCGTACTCCTTTTATTTTTCGCTGCCCGCATTATGAATACGATATGGCTGCTGGATATATCTATCCTTATAAGCCTTGCCTATTATTTATTCAGAGCACGATACTTTGAGCGTATCTGGATCGTCTGGACGCTGGTTGGCCTGTCCCTGGTTATCCTGTATGATATCCGGATTGTCGGGGGCATAATGAACCGGCGAATTCTGGAACCGAGTATGGGATTCAGTCTGTTCGTGGGGTGCGCCCTGGCTTTTTATCCGACGTATATTAAACACAAATGGAAAGCCTTGTCGCTGCAAAGTATTCAGAACAGCCTTTCCAAAATTCGTCAAATTCCTCAGATGGCCCGGCGTCATGCGGATACGATCTGCCTGGTTCTAATTCTGCTGATCGGCTTCCGACAGGAAATAAATAATTCCGGTGTATTAAGGGAATGGCGCTATTGGACTGCGGAAGGAAAAATATTGCGTACCACCCTGTATACACTCAATGATACGTTACCGGCCGGAGCCATTCTTGCGGTGGATGCGATTCCGGGACTTCAGATAGCCGAACAAATTAACGACGCACTGATCTTTATGTTTGACAGGGATGATATCAAAATATTTACATCAGAAGAAGTCACTTCAGATAATCAAAAACGTTTTGACCCATCTGTCGTATCTCTCTTTGCGCTTACTACAGTACAGGAAAATAAGCTGTCCTCCGCTTTTTCTCTCTCTCTTATCAATACCTTGACCGATCCGGAAAATCTGGTAAGCACACTCTACCTTTATCGTTTATATGCTCTACCCTGAGGTCAGATGTCCAGAGATACCATCCACTCGATTATTTCATATTCTTTGGTTTTTTTGCGCTACACAGAATACGGAGGAACCGATGGGTAGATTGATATACCTTGTTAATCGAATTTCCATGCCAAGTAGGAAAGTAAAGAAAATATTGACCCATTCGGGGAGCGGGGATAAATCGGACCGGGGCGTTTCTGAAGCGGATTTGCTTTTTCGTAGCAAGCGGAGTAATAAAATAACCGGAAAAAGAAAGGTATTCCAGTAAGTCGATTTAAGTATTTTGAACCCACTCTGTTCCAATAAGATCTTCATTTCACCGCGCGTATAGCGGTGTCGTGTTCTCACAGCGGCGTCATGCTCTCCACGCAACCATTCAAACGCCGGGACATTCAAGAACAACAGACCGCCATCGCGTAATGCCTGATAGGCTTCTTCGACCATTTTTCGATCGTCTACACCTTGTATGTAGATCACATCCAACGAGAAGATAAAATCAAAGGTCGCCGGTTGAAACGGCATGGCATTGACTGTTCCCTGAAGGATAGGCGCATGATCACGCTGGTGAGAGTAAAATACGGCCAGACGTTCCCGGTCAAATCCAAAAAAACGGATATCCGGCAAGCGGCCTGTCAGATATGCCAGTGCACCGCCGGTCCCGCATCCGGCATCCAGACCCTTAAGAGAACCTTTGAGATACCGTGATATCATATCGGTTGTCAGCCGTCGCAATCCAAGATACCACCAGTACCGGTCTTCAACAGCCCGCATGGTATCGTATTCATATTCATACATTAATGTGATTCGATCTGGGAAGGAGTGACTTCGTGCTGTTCGTCGGTATGAGCAATGCTGTGCGGTGTATTACTCCAGATATTCAGTTCCCACCATAACTTGAAAATATTAATGCCGGTTTTGAAAAGGCGAGGGAAATTGAAGAATTGAGATTTTCCGTAGATCCGGTGATAATGATGGACGGGGAAATCCGCAAACCGGTAGCCCGCCCGCTCAAGTTTTTTGACCAGTTCCAGGCAAATGACGCCGCTGGTATGATGTAGTTGAACATGACTGAATATCTCCCTGCGCATCAAGCGGAAATCACAATCCACATCCCGGACATGGAAATTGAACAGCAGGCGCATGAGCCGAAGATAGATCGGCCCGATAATCTTACGGTACAATGGGTCAGAGCGGGCGATTTTGTAGCCGTTGACGATGTCGACGTCGTCCTGCAGGACGGGGATCAACTTCCGGAGTTCGAACACGTCATACTGTCCGTCGCCGTCGGTATAGAAGATCAGGTCCTTAGTCGCGTTGTAGAAGCCGGATCTCAAGGCACCACCGTACCCACGGTTCTGCTCATGAAAAATCAGATTCAGGTTAGGGTACTTCGTCTTGAGTTCCATCAGCAATTCCCGACTGTGGTCGGTGCTGCCGTCGTCTATGACCAGGATTTCGTAATCATCAGTATACTCGCGCGCGACGGTATCCGCCGCCGTAACGAGACTGCCGATCGTACCGGCATCGTTATAACAAGGGAAGAATATGGTTAGACTGGGCGTCTTTTGATGATCTGACATACTTTTTAATGAAATTTCTTTATAGATAATAAGATCTTGAAAATCCGGTAGGCCGGATGTAAATTATATGTATCAAGTGCCATACATTTAGGCAAGCTATTTATTCAAGCTATTTATTGTTGAAGATAGCCAATTAACGATATCAGCCATGGATTGCTATGAAAATAGATTGGTTTTATACAACATATTTTAGACTGTTTATTAAAAGCATGATCCTGGGTAGTATTTGCCTGGTTATCCTGGCATCAACCTTGTTCATATATACTAAATGGTGAGAGACCGCCGGATATAATGTGATTCCGGAGATTGGGGACCTGCCCTATGCCAGAAGGATATTTATGAGCGATAGATTCTGGCAATTTGTTGGTGAGATTGTAAGCCATGCAGATTGGCAGGAGATACCCTGGGCGAAATCAAACGAGGCTTTCAAAACAACCTGGGACTTTAACAATCAAGTGATGCTTTCAAAAAAAATGTTTATTCCCACTGAAATGTTCGGCAAAATGAAATATCGCTATCATCCTGATCTTGGCATCTACAATCTGGTTACATGGTCCGGCCTAAACTTTCAGACATTCTCTATCGTTGCTCGACCAGAAATCACTGAATCACTGAATAAATATAAACACGATATATCCCGTCATACCTATTTTGAGACGGATAAACATGGATTCAAGAAAACCTCAGAACCTTACAATCCTGAACATCCAACTGTCTTGTTTGGCGGGGACTCTTTTACTGAAGGGCTCTGGGTGTCATCTGAAGAGACCTTTGTCAGCCTGTTCGGCCAAAAACTGAGGGAACAAAATGTATCAGTAAACATGGTAAATATGGGCGTCAACGGCTATAGCGCGCTTGAAACCGCCTGGATGATCGAAACCTATGCACCAAACCTGAACTCGAAGATGATCGTTATCAATCTTTTCGCGAATGATGTCCATAACGACTTTATTAAAGTGATTAAGGGAAAAGAAAATTTTAAACCAAACTATAAACAGATGTTTCAATATCTTGAACGAATTCGGACTTATTGTACAACAATGGATATTCAGTTTGTGGTTGCCGTTATCCCTTCCAAAGAGCAAATCTCAGTTATGAAGGAATATGGGGTATTTCAAGATAGAGTAAAATCATGGTGTGATGAAAAGGAGGTCCCGTTTGCCGATCCTCGCGCCTATTTTAATACATTCGGCTGGGAACAACTTTATTTCACATGGGATGCGCATTTTTCCCCACTGGGGCATAAACATTATTCAGATTTTTTATATGAGTTTACACAGGCCATGTTTTCAAATGAGTTCCAGCCTGATGCTCTCAATTAATGCATATCGCCGAAAGCCCTTTTAAAAACCACTCCACATGGCCTTGGCTAACTCACTGTAAACTGCCCATCATGCCGCGATCCTCGTGCTCAAGAATGTGGCAATGATCCAAAACCGGATGTCCTCCGTGGCTTCATAGAGGGAAGGAGGCTGAACGGGCCTCGGCGCTCTATTTTACCGTTCTTCCATTGACACAACCTGCCTGCCTACCATATAATATCATCCGGAAAATTTATACCGGTCCGCCTGACCCACGCGCGTTATTCGCGACTCAGCATCTAAAAAATATCTACGCAGGATGGAACCATGAAAGCTATTATTATCGCAGCCGGCATGGGAAGCCGGCTGGAACATATGACGGAAGACACGCCGATATGTTTGTTGCCCGTTAACGGAAAAAGCATTCTACAACACCAGTTGGATGCGTACAGGGCGCATGATATCCTTGATATCCATGTGGTTAAAGGGTATAAGCAGGAAAAAATAACCCTACCGAATATTACGTTTTATCTCAATGAGCAATACAAAACCAATAACATCCTCCTCTCTCTAATGCATGCGGAAACCGCCATGGACGGTGCGTTTCTCGCTTCCTATTCAGATATTGTATTTCATCCGGATGTCGTAGGAAAACTATTGCAGTCGGACGGGGATATTTCTGTGATCGTAGATACCGGATGGCAATCTCAATATGATGGCCGCACCCATCACCCTGTCTCGGAAGCGGAGAAGACCATCTGGGACGATGCGGGCCATGTGGTGGAAATCGGTAAGTTTATCGATCATCCTGAAGACGCCCAGGGCGAATTTATCGGGCTGATCAAATGCACGCATAGGGGTGCAGAGCTTTTTACCACCTTTTATCAACAGGCTGTCCAGGAATTCTCAGGCAAGCCTTTTATTCGCGCTCCTGAATTTCGCAAGGCTTACCTGACGGACCTGATAATGTATATGATCGGTCATGGCGTTAAAATACCAACCGTCCTTATCGACCGCGGATGGCATGAGATTGATACCATACAGGATATCACCCGTGTGAGATCAAGCATATCCGGCGATACAACCTTATGAAACAATTCCTGAAAGAACTTTCCGGATGGTTTCGTTTTCGAAAGATTCCACCCGATGCGCGTCGTATTGTCTTCTTTCATGAAAACCATCAGTACTACAGTTACCTTGAAGGATTGGTCCGGTCTCTGACGGAAACACATGGCGAGACCGTATATTATATTACGACCGCATCGGACGATCCCATCCTGGACAATCCACCCGACGGCATACGGTCTTTTTACTTCAAGAGCCTGTTATCCATCGTCATGAGGTCCATCCAATGCCGGATATTTGTGATGACCATGACGGATCTGAATCATTTTTATCTGAAACGGTCATTTCATCCCGTGCATTATGTGTATGCCTTCCATTCCCTGGTCAGTACGCACATGATCTACCGCTACGGCGCCTTTGATCATTATGATTCCATTCTGTGCGTCGGGCCGCATCATAACAGAGAAATCCGCAAGCATGAAGCGTTGTACGATGTGCCGGAAAAACAATTGGTGGATGCAGGATATTATCGATTGGAACAGATTTATGAGGCGTTTCAAACAACTGAATTTGCGGATACGACACCGGGAAACACCGTTTTAATTGCACCGTCCTGGGGCAAAAAAAATATTCTGGAATCGGTTGGAGAACAACTGGTCGAACTACTAATCCATGCGGGCTACCGGGTCATCGTAAGGCCGCATCCCGAAACGGTCAAACGAACACCGGAATTTATTGAACGGATTCAAAGGCGATTCGACAACCATGAGGCGCTGACGATCGAACTGTCGGTAGCAACCAACGAGTTCCTGTTTAAAGCGGATGTGTTGATTTCAGACTATTCGGGGGTATCTCTGGAATATGCGTTAGGCACCAACCGGCCGGTCTTATTTCTTGAGGTCCCGTTAAAAATCAATAATGACCGCTATAAAGACCTGGAATGGATATCAGGGTCATCGCCACCAGAATGCCGCCGAACCCGGTAAATACCTGGCTTAAACGATCCAGATTCTTCGCTCGAAAAAACACATGATAGGCGATACCACCGAGGGCGATACCGCACAACCCCATTACAAAGATATTCCGCATGAAAGACAATATCTCATAGATGTACCCGTAACAAAGGAAGAAAAACCAGAATGCGGATAGACAGATAGCCCATTTTTGTTGTGCGCTCCTGATTGAACCAAGGCCGAGGATCACCATGGTGACGAGAGTAACCAATACAAGAGGTATCAGTATTTCCACCGGTTCTACTTCATGCATATTAAATGAATACAAGAGTAGAATCGGATAAGCTGCAAAAAGAAAGGAATGAAACCAGTATTTCATATAAGTATCAGGTCGGATAATAAACGTATGATCCGGCTATGGCGTCATGCCATAACGAGGCCACCTGCATCTCGGGCTAAAATTGGTCTGGTCGATTGAGTATGTTCCAGGGAAGGTAAGGCCGGTATCCGATCTGCCAGAAAATGGAACGCATCTTGCTTATTGATCAGCCTCTTTTGAAAATAGACTCTTCAGGTAAGAAGAGATTTTTTTCCAATACACCTTGACGGTAAATAAAGCGCCCATAGCGCCGGCGATAATCATCTGGATGATAAAACTTCCGGTGCCGGGATCAACATCCATCGCCTGCCGTTGATCATCATGGACATACCCATTTCATGGCCGGTCATGGCCAAGCAGCAACACGCCAGCGTCCGTCTCCGCTACCGTTTCCGCCGCCGGAAGCACCGGCTTGAATGCGGCGCCCTGGCCGATGAGTTCTTCGAAATGGTGTTCCGTTTCAATCTCCTGGGTCAGGTCCAGGTTTTTTTCTTCCAGACGATCTTTAAGCGGAGCGATTTCCTCATAGGCCAGCATGTTTTCGACAGCCAGCGCAACCTGTTTGGCGACTTCGGATAGACAGACGCCATCGGCCTCCGTATACTGGCCGGATGTACGACTCGACAGGATCAAGATGCCGATCGGTCGCCAGGGCGTGATCATCGGAACGAGGACAGAACATCGGAATCCATCCCGTCGAAACGCCTCCTGTACCACCTTCGATTCGACGACCTTCAGCGGCCCTTCCTGCGCCTCTCCATCAAATGTTTGAATGACCGGTTTCTTCTGATCCAGAACATCGCCGAGCATACTGCCTTCACGCGGCAGGACACGCTTCCTGATTTGCTCCGGCACCACTTTGGGATCGGACCGAACAAACGGCCGAAATCCGTCTTCCTCAGGGAGATAGAGCATAATGTTCGCCCTATCCAACGGCATAATGCTGCGCAGTGCTTCCGTGACGTCCTCAAACAGCGATTCCCGGTCCCGGTTTGTAATAATCGCATTATTGATATCCAGCAGAACCCGGTATTTCTCTTCCGTAGTCTGACGTGATTTTTTCGGCATGGTCAATTCACCCGATCACCCAGCGCTGAAGCACCGGACTAACTCACTAAACTCACCAACACACCGACTTCAAATACCCAACACCCGCATAATCACGGCATACGTCAATCCTGTAATAATAACAATACCAGCGATATTCAGCCAGAGGCCTGCCCGCATCATCTGCTGGATCGTTACATGGCCTGATCCGAAGACGATGGCGTTGGGCGGCGTGGCAACCGGCAGCATGAAGGCGCAACTGGCGGCCATGGTGGCCGGTATGATCAGTAGAAACGGATGAAAGTCCAGCGCCGGCGCCAGGCTGGCCAGGATTGGAATGAGGGTGGCTGTAGTCGCGATATTGCTCGTCAGTTCCGTCAAAAAAATCACCATCGTAGTGACAAACAGTACCAGCAAAATAGGAGGAAAACCGGCCAGAATGCCCACCTGGTTGCCGATAAACTCACCCACACCGTTGACCCGTATGGCAGCGGCCAGGCTGAGTCCACCGCCGACGAGTAGCAATAAGCCCCAGGGGATACCAGCAGCCGTCTTCCAGTCCACAACGAAGACACGCTTCTTTATGTCTACCGGAATGATGAACAATGCCAGGGCCGCCGTCATCGCAATGACGGGATCGGACAGGCCGGCGAGCGGCTGTATGCCACCCACCTGTATACTCGATAGATACGGCCGGCTGATCCAGGCGATTGCGGTACAGAAAAAGATGATGAGCACAGCCCATTCTCCGCGCGACATAACCCCCAATTGTCGGTAGGCATCGCGAGTCAGCGCATCGCTGCCTTCAATACGGTCAAGACGGATCGGATACAATACGCGGGTTAGCAATAGCCAGGTTAATGGTAGAAAAATAATAACAAGGGGTAGGCCCACGCCGAGCCAGCGTACGAAACTGATTTCCTGGTCGAGATTAGTTTGAATGTATGAGGCAAGAAACACATTCGGCGGCGTACCAATGATGGTGCCGACGCCACCGATGGAGGCGGCATAGGCAATACCCAGCAGGAGACAGAGTGCAAAATGAGACCGGGAGGCATCCTGAGATTCGGTCGCCGGTATGTCATCTGCCAGCAAATTGATGACGCTCAAGGCGATGGGCAACATCATAATGGTCGTCGCCGTGTTGGATACCCACATACTGAGCAGGGCGGTCACCCCCATGAAACAGCCGACGATCCGGCGTGGGTTATCGCCGGCCAGTCGTAGCGCAATGAAGGCGAAGCGGCGATGCAACCCCCACCTCTGCATGGCCAGGGCAATGATAAAACCACCCATGAAAAGAAAGATCAACTCATGGGCATACGGCGCTGCCGCCTGCCGTACCGGCGTGGCGCCCGTAAGCGGCAGAATGGCCAGAGGCAACAGGGACGTCGCATAAATCTCGATGGCCTCCGTCATCCACCAGACCGCCATCCACACCGCCAGCGCCGCCGTAGCTCGACCCGCATGCGTAAAGGCGATCGTCTCACCCTGCCCATCCCGATACGTCTCCGGCAAAAGCATATAAATAAATACTGCTGCGACCGGTCCGGCCATCAAACCGCCCCATTGAAGCCGATGACGCCCGCCATTATTTTGCGTTTCCGAATCCATCTCCCACCTTATTTTTATTACCGCGCTTGTATGGACACGGCACGCCGTGTCCCCTACGAATAGCCTTTCCATTATGCGTTGCTGAGCCTCTCTCTGTCAAGGCGGTTTGGAAAGTATAAATCACAATGGTGTTCACTCACCGACTCACCAATTGCATCACGTTTTCATCCCACTCAGACTGATCCCGCCTACCAGATATCGCTGGGCAATCAGGAACAGGACGATCAGCGGCGCGGCTCCCATGACACCGGCGGCGAAAATACGTGGCCAGTCGGCGCCGGATTCCTGGCGAAAAAAGCTGAGGCCCACGGTGAGCGGGTAGTAGTCCTGATTGCTGAGTACCACAAGCGGCCATTCAAACATATTCCAGGTGCCCATGAAAGTGAACAGGCCCAGCGTAATCAGGACCGGTTTGGACAGCGGCAGAATGACGTGCCATAAAATGCCCCACGAGCCGCGACCGTCGATACGGGCGGCGTGTTCCAAATCGGAGGGAATGTTGAGAAAAGATTGACGCAGCAGAAAAATTCCGAACGCCCCCGCAAATCCCGGTACAAAAACGCCCCAGACTGTGTCCACCAGGCCGAGTTCCCGGATGACGAGGAAGTTGGGAATCAGTTGCACGGCGGAAGGGATCATCATGGTGGCGAGTAAAAACATGAATAACGCATCGCGCCCCGGAAACCGCATGCGGGCGAACGCATAGGCTGCCAGGCCGTAGACAGGAACGCCGCTTCATCGAGACGGGAACCGTCGCTATGCACCGGATCTTTCGAGATCAGATCGTTTAACGGGCGCAGCATACCACGCTGATATAATCCTTCTGACCAGAACCCAGAGGACTGAAACAGGTCCGGTGGCGTCCGGCCGACCATGGCCGTTGATAATTTCTGTACATAATTGGCAAACGGCACGGTCTGATATATAACTTCTACGTCCGGGTTGCGCCGTTCGAACGTCTCTTTCACGGCGGCGAAATAGTCCCCGAATTCCTCATTGCTGGACGGACTCCACCAGTCCCAGATCCGCAATTGGATTGGCCGCGGTTCCGTTTCTCTGAGCGCCTCTACCCACCCCCGCGTCATCCCCGCTCGCCAGAAGATCGCCATAATAAGGGCTAACGCCATGATGCCTATAAAAATACGATAAGTAGAACGAGGTATTACAACCATCCATCCGCCCTCCATGCATGCTTATGGCTCTGCCTGTTTACCCGGCACTAAAAAAGCACCTGCCCACCTGCCTACCCGCCGCTCTCCCACGCCACCCTGCCTACCCCCATCGTCTGATCTCTTACCGCCTGCTCCAGAGGCGCCTTGTCAGGCTCCGGCGCTTTGATATGCAGCGCCACGTTTTCATTATACGTCACCTCACCCACCGCTAGATCCATGGTCTCAAGGAGATGACGAATGGTATTTTCCATGGCATACGGCACAAGAACCCGGCCTTCGAAATAGTCCACTCGTTCTGACAACGGCAGGGCATCAACGCCTTGCTGTACCGAACCGGAATAGGCGCGGACCAGACCACTGGCGCCGAGTTTCGTACCGCCGAAGTACCGGGTGACCACAGCCGAAATCTCACCAATATCCTTCAATTGCAGCACATTGAGCATCGGTCGGCCGGCTGTGCCACGCGGTTCGCCGCCATCGCTCATACCGATGTCGGGAGTATTGCCCGGCGGTCCGGCCACATACGCCCAGCAGTTGTGGCTGGCATCAGGGAATTCCGTGCGTACGTCCTCGATAAAGGCCAGTGCCTGCGCTTTGTCTTCTACCCGTCCTATCGTGGTGATAAACCGACTGCGTTTGATCTCTTGTTCGACACGAATGGTTCGGGCGGGAATGGGATAGGGCATGGGAAATGGTGATTTGGTGATTGAAAAATCAAAAAGCTAATAAGTCAATGAGTCAATTTTCATATACCGGGTGGCCGGACCTAAGATCAGACCTGATTTTTGAGACGAATCATCGAAGATGAATTTGGCCAGGCCGTAGGGTGGGCACCGGTAACGAGCCGTACATCAGGCGATATAGGTGACGATGTTCGTCAATAATCGACTCTCGCGAACGCGTTGTTGAGCGACCGGCCGTTGCTGATCAGCATCGCTGTAATATTTCCTGCGTTATCGCGAACGAACTCGATACCCGACGCAAGCCAGAGACTGCCTCCGAACTCGTTGTGCGCCAGAGGCCGCAACTCGATGGCCTGGTGACGACGATGTTTGGTGACGAGCGCCCCATCGCGTAATTCGACCAAATAGCTGGTCGCCAGTTCCTCGCTGTAATACCGGCCTTCGAGCGCGTGTAATTCATCGACGGATGGGCTCCACGCTGCCACCCGCTTCGCCTTGATATTACGGTAATCGAAGTGCGTCGCCTGTCCATTGGCGTTCCGATGGAACGTCATCCCGGCGTTCTACGCCGGTACGTAGAACGTCTCTTGCGATTTAGAGACCATCGGAAACCGGCCCACGAACCGCTATGAGATGTTCTTCGCTGTCCTCGGTACTCGCCGATGAAGAGACCGTACGCATAGGCGATCTTGTCTCCGCTGTTCAGCACACCCCCGGTCCGCATCCGTTCGATCACGGCTGTACCGCCGACGGCGTGATGGTCGAAGTTCGTCACCCACTTCCCAAGATCATCAATGGTGGTAAAAAGGGAACTCGATCCGAGTGCCGTGAGGCCGTTCGCAACGTACGTGTCGGTGGGTGTACTGCATAACGAGGCTATCTTCTCGGCGTCGGAATTCAGTCCACGTTTTCCTCGAGAAATTCACCGTCGTATACTATATGCGCGCTGCCTTCCAAAGTCACGCCTCTGATCACCGATCCATTTCGGGTAAAGTTGACGCAGAACGTTTCACCGCTGAGGGTATGCACCATGACTGGCGGTTCAATCTCATCGAGAAGCGTCATGACGGCCACCGCTGCTACAGCGCCGGAGCCGCAACTCAGCGTCTCTGCTTCCACACCCTTTTCATACGTCCTTACGGCTATACGCGATGTATCCATGGTCTGGACAAAGTTGACGTTCGTTCCGAGGGGCTGAAACAGGGAATGTTGACGGAGGACACGGCCATGATGTACAACGTCCTCCTGCATGACGTCGTCGGAATGAAGGACCGCGTGCTGTGTGCCGGTGTTGATCGAGTGCACCGTCTCGGCCCGTGGATACGCCGTGATGGTCCGATTCAGGTCCACCATAGCTGGGTCTGTCATATGGAGCCGCACCGCCCGCCCCACGATCACCGCCTCATGCCGACCATCATCGGCTTCGAATATCATAGCCTTTCCCACCATGCCTCGGTGATATGCGAATCGAGCCAGACATCGGGCGCCGTTGGCGCAGAACGAACGGCTACCATCCGCATTGTAGTACCGCATTTGAAAGTCGGCATGGCGGCCTGAATCAAGCAATAGAATACCGTCCGCCCCGATACCGAACCGTCGGTGGCAGACCTGTTTTGCAAATTGCGCCGACGCCGCGTCATTCAGCTGATATATCCGGTTGTCGATCACAATAAAATCGTTCCCGGCGCCGTGCATTTTGGTGAAATGAATAGGCATGAGGCTATTGGTCTTTGAATTTCGTATATCCATCTGATGTCCATTAAATCTTCAGCCAATATGATCTGACCGCTGAATATTTGTCCCGCCTCCTGAACCAGCCGCTCACGGATGCCGGGACGACTCACCTGCTCGGTCAGATGCACCAACACCAGTATGCCTGCACCTGCGTCCCGAGCAACACGCGGTCAACCGATCTTTCCACAGCCCTGATCCCAGCGTGAAAGCACCAGATAGCCGCAATCCACACAATGATCGTAATGCAGATGGGTGAGCAACAGGCTGGTAATCTGCGTGGGCGATACGCCGGCCTCCAGCAGACGCCGCCCGCATCCTGGACCGCAATCCACCATCAGCATCTCCCGGTCCAGTGTCACCAGATAGCCGGAGCCGGCCCGATGGGGCAGCGGGGTCGGGATGCATAGCAGCGTTAGTTTGGGCATGAAAACTTTTTGTGCTTTTTGCCACGCAAAGCCGTTTCTGGTTGTCCAACCTGATTATCGATTTTACAAAGTACGAAACACAAAGTACAAAGCACATCTTTATTGCACACTCTTCGGATTCAACTCGGCTTCACCAGCAATATAACCGAAGGCAGACCAGTAAGGATTATCTACGATTCGCTTGAAGAGGACCTGCGCCTCTTCCGTCTGGCCGTTGTATAGATACCAGTTGGCCACGCCGTAGCCCTGGGTGACCAGATTGAGTTCGTTCGCCAGATCGCTGTCACCGCTAAGGTCCAGCAGTTCTTCCGGGGTAATCTCGCCTTTGTACATCAGTATACGCTTGAAATAGGCGTCATTCTCCAGGATGTTCATATCATTGCGTACGGGCTCCAGTACGGCCGTGGCCTCCTGCTCACGTCCCAACCGGCGGTTGATCATATAGAGCCAGTCGGTATTGGCCACAAGCGCATCGTAGTTGTAGACGAAATCCTTGTTTTTCTCATAACATCGCAGGGCGTTTTCGAAATCCCCGATGAGGTAATACGCCAGGCCCAGATGGTACCAGATATTGAAATGGTTGCTGCTGGTCGGGATGTTATATTTGTTGGGCGCCCCGTCGAGTTCCACATGATCCTGAACGCCTTCGATCAGCTCGGTGGCTCGTTCCAGGTCGGCAATAGACTTGCCGAACGCCCGCACTGAAATATACCGATGTCCGCGGTGACGCAGCAGCTTGTAATTGTCCGGGAACTTGCGGAGCCCTTCTGTATAGATCCCGATGGCTTCGTGATAGCCCCACAGATATGAGGTGCGCCGCCCCAGCCAGATGATATTTTCGAGATCGTCCGGATTGGCGTCATAGGCCGCCTGCGCCTCAGCCAGATTTTCTTCCAGTCGTTTGCGCGTGTCTTCCCCCATGGTCGGTGGCGTCAGGGCAACGCCGGAGAGCGATATCACCGGCTTGATACTGGCTAAACCTTGTTGTACAGATTTCATGGGCGTCCCTTCTTGTGAATACGCAGCGGATGATACGAGAGCCAGAACCAGACTCAGCCCGATTATTTTGCACGCGTTTTTATAGGATATAAAATGCTCCATAGATTCGATCTCCTCTGGTCAAAGTGCATAATCATCCGGATTATCTCTTCGCCAGTTCGGCAGATAGCCTTCTGTGGCGCCGAAACCGTACGACGGACCGATCTGATTTTTCGTTTTCCAGGGCCAGCCCTGGCCCCCGATCACCTGGAATTCCTTTCCTTTTCCGCAGAGCCAGTAAAACATATGGGCATAATATCGAGCCGAACCATGCCCGCCGTAGTCGGCTGTGCGGAAGTCAAAATCCGGTTCGATGATCCAGTCTCTTTCCGGCGGTGTGGTGCGCCAGTAGCTGTATTTCAGCATATGCCGAACGCCGGTTGCTGTAGATTTACCTCGACGGTGTAGAATACTCTGCGAGTGGATGCCGATGGACCCAGCCGGTCCTGCGCTGGCGAGTCCTTCCTCATCCGGTTTCGGCGTGGTCGGACGAATATGCGAGCCGGGCACAACATCGGTCGGGCCCATTTCTTTCGGGGTGTCCTGAGGAAAGTAAAACACTTCCACAAAATCCAGTTCGGGCCCGAACACATGGTCCGCATCATGATGCCAGTTTTGCGGCTCCTCCGGACATTCAACCCGGTGATTGCTGACCAGTACCGGCAGCCCCACCTGTTTGCCGAGCAGCGACCGCAGCACGCCGGCCAGCTGTGGGTTGAGAAGGACATGCTCGATATACCAGTCCTCCAGCAGAATGGAACTCGGCTCGTGCGTATACCGGATTCTTTCCAGATCTTCTGTGGTAAACCCCTCGGGCATAAAGCAGGGATTCGCCGGTATTTTCCCGTTCAGATAATCACAGGTGCGTTGATTAATTTCATCCGACACGACGCCCGGAAGAAACAGATGGCCTTCCCGGCAAAATTCCAGAACCTGTGTATCGGTCAGGGTGGGGTCGCAGTCAAAGGTACGGTTAACGGCATCGTAATGCATGAGGAATGGGCTCCTGAAAGAAGATCAAATGGCGATTAGCGAATGGTGATTGGTGATTGAAAACCTTTTTTTTTCAGCCTGGCCACCTTACGAGCCGAACAGAAAACCATGTGTCTTATTTCCCAATTGTGTTTCAATTTCTTCATGGTTCGGGATATGTCTATACATATCTTCCGTATTCATCTGGCTGAGTCCTTTATCCAGGAGCCGTTTCATTTTATCAGTGAAAATTTGTTCAACGCCGATGAAGTCAAATAATTCATGCATCAGGGTTTCCTGATCGGATGGATGATCATACAGAGCCTCGTAGGTGATCATTTTTACCATGTTTTGTGGACGGGTATGGAGGCGTTTTTCATACAAGTCCATCCCTTTTTGGGTGGCTTCTATATACTCTATCAATTTATCTATGGGTATATTTTGAAGGTTTTTGTAAAGGCCTTCGACATCAGCGGGCAAATTTCTTTTTTCCCAGACATTGGTCTGGTGGGAGATGGCGCTGGACACGGCGGTTTTAAGGAGGTTTTCTCTTCTGAGAAAGATAACTTTTCGGTCTGAATGCATCATCATATGTTGATACAATTCAAAAGATAAGGGCCAGCTGGTTACCTTGATGCCGTTGTACTCAGTGAAAATATCTGTTAACTGCGTATCCAGTGAGGCGGCATCTACGATTTGTTCCAGGTAGTTCTTGTTATCCCGCTCCCAGGTATGAAAGTTCTCTGCGAAGGGCTCTATTAAAACACGCAGGCGCGGATGTAGATCCAGTATTTCCGCAATGATGGTGCTCCCACTTCTCGGATGGGCAAAAAGAATAAAATCCGAAATGGCTGAGTTTTTCTTTCGGGGTTTTGATACGTGTTTAATAACACGGCCACGCCAGCCTTCTGCATGTCTTGTTGCCAGCACCAGGGCATTTTCCGTACCATCTGCTTTCGTAACCTGTTGACCTTCCCCAGCCCAGATGACGCTCTTGCCGGCCGGCGTCCAGCCTCCCGTAGGCTTGCTGTAGTTCGCCATCACCACGAGCATGGCGTGTTTTGACGCATAGGTCTGCAGCAAGGCCGTATCGGACGCACAGGCATTTTCGTTAAGCAATACCCCTGCGGCGTATATGGATGCCCCATGATCAGCCGCATCCCTGGCATGATCAGGATGATTAGTATCCGCGCAGATCGCCAGGCCGACCTGCCTGCCTTTTATGTTCAGCACGCACGTCTGATCACCGGGTGAATAAAACATCTCTTCCCGTCCATGCAGATGTTTTTTAGCGTAAATGAAAGACCGATCCGGGCTGAAGATCAGCGCGCCGATGTGGGGCTTCTCTAATCCAGATTCGACAGGGGCACCGGCTATGATCGTGAGGTCGAGCCGTCGAGATGGCTCGTGCAATCGATGGAGACGTTTGTCTTCCGGAGCGAGAATCAGATCCCCGGCCAGTTCCGGTTCGTAGCCTGTTAAAGAAAGCTCCGGAAAGACGATGACATCTACATCATGTTCGGCGGCGATACGTACAAAGTCGGTGTGTATTTGCACATTGGCGACGATGTCGCCCTTCACTGAGCTTGGTTGGGCGGCGGCGATGGTGAAGGAAGGCATCATGGTAGCAAAAAAATACATCCCGATTTTACGGGACGCAAGCGATTTCTGATTTGCCTTGATGTCTTTTATAATCCATTGGAAGGCAAGAAGAACGAGACAATACAACACCTCAAAACCCGTTCACTGCTTTACGCCTGATCGTATTAATGTAGCCCAACCTTTGACGGCAATAAAGAAGTCCTATATCCATCTCTCAAAATCATATATTTTTATTTGTTAAATAACTCAAGTTGCTACTTGATTCACGAAATGTCGTCTCCCCGGCGAAAGCCAGGGCCCGGGACATCCTGTTCCGCACGGATAGGCGGCTACCGTTCGTTGAGGTGTGGGTCGATTTGGAACAGGAGCAGATCCCGGATATTCTCTCCCCGCCGGAAAGAATCAGATATGCGTATGTTCCTGTGCCGCTCTACTGAGGGGTTTACAATACCAATTTCGGGATGCAGATTTCTATGTTGCTTGCGTGGGGATGAGGTTAGGCAGTCCCCTCAGTCGTTCACAGAATCGAGTGCCTCCAGGTCAGCCAGTACTCAAACATGATAATAGCCTTGGATGTAATTCTGTTAGCTGAAGTCGTTGATTTACGCGGACTTCAAAAGATAGCCACCTGTTTAGATCCGGGCAAAATGTTCCAGCTCTGTTTTGGTAAAAAGCGGTTTAAATATCAAACCGATGTGTTCCAGATTTTCCCGGCCTGTACCTTCGCGGTCAATGACGCACACCACCGTCTCTACGATAGCGCCCCGGTTTCTCAGTTCGTTGACCGCATCCATGATCGCGCCGCCTGATGTGACGACATCTTCTATGATTACGAGGTGGCTATTCTTTATTTCGCCCCCCTCCGCCAATTTACAAGTGCCGTATTTTTTGGCCTCTTTCCGAACGAATACCACCGGTTTTTTTAATTGGAGAGATAACGCCGTGGCAATCGGAATGCCGCCCATTTCGAGACCGGCAAGCTGGTCATATGCTTCCGGCAGCAAAGCGGACATGTGATCGGCTATTTCACGTAAAATATCAGGTTGCGCCTCGAAAAGATATTTATCGAAATATTCCGTTGAAATCTGGCCGGAGCGAAGCAGAAATTCGCCTTTGATATTTGATATATTATAAATCTCCCGTCCAAGTTCTGATCTGTTCATACCCATCCCTTCTAATTAATGGATCATGGTTTATATTATGCATCGCCTTTCTTCGACTCCGTCCGCCACATCACAGCCAACGTCCCGAGGCCCAGCAGACCGTATCCGCCGACCAGAGGTAATATCGTGCCGTTGAAACTCTGTCCGATCAGAATACCGATGGGGACGGAGAGCAGGGAGGACAACGCGCCGACCACCGATGCCCCTATGCCTGCGATGTGTCCGAGCGGTTCCATGGCCAGGGCGTTCAGGTTGCCGAATAAGAGACCGATGCAAAAGAATAAAAGCATAAAATACGTCATAAGCCCCCAGAGCGGAGGGTCACCAGCCAGGAACCAGGATATAGTAAAGAATATAATGGAGAGGGTGCTGAGTAAATATAAGGCGACACGGGATAATACACGCATGCCGTATCGCATCACCAGGCGGGAATTTGCGAAGGAAGCGCCGCCGAGCGCAAGAGCAAGTGTAGCGAAATACAACGGAAAACGCGTCCCCACGCCGTATTGATCCTGAAATATTTGCTGGGAGGACGTCAGATAAGCGAGGAATCCACCGGAAATAAGGCCTGCTGCGATCGTATATCCAAAAGAAACCCGCGTGGTGCAAATCTCACGGACAGCCCGCATGTTCTGTCCCAATGAGAAGGCTCTTCGGTTCTCCCTGGCCAGCGTCTCCGACTGCCGAACGGTGAACCAGATCAATATGATAAGCGCCAGAGCAAGAAAAGCGACGAAAATGGCGCGCCAATGAGCGATGAGCAACAACCCCTGGCCTAAGGCCGGTGCGATGACCGGCACCAGAATAAAGATCGACATCGCGGACGACATGACCTGAGCCATCGCACGCCCCTCATACTGGTCTCTAATCAAAGCGACACACACGGTGCGATTCCCTGCTGCACCCAATCCTTGCATAAGCCGGCCGGCCAGCATGGTTGAAAAATCCGCAGCAAATAGAGAAAGCAAACAACCGATGATAAATAAGCTGAACCCTACGTAAATAGCCGGTTTTCGCCCGGTGCTGTCCGACAGGGGGCCATAGATCAACTGGCCGACGGCATACCCGATAAACACAAAAGAGATGATCAGCTGATTATCATTTTCCCGTTCGACCCCGAGGTCCCTGCCGATTTCCGGCAACGCCGGCAGCATGGCGTCTATCGACAGCGCAACCAGGGACATCATCATGCCGATCAGCGCGACGAACTCACCAAATCCAGGGGAATGGCTTGTTTCTTCTTTTTCCATATTCTAATCCATTTCGTCAGCGCTCAGCGGATGATACGTCCCTACCTGCGATGAAGCCGATCAGGGACAGGGCGATCATCAGCAGGTTCAATGTGACCGGGTTAAAGGCGGCGATAAGATACTGCGGGCGCCGTAACGACAATGTTGGCTAATGCGCCCACCATAATCACCATATTCAACAACAGCATGTGCCTTATGCGCCAGGTGGGTAAGAAGAAAACCCCGAATGCTATTTCCCCCCAGCCGACCACACTGAGGGTGGTCATGGTGTCCAGGAACTCGATGCCCAGTCCGTTTATAATGGTCACTTCATCTTCATGCTGAAAGATCAACTTGGGTACCAGGCCGTGGTAGATCCAGACGAAAGCGACCATACATCGGCATAACGCGTAGATCCGGCTGTTTTGTGAGGTAAAAGATGGGACCATTATTTCCTCGAACGCAGTCGTATACTATATCACGTCCCGCCCATCGCCGGCCACCTTCTTTTTAATATATCCATCGAAGACAAGTGTACCGAACGGTAAAATGCCGGCCAGGAATCCCCAGACGCCGACATTGGCAGGCAGGGTATGCCGCTTGAGGATCATGATCAGGTACGCGCAGAACAACATGAATAAAAGACCGTGGATGGAGCCTATGACCTGCACGGCCAGAGGCGTCATGTAGATATACTTGAGGGGCATAGCGACACCGAGCAGCAGGAGAAACGAAACCCCTTCGAGCAGGGCGATGATACGAAACGCGGTGAAAGATAGCATGGCCTATATGTCCATTTCTGTGAAGGCTCTGACGGAAAAGGTGCCGCATAATCCTTTATATGTCACCAGCCCATTTTCAATGACATGACTTAAATCAATGTGTGTATTTATCATGCTTTTCTTACAATTGTTGACTAATACTGCCTGGATTGATGTAAATAAATCTGAGTATGCTTCGTGTAACGTATGAAATCAAGATATTTAACCCATGACGCCAGGATTAGATTTAACTTGACATACATAGGTAAATAATACATGTTAAAGCTATGCATTGTTCATGCCAGTACACTTATTTTGAATCCCGTATATATAGAAAGGTGGTGTGTAGCATGATCCCACGAACACTGGTCGCGGCATCCTCACGGCCGCTGGTCCTCTCCATCCTCTCACAGAAAGACAGTTACGGCTATGAAATCATCCAGCACGTCAAACAACTGACCAGCGGATCAATGGATTGGCAGGACGGTATGCTCTATCCCGTCCTGCGGAGGCTGGAACACGATGGATTAATCGGGAGTTACTGGGGACAGTCGGAGGTTGGACGTAAACGTCGGTATTACCGGTTGACGCCCCAAGGTATAGAAGCGTTGAAAAAGGAAAAACAGCAGTGGCTGGATGTGCATACAGCGCTGTCAAAGCTATGGGGGCCGGAACCATGTTTGACTTAGAGAAGGCCATAGAAACCTGGCGGCGAAGGCTTGCAGGCCGCAATAAAGACAGCCATATCAATGTAGATGAGATGGAGGGGCACCTCTGGGACACCATGGACGCGTTGATGGCCTGTGACATGTCGGAACAGGAAGCCTTTCAGAAGACCGTTCGGGATTTCGGAGATGAGAATGAATTACGTCGTGAATGTCTAAAAGCCAACTGGGAATCCGTAGCTGCCAAACGTACGATTTTTGCCCCCATGCTGTTGATCAACTATCTTAAATTGGCCACGCGCCAATTCGTCCCTAAGCAATCCACACAATAATCCGGGTGTGGACCTATTTGAGTATTTCAGCAACAAAAAACCAAGGAAATGGATGAATAAGGTTCATGATGCGGATGTCATAGATGAGATTCTGAAAAACCATCATCTCTCTTATATCTCAATCGACAGAGAGCGACTCTCTGATTCGTGGGAATCTTGGGGATATGTCAATATCATAGAGACCCCATCAGATAACATTCGAGGCATCCTTGACCGGTTTGGAAAACGCAAGGGGGTTCTGACGTGGGAAAACTCGGATTGAGAATGCCGAACAAGGTGCTGCACTGTGGGTGATTATGATCAGCGCCTTCGTACTACGGTTTGGTGTTTCAGGATTGCTGATCTTTTTGAAAACTCCGTCTATGACGGGCAGCCTGGTATCAACTGTCTGTCGTTTGAAGGCCCTATTGAAGGGCGCTATAGAGTTAATCTGTCTAAGTTATGCACGGTAGATACATTATGGATTGAAGAACATATTCCCTCCGATTTGTATACTTCTGACGACTAATTATAAGGGGAGCTAAAAGATGATGCGGGAAAAGATATTGGCGTTGTTATGTACAGGACTTATCGCCACATTTGCGACACCCGGATTCAGCCAGACGAACATATCGGCGTTGATGGAACGGCCGGCCATGCAGGCGGTCAGAGTCGACCAATCGCCGGATATCGATGGGGACGTATTGAACGACCCGGTCTGGAGCGCTGCGACGCCGGTGACCGAGTTCTGGCAGACGAAGCCCAGGTCAGGTGAGGCGGCCACCGAAAAGACAGAAGTCCGGATTGTATATACCACTTCCACTTTTTATGTCGGCGTGGTCTGTTTCGACCGGGAGCCGGAACAGATCATCGTAGCCGACAGCCGGCGTGATTCTGATCTCGATGACACCGACAGCTTCCGCATCATTCTGGATACCTATCTGGATCGCCAGAACGGGTTTGTCTTCGGTACCAACCCGGCGGCCATCGAATATGACGCCCAGGTGGCACGAGAAGGTCAGGACGGAGGTGGACGGAATTCGGGCGGATCGGCCAGCGGTTTTAACCTGAACTGGGATGCCGCCTGGACCGTTCGTACGCAAACCGGCGATTTCGGCTGGAGCGCCGAGTTCGCTATTCCGTTGAAGACCCTTCGATTCAACGATATTCAGGAACATACCTGGGGCATCAACTTCCAGCGTAACATCCGGCGGCGCAATGAAAACGCCTACTGGGCGCAACTCCCCCGGCAGCTCAACCTCAACCGTCTGTCGCTGGCAGGGACGCTGACGGGTCTGTCATTATCACGGCAGCGTAATCTGAAACTCATGCCCTACACGCTGGGTAATGCCTTTCGTACCCAGGTGAAAACCACAACGGGTCAGAACGGCGTTTTCAATTCATCCTCCGCGACCACCGCAGATGATCTCAACGTCCTTACCTCCAGAGACAACTGGGGCATGGATATGAAATACAGTCTGACGCCCAGCCTGACCCTGGATGCAACATACAATACGGACTTCGCCCAGGTGGAAGTAGACGATCAGCAGGTCAACCTGGACCGGTTCAATCTCTTCTTCCCGGAAAAACGTCCGTTTTTCCTGGAGAATGCCGGGTTGTTTACGGTGGGCAATCGCGGTGAGGTGGATCTGTTTTTCAGCCGTCGTATCGGTATCGCGCCGGACGGCAGTTCAGTGCCGATCCTGGCCGGCGCCCGGATTTCGGGGCGGACAGGCAAGACGGATGTCGGCCTGCTCAGCATGCAGACGGAAAAGACCGGGGCGATTCACGGCAACAATTTTACCGTAGCCCGCGTTAATCGGGAATTGGGCCATCGATCCGCTATCGGCGCCATGTTTATCAACCGACAGGGCACCGGCAATGCCGCGCCTAATGATGATTACAACCGGGCTTTCGCAGTAAACGGACGTCTGGGTATCGGGCGGTATACTCAATTCACGGGGTTTGTGGCGGGCACGGCGACCGGTAGCGCCACGAAAACGACCGGCAGCGATCCGTACGCTTATAAAATCGGTGGTATTTACGACTCCCCGAGATGGCGTATCATGGGTAACTATACCGAAGTGGGACGAGGCTTCAATCCCGAAGTAGGGTTTCTACGCCGGACCGGCGGCTTTCAAAAGCCGGACGGCAATATCCGATATCGTCATCGACCGGAAAATAAACCGTTGGGCCTGAATGAGTTACGACCTCATATCAGCTATCAGGGGTACTGGGATTTCAACGGGCTTCAGACCAGCGGACGCTGGCATATTGACAACCATTGGGAATTCATCACCGGCGCTGAGGTGCATACAGGGGTGAATATTACGAAGGAAGGCGTCGTCAGCGCGTTTGATATTTCCCGTGGGAAAAACGTGATGGTTCCTCCTGGCACGTACAACCATGTCGAAGCCCTGATCGTCGCCTTTACGAGCCGGGGGCGCTGGTGGAGTATTAACACGCGGACGACCGTCGGCGGTTTCTTCGGTGGGAACCGGGTCTCCTTCCGCCCGACGCTGCGACTGCGTTACGGCGAGGCCCTAAATACCCAGTTCAGCTTAAATCATAATAATGTCAATCTGCCGGGTGGTGATTTTGTCACCAACCTGTATCAGACACGGATATCGTATTCCTTTTCGCCGCGTATCCTGCTGCAGAGTCTGGTGCAGTACAACAGCCAGTCCGATATCTGGTCGGCCAACCTTCGGTTCAGCCTGCTGCAAGCCGCGAACACCGGCCTGTTCATCGTCTATAATGAAATCCACGACACGGACCTGCTGACGCCGACGGCGCCTTTCGATATGCACGAGGAACGGCTGACCAATCGGACGTTCATCATCAAGTACAGCCTGCTGCTTGATGCGTTGAATTAATGGCGCCATCGCTGGTATTCATCAACAACATCATCCCGGCCGGCATAGGGTTTGTAGACCACACGGGCGCAATAGCCGTAGTCGGCGCTGATGTTCCTTGAGGGCCAATCCACCACGGGCCGGTATCTCCATCCCACGGTCCGTTCCCGTTGGACATGGGCAAGAAGGTGTCCAGCCGACCTGTCCACTTTCCCACATGCCAATACTTTGTATCTTAACCTAAAAAGTCGTAATTCATACAGGAGGTTTTATGGATACGCTCAACATCGGGATCGTCGGTTTGCGGTTCGGGCGGACGTGGATGAACGGGTTTCGGCATCATCCCCGGTGCCGGCTGGTCGGTCTCTGTGATCTGGATGCCGGGGCGCTTGAGCGTGCCGCTTCTGAGGCCGGACCGGACCGGGTGACGGAACGATTCGAAGAAATGGTGGCAGATCCCGGTATCGATGCGGTGGCTGTTTTTACGCCGGCGCCGCTGCATGCGGAACATTCGACGGCCCTGCTCCGGGTGGGTAAGCATGTGCTTTCAGCAGTGCCTGCGGCCGTGACGGAGGAGGGCTGCCGGGATATCGTGCTGGCGGCCCGGGCATCGGGCCGGATATATATGATGGCCGAGAACTGGCCATACGAGCCAAGTGTCCTTAAAGCGCAGGCGCTCTACAAGGCCGGAAAACTCGGTACATTGTACTACGGTGAGGCGGAATACCTGCACCACACGGAATCGCTCTGGTTCACACTCGACGGGACACCGACCTGGCGGCGGTCCTTTCCCCCGCTGCTGTATTCGACACACGGTCTGGGACCTTACCTGCATATGACCGGTGACCGGTTCAAGGACGTGACGGCCCATGCGGTGTCCGGCGAAATGGCGCCCGGTGCCGATCCGGAACGGTCCTGGCTGGAACTGGCGATGCTGCGGTCGGAACGGGGCTGTTTGTTCAAACTGATGAACTCATTCTGCAACGTGCATCCCGGTGGTCATTACCTGTCTTTCTACGGCGATCGCGGGAGCTTCGAGACCGACCGGGGTAAAAAAGCCCGCACCGTGGCCAACTTCTGGCTACAGGGAGACACCCCGCGCGAGATGACCCGCGAGGCATGCACTTACCCTTCTCTCCCCGACTACGTTCAGGATATAGGTAGTCACGCCGGACCCGCCGTGCGTATCATAGACGATTTTGTCCGATCTATCGCCGGTGACATACCGGTTCCCATCGGCCCCGAACTCTCGGCGGATATGACCCTTCCGGGCATCTGTGCCCAGGCATCGATACGTACCGGGGAGACTGTACAGATTTCCGATCCGAGGGCGTGGTGAGTTTCTTTCTCAACTCGGATGGAAGGGTGGTGGGTCAGTTCCCTGCACCTGCCTTGATGAGCACATCGCGTATTTTTCTCGCATCCGTTTCCTCAGCAAGCTGCAACGCGGTTCTACCTTGCTCATCTCTGGCATTAACGTCAGCAAATAGTTTACTTACCGGGAAAGACCAGGATCATCCGCCGACAGTGCTCATACGTGTGCGGCCTTTCCTTTTTTTAAGGCAGTCATGAATAGACGGCGGAGATCAGAGTCGCTACTCATGGTGTAAGCTTTCAACCGGATTCTTCATCGGGTTGGAGCGAAGATGGATATCTGTAAGGGGCAGCAAGGTGAGCGTGGAAGTCTGTTTCGGCGGGACTGTCGCGACGTGGGGTACCACGTTTAAACAAATCAGGCGAGAGAAGCAGTTCGGCCACTCGGTCAGAGAAGAAACAGGGCGAAGACTCTATCAGATTAAACATCGGATTTTAAACGCACAGCGTGTAATCCGGTGGTTTTTACCTCCCGCCTTTCTTTTATGGGCTACAGGTATTACATGGCTTTCTTATTGTACAGAACATGTTGCGCTAAACCTTTGCCATATTGGATGCTGATATTTGTTCTGTTCGGCTGTGTCTCTCTTTTTAGTGTAGGGTGGCTTTTCAAGCGGATTATCAAGAAACTTAATCCGCAGCAACAATGGCTCGAGCAGATGCTGTCTTCGATCGACAATGAGCCGGAGCAAGTATAAGGGGCTACAAATCCAATCCCGGTCTATTATTTCCGATATAGACATCCATGTGATTCCAGAACGGGTATTCGCCCAGCATATCCTTCTTGATGCCCTTGAGTCAGGGTTTGCGCAAGGACGCCTGTTTCTGGTAGAACAGAAAGACCGCGCCGACATCCTCGCTGAGGATTCGCTGGGCATCCACATACATCGCGATGCGTTTCATGATGTAAAGCGACTCACTTCCTTCACCCACGATTCGACCAGGAATCGGGCGATGGAATCTTTTCTTGGCAAACAGAAAGAGATGGATTCATCGCCCCATTCACCGAAGGTACGGATTTCCTCTGCTGTAAACCACCGGGCCTCTTTGAGTTCTTTCTGGTCCACCACCAGGTCTGTGGTCTCTGCCTGAGCGCGAAAACCGAGCATGATTGAGGCAGGAAACGGCCAGGGCTGGGAGGCCTGATAGGCTACCTGTGCGACTTTTACACCGACTTCTTCGAAGACCTCGCGCGCCACTGTTTCCTCCAGACTTTCCCCCGGTTCGACAAACCCGGCGAGGGTAGAGTATACATTTGCAGGTAGCCGGTGATGGTTACCCAGCAGGCACATCGGCGCTGCGCCATCCTCCGGACGGTATTCCACCAGCATGATAACCGCCGGGTCCGTACGTGGAAATGTTTTATGACCACAATCAGGATTCGTACATTGCCGCCGGTGACCCCCCTCCCGGCTCCCGGAAGCCTGCCCGCATCGACCGCAATACCGGTGCTGACGGTGCCAGTAAAGCATGCCGCGCGCATAGGCCATCAGGGCAGCCTGCTTCGAGTCCACCAACGGTCCGACGCGCCGCAGATCCAGAAATGAGCCACCACCCGCCAGGTCCACCGCTTCCGTTTCTTCACGGTCGGATAGGTCCGCCGCAAAGAAGGCGAGGTCGTTGTCGGTTCCCCCGAGAAAAACAAGTTCCGTTGCGGCTTCTATAACACGAGCTCCCGTCTCCTGTCTACAGAGCGCGATATGCATATGAGGGGTCTCAAACCCCTTGATCAGATTACGATCACGCCATACAGGGATCACATTCGTATACGGATGACGCAGGCGGTTTGCCAGCCAATCCGGGTCTCTGCGCAGGGCGTCGGCTCGGTCCAGGGGAACATGGGCGTATTTTAATTGGGGGTAGGTCATATCAATTGCGGATTAAGGACCTTTTATGGCCAATCCGGTGATCAGGTCACCCGCCTGAGCGCTTGACGGTCCATCCACGCTTTTTCAACTCTTCCGCCAGCTGGTCCCGGTGATCGCCCTGAATTTCAATGACGCCGTTTTTCACCGTACCGCCGGTCCCGCACATTTGCTTGAGTTCTCTGGCCAGATCTTTGATGCCGTCCGGATGGAGCGGCACCCCGGTAACAATCGTCATGCCTTTGCCCTTGCGTCCCTTTGTTTCTCTACTGATCCGGACGACCCCGTCGTTTTTTGAGGAAGCCCGATTCTGCACAATGCGGTTATTTGTTTGGGAGGCTTTCCCCTTTCGGCATGTGCAGGTGGAAACCGGCTTCCCACAATCAGGACACATCCTGCCCTGGGCACTTGAATAGACGAGGCTGGAGTTTTGATTCTTTTTTGTAGGCATGGGCAGATCTCTTGAATGGATGAAACGTGATGCGTGAAACGTAATGCGTAAAGGATATCAAAACTCATGTATTACGATTTACGTCATTGGCTTGACTACTATTATATTCTATCTTCGCCAATAATCAAATTACAAATTTCAGATAATACCGTGCAGATTTATTTCAATGGATTTTTTTTAGGACTTGACACACCGCGCTCAGTTGCCGGATTCCTTTTTTGCCTTAAACTGGCCATAGCTCATCCCCGTAACCTGTCCGTCGTCGTTCCAGTCGAATATCACCCTGAACCAGTGCGCCCGGTGGACAAATATTTGATCGGACAGCCGAAGCAAGACGCTCTGCTGTACCGGTACGAAAAGATAGCCATCAATGATATAGGCAAGCAGGGTAAAGTTGGCATTACTGTATCCGCTGCGTTCGCCGGGGTTGAAGGCCGGCGGTTTGTCCCAGATCCATCGGACCAGATCATACGGCGTATGGGCCTGTTGCGTCTTCTCAAAGTAATCCGGTTGAAAAACGTTTATAGACGAAGACATCGACCGACTGTACCAGACCGAAGCCCGCATCAGCTATGTCTTCGGAGTGTTTGCCCTGATGGCCGTTTTTATCGCCTGGCCGACGGCTTATGTGGTCATGCAAAGATGGCTACAAACCTTTGCTTATCAGGTGGACATCGGCTTCGGAATATGTCTACTGTCAGGCCTCCTTGCCCTGATGATTAAGCTGATCACCGTCAGCTATCATGCGATCAAGACGGCGTTGACCAATCCAGTGGATGCCTTTCCGACAGAATGAAATGGCAGTACGAAGACGGTAAAGCGCTCTTGCAAAACAATGGTTGCATCCTGGAACCTATCTCATTATTTTATTATTTAAGTAATTGCTTAAATAACAAAGAATTTTTTTTATAAAACAGCTGCTACGGAGAACTGATGGCTGATATCAAATGTACACGGCAGTTTGTCGATCCAGCCAAAATCCAGAGCTTGCAGACACAGATCCAGGCCAGCGAGAACGAGCTTGCACCTCTTGCTGATCTCATGCAGGCGGCCGCCAACGAGACCCGGCTCAAAATCCTGTGGCTGCTGACCATCGAGCAGGAACTGTGCCCGTGCGACTTCGCTGATGTACTCGGCATTTCGGTTCCGGCTGTCTCGCAGCAGTTACAGAAACTTCGGGCGCAAGGCCTGGTTTTTCGGCGCCGCGACGGCGTCACGATATACTACGCACTTACTGACACACCGTTCACCACAATTTTGCGCACCCTGTTCGATCAGGAAGCGCCTGTAACCGTCCCCATGCAGGGATGAACTCTGATATGAAATGGAGGACGTTTTGATGCAAAAATCAACACTCACAAATATCGGCGCGGTTGCCACAGCAGGATTAGCTTCGCTGTGTTGCGTCGGTCCACTCGTTCTGACCATGATCGGCGTAGCCGGACTTGGCAGCGCCGGACTGCCGCTTACCATCTTTGAACCGTATCGTCCCTATCTCATGGGGATGACGGCTTTGTTTCTTAGCGTCGGTTTTTACATGGCGTATCGGAAACAGGAAGAAAGCTGCGGTGAGGACGAAGCATGCGCTACACCCCGGTCTCTCAAGATGCGGAAAGTCGGTCTTTGGACGGTCACCGGTCTTACGGGTCTGATGCTTGCCGTGCCGTCTCTGCCGGTGTCGGGCACGTCGTCAGTGGCGACCACCGGCGCCACCGAGGTGGCAGACAGTGATTCGCTGGTGACCACAGTTCTGGCAATCGAAGGCATGACATGAGGGGGCTGCGCATTGACAGTGCAGGGTGCACTGTCAAAAATTGAGGGTGTAAGGTCGGCAGATATCAACCTTGAGGAACAACATGCGGTGGTGAAGCATACACCGGAGACCGTCAAACCAGAACAATTGATCAGAGTGATCGAAGAGGCCGGATTCAAAGCAAAAGAAGAAAATGCACAGAAGGAGGCGGATTGATGTCTGATTGTTGTGCCCCCACAACCGATACAGACTGTTGCGCCACACCGGTTGACGAAGGGACCGCGAGTCCGGTCTGTGCGTCGTGCGGCCAGAAGGGGGAAACGGTGCAGCGCATCACGCCTGAACATCTCCTGAAACAGGATGCGGCCGCTCGATTACAGGAGACGACCTATCGCTTCTGTGCCACACCGACCTGCCATGTGGTGTATTTCTCCATCGAAACCGACCAGTATTTCCATAAAACAGATATGAAGGTGCGTGTCGGATTGAAAGAGACTGAGCATCCTGTCCCCATATGCTATTGCTTCGATTATACCGTGCGTGATGTGGAAAAGGAGATCGACACCACCGGCGCAACGACTATTCCTGATAGAATCCGGGCAGAGATAAAAGCAGACACCTGCCGGTGTGAGGTGGAGAATCCGCAGGGTTCTTGCTGTCTGGGTAATGTCAGTCGGGCCGTGAAGCTGGCAATGGCTGAGACAGAGACCATGGTGCAGATTTGATCACCTACTCTATTCGTATATTTTTAGTCGCCGGTGTGCTCGTGATCTGGTTTCTGGTCCCTGCGTCTGCTCAGATTTACAGCAAGGGCGCACGGACGTAATTTCTGGGCGGGTTCGGTCTCCGGACGTTCCTGCGGATTGTTGAGCGGGGTCGATTGCTACAGGGCGGCGACGAGATTCCTGATCCTTTGAATCGTTCGGTATCGGTGCGTGTCACGCCGGTCGTCACGGTTTACGGTCTCACCCGGTCATTTTCCCTTATCGGGATTGGCCCCTTTCGGAACCGACGATTCGAACGGACGGTCGGCGGATCACGGCTTGTCGATGAAAGCTTCGGGATCGGGGACGTAAGTCTTATAGGTAAATATCGCCTGTATCGAAAGAACGCATTTCAGGCCAGGCGTGTGGACTCTGCGGAAGTGGACGGCGTACCGCTGCGCGTTGTCGAAATGACCGGGGAACCCCGTGATATCATTCTATGTCACCCGTTCTTCTGGCACACGACCTCGTCAAATGTCCTTGATTATCCAAGGTTTATGAGGACCAAGGATGTGAAGATGAAGGACGAAAGGACGAAAGGACGAAGAATTTCTTTTTCTTCTTCTCTTCCTTTCGATTTTTAATCTTCTCTTCCTCTCTTCCTCTCTGTACTCTTTACTCCGTACTCCGTACTCTAAAAGGATTGTCCCCATGCCTTCGAATACATACACGTCCCCAACGATCAAACGGCAAGCAGATGCTGGCTGTCCGGTTACCGGGCTGGGCGCCGTATTTAATCCGTTCGGGGAACCGTATCTGTCCGACCCGTATGCGTTCTACATCCGTGCACGTACGGAAGAGCCTGCTTTCTACAGTCCGGAGATAGATCACTGGCTGATTACCCGTTACGAGGATGTCCGGGCGATATTGCATGATCCGGCGACCTTCTCTTCCAAGATGGCGCAATCGCCGATCAAACCGTGGCCCGAAAAAGCGATGGAGATGTTCAACGCCCGACAATTTGATATCCGACCGTTTCTGAGCAACAACGATCCACCCTCGCATACGCAGGTGCGCCAGTTTTTACGCAATGCGTTTACGCCTGGAAAAATAAAATGGCTTGAACCGGTAGTCCGGGAGACTGTTGTCACCGAGATAGAACGGATAGCCGATTGGGGCAAAGCGGATCTGGTTAAGGAACTGTTTTATGAAACACCGGCCCGTGTGCTCTTCGCCTTCCTCGGTATTCCTGATGGCGAGGTGAACAAAATCAAGGCCTGGTCGAAAGGCCGCGGGTTGCTGACCTGGGGAAACCCGTCCGACGAAGAGATCCTCGCCCTCATGCCCAATTTCATCGAGTATCTTCAATATTGCTTCGACCACGTGGACGCGTTGGAAAAAAACCCGGGAGATGATTATATCAGTGAACTGCTCAAGCAACTCAAAGAAGAAAAAACCGAAGGGGTAACCAAGAGCATGATCGTGCTCGCCCTGTTCGGGTTGCTGATGGCTGGCCATGAAACCACAAGCAATCAGGCATCGAACGGTTTTAGAGCGCTTTTGAAGCACCGGGAAGATTGGGATGCGGTGTGTAAAAGTCCTACCTTGATTCCGAATGCGGTGGAAGAAATGATTCGATATGAGTCAAGTGTCATTTCCTGGCGACGGGTGACCAACAAACCGGTAAAGATCGCTGGTGTAGAAATACCGAAAGACGCCCAACTTCTGGTGATGCTCGCCGCCGCCAACCGGGATGAAGCCCATTTCGAAGACGGAGAACACTTCGATATCCGACGAGCAAATGCCCAACAACATATGTCGTTTGGCCACGGGATCCACTATTGTCTGGGGGCGCCGCTGGCCCGGCTCGAATTGCACATTTTGCTGGAAGAACTGTCCCGATGCCTGCCTACGCTGCGGCTTGTAGAGGGCCAGAGCTACGATTACCTTCCCAATACGACCCATCGCGGACCGAGTTCGCTATGGGTAGCGTGGGATGTAGAATAAATATTCGACTGATTCTGCAAATTGAGCCCCTGAACACATCCCGCTATACATTTTGTGTCCCTACTTGTCATTTTTCCGTTTGAAAATCACCGCCCTCGGCGCTTGTTCAAGATCTGGTCGAAACACATGCAGATGCGGGTCCGGTAAATTGTAATTTACATTCAGTAAATCCGGCGCTTCCAACTCTATCTTTTCGTAGTGCGGCGTCAAAATTTCATCGTAGAACCTTCGCATCCAATAGGTCGGCATCGTGGCGAACGTCTGATGGGGCTTAAGATATATCCAATCCGCTGTCAGGGTATCGGATTTTATAGAAACCGGTTCCAGTTTTAAATCGATATAAAAATCCAGCATCAGGGCGGTGTTGTCCGTCGCGATAGACTCGCCCGTCTGGGCGTATTGTTCCAGATACCGGATCACTTCTTCCGTCGGTCCGCGGTAGGGCATGGTGACTTCGTGGAGGTAATCAAAATAAGGTGTTTTGATTTGCGCGGCGTCGGCCAGACTTGTGTCGGCTTTGGCCAGATAGGACACAAGGCGCGTCTGAATCTGCTCCGAGTTACGACCTACTACGCGGGACAAGACCCCTGGTGGGATAGTCGCACGCATCACTTTTTCCAGATCCTGAAATGAAAACGGTATCGCACGGGCGATAACGAAGGGGACGGCATGCAACAAATTGGACCCGATCATCATCACGACCACGAAAGTGACCGGAATTCGGGCGCGGTGCCACAATGTTGTAATAAACATCGCTGCAATAATGGTCCACAGTGGAATAAAGCCGATGATATACCGAAAGCTGTCAAGAGGTGAGGCGATCGACATGCCGATCAGGGAGCCGAAGGCCAGGACCAGCAGCAATTGCCCTGCGGATGACGGCAGTGCAGCGTTTTGCCACATACGATATACCCAAAAAACAGTGGTGATCCCCAGGATACCACCCAGGATTGCTAACACCGTCATGGGATGATTCGGCATGGCAACGAAGATCCGAAACCAGACTATCGTGAAGGGAATCATTAAAAATAACAAAGATTCCATCTTGCGTCCTTTTCGCCATAGGACGAATAACAAGACGATGGGGATCCAGGCAAACGGCAGGATAAACGTATTCAGATCGACCAGATAATGCCCGAAATATTTGAATGGATTAGCTATATTCCATTCAGCATGCGTCGCCCTTCGATTAACCAGGTCCGCATAGATGAACCATGGAAAGGTCATCAAAAAAACGGCCCCATAGGTAAAGGCCAGAGGTTTCCACTTTATACAAGACCGACCAAACGCCAGATACCAGATGGAAAAGGCGAACATAAACCCTGCAAACGGCGCTGGATTACTGTAAAACAGGCCCACCATCGCCCCGGTAAAATGCAAAAAGCCAGTCTTTTTCCCCTCCTGAAGGTCCAGACAGGCGTATATGCCCCAGACGACGCAAAAACATAGGATGGCATAATACCTGCATTGCCGTATATGCAATAAATACGGGACGATAGAAAGTAATATAAGGACGGTTACCCGAGCGACGTTGGTTCCACCCAGACGTCTGGCCGTCACATACAGTAAAGGCAGATAACACAATGAGATCAGTAGAAATGGTAGGCGGGCGGTAACAGGTGTGGCGCCGAACAGGTGAAAAGAGAGCGCCGTAATATAAAATTGCAACCAGGGATGTTCGACCCACATCAGATCCTCATTATAATACGTATTGGGATCGGGTATAAAGTGCGTCCCGTCATGTGGTACGGGTAACCCGTTGGCCAGAATCCCTTTGGCGATAAAAGCGGTTTGTGCCTCATCATACCACAAGGAGACATGATCGAGGCCTATCACTGCCGGTATAACGGCGAGAACGCATAAAATGAGAAAGATGACGTGGCCGGGATCTTCACGGCACTGTTGGACAAACGGAGTTAATATATTCATAAGAATAGGGCGTATTTCATTGTAGCCTGTCTGATCACGAGTATCGCAATATACCCGAGAATACAGGCGACAGGCAAGTGATAATTTGAGATCTTGAGAATCAGGATACCCCGAAGATACTTCTTGACGTATCCCCGAGCTTCCGCTTGTTTCTTTTTATCCTTTATCAAGCTGAATCGTGTTCATTATAACCGGGCAGCGTTCACGATGCCTTTCACCCAAATTCATGTAAAAAGGTTCCTATGTCTGAATCAACAACCCAGGAAAGCGGCAGCCGGTTTCAACTGGAAACGGAGCTGGCCCGTGATCTCAAACTAACGGCTTCGACCACCATTATCGTGGGCGGCGTCATCGGTTCCGGTATTTTTGGCTCCCCATCAGGGATCGCTCAAGCGCTGGGCTCCCCCAGCCTTTTCCTGATGGTCTGGGTCCTCGGCGGTCTCCTCTCCTTTTCCGGTGCGCTGTGTCTTGCCGAGTTGGGTGCTATGATGCCTCGCAGCGGGGGGATGGTGGTCTATCTCAGAGAGGCATATCCACCGATTGTGGCCTACCTTTATGGCTGGACAGAATCCATTTTCGTGCAACCCGGGTCTCTGGCAGCCATTGCCATGATATGCATCAGCTATCTTGGTTATTTTTTCCCTGCTGTTTCTTTAGAAAATGTGGTCATCGATATCGGCGTCCAGCAGATATCGACCCAGCACCTGGCTGTTTTCGTGATCCTCATTTTATTAGGTACGATCAATTTTGTAGGGGTGCGCTTCGGCGGCTTGATATCCAATGTGTCCACGTTTGCCAAGGTAGGCGCGCTGGCCGCGCTGGTTGTCCTGGCCGCCACCGTTGGCGGCTCCTGGGATCATTTTTCCATGCCGTCGGCATCGGCCGGAGAGATCAATCTGTTCGGCGCCCTGGGTGTCGCGATGATCGGGACGCTGTTTTCGTATAACGGCTGGTACAATACCAATAACGTGGCCGGTGAGGTGAAGGACCCAAGACGAACGTTGCCTTTGGCGATTATTATCGGTCTCGGCCTCTGTATTTTCGTGTACCTGGCTGTCAACTGGGCGTATTTATATGTGATGAACATCGATGAAATCGCCGCCTCCGAACGAATTGCCGCAGATGTGGCGGAACGGTTGATCGGCCCGACGGGTGGCGCGCTCATCTCCCTGGCTGTTATGATTTCTACATTCGGGACGATAAACGCCGGTATGGTTTATATCCCCCGGATCACCTACGGCATGGCCAAAGAAGGATTATTCTTCAAACAGTTCGCCTACGTTCATCCCAGATACCGCACCCCATCGAAGACCATCGTCCTGTTGACGGTCTTGAGTATATTCTGGACTATCCTGGGAGATTTTGAAGCCATTATCGGTGCTATTCTGTACGTGCTGTATATCTTCTACATCTTGAGTATTATCGCTCTATTCATCTTGCGTCGTAAACGCCCCGATGCGGTCCGGCCTTTCAAGGTCTGGGGATATCCCATTACACCGCTTTTCTTTCTGCTCGTGGCCTCTGGATATGTCATATCCGTTCTGCTGTTCAATTTCGGTCAATCCTGGCCCGGTCTGGCTGTCTTTGTCGTGGGTCTGCCTGTGTATTGGATCTGGTTCAGAGGGAAGAGCAGGTAGGTCAGAACGCCCTCAATCAACAAACACCGAAGGGCTCGCATCGTGTCCAAACGACACATGCCATCATCAAGGACCGTGTACATGACTCTTACAACAGAAGAAACATTCATGTTCGATCTGGAAGGCTATCTGGTGGTCAAAAATGTACTCTGTAAGAACGAAGTGGATGAGCTGAATAACCTGGCGGACGAGGCGTTTCCGGGAGCATATGATGAAAGCAACTTTCGTCGTACAAGCTGGATATCGAAATGGGGACCGAAATTCCAAGCTTTGATCGACCGTCCAAGGATCATACCATATTTGATCGGCCTTTTAGGGCAACAATTCCGTATCGACCATGACTATTGTATCTTTATGCGTAAAGGCGGCAAAGCGGGCCGGCTGCATGGCGGGCCTCGCATGCAACTTGGCAGCGGTTCTCCGGGAGATCACTGGTACGCCTATCATGACGGGATCATTCGAAACGGCCTGACAGTGTTTACCTATTGCCTCAATCCTGTAAAATCCGGTGATGGAGGATTCTGTTGTATTCCGGGTACACATAAGACCAACTGCCTCAAAAATTTACCTGCTGATGTGAGAATGTTTGATCGCGCTGCTCATTATGTGGTCCAGCCTGAAGTCGAAGCCGGGGATGTGATCATTTTTACGGAGGCCCTGGTTCACGGCACCATGCCCTGGACAGCCGATTATGAACGGCGGGCGCTGCTTTACAAATACAGTCCGGGGCACTCTTCCTGGTCGGGCAGCTATTACAATCCGGATGAGTATACCGATGTATCGGATCAACTGCGGCGCATCATGACTCCGCCGTCGATCGGTGAGCGGGAGAAAAGCGTGGTAGAGATGTGAAAAGAAGGAAGGATGATGGGAGGATGTTTACGCCAACAGGGTCTGCATTTTTTTTATCAATTCAGCCATGCCGTAGGGTTTTTGAATGAAATCGGTGCCACCTGCTTCAAGCAATTGCCGGGACAGAATTTGTTCGCCATACCCGCTGAGCAGAAGAACCGGGATATCATCTCGTATTTTTCGTAGTTCCCAGAAGGCATCATCCCCATTAAGTCTCGGCATCGTAATGTCCAGCAAAACGAGTACAATATCCTTATAGTGATTGCCGAACACTTCAATGGATTCTAAACCGTCCATGGCGGTGAGTACGGTAAAGCCCATTTTTTCCATCATAATACGGGTCATGACCAGCATACTCTCTTCGTCATCAACCACAAGTACCGTACCCCAAGATGTCCATGAAGGTTCCTGGATCAGTTCATCCTGCTCTATCGACACATCCCCTTCAGTTGCAGGGAACAACACACGGATGGTACTGCCCTTCTGGGGTTCACTGTCTATAATAATCGCTCCGCGATGGCTGCGTACAAGACCAAGGACAGCGGCAAGACCAAGTCCGCGTCCCAGGAATTTGGTGGTGTAAAACGGATCAAAGAGCACCTGACGGGTCGCTTCATCCATCCCTATACCGGTATCTGATATCTCGATATAGGCGTAAAGTCCATCCGGCAGTTCATCATCGACATACGTATTCCGGAGATATTCCTCGTCACATTCCACGGCGCCGGTAGATATCGCAACGACGCCTTCCTGATCTCCAATGGCTTCGGATGCGTTGGTAACCAGATTGATCACCACCTGATGTATCTGACTGGGATCACCGTCAATCACAGGCGACACGGATGCCGGCCTGTATTGCAAGTGGACCTGTTTGGATACCGAGACTTCAAGGAAATCCCGTATATCTGTGAGTATAGCATTGAGAGAGCACGGTTCAGTTACAAACCTGCCTTTGCCGGCATAGGTCAGCATTTGCCGACATAGCCCGGCAGCCCGATGCGCCGATCTGATGATTCGCTGTACATTATCGTATAGCCTGGAATCCGGTGATATCTGGTTTTTAATCAATTCAGCATGTCCAAGCATAACCGTCAACAGGTTATTGAAATCGTGTGCGATACCTCCTGCCAACACCCCCAGACTTTCGAGTTTCTGGGCGTATTGCAATTGTGCCTCCAGCCGTCTGCTTTCCGTTATATCAATGGAGTTTCCCACCACATAATTAATGGCGCCGGAATGATCAAAGGCCGGACTTAAAAACCGTTTAATATACCGATTACCATCATGATGCATCGGAAACGACTCCTCAATTTCAACAGTAACCTGCCCATCTAAACACCGTTTTATCGCATCATGACGCTGCTCTGCTATGGCCATTGATAAATTCCGCTTCCGGCAATAATCGAAATCGGTTCTACCGATGAGCCATTGGCGCATTTCAGGCGATTTTACGGAAGGCTTATTGAGATAACAATACCGGCCATCCACATCGTACACACCGATCTGTATCGGCATGGAATCAAGAACCAGCTGATAAAATTCAAGCGTGTTGTCCGAGCCGTTCAGGTAGGAGGTTAATTCGGCACGATCCTGTTGCCTGTCAGTCAGTATACCGGGCAAACGGTCAAGTTCTTCAACCGTCAGATAATCATCCGCCCCGGCTTTCATCCACTCGACCGCCTGTCGCGTGTCGTCAGAGCCCCGAATAACGATAATGGACATGGTTTCGGATGTGGCGTGACAAATGGGAAAGATCGACCTGGTATCCCACTGCTGGAGCGTACTGGAAATGAGAACGGCATCAGGTGGTCTTTGTTCGATATGACGTACAAATTGCTCATACACACACCTGATGAAAAGAGGCAATACAGCGGGTCTTTTTGAAGAGTTGTTCCAGATGACTCAGCGTTTCAGAAGATTCATCAAGAATCAGAATATGAAGAGGATTATTTACGTGACACACCTGTCACATCCATTAATTTACCGTGGCGCATCCGTCTTTCGGATTTATTTAGATTACACGCATTTCTAAAGATGGGTGGCTAAGCAAGGCCGAAATATAAGCCATATTCGAAAACAATCAAGGTGTTTCCAGGACCAGTGCGAGTTTACCGGTCTATCTCCCTTTCCTGGAGATCTTCTCAAACGTCTGTCTCGCCGTTTCGCGTAAAAGCGGGCTATCATGGGTCAAACATTGTTCTACGGTCTCGTAGAAGGTATTCAGATGCAACAGACCGATGGTATACATAGCACACGATTTCAAATAAGTATCCTCATCACCCAATAAGGCACGAAGAGCATCTTCGGGTCCATCCATCATCGAGCCTGTGGTCTGATCGGCGAGCCGCAGCCGTTCGTCCTGACTGACTTCCCGATCCAGGAGCGGCACCAGAGCCGCACGAAGATTCGGCTTCAGGATGTTGTCCAGGAATTCGAGGGCATTATCCTGCACGGTGTGATTACCGGACTGAAAACCGATCAGGGTGCTCAATAGATCGTGCCGCGGATATTGGAGCGCCATAAGCCGAAAGATGCGTTCCAGCCGCTGTTTCATGTCTTCATGAAGAGCCGGTATGATCGACTCCTCCTTATCGACCAACGGCTCAAGGACATGCAACATCTGGTAACATCGATATTGCCCCGTAATTTCGGCCAGAAAAACCGTTTCGACTGTATCGGTGTTCAGATTAAATTCCGGGTGCCTCTGGTGGAGCGTGTTCAACGACGTAATTACCTCCATACGTATAATCGTGTCTGCTTGCAGCAAACATTCACTTAATGCCTTAGCCGCCGTTGCGGTGTCGATGGACAGCAATGCGCGAGGAATTTCACGGCGGACCTCGACAGAGATGCTTTTGTCCTGTAAATGCGAGAGCAGGGCATCAACGACAGTCTCCCCAAACGCGCTTAAGGTTTCGATCGCTTCAGATGCCAGGTCCTCATCACGCATATGTTCCAATACCTGGGGCAGCAGCCGGTGCTTTTCCAGCTGACCGACGGTCCTCAAGGTCTGTCGCCTCACATCCCGGTCCTCATCTTGAAGCAATTGCGCGAGCTGGTCATCGAAATGATCCGGCAAAATAGCGATCAGCCGTGCCGCCTCCATGCGGGTTTCTTGGCCATCGGGGCCATCCTGGCGAACCATGGTGCCAAGGATAATCTGTGCGGTCACAATACTCTGTGTTTTCCCGGGCGCGGCCAGATAGGTCACCATGGCAGATTGCACGGAAAAATTGGGAAAATCACCCAACTCCCGGATACGTTGCAAAGGATCTATATGCGCATGGTGGGCCAGATATAGCATCGCTTCGGTACGCACACCGATATCTTCATCCTTCAGCAGGGCATCCACCTGCGGGCGGACGGCCACATCGCCTGCTGCATTGAGAATTACCAGCGCCTTCTGACGGACCGCTGGCGCAGAATGCGCCAACAGATCCCGAACCACCGGATGGATGGCGGTATGCTGCTCGAGATCGAATAGTTCGAGGGCGTACAGAATTTCTCTCGCATCACCGGCGCTGAGGCGAGCCCTCAATACATCGATGGTCGACCGTTCCAGAGTCGTTACGGTGGTGCGTTCGGCATCGAGTCGATATTGCTGGATATTATCGCTCAACATATGAACGTAATGCCGTTTGGCTACAATCACCACGAAAATCCAGACCACCAGAAGCAACAGCGCCAGCCAGCTCAGCTGCATGGCGGAGAAGGCCATAAAAGAGGCGAACACAAGCACGATGACGCCACCAAAACCATCCCCCAATCGCCAGACAACTGTATCTATAAACGGTTTAACCTGCATCTTGATCCGGGTCGGTACCGGCAGATACAGCATCTCTACAGTTGAACGATCGATCGAATACCGAATGACATTGTCCGCTCCGCGTAAGAATATGACGGAAGCCAGGGTTCCAAAGATCAGAACTCCGGCCGCCCCGAATACGAGCGAGATCGGTAAGACCATGAGGCCCACGCCAAGACCTAATTGTTTTAACAAGCGAGAAGTTAAAAGCAGTTGGACAAGCAGCGAAATGATCCCCGTAATGCCGTAGAACATACCGAAAAATGAAGCCAGATCATTTTTCTGCGGCATGAACTCTTTGGCAATGGCTTTGAACTGCCAGCCGACCAGCGCCGTGACGACAGAGGCCAGACAAATAACCCCTGCAATCGCCAGAAGGTAGGTTGAGCCCCAGATCAGGCGCATGCTTTCAACAAGGTTCTTCGGACTTTTTTCGTCTTCGGTACTTTCTGAATCGATATGATGAGATGGGTCGCCCGTCTCACTACGGCGATGCCAGAGCACATGCACCAGGCCACTGCAAATTACCATGCACAAGGCCGTGATTAGCAGCAGGCTTTCAGTACCGAACCGACCGGCGACCACCGTAGAAAAGAAGCCTCCGATAATCCCGCCGGCAATCGCCCCGCTTCCAAGCATACCGACCAGCCGTTTGATTTCCCGTGTGGTAAACAGATAATTGGCCAGAGTCCATACCTGGGTAGTAGCCAGCACGCCCAACATGCCGATCCACACGTAAAACACCGGATACAACCAGGGTCGCGGGTGATAGTGCACCAACCACCAGAAACCGACCATGGCCACGGCAAACAGCCAGAGACTGCCTACGATAAGCGTATATAAGCTGGTTCTACGGGAAATCCGTATATAGACCGCCATCACCATGCCGATAATGACGGCAATCGTCATGTCTACATACGGCAAATGAACTGCGTCGAAACGATCAAGGAAGAGCACGTCACGGGCGACCTTGGCCATCATGAAGCTGGAAATGACAAAAAAGAGATATAGGACGAGGGGCAATCCGCGAAGCAGATCACCCTGGCGTAAATGGAGGAGCCGTTCTATGAGATGGATCATGGGAGGATGTTGGTGAGGGGCGTTAAGGCGACAGGGCGTCAAGGTAAAGAACCATCAGAGCAATCAAGTATCAGAGCGCCAAAGATCACATGACGCCTCGTTAACCTGTCGCCTTAACGCCGCCTGTCTACCACGTAAACAGCACCGCATCTTCACCCTTTTCGTCGATCAAGGTTTGAATATGAATAATCAGCTTTTGACGGCGCTTCAACAGGGATTCAATTTCGTACGGCCTAAGATAGGGTTTCAACACGTCGGTAACGGCCGCATCCTCCACGGTCTGAAGCTTCGACCAGACGGTTCGTTCACATTGAGTAAGTCGCGATACATCCTTAAGGTCGTCGAACAATCGAAAAGCGCGTGTGTGATCGATCATCCAGATGCCCCAGGCATTGTCGATAATAACATTACCGCTGTTCCGGTCATCATTGAACACCAGATTGTCGAACAGGTCGATCATCTGCCATTCCTTGTTAAAACGTATTCGATCCACCGGGGCGATGCGATCTTTGCGGCGATTTTTCTCCGTCATGGCATGCTCGATCCAGATCTGGAGCGTCCCTTCATCTCTCTTGATTTTACGCAGCACTGCAGGGGGGACATTATAAAAGCCCAGCAGCTGACTGAGTTCATAGGCCGCGCATTCAAAGATGCTGTCATCCCGGAAGTCCAAAAAAATACGGCCGCCAAGTTCGGTACGTCCTTTTTCTATATGCACATTCCGAAAGATCGCATGCATCCTGACGCCGTCTTTTTCCAGCAGGACCTTCTGCGGCTTGGTGACCCCTTCTCCGATATCTTCCATGGAGATCACCTCTGCCGTACGCATTAAATCAATCATCGTTTCATGGTCCTGAAACGGCAAAGGTTGACCAGAAGGACCCCACCAGATCGATTGTGAAGTCCGTGTGGCGGCCTGCGGCTGAGCTTCTTGGGCCTCGGCGTCGCCTTGGGGCTCGACCAATACAATACGGTCATCTCGATATATAGCCGCAACAACGCCATCCTTGATTTCCAGAGCGGACGGGTGGCCCCGGTAATACGATTTCGACATACCGGTATCGATGAGAAAAACACTGTTGTCGAAACGGACATGGATACGATGGTCACTGGTCGGCGAATGACCCACCACAAATCGTACCGGGCCGTAAGCCTCTCGGATAGCGGCGATCTGTTTTATCCCTTCCTCTTCCGTCCATTTCTCAAAATTACGGGACCATAATGGCCCATCCGGACGTATGCTCATCCAGGCCGTAAACCCGAGCAGGGCGTTGGCGGCTTCCACATGTTGCTGCTGCGCTTCGGTAAGGGTATCCATAGACTTGAGGCGTTTGCGTTCTGTTCTGGCTGCCGCTATTGTTTCGTCAAAGTTAAAAAAAGGCAGGATGACTCCGGCCTCGACGAGAGTCTGCCTGCTCTTGTCAAACAGGGCGATTTCGGCGGCAATGGTGTGATTCAAGTCATCAATAGACAATTTGGCCATGTCAGGTGATAGAGAAGCATGATGGAAGATATAGTCATCGATACGCACAAAAGCCGGCCTGCTGCGGAGCCAGGCGCCATATTTTCCATCCGGGGCTAACGCCTCGGCACGTTCTATATAGCCGCGCAGGTGGATGCCCATCCATCTTTCTTTATCTTCAGGCGTGAAGGCTGCCACCGGTTTCCCCAATGCCTCGCCTCGTTTTATCCGCCAGTCCATATACGTTTGATAGGCCGCCTCACGACACGTATTAGATTGTTCTTCCGCGAACGGTGCATAGTTGACTACGTACCGTAGATCGCTGTAAAAATTCATCACCTCATGGTTACCCAATACGAATTCGACCCGCCCGCCCCGGGCTGGCGCCTGGGTCTCCAGGGCCATATACAGGTCCATCACCTCACGGCCTTTTAACCCCCGGTCCAGAACATCACCGAGTTGAACCAGAACCGTTTTCCCGCCTATCCATTGATTCCGTGCGTCTACAACGTCGGCTTTTCTGAGGATCGACACCAGGGCGTCCACATCGCCGTGTACATCGCCGATGGCCACAACACGGGCGTGTTCCTGGGATATCGCGGGACTCGCCAGAATGGATAACGCGATCAGACAGCCTATCCACTGCCTGATTATACCGAATATAGGATGTAGTCCATGCATGTTCGGATTCTCCTTGTAGTCAAGATATTGATCATGCAGTTATGTTCAGGATGGGATTTCCTTTGAATTTAATAGATTCTAAATATAATATCAAGGATGGATGTGGAAAAGCATAAGATGTAGCGGAGCGTAATCATCGAATTAGAGTACAGAATGCAGCCTACAAAGTAGGCAACTATGAACATCAGGTCTATCCCGGGAATTAAACGAGTGTGCCGGCTTATACGAATTTATAATTTACTTGACAACCCTAAATTCAAACAGATAATTTCATCTGTTCATGTTGGCAACCAAAAAAATTTCACCATTACGCAAGTATGCCGTCATCGGCATAGACAATTTTTAATCTGACTTGTACTATGCACAAACCTTCTGCATGATTCCCATATAACATGGTTCGAACCTGGCAAACCTATCCTACCGAATGTCGTATTTTCCTGACTGTCTGGATTGTATATCTCTTTCATTTAGCACCTGTTACGGGGTTCAATGAAAATCGCTATCTCGATTTAGTCCGAAGTATCGTCGATGAAGGCCGATTCGAAATCGATACCTATCATTACAATACACTGGATAAATCATATCGTGATGGCCATTATTACGCTGGTGCAGCGCCGGGCCCGGCATTGCTCGCTATTCCAGCCTATGTGTTGTTCCGTTCCATCGCCTTATTTTTTCCAGATGATTTGTTCTCTCAATACGACAAAGCATCCTATCTTCGGGGTTATTTGCAGAGCCGGGAGGCATCCGACGATTTTATTCAAAACTACCCGTTCGGTCGTTTTATGCTCTCCCATTTTTTTATTACCGGTCTGACCTGCAGTATACTGACAGCACTTGTCGCCGTGCTTATCTACCGGTTTTCCGCGCTGTTCATCGGCGGGAACAGGTGGCCGGTTATCATCGCGTTGACGTACGCTTTCGGCACCCTCAGTTTTTACTATTCCATCCGCCTTTACGCTCATTTGCCTGCCGCAAATTTCGCCTTCTTAGGATTTGCCGTACTGGCATTCAAACGAATAACGCAGGCCCCCATCCGCTCTTGGCCTACCTTCGGATCGGGTTTTTGCGTCGGGATGGCCATATTAACGGATTATGCCATCGCCCCCGTGGCCGCTTGTCTTGGTCTATATACCGTATGGTTAATTCGCGATAGACGCCTATTATACGGGCTTATGGGCGGATTCATACCTGTCGCGCTGCTATTTATTTATCATACCATATGCTTTGGCGGCCCTTTCACCACTGCCTATGCGTATCCGAACGGCCCCATTGATGACGGCATACATAAATATTATGATGAAAATTTCCATGGATTTTCACTACCGCCTTTAAATCAAATATGGGGCTTGACGTTTGGTACGTTTCGGGGCGTTTTCTGGTATATACCTGTTGCGTTCCCCTGTCTGATCGGTTTATATATGGCCTTCCGTCAGCATAAGGCCTTCCTCCCAGAATGGGTTTTGATCTGTGGTGTGCTATGCACCCAATTCTTATTCAATGCTACCATGCATACCAACTACTGGATCGGGGGATGGGAATTCGGACCGCGTTTTCTGACCCCTGTGATCCCTTTTCTTATCCTGCCGCTTGTTTTTGTTGTCCATGGCCGGCTCCAGGCGACGGCCGTATCCATCCTGATCGCTGTCTCTATATTGATCAATTGGGCGGGCGCCATATACGGCCCTTCTAATTCCATCTTCGGCGTTTTAACCCTATTTTTACTTTCGGGACCCTCTACGCCTCTATATCTTTTTATCTCGGATTACATACAGTCATATACAAGTTGGTCTATAAGTATATCCCCTTATGGAAGTTTTCTGATGTTGGGCGTCTTGATTTACGTACTCTGGCGATATTCGCCTCTGCCTGTAAAGGAATAATCCTGTGCCACGCGTTTCGGTTGTTATGCCGGCATACAACGCTGAGAAAACATTAAAACAAACCGTAGAAGCCATTACACCGGGCGTGGTGGATGAAATCATTTTAGTAGACGATGCCAGCCAGGACAATACGGTCGAGGTCGCCAGAGAGCTTGGTCTACACGTGGTCGTCCATCCTGATAATCGTGGTTATGGCGGCAATCAGAAAACGTGTTATCGGACGGCTTTGGAACGAGGGGCGGATATTATCGTGATGATCCATCCCGATTTTCAGTATGATCCGCGCCGGGCAGGGGATATGGTACAACCGATCAAGGATGGCAAGGCGGACGCCGTATTGGGATCACGGTTCTTAAACCATAGATTCTATAATCCACATATGCCCATATGGCGTAATATAGGTAATGTATTTTTATCTATGCTGGAGAATCTGGTATTTTCAACGAATCTGTCGGAGTTCCACACCGGATATAAAGCCTATCACCGTCGCGTATTGGAGCAGATTCCTTTTCATCTGAATTCTGATGATTTCGTGTTCGATCAGGAAACCAACGCTCAGATGATCGCCATGGGCTTTACGATTACCGAGGTGGCGGTTGAAACCCGGTATTTTGAGGACGCCTCTTCAATCAGTTTTATGAGAAGCGTGAAATATGGCCTCAAAACGTTGGAGACCATGGGAAAGTTCCTTTGCCAACGTTTTAAGATCAAGCGATTTCCTATGTTTACGCCTAAAGATGTAGACTGAAAAACAGTCAACCGATCAAACCAATCCCTTCTCCTTCCACTCCCTCGTCACTTCATCAAATCGGTCTTCTGCATGGGTGGTACCAGACCATTCAATCACCTCTTTTAATCCATCTTCAAGCGCAGTTTGAGGGACAAAACCTAATAAGTCATGCAGTTTATTGTTATCCGCTGTGCAATGCCGAACATCACCTTTTCGAAATTTCATGGTAATATCCGGTTTGATATCTTTTCCTAAGAACTCTGATGTGCGTTCTGCAAGATCTCGTATCGAGGAAGGTGTCCCACTACCTACATTGAACGTCTCGTAATTAGCTTTCTCCTGTTCCATTGCAATCATGTTGACCCGAACAATATCATGGATGGAGATCAGGTCACGCGTTTGGAGACCATCCTCAAAAATGATCGGTCTATGGTTGTTTTTCAGCCGACTGATAAAAATCGCCAGTACGCCATTATATGGATTTGAAAGCGATTGCCGGGGGCCGTATGCATTAAAATATCGAAGGGATACGGCAGGAATATCATAGGTGCGGCCGATCATGAGCACCATATCCTCCTGATCCTTCTTCGTTTGCGCATAGATGGAATTAGGATATTGATAGGCAGATTCCGGGGTCGTTATAGGTTTAATATCAGCCTGACATTCAGGGCAATGCTGTTCCCAATTTCCCCCAGTTGTCTGTTCTTCTGTACGAAGCACAGGTCTGACCGGACCGCAATGCTCGCATTGATAAAGACCTTCACCATAACTGCTCATAGAGGCGGCTATAATAATTTTTTGTACTTTGTGTTTATGGTTTGCAAGTATATCGAGCAGATTGGCCGTACCGCCGACATTGACATCCATATATTTTTTAATTTCATACTGCGATTGCCCGACCCCTACGGCTGCCGCTTTATGGAAAATAACCTCTGCTTCATCTACCACCTGATGGAAGGCATCATAATCACGAACATCCCCCTGAACAAAACGAGCATCCGTATTTAAATAATCAGGAGGGTGACCATCCGGATGAATCTGCATATCCAAATTATCGAAAATAGTGACGTCATGTCCCCGGCGAATCAGTTCATCGACGATAAACGAGCCTATAAAACCAGCGCCCCCGGTTACCAGAATGTTCATATTTATATTTCCTTTTACAAATGGTGGTGTATTACACGGGTAATTTCCACGTTAAATCAAAACCTGCAACGGATAAAACCTGCAAGGCCTCTTCCCAAAATTGCCCCACATTTTTTACGCCATGTGAATCATCACCCGGTACAACCGCAATACCCATTTTACGGGCTTCCTCAAGAATTGGCCGGGAGATATACGGTTCCTGATGGCCCTTTAATAACGCACGAAGGTTAAGATCCATGATCAAGCCCCGCTCTTTGATGGCCTTCAGATTCCGCTGAATACGCGGCCAGATATCCGGTTTGACAAGCCGCTTGCGGTAGTCCGGATCAAATATCCGGATCAAATCAAAATGGCCGACCACGGCAGGGGCGAAGGTAGTAATTAATTCGTACTGTCTATCAAAATAGGCGGCATACAGGGCATCCATACCGCCGAATACATCAGCTGCTTTCCGGTAATCCGCCGGTGTGGAATCGATCAGCATATCCTGCACATGATGCAGGGAGCCGACGATATAGTCCGGCTTCAATGTATCCAGCAGGTGTTGCAACCAGAGTTGGTAGCCTTCAAACGCTTCCGTTTCGAATCCTACAAAGAGCGTAATCTCCGACGCATATTTCTCCTGGAGTTGGCGGGCGGTAGCGATATACTCGGTAAAACGAGTATGTTGATCCTTCGCGCTCAACCCGGCTTCAGCCTCTTCCGGGTAGCCGTGCTCAACCCGGTCAGGTGTCATATGCTCTGTAAGGCCGACCCAGCTATATCCCTGAGCTATATAGGCTTTGACAATATCTTCGAGCGTATCCTCCGCATGGCCACAAAATTGCCCACTGTGACCGCCGTGTATGGAAACGCGGAGGGGGGAAGCGGGCATAGACCTCATGACAGTCCTGCTGCCTTCCAGGCCGTATGCATCGCCTCCGCCGTCACCTTAAGCGCTTCTTCGGACGGCATCTCATTAACGCGCTTGCTGAACGGTTCGGCAGTCACGGGACCATCGTAACCAATCGTAATCAGTATCTTCAAAAAGGCGGCGATGTCGAGCACACCGGTTTCTCCGGGCAGGCAGCGGGTGTTATCAATTTGTTCATCAACCGGAATACCGGCCGGCGCATCGTTGACATGGACGTTGACAATATCCACACTTCTTAAATTTTTTAACGCGGCCGTAGTACCGTGCGCGGTATACCAATGCCAGAGGTCCAGCAACAGGCCGACATTCGTGCCCAGGTCAGCACACAAGCCCAGCATGCCTTCCATGGTATATACGAACTCATGCTTCTTATCAATCCGGAGGGTCTTCGGACCGATGAATTCCAATCCCAGACGACAATCATAGTCCTGAAGCGTCTCCGCTATGGGCTTCAACCGTTTTACATGGAATTTATAATTTTCCTTGAACGGCAGATCGTTCGAGAACGGCATCACGACGACCGTGGTACGATGGGCGCCGATCTCCTGCGCTAAAGAAGCATTGTGGCGCAACTGACTCAGGTCTTCCTGCCACTTTCCCTCATCCCCACCATGCCAGTCTACCGGCAAGCCCCAGTTACCGGGTCGGCGCCGGGCGCTGGTAAAAAGATCCTTGATCTCATCTATAGAGGCGGCTTTGACCATCTCGGCGGCTTCGGTAATATTCAGATCTACGCCGGGGAAACCGTATGTCTGCGCCATCTCCAGCGCTTGAGGCAGCGATGCCCGGATGCCGATCATGCCGGGGTTCAAGTTCATGAACATGGACTGCTCCTTAAGTGGTTGAAACGCGGATCATTTTTTATAAGCAGGGGTAAACGAGGTGTCGCACTGTATTAGGGAGATATCGAAAACAAAAAACTACGAAGCTACGATACGGTGAACAGCATCATTTCGTAGCTTCGTAGCTTCAAGGCATATCTCAACCTACCCAACAACGACCCGATGGTAGCGTTTTTTGCCAGCTCTTAGCAGGATAGTGCCGTCGTCAAGATGATCGGTGTTGATCATCAGGTTGATATCAGGCACCCGTTCGCCATTGACGGACGCGCCGCCCTGCTGAATCAATCGGCGCACTTCACTTTTTGTATTACCCAGGTTTGCTTCGACAAACAGCTCGATGACATTAATCCCTTCTTTCAGGCGCACCGGATCTACTTCGGTTGTCGGCAGATTGTCTGCCCCATTCGATGCACCGGTGAACGCGCTTTGAGCGGCTTGCTGTGCGTTTTTCGCTTCTTCTTCGCCATGTGTAATCTTGGTCGCTTCATAAGCCAGGATCGCTTTGGCCTGACGGATATCGGCCCCCTGAAGTGACGCCAGTTTCTGAATCTCATCCATCGGCAGAAAGGTAAACAATGAGAGAAAACGCCCTACATCCCGGTCATCTGTATTGACCCAGAACTGATAGTAATCATAAGGCGATGACATGCCCGCGCTGAGCCAAATAGCACCCTGGGCCGTTTTGCCCATTTTCTTTCCATCTGACGTGGTAATAAGCGGCGCGGTGATCGCCTGGACCAATGCTCGATCCTTACGGCGAATCAGGTCAACCCCGGCGAGAATATTGCCCCACTGATCATCCCCGCCCAACTGCATGGTACAACCATAGTTACGGTAGAGCATCAGGAAGTCGTATGACTGGAGAATCTGGTAGTTGAACTCCTGGAAGGTCAGTCCCGTTTCCATGCGCGTCTTGTACGCTTCGGCCGTGAGCATGCGGTTGACACTGAAATGGGTGCCTATTTCCCTGAGAAAATCGATATAGTTCAATTGTCTCAGCCATTCCGCGTTGTTGACCATGAGCGTGGCGCCGCTCTCAAAATCCAGAAAATTGCCCAATTGTCTTTTAATCCAGGCTATATTATCGTCGATGGCCTCGGTAGTGAGCATGGGCCGTAGTTCATCTTTGCCGGTCGGATCAGCGATCATAGCCGTACCGCCGCCTACCAGCGCAATCGGCTTGTGGCCACATCGCTCTATATTGGCAAGCATCATGATCGGTACCAGATTGCCGACATGCAAACTGCGTGCGGTCGGGTCAAAACCGATATAGCAGGTTACCGTTTCCGTATCGAATGCGCGGCGTGCCGCCTCTTCATCGGTAACCTGTGAAACAAAGCCCCGTTCTTTCAGGACATCAAATGCACCGGACATGATGATTCTTTCCTTTAGCTACGAAATGAAGTACCATTTCACATAATCCTTCAAGGCCATATATTTGCAAGCCATTATATGGATGCATCGGACGTTTGTCAGACAGGGCCATAATACGACGAGCGCCACGTAGCCGAATATACGTCCTGATGCAAACACATCAGCTCAGCGTCACTTTTTGTTCGGTCCTTGAAGCTTCATAGACACCCAGAATCAGCGACAGTGATTTTTTCGCTTCTTCGCCTGTAATACGCGGTGTACCACCATGACGAACGACCTGCACCATATCCTCGATAACATTGTTGGGACCGTCATAGTCGAACGGATCATCGATGGACTCGTCCGGCACATGCCAGGTCTGGATCTTGTTGCCACCGGTTATAACCAACCCTTTGTCTCCGTGGACTTCCACGTAGGCCGGAAGGCTGGTCGGGCAGGTCGTCGTGCCTAAAATCGTACCGACCGTTCCATTCTCGAAGGTGATCATGGCCATACCGAGATCTTCGGTCTCAATATCATGGGTAAATACGCCGATCTGGCCGAAGACGGTTTTGGGCGTACCCATGAGCCAGACGAGCATGTCGATCTGATGGATCGATTGATTAATCAACGAGCCGCCGCCGTCATATTTCCAGGTGCCGTGCCAGCCTTCATAGTAATCATGCCCCCGATACCACTTCAGCCGGGCTTCCCCCAGCACCATTTTCCCGAGCCGTCCCTCGTCGACCGCCTGTTTGACGCGTACATTGTCCGCCATATACCGCGCCTCGAAGTCGACGGCCAGAATGACTCCGGCTTCCCGGCAGGCGGTGATCATGTCATCCGCCCGCTCAAGCGACACGTCGATGGGTTTGGTAGAGATCACATGCTTGCCGGCCTTTGCCGCTTCTATCGTAAAATCACCATGGGCGCCGCTGGGCGTCATCACCATAATGACATCGATATCTTCTCGATCCAGAAGTCGTCGATAGTCATCATACCAATCGATGCCGTGCTCTTCGGACGCCTTACGTCCCCGTTCTTCATCCAGGTCTGCCACCGCAACAAGCCGGGCGCCAGCCGTTTGCGTGGCCAGCCGGGCGCGCCCGGCGCCCATACCAAGTCCTATAACCCCAAAACCAACCGTATCGTCGCTCACAAAATCCCCTTTAGCGGGTGTATAGAAAATATCTCCTGGCGAGAAAAGGGATCTATCTTCTATACACCCCCTAAGAAAAAAGTTCCAAGCTTCAGGTCGGCAAGTTTCAAGATATATTCATCTGAAACCTGATTCCTGGAGCTTGGAACTTGAAACTTGAACCCTGATTTTTTTTATTCTTCAAACCGTCCTGAACCGACCATCAGAAATTCACCGGCCAGCAGTTCTCGCAAAACGTCTACTTTACTGCCTGTGCGCACATGCAAATCCTGGAGAAGGTCATCGCTGGCGAGTTCATCCACACAGCCTACATGTTCTACGTATTCGGCCACAAGGTCATCTTCCCATTCTCCGTTGACGTTGGCCGTTACATACACCGAAAAGGTTTTGATCGGTAAAGGATATTCATCCGGTATCATCGCCTGAACATCGCGGATAGTTTCATTCACACGTATTTCGTGAACGCCCTTCTCTTTCAGCTCCCGAATCATGTCATTAAGATCGGTGAATGTGATCTTCACAGAAGGCTCCTTTCTCTCCACGGGCCGTTATACCAGCGGTCGGCTGGTGCGTTGCGCAAAGGCGGATGTGCGAGATGCAGGCAAGGGATGAAAAAGACAATGTCAACCCGCATCGAAATGGCAAACAGATCGTGGTACCATCTGTCTATAGGCTAACAGAACGGTTCCAGGTTGTCAAGCGCTTTTAGAACGGGGTTCAAAATATATCCCGGATGTGAATTTCTTGTAAGATATCTATGCAGAAAGGGGATGCCGATTGCGGATTGCGGATTGCGGATTGGGGATTAAATACCATTCATGCCTGCAAATTATCAGACATGAAACAGGATCTTTCTCAGGACAACCGACATTATTTTCAATGGACATTTCCGATGATTTTTATTATGTTGGGGCGTCTTTTTAATGCAAGTGGGCAAGTGGGTAAGTGGGTAAGTGGGTAAGTAAATATATAACCGATTTGTTCATGTGGTAAGCCCTTTGTCTTTTGTCTTTGTAATGAAATAATGTTTTAAAAGGAGTTATCTGAAATGCAACTTAAACTGGCGCTTCCCAAAGGCAGTCTGCAGGATTCTACATTGGAACTGATGAGGAAGGCCGGATTTCATTGTACCATTAACAGCCGGTCGTACTTTCCATGGATAGATGATGAAGAACTGGAGGTCATGCTCATCCGTGCCCAGGAGATTGCCCGGTACGTCGAGGACGGCGTATTCGATGCCGGCCTGACTGGAAAAGACTGGATTGTGGAAACCAGCGCCGATGTGGTGGAAGTCGTGGACCTGGTCTACGCCAAACGGACCAGGCAGCCGTTTCGCTGGGTGGTCGCCGTCCCTGAAAGTTCGGATATTAAGACGATCCAGGATCTGGAAGGCAAACGGATTGCCACTGAAGTCATCCATATCACCGAAATGTATCTGAAAGAGCATGGGATCAACGCCCGGGTGGAGTTTTCATGGGGCGCCACCGAGGCCAAGGCTCCGGATCTGGTCGACGCCATCGTAGACGGCACGGAAACCGGCGGCTCGCTTCGGGCGAATAAATTGCGTATCCTGGATACCATCATGTATTCGACCAACAAGCTGATCGCCAACAAAAAAAGCTGGGAGGATCCCTGGAAACGCCACAAGATAGAGAACATGGCGATTCTGCTAAAGGGGGCAATTCTAGCCGAAGGGATGGTCGGTCTGAAAATGAACATACATCGTGAGAATATGGACACGGTCCTCGATCTCCTCCCATCTCTTAAAAACCCAACCATCTCCCCTCTGGCGGACGGCAATTGGGTTGCCATCGAAGTAATGATCGAAGAGTCCACCGTACGGGAAATGATCCCGGCTTTAAAACGCACCGGCGCGCAGGGCTTGGTGGAATATCCGTTGAATAAGGTGATCTATTAGAATTATGAATGGAACAGACAGATTATAAAGTATGCCACAAAAACGATAAAGAAAAATGATGAATGATAATTTATGTATTAAACAGACAGATCATAGTAGTACACGACTAAAATCGAAAGGGAACCTGCATTGAAGAACAATCATAATTCAAAAATCATCATTCATCATTCAATCAAACCTGCCATCCAGGCGATGCACGGCTACACCCTGGTCCAGCCGGCCTGCCCGGTCAAGCTCAATCAGAACGAATGTCCGTTTGATGTGCCGGATGAGATTAAAAGGGAGGTCCTGGATGAGGCGATGGGGCGTAACTGGGGCCGATATCCGGACTTTGTGCCGACAGAGGTCAAGACTCGGTTAGGGGAACGGCATGGTCTCGGGCCGGATCATATTCTGGTGGGCAACGGATCGAATGAATTAATTCAGGCGACCTTCCTGGCCGCTGTAGGTCGTGGCGACCGGGTGGTCCTTTCCGTACCGACTTTTACCGTGTATGCGCTTATGAACACGGTGATGGACGGTGATCTGTGTCAGGTGCTGTTGAAAGAGGGGCTGACGTTTGATGTGGACCGGCTGGCAGAAGAGGGGGCAAAACCGGGGACCAAGCTGGTCATCCTGTGTTCTCCGAACAATCCTACGGGTTCGATGATCACGCCGGAAGAGGTCGCCCGCATCGCGACAACGGCCACGGGCCTGGTCGTTGTGGATGAGGCGTATTTCGAATTCTGCGGTGTTAGCAGTATTGGTCTGCTCGAACACTTTTCCAATGTGATTATTACGCGCACCTTCTCCAAGGCCTTAGGCGCGGCTGGCCTGCGTCTCGGCTATCTCATGGCCCATCCCGACCTCGTGCAGGAGATCGAAAAAGTCAAGCTGCCCTACAATGTTAATCTTATCTCCCTTATCGCCGCGAAACGTATCATACAAGAACAGGCGCTCATCGAAGAACGCAGCGCGTTTATCTGTTCAGAACGCCAGCGGGTCTTCGATCAACTTGAGGCGATCTCCGGCATCCGTCCCTATCCTTCTTATGCCAACTTCATCCTGTTCGAGGTAGACCGATCTGTACATGCGATATTTCAATGGTTGATCGAGCAGGGCGTGCTGATCCGCGACGTCAGCCGGTATCCCATGCTGGATAAGGCCATGCGGGTGACGATTGGAACACGGGAGGAGAATGAGGCGTTTCTTGAGGCGCTGAGAGAGGTAGTACGGATTGTTGAATGATGAATGATGAATTATAAATGTTGAACTGCATAGCGCTCGCTGTCCAAAGACGCTGGTTCCCGACTTTCGCCGGGATGACAAATTCGAAAACACACTTAACACGTACCAGCCCTTCTCACTTCAGGTTTCACATCTTAACATTCCCATCACCGCATCCCGCACTGTAGGCCAGGAGACCGAGCCGGGGGCCATGAGTTCGTGATGGCCGGCATTCTTTACGATAATGTGTTCCGCCTGGTCCCCTGCGGCGCGGGCTTTCGCTGTATATTCATCGCCTAACTCCGGAAAGACCACCCAATCGTGTTCGCTGCTGATGAAGATCTGGCGTATGCCGATCGGCAAGCGTTCTACCGGTGAACCGTCATGGTAGCGTGCCGGGACTTCGTGGGGCAGACCGCCCATAAGGCGGGATATAATCCCCTGCCGACATTCGATGTCGGCATTGGCGGTGAAGCGTTTTAAGTCACCGGGGCCGCCCAGGACGATGGTTCCGAGCAACGGCAACGGGTCAGGCATCCCGAGGGGGCTATCGGGGGCCAGTTTACCCCTTGAGGCGATCCATAGTGCCAGATGACCGCCCGCCGAGTGCCCTGTGGTGATGACTCGGTTCAGATCCAGCGCATGGGTTTCGGCGAGTTGACGTAGGTGATCCGTCGCCTGCCCGGCGTCCAGAAACGTCCCCGGCCAGCCGCCACCGGGCTGATCCACACACCGATATTCGATATTCCACGTCGCGATCCCTTCATTCCGCAATGCATCCGCCAGCGCATCCGAATTACGCAGATCAGCATAGCCCGACAGCCAGCAACCCCCGTGAATAACCACGGCGACAGGATGCGGTCCCGGACCATCGGGCAGCCGTAATTCGCCGAACTGATTCGGGGCCGACCCGTAGTGGCTGTGTACATCTGCGGGCTTACTCGGTAGCGCATTGACTTTATCGGGTGTGATATATGGATGATGATCTGAAGACATAACACCTCTACGGCAGAAAACGCGCCTGTTCTTCCGGGGTAGGCAGTCGGCAGGTATCGTGTTTGCCGAACCAGCTATAGCGGTTTCGTGCGACAAAACGGTAAGCTACATTACGGATGGGTCCAGGCATAATGCGCAGCAGGCCGACCAATCCCCAGAGACCGCCCAGACGGCGGCAGGCCTGTATGGTCACATCCGACTGGTCATGAAGGCCGTTTTCATCGAGGTACAGGATGGACCAGATTTCGGGATCTCCGGTCAACGGCGGCAGCATGCGGCGGGCTGTCTCGCCCTGAAGCGGAGCGAAACGAAAAATATCCTCTTTATCTATGCGTAGGAGAAGATCTACGGACCGGTTACACAGACCGCATACCCCATCGAAAAACAGGATCGGATGCGTCAAAGCTGTATCCTTCAGCGGCTCTTCTGCTTCTGTCGTGTCAGACATGTGGCGTTCCTTCGTCTTCAAAACGAAACTCGGTATCGCAATAAGGACAACTATTATTATATACGATTTTAAACACGTCCGGGTTGCCCATCGCCTGCCAATTTTCAAATCCGAATGAAGGATCTATGGCGTTAAGATACAGGCCGATGATATTGCCGTGAGAGCTGACGGCTATTTAATCTCCGGTGTGGAGTATTACCAGTTCTTCATTGGTACGTACGGAGCGTTGCTGCGCAGCCGCACTCGACTCACATCCGGGCAGCGCAAAGTCAACATCCGTCCAAGCTTGCCGGACCAGCCCCACGAAATCGTTCACCCAGCCGTTTTTGAGTCTGCGCTCCCTCAAGTCGGTGTAATGATTGATTATTAGCCCCGCTGCTTCAGCCAGCGGCTTTATTGTATCTATGGCTCTTTTGTACGGACTTGAGTAAATCCACTCGATCCCTGCGTCTATAAGTCGGTCACGTAAATACACCGCCCGATATTGCCCTGCTTCGCTCAACGGCCAGTCCGCCTCCGGTATCGATGCATCCGGCTGGCTTTCCGCGTGGCGGATGAGGTAGATGGGTGTGGGCAAAACAAGCTCCGAAATTTCTAACGGTTCTGTTGGTTTGTCAGGTAATCCGGATGATAGACAATCTGGCCGAAACGGTGTACTATAAATCATCCAGGAAAATGAATCGCTGCTCTGTCTGGAGTACATCATGAATACATCCTACGAACATATTGTCACGATCGAACCCGGTAAACGGAGTGGTAAACCTTGTATTCGCGGTATGCGAATCACGGTCTATGATGTACTCTCCTATCCGGCCGCCGGCATGAGCCCTGAGCAGATCCTGGAGGATTTTCCATATCTGGTTGAAGAGGATATCCAGGCGTGCCTGACGCAGGAATATTGCTCTCACAATGATTTTTGCAAGCTGTCATAGGTACGATGGTGGCCTCTTTCCCGGGATCATGTTATCTGTACTGTATTCTTTAGGCAATCGGATGGCCTGTAGCTGAATTGAGCAAACAATGCCGGCACAGCTTAATCCAACTATTTCAAGTAGCAATTGTGAGGTGGAAAACCATCCTCACAACCTGCCTTACCCCGCCTTCCTGGCCAGAATTTTATTCTCCAGAACCGATTGATTTTCGTAGATCGACCCGCCGTGCAGAGCGCCCGGCAGGGGTATGCGGATCGGGACATCCTTCATACGCGGGATGTTGGTCTGCTCACCGCGCAACACGGTCCGGTTGAATGCGTCCCAATCCCCCGGACCGGTCATCGGCCAGGCGTCGATGGCAACATACTGAAACAGCAGCAGTCGGCGCGGCGCCCCCGAGATGTTGGGCGCAGAGCCATGCAGGGTGCGTACATGATGGATCGAGATGCCGCCGGCAGGCACTTCAACCGTCACCGCATGCTCCGGTTTGAATGCCGGGTCCGTCACCGCTCCGCAGAACCGGCCATCCTGATGATGATCGTATATCGGTCCTTTGTGCGATCCGGGGATCACCAGGAGCGCGCCGTTGGCTTCGGTCATGTCATCGATGCAAACACCGACTGCGAGCAGGTCGTCGTTGCTGTGCGGATAGAAGGCCCAGTCTTGATGCCATTCCACCGGACTGCCGTACGCGGCGGATTTCATATTCAGCTTATTGCCGTTGGTACGGATACCCGGACCGATAAGCTGTGCGACAATATCCAGAATGCCGTCATGCCTAAGGGTGTGATTATACACCTCATGATGATCAATCGGACCCTTCAGGCGACGGACTTTCGGATTATCCGGCGTGTGGCCCGGCTCCAGATCATACAGGGCCGTATGATCTGTAACCGTCCGGGATTTCTCCACAAGTTCATCCGTCACCCGCTGTAAGTCGGCCGTCTCCTGTGCCGATAATACATTCGGTACACTGGTATAACCCTGGTCATGGTAAACATCTATCTGTTCCTGGGATAACATGGTATTCTCCTATATCGCGTTTCTACGTTTCGCCTTCATACTGCGCTTCGTTTGGCAACGGTATCCGGTATTCTACCGGCGGTAAGGGCGGACCGCCGCGCTGTGGTTCGGTGATATAATAATACGCCGTGCTGGTGTAGTCGTTACTCAACTTATTGGCATGACCGTGTTCGATGGATATCCGAAAACTGGTGCGGAATCGTATCGGGTCTTCCACGTGGTAGCGATATACGGTATTCTTTCCTTTCCATCGCCATTCCTCGCTGCCGCTGTACAGGATGATGCCGTGATACGGGGCGTTGTATTCCTGTGTAGGACAGTAGGCACAGTGATACCAGTCTTCCGTGGCGGTGCCGTGCAAGGATGGCGGCCAGGACTCACCGTCGATGAGCATCATATCGTCGCCCTCGCCGTACCAGTCGTTCGGATTACGCTGAAAACAGTCGATGTCCAGATGCGCGCCGCAGTATATGCCGTTGCCTTCGACGTCGCACATAACAAAGTTTTCCGTATCGCTCAAATTGTGCCAACGGGAATCTTTACGGTACGCCTCGGCTGTAAGGCCTTCTTCATAGGCTCAGCCCTGCGTATTCCGCTCACTGTGCCACTGCACATGAAAATACGTCTGATCCGCCACCGTGTCAACCGATGGGTAGGACTCATAGTCGATATAGAAATAATGAGAATAGCCTTCGGCGCCCTGATTCTCCACTTCTATTACGGCTTTTTTCTTAAACGGCATAGGCCACCAGGCGTTAAATCCCTTACCGTTCTGTGGACTCATCTGAAGCGGCGCCGTGATGAAATTCTTACGCATGCCATGCCCTACCCCAAAAAATCACCGATGGGACATTCGACGCTCGGTTCGGGACAGTCGTCCCAGTAAATTCGAATAATAATCCGCCGGCAGTAGTCCTCTTGGGGGATGCCAAGCGTCATCCAGAGATGCTTGATGCATCCCGGTCCATCAATTTCGTACAGGGTACGCTTTTCACCGGCTTCGATGCGCCAGAAGTCGGCATTGCCACCGGTCGTGTCGTAGCTGGAAATGCGGTGGCTCGTGTAGTCCCGTAGCGTTGGCAGCCACGCCAGGCTGGTCTGTCCGATCATGACATGCTCCTTTGGCGTGTACTTTTTGCTTTGCACCTATCACCATTTCGGAAATCCAACGGTAACCAATGCGTCTGCCACCTGGCCGAAGGCGCGGTCGCCGACGGTCAGGTCCAGGCTGATTGGCTGGCGACGGCAGCGCGTGCCGGGCGGCGGGACCAGGATGGTGCGTATGGCTTTCTGTTCGCGCGGTCCCAGGCTTAGAGTTACCGTTTCGCTTTGCCAGCCGGAGGGAGCCACGAGCCGGATACGGGCCATTTGTTTGGTCGGATACGGGTTCAGTATCCAGCCTTCAAATTCGATGGGCCCGCCGGTGGGTTCGTGCGCCCGATAGGGGGCAAGTTTGCCGCCCTGCGATTCGGCTCCGAAGTGTACGCCATCCTCTTCAAGCAGCATCAGAGTCTGATGTACGTCGTCAAAGGCATTCGCCCCGCGTTCAATCACCTCAACCCATTCGGACGAGGTGCGATAGGCCTTCGTATGCCCCGTCAATACGAGATCCGGCCGGAAATCCTTCAGATCTTCCAGCGTCTGTTTGTAGCCACCCAGATCCAGACCGTTTTTGTAGACATGGTTGGTAAACAGTTGTGCCCCGGATTTGAAGCCCATGCCGTCGTCTCCGCTGAAGAAAATCTGATCCCCGGTGTGCACCACCTTTGTTCCGTCTACCTCCATGCAGATCATCGTGGCAAACCGGGTGTGGCCCGACATCGGATGCAGCGTAATCGGAATGTTCTCCCAGTAGACCGTCTCCCCATTCGGAATATGTTTGGCTACTGAAATAGGCTCATGCCATAGGCAGGGACGATCGTAACGCATCGGCTCTTCAAGCAACCTGCTGAACTGCTCCCCTGCCCACACCTCTGTATTATACAGACGCTGCAACATCGGGATGCCGTTGACGTGATCGTCATGAAAGTGTGAGACCAAGGTCGTATCAATACGGTCGATACCGAGTCGCTTTTTTAACCCACTGACGCCGTGCAGGAGGGGCCGCCGATTCGAGATGTGCGACTTACCGGGCGAAAAATAGGTTTTTACATTGTAACCGAAATCGATGGATAACGCTTTGCCGGAATCGCTGATGATAAAATGGGTTTCCGCACCGGCGTATTTTGACCGGTACAGATGCGGCAACACTTCCTCGATATCATCCTCTTCCGGGTCCGACATGGGGCCATCGACGCCCTGCTGAATTTCACTGAGGCGTCGCAGATTAGTCTTGAACGTTCCTATGGCCTCCGCCGGTTCCTCGACCGGATCGCCCGCACTGGGCAGCATCCGTTCTGCTTCGGCTTTAAGGAGCCGGTGTGCCGAATGATATAGATTCCAGGCGCCTGTAAAATCGTTATAATTGTATTGCAACGGCGCCAGCCGGGTGGTCTTTCCTGCGCCGCAGATCACCTCACCGACAAATCCGATACGCCGACCATCCAGCGTGACAATATAGCTGCTCGCGCCGTTGGTCATACCGGGCGTAGGCACGACTTCCCAGGATAATCCCGCGATGTCCCGTGTCTCATAGTCCATCATCCAATCGGTGATCGGCAAAGGGCGCACCGGCGAAAAACGGTCCCACCGGTTGTCGTACGAGTTCCACTGCTGGCGTTCGCGAAAATGCTGTTCCGGATCAATCAGATATTCCTGATCCCAGTACGGTCCGATAATCGTAGCGCCCTTATCATGCAACCGAATGGCGCCGTCCGTGTGATCCCGAAAATGATGGGTCAGCAGCACGGTAATCGGTTTGCCTCGAGCTACTTCGTCCAGGTGATCCGCCGTCTGTCCAGCGCCGGCGTTGATCAGGACGGTACCGGCCGGCCCTTGCAAAGCATAGATGGTGCAGCTATCCTGAAATCGATACAAACCTTCCTCAAGACGTTCCCAGGGAGAGGGTATGGCATACTCCTTTGGGTGAATTATGAATTGTGATGGGTGATTGTGATCATAATACCCGACAAAGATAGAATAGACCTGTACATTGGATCGTAATATCACCTGCTATTTGTGACTATAAGTATGAAATGCTGATAGATATAGATGGCATCGGCTACGATTAGATCTCACGACTACGCCCTTCAGGCATAATTCATAATTCAACAATCATAATTCAACAATTGACAAAGTTCCATCGGGTGTGCAATCAACGTCTGCGCGCCCGCGGCGGTCAGCTCTTCTGCGGGGCGGAAACCCCAGAGGACACCAACCGGGTACATGCCGGCGGCAACAGCGGTCTTCATATCGGTATTGGTATCGCCCAGATACAGAAATTGATCCGGAGATATTTTCAGCGATTGCGCGATCGCAAACGCACCGGTCGGGTCCGGTTTGATCGGACCCTCCAGCCGGACACCGACGACCAGTTCAAATTGCCGGCCAGGTAATAATTTGGCAACGACCTTCTTCGTGAAATCATCCGGTTTATTTGAAAGGACCACTTTGGTCATGCCCCGTTTCGTCAAGACATCCAGCAACTCAGGGATACCGTTATAAGGCCGTGACTTGTTCGCCCAGCGCTGTTCGTAAGCTGCTCGCATGCCGGCAACACATCGGGCTACCGTCGCCTCATCCTGTCGGTCCGCCGGCAACACCCGCTCCGCCAGTACCCGGATGCCATCGCCGACCAGAAAGTTGTATTCGGCAACCGTGTACGTCGGCAGGTCCATGTCGGCCAGCACGCTGTTCATAGAATCAGCAAGATCATCAATCGTATCGACCAGGGTTCCGTCGAGATCGAATAATACAGCTTTGTAAGATATCATGTGTTGCTCCATCATCCGGTCATTCTTTCATTCATAGTTCCATCACGAAAAACTTGCATCATTTTTCAAATTTTATCAACCTTTTAAAGCAGCGACATAGAAAAAAGTGGGGCTGTATGGATGAGACGTCTCAAACGGCCGGATATCATCACCCTATAGAGGAGATATGACGAATCTGTCAGACACGGTAAAACAGGCGCAGGCAGGTGATCTGGCCGCTTTTGAAACACTCGTTAGGCATTTTCAGGATATGGCGGTTGGATACGCCCATGTGCTGGTGGGCGACTTTCATATCGCATAGGATATTGCTCAGGAATCATTTTTTCAAACCTGTAGAGATCTGAACAAGCTGGAAAAACCGGCGGCCTTTCCAAGTTGGTTTCGGCGGATTGTCTTTAAGCATTGTGACCGGGTGACACGGCGATCCCATGTGCCGACCGTGTCGCTGGATGAGCTTGTTGAAACCGTTCCCGGTGATGATTCCCCTGAAGACAGGCTGGATGACCGTGACCGTAATAATCTGGTAGAACACGTGTTATACACCTTGCCGGAGAAAGAGCGGACGACTATTACATTGTATTATATCAGTGATTTCTCTCAGAAAGAGGTCGCTGCTTATCTCGATGTGCCGATTACGACCGTCAACGATCGATTGCGGTCGGCACGGAAGAAACTCAAGGAAAGGATACTGGACATGGTTGAAGATACTTTACATGAACAGGCCCCATCGAGAGATGATGCCTTTGTAAATAAAATCGGTATGGTCAACGCGGTTAAGGCGGGTGATGCCGGGCGGGTCAAATATATCATTGAACAACAGCCGGACCTGGCCTCACAGGATATCAACGAACGTCGTCCCATCCACTATGCCGCTATCCACGGTCACACGGACCTTGTCGGCTTGCTGCTTGATGCAGGCGCTGATCCGACCGTTGGATTCTATCCGGACCGGACGACCACCTCTGCACTGGAAATGGCACGAGAACGCGGGTACGACGAGATTGTGGAAATAATTCAGGTGCATCTGAAGGATGCTTTCGAATACTGCGAAATACGATCTGCTATTTTCGATTTTATCGAGGAGGAACGTTTCGATCAGTTTGTCGCCTATCTGAAAGTCGATCCGGCCAGCGCCCGATGTGCGGAGGCGGACGGTACGACGCCGCTGCACTACGTCGCGCAGCATCAGCGTGTGCGTATGGTCCAGCCACTGATCGAATACGGCGCCGACATTGATGCCGCCAACGTACGTGGCGCTCGGCCCATCCACTTGGCGTTGGAATACGGTAACCATATCATGGTTGGTCTGCTCATCGGCAAGGGCGCGGAATATGAGTTGGGCGTGGCCGCCGCTTGCGGCGACACCAAATTTGTCAGGACGGCCCTGGACAAAGATCCTTCCCTGGCCAACTGGGCGGACGACAACGGCTTTTATGCCATCACACGAGCGGCGGAAATAGGACATGTGGAGATGGTCCGCGTGTTTCTGGAGTACGGCGTGACCTGCGCCAACCCGCTTGAGACGCTCGATACGAAACCGATTTTCAAGACGCTCTCTACAGCCGTTGACAAAGGTCATCTGGAGGTCGTGCGCCTGCTGCTCGATCATGGCGTGGACGTGGATGAAACCAAATACTACCGCACCGGCTGGGAATACATCGAAGGCGGCGTCGGTAAAACCATCGGCGAACCGCTGTGGAACGCAGCACGCCGGGGGCATCTCGACATCGCGAATCTTCTCCTTGAGCGCGGTTCAACGCCGGATGCCGGCATCGATGCCTCCGGTTGTCCTATGGACTGCGCTCTGTGGGGTGATAACCTGGCGATGGCCGAACTGCTGATCGAATACGGGGCCGAACTGCACTTGGTCAACCGCCTTCGAGTAGCACGACTCCGTGGTGAAAATGACCATCAGATCATGAAGGATTGGCTGGAAAAAGACCCGGAAGCCGCCAAACACTGGTACTATTTCCCAGCGCTTGCTGCGAAAGGCCGCGCAGATTTTCTCGCGTACGGCCTGGACCTTCTGGAACCGTCCGAGTATGGAAAATTGCTCACCTGGTCGTCCGGGGACGTAGATGATATTTCCCCGGAAGAAGGGGACAAAGTGGCCGTGGCTCGTCTGCTCCTTGAACGCGGCGCTGATCCACAGGGACATCTGCACGGATTCGGTCGAGGTACGGGCTATGATCGTTATCTGGAGATCGCCGAGGCTATCATCGAACATGGCGCCGACCTGAGCGCACGGGACGATTTGATGGGACTGACGCCGCTGGGCTTTGCAGTGCGTAGCAATAATATCGCTTACGCCGAATTGCTCCTCAAAAAAGGCGCGAGCCCCAACTTGCCGGACGACGTGCCCGGTCTCACGCCACTGTCCATAGCAGAGAACAAGGGGTTTACTAAGATGATGGACCTGTTGGAGGCGTATGGAGCAAAGCTGTAAGGTTTGGATATGAGGGTACGCAAGGTGCTCTTATGTCTCTACCCCTTCCCCCATGTCCACCAAAACGTCAATCCGCTCCACCACGGCTTCCACCATCTGTTCTCCCCTGCCGCGGTGGCTTTTCACCTCATAATCCTCAGCACCTATCGTTTCTTCCTGCAATGTGTCGTCAGAATCTGTGCGACAGAAGACCACAATAGTCGGGTCGGCTTCCCAGATGAATTCAAGCAGGGTACCGTCCTCCGGTACCAGTTCGTATAACTGATTCACCCGGCATCGGTTCAGTCGAAAACGTTTAATGCATGGATATCCTTCGGCGTCACGATAAATGACGGTAAACACCTGATCAGGATCTTCCATCTTACAATACAGGATATCCAGATCCACATACAGCTTATCGAGAACATTATGAACGCCGACGATGCCGCCCGCACGAACAATCACAACCCGGTCGTATAAGGAAAGATTGAAGAGAGGCTCCCCGCTTTCGATGGCATACCCCATATAGCCGGCTTCCGTATCATATCGAAGGATCAAATCACGTTCAGCAGCATCCCGCACGTCCATGGGTGTAAAGGAGGTCACCTCCGTACGGCGAGGATATTCTTCCCGATAGTCCGCCACGAGTCGTTCCAGGAAATTGATGGCGTAGGAGGTCAGGTTATGTAAATGATGCCGGACCGTCTGCAGCCGGTCTTTTATTTCGGTCATCTTAAGGCCAGCCTGATCAATGTTGTACCGGGAGATACGAATGATCGGCATGTTAAGCAACCGATCAATATCCTCCGTCGTAATGTCCGCTATATGCGTGAGATCCTCTACAGGTGTGAGGTCCTTGCTCCCGACTGCTGCAATCTCCTGGTTCAGATCCCGGTACAAAGCATTCAATAACGATCTGATGGTCCGCTGCTCCTGAGGTGAAACGGTGCGGATGGTATCCAGGTTTCTGGCGATCATATCCCGGCTTGGGCCGTACTCCGCATAGGTCAGGCTCCGGTGAATCGTCGTCAGCAGGCTGCGGACGGCAGAACGGACTTCCGGCGAACTTCCGTGCAATTCATCCAGTTCTTTGTCCATCGGATCGACGACCGGTGAGATCGTCGCCTGCTCTACGCCCCGGCGGACGACTTCGTATACGACCTCGATATCCGTGATCTCCTCGATGTCTTTATAAACACGACGATCGATAAAAATCTGTTCCCATTGTTCAGCACGTAACTTTTTACGCAGGGCCTGTTCTTCTATTTTAAGCTCTGCTCTGAGAATATCCCGCAATTGGACGGCACTGTGTCGGATTAGATCCGTCACGGTGACCCGGCACGGATGGCCTTCTTTTATAACAAGGAGGCTGGTATCAATAGAAGATTCACAAGCTGTAAACGCATATAATCCCTTGATGATATCTTCCGGCTCGGCATCCCGACTTATCTTAATCTCTATTTCCACCTCATCGGCCGTATAATCAGACATCGCAGAAATTTTGATCTTTTTCTTCCGGGCGGCATTCTCGATCGAAGCGATCAGACTTTCTGTTGTCGTCCCATAAGGCAGCTCACGGACGATGATGGTACCCGTATCCCCGGTTTCCAATCCGGCACGGGTAAGCACTTTACCATGGCCATCATCGTATTCACTCAGGTCCACAAGTCCGCCAGTCGGAAAATCGGGAAAGAGTTGAAACCATTCTCCTTTCAGACAGGCGACCTGGGCCTGGACCACTTCGATAGGGTTATGGGGTAAAATCCGGGTGGACATGCCGACGGCAATCCCTTCGGCGCCCAGCACCAGCACAACCGGAATTTTGGCTGGAAAAGTGACGGGCTCCCGGTTACGACCGTCGTACGAATCCACATATTCTGTGGTGGCCGGGCTAAGGAGAATTTCTCTGGCCAACGGCGTCAGGCGACATTCGATATAACGGGCGGCGGAGGCCGGGTCACCGGTCAGAATGGAACCGAAATTCCCCTGTTTGTCTATAAACAGGTCTTTGTTGGCCAGCGTAACCAACGCGCCGAAAATGGATTGATCCCCGTGCGGATGAAACCGCATGGTCTGGCCCACCACGCTGGCGACCTTGTGGTATTTGCCGTCGTCCAGTTCAAAGAGGGTATGCAGAATACGGCGCTGAACGGGTTTCAGGCCGTCATCAATTTCAGGTATCGCCCGCTTCTTGATGGCATAGGAGGCGTATTCGAGGAAATACTTCTCGTACAGAATTTCTGCATCAGCCACATTCGATTCCCTATGGGGCTCGTATTACGCAGCTCGGAATACGAGGGCGGGTGGCAGGTGGCGGGTAGCAATAAAACCTGCGCCTGCTACCCGTGCTAATGCATTCTGGTCATCTACCGAGAATAACCAACGTGTAGTATTGAACTTATACGCAACAGCAAAAAACCACAACCTATTTTCCGGTATCCGACTTTAATCTCTATACATTAAGTCATACGAAGACATGACAATTTTGCTCAGCTGATTATATTAGGATTCACATAAGTTTTGAACCGATCGTCTTTTCACATCATCACCAAAGCATCAAAGGAGGCGTCTGCATGGCCGCATGGAAATTGTTAAGTTGGAATGTAAACGGGGTACGGGCTATTGCTAAGAAAGGGTTTATAGAATGGGTGGCGGAAGAAGCGCCGGATGTTCTTTGCATCCAGGAGACCAAGGCGCATGAAGTCCAGCTGGGTCCTGAGATTACGGATCTGCCCGGTTACAAAAGCTACTGGGCGGAGGCCGAGAAAAAAGGCTACAGCGGCGTGGCGGTCTATTCCCGGCATGAACCGATCAGCGTACGAAAAGGGTTCGGGGAAGAACAATTCGATTCGGAAGGCCGGACACTGATTCTGGAATATCCTGACTTTACCCTGTTCAATGTCTACTTTCCGAACGGCAAGAAGAACAAGGAACGGCTTCAGTATAAAATGGATTTTTACGAAGCGATCCTGGCCTGCTGGGAAGTCCTGCGGAAAGAGGGCAAACGGGTGATCTTTTGCGGAGACGTCAATACGGCGCACAAAGAGATCGATCTCGCCCGTCCCAAGCAGAACGAAAAAATTTCCGGATTCCTGCCAGTCGAACGCGCCTGGATAGACAAAATCACGGAAAACGGCTATGTGGACACCTTTCGCCATTTCAACCAGGAGCCGGACCATTATTCCTGGTGGGATGTCATCACCCGCGCCAGAGACCGGAATGTCGGCTGGCGCATCGACTATTTCTATATAACGGAGGACCTTCTTCCGGATCTGTCAAATGCCTGGATAGCCACCGATGTGATGGGCTCGGATCATTGCCCGGTGGGTATAGAGGTGCAGGTGGGCAAGTAGGCAGGTGGGCAGGGACTGTGTATCGAAAGCTACGAAGTTTCGTTTATCATTGCAGCGAATCGGTTTGAGGAATAAACGTGGTATGGATTTTCGTTATATCGAATTCGGGCGGATCCTGGACAAGCCGTGTAGGCATGGAAGCCTGACCTGGATCCTTCGTGATCATAGGCGCGGTACCGCCCATTGCGTATTGCGAAAAACCATCCATACGAGTATAGGCGTAGATAGAGAGATAACGACGGTTTTGTTCCGTGCAGATCAGACGGACTTCGATGTACGAGTTTTCAGCGACCCAGTGATCTTGTTGGCTATCATAGTGATATAAGCCCAATCTGTACAGATCAGGTTTCCGAATCGGTGTAGAGGAAACAGGTAGATCATGGGGTTTTTGCATGTCACCAAAATCATCCAGCAGGGAACCCAGACCATATCCAAGTACGTCGGCCAGACTTATATCCAACAGATAGTTAAAATGAAGATGGGGCTCGATGGTAAAAGTCGCATCGGATGTAATTTCCAGGACATACCCCAGACCGTAAGTATCCTTCAGCCTCAAACTGATCTGCTGAGCCTGATTCAGCGCATTTGGAGGCACCTGCATTTCATTTGGCTGGTCTTTTGACCGAACCCGTCGCATCCCAACGTAGATGGGGATAACAAGACCAATATGATGCTGAAATGAAATACGCATAGTCGACGCTTTGGGGCCTGTCTAAAAGCAACGATTCTTATATGTGTAGAAATATACGAATCACGTTCTGAACCTACATTCGGGGAATGCCTGATAAATGGGGACAATACCCTTACTGCAAGTCAAAACCATCGACCAGTCGCCCGATACTTATATCTATAAGACAGGTCGGGTATTTGCCGTTTTTGATCATCGTAAGCAGGACTCAGGAAATGTGTCTTATGGCGTACAGGTCGGCGAGGAGCGATTTTTTCTAAAGACGGCCGGTAAACCGGATGCGCCGAAACCGATAAGTCACGATTTTAGCATCTCCCTGTTACGTAACGCTCAGCGCCTGTGGGAAAAATCTCGTCATCCTCTTTTACCTGAATTATATCAGGTTATCTAATCTCCTGATGGACCCTTATGTGTGTATGAATGGGCCGATGGCGACTTTCTCAGAATCGCACGCGATCGTTTCAGGGCATTACCGGAACCTGAGATCATCCGGACGCTGGATGGGATCTATGCATTACACCATCAGGTGATCGGATTAGGCTGGATTGCTGTTGATTTTTATGATGGGTGTTTGATCTATGACTTTGACCGTCAGGCGCTGCATGTTATGGATCTGGATCACTATCATTCCGGACCATTCACAAACGAAATGGGGCGCATGTTCGGTTCCGGCCGCTTTATGGCGCCTGAAGAGTACGAACTTGGCGCGCAGATCGATGAATGAACTACCGTATTCACCATGGGGCGTACTGCTGCCGTACTGCTGTCAGATAACTCTCTGGATCGTCAACCTTTCCGTGGAAACGAGGCGCAATACGAGGTCATGTGCCGAGCCTGTCGTGAAAATCGGGATGAACGCTATGTGTCGATGGCTGAATTTTACACCGCATGGATGGACGTAAGATAGAGTGGGCAGAAGGAACAGATCTCTCACACCCATATTGGATGATCCGCGCCTTTATTCTGATATCCTGTGGTCAATAAACGGGCGTCGCTACCGTCGGCGTTGACCACCCACAAGCCGCTCGGTTCACCGACGACTGCCCGGCAGAAGGCCATCCTATCACCGTCCGGGGACCAGGTAGCACGGAAATTCCAGATGCGGGGTTCGTATGAAATGAGATCCGTGACAGCGTCCGTAAACGGACTCAACAGGCAGATGGCCGTGCCGCCCCGGGCGTCATCGGGATAGTAATCCCGGTTGAAATGATCCGTATCAGGTCGATCTGCCTGATACGGCCAGGCGGTGCGGGAGCCGGGTTCCGACCTTGTGTAGGTGACGGTTTGCCCATCCGGCGACCATTGCGCCATATTCGATCCGCTGCCGCGTGTCTCCAGACTGCCGTACGACGTGCCGAACCAGTGCCGTTGTCCTTCTATAATCACCCGATGGATCGAGCCATCCGATTTACCCAGGCACAGATCCGCCCAATCATGCCCCGAATCGGTTTTGTACATGCAATCCTGATAGATCAACCACGCGCTGTCCGGCGACCACATAGGACCGAAATACAGATGGTCCGGATGAGACGCGATCTCGATCCGATTACCACCGTCCAGATCCGTGGTGAAAATGCTGTAGCCTGGCTGGTCCGGTAGCCCCGTTGTATGAAACGCCAGACGCCGACTATCCGGACTGACCTGAATGCAATAGGTAAAGCCTTCGTCCTCATGCGTCACTTCCTGTGGATCGGAACCGTCCAGATTCATGATCCATACTCGTTGTTTGCCGTCGATAATCGGATTGGTAATGATGCGCTCTTCACCGGGCAGGATGTTGCTGCACCCCATAAACGGGGCGGGCTTGTTCTTTACGGCGATCTCCTCGATCAGCCGGTCTTCCTCCAGATCATATATCCACAGGTGCGTCTGCACATGCCCTTCCCAGGCTTTGCCTTCTTCATAGCTGGACAGGATCATCCGACGGCCATCTGCAAATAAGGGACCCCAGCCCCAGCTGACCTGATTCGGGACATCGAAGGTGAGATAGCGTTCATCGCCGCCGTCGATGTTGATGACGCCGAGACGACCGCGAGAGTTGAAGAGGAGGCGAGGGATGGTCATCATGGGGTTAATCCTTATTATTCGTATCATTCAACCGATGAAATGGTGGGAGGATATCCTGTATACTTCTTGTATTATCGGAACCTATTTTTATATTCTGAACATAGTGAACAATATCTAATCCAATCCACAACCTTTTTTAAGAAAAACAACGATGGACCAAGGAGCCCCATGGATACCCCATATCAGATTAACCGACCTGCCGCAATATACCTCCGTACCATAGAACGCATGCTGGATGACCTGAGTACAAAAATGGACACCATTACAGCGGCTGCAGAGCTGGTTGCCGGCCGTTTAACTGGGGGCGGGCAAATCTATGCGGTCGCCGACGAAGAAGGGTTCGTCTCTGAGGCGTGCGGGCGGGCAGGCGGGATCCGACAGATGAAAAATATTCAACATGATGAACACCCACCGCTTACCGGCAATGATGTGATCCTGGCAGGCACGTTGAATCACGATCCTGAGGGCCAGGCGCAGGAACTCAATGGATACCGGGATATCGGCACCCTCGTGATCGTATTCGGGTCTGCCCAATCGTCGGTTAGTGAGACGGCGGATATCCTCATCGATAATGGCATGCCGATCGGAACGAACCCGGTGATCGAGGTCACGTGCCGCGAAGAGCCGGTGTGTCCGACGGCGGGCGTGGCGAATATATCGGCCTTCTGGCTATTCGCCTGTGAACTGGTAGCAGCCTGTACACGACTTGAAAAAACGCTGGCCATGTATGAATCCGGTGGCATGCCGGGCGGCGGCGCCCGGAACAACGCCTATCAGGATGTGATGTTCCATGAGGATCTTATGGCGCCGTCCGTGGCCCCCGGCGTATTGGCGAACCAGTTTCTCTCGGAAATGACCCGTTGTTTCACCGGACTCAGTACGCAGTATCCTCGTTTTTTCCAGGGCGGCATGCTGATGGCCCGGAGCCTCGAATCGGGTCACCGGGTGTGGATATCCGGCAATGCCCATCACTTCTCAGCTCAGGACGGTATGCCGGGCGATCCGGGCTTGTTTTCCCTGAATCTAAACGACATGGATATGGCGGCGGCAATAGACGCATTTCAGTCGGAAGATACCTTCGCCTATATGGGCTACTTCAGCTATCCTGAACCATTCGTCAAGGCCACGCGGCAGGCCGGCATGAGTTCGGTATGGTTACAGGGAGGCTGCGAATATCGATATTTTATCAATCGTCCCCAGGAAATTCTGATCGACTGTGGATGGAAACACGGGGATGCGTGTATCGACCTGCCCGGCTACGACATCCTGATCATACCGCCCTCCGGTGTGGTACAGACCGCGGCGCTCTGGATGCTGGTGGGTGAAGCGGCGAGCCATGTGTGAAAGGGCAGGTGGGCAGGTGGGCAGGACAACTTACCGACTTACGTGCCCCTACATCTCCGCCGTTCCCACCACGGTATCCGAAAAATCCACATAGCCCCACATCTCGGGTACATGCATATTAACCACACCCTGCGGTGACCAGACCCAGTTGTCGCAGGGAACACCTTCTTTCTTGATATAGCCGTCCTGAACCCGATCGAATTCCCATTCCACGCGGGAGAAGTTGACCCGCCATTCGTCGCCGGATTTGGGGGGACAGGCGGTACCGGCATATGCTTCCATGCTGGTCCAGGGGAAGGCCATCTCAACCGTCCAACCGTGGTCCGTATCATGGGAGCAGTTGACCGTTCCATCGATCTGGACGGCATGTTTGACCCCGATAAAATCCCAGTCGTGGTCGGCCTTGCCGCCTTTGTTGTAGGGCTTGGGCAGGTACAGATCCCAGACGGTATTCAGCGGATTTATCTCGAACTCCATGTAGTGGTTCGTATCGCCATCTGGATCGATGAACACCTCGAAGTCGTTGTCCTGGCAGATCACGGAATCCCGCTTGGTCAGCGTACCCCATACATCCGGCTCTTCCATATCGGCGGCGACATAGAAATAGTCGTCGTCCCATAGCATCATAGCCCGGGTGCCAAATCGGGGAATGGGTTTGAGATCACCCTCGATGTCCACGAACAGGTCGGTCCGTGGAGCGCGTATCCAGGAGGGATCGTTCAGATGACCATCAATTATAATCGGGCCGCAGGCGCGGTAGCAGATATAACGCTTGGGCACGATATCGGGAGATGGGGTGTCCGGCATGGAACGTCCTTTCTATTGAGGATTGCGGATTTAAAGCGGATTTAACCACGAAGGGCACGGAGAGGTTCTATGAAAGGACAAAAGGACGAAAAACAAAATTCCTTTCATCCTTTCATCCCTTCATTTTAAATCCTCATACCCTCTGTGGTTAACGTTTTACTCTCCTTCGTATGGAACACCTATACCGGTCACTGTTTCAGGGCCATCCATATCGGGGGTCATAAAAATGTGGCCGCCGCCACCTTCACTGGTGTTGCCGGAGAAATGTGCGCCGTGGTGGTCCATGGATATAATCGTCACCCCGCCGATACGCTGAGATATCAGGTCGTTCATGTCACGCAGGCCTTCGGTGGTGGCCTCTTCGAGTGACATGCCCATTTTCATATAGGTGACCACATTGCGCGCCGTCCCATCACGGATGCACAGTTCGCCCGTGCCGGTGCAGGCTGCGGCGCCGTACCGATTGTCGGCATACCCGCCGGCGCTGATCACCGGCGAATCGCCCAGCCGGCCCGGATATTTCCAGCCCCAGCCGCTGGTGCTGACACCGGTGCAGATATCGCCGTTACCGTCCTGTGCGATAAAATTGGTGGTGCCGCCTGCTTTCTGAGGATCGACCGCCAGATGACTCAGCTTCCACAATTCATTCGTAGTTTGCAGTGTCTCCGGATCTTCGACGCCTAAAGTTTCCCGGACATGTTTTTCATAGATCTCGCGCATCTCGGGCGTCTTGAGCGTGCTCTTTTCGAAACCCATCTCAGCAGCAAACCGCTCCGCCCCCTCAGCAACGAGGAACACATGAATGAGCTTTTCCATCACGTTCCGCGCGATGGATATGGGATGGTCATACCCTTTTACCGCGCCTACGGCGCCGACATTTCGGGTCCGTCCGTCCATGATAAGCGCATCCAGTTCAGCCACGCCTAGTATATTGGGATACCCATGCAGCCCGACGCTACGGTCCTTCCTGTTAATTTCCACTTCCCGAATACCGATTTCCACCGCATCGACGGCGCTCTTGCCCTCTTTAAGCGCGGTCGTCGCCAGCCGGATGCCGACATCCCCGTTGCCTGTTGCCATGACGATCATAGAAAATCCTTGAAGTTGGTGAGTTGGTGAGTTGGTGAGTTGGTGAGTTGGTGAGTTAATGGGTATGGTAATGTTCCATGTAAATAAGGCAAGAATATATTATAGCCTGCTTCTATCTCTTTAAATCTCCGTGTCTTCCCTGATTAAGCTACTCCTGCCATTGCCGTTCTATCGGCGCATATTTTGACTGATATATCTGCTCATCGATTTCCAGGCCCCAGCCCGGCATGTCGGAGACGGTGTAGGCGCCGTCTTTAAAGGTGAAGCCGGTTGGGTGGTAGGCGTCGGGGTCGTAGGCCGGGATTTCGTCGGAGAGAAAATTCGGGATGACCTTGCCGAGATGAGCGGTGGCGTAGACGGCGAAACGGGAACCCCAGGTGTGCGGTGCGCAGAGGCGGGTGTGGACCTGGGAGAATGCGGCCAGGCGCCACCAGGCGCTGAGACCGATTTGTGTGGTGTCGAGCTGTACGACGTCGATCAGATGTTGCTCTATGAAGGGGTAGAGCGAGGATGGCTCCGCCAATGTCTCGCCATCTGCGATCAAGGTCTTCAGGCCGTTTCGATCCAGGAAAGCACGGAATTTTGTATAGTCCTCAATGGTCTCGGGGAACATCTCTTCCGCCCAGTAAATGTCCTGATCGCCGACCGCCTCCAGGAGGCGTTCGGCACCTGCTTCATTGAAACCGTTGTTGCCGTCGACCATAATCTTGATATCGGGGCCTATCGTTTGCCGGACGAGTCGGATGGCGTCCACATCCCGCGAAAAGCCTTCCTCCGGCGGCATCCACTTATGGCCCCGACCTATTTTCATCTTAATCGCCCGGTGCCCCTGTGCTACGCTCTCTGCGGCCTCCTGCCCGACGCGTGTGAGTTCCAGCTCAGGATACACCAGATCGCAGAAATACAATCCGCCGTCGTACGCATCAATCGTATCACGACAGCTTACGCCTAAAAGCGCGTACACAGGTTGCTCGGTAATTTGGCCGATCAGATCCCAAAGTGCATGCTCGATGCCTGTTAGCGTGATCCCCCGTTCCCCATCCACCAGGGTAGCGGGATTAACACCCAGCGCTTTCGGCGTCTCCGCTTCAATGGCATCCGCCGCAGCCCGCGTTACGCCAAAGCCCTCATGACCGCTATTCGTAAACACCCGAACCAGCCGCTCCCGGTTCGTGTCTCCGTGGTCGCCTTTTATCGCGTTCTTGCCGATCATCTTGGAACTTTTGCCCGTCACCTCCACGTAGGTGATGCGGGTGATGAGGACATCGGACGAAATTTCCGGTGTGGAAAACATAGTCATGCTCCTTCTAATTGTCTGATTTGATGATTGTCTGATTGTCTGATTGGAAAGACTACAATCAACAAATCAACAAATAATTCTCACCATCCATGCACCCAGTGCCCGTCGCCGGGGAACCACACGGCATCTACCAGCGCCGAGATGCCGATGCCGGTGGTATACCCGACAAGCAGCCCCAGGAAGAAGGGTTTTGTTTTATGGTACAGCGAAACACCTCCAATGCGCAGAACCAGCAATTTGATCAGCCAGGCAAGGAAAGCGCTGAACTGATATACGCGGACCCCCTGCGTATTCTGAAAGGCCAGGCCCACCGGATGCAGAGGCCACCAGGGTAGGCGTGCCCTTAGCAGGGCCAGCATGAACACTTCGCCCATACCGAACAGCCAGACCAGCATCTTCTGTAGATCCGGTTGTGAACGATTCGCTGCATTGATATCGGCGTACAGCGAATAATATACATTGGTATTGCCCGTGACAAGCGTGTAGGTGCCCAGATTATCGCCCCCAACGGTATAAAACAGGTTCAGGGCGTAGGCGAACGAGGCGCCGACCCCCATGGCAAAAGCGATCCATAGAGAAGGAAACATCCATTTCTTCTCCGCGACGCCGGCCATCATTTTGACATAGTGCGGCATCATCGGGATGGCCAGAAGACGGCTGCCGCCGACAAACGCACCGCTGTTATGCAGCCGGAGTCCGATCAGTTGTTCATTGGTCATATTCATCGTGCCGAACGCCGTTTTAACCAGGCCGCTGCCGCCGACATCAGGCGGAAACAGATACGCAAAACCGCTGGCTGCCAGAAATTTAGTTACCGCAAAATATGCGGCGGACATCAACATCGAAGTGCACAAGGCAAACAGAAGTCCCTGCCCGGACACCGTCAGCCAGGCGACCAGATAGGTGAAGCCTCCGATCACACCAAGCACCGCCGTACGATAGGAGAACAGCCCATCCTGCGGATCTTCCGTCCGGTCGCGGGCAAAGGCGCGCCGCCATACCTCCCGCAGATGGGGCCGGGCTATCCATAGAGACCAGATGGCCAGCGCGATCAGGGCGCCGTGGCTCTCCAGATTGATGATGGCCGAAGAGGCGGCCTGCTGACCCTGCAAGCCCACTGAAAAGCCGAAGATGTTCATAAAACCGATCTTCAGAGTCGCCAGCAAACCGAACAACCAGAAGCTCAGCAGAATATCCATGCTGCAAAAGTAGGTGAACGCAATGAGGGAAGGCAGTATGCGAAATCCGTAAGGCGGGAAAAAGTTTGCGAAGGTAAAGGCCTTCATGCCATAAGGACCAAACAACCAGATGCGTTCCATGCCCTCGTTGAAATAGGTGGTAATGTTCCAGGCGGCGATCAAGCCGGGAAGGGCGAAACCGGCCCAGAACCAGCCGTTTTTGAATAAGGCCGGGATGGACCGGCCAGGGGTATTGAATCCTTCCACCAGCGCTTGCGGCAGGGTCACCAGCGGGAAAGACAATTTTTCATGTTCGATCCACTGCTTGCGGAAGATGACCGTCATGCACATGCCCATCCAGATCATAACCCCGGCTACACTGAGCCACCAGATCAAGGGCGACAGCCAGGCGCTCCAGGGAACGGTTTCGTCGGCGAGCAAGCCCATGTATAACTGCGGCACGGCTTCAGCCGGGGGAAACAGCCAACCCGGGAGATCCCCGACAAACGATTCATTCCAACCGTTTTCAGGCGTGGCATAATACGCCGGCGCGGTCATGATCCCTATCCAGTATCCGGTCCAGCCTATCGCCGGCACGGTACCCACGATCCACCCCATGCACAGAATGACCATCAATTCCGTTCCGCTCAGTGCTTTGTCAGGAAAAAACCACCGCAGTCCGACGTTGATTGCCATCCAGAATACAAAGGGAATGAACGCCGACATGGGCAGGTTCGACATCACCAGCGCCGCCGAATGCAGCACGAATTCGGTGTAGTTCGTCCACAGGCACAACCCGGCCGCCGTCAACGCCCCCAGAACAACCGAACGCCGCGTAATACCGTATGTATGCGAGGTCCGTTGAGATGAAAGCGCTTGTATCTCAACTTCCGAAGATATGTGGTGGGACATACCCTCAAGATATGAGTCGGTGTATTGAAAAGCAACTGATTACAGCTTTGAAATGGTATAGATTTTGAGAGGATAAATGGTGGAATATACCCATAGTATCGAAAAGATAGGCAGGAAATTTCTCTTGCTATTTTCGTTTTTTTCACTATTCTAATCCCCTGTTCTATTGATCTTATTTCCGCACTCCACACGCCGCACTCCGTACCACTGAACTTTAGCCTTTCTAAGCACAGGAGCAACCTACCATGCCGGTTCACAAAGGTCTCGGATCAGGTAATCGACCCGAATGGTGTGATGTCACCAGCGCGGGTATTTTCAAGGTGCCGCGTGATGGCCGTTTTGATCGACATTACCACGATTTTGAAGAATACTGGCTCATCTTCAAAGGCCGGGCAAAAGTCATGAGTGAAGATCAGGAATACATCGTTGGAAAAGGCGATATCGTGTGTACAGCGGCCGGCGATGAGCATGATGTGGTCGAAGTATACAAAGATATGGAAGCGTTCTATTTCGAAGGGCCTTGTCCGCCGGGCGGAAAGGTCGGCCATTTACATAAAAACCCGGTACTGGCGAAAGGGCATGTGGTGCCGGGAGTAGAAGGATAAAATCGGATGTAGGAGTGGTAGGGTGGAGGGAGATGTCTTTACTCCCATCCTCCCATCCAGTCCTTCACGGTGTTACCATGATCATCTGGGTACGTATAGAGACGCTGGGAAAATATGGGGTGGACGACCGGGATTTCAAGGTGAAACGTCGGCTTGAAATCATCACGGGGATACCCTGCCTGATTCTGCATGTTTCGCAGATGACACCGGAGGTTATCGTCTCGTTAAAACCGCAGGCGTTGCTGCTCAGCGGCTGCGGTACGTTCTTCAAAAACTTTTCTCCCGAGATATTTTACGGGTTTGAGGATACGATCAATACGCTGACGGATGTACCGACGATCGGATTCTGCGCCAGCCATCAACTCATGGGAATTATGTTCAATCAGGGTTTCCGCAATCTGTCGGAATTACAGGATGAGATGATGCGTCCCCTGCATCCCGGTGAACCGGATGTGACTGAACCGAGCGCGGATGCTGTCGGATATTTTTCCGAGGAAGGTTTCTATCCTGTTAAGACCTTAAAATCAGACCCCTTACTCGATCATCTGCCCGCTCCGTTTATCGTTCGGCAGTCGCATTATGCTGAAATAAAAACGCTGCCGGCGGATTTCGATCTGATCGCCACCAACGACCATTGTCGCATTCAGGCGATGAAACATAAAACACGGCCGTTGTACGGGACGCAATTTCATCCGGAATATTACATCGATGCGTATCCCCACGGCCGAACGATACTGGAGAATTTTTTCCGTATGGCGGGAATATTGGGAGCGGGCCGTTGAGCGAAGAATCACTGCTGTACGTGCTGACCGCTTTTGGTCTGGGGGCGCTGCATTCGTTTGAGCCGGCTCATGGGAAAGCGGTCTTAGCGGCTTATCTCGTCGGCAACCGCCGCCGACTGATAGATGCGGTGTTGTTCGGTCTGATCATCGCCGCCGCTCACACCATCAGTATTCTGGCGCTCGGCAGTGGCGCCTGGTTCGCATCATCCTATTATCAGATATCGCTAACGGAACCGATTATTTCACTGATCGGCGGTATCCTGGTACTCATCGTCGGTTTCTGGTTGCTCATTCGCTGGCGGCAGGGCGCCTGTCCACATCCCGGCCACGGGCATCATGACCGCCATCACCGGAACGATCCATCTCAACATAACGGCGCTAAATTAAAAAAAACTTCTTTCAGACAACTGGTGCTGGTCGGTATCGGCGGAGGCTTGATCCCCTGTCCAGCAGGTGTGGCCATGCTGATGACGGCGGTATCAACCGACCAGCTTGCTCAGGGATTGAGCCTGGCTGTTTCATTCAGTCTCGGGGCCGGCGCCGTGGTGATCTTACTCAGCATCTTCATTCAGCGATCCTCATCTTTTCTTGCTTCGTGGTTATCGGATGACCAGCCTGTCCTCGAATATTTACCGCTCATCAGCAGTTTGTTGATTATCGGCATCGGCATGTGGCTGGCCGGCAGCGCGTTTCTGGAGATGGTCAGCGTCTATTAATTTTGAACGGTCTTGTTGTATACCACCCAGCCATGGCAGAATGCTTATGAAGCTGTCTATTGTAATTCCGGCGCATAATGAAGAAGGCAGTATTACGGACACGGTTCAGGCAGTTACCCGATCCTTGGATGAAATAGACATTGACTATGAATTGATAGTCGTTAATGATAATAGCACGGATGCCACTACCTCTCGTGTCGAATATCTACAAGCTGAAAACAGCCGGATCAGATTGATTCATAATACCCCGCCCAACGGATTCGGATATGCTGTCCGTAAAGGTCTGGAAAGTATGCAGGGGGATGCGGTTGTTATCGTCATGGCCGACGGGTCTGATGAACCGGCAGATATTATCACTTATTATAACAAACTTCAGGAAGGATATGACTGTGTCTTCGGTTCTCGATTTATGCGTGACAGCCAGGTAAAGGATTATCCCAAGCACAAGCTGGCGCTGAATCGACTTGCGAATCTCTTTATCCGTCTTCTATTCGGATTACATTTCAATGATATAACCAATGCGTTTAAATGTTACCGCAAAGAGGTTATTCAGGGATTGCAGCCTTTGATTGCGCCTCATTTCAACCTGACCGTGGAATTGCCGTTGAAATCGATTATCCGAGGATATACCTATGCGGTTGTCCCCATTAGTTGGTATGGGCGTGTCCACGGCGTCTCCAAACTGAAAATCAAGGAAATGGGCAGCCGATATCTCTTTATCGTGTTATATATGATGCTTGAAAAATGGCTGTCTCGTGGAGATTATCATCGGGAATCCCGAAATTCAAGTTAATAAGAGAGATTGGATTCATGACTTATTTTGATAAGATTGAGAATTATGACGACGAGATCCCACATCATATCGCCGAATATTTATTAAAGAAAAAAACTGAAAGAATAGTATCAGCTCTTCGGAAATATAGTGATCGTGAATCTCTTCTTTATGGCCTTGACCTCGGATGTGGTACGGGTCACCATCTTAATAGCCTGAATTGTCATAATACTGACTGGCAAATTATTGGTCTTGATTATTCCAAGAAACAACTTGGATGGACCAGAAAAAAGTATACTCAATCAGAACTAATCAATGGAAGTGCAACCGCCCTGCCATTTGAAGATCGGAAATTTGATTTTGTGTATGCAATTAACAGCCTTCATCATTTAGAAAGTAAACAAGATCAGCAGAATGCTTTTGAAGAGGTCCATCGAATTTTAAAGGTCCGGGGATTATTCATTATCCATGAAATGAATACGACAAATCCGCTAGTATTTATTTTTATGCGATATATATTTCCTAAGCTGCGTTCCATAGACAAGGGCGACGAAATTTGGTTAACTAAAAAACAGGTCGAGATATTTACAGCAGACAAATTTAGTATGTTAAATACGGATTATTTCACAATGATCCCTTTTTCTTTTCCTCAGAGCTTATTGCCCTTTTTTATTCGTGTTGATGGCATTTTTGATCATAGCCCTCTATCTTATTTCGGCGCTCATGTCATGTACATATATCAAAAAATGGAATGAATGTCGGAGGAAATATGCATTTTGAAATAATCCGTAATCGTCGTTTATGGGGTGTCTGTCTTTCCTGCTGGTTTATTTATCTATTCCATATAGGCCCTTTGCCCGGCGTTAATGAAAATCGGTACATAAATCAAACAAGAAGCCTGGTTGATGAAAGTCGATTCTCCATAAATCGATACCATTATAATACGGTCGATAAAGCGCTTGTGGGAGAACTTTATTATCCGACGGCCGCTCCAGGGTTATCGCTCCTTGGCATTCCCATATATCTATTTGTGAAAATAGGCTTTATGACAATACCGAGAGGAATGTTAAGTCAATTTGACACTGCTGGCTATATCCGGGGATTTCTTGGTAATCAGGACGCTCCACAGTCATTTATTGTTTCGTATCCGATTATTGAATTTCTGATCTGTCATATCGTTTTTACTGCACTTTTATGTAGTCTGGTTTCAATAATTATCATGTATCTTCTTTATACATCGTTTGCTATGTTCACTCCGAACGCATCCGAAAATTACAGGATTGGTATTATTATTATATATGCGTTTGGCACACTAATGTTTTTTTATTCTACCCGTTTATTTGCACATATCCCAAGTACCATCTTTTTATTTGGTTCATTTTTGATTCTGGCAGCGGTTAGATCTAAACAGGCCCACCCCAAATGGACTTTTATGGCTGGATTGGCAAACGGACTGGCTCTATTTGTGGATTACCTTACCTTGCCCGCCACACTTGTTATTGGGATTTATGGCCTAATCGCAGTGCCAAGGCCGATGATCTGGAAATATATCTTAGGTAGTTGCCTCCCTGTTTTTGCCCTTTTAGCGTATCAAACAATCTGTTTCGGTCATCCTCTCGCAATGCCTCAGAATTTTATGGTCGGTCAAAACCAGGAGATATTCAAAGGGGCTATGGGACTTGCGTTGCCCAATTTGATAATCACATGGAAACTTCTCTTCAGTGCATACCGAGGATTCTTTATATATATGCCGATTATGATATGCTCAGTCTATGTACTTGTTCGATTACTATTAACCTTCAACCACCCAAATCATGTCGAGTGGATCGTCATTGCAGGCGTGGCCACAGCCCAATTACTCTTTAATAGCGCTATGCCAAATTTCTGGAATGGCGGTTACATCTTCGGACCCAGGTATCTTATTCCGGCCATTCCTTTTTTGATAATTCCCCTAGGAGAAGCCTATCGATATATGCCAGGCTGGTTGATCGGCATGGCCGGCATGATTTCTATCCTGATCAACTGGGCCGGCGTACAATATATCGTATCTCAGACGGCCTACGGGGCTGTACTATCCTTTTTATTGTCAGGTCCGACGACCCAATCGTATCAATTTATTGAAACCTATTTTCATACCATGGCCGGCTGGAATGTGACCATATCGCCCGTGGGTGGATTTATGCTTCTCAGCCTAATAATTTGGGGTACATGGCGTATTGTCGGAGGAGACACACCCACGGAACCTGATGCCCATCACCAATAATGAGATCACAATTATGCCCGTCACAACATTCGGTCCTTCAGAACAAGCTCAATTTTCCCACGATGGCTATCTGCGTCTCGGCCGCATCATATCGACCGAGTGTTTGCAGGCACTGTGCGATCGTATCGATGCCATTATGCTGGGTGAGATCCGCTATGAAGGCATGCGAATGCAGCTTGATACGACAACCGCCAACTATCAGGATATGCCTGCTGCCCTGACCGCGGGGCAATCAGCCACCCTCTCCTACCGCCGTATTGACGACCTTGAACGAGATTCGCTTTTCCTCAATTATATGCAGCAACCTCTTTTTCGAGAGATCACCCGGACGTTCATCGGGACCGAGGTGTCCATCTTCCGGGCGATGTTCATGAACAAGCCCGCGGAACAGGGAACCCCTCTGCCGTGGCATCAGGATGTGGGCATCGGATGGGGACTTGATTCAAATCCGAAGGTCACCATCTGGACGGCGCTTGACCCGGCGACGGTAGCCAACGGCTGTATGCAAATTGTCCCCGGCAGCCACAAACTTGGCGTCTTGAATGAGGGGCACTATACTTCAGAGGTGGACCAAGCCAGATATGCGACCGAGACCGACTGTTTTTATCTGAAAGCGGAGCCCGGCGAGGCCATCCTTTTGCACAACTTCCTGTTACACCGTTCCGGCGTGAATGGAACCGGCCTACCCCGCCGGGCTTTCAGCACTGCCTACATGGATGCTGCGACCCGAACCGCCAAGACAGGTGAAACTTTTCCTGTGATCTTCGGGGAACAGGCATTGGCGGTAACATCATGAGATTGAAAGACAAAGTAGCGATCATCACCGGGGGGGGTACCGGCATCGGGGCAGCCACAGCGCGGTTGTTTGCGGCCGAAGGGGCCCGTATTTGCGTGTTCGGTCGGCGCCCGGATCCGTTGCAGACAGTGGTGACCTCCATACGAGCAGATGGCGGTGAGGCACTGGCTGTGACCGGCAGCGTATCCGATACAGCGGACTGCCAACAATTGGTAGATGAAACCATGCAGACCTATGACCGGGTTGATATCCTGGTGTCCAGCGCGGGTACGGCGACCTTGATGAAAGCAGTCGACACCACCGATGAACTCTGGAACTCAGTCATCGATACCAATCTGACGGGGACTTTTCGTATCATACGGGCCGTTCTACCCGTGATGTCCGCCCAGCAGTCGGGATGTATCATCAATGTCAGTTCCGTACTCGGTCAGTCCGGCATGAAACACACGGCGGCCTACAGCGCCTCCAAAGCCGGTATCGATCAGCTTACCCGCGTCCTGGCGCTCGAATACGCATCAGTGGGCATCCGGGTCAATGCCGTAGCGCCCGGCTGGGTGGATACCCCCATGACCGAATCGGTGCAGGCGCATGACGGAATGTACGCCATGCTGAAAGACCGCCATCCAGCAGGTCGGTTCGGAACACCCGAAGAAGTTGCGCATGCCATACTGTATCTGTCCTCCGCAGAAGCCGCCTGGGTCACCGGAACTATCCTGTCGGTAGACGGCGGCTGGACAGCGCAGTAGTACTCTCCTTGGTTAAAAAATTGGTAAAATCATAAATTAAGCACACAACTACCTTACACCAATTGCCAGGTAAAAATAATGCATTGATGTTTGTAAACCATTGAAAATATTCATCTTGTCAATCAATATTTGTAATTCATAATTGCTGATCCCTGCGGGCTCCAGCGAGCGCTACGCGGTTCAACAATTTAGTATCACTTGTCCCGGAGGGATCTCATGGGCATAAGAACTTCAGAAGAATATCTTGAAGGATTACGTGACGGAAGGACGGTGTATTTTCGTGGCGAGCGGGTGCCGGACATTTTGACGCATCCGGAACTTCGTGCCGGTGCAGAGCATACCGCGCTCGATTACACCCTTGCTGAAGATCCGCAATACCAGGATCTGTTCACCACAACGATGCCGGACACGGGAGAACGGGTCAGCCGCTACTTTATTCCGCCGACCAGTGCGGAAGATCTCTTGAAGCGCCGTGAGATGATCGAAACGAGCACCCGCGAGGGCAGCGGAATTGTGCTGCTTATCAAAGAAATCGGTACGGACGCGCTGTTTACGTTCAATCTGGTAGCGCGACAGGTAGACGAAAAGTACGGGACCAACTATTTAGAGCGCGTGCAGAAATACCATGCCGAATGTCGGGATCGTGATCTGAGCATGGCCGTAGCGCAGACGGACGCCAAAGGAGATCGCAGTCTGCTCCCTTCACAGCAAACGCATCCCGACTACTACGTCCATATCGTCGAACGCCGACCGGACGGTATCGTTGTGCGTGGCGCCAAAGCGCATACCACCGGAACCGTCTTCGTGGATGAGGTGATTGTGCTGCCCACCCGGGCGCTCTCCGAAGAGGATAAGGACTACGCCGTGGCCTTTGCGATCCCGGTGAATACCCCCGGCGTTAAACTCATTGCCAGCCCCCACGGTTTTTCGGGCGACAGTATGTATCACCATCCCGTCAGTTCGAAACACCATCTGGTTGAAACGTTGACGATATTCGACGATGTGTTCATTCCCAACGAACGCGTATTCCTGGCCGGTGAATGGGATTTTGCCGGGGTGTTGGCCAACACGTTCGTGGAATTCCATCGGTTTACCGCCGTGTCCTACAAACCACCTCTTCTGGACCTGTTTATCGGCGCCGCCTCCCTGATCGCCGTTTACAACGGTATTGAAAAAGCAAGCCATATTCGTGAAAAAGTCACCCGGCTCATTATCTACACGGAGACCGTTCGTGCCCTCTCGCGGGCGGCCGCCCTGGATTGCAAACTCACGGACGGCATCGCGGTACCTGATATTATGACGACCAACATCGCCAAGCATTATTTTGCCAACAACTACCACGAAGCGGTCCGAGACGTGCAGGATATCTCGGGTGCCCTGCTTGTCACCGGCCCCTCGGAAGCGGATTGGGACAATGCGGAGACGCGCGACGATCTGGAACGCTATCTCGGCGGCCGTAAAGGCGTATCCACCATGGATCGGATGAAAGCGATGAACCTCATTCGCGATCTCACCGCATCGGATTTCGGCGGGTACCACGAACTCCTGGCCATTCATGCCGAAGGCTCTCTGGAGGCCCAGAAAATCACCATCTTCCGCGGATCCGACCTGCTGCGGTGTATGGACCTGGCCAAAAAGGCAGCGGGGATCGAAGAACTTTAACCACGGGGAACATCATGTCAGAAAAAGTCCACTACTTCGAACTATTACCTCACGAATTCAGGGCCCGGATAGCGCAGCGACCTATCGGTTATCTGCCCCTCGGGACGCTTGAATGGCATGGCGAACAATGCGCCCTTGGGAGTGATGCGTTGATTTCACACGGGCTCTTTGAGCGGGCCGCGCAGACCCTGGGGGGTATTGTGTTACCCCCTATTTTCCTGGGGCCTGACCGGGCATCTCCGCAATCCGACGGTTCTGTGTTGCAGGGGATGGATACGGCGGATGTAACCACGCCTCACAGACAGTTAGACGGCAGTTGCTACTGGATACCCAAAGGCGTGTTCTTTCAGATTTGCGAATCCATTCTGGCACAGGCCGTGCGGACCGGATTCAAATGCATCGTGGCAGATGGGCATGGCCCGTCCCGTTCGGCATGGGGCGAACAAGCGGACGAATGGGAAATCCGGTTCAGCCTGAAACTGGTGAGTGTAGCACGAGATCTCCGTTCACAGTGGCAGAGCCAAACGGACCATGCAGCGAAGAACGAAACGTCCCTCATGATGGCGCTCCATCCGGATCTGGTGGACCTGTCGCAACTGGACCAGGACCGGGCCGTATGGCCGCAAGGCGTCGGTGGCGAAGATCCGAGAGACTCGTCGGTTGATCATGGCGAAGCTTGTCTCAAGGCGAGTCTGGAGGCGTTACGAGTCCATTTGGAACAAATTGGGATATAAATCTATTATCGGCGGACTATATATTGCGTCCCTACGGTCATCATACCTTGCACACAGCCACGGCAGTCCGCTGTGCAGCCTTAACACAATCCGCCAGGATGGGCACACCGTCCTGAATATCTTCCAACGACGGAAATCCATACGCAATACGCAGATACGGGATGTCCTCATTCGCCGGGCTGAATCCCTGTCCCGACGCGTAAATCACACCGCGCTCGGAGGCCAGGGCCATCGTGCGTTTTGTGTCCGTGGCATCCGGCATGCGCACCCAGACGAACAGGCCGCCCGGTGGATCGGTCCACCAGACCTCTTCGGCCATATCACTGAAATGGGTTGCCAGTCCCTCGACGACCGCGTCTTTACGCGCCTTCATGATCGTGTTGATCCTGGAAATGTGCTCCCACAGATGGTCCCGGAAGTATTCGGCCACGATCATACTGGCCAGGGCATTCGTGCCGCCATCTCGTTTGTTCTCCATGATGCGCCCCTGCAAATCGTTCGGCGCCATAAAATAGCCAAGCCGGACGCCCGGCCCGAGGATCTTCGAAAATGAGGCGACATAGACCACACGGTCATCTGTATCGAGCGTATATAATGTCGGCGGCGCCGGTTCCGATCGGAAGAAGATGTCTCCGTAGCAGTGATCGTCCACGACCAGCGTATCATATGCCTTCGCCAGTTCCAGCAGACGCTTTCGGCGTTCCAGCGGCAAAATCGAGCCGGTGGGATTCTGATGGGTGGCGATCGTATAGATGAATCTGGGCGGCGTCCCGGCATCGGTGAGCCGTTTCAGCAAGGCCTCCAATTCGTCCATGATCAAACCCTGCCCATCTATCGGAGCACTGGCCATTTGTACCTGGCGACCGCGAAAGACACCCAGCGAACCGCCGTAGGTGTGCTCTTCCACGATGATGGTCTCGCCGGGTTGAGCAAAGGCTTCGGTAATTAGTTGCATGGCCTGCATAGAACCGGACGTCAGCACGATCTCGCTAAGCGAGACAGCCTGGCCTTCACTTGTTTCAAATCGCCTGGCGGCAATCTCCCTAAGGCCGGTATAGCCCCTGCCGTCCGGGTAATTTACTAATGCCGTACCGTGCTCAGCAATAACCCGGGCCGCGGCTTTGGCTAATTCTCCGGATGGAAACGACGACGGATCGGGACGCCCGGCGCCGAAGTTGTATTCACGCATAAGGATCTACTCCTGGTTGGATGAGAGGCTTGTACACACATTGTCTTTAACCTCGGAGGCCTGTTTTTATCCGGGTATATGTTTAGTGTTATTTCTGAATTATACGCCGATGTACACCAATATAATATGTATTATGTATGGTTGGAAGAGATAATACTGGATAATATGTCTATGGCATAAAGCGGAACATTACAGATTTTACCATCCTGTTTGAGATTTAACAGGGTGGATCTTATTAGGTAGGATGATGTGAACTGCTCATCATATGATTTCAAACGCTTGCTTTTAGAATTCACACTGCCTTTGACCTCAAGCGGAATGATGTGTTCTCCCGTTTCATAGAGAAAATCCAGTTTCGCCGTCCCGCCTTTACTGCGCCAGTAGTATAATTCATTTTGTCCAGCCGAAATAAGTTGCTGCGCTACGTAATTCTCAACAAGGCCGCCTTCATACTCGTTGAAAATACGGGTGCCTTGCGCCAGAATATCGACCGGAAGCCCAGCCATCGCGCCCAATAGGCCGACATCCAGGACGTGAATTTTGGTCGATCAGATCTTTGTGTAATATTTCAGATAACGGCGTAAAGTAATCTATATATCCCAGCAACTGCCAGTATCGCGAGAAACCGACCGCATCCAGAAATTCCAGTAAAGTCATCGGATATAAATCCAAGAAGTTCACATTACCGACCGGAATTGATCCTGACCTGGACAGCTTGGCACTCAATAAGGAACCTGCAGCAACAATATGGTAAGTAGGGGCTTCTTCTTGAAAATACTTGAGGGCGTTGAGCGCTCGATCAGACACCTGTATTTCATCGAATATCACCAGGTCCGTTTCAGGATGAATTTTCGCCTTACTATAAATAGAGAGTTCATTCAAAATGCGCGGCGGCTTTAAATTTCGTTCAAAGAAGGTGTCCATCGCCGGTTCTTCTTCGAAGTTAAAATAAAAAACACGATCATACGCATCGCTTCCGAATTTTTTGAGCAGATAGGTCTTTCCTGTTTGCCGGGCGCCTTTTAATAGCAACGGCTTTCGACGGGATGAGGCTTTCCATGTGCGCAGCGCATGATAGAGGTCTCATTTCATACGCGCCAATGTACACCTGTTATGATTATCTTTCAATCATTTCGCAGATATAATGTGATCGTTATCACATTATTCATGGGTAAAACGTATTTATTCCCACATTATACTGGCATAAAACTCGATAATTGTTTTGATGTCTTATCCCGGAACTGGACATTAAACCGGCGATATTGACAGGCGCCGATTTACAGGATACATTAGGTTAAAAAGCCCTTACCCTCCAGCACAGTTTTTATTTAAAATGACATATTATGATACGCCACCTTAGTCTCATCCTTACAGGTTTGATCCTGTTCATTATATGCAGCCCCGACTCGCATGCCCAACAACCTATCCGTGTCGAAATGCCTGTATTCGAGGGTGGTGAGGGTCTAGACTTTTTCTTCGAGTGTGCACGGGCCTATGAGCAGGAGCATCCCGGCATCAAAATCGATCTGTATGGCGATCCGCGTATACACGATAAGGTGCGGGTCCGCATCCTGGAGCGGTCTTTTCCCGAGATAACCAATGCTCGGCTCAACTACTGGGCGCTCATCCGTAACGGCGATGTCCTGCCGATGGATGAATTCCTTGATCAGCCGAACTGGGAAGGCGATACGACCTGGCGTGAATCGTTCCTTCCCGGCAGCCTGGATCGCTATATGTACGAAGGTAAGACCTATGGTATCCCGCTTATGGCATCGGTGTATGCCGTGTGGTACAACAGGAACCTGTTTGAAGAACACGGCTGGCAACCAGCGACGACCTGGGATGAGTTTTTCGTACTCTGTGAGCAGATCAAAACCGCCGGCGTCTGGCCGCTGGCGTTTCAGGGTCGGTATCCGGGGTACGCCCAGTGCCTCATTGACCATGCGTATTATCATCTGGCCGGGCCGGATCGCTATTTTGATCAGAAAAATCTGGTGCCCGGCAGTTTCGATAATCCCGAGTTTATCGAAGCGCTGAACCTAACTCAGCGTGTTGCGCTCGATTATTTTCAACCGGGGGCGATGGGGATGAGTCATACGGAGTCCCAACTTGAATTTTTCCTGGGCCATACCGCGATGATCTTCTGCGGGTCCTGGTTGAAGAGCGAGATGCTGGGTAAAATTCCGGACGGCTTCCGGCTGGGATCGTTCAACCTGCCGATCGTCTCCACCGGCAAGGCGGACCCGACTGCCGTCTACGGCGGATCAGGTTATTATTTCGCTATGAAGAACAGCGACCATCCACGAGAAGGCATTGAGTTCCTGCGGTTCATGACCTCTCGCCGGATGTCGGGCCTGTTCTGCCGGATGCGTGATATTCCGGTATCGATCGCCGGGGTGGCGGAGCAGAACCTGTCCGAAGACATGCAGGATCTGGCCGCCATGATGATAAATGCCCGGGTGACTTACGGCAGTGCGCCCGGCGAAGGCTATCCGGCGATGACCCAATACTGGACCGACGCGCGCTTTAAAATCATCTCCGGAGAGGAGACGCCCGAACAGGTCGCTCGCGAGTTGGAAGACGGCGCCATAGTCGTGAGAAACCAGGCTATGAATCCGGATGAGATCACCATCCGCCATATCTGGAAGCCGGCGCTGCTGATCGGCCTGATGGGCCTGGCGATCATCTACTGGATGGCCACGACCATCCAGCGTTACCGACGCCGGATGACTGAAGGGGCGGCATCGACCGCGTCAGGTCGCCCCCGACTCAGCCGACTCAATGGGATCATCCTGCTTGGCCCCGCCCTGCTGTTGTATACGGTTTTCGTGATCGTTCCGAGCATCAAATCCTTCGCCTGGAGTCTTAATGAGTGGGACGGCCTGACCGATATGCGCTTCATCGGCCTCCAGAACTTCGCCCGGCTGCTGTTCGAAAGCGACGGGTTCTGGATCGCGCTGAACAACAACTTGTTCATCATGTTCGTCATCCCCCTGTTCGTCCTGCCGCTGTCGCTCTTTCTGGCCGTGTGTATCAGCCGGGAATTACGTGGCTCGCAGTTCTTCCGCATCGTCTTCTTCTTTCCCAACATACTGGGCGCTGTGGCGGCGGCGCTGCTATGGATGCATCTGTATAATCCACAGGGGGGACCGATAAATACGGCCCTTGTCGGCCTGGGACATCTCCTGACGGACGTTGGCCTGCACAGTCTTGGCGGCTGGTTCACGACGATGGAAGGGTTCGCATGGCTGTCCCAGTCCAACCTGTACCGGGCGCTGATCCCCATGTCGATCTGGGGCGCGTGCGGGTTCAACATGATCCTGTTTCTGGCGGCGATGGAAAGCATTCCGCAGAGCATCTACGAGGCCGCCGATATAGACGGCGCCTCCGCGTGGCGGCAGTTCCACACCATCACCCTGCCGCTCATCTGGGAGGTCCTGTCTATCTCGATCGTGTTCATGGTCATCGGTGGCATGAAAGCGTTCGAGACCATCTGGCTGATGACCAACCAGACCCCGACCACGCAGGTGCACGTCATCGGCACGCGCATGGTCCAAGATTTGTTCTCGGAGTTCAAAGTCGGCGAAGCCACGGCCATAGCCGTTCTGCTGTTTATCATGGTCTTCTTCGGCACGGCCGCCACGTTAAGGGCTATGCGCCGGGAGACGGTGGAGTTCTGAAAATGTGTGAAAACAAACGACAAGATGGGAGGGTGGAAGGGTGGAAGGGTGGAAGGGATAATGACTTTACCTCCATCCCCCCATCCTCCCATCCCCCCACCCTGACACACAGTGTCATCTACACCATTCTCCTCACCTACCTGGTCATTGTGGTCTACCCGATGATCTGGCTGCTGTATACCTCGCTCAAGACGGACCGGGAGATTTTTCTGGCGCCGTTTACGCTCCCGGATTGGGGGAATTTGCAGTGGATCAACTTTTCGAGGGCGTGGACAATCGGGCATTTCGGAGATTATTTTCTGAACAGCACGATCCTGACGCTGCTTACCGTGGTGTTGTCGCTGCTGTTCGCGGCCATGGCGGCGTATGCGCTATCGCGGTTCCGTTTCGGCGGGGTGCGGCCGTTGTTCTTCTACTTTTTAGCTGGACTGATGGTGCCGCTGCAACTGGCGATCGTCCCGCTGTTCTTTCAGATGAAAGACATGCTGCTGCTCAACTCGCGGTTCGGCCTGCTGCTCGTCTATGTGGCCTTCGGCATGCCGTTCGCCATCTTTATTCTGGCCGGCTTCTTCCGATCATTGCCGTCCGGCCTCCACGAATCAGCGCTGATGGACGGTGCAGGTGAGCTGCGGGCGTTCTGGTCCATCATGCTGCCGGTGGCCAAGCCCGGCCTGATTACGGTGGGCATCTTTGCCTTCCTGGGCACCTGGAACGAGTTCTTCATGGCCTTCATGTTCCTATCAGGCGAAAACGCGCAGGACCTGCGTACCCTGCCGCTCGGCCTAGCCAACCTCACCATCATCAGCCAGTACCGAAGCGACTGGGGTATGGCCTTCGCCGGCCTGGTCCTCATGATGCTGCCGACGATGCTCGTCTACGGCTTGCTACAGAGGCATCTGACGAAGGGGATTACGGTGGGGGCGCTGAAAGGGTAATTGGTGCTGGCATGTGTCCTGCGGACACGATGCCAGCACTTCGTGGTTTGGTGATTGTCTGATTGTCTGATTGAAAACCAAATCAACACAAAGCACAGCGAGCGAGGCGGAGCGCGTTCTAATAAAACCTCGAAGAGGCGTTCATTACCTTCGATTGAGCGTAGCGAAATCAATCAACAAACCGTGCAGCGCTCGCTGTGTGTCCGCAGGACACCAGCCATCAACAAATCAACAAATTGGAGTCCACATGGTCAACGATGCAGATTGGGGTTTCTTCAACGAGCATGGATTCGTGCTCCTGAAAGGGGTGTTGCAGGGAGAGTATCTGGAGCGGATACAGACGGCATTTGACGAGGTGTGGGAGCAGGAGAAGCCTCAGGTGAATCAGCATCAGTTGTTGAAATACCGGGCGTTTATCGATCTGATCGAACATCCGATGATTTTGGATCAACATGTGGCTGTGTTCGGATCGCAGGTGCAACTGCTGCAGTACGACCTGCTTCGTCAGGGACCGAACAACGACGGACCGGCGCGCGGCTGGCATCGGGATTTTGCTTTTCCGGGGGACTATCCGCTGTCGATCAACACCATTGTCTATCTGGATGAGATGACCGACGAGCGTGGTCCGACCTGCGCCCTCCCCGGCAGCCACCGCGGCTGGAAACACCCGCCGACCGGCGAGGACCGCAGTAAGCCCATCGAAGGGGAATATGCCGCCTATGCCAAACCGGGGGATGCGCTGTTCATCAACGGCGCTGTCTGGCATTCGGGCGGCATCAACCAGACCGACGGGCAACGCCGGGGCATCTTTCTGTATTATGGCCACTGGTGGCTCAAACGCTTCGAATGGCAGCAGGACATCCCCTGGCAGGCCCTCGAAGGCGCCGACGAACGGCGACTGTCTCTGCTCGGATTCAAACAACAGCAGGACGACCTGCATATCTATCATCCGGACGCGCTACGGAACCGGGATCGGGTTTGAAAAACGAATGGAAGAATGGAAGAGAGGAAGACAAAGCATCCTTTCATCCTTTCATTTTCACAAACCCTCCGTGGTTAACCTATCCAAAGGTATGCGTCAGGATAAACGTATGAATCTACCAGGGACATATAAAAACAGGATCGGCATGGACTTCGTGTTGATCCCGGTGGGGACGTTCATGATAGGGTCGGAAGACGGGCATGAGGATGAACAGCCGGTGCATACCGTGCGGATTACGAAGCCGTTTTACCTGGGTAAGTACATGGTCACGCAGGCGCAATAATAAAAGGTGCTGGGAGAGAATCCGAGTGAGGAGAAGGGGCGCCGGCATCCGGTGGATAACGTGTCCTGGCATGACGTGCAGGATTTTATCGAACAGTTGCATGAAAAGGAAGTAGGCGAGCCGTACCGGTTGCCTACGGAAGCGGAATGGGAATATGCCTGCCGGGCCGGGACCACGACGCCGTTTTCTTTCGGCGAGACGATCACGACGGATCAGGTGAATTACGACGGCCACTATCCGTACGGCGGTGGACCGCGTGGGAAACGTCGTACGGACGCCGAACGTGTCGGCTATTTTCCGCCCAATGCCTGGTGTCTGTATGAGATGCACGGCAATGTGCGGAATTGGGTGGCCGATGTGTACCATGAGTACTATTATAAACAGAGCCCGGTGGATGATCCGGACAATATGTCCGGATTCACAGAACGCTGTGAGATTCGATACATTCAGGTCGTCATTACCGGTATTATTCACGGTCAGGATCCCGGTCACCGTATGGCTGAGCGTCATCTGTGTGGCCGACAACGCGTAGTTCCGGAAGGTCACCTGGTCAAACCGGTCAATCTGGCCGTTGTTCACCGTAAGCGTGACTCTATCCAGGATCAGACCCTCCACATCCAGCCCGCCGTTGACCGTCACGATATTGTTGGCGCCGTTAACAACCGTCGTGACATGTCCCGGTGCCTGCATCTGCCCGTTTATGATGATCGTAGACAAGAGGTTTACACTGTTCGGCGAGGTGTTTTCGAAACCCACATCATGGAACCGCGACTTGCCCGTACCCGGATCATTAAAAAACACAGTCTGGGTCCCGCTGCCGTCAAAGACCACCCTGGTGCCGGTAGAGATGAAGCTGCCCGTGGTGGCCGAGCTGCCGCTGCGCGTCTGGGTAAGATTACCGCGTACACGCATGACCCCATCGGTATATTACCCGCGCTGGACGCACTGGCGTGTTGAGACGACGTCGTGAACAACGCATTGCCCTCTACAATCACCTCATCCGCAACATTCGTCATGATCAGCCCGTCGCCGATGGAATTGCTCGTGGTTACCGCTAAATGCCTATTAATCGTGACGGTCTGACCGTTCACAACAAAGGCTGCACCGCTATTAATAGTCAGGTCGTTGCCGGTCACATCCAAATCGAGAAACGGATTGAACCCGCCCGATATGTTAATCACCGCATTATCCGCTGTGGTCGGCACGCCGTTGTCCCAGTTACCGGTATTGTTCCAGTCGACATCCTGGGCATTGCCCGTCCAGGTGGTGGTCGTTTGGGCGAACGCCCCGGCGCCATACAGACTGCAGCATATTATTGCGGCTAACGTGGCTCTTATATATTGTGACATGTTTGAATCTTCGTGAGAATAACCGGCGATAGTTAATCAGAAACCACTGGGCGTCCAGAGGAGAATCAGGACGCACAGAGTTTCAAAATCTTTCTTAAACTTCATCAGCCATCCTGATTGTAGAGAATACGATGGGACGCCATCTTTATCGTTTCTGTATATGTGAAAACATTCCAGCGGATATGTCGTCAATGATCTGTATCACATTTTAATTGTGTAACTATTTGTAAATTAAAAGTTTTAAATCAAAATTCATAAATTTAAATTCAACAATGGATTTTTAAATCCCTCCGTGCCCCTGTGGAAAAAAAATCCCCGCACTCATTTGGCAGAGTACGGGGATTTTCATTTGTCTAAAAGTGATCAGGCCTAAGGCTTGTCGATCCATTCCGGATCGGGGGTGATACTCGTCTCCGGAGGCACACCGGCGTCGTCCCACTCCGGTTCGTTTTCTACCAGAAATACGGGTTCTACATCCATGTCATGCTCGCAGGCCATCTGACAGGACAGACGTACCTCACCGACAAGGCCTTCCGCTTCCAACACTTCAAGTTCTGCTGCAGTCATCTTATCGGGCTCACCCGAAGCAAATGTCACCCGGCAGGTGGTACACTTGGCGATACCGCCGCACCGATGGCCGATGTTGACGTCCGCATCTTCGATCGCCAGCACCAGACGCTTTCCTTGTTCGACGTCGGTCGTTACGCCGTTAATGGTTAGTTTCGGCATAAGCGTGGAGAACTCCTTTCCAGTTGAATTATAAATTATGAATTATGCGAATCAAGAGTTGCCAATCCCTGAGACTTCCTTATGTAATAGAGTAAAACATACCCCTATGTCTATACTCTAAGAAAAGGAGGAAGCGCCCATGGATCGGCAGATACAGTTAATAGGTATCTATGAATATGTTTGGCAACAATTTCAACAAGGTCTTAGCCAGTTAACACAACGGTTTAGTAACAACCATTCACCTTTGTTTACAGATCAGGAAGTGATCACGATATATCTATTTGGCATCATCCATCACCATCGCAGCGTTCAAGCGATCTACGATTATATACAGAGCCATTTCATCGCCTATTTTCCCAGACTACCGAGTTATAAAGGCTATGTCCATCGCCTCAATCTGCACGGTCCTGCCTTTATGGGCCTACTTGTTGATCTGAAAGAGCGTATGCCCCAAAAGGCGAACCTGCTCTCTTATCACCTTGTAGATTCCATGCCTATCGTCTTAGCACAAGCTAAACGTGCTAAGACCGCTAAGATCGCCAGCCCACTTGCTGATGCCAGCAGATGTTCAGCCAAAGATATGGCCTGCTATGGGATCAAGTTGCACATGGTAGCATCGGCAAGATACAAGAAGATGCCCTGGCCTGTGGCCATCGGCCTTAGTAAAGGCTCTGAACATGATCTGACTGCCCTGCGAAATCTGCTGCCTGCCATAGAGAATACCACACTTTATGGCGATCGTATCTTCTGGGATAAATCACTCATGAACACCTTGAAAAAATCTGGCAACTGGTATTACATTATAAAACGACACGACATGCGTGTCAATACAGTCTTCCAATCGCTAGATGTCAAATTTACGCGTCATCCGCGTTCTACCCTCACCTCCGGCAGGTCCGCCGCCCAATCCGGCCCGGCCAGGGCCTGAGCCAGAGTCGAGACGACCGTCACGGCATGAGCGCAGGTGGCCTCTTCGGTAATCGTGTAGATCTGGTAGCAATAGGAGAGCGTATGGTATTGCGCCGTCAGGTTAGCGAATTTGCCGCATTCGATGAGCGGCAGGTCAGGCGTCAGCGGGGTGACACGCCAGGCGGCGTTGATATGCATCAGCGCGTCCTCGACCCGGTGAACCCCCTCATGCATCGATTCGGGAAACCAGTCAATCGACATGGGGTTCAACTTGTGAAAACGATTATTCTGGTAATGCGTATGAAACTCCATGTACGCCGCCGGTTTGATCTGCTCGGCATAGCGCCACAACGCCACGGATTCCGCCGGCGCCGGCTCACCTCGGACCACATGCCCGAAACTGAACATCGGCACTTCACCTACGGCATTGGTCACGGACCGCCCATGGGCCGTCCCATCCGGATTGGGCATGGGAATAAGACAAAATTGGAACCGGTCCAGGAGTCGTTGGGTCAGCATACTGCGGTCGGTCAGCCAGTGGGCGACGGCCATGACCGGATGTGCCGCAGGTTCCGCCGGCTGCATCGTGGCGCCGACGAGGATCGTCTCATCACGTGGTTCCGTCTCCAGTGCAAGAATAGAACGGTTTTCCTCAGTTCGCCCAAGTTCCCTTATCGAGAATAGACCGTCCGTCATCGACACCAGATCCTGCATATCTTCCTGCACCTGGATTGTCGATACATACGGCTTGTTCGCCAGCCGAATAACTTCTCCCGGCGAAACAGTCACGGTCAGGTCGACATATTCGTGTTCTACATATTTCGTCTGTTCGTCGGCAACAGGCCGCCACCGTCCTCCCTGATACATCCAGTACGGCGGCGCCATATAGCCCTTGCCGGACGTCTGCGTGAAAATACATCGGACGCTGCATTGCAGTGGTTCTGACGCCGAGGAGCGCAACCGCACATGAAACGCATACTCACGCGGCACACCCGCGCCGCCGAAATGCTGATCAAGTGCCTTCAGAAACCAATCCGGCACAGGCTCCGGCTTCGGCTCGACGGCATAGGCCGATTCTCCTATTTTACAGATCTCTCCGCCGCTGCCGCATTCGAAATCGGCATCAATATGGATCATTTCAAATGTTCCGGATTCAGGCCGTCCAACTCCGATAGAATAAACCGCCCATCCTGACGGATGACCGTCCCGTCGAACTCAATTGTGCCGCCACCGTAGTCGGGGGTCTGTATCATGACCATATCCCAGTGAACGGCGGAGCGGTTGCTGTTGTCGGCGTCCTCGTAGGCCTGTCCCGGCGTGAAATGAAAGGAACCGGCGATCTTTTCGTCGAACAGGATGTCCAGCATGGGCGTGGTTATATACGGGTTGAAGCCGATGGCGAACTCGCCGATGTACCGGGCGCCGTCATCCGTGTCGAAAATCTCGTTCAGCTTCTCCGTGCGGTTGCCTGTGGCTTCCACAATCTGGCCATTTTCAAAACGTAACCGGACGTCGGTAAACGTCATCCCATGATACAGCGTCGGCGTGTTGAACTGAATGACGCCGTTGACTGAGTCACGTACCGGCGCGGTAAAACATTCGCCGTCCGGGATGTTCCGGTCGCCTGAGCAGCCCACGCTCTGAATGTCCTTGATACTGAATGTCAGGTCGGTACCGGGACTCGTAAGGCGCACCTGGTCCGTGCGGTCCATCAATTCTTTGAGCGGCATGATGGCCTGTCTCATCCTGTCATAATCCAGAGTACATACCTCAAAATAGAAATTCTCAAAGGCTTCGGTGCTTGAATTAGCCTGTTGCGCCATGGACGGCGTCGGCCACCGCAGGACGACCCATTTGGTCTTCGGCACCCGAATATCGTAGTGGACCGGCTTTAGCCAGTGGTGTTCGTACAAACGCATCGCCTCACCCGGCACATCCGACATCTCCATGACATTATGACTGCCACGCAGGGCGATATAGGCCTGGACCTGCTCCATACGATGAGATTCATACGCGCCGATGGTCTGCATGGCGATCGCATCGCCGGCATGGATCAACTCCCGCATGAGTCGCTGATGTTTGATGGTCACCAGCGGTACGCCGCCCGCATCCCGAATCGTGCGTATCAGCGCAATCACCATATCATCGGGAATGTCAAACGCTTCAACAAGCACCTTCTCATTCGACTGAATCTGCGTCGAATGCCCTACCAGCACCTTCGCGAGATCGTAATATCGCGTGTCGTACATGAATGCCTCCTGATAATCACATGCCTCCGGTTATTCGACCACTGATGCGAACTGATAAACGTGGTCACCTGATCCGTTCGAAAGACCATATCTGAAGGCCGCGTAAGAAGATCAGCATGCGCGACCCCTGCACAATCATGCAGAATGGACAATTGTAAGCTTCAGGGGCATGGTTGAACGTGGGTGTCAACCTCGGGTGGAAGAATGGAGAGGTGGAGGTAGATCAGTTTTCCCTAACATCCCCCATCCTTCCATCCTTCCATCCTTTCATCCGCTCTTACCCTTCTTTCAAAAAACCACCTCACAGCCCTGCTCAGCGGAGTCGTAGAGGCCGGTCATGATTTTATGGACGTTTAAAGCTTCGCGGAAGGAGACCATCGGTTTGCCATGCCCCTGGATCGCCGCGATAAATTCTTCGTGTTCCAGACGGGTCTGGTCGCCCCAGCCGATTTGTTCCTCGAACTCGTGGGGGATAATCTCCTTACCGTCTTCCAGTTCCACATGCGGCGTGATACTGCGCCCCATGCCCAGCAGGCCATGAATCTCAAAACCCATGCTGCGCTGGGTCGGATGCATGAGCCAGTTGCCCTCGATCGACATGGATGATCCATCGACGAACCGTACGTGCGCGTGGGCGAAATCCTCCACAGAAACCTCATCGACCGTTCCCTCAAAGTTAATAGGTGGATTGGGCATTTTATTTAGTTTGCAGAAGACGGATGCGCTGACGGACATCGGTTCAGGCGCACCGAGAATCCAGTACAGAGCATCGAGCGGATGCACCACGGTGGCGACAACGACACCGCCCAGGGATTCCTCTTTTTTATGAAAATACCGACCCCAGGGATAATTCATCACATGACCGCCCCACACCCGGCTGTGATAGACCTGGCCCAGCTTGCCTTCGGCGAGAAATTCAGCCAGAGCGCGATATCCCCGGTGTTGTCGCATTTGAAAACCCATGGTAAACAACCGACCGGCTTTGATGGCCGCCGCTTTGATAGCCGCGGCCTCTTCCATCGACATGCACAGCGGTTTTTCCACCAGCACGTGGGATCCGGCGTTGAAGGCGGCTATAGCCTGGACTGCATGATACCGGACCGGTGAGGCAACGACCACATACTCGGGATGAATATCCGTCAGCATGGTCTCGATATCGTCATAGGTCGCCGAAATGTGATATTTCTCTGCAGCCGCCCGCGTTGCCGGTTCATGCGGATCTACCAGGGCGGCCACCTCAACATCATCCATCTGAATCAACTGGTCCAGGTGACATTTACCCATGACGCCCGCCCCGATGACTGCTGTTTTAATAGACAAGGTTACTCCTTTTCACCCTCATTGTTAATTCGGTTTTCAATTTTGAACTCGCGTTCAAAATTGACACGATTCTTTATGGCCGTACCTATGCGGTTCGCCCGCTTCTGCGGGCGATTCGATTTGAAGTATACAACGCAACGAATGCGTTTTCAAGATACATGCGGAAACAACTTTTGACCATACATAATGATGAACGCGTCAAAGCGCAGCGCTCGCTGGATCCCGCAGGGATCAGCCATAATGATTTATGTTTGAATATACGTATTATGTTCATTGATGATATATTAAACACCTATGTATGATTTCACAAATGTATGAACGATTGCAATAAAGGTTTTTAAATCATAATTCAAAAATCATAAATCCTTTAGAGATTCCCTGCTTATGAATATATTATCTCCATCCGCCCACTGTCCGATATGTGCGCCTCGGCCTGGAAATGACCCAGAGCACTGGTTCTATATCTTATTGAGGCGATAAGATCCGCGTTATGAATTCATGTTATATGGAAAATACTACACTGAGAAAATCTACCCCGAAATGACAGCGAATTCGTTTATATAGTCAAGAAGGCGGCCTTCAGAGAATATGTCGAACAGGTCCACGGCTGGAATGGGGATGAGCAACGGCGGTTTCATGCACAACGGTTCGAGACGCAGGACTTTCGGATTATCCATCAGGACAGTACATACGTTGGTGTGATGGCCGTGGTCACGGCAAAAGACTGTGTGAAAGTGAACCAACTCTTCCTCCTGCCGGAATATCAGGGCAGGGGCATCGGCGAAACATGCATGCGGCGTATCATGGGGAAGCACGGCCGTTGGGCCTGCCCGTTCGGCTCAGCGTTCTGAAGGTTAACCCGCGTGCCCGGACCTTCTATCAGAAGCTGGGCTTTGCTGACGTAGGAGAGACTGAAAAGCATGACTTGATGGAATGGACAGGCGCTTAGCCGGAGGGCTCATGAACACGTCACGCACAACAATTAGAGAGATATCATGAATAAACCTTATATCATTGCCATAGATGCCGTCGCCGGTGGTGGAAAAACCACATTATCCAAAGCCGTGAATGAAGCTTTATATCCTTCTGTCCGATATTGCTTTGATGAATTCGACGAACCGGATATTCATCCCGTTGATTTTTACGATTGGTGGCTTCGCGGGGCGGATATAGCTGAGTTTGATTGCCCTGGTATCCATCAAGCGGTTTCAGATCGAATTGAAAAAAATGACGTGGATTTTATTGTTCTTGATATCCCATTTGGACGTAAGCATACCCGATTCTGTAAGTTGATCGACCTGTCGGTATTTATTGACACCCCATTAGATATCACCCTGGCCCGACGTATTTTGAGAGATCCCTATGAGGATCTGGCAAGTGTGAGACGTGAAATAGAAAGGTATCTTTCAAAAACAAGAGCCCTCTATGCAGGTCACATGCATTATAAAAAAGAATGTGATCTGATTTTGGATGGGACTTTAAGTATTGAAGAATTAAAGAAAAATGTTTTAAAGCGCATTAACACAGCCGTTTGTTAGCCATAGGACAAAACCGTATGGCCATTAAGCCCCCTTTTGAAGTGCCTCCAGTAGACCTTTGCGTCGTCATTATCCGGCTCGAGTTGAACCATTCATCAAATGGTGATTTCATCATATGCGTCCGTTGAAACTTCCCGACCCACATCGCCGCCCCATCACTGTAATGCGATTTCAGACGTTGCGGCTCGGTCGGTTGTTGGGTGACTTCCGAAGTGTCCGCGACCTCCGAGGTATCACACGAACTAGCGTTAAAACTGAGCACCATCAGAGCGATCGCCAGACAGATAAATTTCATTCTTTCGATCATTTCAGACTCCTTATTAAATTGGTTCATGAGGTTATTTAGATATATCGATTTGCCAGAAAGGGCAGACGGGGATATATTTCTTTCGATAAGGTATGCAAGGATCTTTTAACCAATGATAAAAGCTGTTTTTGGTATTGACAGGTTATAGAAATCCATGTGATTTGTTCACTATGCGCATACTCTTTGGTTCATTAAACCCGGAGAAGGTCCAACGCATTCGTAATATGCTTGCCGGCCTGCCCATCGAAATCGCGTAGATACCATCGGTGAATGGACGTTAGGCATCGCTTTTGCGCTGGGCCATAAGCAGCTGTATTCGCAGTCCTTCTCAAGCCGGTCTATATTTGTCGCCGAGCCCAGTGCTTCCATGATTCAGGGGGCGCCGCTCCGGTTCCTTCAGATTGATCCGGCGAACGGCAAATATTTCTCAGAAATGACGCCTTCGGCACTCACAACCGCTCAAGGAAAACGAGCCGAAGGCATCGTTCGCTTCGTCCGTCGATTTTTGCTTCCCGGCCTCACGGCAGATGAAGCCAAATAACAGAAAGGTGTTATGTTCATGAGAATCGCTATCGCCTCCTATGGACAGGAGACAAGCAGCTTCAGCCAACTGCCCACGACCCTCGAGACGTTCGGGCTGTACGGGCTGTATGAGGGCGAGGATATCCTGGAAAAATGCCGGGAGGTCGGCGCCATCGGTGGCTTTATGACAGCTACGGAAGAAGCGGGGCTCGACTGGACGCCTGCCCCCATTATTCACGGCTGGGCCGGTGCCCACGGGGCTCTCACGGCAGAGACGCTGGACTATTTCGAGCAGGCGATCTGCAACGGTCTCAAGGATGCCGGGCCTATCGACGCCCTGTTCTTCGCGCTGCACGGCGCCGCCGTCGCTGACAATGAACATGATACGGAAGGCCGGATGCTCACCCAGTTCCGGCGCATCGTCGGTCCGGATCTGCCGATAATCATCTCTCTCGACCACCACGCGAATCTCACGCAGCAGATGGTCGACCATGTCGATGGCCTGGTGGCGCACCGCACGCAGCCGCACGATCAATTTGAAACCGGGATGCTCGCCGGCCGGATGCTCATCTCGCTGCTGCGCGGCGAGACCACCCCCACCATCGCCTGGCGCAACATACCGCTTATCACCCACCAGGAACAATTCCTGACCTCGCACGGTCCGATGAAAGCCTGGTTCGATCTGGCCCGCAGTATAGAGGACAGACCGGGGGTCATCTCGGCCTCGACCTTTCCCATGCAGCCCTGGCTCGATGTGCCTGAAGGCGGCTGGGCCGTAGCCGTTGTGACCGACAACGATTCTGCCCTGGCCGACGAACTGGCTACCGAACTGGCAAATTTCGCCTGGGGACTGCGCGAGGATTTCTGCAAGCTCGACAGCATCTCTCCGGAGGCGGCCATCCGCAAGGCGGTTGACTCGGAGAAAGGGCTGATCATCCTGACCGATACGGGGGATAGTGTTTTCGGCGGGGCGACCGGTGACAGCACCTGTATCCTGGCGGAAATGATCAGACAGCAGATAGAGCAGCCTGCTCTGGTCCCCATGGTCGATCCCGAGGCCGTCGAAGCGGCCATCGAAGCCGGAATCGGAGCAAGCTTTGCCGTGACCCTCGGTGGCAAACTTGATCCGACGTTCGGTCATCCACTGGAGGTGACCGCCAGGGTGGCCGGGATCGGCGGTGGCCGGTTCGATGTGACCATCCTGGGCTTTGAATCATTTGATACCGGCCGGGCCGTCCTGCTGGAAATCGGCGCGGTCAAGGTCGTGGTGAGCGAAAAACGGGGCATCGGCGGCAATCATCCCGCCGTCTATGAACAATTCGGTCTGGATATAGGTGACGCTCGTATGGTGGTCGTCAAGACGGCCAGCAACTGGCAGTATTACCAGCCCTGGATCTCCGAAGTCATCCGCGTCGATACGCCGGGCGCTACCATGTCCCATCTCGATCAATTCGACTGGCATTACCTGCCGCGCCCGATCTATCCGCTGGACGAATTGACGGACTGGCGGGCGAAATGAGGCTTAGTGGTCGATTTCACAAACAAGGTTTCGTATCATCAAGGTATAACAGAATAAATAGAATGGTCTTTCCCGCAGGCTTTAAGCAGGCTTCTGCGCCGCGAACAGCGGACATCCAGCCTCCCTAAGCTATGGATCCCCGCTTAAAGCCTGCGGGGATGACAATCTTTTCAGCTTTTATCGTGTACTAGGATATGACACCATATTTGCAAAACAGGGCACTTAGGCGATGAACATCTCATTCGTATCAATCAATCTGAATGCCGATTCATACTGACTCTCGTCGTCACGGGTGAAGAAGCGTACAATAATATTCGTATCAATCGCTACCATGAAGTTGCTCCATATAGTATCCTCCATGAGTACCCGAATGAAGCTTGCCTGATTCTGTTTTTGCAATTTTTTTTCAATTGCAGCGCTTTACAAACTTCACACATCACACGTCGCATACGCCGCCTGCATCGCCGCCAGGGGATCGCCTTTCGGCACGAGCTCATGTCCCACATAACCGGTGTAACCACCCTCGGCAATAGCCCGCATCACAGGCGGATAGTAGATTTCCTGCGCTTCGTCCATATCCTGCCGACCGGGATTGCCGGCCGTGTGAAAGTGGCCGATATGGGCAATGTTATCCCGAATGGTTCGTATCAAATCCCCTTCCATGATCTGCATGTGGTAAATGTCATACAACAATTTTACATGGGAAGAGCCTACTTCCCGGCATACCTCAACGCCCCAATCCGTCCGGTCGCACTGGTAGTCGGGATGGTCCACCTTGCTGTTGAGAAGCTCCATGCAGAGTGTAATGTCCTTCTCTTCCGCCGCCTTCGACACCCGCAGGAACCCTTCGATGGTGTTGTCTCTGCCTTCCTCATCCGACTTCCCACCGAAGTTTCCCGAAAAACAGATCAGACTCGGAATATGATGCGCTATGGCGAGATCCATATTCGCCAGCAGTTCTTCCTCGATCCGGTCATGATTCTCTCGTTTGTTCAATCCATCCGGCAACGACTCATGTCCGACGACAATTGCGATGTTCATTCCGTGATCATGGACCTTGTTCCAGTGTTCTTGAGGCAGCATCTCAACGGACTTGTACCCGATGCGACTCGCCTCCCGGATCACCTCTGCCGGCGATACGCCACCCCGGTGAAAACAGCCGAAACAAATAGATTGATTAATGGGACTCATAGTTTCTCCTTTATCAAGATGTCTGCCCTGCCCATCCACCGCTGCCACCCTGCCCAATTGACTGATTGACCGCCTCCTGCTTTCTGCCTACTGATTACTGCCCACTTGCCCACCTGCTTACCGCCTACCGCCTACTGGTTTTAGTTTTTTCAATCACCCAATCACCCAATGCTTTCTGCCTACCGCAACCGGGCGTAAACGGCTTCAAGAGCAAACCGTGCTGCCAGGAGAGCCCCTCGTTGCCCTTCATCATAGCGTGGGGAAAAACAGCAGAGATCGAAACCCGAAATAGGCCTCGTTGCAGTCACTCTTCGCATCATCGTCAGAATCTCTCGCGGACTGAACCCGGCCGCATCGGGATATTTTTGAGCCGGACAGAAACCTGGATCAACAACATCAATATCGAGGGAGATGTAAACTGAATCAACAGGTTGCAGACGACGAGCGATCTGCTCGCAAACGGGTGAAAGGCCCTGGTCGTCAATCTGCTGCAATGGTATGACCATGACGTTGTGTTCTCTGGCGTATTCAATCTCGTGCTGTGATTGTCGCACACCGCGTGGCCCAACAATGATGAGGTCTTCAGGCCGGACATAACCTTCATCAATTAAAGTCCGCCACTGAGAGCCGGCCCATAATGGCGGAGATAGATGCAAATCCAAATGGGAGTCAAAAACAACGACTCCCGTGCGTTCCCGCCTGCCTTTTTGTTTACCTCTAATAAGCGGCAATGGCACGAGGTGATCGCCTCCGAGTGTGATGGTCATGCCGTCAGTCTGTGCAGCCTTTTCGGCAATATCTTCGGCGCCTTCAAGTGTGTGGTTACCCGCATCTATGATCTCAAGTCGTTCAGAAATGTTGGTGAAATTCACTTCGGCGGCTATCCCACCTTCGTGCTCCAGAGAATAAATCACGCTGGCCTGCCGAATGGCATCCGGCGCTCTGTCAGCGCCGGAGCGCGCATAAAAAGATTCGGGGGGATGTGACCCTGGAGGGTAGAGGGTGTGACGATCGGCAACAAGTATCCCCTCATACGGAACACCCAACAAGATAATATCCTTTTTATAGTCCTGTGACGGTGGTGCTTCAAAGAACGTGGGAATCTCACCGTGAAGCATACGTGCTACGCCTCGTTCAGACATTTTTACACCTCTCTAACTGCTGCTATCAAGAAAATAGCGCTAACGGTACCAATCTACCGTTTACCGCCTTATCCATACGCCCCACGCTCCAGAAACCCCAGCAACCGCTTCAACCGTGGATCAGCATTCTCCTAGACGTGTTCCGGCATGGTATAATCGATAAACGGAACATATTTATGCCCGATCATACGGCGTCCATAGGTCACGTGCGTAATATAACGCACTCGGTCGGTTCGGTTTGGACCACCCCGGTGCCAGACCTGATTGTTGAACATGATGACACTGCCGGCCTGACCCAGAATATAATGAATTCTATCTTTCCACTCGGTTCCCTCAAATGAATCGGGGCAGGGTTTGCCGAACAGATGCGAGCCCGGGATGACTTCGGTCCCGCCGTATTTCGGATCGGTTACGTCGGTCAGATAGTAGTTGCAGGTAAAAAACAGGACCGGCAATCGAATGTTGGTCGGCGCTGTGCCTTCGGTCACAAGATAATGCGGTGAATCATCCTGATGCCAACCGAATTGCCCACCGGTTCGTGTGACGAATGAATTGTTGTGAATAACATGACAGTTTTTCGCCACCAGCGTTTCGGCAAAGCTGACGATAGGCTCCATATCGAACAATCGTAAATTGGCTTTGCTGAACTCGAACATACGGTGGCACAAGGCCATATATTCACCTTCACCGTTAAGCCCGTTAGGATTTTCATGCAATCCATAATCCAGATCATCTCGCAGTTCTTTGCACCAATCAGGTGGTAAGATGTTTTCCAGAAAGAGAAAACCCTGCCGGTTAAACGTGTTTACCCATTCCTGAGTCCTGGTATCTTCAGCTTTTTGACCAGCCAGATAAGCTGGATCGGTACTCACGGGAACTCAGCTCCTTCGGAGTGTGCTTTGTATTTTGTGCTTGGTGCTTGGTTTTAAAATACGGATTCTATACACTCATCATGTTAATCATACAAAGCACAAAGTACAAAACACAAAGTACAAAATATTTATTCCAGAAAATCTTTAACGATCCGCGCGTACCTTTCCGTATAATCCATTTCCACATAATAGGCGCCTGCATAGGATCTAGGCATGAAATCGGACAGGTCGTAAATTGGCGATGGCCGGCATTCGATGACCCCGTCGCCTGCCCGGCATATGTGGACGTTCACATCGGTCGTTACCTCGGATACATCAATCAGTTGCATGACCTCGGCGCCCGGACCATCAGCACGGGGGATGACTTTAAGACGCCACGCAGGTTGTAAAACCGGCATCTCTTCAACAGTCGCCTCCTTATGCATGGTTGAGCGGATACTCAGGACTGATGCGCCAGCCACTTGGGTATCCGTGAACATCACCCGCTCATCCATCGCCACCGTGATATCAGCCGCGACCTTCGGCGTCCCGTATATCTCCCGGCCGGCCGGAATGCTGGAGCGGGAGTTCAGAAAAGCCACCGGTGTAAAATAGCCCATCTGCCCTTCATAGCTACATGGTACGGTAAGTACACTCTCTTCGAACGCCCCGTAGTTGGCCGACCACGGAATCGAGATGCCGATCGCCGCACAGAGTCCATCTTCCACGGGCTCAAAACAGGCAGGCAGAACCCGGTCGATCGCCGCAGGGTCAGCCTGGAAAAAAACATATTGAAACTGCGCCTGCCGATAACTTGCAGGCGGCATGGGATAGTAAGGTGAAAAGGCCGGCATATTGGCAATCTGGTCCATCGGGATGGGCATGGAGGCTCCTTCGGAACGGCGGATAGCTTGCAGGGGGTAGCGCGTGATATTATAGATATATGTTACCTGCTACAAGCCACCTGCCACCTGATACAAGCTATTCAATTTCTTCAAATGGATACAATGGCTTCTTTCGATATGCGTAGCTGAACCGCCGCATGTCGGCTGTGGTGGAACCCGGTGTGTCGACACGAATCAGCCGGTCGCAAACGGGGGCATAGGCGGCGACCGGGGCGTGGACGCCTTTGGCGATGATAATCTGAAAATCAGCCGGATTCAAACCGAGACTCGTCACAACGCCGAGGCTGACCGGGACCGTCCGCAGAGAGGTGAGGCTGATGGTCAGCCCGGTGTCTGTACCTACCACGGCCGTGATCCCCATATCAAAGGCCGCCTGCCCGCCGTGGCGTATTTCTGATTCGGTAAAACGACCATCGTGAATGCTTCGCACCCGGACGGATGCTTCCAGCGGCGGCCCATGGCCGTTATCCACCCGCCCGCCCATCTTAAGCATCAGACGGCTCCCTACCCCTGCAGTGACGACTTGATCTACTGCAACCGGATCATACAGACAGACAAAGGTGTTCGGGCCACCTCGTTTATGTATCTCGTGAGCAATGAGCGTACCGTCCGCCGCCGAGCCGCCACCGACATTATCGCCCATATCCAGAAGGCATACAGGACCGGGGATCTGTATCGCCATGTCTACTGCGTCTTCAATAGAAATAAATTCTCCAATAAAATCCGACCGGTGATCCATAAGATACTGCGCCATGTCATCCACGATCTGTTGCGCGAGATCCGGATTATGGTCCGTTACAGCGATAAACGCCGATCCCATCTCCTCGACATCCGCATAGGGAAAACCGAGCACGATGCTGTTCGAAAGCACCCCGGGGTTCTTGAGACAGATATCTGCCAGATCATACATCGGCAGGCAGGGCGGTGAGGTCGTTGACTGCCGTTCAATACCGATGGCCACCGGTGGAAAAGAAGCCGCCTGGGTAGGCCGTATCTCTCCATGCAAAGTCCGCGCCATTAAGGCAACAGCTTCCAGACCGCGCAGCTTCTGATCCAGATGCGGATTGGAGCGATACGCGATGGTGGCGTCACACGCGGCGATCATACGGGGCGACAGGTTGGCATGGGGATCGATGGTGCATATGATGGGAAGATCAGGGCCTACCGTTTCACGCAGATGCGTCAGCCAGAATCCGTCCAGGTCGTGGTAGTCATGCCCCTCACCGGCATTGGCGCCATGTGGCGCCACCAGCATCCCATCGAGAGGACCGGCGCCGTCTAATTGCTCAAACATGAGCCCGATCAACGTTTCGCAGGTATCCTGCGTGATGCGACCCAATGGAGGTGTCGAGGCGTAAAACAGCGGGACGGCCTCGATCCCGGCTTCATCGAGTCCCTCCAGGAATCCGCTGATTTCATGATGGCCGCCCTGGAATAGATCAGTGACGGCCTGCCCTGTCAACAAAGCATCACGCCGGAATAGATCGATGGTCGTCGGGGTATGGATAAATGTATTGGACTCATGGATGACCGAGATAATACCAACACGCATGGCTACTCCTTCAGGATAGTTACGCGGTTCGTTCGCGGGAGCGAACTCCTACCCTGATTTAGGCTGTTTTATATGGTAGGAGCCCGCTCCTGCGGACGATTGATGATTACTATGTCACTCCTGTTCAGGATAACAGTCTACCGGCCTTTGACTGGCCGCCACGCCACCTATCATACTGCGAATCAGCGTAACGCGAAAAGAAGGTCTCCAACTGGGCCTTCAAATCCTCAATAACGGACGCGTATCCCGGCGTGTCGGCCAGATTCCGGCGTTCCCCCGGATCGGTTTGCATATCGTAGAGTTCATCCGGTCCGTTCGGAAAGCGCCGGGAATATTTCCACGCGTCATTACGGATCATACGAACATTTTCAAACTCATGAAAGATCACATCGTCCCAAGCGACATGCTCTCCTTGCATCGCCCGGGCATAGCTCGTACCCGGCAGAGTAGGGTCTGTCCGCATCGCATCGGCCATACCGAGATAGTCCAGCATCGAAGGGAAAAAATCATAATTGCAGGTCCGCCCGTCAAACACCGTGCCGGCCGGAATGTGGTCGGTATGACGAAAAATCAGCGGAATGTGTAGGGCTTCCTCGTAGGTATGAATGGGCATGGCATGATCCCCCATGCCCCACATCCCATGGTGCCCGGCGCACAGGCCCTGATCAGAGCAGAAAATAACCAGCGTATCTTCATCGAGACCATACTGATTGAGCGTATCAAGTATCGCCCCCACCCCATCATCCACGCCGCTGACCGCAGAAGCATAGCCACGCATACAGACCGGGTTGCCGATAAAATCCCGGTTCTGTTTTAACCAGGGATGCACCGGCTCTCTGGGGAAACACGGCAGATCCTTCTCCGCGTAATACGCCGTGTGCCGATTTTCATGCGTGTAGGTCATGTGCTCACCGAGGCCGTACGGTCCGTTGTAAGAGACATACAGAAAAAACGGATTCTCATGCTGCTGTTTGAGAAAGTCCAGCGCGTGTTCGGTGATGACATCGGTATAATACCGTGGCTCGGTGTATATCTGTTCATCCCAGATGGCTTTGTCATTATAAAACGTCTGGGTATGTCCGCGCGGTTTAGTGAACCAGTAGGAGAACCCGGTCTGCGGGTGCAGGCTATCTCCCAGATGCCATTTTCCGCTGAGGCCGCAGGTATGACCCGCATCCGCCAGAATACGCGGCAGACTCATAAATTCATCAATCGTGCAATAGGCATCCGGACCGATCTGCGCATCCGGTTTTTCACCGCCCAGATAGCAATGCACGCCATGCTGCGACGGGATCAGGCCGGTCAGATACGTCGCTCTGCTGGGCGAGCAGACCGAATTAACGCAATACGCATTCGAAAACCGTACCCCCTGCGATGCCAGCCGATCAATCTGAGGCGTACGGATATCCGGATTCCCGTGACACCCCAGCGTCCAGGCCCCCTGATTGTCCGTCATAATAAAAACAACATTAGTCGGCATAGAAACCTCTTACAACCTTTCCGATGTTAACGTTCACTAATATACATATCCTTTTGACAATACCTGGATAAGTATATACATTCGAAATCGCCGTACAAGAAGATTTCGTATCCGAAAATAAATCACCATTGCTGATCCCTGTGGGCTCCAGCGAGCGCTGTGCGGTTCACCAATTACCATTTATCATTTTTTATCGGAGGTGTATATGAAGAAGATGCTTTTGACCCTGGCTGTTTTAACCTTCCTCGTATCAAGCGCACAGGCACAGCTGCGGGCATTTACCGGGAGCTTGCATAACAAAGGCGAAACGCGTATTCTGCTCTGGGACGGCGCCGCCGGCAAAGCAGCCGCTGAAGTCGCCCTCAGCTATGGCAGGCCCGCATGGAAAGCAGACTATGAAGCTCCGGGCGCCCTGGATAGCATGACCAAAGGAAAAGTATGGCGGGCGGGACAGAATTTCTTTACGCATCTGGATAGCAATGTACCCATAAAAATCGGCGGACAGGATGTCCCTGCAGGTCATTACTATATCGCCATTCAACGTTCGGCGGACGGCAGTAACTGGATGCTGGCCTTTATTGATCCGGCATCCACCAGAGGATTACGCATGGATGCCTCCGAAGTAGGCGCACGGGCTTCGGAACTGACCATCAAATTCACCGCGCCACTGACCTTCAAGAAGACCTCCGACACGACCAAAAACCTGGACATGACATTCACCACCAACCAGGACGATGTCAAGAAATCCTTCCTTCAGATCAAGTGGGGTCAGTTTGAACTGAGCGCCCCGGTGGAAGTGGTGATGTAGGCTGGGCGCGGCGGCCTGGTATGTGTTTAGCGTATGTTCCGGTATTGTCATCTTGGCGCAGGCCGGGAACCAGCGGCTGAGTTATCGCATCAACCGATATGGAAAGGCACCGGCCCCCGGCTTTCGCCGGGGTGACGGTCTTTCTCGCAGACCCAGAAATAACGCTAAATACGTACATCGCCTACCCACCCCTGGATCAAGGATACAGGGGACAGGATACAAGATTGTACAGAGGCCTGAAGACGATATACCTCATCCTGTCTCAGAATCGGCATCATCATAACGGCGCCACTCCCCGGCCTTACATCACGGTCCAACGGACTGTATATAATCAGGCGCAGTTCACCATGCTCTTCACCATAGTCCAGATTCATGCCCTCCGACCGGTCGACGGTATGAGGGGCACCGCATTGCAGCTGGTCCGGCTTCCAGACCAACAGCACCTGGATACCAGCTATGGGCTGTTCGGACTCTATCTGTAGTGCTATGGAGGGGAGCGTCCGATCACCGGAGAGAATCATCGAGAAGGTGATACGCACAGGTGCAAATTCTTCCAGGGAAGGCAAAGCATCTCGCTCCTTAAGACGCTGCGAGAGCAGGACAATATCCGCGATATCCAGCACGCTATCCCCGTTCGTATCGAGCGTGTCGAACGCGGGCGTACCGGGCGTGGACGCTCCCGTACGTTCGTTTAGAATACGTATCGGATGCGACAGACGGATTAGATGCCGACCGACCCTGGTCTGTAAGGTGCTCGATCCCGATCAAGATCGCACTATGGATGCCTGAGGCGGACGCACCATCTCTCAGCTTATCCGCTACTGTTACCTGCTCCACGATAAGGGGCAGTATGGACCCCGCTACGGCATCGTCCGTTACAGAAAAACGCAAACGCCCCAATAGATGAACCCCTGCCAGCAACCACGTCCCGTCTTCGGAAAAAAGCACGACCGTAGTCAACCCGTCATGCGTGGAAAAAACAGCAGAAATGCCGTGCAGATCCTCATTCTTAATAAATGAAGCCTGATGCAGACAAGCCGTATCATGACGGATGCGGAACTGCAAACCGCGAACAGATTGCGCTGTTCTGAGCGTCACAGGCGTCGCCGCTGTTTCCCTCGGTATAACAGAGACCGGCGTGACTTGCACCGTGGTCTGCTCCATCATCCCCCGACCACGAAGCGGTATCCGAAGCTCAGGCTCGGCCAGATCATTACTTCGAATATCCAGTGTACCGGTCACATTGCCTGCATCGGAGGGGATATGCCAGACCTTTATACGGCACTCGCTTCAGGTGGCAGAATCCAGGCATTGGGAGAAACCGAAACATCGGTATGAAGCGTGTTGAACGTTGCGGTGAGCGGTAGAAATCCACGGTTACGTACGGTGAAACCCTGAACGACGCTCACCTCGCCGACCGCCGCCGGACCGAGGTCAAGCTCATGCGCCTGAACCTCAATCACAGATGTAGCCAACCGGTTGATCTTGTGGATACGCCCGATGCTGGATTCCACAATGTGCAGGTTACGGAACCGGTCCAGATGCAGTTCGTTCGGGTTATTGAACTCCGCACGGGCCTCCGGACCGCCGCATGGTAAAAACAGACGGCGATGAAAAAACCGAAAGCAGTACCGGGTCGGAGGACGATGGTACGGAAGGGGAAGCGGACGACTGGTGGATCGGCTCTGTGACGGACTGAGGTTATGCGCTTCCGACCGATCATTATCCTGCTGGTTGCACTTTGCAGTTGTCCGGATTGGGCGGATGCGGGCCTCTATCAATTTTCAAAAAGCAGGCTATTGAAAGGGCGGCGTCTGGGCCTGGTGATCAGCCTGGACCCATATAAGTCGTTCGCCAGTATCAGTCTGGACCTGAAACACCGACGTCCCATCGACCGGACCCAATCGGATCAGACGGGGATGGATCAGGTGATGGATACGGAAGGGCAGCCCGGACAGACCAAAGAGGAAATCAACTTCTACTGGCACTTATTTTGTAAATCGCTCAAGCCCGGCTATATTCTCTTCGAAGCGGATTACTTTCCGCTTACCCACACCGGTATCCGGTTTTTTAAAGGGTCGAACAGCAACTTCCGGTATATCAGCGCCGGTTATGACCAATATTTTTCCTATACCGTATTTCTTGGTGAACTCCTGCCGTTCTTCAAACGGAATCCGAGCGATAAAAGACCACATCAGACCGGCTACACTGTGGAGATCCCGATTGATCCCAGCATCGAGTATAATACCTTCAACGATTTCTTCCGACAGCACCGCCTGACCTACCGTAAAGTCCTCCCCTTCAGCTGGCTCAGAAATGCGACCGTCGAAATAAAAGTTGGCTTCTCCTGGGAGCGAATCAAGTTTCTCAATCCCACGCGATTAAGATCCAACTATGCCCTGATCATCGGCCCGAATGTGAGTTTTTAGAAGCTACACCGATTCACAGATGGGATGACTCCCTATGGGAGTGCATCAAGCCCTCCGGGTTCGTCGTTTCGTAGCTTCGTCGTTTCGTAGTTTCGTAGCTTCGTCGTTTCCCTACTTCCCAATAACCTGTTCTATCGCCCCACCAGCTTTGCCTTCACCGGTGTATTCAACGCCCAGAAATGCGGCCACTGTCCGGGCAATCTGATTCTGATAATACTGGCCGCCGGTTTTGATCTCACCCATCGGTGTGGTATCCGGCCCTATGACCGCAAACCAGATCTGATCCGATCCATTGATCTCCGTGCCGTGGCTTTTCCAGGCATCTTTCGGCTGCGTGCCGCGGCCATGATCGGTCGTGATAATCAGCGTCGTCGCATTACGGTAGGGCGCATGCGACTGGACCCAGGTCCAGATATCATTGATGAACGCATCGGTCTGAGCAGCGGAGTTCAGATATTGATCGTATTTTCCATCGTGTGCGAAATCGTCCGTCTCGCCATAGGATATATACAGCAGACGCGGGGCGTATTTTTTGAGGTATTCCATCGCATAATGATGCGTAAACGCGTCGAAGCGCACTGTGGTCCAGGGACTCGGTATCTGAGGCTGGATCTCATTGAGAAACCGTTCGTGGCCCGTCAAGTCGCCCTCGGCAGAACGAAAACCGGCATTGACCGGCACCCCACTGCGCTGTTCGTTAATGATATAAGGAAACACGTCCCACGAGGCAAACGCGGCAACCGAATTACGAAATTCAGGTAATCCATTGATGTATTCCAGCACGGTGACATTGGGATTGTCGATCTTGTCATTGCTGGTAATCCGATCATCGATGAATCCGGTCAGGATTTCATTATACCCCGGATACGAAAACCAGAAGTTGTTGGTGAGATTGACGAGGCTGCCATGGGCTCGATTGCCGTAAATCCGACCCTCTTCCGCTATAACCGACCAGAAGAACGGCATTAGCCTTATCCGGCGAATCATCGCATCCTGATCCCAGAACCGATGTTTAAGGATATCAGGTTCACCAACAAAATCTTCATCACCAATCAGACTCAAATCCGCCCCGGTAAACAACTCCTGCCACCGCAACCCATCTAAGGTAATCAGAATAACATGTTCCGTCCGTAACGACGGCTGCGCCTGCGCCGACCAGGATATCAGGGCTACCAGTATGATGGCCGTTAAATGTTTCATATAGGTCTCCTCAATAGATTAAAAGGCGCAAACTTCTGCGCCTTTACTTCACCAAATCGCCCCTTCACTAATTCACCATTTTCTACGTCATCATGTCCTGAAACGACTTCTTGAATTTATCCACCTTGGGATCGATCACCATCGTACAGTACGGCTGTCTGGGATTGTTGCGATAATAATTCTGGTGATAATCTTCCGCAGGGTAGAATCGGGCAAGCGGAACAACTTCTGTGACGATGGCGTTGTCCCAGAGGTCGGACCCGTCTGCCTGTTTTCTGGAGTGTTCGGCGATCTCCTGCTGCGTTTCATCATGATAAAAAATAATCGACCGGTACTGCGTACCCACATCGGCGCCCTGCCGATTGGGCGTCGTCGGATCGTGCATACGCCAGAATATGTAAAGGATATTATCGTATGAGATCACATCCGGGTCAAACGTAATCTGCATCACTTCCGCGTGCCCGGTCGTCCCGCTGCATACCGCCTGATAACTCGGATTATCCACAGACCCGCCTGCGTATCCCGATACCACCAGAGATACACCTTTTACATTCTGGTAGATCGCCTCAAGACACCAGAAGCATCCACCGCCCAGCGTTGCTGATTCGGTCCGTTGTGACATTATTTTCTCCTTTATAAACCCACCTCATCATGTATCGTTTTTCGACACGTTATTGCTGCTTCGTGAGATAAGAATAAAACTGAGTACGAACAGAGGTACGGCGATCACCAAAAAAATATCGACGAGGACCTGATTATCTTCTATCCACCCAACCATAGCAGCCAGCGTCCCGATACCGGCGGCCAGGATACCAGCTGTACTGATAGAAACAATCAGGCTGAATACGACATCTTTTATAATTTTCGGCATAGTTAACGGTCACCACCTAAATATTCCAATAGATCCTGTGTAATTGCTCCATCCGGGATCTGATCAAATGTATCCTGAACGGCACGCAGCAGTTCAGATGGTTCGAACCGCCGACCGGCACGCACGGTACACACCACCTCGCTGATATCGCCAATCTGTTCCAGCGGATTTCCCCGTATGGCAGCCAGATCGGCCAGCAAGCCCGGTTTTATCATGCCGGTACGTCCATCGATACCCAGTACCTTTGCATTGACGGATGTAGCCGCCCGCAACGCATCCATCGGCGGAATACCGGCATCGACATACATACACACTTCATCATGCACGCTCATACCCGGTACCAGATGAGGAAACGGCGTATCCGTGCCTAACGCAATGGTAACCCCGCGTTCATAGGCCCGACGAAGAAATCGTTTTAAATGCACCATAGGTCCCTGATGACGCCATCGGTCTTCCGGCGGACCAAAACGGCTGCGGTATCGATCCCAGATATCACGATGGCAGGGATGTGCCCAGACGCGGCGGGCGTCATGATGAAACGACCGATCCAGGATGCGACCAAGGCGATCCCAGACCACGAGGGTCGGATCGATGACCACCTGATGCGCAAGCAGCAGATTGATCATGGCATCGTCTTCTTCCTGAGAGGCTTCCCGCCAGGCGACGTCGCAACCGGACAGATGCTCGAATTCGTCCAGACCGGCACGCACCGCATCCTCAGCCGATGGCGACCCTAAATGGGCGATGACGAATTTACCAGCCTGATGCGCTTCATCAATGCCGGCTTTCAGCAATTCAAGATCCAGACCCGCATACAACTTAATCGCATCGACCCCGGCTGCCGCATGCTTCCTGATGGATGCACGAAGATCGTCCGGATGTGCGTGCGCACGGCCCATATGCGGCCAGAAGACGTCAGGGCCGTCATGCAAATGTCCGCAGCACATGATGGATGGACCGGCGGACGGGTCACTTGCATGGCGCGTCCGCTCCGCTAAAATCCAGTTCAGGTCGTTGCCCACATCACGGATGGTAGTGACCCCCGCTGCCAGAAAAGCCGGGCCCATGACCGAACTGTAATGCACATGGGCATCCATAAGCCCCGGTATTAACGTACAGTCCGGCAGGGCAACACGCATCAGGTCTGAGGGCAATTCCTCTACAGGCAATAAGGCGTCAATATCCTGACCCTGAATGACAACAGCCAGCCCGGTCTGTACCGAGTCAGTCTGTCCATCCCAGATTCGGTCGGGAATCAGTGCATAAAACGGGGTTGGCTCCATGTACTCCACACTCTGTACTCAATACTCTGAGGTGACGCGTCTTTTGTGTCATCTCGGTTAATATTTCCTTGCCTTCTTACCGCCTGATACGTTTCTTGCTGCATTCACAAGTTTAGACCATATAATACCGATTTTAAATCATAATTGTCAAACGGCAAAGCGAATCAATATCGGAATTTGCTTATATTTTAACCTCGTACGTTCATGGTGTGCTGTGAACCTGTGTTCTAACCTTCCAACTGCAATTTTATGGATCTTATTCAAATTAGTATACAACGTATTATCGACGGCCAGGGTATTGAAATCGCTCTGACGGGGATGATCACCGTATTTCTGGTCCTGATATTAATCAGTGTATGCATTACCATGCTACCGAAAACCCTGAACCTTCTGAGTGGTGTTTTCCCGGAAACACCGGTACCGCTACCATCTACACAGGACAAATCGAACGACGATGAGGCTATCGCTGCTGCTGTAGGATATATCCTCCACCTGGAAAGACGGTCGAAATAGTTGGATTAACGACTCATCAACAGTACTGTCGAGAATACCCCATATCTTGGGCTGCGGGGTATCTTCCTGCACGGGATTAAATACATGACCATCCTCTTTGATTTTCTGTCTTCCTCCGGCTTTGCCGCCATGACGCTGAGTAATGCCATAATGATCGTCATTGGAATCGTCATGATCGGCCTGGCTATTACAAAACGCTTTGAGCCGTTGTTACTGGTCCCCATCGGTTTTGGCGCTATCGTGGGTAATGTGCCTTCTCTTGAAGGGGCGGGGCATGGCGTCTACGATGAAGGCAGCGTCCTGTACTACATCTATTTCGGCGTTCGGGAAGGTATATTCCCGCCGCTGGTCTTTTTAGGCATCGGGGCGATGACCGACTTTTCGGCCATGTTGTCGAATCCGAAATTGGTGCTGCTCGGCGCCGCCGCGCAAATCGGTATTTTTCTGACGCTGCTCGGCGCCCTGGCCACAGGTTTTACGCCAGCGGAAGCTGGTGCTGTGGGCATCATCGGCGGGGCGGATGGCCCGACAGCCATATTCCTTTCGTCGAAGCTGGCCCCTCATTTGCTTGGCGCCATAGCCATCGCATCCTATTCGTACATGGCGCTGGTTCCCGTAATACAACCGCCGATTATGCGATTGCTAACGACCCGTGAGGAACGGCTGATCCGCATGCAGCCGCCAAGAGCTGTTTCACAACGGGAAAAAATCATCTTTTCCATCGTCGCTTTTCTCATCGCCGCGATGATTGCGCCGGATTCGATCGTACTGGTCGGCATGCTCTTTTTCGGCAACATGCTTAAAGAAAGCGGAGTGACAGAGCGACTGGCAGAGACCGCTCGAACCTCAATGATAGACATCGTGACTATCCTGCTCGGTTTTTCCGTAGGAGCGAGCACGGAGGCACAGACCTTTCTGACCACGCAGTCTCTGTTCATTTTCGCCCTCGGAGCACTCTCGTTTTGTATCGCCACATCCGGCGGCCTGCTGTTCGCGAAATTCATGAACCTGTTCTTGAAGGAAAAAATCAACCCGCTGGTAGGCGCTGCCGGCGTGTCCGCCGTGCCTATGGCCGCCCGGGTAGTTCAAACCGTAGCCCATAAGGAAGATCCGCAGAATTTTCTGTTGTTTCACGCCATGGCCCCGAATGTAGCCGGCGTCATCGGTTCGGCCGTCGGCGCCGGTATCCTGTGGTCGGTTCTGGCGCCGTAGATCATTGTCTGATTTGTTGATTGTCTGATTTTGTCCTTTCAATCAACAAATCAATAAATTCACTATCGAGGTTTGGTTTTGAAGAAAAAAGTCCACTTCATGTGTACCGCATTTCGGGACGGATTCCAATCCGTGTACGGCGCCCGGGTATTCACCCAGGACTTTCTGCCGGCACTGGAAGCCGCTCGTGATGCCGGCATCAATTACTTCGAAGCCGGGGGCGGGGCGATGTTTCAGTCGCCTTATTTTTACTGTAATGAAGATGCATTTGAACGAATGGACACCATCCGTGCAACGGTTGGTCCGGAGGCGAACCTGCAAACTCTGTCGCGTGGTGTCAATGTAGTCGGGCTGGATTCACAGCCCAGCGACATCATCCGTCTCCATGCCGAACTGTTCAAGAAACACGGGATGACCACTATTCGTAATTTCGACGCCCTGAACGACGTCGAAAATCTCATCTACAGTGGCCAATGTATTGTCGATGCCGGTCTCAAACATCAGGTGTGCGTTACCATCATGGAGCTGCCGCCAGGCTGTGAGGGGGGCCATGATGCTGCCTTTTATGTGCAGACATTGAAACAAATTCTCGACGCAGACATCCCGTTCGATTCCGTATGTTTTAAAGACGCCTCAGGCACAGCTATTCCTTCCAAAGTGTATGAGTCCATCAAACTGGCCCGGAAAATGTTACCCGAAGGCACCTGGATTCATTTTCATACCCACGATACCGCCGGTATCGGCGTATCTGCCAATCAGGCCGCTCTCGAAGCCGGCGCCGATGCCATCGACCTGGCGCTGGCCCCTGTCTCCGGTGGTACGTCACAGACCGATGTCCTCGTGATGTGGCATGCCCTGCGCGGGACCGATTTTGATTTGGATATCAACATCACCAGAATCAGGGATGCGGAAGAGGTGCTGAAGGAGAATATGAAGGACTACTTTCTGCCGATGGAGGCCATTGCCGTCGAGCCCATGATTCCCTGGAGCCCCATGCCGGGCGGCGCTCTGACCGCCAATACGCAGATGCTGCGGGATAACGGCATTATGGATAAATATCCGGATATCATTAAGGCCATGAGCGAAGTCGTAGAACGTGGCGGGTTTGGCACGTCCGTAACTCCGGTCTCCCAGTTTTACTTTCAACAGGCGTTCAACAACGTCATGATGGGCCCCTGGAAAAAAATCGCCGACGGCTATGGCCGCATGGTGCTGGGGTATTTCGGGAAAACGCCTGCCCCGCCCGATCCAAAAATCGTCGAGATCGCCTCAGAACAGTTTGGGATACCGCCCAACGATCGTCCTGTTCGGGAACTCGATGACAACGATCCCAAAAAAGGCACGGACGCCGCCCGCACTAAACTGCAGGAAGCCGGACTCGAAGAAACCGATGAAAACATTTTTATCGTGGCCGCCTGCGGTGAAAAGGGAATGGCCTTTCTAAAAGGCGAAGGCGAGGTCGGTGTACGGAAAGAGGAACCGGAGAAACAACAACCGCAAGCTAACCCTGAAACTGAACCCGATCAACCCCAGACCTATCAGGTGTCGGTTAATGGCAAAAGCTACAACATGACGATCGACGGTGATACGGCCACCGTAAATGGGAAAGTCTACAATATCGGTGTAAAGGTCGCAAAGAACGAACGTAAAACAGTCAGCGACAGCAACGGCGCACCCGGTACACCGGTTACGGCACAGATCCCGGGCAAGGTCATCTCTGTAGTCGCCCAATCAGGTCAGACCGTACAGGAAGGCGAAATCATCATCGTCCTCGAAGCCATGAAAATGGAGATGGAGATCACCGCCCCGGTCAGCGGCACGGTAAACAACATTACCGTAAACACAGGCGACCAGATTATCGCCGGCCAGACCCTGGCGATTATTGATTGACTGATTGGTGATTTAATGATTGGTGATTTAATGGCTATGTTTATCCCATCTTTTAAGTTTTCCGCCTTTCAATCACTATTCACCATTTACCATTCACCAATTTCTTCCCACTCTGCATTCCGCAATCCGCACGCTCCCCTCGTACGCACACAGCGCGCCCTGCCTTCTGCCTTCTGCCTTCTGCTTACCGCCTTCTGCTTACTGCCTTCTGTCGTCCTCGCCCAACGCGCGCCCTCCGGCCCTTTTGCCCTGCGCGATCAATTTCCCGTCAAACTCCTGTTCTTGAGTCTTCGCCCCGAATCAGGCTATCTGTTACCTACCGGTGCGCGACAATGGGCATTCGGCTTTGCCTATGCCAATACCTATGCAGTCACCTGGCCTGTCGGAAATCCGAAAAAAGCCAGCGACTATTACCAGGCCGCACCGCTCAATGAATACCGGCTATTTGTAGATGCAGAGGTGCTACGACTGACCATAGATCTGGACTGGCGAATCGCCCGTCGGCTTCAAGTCGGAGCCACCCTGCCGCTTATTTTTCAAAACGGAGGCTTTCTGGATAGTACGGTAGAGGGGTTTCACGGCCTATTCAATTTGGCAAACGGTGGGAGAGAAGAAACACCTCAAAATGCCTACGGCGTATTTGTCGTTCGGAACGCACAGTTCTGGATCAACGGCGAAAAGGCCGCCGCGTTTCAGCCTGGCGATATGGTCCTGAGATTGAAGAGTCCGATTCTGGAAGGCGGAAGCAACGGACCGATCATCGCCGGATCCGGGGCAGTCAAAGTACCCACCGGACGATTTGAATCGCTGACCGGCAGCGGAGGGGTGGACATCCAGGTCGCCCTGATGGCGACACAGCCCATAAGACAGCGTCTGGCTGTGCACTACAGTATCGCCTATACCCATCTTGGCAGGCCATCTCGCCACATCGATTTCCCTATTCGCTCGATTACCTCGCAGATGCTGGCACTCGAATATCTGACTACGAACAAGCTGTCGGTCCTGCTGCAAACCCTGGCCAATACCAGTCCATTCCCGGATAGTGTATTGGGGCCACTCGACCGGACCGCCTACGAAATTCACGGTGGCATCAAATACGCTATTTCACCTACGGCGTTATTCGAAGTCAGCGTAACAGAAAACCAGAGTCAATATCAGAATACACCGGATATCGGCCTACATATGGGGGTCCGCTGGCGCAGATAAATCGGACAATCACGTTTCAGACGAATTCTCCTGACGTCAGGAGAATCTTTGCAATATATTGATATTTGTATTACCATTGAATCAGAGCCAAACCTCGTTTTTGTCGAATCACTCGAAATCGCCCGTTGGAGCGGGCTCTACCACCTTACCACTTTAACACTTTGCGCAATTTCTTTGCCTGTGTACGGCTTAACGGAACTTCATGCTTCTCAGCGCCGTCCATCAACAGTCGATACGTCCCGCTGAACCAGGGCACCACCTCGCTGACCCGGTTGATATTTGCAATATACCCCCTGTGGACCCGCCAGAACGCCTGATCATCCAGGTCGGCTTCCAATTCCTCCAGGGTCCGGTAGCTGGTCATGCCCTCAAGCATCTCTGTTACCACGAACACCACGCCCTCGGTAATATACGCATACACAATATCGTCCACATCCACCAGAATAATACGTGTATCTTTTTTTAAAGCGATACGCCCAGGCTTCTGAGATAAAATGGTTGAGGCATCGAAAGACCGCAGCAAGGTCTCCAACCGATCACGCATATCACTGGTTGATTCCCGTTGCTTTCTCACCCGTTGAATCGTCCGTTCAATCATCTGCTCTTCAACCGGTTTCAGCAGATAATCGATGGCATTCACGTCAAAGGCCTTCAAAGCATACCGATCATACGCCGTCACAAACACAATATGCGGCATATATTCACCATCTGAAACGCCCCGCGCCACCTGAAATCCATCTTTCCCCGGCATCTGAATGTCCAGAAAAACCAGATCCGGGTGATACCGGTGTATCAGTTGCTCGGCTTCGATCCCATTGACGCCCTGCGCCACAATCTCGATATCCTCGAATGACTTCAGATGAAATGCCAGCTCTTCAAGTGCTAACGGCTCGTCATCTACAATGATAGTACGAATAGACATAGAAGTTAAATGGTGATTCGTGATTTGGTGATTCGTGATTTGGTGATTCGTGATTTGGTGATTCGTGATTTGGTGATTCGTCGTTTTTAGTCTTTCAATCACCAAATCACCAATCACCAATTAGCCTGCCTTGCCCTGCCCTACCTCGGTATCTCAATCCTGATCCTCGTCCCCTCCCCCGGCTTGCTGTCCAACTGAAATTGATATCGCTGACCGAAAAGCACCTGCAACCGTTCGTGCACATTGCTGAGACCGATGCCGGAAGAGAGCACAGCCTGGAGGCGATCTTCGGGCACCCCTTCACCGTCATCTTCAATCTCAATAATAACCTGGTCCCCCTCATGTCGAGCGGCAAGACGAATCTTACCACCCTCTATTTTGGGTGAAATACCGTGTTTTATAGCATTTTCCACCAGAGGTTGCAGAAACATGCTCGGCACCATTATATCGAGGGTCTGCGCGTCTATTTGACGCTCGATCCGTAATTTATCCGGGCCGAAGCGGACCAATTCTATATCCAGGTAGGCATCGACGAAGGCCAGTTCGTCACGTAGTGGTACGAGATCATCGCCGGTATGTAGTAAACGGCGAAGGATGTTGGAAAGTTTCAGGACAATCTGCCGTGCCTTGACCGGATCGGTGCGCACAGTGGCGGCAATAGAGTTCAGCGTGTTAAAAAGAAAGTGCGGATTGATCTGGCTTCGTAGCGCGTCTAAATGCGCCCGGCTGACGAGGGCTTCCTGTTTTTCCAGAAGCATCTCGATGCGGGTGCTGTTCCAGATTTTCAACGGGATGCCGAGACACGCAATGGTACTCATAAACAGCACGATTAGAACAAGCGTACTTTCAGGATTTAAACTGAACAACCAACGTTCTTCGACAACCCGGCGACCGACCCAGATCGTAACCCCTTCCGTGGCAATGCAGGCGACAATGAGCGTCACCTGCCACGACGGCCGGATCGTCACGACCCTGGTTTTTAGGAAGCGATACACATTTATCCAGGTCAATGGTGAAAAATTCCACACAGCATCTCTGGTCGGACACCTTTGGCTGACCAGGCCCCCGAAAATCCCATAAAAGGCCCCCATAGGTATAGCCAGCCACTCGCCGTTTAAAGTCGGGATAACGCCGATCATGGCCCCCATGACCGTACCGATAAGCGGCCCGGTTAGTACCCCGATCAAGAGCGTGCCGGCCAGACTGATATCGGCGCCGGCATACCCGACAAGAAGCCGTAACACGACGCCAATCGCCACCAGCGTACCGAATAAAGCCGCAAACTGCCAGTCTTCCCGGCGTCCACGATCTTCAAACAGCAGGATGTACTTGAAAAACCGATAGCGCACCAGAATCGTCGCCAGGCTCGCCATCACGCCGATTTTAACAAGGAGGTTGACCAGTAAAAATTGATCTGCACTGAGTGTAATACTCGAGGGAAACATTTTTCAGTTCCGAGTTCCGAGTTCCGAGTGAGAGGCGAAATTATAAGATTACTCAGGACTCGGAAATCGGAACTTATACATACGTCAGCCAGCCGTGGGTGTCTTCGACTTCACCTGAGGTGACACCGAAAAATAGAGACTGAAGCTGTTCTGTAATCGGACCACGAGCACCGGTGCCTATGGTGATCCGATCTATGGATCGCACCGGTGTCACTTCTACCGCGCTGCCTGCAAAAAATACTTCATCGGCGATATAGAGCATTTCACGAGGGATATCCTGCTCGCGGATTTTCAATCCGAGATCCTCGGCCAGGGTCATGACGCTGGCGCGCGTGATCCCACTCAGAATAGATGCCGACAAACTATTGGTAATCAGGACATCATCTTTCACCAGAAAGATATTCTCGCCACTACCTTCGCTGATCAACCCATCGGTATTAAGAGCAATGCCCTCGCTGTATCCGTTGGCGATAGCCTCCATCCGGATCAGTTGAGCATTCATGTAATTGCCACCAGCCTTGGAGAGGCTGGGATGGGTATTGGGCGCCGGACGGTTCCAGGACGAGATACACACGTCAACCCCATTCTCCAGCACATCTGCGCCAAGATAGGTGCCCTGATACCAGGTGGCGATCGCGACCTCGACCGGACAACCTCCCGGATCAACTCTCAACAGGCCATACCCGCGGTAAACCACCGGACGGACATAACACGAACGGAGTTTGTTGGCCCGAATGGTCTCCAGAATGGCATCTCGAATCTCTTCATTGCTATAGGGAATCTCTACTCGATAAATTTTACAGGAGTCAAATAATCGGTCCACGTGCTCATCAAGCCGAAAAAGCGCCGGGCCACGCTTCGTCTCATAACAACGCAGACCTTCAAAAAAGCTCGTACCATAATGCACCACATGAGAAAGAACATGAAGCTTTGCGTCATGCCAGGGAACTAATTTCCCATTAAACCAGATAGACTCGGCCTCCGGCAACGTGGTCATACAATCGACTCCTTTCATCGTTTAAGTCAACGAGATACAGTTCCCGAAACTATCATTCAGGTCTATTATTGTCAAGCACAAAACAACTTGACACTGTGTCCTATATTCTCTAGTTTATGCCGGATGCACTTTTTGACATAAATGAATGTTATTTTTACTTTTGGCAGGGGCAAAATACCTGCCCACCTGCCTACTTGCCCATGCCCATCTCCAAACAAGACCTTTCCTTCATGCAACGGGCTTTGACGCTCGCCGAACGTGGCCGCGGCCGAACCAGTCCGAATCCCATGGTCGGTGCCGTCATCGTGCGGGACGGCCATATCATCGGTGAAGGATACCATCAAGAGGTCGGCGGGCCGCATGCGGAACCGAATGCCATACGTGCCGCCGGCACCCGAACGCGTGGCAGCACTATGTATGTGACGCTTGAACCGTGCAGCCACCACGGTCGTACACCGCCCTGCGCCGATGCTATAATCGAGGCTGGAATTTCAAGGGTCATGGTCGCGATGACCGATCCGGACAAACGGGTCACCGGGGCTGGTATCGACCGGATGCGTGAGGCCGATATTGCCGTGGGAGTAGGGCTTCTGGAGGCGGAAACCCGGCATCTGAACAGGTCCTATATTCACCACAGACAAACCGGAGAGCCCTTTACTCTGCTCAAAATGGCACAAACGCTCGATGGCCGTATCGCCACGAAAACCGGTTATTCCCAATGGATAACAGGCGAAGAAGCAAGACGGCATGGGCATCAGTTACGGAGCGAAGCCGATGCGGTGCTGGTCGGTATCGGGACCGTATTGGCGGATAATCCGCAGCTCACCGTTCGCCACGTGGAAGGCCGGCAGCCGCGACGGATTATCCTCGACAGTGGGGCCCGAACCCCGATATCATCACACATTCTGAATGCCGAAGCGCCAACCACAGTATGCGTAACAGATGCCGCCCCGCAGGATCGAATTAAATCTCTACTGGATTCCGGCGCCGAGATGCTTGTATTGCCGACAGATCCTGATAACCATATAGATCTGAATGCCTTAAAACGAGAACTTGGCGCCCAACAGATCCTGACCCTGATGATCGAAGGCGGTAGCCAGATAACCACAGCATTTCTAAAAGCCCGAGCCGTCGACCAGATCACCTGCTTCATCGCCCCCTTAATCATGGGCACTGGCCTTGAAGTCGTAGGCAACCTGGACACAACAGACGTCTCACAATCCATTCGTCTACACAAAACAAAGATAGAACAACTTGGCAACGATTTCCTTCTCACCGGCCAACCCATCTACGCCCCCCAATCACCACATCACCACATCACCACATCACCACCTATTAGGAGTTTTCCATGTTCACCGGTATAATCGAAACCGCCGGCATCGTCCAATCTCTGCGCCCGAATAACGGCGGTCTGACCCTGACTGTAGAAGCAGATGGTATCGCGAGAGATACGGAGATCGGCGCCAGCATCGCCGTCAACGGCGCCTGCCTGACCGTCGTATCCCGTGATGCCGGTATCTTCACCGTTGAAATCGTGCCGGAGACGGTGCAGCGCACCACGTTTAGTCGTCTGTATATCGGTGATCGCGTCAATCTGGAACGGACACTTCGCCTGTCGGATCGTATAGACGGTCATCTCGTCCAGGGTCATGTCGACGGCGTGGGACGAATCGTAGCCCGGGAAACACGTGGAAACAGCATCTGGTATACCCTGGAAATACCGGACATTTTAACACCGTATGTCATTGAAAAAGGGTCGATTGCCCTCGATGGAATTAGCTTGACAATTGCCCGTTTGACGGATAGTTTGTGTGCCGTGTCAATCATACCCCACACCGCATCATTCACGACGTTTGGGGATAAAAAAACAGGTGATGAAGTGAACATAGAAGTGGATATGATCGGCCGGTATGTGGAATCGTTATTACAAGCTGGTCGCATCCGGGCGCCCGATGAAGAAGCCAGAAAATCACCCATTACCGAATCCTGGTTGAAAGAAAGGTTGTGAAAAGCTACGAATCGAGATTTTGCCGTCGTTTCGCTGATTCGCCGTTTCGTTGATTCGTAGCTTCCCTTTACCCATGTCCAACTTCTGCTCTATACCGGATGCCTTAATAGAAATCACAGCCGGTCGTATTCTGATTGTCATCGATGATGAAGACCGTGAAAATGAAGGCGACTTCATTATGGCAGCCGATCAGGTCACACCCGAATCGATCAATTTCATGGCGCGCTACGGCCGAGGTCTGATCTGCTTGCCGGCCATCCGGAAACGCCTCGAGGAACTGAAGATTCCCGCCATGGTTGGCGACCAGGACAACACAGCGATATTAGGGACGCGATTTACTGTGTCCGTAGACGCGGTCAACGGCACGACCACGGGCATATCCGCCCACGACCGGGCGGAGACCATCAAGGTGTTTGTACGACCGGACAGCAAACCGGAAGATCTGGCACGGCCGGGTCACATCTTCCCGCTTCAGGCATTCAACGGCGGCGTTCTGCGACGCGCCGGTCATACAGAGGCGACCTGCGACCTGGCGCGTCTGGCCGGGTTTCATCCGGTGGGTGTACTCTGTGAGATTATGGATGATGACGGCTCCATGGCACGCCTGCCGCGGTTGGTGGAAATTGCTGAAGAACACCAGCTTAAGATTATTACCATTAAAGATCTGATCGCATACCGACGGCAGAGTGAAAAACTGGTGAAGCGGGTGGTCACCACCACCATGCCCAGTAAGTACGGCGATTTTATTTCGCATCTGTATGAGGATGAAATCACAGGAGATCATCATATCGCCCTGGTCAAAGGCCATGTTGATGGCGTAGAGAATGTTCTTGTCCGCGTCCATTCTCAATGTCTTACCGGCGATGTATTCGGGTCCATGCGTTGTGATTGCGGCGACCAGCTTCAACGGGGACTCAAACGCATCAGTGATGAAGGTTGCGGCGTACTTTTGTATATGCGCCAGGAAGGACGGGGGATCGGCCTGGCCAACAAGCTACGAGCGTATGCCTTGCAGGATCAGGGCCATGACACGGTCGAAGCAAACCAGGCGCTCGGACTGCCCGTTGACGCCCGGGACTACGGCATCGGATCGCAGATTCTCGCCGACCTCGGTCTTTCGACCATTCGGATTATGACCAATAACCCGGCCAAACGGATCGGTATCGAAGGCCACGGGCTGAAGGTCATAGAACGTATTCCCCTTCAGATCTCACCAAATAAGTATAACGTCAACTATCTTAGAACCAAACGCGGTAAGCTCGGCCATCTGCTCGACATTGATGATCCACCGGATGATGTCGGCTTCGACAGCCTGTTGTAAACCAATTTGGTATCAATTCGTTGATTCGTAGATTCCCAAGGAGTCCCCTGTGCCCAACATATATGAAGGCCATCTGACCAACGCCCAGAACGATCGGTACGGCATTGTCGTTAGCCGGTTTAATGCATTTATCAACGAACATTTGCTCAACGGGGCACTGGGTGGTCTAAGACGCCACGGTGTGGAGGATGATCGGATTGATGTGGTCTGGGTCCCCGGCGCATTCGAGATTCCAGTTGTCGCCAAACGCATGGCGGAAAATAAATCATACGATGCCGTGATCTGCCTGGGCTGCGTGATTCGCGGCGCTACGGCTCATTTCGACTATGTAGCCGGAGAATCGGCCAAAGGCATCGCGGCAACCGCGCTGCAGACCAATGTCCCGGTCATTTATGGGGTGCTGACCACTGAGACCATCGAACAGGCCGTTGAGCGGGCGGGTGCCAAAGGCGGCAATAAAGGCTGGGAAGCTGCATTGACGGCCATTGAGATGGTTGATGTGTTGAGAAAGCTGGAGTCATAATCCATGGCAAAAACAAACCTGGCACAGGAACGGCGTCGAGGCCGTGAACTGGCGCTACATGCGCTCTATCTGGCGGTGCAAACCGATATAGACCCCCATGATGCGCTGGACACGCTTCCGGGATGGCCTCTGGCATGCGACCCATCAAAACAGTTCGCCGATATTTTGCTTGAACGACTCCGGCGCCATGATGATGAAATTGACAAAACCATCGCCGAGATCATTCAACATTGGGAGCGGGATCGGGTGGCCCGCATAGATGACTGTATCATCCGGCTTGGAGCCTGTGAACTGATCGCCTGTCCCGATATACCGACGGCTGTATCCATCAACGAAGCCATCGAATTGGCCAAGAAATACAGTACGGAACATTCCGGCAGATTTGTAAACGGCATCCTGGACGCCATGGCGGCCCATTATTTGATGCAGGACGCCTGATCATGGCATCAGACATCTTATTATGAACCGCCGGAAATATGCGTGTATAAAAGGTTGGTCCCTTGCGCTACGGTATTATATCGGATATCCATGGAAATCTCGAAGCCTTTGATGCGGTTCTTGAAGCCCTGGAACAGGAAGATATTGAAGTCTACCTCTGCCTGGGGGATATCGTCGGTTATGGGGCGAACCCGAACGAATGCCTGGGTCGTGTATGGGAATTAACATCCGAGGTGATTGCCGGTAACCATGATCACGCAGCAGTCGGTAAGCTGGACATTATTTCTTTTAATCACATGGCCGCCGAGGCAGCGCTCTGGACAATGCAGCATCTGACCCGTACAGCGCGGCACTATCTGCGCGAACTACCCCTGACGCGCAGACATGGTCATATCCTGGCTGTTCACGGAGCGCCGACACAGCCGGATAAATGGCCGTATTTAATCACGCTCGAGCAGGTCGCTGTTGAATTTCCCTCCCTTCCGGATGATACCACGCTCTGTGTGGTCGGTCATACCCATACGCCTGGTATATTCGAAATGAACGACGCTGAAGAGGTATGTCGCCATATTCATGGCTATACGTATCAAATGCAATCTGAGTGCCGATATATTGTCAATGTAGGCAGCGTGGGCCAGCCGCGTGATGGGGATTCACGTGCGGCGTTTTGTGTCTATGATACGGAGACCTATCTACTGGAAATAAAACGCACGACATACGATATCGAGTCAGCACAGAAAAAAATCTGCCGGGCCGGTCTGCCGGACATGCTGGCCGAACGCCTGGCCTACGGACAATAATATAGAGGCGCAAGATTTTGTGGTTCTATAATTGCACATCTATAATCTATTTCGCCTACGATAACATCCCCCTGCTGGGGGATCGAAGGTAAAGCCTTCGAGGGGACCCATGAAGATTTCCCGCCTATTATACATCGCCGGCATGGTGATTTCGTTTTTCGCATCTATTATTGTATACATCAAAACCATTGCCCCGACGGTTCCATTCTGGGACGGCGGTGAATTTATTGCCGCCGCCTACACCCTCGGCGTGCCGCATCCGCCGGGTTCTCCCCTGTATGTACTGATCGGTCGTTTGTTCTCCCTTCTGCCGGTCATGGATTCAAACATAGCCTGGCGGGTCAACTTCTCATCCAGCCTGTTCAGCTCGCTGACCGTCCTGATGGTCTACCTCACCATCGTTAAAATTGTCACCATCGGTCAGAACAGAACCAAATTGTCTCTTTCGGAATCACTGATCCTATACAGCGGCAGCCTGACCGGGGCGTTGCTGCTTGCCTTTTCCGACACGTTCTGGTTCAATGCCGTAGAAGCCGAGGTGTACGCTCTGTCCATGCTCATCATGACTGTTTGCACCTGGCTGACGTTTCACTGGATCGAAAGACATGGGGAGAAAGGCAGCGAACGCTATCTGTTTCTTATTGCCTATCTGGCCTTCCTGGGTATCGCCATTCATATGTTCACCCTGCTGGTAACTCCGGCCGTTTTTCTGTGCGCGATCCTTACAGATAAAACCATTGGCTCCAATAAGAAAGTCATTGCCCTGTTTGCCGTCATGGGGCTGATCATGAGTAGTGTGGTGTCTTCCATAGATGCGTTCCTGATCACCATGCCCCTGACGATCTTAGGTCTGATCCTCTTTCGAGGCAGGATCCCCTGGACGTACTTTCTGGCGCCGATTGTTCTGGCTTTGTTGATCACATTTATCGGTGCAGAAGGCGCCGTCAGTTTCAACAGTCAGCCACTCGTGGTCATCGGCGGATTTGAGGCTACCTGGGGAACCACGATGTTCTGCATCATCCTGGTCAGCATTGCCCTGGCGCTGGTTTCTGCCAGCGCAAAAGATCCGGGCAGATATAAATGGCAGTTCTGGACCGTTCTCCTGGCTCTGGTGGCCATCGGGTACAGCGTCAACTTCTATGTGCCGATACGATCCGCCCAGCAACCTGTCATTAATGAAAACGATCCGTCCAACTGGAAAAACTTCGAGAGCTTTCTGGAACGAAAACAATACGGCCAGGAGAGTATGTTCGTGTCCATGTTCACCCGAAAAGGAAGCTTGTCTTCCCAATTCGGTAATGGCGAACATATGGGCTTCTGGCGATTTTTCTCCAGGCAGTATGGTAATCCGGCATTCCCCTTCTGGCTCTTTCCCGTCCTCCTGGCCGGACTGGGGCTGATCACGCAGATCGAACGGGACCGGCGCAGCGCGGTGTATCTCGGGGTCATGTTCCTGATATGCAGCGTAGGGCTCATCCTGTATATGAACTTTTCAGACGGCAGCCGCGGGATACAAAGGGAAGTACGCGAGCGCGACTATTTTTTTACACCCGCATTCGTCTTTACCGCCATGCTGATGGGCGCCGGCGTCGTGGCCGTACTCAATCAGATTAAAACCTGGATACAGCAGACTAATCTACCGAGCGAGGCCGTGACGGTGGGCGGGGTTATCCTGACCCTGGCCCTGCCTTTCGTGCCGTTGAATTATCACTACAACACCCACACGCGTGAAGGCAACTATATTCCTTATGACTATGCCTATAACATCCTGCAGTCCTGCGACGAAAATGCCATTCTATTCACCAACGGCGATAATGATACCTTCACCCTGTGGTTTCTCCAGGAGGTAGAGGGGATACGGAAAGATGTGCGAGTGGTCAACCTCAGCCTCCTGAATACCAACTGGTACATCAAACAACTGAAAAATATGAACCCGAAGGTCGCCATCGCGTTTACCGATGAGACCATCGATCGACTGCTCATTCAACTGTGGGAAGACAAAGAGGTCGACATCGGCGGTATCAAATGGACCGTGCCCAAAACCGGTACACTTCCCGACGGGCGCGGCTATCTCAGGGTGCAGGATATGATGATTCTGCATATACTCGAACAGAATAATTGGGAGAGGCCTGTCTTTTTTGCCGTTACCGTTTCCCCGGACAACAAAGTTGGTCTGGGAGAATATTTACAGATGGAAGGCATGGTTTTCCGGATCACCCAGAAACGGGGCCGTGATCAGATGGATCTGGACAGGACGCATCACAATTTGTGGGAGGTCTATCAATACCGGGGCGTGGCGGATTCAACCGTGTACAAAGATCCCCAGACGAGTAATCTGTTACGGAACTACAGCGCGGCTTTCCAGCAACTAGCCCTCATGCGCTGGCGACAGGGCCGGCTCGACGATGCCATCGCGGAGATGGAAAAATACATGGCCCTCAAAATCACCAACGGCCATATCGAAAAGCTGCTGCTGACCCAGTTCTATTCCAATGCCGGGTATTATGATAAAGCCGAACCCTATGCCTCGGACCTGGCGGAGAGGTTCAATACCTTTGACGGCTATATGGTCGTCGCCGATGCGTATCGGAACAAGGGCCAGATGGATCAAAGTTTAGCCGTCCTGGAACGCGGTCTGGCGACGCATCCACTATATCCAAAAGGATATGAGCATCTGGCCAAACTGTATTTTCAGGAACACGATACCGCCAGTGTGATCGAAACTCTGGAACGGTGGCTTCAGATAGCCCCCGGTGATACTGTTATCCAACAATCGATTACGGAGCTTCGACTGGGTCAAAATGCGCCATAGCGCATCGTACAAAATACAAACAAAGCACAATTATGCGCATTCTGGTCGTTAACTGGCGAGATATCCATCATCCGGAAGCAGGCGGCGCCGAAGTACATTTTCATGAAACCTTTACCCGTATTGCAAAGGCCGGTCATCATGTGACGCTCCTGTGCAGCAGGTTTCCGGGCGCTGAAGTCCATGAATCGATAGACGGCATAACGGTCATCCGCAACGGATGGAAATTGACCTTTAACCTGACCGTACCATGGTTCTACCATAGACATCTGGCACACGAAGCGTTCGACATCATTATCGAAGACCTCAATAAAATTCCATTTTTCCTGCCTTGCTTCACCAAACGTCCTGTCCTGGCACTGTTGCACCATCTCTTCGGCACAGCCGTCTTTCGGGAGACCAACCCGATATTCGCCGCCTATGTGTACCTCACGGAACGATTAATCCCTGCTGTATATCGCCGTTGCTTCTTTGAAGTGGTATCGGAAAGCAGCCGGGATGAACTCATACGTATGGGCCTCTCATCCGATCAGATCACCGTGATTCATAACGGCATAGACACCCGGCTGTATGAGCATATAGACGTATTGGATCAGAAAGAAGCCGCCCTCATTGTCTATATGGGCCGGCTTAAACGATATAAAAATGTAGACCACCTGATTCAGGCCATGTCGATGGTTCGCGAGTCTGTGCCTGATGCCCGACTATGTATTATTGGAACCGGCGATCAGCGGAAAGCGCTTGAGGCGATGTGCCGATCCATGCATTTAACCGATGCGGTTAAGTTTACCGGCTTTATTTCAGATCAGGATAAGGTCGGCATCCTCCGTCAGGCCACTGTAGCCGCGTTCCCCTCCGATAAAGAAGGCTGGGGGCTGACCGTCATCGAAGCCAATGCGTGTTATACGCCCGTCGTCGCGACTGATGTGCCCGGTCTCAGAGATGCCATCGTCCATGGGGAAACGGGCGTCCTTATTCCCCTCGGCGACCGGGGAGCAATGGCCCGAGCGCTGATCCGCCTGATTCAGAATCGACAGGAACGAGAACGCCTCGCCCGAAACGCCGCGAACCGTGCCCTGCAATTTACCTGGGATACCACAGCCGAAAAAACCTTAGAAGTCATCGAAAAGGTAGTAAAGGAACATAGATAAGCATTGAACCCACGACTCATCAACATAATAAAATATGCCTTAAGCCTCAGCCTGTTGACCTGGCTGATCATACGTACAGATCTTCAGGGGGTGTTCGACCTGTGGCCCGATGCAGATCTCCAGGACATCGCGGTCGCCCTGGCGATGTATCTGATCTCCGTGGTGATCATTGCCTATCGCTGGCAGATTCTGCTTGTAGCCAAACAGGTCCCCATGGCCATCAGGCGGGCGATCTCACTCTATTTCATCGGCAACTTTTTCACTAATTTTCTGCCGACCAGCATCGGCGGTGATGCCGTACGCGCCTATAGCGCCGGTGCGGATATGGACAACCGCGTGGATGCCTTCGCCTCCGTGTTCGTCGAACGGTTTATCGGTCTTTTTGCGATTGTATTCCTGGCTCTTCTCGGCCTCTTACTCATTGCGCTTCAATTCGAGCAAACCTATATTGTACCTTTAACCATCGCTCTGTTCATTATAATGGCTGCCGTCTTTCCCATTTTATTCAGCCGATGGTGTGTGGATTGGTTTCAACCTGTTTTACTGCGGATCACGATGTTCGATATCGGGTGTCGGGCAACAAGGTTGCACGATGTCCTGTATAAATATGGCGAACATCGGCAGGCGCTCATCGCCAATTTCCTGCTGTCCATGTTATATCAGGGCCTGATTGTAGTCATGAATATCTTTGCCGCCCGAGCCCTGCACATTGACGTGCCCGCCGTGTACTTTATTGTCTTTGTGCCCATTATCGGTATCGTGAGTATGTTTCCATTCAGTGTCAATGCCATCGGATTTCGAGAAGGGGGATATATCTTCCTTTTCGATCGGATCGGATTTCCAACTACCGAAGCCCTGGCCCTGTCGCTTACCCTGTACGCCATCACGGTAGTGTCCAGCCTGCCGGGTGGCCTGCTGTTCGCCTTTCAACGGAATCGAAACAAATCAACCGGTCAAACAACGCCACCCAAAGCCGCTATGGAGGATTCGTCTCGTGAACACGCCGGATCATAGCCATGAACAGCCGGACCTGTCGATTGTGATCCCGCTCCTCAATGAGGCGGAAAGCCTGCCGGAACTGTATCAGCAGGTACTGACCGCGCTGGAGCCGACCGGCAAATCATTCGAGATCTTGTTTATCGATGACGGCAGCCGGGACGGATCGTTCGAGATTATTCGGCGAATGCGTGAAGGAGACAAGCGGATACGGGCGATCCAATTCCGTCGTAATTGCGGCAAATCGGCTGCGCTGGCGGTAGCTTTCGAAGCCGTCCGCGGCGAGGTAGTCGTGACCATGGATTCGGATTTGCAGGATGATCCAGGTGAAGTGCCGGCCATGATCGTTCATTTGGAGGAGGGCTACGATCTGGTGTCCGGATGGAAACAGAAACGCCAGGACCCCATAACCAAAACCCTGCCCTCCAAATTGTTCAACTGGGTCACCGGCCGGGTCAGCGGCCTACGGCTGCATGATTTCAACTGCGGCCTGAAAGTTTACCGCAGGGAAGTGGTGGAGACCATTCCGGTCTACGGTGATCTGCACCGATACCTGCCGGTGCTGGCCCACTGGTCCGGTTTTCGTGTGACGGAACGGCCCGTGCAGCACCATCCGCGGAAATACGGTACGAGTAAATTCGGCATTGGACGTTTTACACACGGCCTTTTTGATCTGTTGACCGTGTATTTTGTATCGAATTATACCCGTCGCCCCCTGCATCTATTCGGCTCATTCGGCTTGTTGTCTTTTGGTATCGGATTCGGTTTCGCGATGTACCTGACCTGGCTCTGGCTAAACGGCATAGGCATTGGGACGCGGCCCCTGTTGCAATTATCCGTATTACTCATGGTGTTAGGGATACAACTGACCTCCATAGGCCTGATCGCGGAAATGATCGCCCACTCGGCACGACGGACAGAGGATTATGCGGTTCGGGCAAGGCTGGAGTAGGTATTATGTATAGAATAAAGTGAGGATAAAGTTCATGAAAATACTCATTGCCGGCGGCGCTGGTTACATCGGTTCTGTCCTGGTCCCCAAACTCCTTGATCGAGACTACGATGTGGATGTGCTGGACCTCTTCTGGTTCGGAAATCATTTGCCTGAAGAGGCTACGATCATCAAGAAAGATATTTTTGATCTGACAGAAAACGATCTTTCCGGGTATGACCAGATTCTTTTTCTGGCCGGCCTGTCAAGTGATCCCATGGCCGACTTTTCTCCAAGTGAAAATTTTATCTCCAACGGAGCGGCCCCCGCTTTTTTGGGTTACATGGGAAAACGCGCCGGCGTAAAACGGTATATCTATGCCAGTTCCTGCTCCGTCTACGGCTTTACCTCTGATGTATTGTACGATGAAGATTCGCCCACCGTATCCAACTATCCCTACGGCATATCCAAGCTTCAGGGTGAGCGGGCAGCCATGCAACTGGTCGATGACGACTTCTCCGTCATCTGCCTTCGAAAAGGGACCGTCTCCGGTTACAGCCCCCGCATGCGGCTTGACATCTGCGTCAACACCATGTTTCGATATGCGATGGCGAACCACGAGATCACCATCGATAATCCGGCCATCTGGCGCCCGATTCTAAGCGTCCAGGACGCGGCGACCGCCTACATCAATTCCATTGAAGCGAACAAGGATATTTCCGGCATATTTAACGTGGCTTCCGGCAACTATACCATCGGGGAAATCGGCGATCTGGTCAAATACGTCATCAAAAAAGAATTACAGATCGACATTCACCTGAATATCAAACATGTGCACGACCTGCGTAACTACAAGGTCAGCAGCATCCGAGCCGAGGAAATCCTCAGCTTCAAACCCCAACACGACGTACAGGCCATTGTACGGGATCTCATCCGGCATCGAGATTTATTTTCCGACTTCGACAACCCGAACTACTACCAGCTGCAAGTCTTCAAAGCCTTAAAGGAAAAATAACCCCTCAATCTCTCCCCACCTTCATGCCCAAAGATTCTGTACTCCGCACTCCGCACTCCGCACTCCGGGTCTGCTTCTTCGGCACCTACGAACAAAACTACGTCCGCAATCGAACGCTCATAGACGGCTTGCTGAAACATGGCTGGAGCGTCCAGGAATGCCATGTGCCCGTATGGGAAAAAGAACGGAATAAAACCGGTAACTACCTGGGATCGCTATCGTTGTTTATACGCGGCATGGAAGTCGTCCTGGCGTATATACGGCTCCTGTTTAAATATCTGTTTACCGTGCGGCCCTATGATATCATGATGGTCGGTTATATCGGCCATCTGGATATGCCGCTGGCCTGGCTGCTCACCCGGTTGCCGCGCCGAGCGCTCGTGTTCAGTCCGCTCATCTCGCTGTACGACACACTCGTAGATGACCGCCGGTCCTTTGTAGAGGCATCGCCTATGGGCCGCTTTCTACGATGGCTGGACCGCAGGACTTGTTTGATATCCGACCTGATCCTTCTGGACACCGACGCCCACATCAGCTATTTTGTAGACACATTCGGCTTGCCCCGCGATAAATTCGTACGCGTCTTCGTCGGCGCCGATGAAACCGTCTTTACCCCCGTCCGACCGCCGCCTGTTACGCCCCATCCGACCGCACCGTTCCGCATCCTATTCGTCGGCAAATTCACTCCGCTCCACGGCCTCGATACCATTATCCGGGCCGCCGCGCTGATGAAAGATCGAACGGATATCGTATTCGATATGATCGGTTCAGGCCAACTGTCCGATGAGATTCATGCGCTTGCAGGTCAGGAAGCGCTCTCTTCTGTTCAATTTACAGATTGGGTTGAATACGACCAATTGCCCGAACGCATAACACAAGCTGATGTATGTCTGGGCATCTTTGGTACCACAGCCAAGACAGACCGGGTCATTCCAACCAAAGTCTTTGCCACACTGGCCATGGGAAAACCGCTGATTACAGGCGATTCCGTGGCGATCAGGGAACTCTTGACCGACGGAGAAAACGCCGTGTTGTGCCCAAGAGGAGACACAGAAGCCCTCAGCTGCGCCATACGTATGGTGCTTGAGGACCGGATGCTGATGGACCGAATTGCCGAAGGCGGCAGACAGGTCTACCTGACCCATGCCTCCGAAGCGCAAATAGGCCAAACCGTAGCCGATGCTCTGCGCGAATTGATAAATACTTGCTAATAGCAACCCCAACTGACTACGCCCAGATCTTCTGAAGAACAACCGAACAGATCATCATCGAATACAAAAAAACTGTCAAATGTTCTCCGGGGTGTTTACATTATAAAACATGCCTCGAAAAGCCATGATCATCGCCCCGTTCTGGGGCCATTCACCCCATCTCGGAAACATACGCGTTGATCGGTTTATACGTTGGCTTTCGGATCAGGACGTGTACATCATCCTTGTCCGGGCGGGCTTGGTTGATGAAAAACAGGAAACCGCCTGGGGATTGGAAATTACCATTCGTGACCCACTGAGTAAATGGGGAAAACCTGAGACCGGAGGTGGCCGAGAAGCCGCTGCCCGACCGGCCAGTCGTTTTCGGACGTATGTTACAGATCTGCTCTATAACCCGGATATGACAGTCATGTGGGCGCGGCGATTAATCCGGCACCGATTGGTCGTAGAACATGGCCAGGGAATTGCCTGGGTTCTTGCCTCCAGTCCCCCGGAATCCAGCCAGTTGGCAGCCTACCGGCTTGCCAAACAATTTTCTACCGCACTTATGGTAGATATGAGAGATGGTTGGCTGGATGAACCGCTGAAATCTGCCTTATTACACTCCCGTTTTCACCGTTGGCGTGAAGGTCGGTTGGAACGAAAAATCCTGCAACACGCAAAACGAATTTTTGTGGTATCTGACGGTTTGAAAAAGATGATGGAAGAGAGACTACCTTTTACCAGAAACAAGATTACACTAATGACAAACGGTTATCCGCAGGAAGTGACAGCTAATTCCGGTGAAAAGCCCAGATGGTCGAACGCCGCTCAGATCAGCTTACTTTATACCGGTCGATTTACCGGCTCCCGTAATTCCCATAAAGCGCACTATCTTATCGATCCTCTGTTATCCGGTATCCGGACACAGGACAGGCAAGGGACCATCCATCTATTAGGTGATTTCAGCGCGGAAGAATTAAAAGACATCGCCGCCTGGCAACCTCAGTTTGAGACGTCCGGATGGATGCTTGAAGTGCAGCCCCGTGTTCCTCGAGAAGAAGCGATGGCCAGAATGGCTCAGGCAGATGGCTTGCTTTTTATCACAGGGACCTCGGTGGTGCTCTCTGCGAAATTATTTGAATACCTCGCCACAGGCCGACCTATTCTTGCTGTAGCACCGGAAAATGGTGATGTCTGGAAAGCCTGTAAAGATCTGCCTCAAGTCTTTTTGATGCCTCTATCAAACACGGTAACAGTAACGGCAACGGAAGCCGTCGAACGATTTCTGAAAGCCTGCGCTCAACACGCATGGCCCTATCAAATCCCCTCAGCATTTTCAGAAGAACATCTCTCAAAGGTATTCTTAGAGGCCGTAGCCACATCTGAAGACAGATGAAATGTCCGGCATCTCACCTTGACATAACAGGTTATGACATATAGTGTAACGCTGAATTCAATTCCTTGAAATCCATCAGACGAAGGCATCAGACCCTAACGCCTCAAGAGACATATAAATGAAATCAGATCAAGAGGTTATTTATAGTGTGGTGATCCCGGTCTACAACAGTGAGGCGATCGTTGGGGAGACCATAGACAGGACCACCAATTTTTTTGACCAGCATGACCTGCGCTATGAGCTGATCCTGATCAATGACGGTAGCAGGGACGATAGTTGGAAGATCATATCGGAGAAAGCTAGAGTCCTGCCTCATGTGACTGCCATCAATCTGCTTAAAAATTATGGACAGCACAATGCCAATATGTGTGGACTAAAACACACCAGAGGAGATTTTGTTATTACGATGGATGATGACCTGCAGAATCCGCCGGAAGAAATTGAAAAAATGATCCGGAAAATCAATGAGGGATATGATTTGGTGATCGGGCAGTTCAAACAAAAGCAACATGCGGGCTATCGAAGAATCGGATCTAAGCTAATTGGTCTGGTGAATCGTAAAATCTTTCAGACCCCGGAAGGCATCGTGTTGACGAATTTCCGTATTATGCGTCGTCATGTGGTGGACAAAGTGTGCAATTACAAAACCAGTTATCCATATGTTCCAGGCCTGGTCCTCTGGTTCTCCCAGGATATTGTCAATATTCTGGTGGAGCACCACCCGCGACGCGCAGGCGAAAGCAATTACAACCTGATGACGATTCTTAAACTGGTCTCGACTATTCTTTTCAATTATTCCTCTTTCCCGTTAAGATCGGTGGCTTTGGGCGGTATGATTGTGTCCTTTCTCAGTATGCTTTTAGGCGTAGGCTATATTGCTAGTGACCTGATAGCCGGCACCAATGTGCAGGGCTGGACCACGATCGTGGTCTTGCTGTCCTTCTTTAACGGCATGTCCTTGTTGGTGATCAGTATGATCGGTGAATATCTCGTGCGATTATTAAATCAAAGCAGTTCCAGTGAAAGTTTTCATATTAAAGAGGTGGTGGCTAAATGAGCCGATGGGCTTTTATCGTAGGGGCACAACGTTCGAGTACCACCTACCTCTATCATGTATTGTCAAAATCATCGCACATTTGTATGGCGACCCCACTCCAGCCGGAACCGAAGTTTTTTCTCAAAGACGACCTGTATGAACGCGGTCTGGATTATTATCTGAAAACCTACTATCAGCATCCTGACGCTGATCTGCTTGTTGAAAAAAGCACCAGCTATATGGAATCTATCGTTTCCGCCCGGCGTATTCATCAAGATTTTCCTGCTGCAAAAATAATATTCATCCTGCGTAATCCGATAGAACGGGTGATTTCCCATTATAAATTCAGTTGTTTCCATGGACTTGAGACGCTCAGCCTCGAAAAAGCACTGGAAAAGGAAGAGGAACGGATAAACAGGTATGACCATCAAGCTGTTTCCGTTTCTCCGTTTGCTTACCGGCAGCGTGGGAAATACGCAGAATATATAGAATCGTATCTGACGATTTTTCCGAGAGAACAAACTAAAATACTTGTACAGGAACACTTTATCAATAATTCTGATGCGATTGCCGACCTGTGCACATTTTTAGAAACACCCTTTTCTGAAGCGATGGTCTTAGATCAAAAGTTTAATGCCGGTGATGATATAGATTACGATCTGTCACCGGAAATGGCGACGGCGCTGTATGCGTTTTATGCACCCCATAATAAGATCCTGTCGAAGCTGATTGAAGATCTCGATTTATCTCACTGGCAAAAATAGGTGCATGGCCAGATTCCCTTATCTATTGAATGACCTGTACGAAAACCGTTCTGGTGTTGATCGCTAAAAGGATAGCCGATAATGGCTGCAAAGAAAATAAAAAGGGTGACGACCTACGGTTCGATTACCGGCATCTATTTTCGAAAGATATTATCAACCATTGTTTATGTGGGTGAAATGGAACGACCAGGCTTGAGAGTTCTTGATTTCGGTTGTGGACACGGCGTTCTGAAGGCATCGAATCCGCATATTGACATCACCGGATTCGATATTGTGAGTGCGTTGTCGGAAGTGGATGATTGGAAGCAGGTGGCGTTTGAATTAGTGGTTTCAAATGAAGTATTCTATAGTTTCAGTAAACAACAGTTGGAACAATTGTTAGATGAGTTTAAAGCATATAATAACGATATGGAATTGGTGGTGGGTATCAGTCGCCAGTCATCTATAAATAAGCTGGGTGCAATACTGCTTGGACATGCAGATGCCCATGATTCGACGAAGTTAAGTCCGAGAGAAGAAAAGAAAGTGTTATTACGCCATCTGAATATAGTCAATCAGAAGACGGTATGGGGACTGGCGGACGTCTACCGGCTGAAGTTTAAATCATAAAAGCTGAGGAATGATATTTGTGATCGATTCAATTCCCAGAGGCATCGTATACCACCGGGTTGTTCAGGATTTAAACTGGCTTTTGAGATCCCTTTTCGTTGATCTGAATAATTCCCGGAAAGTGGCACGATTTGAAGATGCATTTTCAGCCTATATAGGCAGGAGATACTGTGTCGCATTTCCGTCTGCGCGTATCGCCCTCTATTGTTCTTTGAAATCCCTTAATTTGCCCGAGGGCAGCGAAATCATCATGCCGCCCATTACCATAAAAGCGATCCTGGATGTGGTGATCGATTTAGGCTTAACCCCTGTTTTTGTTGATCTGGACGCTGAAACACTCTGCTTTAATATCGATTTGTTGGAAAAATCCGTCAATGAAAACACCAGAGTCGCACTGGTTACTTATTTGTTCGGTATGGTGCCTGATGTCGAAAGGATGGCCCGGATTCTTAAAGTGCGTAAGGTATATATGCTGGAAGATTTTTCACAGTGTTTGGACGGGATGTATAACGGCCTGAAAGTGGGCAGGTTCGGTGATATAGGTATCTATAGTGCCTCATCCATAAAAACGCTGGACACCTTTGGCGGTGGATTGCTGGTGTGTGATAAAGAACAGACACATCAAAACATGCGATTAGAACAAGGGAAGCTTGGCAAATCGAAGCGGTTACTGTTGATAAAAAAGATTGTCATAGATCTGGTAAGAAACCTGGCAACAACCCGCGTCATCTTTGGTCTGTTTACATTCCCTTTTATAAAGTTGATTTCCCGGATAAAACCAAAGAGTATGCTGAAGCATACGGGCGGCAGAGATAAGGAGATGATATCGGTGCTGCCGAAAGAATGGTTTATCGGCTACTCATCCTTTCAGGCGGAGGTAGGTGGAAAATTACTTATGGAGGTGCCGCAGGACAATCGGGAGCGTATTAAGAATGTCGAAAAAATCAAACAGCAGGCGCCTGATACGAAATTCCCGAAAGGCATTGATGGAGCCGAAAATGTATACTGGCAACTGCCGGCTTATTTCGACGAACCTTATACCATACAGAAATTCCTATCTGGAAAGGACGTAGATACCTCGACAACCAGCCTGGAACTGATTTCCGATCTTCCCGCCTATCCGGATCAGGGCATAACGCCGGTGGCAAAAAAAATATATGATGACGCGCTGTTTATCCCCGCTTATCCGGGCCTGAGTGATGGGGATATCAATCGCATTTGCTGTGCGCTGAACAGTTACAGCGCACAAGACCGACAGGCGGACTGATGCGAATAGCTATTATAGGTTCCGGGATAGCAGCCATCGCCACGGCCAAACGCCTGGTAACGCGGGGCATCAAGCCGGTGATCCTGGATGTCGGCGACGAATTGGATTCAAACAGAGCCTCGCTGGCCGGTCGCCTCGCTGGAAAAAATCCCGAACATTGGCATAACAATGATCGTATCGCACTGACGTCGAACCCGACGGTACACGAAGGCCTGTCCATTCCGAAGAAACTGCTGTTTGGCTCAGATTTTTTTTACGGACAATCCAATCAGCATGCTCCTCTTAAGGGAAATGGCCCCCTGCCTCCATTTAGCTACGCCAAGGGCGGATTCAGCGTGGGCTGGGGTGCTGCCGTGCTGCCACCGGATCCATGTGATATAAAAAACTGGCCCATCACCGTGGCCAACCTGGCCGATCATTATAAATTCGTATTAGCCACCTTGCCACTGTCCGCCGATGATGACGAATTGAGCAACAGGTTCCCTCTCTATAAAAAAGACTATGGTACCCTGAAGTTGACCACAGGTAACGAGACTATACTGCATGATCTCAGGCGATCAGGGCTGTTAAGGTCGGATAGTTGCCTGTTCGGGCAGGCGCGACTGCTGGTCAGGACGCGGGACATAGAGGATAAACCCGGCTGCAAGTACTGCGGTTATTGTATGAGCGGTTGCGTCTACGACTGTATCTACAAATCCCTCGATGATGTGAACGATTTAGTATCTGGAGGAAAAATAGATTATACAGGCGGGGTACTGGTTCAAAGGTTAGAGGAGAAAACGGATAAAGTTCATATTTCTTATGTCAATGGGTCTGGCGAACAACACATGATGCCTGTGGACAAAGTGTTTTTGGCTGCAGGAGCGGTTAACAGCACTCGGATCATCCTGAAATCCAAAAAATTGTACGGTCACAAGGTGCGATTGCATACGCGAGGCGGTTTTATCGTGCCTATGCTCAGAGCAAAATTTGCCCCGATAGATTGGCCCGACGTGAATACGCAACCAGGCCTGTTCCTGGAATACAAGGTGCCTGGTCTTTCGGATCACTGGGTACATACGCAGCTATCCACACCCAATGAATTGATTTTTGAAAAGTTAAACATCCATAATACATCACATGGCCTTATGAAAAAGCTTAAACGCCGATTACTCGGCCATGTGGTGATCGCCTTTGGTAATTTACATTCAAACCATGCTTTTGGATATGAGCTCTCTCTGAAACAGGGTAGTGAAGGTCGTCAGGATATATTGAAGTATGAACGGGAGAGTAGAATACAATCCGATAGAGACATCAAACAGGCCATTAAGCATTTACTACGTGTGAGCTGGAAATTTGGTTGTGTGCCCTTAACGCCGATCGCGCAAAATAATACTGGATCGTACCATGTGGGCGGTACATTACCTATGAAGAAAAATCCAAAAAAAGAAACGGAGACAGACCTGTTGGGAAGACCTCTAAACATGAAAAACGTGCATGTGGTAGACAGCAGCGTGTTCCCTTCGCTGCCCGGCACCACCATCGGCCTGCTCGCCATGGCCAATGCAGACCGCATCGCGGCTCACGTCTTATTGGAGTAGATGTATATGGTCGCCATTTCAGGAATGTTTTATCATATTCGTGCTCTTTTCTATAATCCAACCAGCTTAATCCTGATCCTGATCGTCTATCCTTTGCTTTTCATATGGCAGGGCGTTGATCTGACGGATCAGGGATACTTTCTCGCGACATATCAACGCGTCTTTGATCAACCTCCGACCGTCCTGAATCCTGTGGCGATGTTTCGATGGATGACACTCGTCATCGGGGGGCTCTGGCACCTTGTATTCGGTAACCTGGGTGTATTGGGCTTTAAATTAGCTTTTGTCATTTCCATCTACTTTACTATGGTATCTACCTACTATACCCTCAAAGATTACTTCGATAGAACACAGCTTCTACTGGCTCTTTTTCTTACCTTGATGTTCATCACCAAAGCCATCGGAAATTGGCTGGATAATAATTCCCTAACCTCGTTGTACTTTGTCGTAGCCTGCTTTCTATTGATGCATGGACTTAAAAAACAACGCTATATGTTTATTTTCCTCGCAGCCTTGATCCTCGGGCTAAATATCTTTATCCGATTCCCGAATGCCCTGGGGTTTTCGTTGATCCTTGCGCCATTTTTCTATGGCTACTTCAATCAATTTTCACGAAATCAATATCTTCGCCTATCCCTGTTTTTCATCTTCGGGTATATCTTTGGAATAATCATTGTCTTCATGGCTATGCATTTCATAGGACATTTTGAACTTTTTTTAGACGCATTCGAGGATGTTTTTCGCCGTATATCCAACAAATCAGATCATCACTCTGCTAATACGCTTGTTATCTTTTTTATAAAAGATTCAATTAAAATGGTTGTCTTATCGTTGTTTTCTATAGGAGCAGTCGTCACCTGTTCCATCTTTTTATCAAAGCTGCGGCATAAGGCCATACAATACCTTGCTATCTCCATCTTAACCACCATGGTGTATTATGGATTAGACTATCTGGAAAGCTGGAAATGGATCTATCCCGGTGTGATAATCTTCGTAATGCTGTATTACATCCTTCGAACAGATAAATATACCACGCAAATCAGAACGATCGCGTGTATGTCCCTTATTTTTCTATATGCCGCGTCCTTTGGTTCGGACAACGGCATCAGAAATATGCATTTTGGCATGTGGCTTGGCCTACCCATGGCCATCCTCTTCCTCCTACAAGCCCGTCCGATTGACCTTTTCGAACGCATTTTAACACCGCAATCTATTGCATTTGCACAAAAACTCGTCCTTGGCATCGTTATTGTCTCAACGTTGATCATTGCGTTTCGATACACCTACCGGGACAGCCCGGATCGATTCTCAATGGTTCATCCTGTAGATCATCCCATGCTGAAAGGCCAATTCACGACAAAAGAGCGGGCGGAAAGCCTACAGGAACTAACCACGGCCCTATCGGAATACGTTAATGAAGACGACCCCCTTTTTGCTTATGAACACATTCAACTTATATATTATTTAACAAATACCCGGCCCTATTTATATCATGCTGCCCCGATGTATTATCAACCGGACATGTTTAATGAGGCGCTGAAAAGGGCGCAGAAAGAAAAAAGGCGTCTCCCGACAGTCGTAAGGGCGAAAGCGGATACAAAAACCCGATATTGGCCCCAGGATGTAGACATGGGATTACAAATTACAGACACCCGCATCAACGATAGCAGACTAATCGCTATCAGATTTTTAAAGGCGAATAAATATACGGTAGTCTGGGAAAATACGTTCTTTCAAATCCTGGCTCCCTTGGATAGTAATAGCCTGTTGTAATACCTTGATGTAAAAGACTGTGCATAAATAAGTGTGCCATTTTCACGTTTACCTGTTACGCTTCACGTATCAGCCCACCGCTTATGTCCAAAACCAAAGCCGGTATCATCCTCTCTGCCGCCTTAATCATTGGAAACATCTTCCAATTCTTCCAATCGATTATCGTTGTCTACTTCTTTGCCCCTGATATTTTAGTCTCCTATAGATTCGGCGTCCTCTTAGTCAGTTTTTTTCCTCTGGCCACGCTGGGTATGATCGACAGCATTTTTTACTTCATATCTGGAAGGTATGAAAAGGATGCTGGTAATTACGTGGGAAACACCCTCATCATCTGCACGATCATTTCGCTATTCATCCTGTTGATCTTTCATCTGATCCTTAAACCGTATGTTTTGATTTACACGGACATGGCGCCCTACTTGAATGAAGTTAGCGCCTATGTTTATATCGGCAGCTTTATCTTTATTAATTTAACTGCCCATAATGCTTTGGTCGGATATAACCAGGTCACGATCGCCAGCCAAGTCAGGGTGTTTCAGATAGGGATTAGATTTATCGCTATAGCGTCTACGTTATACTTCGGTATCATTCAATCCATCCATGCGTTCATCCTTCTGATCGTGTTCCTGGAAATCGGCCAGACTTTCCTCTATGTCGTCGTCTTACTGAGAAAAAAATTGTTGTCTTTTCATATCAAGGACATCAACAGAAAAGCGCAGCTTAACTATTCCTTTGTCTTAGGGATCACCAAATTTGTGCCTTTCCTGAGTGTGAATATAGACAAAATCATGATTATTATGCTCATGGGTGCGTCAAGTTTTGCGATCTTCAGTGTCGCAGCCGTCGAGCTTCCGCTTGCAGGGATTATTATCAGCGTGTTCGGTTCGGTCTTATTTTCAACTTATGTGAAATATGCGGAAGCGCATGACTATCAGAATATCATAAAAATATGGCATAAAAGCTCGATTCGCGGGATGATGATCAACGTGCCCGCAGGGGTATGCATCTTCTTTTATTCGGATGTTCTGTTCCGCCTCTTAATACCCGAGGATTACTACGAAGGCCATCGGGTATTAGGCATCTACGCCTTGCTCCTGCTCCTGAGATTTAACAGTACGGATGTCCTGGCCAAAGTGCTGAATAATAACACCATCATTCTCAAAGCCTCGACCCTGGGGCTGATCACCAACATCGTCGGCACCTACGTTTTTATCAAATTATTCGGTCTCTGGGGTGCGGCTCTGGCTACGCTTTGTGGCCTGGTGGTCGCCTGGCTCTACTACTTGAGAGAATACGCGCGTTTGCTGGAGTGCCGCGTAAGCCACATCTTTCCCTGGAAACCGTATGCCATCCTCATTGGCATCTCTGTCACCTTTTTCGGCGCATCAAAAATGATGATCCATCATATCGAAATCAGTATTGCCTTGGTTATCCTGGGTGGAGTAACATATATTTATTACGTATTCACTATTCTGGATCAGACCGAGAGAGACTATATACTTACCAGGTTAAAATACCGATAATGTCCTTTTTATCACCTCCCATGCCCTCCGTGCCTTCTCCGCTGTGTCCGTCCATCAGACGAAAACAGTCTCCGTGGCTTAAACCTTCTGACAAACTAAACTACCTGGATATGGAGAAAAGCTTCAGTTTGCCCGTCGGACGATGGATGAATGGCCCCTTAAGACCGCTCATTGAACAGAAACTTAAGCAGGTATGCGACAGGGATCTGTTTAACCAGGATTATGTCTGGAAAAGCCGGCAGGCTTTCCAGGAAGGTAGGTTGGCCTACGAGTCCATCTGGCAGATTGTAGCCGTCGAATTATGGCTGGAAACGTTCTTTTCTAATTCCTTTCCCACGCGAAATGGATATTGACGCATGACCCATTTAAACAAAATTTACCACATCACCGGATCAGCATCGCAGTATTTACAGGCCGTGATGATACTTCACCAGGTGTCTCAATCTTCGTCTTTATCGGAAATGGATCACTATCTGCTGTACGCTGGTATCGAGGATTTACCCGACTTAAACCATTGGGCAGCCCGTAACAAGGTGTCCATCCCAACCGCTCACAAATACGAATTAAAGGGACAAAACGGGCTGGATTTAAGCCGCTTACAATATGAAATCGCGCATAGGCTGGATGAAGAGACGAAACCGGTTGCGCTGATTACCTATGGTACAAGCGTGGTCTCTTATTGCGCTGCAGTTGTCGGTGCTGGAATGAATATTCCGATTGCCCATATTGAGGCCGGGGAAAGATGCTTTAATCGAGAGGAATTCCCGACCGAGTTACTGGGCGTCCTATCGGATCATTGCGCCTCGTTATGTTTGACCGCGACGAAACGCGGAGCTGCAAATTTGCGACGGGAAGGTATTGCACCGCAAAGAATTCGGCTTGCAGGCGATCCCCTGGTTGACTTTTTCCACACGGTCAATCCCATTGATTATCCCTTGCCGTTTAATACCTCTGCAACGGAATCCGCGTTCTTTCTGGTCGTTATACATAGCCATCAAAAACAGACCGCCCCGTCGGGTGTATTGGAAATCCTCACCGCATTGGAAGAAATACAGCGCCCTCTGGTCTGCATTGTTGATCCGAAAATGATGCACGAATTAGAAAAAGTGTCATGGGAACCGCCCACCTGGTTAAACGTACATGTGGTGTCTTCATACTGGGATTATCTCGGACTGCTTCTCCGTTGTGAGCGTTGTTTGACCAACTCCCCTGATGTGATGAGAGAAGCCTATTTAGCACATCGTCTGTGCCTCATATTAGATCCGAACCCATGGTGGCCTGAGTTGATGGAGACCGGTTGGGCTATCCCCATAAGCACGCATGGGACCTCCCTCAGTCAGGCCATTGACCACGTTCCGCTTCCAGATGATGGGTCGAATTATTTACTGGGGGAAAAAAATATATCAGAAAATATTGTTCAGGAATTAACGGATTTCTTCTCCGGCGTAGATAGCCAAACGGTGTCCTGGAGCCACCATGGCCCAAGTCATGTATTGCCGAGACCAGATAAAACAGATCTGACTTTTATGAATTATCGACATCAGATCCATCAGTTTTTAGCGCATGATTACCTGTTTGTTTCGTTTCCGGAAGCCCCGTTGCTATTAAATAAACAACAGCGTTTTGTAATCATGCGCCACGATATTGACTTTGACCTTAAAAAAGCATTGTTCTTTGCGGAAATGGAAGCAGAACTTGGTGTGAAATCCACCTATTTCTTTCTATTAAGAACCGACCACTATAATGTATTCTCTCGTGAGGGAACCGATATCGTCAATCGTATTCTTGGCCTTGGGCATGATATGGGCCTGCATTTTGATTGCGACGCCTACGATGAGGACGCAGACGAAAGATCACTGGCGAGTGCCTGTCGATTCGAAGCGCTCATGCTCGAAAAATGGTTTAAATATCCCGTTTCAATAGTGAGTTATCATCGTCCCAATCAACAAGTAATGACAAGAGACGCCGCATTATCCTACCCCTTATTACATACGTATATGAAGATCTTCACAAAGGACATTCAATATTATTCCGATTCCAGAGGACAGTGGCAATTCGGATTTCCATGTGAATCCGACGCATTCATGCAAGGGCAACCTATGCATATCTTAGTTCATCCCATCTGGTGGCATGAGCAACCCGTGCCCCCATACCAAACTCTGCTATCTTATGTAGACGCCCAGGTGGAATCGCTGGAACGCTCGATCGCACGCAATTGTGTGGTTTATCGAAATGGTTGGCTGAAAGAGGAAATATGAAGCACCCGAACCTTGATTTGCAAAAAAAAGTGGCTATCGTGGGATGCAAACATACCACGCAGGACCTGATAGAAGGACTGGCTCGTTATGGGTATCCTATTGACCACTGCATAACCATCTCACCTGAACAGGGACACGAGGCGCAGGTGGCGGGATACCATGAATTACGACCGTATCTTGAGAAACAGGACATCCCCTATACCCTGGTCGAGAAATACAATTTACGGAATAAATCCGATCAGGAACATTTGTCAAACTTACAGTTTGACTTATTGCTGGTGATGGGATGGCAACGGCTCATACCCGACTGGTGGCTCGAGAGCCTGTCCATCGGCGCCTTCGGCATGCATGGGTCCAACAAGCCTTTGCCCCACGGACGTGGTCGGAGTCCGATGAACTGGTCTCTTATCCAAGGAAAAACTATTTTTTTCACGCACCTTTTTCAATATTTACCCGGCGTAGACGATGGCCCTATTGCAGGTATGCAGATATTCGACATTACCCCGCATGACACATGTCTCACTCTTCATATGAAAAACCTGATAGCCATGACACAACTTTGCGTACGACTCATTCCATCTTTGCTGGATGGGACCATAAAACTCAAACCGCAACCGACAGAAGGGGCCAGTTTCTACCCAAAACGGTCAGCAGAAGATGGATTAATATATTGGAATGACAGTACCACGGATATTTATAACTTGATTCGGGCCGTAACAAGACCCTTTCCAGGCGCGTTCACCTTACTGGATGATGATCCGAACCAAAATTACTATATCTGGCATGCCATACCCTTTGATACCCACCTTTTGTGGCCTGATGCACGATCCGGAGAAATCGTTGAGGTTTTTTATGATGGTCAGTATGTTGTAAAAACGGGGGATAGTTCACTCCTGGTGATAGAAAGCACAGGTCCACACGGTCTGACTTCAAATGATATCGGTCGTCGGTTTGGTTCTTTGAATTTGCCCCGAAAAAAATGGGAAGGTCTGCCAGGGTAAGGTTGAAGTCACAAATAATGGAACTGGAACCCCGGGCGACACCCCTTTCATCCCTCGACAAAATTGTTGACAGGACGGCCTGGAATATATACGATATTTACCAGTGGCGGCCTTATCAATCAGAAGGAAATGACGACTTATAAGTGATTTATGGAGTCGATAAACTCCTCGGACAGTCCCCGCCGGATCACATCGCCTTAGACGCCATCCTCATCATATGTCCACTGTCACCCTGATCATCCTGAATCGAAACGGCAAGCACTTCCTCGAACCCTGCCTCGCCTCTATTGACCGGCAAACCCGCCCCCCTGATGAGCTGATCCTGGTGGATAACGGCTCCGATGACGGGTCCCAGCGATGGATACGGGCGCTCTATCCCCGGGCGACCCTTCTCGAACTGGGCTACAACGCCGGGTTCAGTGTAGCCATGAATCGGGCTGTGGAAACCGCAAAAGGCGATTATGTTACTCTCCTCAATAATGACACCGAATGCGAATCGCAGTGGCTTGAAGCGCTCACGAATGCTCTGGATCAACATCCGGACGTCGGATTCTGTTCTTCGAAGTTACTCTATTTCAATGAACGGGAACTGATCGATACGGCCGGCGATCTCTTTACCACCGGCGGTTTTGCCTTCAAACGCGGTTGGGGTCATATGGATCAGGATCAATATAAAAAAAAAGAACGTATCTTCGGCGCCTGTGCCGGCGCGTCCATCTACCGCCGATCCATGTTTGAAAGAATTGAAGGCTTCGATGAGGACTTCTTCGCCTATCAGGAAGACGCCGACCTGAACTTTCGTGCCCAATTGGCCGGACATCCCTGCCTGTTCGTTCCCGAGGCGAGGGTCTATCACCATGTCGGCGGCACATGGAAAAAAACCGGCTATGAATTCGCCATACGTCTGGGACAGCGGAACGTCATATTTGTTCTGGTAAAAAACCTGCCTGCAGGACTCTGGCTTCGTTTCGGCATCCCTATTATCCTAGCCCACGGATGCTTGTTTCTCATGCGGGTGTGGGGTGGTTACGGCATCCCTGTTATCAAAGGACTGTGGGATGCGGTCACCGGCTTGCGCCCCATGCTGAAAAAACGCAAACACATTCAGCGGAATCGACGCGTCTCCAATGCCTATCTGGCCTCTATAATGACCTATAACTGGATACACCTCTTATTCGAACCCTTCTACCGAAAACGCGCCCTAAAACGCCAGGGGATTAAGGTATGAAATGAAAGTCACCTTAGGCTAACTACCTCCCCAATACATATCCGCCCTATGAGCAATCACCAACCACGCAGTGCTCGCATCGTGTCCAAAGGACACATGCCATCAACTCCACCCCACGTCGCCATCATTATTCCCATATGGAATGGTTTAGATGATACCCTGGAATGCCTGAACTCGCTGAAAGACCTCACGTATCCTCATTTTTTTATTATCGTCGTGGATAATGGTTCAACAGATGGATCGGCGGCGGCCATTGCCGCCTGGAGCAAATCCCATCTTGACGTAGCTGTGCTGCAAAACAAAACAAACATGGGATTTACCGTAGGATGTAACCTCGGTATACAATACGCTTTATCTCAATCGATAGATTATATTCTCCTCCTGAATAACGACACAACCATTACCCCGGATTTTTTATCTATTCTGATAGACGTTTCAGAACAGGATGAGGGCATTGGTATGGCCGGTCCTAAAATATACCAGTATGGGACAGAACGCATCATTGATTCGGCAGGGATCAGTGCAATTCCCTGGTTGGCCCAACCATTTTTACGGGGTCATGGCGAGACGGATAAGGGACAATATGACACGCAAGAAGATTGCCCGTATATCACAGGCTGCGCCTTGCTGGTCAAACGGCATGTCATTGAGCACATCGGTATGTTGGATGAAGATTATATCAATTATCTCGAAGATTTTGATTGGGGATATCGAGCTGCTCTGCAAGGCTATCGTCTTGTCTATGTACCCCAATCTCATATTTATCATAAAGGATCTAAAACAAGCGGAATCTGGAGTCCGTTTTACTATTATCATAACACACGCAGTCGCATCTTATTCGCCCGAAAACATATAACCCTGCTGCTCTTCCTGTTTGTCTTCCTGCCCTATCTGCTGTCATACCGCTTTATGATTCCCGCCCTTCGTCTAATTCGACATCGCCAGTGGAACCATTTGCGGGCGCTGCGAACCGGCATCCAGGAAGGTTTTACCGCCGAACTCACCTCGAAAATCCGTTGACTTGAAAGACCATATACGTATTATGGAGTAGTCAAAATACCTGACTTTCTTGAACTCACCAACTTACCACTTCACCACCTCACCAAATCACCTAAATGCCTCCACAGCGTCCATCAAGGAAAGATCGCTCGGGTCGCTCACGGTCTCAGAGCAAACAGACACAGCAGAAAAATCCGATCCACCCCATTCTGCAAGATGTCCTGCTGTGCCTGTGCCTGGTGCTGCTGGCCGTCTTTGTCTATCGAGGATACATCATTGAGGGCAGAGTCGATGTATCACCCGATACCGTTAGTCAGGCCGGTCCGATTGATCAATTTACCTATGATTTTATAGAAAAGTATGATACAACACCCTTGTGGTATCCTCATATCTTCGGCGGAATGCCGTTCCAGGCCAGCGGGTCGTTTCAGTCGCTTCAATACAGCTTCGAAACGATGGTCACATCCATCATACCGAAAAGACGCTTCAATGCATTACACGGCCGGTTTTTCTTCCACCTGCTCTTAGGTGCCTTTTCCATGTACTTTCTGGGACGGGCGTTATCACTGACCCGCAGTGCGTCCTTTATCGCGGCTGTGACCTATGTGTTTTCCACGCATCTGATGGCGACAGGCCATGCCAATCGGTTCATCTGTTTTATGCATATTCCCCTGATATTTCTGGCCACTTATCGTATTTTCGATCGGCGCCATCCGATATACGCCGTGCTGCTTGGCGGCGCATTAGGATCTCAACTGGGCTCCTATCATCCGCAGATCGCTTTTTATACGGCGATGATGATCGGCTTCTATGCTGTCTATACCATTATAGCGGATCTGCGGGATAAACACCCTGTAGGGTCAATTATCAAAAGCAGTGTCCTGTTCGCCGGTGGGGTAGTGCTGGCCGTCGCCGTCGCTGCCGTACTGGTTCTTCCCATGCAGGAATATGCCCAGTATTCCGCACGGAACCTGTCCATCGGCGGAAGCAATATAAACGTCCCGTTCGCTACAAGCTGGTCCTTTCCGCCGCTTGAAATATTCACGTTTATCATTCCCTCCTTTGCGGGTTTCGGAGGCGATACCTATTGGGGTGCCATGCCGTTTACCGACTTTCCGAACTACCTGGGGATCGGCGTGGTCATACTGGCGGTGCTCGCGTTAGTGCTTAACCGATCCCGTATGACAGTTTTCCTCGTCATCACATTGCTGCTTGCTTTGCTGATATCATTCGGCCGGCATCTACCGCCGGTGTCCTATTTCATGCTTAACTTTATCCCGTATTTCGCCAAATTCCGAACGCCGGTAATGATATTGGTGCTGTTGCAGTTTGCTGTGGCCCTGTTGGCCGGATACGGATTTCACGCTTTGATCCACCGGTTTAATGAAAGAAGAGACCGTCTGGTTCGACTGGTCAAACCCCTGATCGGTATAGCCGTCGCAATGCTCGTGCTGACGATGTTATTGACGGTGTCCGGGTCCTCCTTCCAAGGGGTCATGACCGATATCTACGATCAGGCAGATGTATCCCACGGCGGCCGGGGGGCGATCGTCTCCAACGCCAACATCCGTGCCCAGATCGATGCCACGCGATTCGATCTGTTCATAAACGATCTATGGATCATGACCCTTTTTCTATGCGCCGGCGTAACCGTAATCGTACTCTATATCACGCGGAAATTTAATACCGCCGTATTTATTTTGGCGATGAGCGGATTGCTGATCATTGATTTGTTTCTGGTGGCCGCCCGCGTCGTAAATCCTCAATATGCCCCCGGACGAGTCGATACCTATTATGACAGCCGGGGTGAAAGCGATATCATTAAAGCACTGAAACAGGATGATAGTCTATATCGCATTCTGCCTGTCACCGAACTTTCTTCGAATGAATACGGCTATTTCGGTGTATCATCGGTTGGGGGGTATCATGCCGCCAAGCTCGGGATCTACCAGGAACTCATGGATTTGGTGGGATTCAACTCCTTTGCCGTACTGAATATGATGAACACCAAATATCTGATTTCCAACCAACCCCTCGCCGGCGCCATGCTTAATCCAATCGTCGAATCGGATACAGGCTATCTATATCAGAATGCCGCCGTCTTGCCGCGAGCCTATCTTGTAGACAGCCTTAAGATCATCACCGATAAACAGGCCATCTTCGATGAGATGAAGAGTCCACTATTCAATCCTGCCAAGTATGCCATTGTCGAAAAATATATCGATAGGCAACTGGGGCCAATAGACAGCTCGACTGTACAGATCACCAACTATACGCCGCATCGTATTGATATCATGGTCGATGCGGCGGCGCCGGGTCTTCTGGTATTAAGCGAAATATATTATCCGGCCGGATGGGAAGCCATTATAGACGGCGGGCCCGCGGAAATATATAAAACCAATTATGTGTTACGCTCTGTCGTTGTACCGGCCGGCCGGCATGATGTGACCCTGGAGTTCAAACCGGCATCCTTCACGTTCGGCCATAAGATAAGCCGTATTTCCAGCCTGGTGATCCTGGCAATACTCATCGGGGCCGGCGCCTGGCGGATTAGAAAAATGACAGTAAAAGAAGCCCCATAGGCAAAAACAGCTACGCCTGATTACCCACACGCACAAAAGCACGTTCCCCTTGGGGGACCGAACAAAAAGCCTTTGAGGGGACCATGCGACCATTGATCATCATTCCCACATATAATGAGCGGGATAATATTCAAAAACTGATCCCGCTATTAATGGAATTAGATCTATCTCTGAGCATCCTGGTCGTAGACGATAATTCACCCGACGGCACCGGCAAACTGGTTAATGACATGTCGGAACAGAATGATCGGATACAGGTCCTGCATAGGCCCGGCAAGCTGGGTCTGGGCTCCGCCTATATCGCTGGATTCAAACAAGCCATTCAACAGGATGTCGACTGTATATTCGAGATGGATGCCGATTTTTCACACGACCCTGACATGATTCCCGAATTCCTGGAGAAACTTGAGACCTGCGATGTCGTCATCGGTTCTCGATATATCAGTGGGATTAATGTGGTTAACTGGCCTATGTCCCGGCTTCTGCTCAGCTACTTCGCCAATTTTTATACACGTATCATTACAGGCATGTCGATTCAGGATGCCACCAGCGGATTCAAATGTTTTAAACGAGAAGTATTGGAACAAATTGACCTGGATCACGTGCGGTCTGATGGATATGCGTTTCAGATAGAAATGAATTTTCGATGCTGGCGAAAAGGATTCCGGATCTGTGAGATCCCCATCATCTTCGTAGATCGACATTCCGGCACATCAAAAATGTCCAGACGTATCATTTACGAGGCCATCTGGATCGTCTGGTGGCTCCGCCTGCAACGTCTCTTTCGACGACTTTAATGTTCCGTTAAGGGGGACACCATCGTAATGGCCAATAAAAAAACAGGTCTTTCTAAAAAATCCCATCCAACCAACCGACTCGGAAAGCCGAAGTTTGCCATCCATCTTACATCCTGGGCCGGTGACTTGGCCGCCATCATCGGTTTTGTGCTCATGCTGAGCATTTTCTTCTGGCCTGTGCTCACCGGGAGATCGTTTTTCGGAGAAGATTTCCTGGAGGTGTTTTATCCGATTCAGTCCTATGTAGCAGGAGAACTGCAGGCCGGACGTTTTCCATTCTGGGTGCCCTATGTATTCGGGGGAACTCCGTTATTCGCCATGATCGATTCCATGGTGTTATATCCTCCAAACTGGATCCTCGCTCTTTTTGTTGAGAATGAACATCTCAGTTACGTGGTGGTGGAGTTCCATGCGATTGGTCATGTGCTACTTTTGGGTACGGGCGTCTATTTCCTCTGCCGTGAGCTTGGCACGAAGCGCCCCGGCGCTTTTATCGCCGGTACGGCGGCGCTTTTTTCTGGACGCCTTATCCATCAGATGTTTAACGTCACCATGTTATACCCTTATTCCTGGACTCCCTGGTGTATGCTCTTCATGTTTCGAGCCATCGAACGAAAGAGCTGGAAGTCGGCCTCTATTGGCGGAATCCTGTTAAGTTTGACCATATTCGGCGGCCATATACAACTGGCCATGTATATCTTCTATTCCATCGGTATCCTCTTCAGCATACTTCTCATTACCAAACTTCGTGAGGCCAATCGCCCGTTGGCTCTCGGCGCGCATCTGGTCGGTCTGTACGGTCTGATGAATCTGATCGCTGTCGGCTTGACAGCTGTGGTGCTGATCCCCACATCCGAACTGGTGGACTATTCTCTTCGTTCTGACTTCTCTTACGAAGCGGCCACGACCTATTCCTTTCATCCAAGACAGATCATTACAATGATCATACCGGAATTTTTTGGTAAAGTAGATCCTACGACGATGTCCTATTGGGGACCGAAAGCAGGAGACTACGGGCGTTACTGGGAGACGTATCACTATGTGGGTATTCTTCCGCTATTTATGGCTGGTATCGCTTTATTCATCCGGCGGAATAAAACGACCCTGGCATTCGGAGTTTTGGCGTTTATATGCTATATTCTGGCCTTCGGTTCAGAATTTCCTCTTTACCGTCTCATGGTCGACTACTTACCCGGATTTCAAAACTTCCGGGCGCCCTCCAGAACCTTCTTCATTTTCAGCCTTTCGGTGGCTGTATTGACTGGACTGGGCGCTGACACCTTATGGCACTATGCGAAAGATCGGACCCATCGCCAACGATTCAAATCTTATCTGATGGGCATTTCCGGGCTATTCATCGCCGGCTTGCTGATGTTTGTTATTGCCGGGGAGTCGTTTTCGCAATGGCTTGCCGGTAGTCCGGATCGGTCCTGGATGGCACAAACAGCCCTCCAGCAGGGAGTCGGACGGGTGGCCATACTTGTAATTATTTCCATACTTTTTCTCACAGCCTGGTACTGCATCCTGATCCAGCGATCCATCCTGATCGGTATAGGCGCCCTGCTGATTTATGTGGACCTGTACCAGGTTGGTTATGACTTTAACCTTAGCAGTATACATCCCGCACCATATTTCGCTACCGACCAGATCATTCCCTTTCTAAAGGAACGACAGGAAGAAGAAGGTGGCCGGGCTATACTCCGCCGGGAGAAATCGTTAATGGGGCCCCGTAATGTGGGCCTGTTGCACCGGGTCCGCACATTCAGTGGATTTGTATCCCCATTACGGATAAAGGATAACATGCCGCCTGCTCATTCATGGCAACTGATGAACGTCCGGTATTATAATGACTTAGTAACCGACAAACTCAGGATGATCAACGATATAGGATATTTGAAACGATACACGGAGGCGATGCCGCAGGCATTCATTGTACGAAATTACGTCATTGCAAAGAACAGAGATGAGGCGACTGTCGCCATGACGTCGCCCACATTCGACTACCGCACCATGATTACTCTTACCGAAGAACCCTATATTGACATTTCAGCGGACTCGATACGCTCTGATGAAATGCCAGAGGTTATGCGTAATGATCCTAACGAAATCGATATAAAGGTATCCTTGCAGAAACCCGGTATACTCGTTCTTGGGGAAGTATACTATCCGGCCTGGGTCGCCTACGTAAATGGCGCACGCCAAAAAGTCATGCGGGCTAACGATACCATGCGGGCGGTCCCGCTTCCCGCTGGGATGCATACCATTGAGATACGATATGAATCTGATCCCTTTCGGCTTGGAGGTATGATCGCCTTATTTACACTCGCTGTGGCTCTTGGTGTAATTTTGCTCCATAGGAGAAAATAGAGTGACCCGAAGATATCTCACACACGAATGGCTAACCGGGTATTAAAAAAGCCGCCGGGAAAATTCCGGCGGCTTTTTGTTATTTTTTTCTTGAACAATCTTGTTTTACGAACTCGGTGAGAACGGCAGGGTTATCGTTACGACAGTAGTACCGGACGCGGGCTGGAACCTCCAGGCGCGAACACGTCCCTGAACACAGCGTGACAAATTCCGATTGCTCACCGTATCACTGGCCACTTCAATCTTCTGCACACGACCATTCGCTCGAATCGTAAGACGCAAGGCAATCTTGCCTTGGAGTTTTGGATTCAGTTTCAGTTCACGTTGATAACAGAATTGAATTGGCCCCAGGTTCTGTCGCATGACGGTTAGAACAGCACTACTGGATCGGGCCTCTTCAGTGGAAGCGCCGCCACCGGAATCGGCAATCGCGCCGACATCGATATCCACACCGCCGCCGGCTCCATCGCCACCTAAACTGGTGGCCCCACCACCGCCGACGCCGCCGCCAGAACCGAGCAAAGAACCTACATCCATACCGGCATCTCCACCCTGTGTGCTGCGTCCGCCGCCTGGTCCAACTATGGCGCCTTCACCGCTACCGGTACCATCACCCTCACCGGTAAACGTAGAGGTACCACCACGTGTGACGCCACCGACTTTGCCGAGATTGGACTCCAGATCCGCACCGCTGATGCCGGAAGCTACTGTAGCACCGGTTCCACTGGATCCTGTACTGAGCTGAGCCCACACACCTTGCTGGGCAATCGCTGCGGCTGCGGCTGCTCTTGCATCACCACGTCCTCTACGTCGGTCAGAACGGCTTTCACTCTTGGCTTGCGGCGCTCGTTCACGGACACGGGGCTCCGCTTCCGCTTGAGGCACAGGCTCCGCTTCCGCTTCGACGACTTCGACTTCTTCGACCTCAGGCACTTCTTCGACCTCAGGCTCTGGTACCTCTTCAGGGATATCCGGCATCTCAAGCTGAGAAACGATATGCACAGCTCTCTTATGCACGTCTTCCGCTGAAATTTCAGGCGGTTCCATGCCGGCTAACATCCCAATGAACAAAAAGGCGGCCACAAACATTGACGCGCCGAATCCTACGAGCTTCCAGTCAATCTGTTCGGTACCCGACCGCTTGAACTCACGCGGGAATACCATATGTCCTGATCCGGAGGTTTCTGGTTCTGATTGACTCACGCGTTAACCCTCCCTTAAGATCGTTTTTTTACCGCGATATGGATATTCTGCCCACCATCTCTACTTGACACGACTATACACCATTATTATTCAGCCGAACTGATAACGATCAGACGCATTTTACCATAATCATTTCGCGCACACACAAACATGACTTTATACAGAGCGGAAAACGGAATTTCCTTATCACCCTGAATAATGACTTCACCGTCGAATTTTGTACCGTATTCTTCCATCGCCAGCGCAGCTTTATGCCGTTTATCAAGATCTGCATACATCGGACTCTTTATCAGGGTCGCGAAATCCGTCTCGGCAAACTCCGCTGTCTCCGCCACATGAACACCTTCGACTACAATTCCGTTTTGACCGATTTCAATCGTTAACCCTGGTTTGGCACGTTCTGCAGCGGTCGAATTTGGTAGTGTAAGTCCACTGGAAGGTGTAACCAACGCACCTTCTGCAGAGAAGGACTTCAACAAAAACGCCAGGAGACAGGTGAACATGTCGATCAGAGAGGTCATATTGAGCTCCATACGCCCACCACCGCCCTCTGCTCCATGTGCTTTGCCTTTGGATGGCGCAAATGCCATAATCAACCCCCCTTTCATCCATCAATCAATTAACCTACAAACGCCGATGGACTAACGCTAATTTACGTAATTCCTGATGATAAGGACACATCAGGAAACATTATAAATGACCTTACGCCTTCTTGATGCGTCCGGGTTGCATCCATCGTCTTGACAATGACTTCATAATGGATATCCTGTCCGGAGGCAATCATGATCTTCGTATCATCCGGGTATTTACCCTGAACTTGCTGCTTGAGCTTCCAGAGTTCTTCATTCAATTTCTCGTAGTCGTAATCATCATCCTTAAGCGAAATGATCGGCAAACGCGCCGATGCAGCCGTGATCGTGAATCCGCCGGAGGTAACTGCTACGGCTAGATCCAAGGTCTCCTCCACCGGCTCTGGCTCTACAGGACCACCTGCTGAAGAAGCACCAGGTGCAGGCGGAAGATTGATTGGAATCATAGCCAGCTTGATATATTCCGATGCCTGCATGATCACCGGGATGAGGATCATCACGAAGTTCATGTATGGCGTCAGATCAAGCTCCTCTGGCTCCCCTTCCGCCTTACGACTCAGTGACGGTTTGAACGCCATGGCTGAAACCTCCTAATTGCTCGTCCGGGCTGCCAGCATATTGATCAGCTTTACGGAATATTCGTCAATGTCATCCGTGATTTCTGTGATTTTTTCTTTGAAGGTCGTGTTGGCCAGGATCATCGGTACGGCCACCATTAGCCCCGTCATCGTACACAGCAGCGCGGCAGCGATACCACCGGCCAACATCGCACCCTTTAATGCCGGATCAAGATTCGGATCACCGAGTGCGCCGAAGGATTTGATCAGACCATACACCGTTCCAAGCAGCCCCAGCAGCGTAGCAACCTGGCCGATCATAGCGATAAAGTTGACTCGGGCGTTTAATAGCGGTAGCACTTCCAGCGTGGCTTCGTCTACTGCCGTTTGAATTGTCCGGCTGTCCGTGCCGGCATGTTGCAGACCACGCTTGCAAATCCTCGGTAACGCTCCTTCAGGTTCTGCATCACACAATTCAATCGCCAAGTCAATCTTATTGGTACTGATCATCTTGGTGATCTCAAGCATAAATCGCTGGCTGTTTATACTGGCACGTTTAATAAGATAAGAATAACGCTCTACGCACAAAACCACCCCAATCAAGCCGGACGATGCTGTAATCCACAAGAAGAGAAACCCTTCCGACTCCGGTTTATAACCATGGGAATAGGTGGTTAAGAAGATCATTAAATCTTCGTACATACCTTCCATAACTAGAATCCTCCATAAAAGATCTTGCAAGAGTGAAATAATACGATGATAACCTAAAGCGCGGTAATCAAAATTTAATTAGATAACCATCTCATGTCAATACATTTCATCGAGAAAAGATAGATACCCTGGATATTATATTTCAAATTAAATGCATTTTAACACACTATTACATCGGGATTCCGGAATGAGTCATCGAGTTTTTGTTTGCTACCCAGGGTCTTCTTCCATTGATTTCTTCATTTCTTCCAGTTCTCGTTGTGCCTTGATACGCTGCTGGCGAATATCTTCGAGTTCCTCTTCTACGCGATCCAACAATTCGTGACGCTCTTCAAGATTCTGAATGACACCAGGCCCTATACCTAACGGGTCCCAGTCGTCCCAAGGACCATCTGTAAATCCCAGAACGTCTTCTATCACCGGCGGCCCGACTTCCATAGAACTGCCCTTGCGTAGTTCGGTGTAAAAGTTACGCGTTCTCTGTCTGACGGTTGTACCTGCAAAAAGGACATCCGGCCTACTATAGGTAAATTGAATGAGGGGGCGAGCAGGTTCTGCTGTGATGGCCCCTTCGAGTTCAACTGTCCGCTCTTCGCCCTCTAATTGTTCGAAAGCAGCATCAGCGGGTTGCTGTTGAACTTCTTCCGTCTGCGCATGGACCTGGCTGGTCATACCGAAAAACATCAGCATACCTACGATACTTATAAGAAAGAGCAGATGGGGACTTTTCATAACTTAAAACTCCTTAATCCCGTAAATTTAATCCGGTAATGTTCGCTGTCCGGAAGGCTGGCTATAATACTGTCGGGCCGTTTCGAGATTCTCGGCCGTTTCGGGCACACTATCCATACCACTAAGCTCCACGATCACACTGTGGTGTTCGGTCGAATTCCCCTGAACAAAAATGGCGATAACATTCCGCGAAGCTTCCATAAGCCACCCTGTCAAATTGAAGGACTGAGGCATATTCGGATCAACCTGATCGGCCTTTCCGGCGCTGAGACCATTGATAAACACCTCATACGGCGCCGTCGAAGCAACCGTCACTGTCGGCGCATCCGGTTGGCCGAAAACCATAAATTCTTTTCGGGCATAAATCAATGAATCTGCGACTCCCGCCGTATCCGGGGCCGACCAGACCGGCATGGAACGCGACTGCTCCAAACCGGGCAGCGTACTCATAAAGACAGGATAGGTGCCTACCGTCGCAGACTGCCAGGTTGAATCAGCGACAAACTCGGTCATCATCCAGCCGTCCCCGCTTGCCATATTGCTGACTTCCCAGGAATCATCCGACGTCAGTTCAATGTTGTAATCCACCGAAGGTGGGGGATAAAGTTGAGGATCCAGGGCCGTCAAATTCTGGCGAATCTTGCTATACCATTCATCAGCAACCGGATATATATCCTGATAGCCGTATCCGGCCTCGTATATTTCCAGCGCAGCGTTTCTGAGTGAGAAATTCATCTCATCCCATCCGGTGGACACCATATCGTTTAAGACCGTTGAGGCATCCGCTTCCGTCAATTTATCCGCCAGAAGACCTTCACCTTCTGCCATGATCGAATCGATCTGAGCCATACGATCAAAGTACCGATCGGTGGTTATTTCAGCAAACTGGGCGCTCTGGAAGTATCGGGATCCAAGATCATAATAAAATTTGACCATATGAATTTTGAGTGTGTCGACCAGAGCCGGAGCAATACCCATTTCTGCCGCCTTCATAATCACATTCTCATAGCGGAAAGACATATCACGACCTATTTTGAGCGATTCGTCCACATACATAGACAACAGGCCATTGTCAAGTATCCCGTACAAGAGATCACCAAAATCGAATACGTCTCTGATATTTTCCGGACGATACATCAAGCTGTCGGTCAATTGCATCCAATGTGCGGATAGCTCGTCATAGTCAACCATCATCGGCGCAATACGGCTTTCGTTCATACGGACCGGCCCTATGGCCAGATTCAGCGCATGTTGCTGCGCCTGTGTAATTTCCGGACCGGTTAAACTATATCCATCCGGCTCCGGTTTCTGCAAATCCACGACATGCTGATAGGCTGGTATGGCATCTCTTAAGATATTCGCGCCCAGGGTATCTATACCCGCCGTATAGGCAAAGCTCGAAAACAGAAATTCTGCAGCTTCCTTGCCAATTTGATCAATAATTTCTTTGCCTGGTATCGGAACGGGAAAATAATCGTAGAACGTCTCGACCATCAACCTGTCATCTTCTGTATGAAGCTCGGCGATTATTAGTGAATGTTCTATTATTTTGCGCTTCCCCTTGACCACCCATTCACTTGTCGATGAATCGACTTTGGTGATAGAAAGGATGCTGTCGCGCGTAGCCGTCCAGGTGGTATCAAACGTAATATCGGCATACTCCTCACCTCGATGAATATGGACAGCGACCAGCGGTATGATGGCCTGTTCTAAAAAGGCGGCGGCACCATCATTCAACTCCCGAAGTTGCAGTGCACGTTTCAACGCTTCCTTCTCAGGCGGCGGTTGCTCCTGGGTAAGCCATACATTGGCCATCTGCTCAAACAATTCACTCTTTTTATATGCGGCCTCTGCCCCACGAATAGACCCACTTAAAATCACCCCGTCATAGTATCCTGACAAAATACTGCCCATCTCCTTTTTGCGTTCCAGATTCGCATCCAGGGTCGCTTTAGGCAGGGTCAGCCGAATGGCTTCAAAATCCGGATACGTCATATCCGCCAGACGTATATAGGCCTCGGCGCGGTAGTAGGCATTGCCGTCCAGCCCTTTACTTTCCATATTGTCGCTGACCCGGATGGTTTCCTCATATTGGGATCTTGCCTGTATCAGATCATCCAGGCCGTAATAGTATTCCCCCACATCATATTGAATTTTCACCGACAGCGGATTATCCGGATTCTGCCGGGCAAACCGGGCAAACGAAAGGTTAGCACTTTCCAGATTACCCTGCTTGATCCATGCCTGGCCCAATTCAAACTGAACCTCATTCACTTTCTCATTCGTAGGATCTTCGGTAGCGAAGCGGTCAAACGCAGCAGCAGCCCTATCGACCTCCTTAGCCTTCAACCAGGCCTGAGCCACATAATATGATCTGGCGGCACCGGCATCTTCAACAAATTCCGTGGCATATTGCTCATACACTTCGGCAGTACGGTGATAATTCTCCATCTCGGTATAGTCATATATCGAATTTTTCAGCGCATCAACCCGAAATAGAGAGGCAGGAAATTGGCCCATGAATTGTTCATATACTTTTAATGCCAGGTCATACTGTTCCAACTCATCATACGCCAATGCGGCATTCCACATGGCTGTATCCGCATAGGACACTTCCGGATAACGTGCCACAAGATCCAGCCAGACCTCTGCGGCTTTATCCAGCATATTGGCCTTTTTATAGGTATTACCGGCCCTAAAAAGAGAGGTAGTTGCAAACTCGGCGTCAGGATAGGTTCTGGCCGTACGAATATAGGTTTCGGCCGCCGCCGCCAGTGCGGCTTCGTCACCGGAAGCATCAGCCAGTTTCTCCTGTTCCAACGCTTGATTGGCAATGGCGCCGGCAGCCAATCGTTCCCCCGCATTCTTCAGACTGTCAGGGGCGTTCGGATCGGTGCGCAGCCGTTCGCTCCAGACTTCCAGATTCTGAAAATCATTCTCACGTCGATAACTTTCAACAATATCAGCCAGCGAATTAATATACCACTCACCGCTACTGGGATGGTTGTCGAGTATCCGCTCATATACTGTCCGGGCATTCGGATATAATTCTATGGCAAAATAACGAGCTCCGGCATTGTAGAGCAGTTCCGGCACCCGTTCATGCTCTGGAAAAAGGGATACAAAATTCTCATAACTGATAAGTAGTCTTTGCTCCGCATCAGATAATTTTGGGAAGGCCGTTGAATCGAGAATGCCGGTGGCCACCGATATGGTCTCAACAGGCGTTGCCTCTTCTTCCACGACCTCTTCCGGTATTCCAGCTGCGGGCCGTGAGCGAGGCTGGGCCTGCTTGGTCTCCAGTTTTTCGATCTGTTTAAGCAGATCTTTCACTTCTTCGGTTTGTCCCAGAGTTGGGGATGGCGTACCAAACCAGAGAAGCATGCAAATAATGAGGCCTACCCCGCCAAAATGGCCCTTCATTTTATTCTGATTACGATGCCGATATCTCATGGCTCTACACACCATTTTAAGGATTGTTCGATTCATTTTCATCATTGTCCGCAGGCGGGACATTGTTGTCTGTTTCAGAAGTACCTTCAGACGACGAGGGCACAGAACTTTCAGATGGAACGACCGATTGCTGTTCGAGTTCATACATTTTCTCTGCGGCCGATATGGCATTCAAAGCCGCCGGCTCCCGGTATTTATCATGTTCTGGATGCTGACTGACCTTTACAAACTCACCAAAAGCTTCAACGAAATTCTCAAATTGGAACATATACTGGGCATAGTTCCAACGAGCCGTATAGGCGTGTTCCCGTTCCACAAAATTATCCAGGTACGCCTTATAATACTCAGCTGCCTGGGCTCTGCCACTAGCAGGGTCTCCCCCCTGCTCTGCCTGTGATGCCACCCAGTTAGCCAGGCGCCATAGCGCCTTTTCAGACAGATCCAGTGCCTCTCTTCTCGCTGTGGTGTCTTCCAGCGCTCTGGCCCAATCAGGGCCAAACTGTTTGAACATGCGCTCGCGGGCACGATTTAGAAAGACATCCGGCCCGAGACCGTTATGTTCATTCATAGCCCAGGCCGTAGGATCAGCCAGCGTCATATTCTGCAAATCCTCATATCCGTCGATCATACGCTGTAAAACCTGAGGCGACTGCGGATTATTGGGAAACAGGGCTAATAAGGAATCAAGCGCAATCACTTCCGCTTCTTTCTGACCCGTTTCCTTATATACATCCGCCATGGCCAGCATAAGCGGTCTGGCGTAGGGTTTATCCACACCTATCTGCTGCACATACCGGAACATCTCACCCTGAACATCACGAACCGCCCAATTACGCTCTTCGCCTTCCCGACCGGTGTAAACACGATCCCGGAAATTAATAGCAATATATTTTATTGCTTCACTGGTCAGATCAAACCCCGGATCCAGTTGCTTGGGTGTGACGCCAGCTTCCTGAGCCGCCTGCTCATATTGAGCAAGACGTAAAGGATCTTCTAATAAATAAGTGAAATATCGTATCGAATGATCGTATTCTTCCTCCCGGATTTCTGGAGCAGCTATATTATAGAAGGACCAACCCAGCTTGTAGAGCGCATTCTGATAATTTCTGTTATCAGGATAGTCAAGCACCCGATCATAAGCGGCAATAGCACGCCCCATCATTTCTTCTCCACCCATTTCGGTCAGGCCAAGATACAGGGCATCAAAATAAAAGTCGCCGATTCGCAGGTAGGCATCGGGCACTAAAGGACTATCAGGATGCCTTTGTACCAGCGTTTCGAACATCTGATTTGAACCGATCAGATCTCCCTGATCGCTCATCAAATGTCCGAGCTGAAAATAGGCCTGGTCCGATGCCTCAGAATTAGGATATTGGCGCACGAACCGATTATACGTTCGAATCGGAGTGTTATAATCCGCCAGAGGCGCGTCACCCGGGTCTTCGCCCCGATCCAGTTTATTCGCGTAACCTTCATTGGCCGCCAGATAATCACCCTCAACCTGATCATATTGTACGTAGGCCATTTGAAAAAGCACCGGTTCGACCGTCGGACTGTCTGGATAATTTTGAAGCACTTTCTGCATATCGGAGATTAGATCTCGACGCATACCACCTAACTCCGCTTCTATCTCACCGACCTGGCCCTGCAAATCACCTACAAGCGCTTCAATCTCCGCCCTGATCGGTTCATTTTCCGATAATGATTGTAAATCACGAGCAATATTGCCTATTTCCATATATTGCGCTTGTATATCATCTTTATATGATAGGTATCGTGTAAAATCGACTTTGACTTTGCCGTATTGTGACTCTTTAAGCCAGAACACATAATCCGAAGGAGGCGGATTAGCATTCAAAATGGCCAGTCGGCGTTCAACATTATCTTTATATGCTTCAGCAAGTAAACGGGTGTGTTGGGCAGCGAGCGACTCCTGGCGGACTTTCCATACGATTTCCTGGTGTCTACTGGCCAGGGTTTGACGTTCAAGCGTATTCAGATCGTTGGTCACCACGTTAAGCGCAGCTCGTTCTGCTGAAATTAAACCGTCCAGATTGGTGAAGGCAACCTTAAGCTGACCATAGTTGATCAACTGCATCGCCAGAGGGTCCGCCTCTGAAACACGTCGATGTAAATCCAGCATCCGGGTTTTTTTCTCTGCAGCAATATTCAGTTGCGATAAAACCCGATCTATCCTCGCCAGGTCTTCCGAACTTTGCACTTCCGACGCCAGACGTTGAAGTTCACGGCGGATCTGATCCAGTTCACGCGTCTCATCTATAACGCTTCTATTGATCAATGATACAGCCCGTTCCGTCACGGCCAGTTGAGAAAACACCTCAGCCGCCTTCTCATAGTCCCGAATTTTCGTATAGCCTTCGCCTAAGAGGTTCCAGGCTTCATATGCAAACGGACTTGTTGACCGAATATCAAGCAAGGTCTCCAGCAAGCGGATTGCAATTTCAGTATTATCCCGGTCTATCTCGAACCAAGCCAACGCCAGGACCACCTCATCGTAGACACTAGCCTCCTGAGGCACATTACCATATTGCTCCAGAGCCAGGTTACGATATCGTACAATCTCCTCCGGATCTTCGGTTCGTCGGGCTAATTCATAGTAAATATGTCCTAAATGACCGATGGCCGTCCAGATCGATTCATAAATAACGACATCTGCCCATAACGGCGGTTGTGAAGTTGCCGCATTAAGCAAGGGCTCGATCGCATCTTCCAGGCTATCCTGCTCAATATAAATTCGCGCAATACTCTGTTGAGCCATAATATATATCGGACTGTCACCCGATACTTGACCGAATATAGTCACGGCTGAGTCCAAAATTGCAATCTGTCCAGGATTTAACGGTTTCGGTTTATCCGTACGGTCAGATATGGTACTGAGGGCTTTCTGAAGATAACAGTCCCCCGCCAGATATACTGCCCCATCATATTCTTCAGGGTGCTGCAGGAATTGGTCCGCTACGGCATGGTATATATTAAGGGACTCATCCCAGCGGCCCAGGCGATAATTTATATCCTGCAACATGGCATAGGATAAAAGTATCATCTCATTATCTGTCTCTTCGTTGGCAATTAAATCCTGCAATATGGTGGCCGCTTCAGTATAACGGGATTGATACTTTAAGATATCGCCTAACATTATAGCGGCTTGTGGATAATCTTCTGTATCAGGAAATGTTTGCAGATAATCCTTCAACAGCAATTCAGCTAATTCGTATTGACCTTTTAAATACCAATCAAGAGCGACCGTGAAGTCATTCTCTGCTATTATATCGACCTCATCAAGGCTAAGATAATCAATCAGAGAATCCCGATAGGCTTTAACCGTATGTTCCACTTCAGCCAGATGCGTTTTACGACGTGCCGGGTTGGTTTTCTGAACCTCAAGTTCTTCCAGTGACTGCAGAAACGACGACTTTAAAATCAAAGAATTCTCATAAATCTCAAACATTCGATCTCTTCTGGCCTTAATCACCTTGCCGCTTCGTCTTGAAATACGCTTTTGAAGAATCTGATTGAGGACACTCATCCGCATATTGACCAGCGCCTCACGAGCAATACCTAACTCTAATTCCCTACGTTCTTTCGCGAGATCCTGAAATGTCAATAACAGCTTGCTGAGCCGATCCTCTTCCTGGTTAAGCTTATCTATATCTTCGGTCAGTGTACCGATCGACTTCAACACATCTCCGCGTTGGTTGTCATCTGTCTCTATTGGTGCTATATCCTGGGGTATTTCTTCCTCAGGCAGAGCATACGACTGCTCAAGAAATACCCCCAAGACCAAGGCTACACTTACAATAATATAGGTCCAATTACGCATCAAAGTTTTCATCTTAATTAAATTCTCTAAACTTACACCAATCCGGCATCGATTTTTTGTTTGCTACCCGGGGTCTTCTTCCATTGATTTCTTCATTTCTTCCAGTTCTCGTTGTGCCTTGATACGCTGCTGGCGAATATCTTCGAGTTCCTCTTCTACGCTATCCAACAATTCCTGACGCTCTTCAAGATTCTGAATGACACCAGGCCCTATACCTAACGGGTCCACGTCGCCCCCACGACCATATTGATAAAACGAATGGCCCGATATACGCATACCTCGACCGCGACGATAGGTAGGAGGCACCCCTTCAGAAATTCTATATTGCAGATTTATGATCGCCCGCCAACGAGGATAAATCAACTGATTGTCAAATTGGGGATAATTACCGGAACTTAAAGGAGACAATTCTATTCCGGACATAACATGAAATCGGCTGAACTGATAACGTAGACCGGGCGTAATTCGAATATACGTTGAAACCTTGGAACCTTGTGTAACAATAAGAGTATACGGATTGATAGCAATAAAATACTCTGCTGTAAGTTCTGAAAAGAATTGGAGTTTCTCCGTTAGAGGCACCTGTAGGGCGGCGCCAAAAATGGCTTGTGTCGTATTTATGTTGTTGAGCAAAGAATCCGGGAGTGAATTAGTCGGATCCTGAACCGTGTTATATTCGTTCTGATCATTGTGGTATATAAAGCCCGCATTTATATGCAAGCGTTTGGACCGATTCAGATCTATCGGATTGGAATCAAAAGAAAGAATAATCATACCGCCGATGGATGTGCCTGGTGAAATATAGCTCTCCCATTCAACATTTGAAGCATCACCTGTCGGGAGTGAAAACAAGATCTGGGCACCAAGATTAATGGTGGACGGTGCACTGGTCGGCACAGCGCCTTTCAAACTGACACGAAGCGGGCCGAGCCCCGGGCCGATGCCTTGAAAAGCACGATCTTGATAGATCGTTTGATTCAAGCCAATCTCAAAATAATTGCGGACACCATATAATACATTAATCGCACCTGTCCCATCTCGAAACGTGAAGGAACCACTGCTTTGCGCATAGCCCATGTTGATTGTTCCCCACAAATCGCCATGGTACACATTGTTAGCAGAGTGAACACGTACCAGTCCATTACCACCGTAAGATGTAATTCCTGCGACCTCCTCAATAGGAAGACCAATCACCAAGCTTGCTACGATTATATAAAATACTTGTTTCATAGCCTCCTCCTTCTTCAACTTTATGATACTTGCATTTTTAATCAAGTGCACAACTGATATAGAAGTCGTTCAACATGAAATAAGGAGCGATTTTAATGACTAAAGCCTATCGATTCCCGTTGCGTTGATGCCATATATAAGCATCAGTTGGTTTCGGATAGGCCTGTTCTTTCAAAGATTTATTTTCAATAAAAATGTCTGTTTTGGAATGATTCGTCAATTTTTTGGAGAGAGGTCTTCATTAGCCGGAACGCTATAGGCCATTATCATCAATGGATGATTGAAAACCAAGATATACAGGCCAGTGGATTTTTTACAAACAAGGTATACCCGAACATAATGCTCTCTCGAGCGAGAATATCTCGCATTATAATCCGATGTCTATAGCTTTGTCAAGAAAAAACATAATTAAAAAATACCAGAAGTAAAGGCATATTTTACAACCAGGTCCCTGATCAGTATACCCGGTAAGTTATTCAGAAAACAAATCGGATGCGTTAATCCGATTCAACGCACGATCAAGGGAGGCCTTCGCACGGTCTATATCAAGCTTCTGACCGCCGGATTCCAAACGTTGCCGAGCACGCGCTTCCGCCTGTTGAGCACGGTCTAAATCAATCTCATCGGCTCGTTCAACCGCCTCGGCTAAAACCGTCGCCTGGTGACGCAGCACTTCGACGAATCCGCCGGATACAGCATAAATATGACGGCTTTCTGTATCCCGAATGGTCAGAATACCTGGGCGTAACGAAGTCAGCATCGGTACATGGCCGGTCAGCACTTCAAATTCCCCATCTGTACCCGGTGCCTGGAAACTACGTACCGCCCCCTCATACGCCATCCTGGTCGGTGTGACTACTACAAAAGGATATTCTCCAGCCATGATTTACTGAAGCTCCTTTGCTTTGTCGAACGCTTCATCGATGGTGCCGACCAGGTAGAAAGCCTGTTCCTGCAGGTCATCGCAGGAACCGTCCACCAATTTCTCAAACCCTTCTACCGTATCTTCAATTTTTACATAGCGGCCAGGCATACCGGTAAATGGCTCAGCAACAAACAGAGGTTGCGTCATAAACAACTCTATCTTTCTTGCCCGGGACACCACCAGTTTATCATCATCCGATAATTCATCGATCCCTAAAATCGCGATAATATCCTGAAGATCCTTGTACCGTTGCAGAATCTGTTGCACTTCCCGGGCGATTTTGTAATGGCGATCACCAACCACGTTCGGATCAAGAAGCCGAGAGTAGGATTCGAGCGGGTCCACCGCCGGGAAAATTGCCCGGGCGAATAGGTCACGGGAAAGGGCGGTGATCGCGTCCAGATGTGGAAAGGCTGTTACAATCGCCGGATCCGTATAGTCATCCGCCGGAACATAAATCGCCTGCACCGACGTGATGGCGCCCTGCTTGGTAGAGGTAATACGTTCTTGAAGCTCTCCCATCTCCGTAGCCAGCGTTGGCTGATATCCCACCGCAGAGGGCATACGACCAAGCAACGCCGATACCTCAGAACCTGCCTGAACAAAACGGAAAATGTTATCGATAAACAACAGGACATCCCGGCCTTCTGAATCTCGGAAGTATTCGGCGATCGCCACCCCTGTCAATCCGATGCGCAAACGAACGCCCGGCGGTTCGTTCATCTGACCGAATACCAACGCCGTCTTATCAAGCACATTGGCTTCTTCCATCTCCAGCCACAGGTCATTTCCTTCACGCGTCCGTTCACCAACACCGGCAAAGACTGAGTACCCACCATGCTCTCTGGCGATATTATTAATCAACTCCTTGATCAACACGGTCTTGCCCACACCGGCGCCTCCGAATAATCCCGTCTTGCCGCCACGGGTATAAGGCTCCATAAAGTCGACTACTTTGATGCCCGTCTCGAACATTTCTACTGAAGTCGTCAGATCTTCCTGATCAGGCGAATGACGGTGAATCGGGTTTTTCTGCTCCGTTACCACCGGGCCGCGTTCGTCGATGGGACGTCCGAGTACATTCATCATCCGACCCAGGACGGCAGGACCGACGGGCACATGGATAGGTCCACCAGTATCGACGGCTCGCGCGCCTCTGACGAGACCGTCCGTCGAATCCATGGCTACGCAACGGACTTTGTTATCCCCTAAATGCCGTTGCACTTCCAACACCAGAGGGTCGCTTTCTGCGACCGGTATTTCGATCGCATTATTAATATTCGGAAGCGCTCCGGAACTAAACTCCACATCAACGACAGCGCCAATAACCTGCGCCACTGTACCAGTATTCGTGCCTTCCATAATACACCTTTCACGCTATCGGGTTCAAGGTAACGATTATCGCAACGCCTCGGCCCCGCCGATAATATCCATCAACTCCGAAGTAATCGTCTCCTGACGCATTCTGTTAGCCTTCAGGGTTAATTCATCAATTAAATCGCCCGCATTACGCGTCGCATTATCCATAGCCAGCATTCGGGCAGCCTCTTCAGCGGCATTCGATTCCAGCAGAACACGCCAGATCTGAAACCGGATATGTTGAGGAACCAGATCATCCAGCAAAGCCTTCTGTGAAGGCTCATATTGATACCCCGTAAAAAGCGGATCCTCTTCTACAGGCTGCGGTACAACGGGTAAGATCTGCTCTAATACGAGGTTCTGCTGACCTGCTGATTTAAATTCATTATACACGACCTCTACACGGTCAACCTGACCACTGTTAAACAATTCCATCACCTGGTCCGCGATTTCTCCCGCATGATCGTACTCCAGTGCCTGGAATATGTTAATCTGTTCTGCCAGAATCTTGACGTGCGGCTGTCGTGAAAGCGTTTCCGCCCCCTTACGTCCCACACAAATTAATTCCGGTTCCGGGGAAGTTTCACGCGTATGTTCAATCGCCCGTCTTATGACATTGGTATTAAAACTACCGCAAAACCCACGGTCTGCCGTCACGACGACCAAGGTTGAAGCCTTGACATCTCGATCTGTCAACAGCGGATGCGCTTCGTCTGCCGTTTGCGCTGCCAGATGCTTAAGCATTTCGTCCAGTTTGCGGGCATACGGGCGCGCAGAAAACAGGCGATCCTGCGCCCGACGTAGCCGGACACCTGCCACGGTCTGCATCGCTTTCGTAATCTTCTGGATATCTTTTGTACTCGCGATACGGCGACGTATCTCTCGTAATGACGGCATGGGGTCCTTTCAAGGGAAGATACGAAACGACGAAGTTATGGATCATTTGTATTCTGCTTCTCATCTTCGTTGTTTCATCGTTTCATTTACGCCTGAAATGTCTTAAGAAAATCCTCAATCGCAGCTTTGATCCGTTTCTCCAGATCCGCATTCAACTGCCCTTTCTCCCGGATTACTTCACCTATATCCGCATGTTGCGTATCCATATATTGGAGATAGGCGGCTTCGAAGGCCTGTACTTGATCGGTATCCAGATCATTCAGAAAGCCGTTGACACCGGCATATATCGAAAGGATCTGGTGCTCAACCGGCATGGGCTGATATTGATTTTGCTTAAGCAACTCGATCAGACGCTCACCCAGATGCAATTCGCGCTGCGTGGCCTGATCCAGACCTGATGTACCAAATCGAGCGAAGGCTTCCAATTCCCGGTATCGAGCCAGAGAGGTTTTCATAAGACCGGCGACATGGCGATGTTTCATGGCCCGAGTCTGTGCGGCGCCGCCTACACGGGAAACGGATAGGCCCACATTGACGGCAGGACGCTGTCCGGCGAAAAATAGATTGGATTCCAGATAGATCTGACCATCTGTAATCGAGATAACATTCGTCGGAATGTAGGTCGAAACGTCACCGAACTGCGTCTCAATGACGGGCAGGGCGGTCATAGAACCACCACCTTTTTCGTCACTCATTTTGGCGGCACGTTCGAGGAGACGGGCATGTAGATAAAACACGTCGCCCGGATACGCTTCCCGGCCGGGCGGACGTCGTAAATTCAGCGAAAGCTGACGATACGCTACGGCATGCTTGGACAGATCATCGTAAACGGCCAGCGCATGCTTGCCGTTGTCCCGATAAAATTCGCCCATCGTGGCGCCGGCATAAGGCGCCAGGAACTGCATCGGCGCGGGAGAACTGGCGGAAGCAGCCACCACGATCGTGTAATCCATCGCACCCTGGTCTTCAAGGGTTGCCACGGTTTTGGCAACTGTTGATCCCTTCTGACCGATCGCAACGTAAATACAGACGACATTCTGACCTTTCTGATTAATAATCGCATCAACAGCCACAGCTGTCTTACCCGTTTGCCGATCACCGATGATCAATTCACGCTGGCCACGCCCGATCGGGAACATACTATCGACGACTTTAAGGCCAGTATACATTGGTTCCGAGACCGGCTGGCGTTGCAATACGCCCGGCGCCTTCTCCTCGATGGGACGCGTTTCTACATTGGTAATCGACCCCTTGCCGTCTATCGGACGTCCAAGTGGATCGACCACACGACCCAGAAGACCATCACCTACAGCGGTTTCGGCAACGCGTTGCGTGCGTTTTACCGTATCGCCTTCTTTAATCAGTGTGTCATCGCCAAATAAGATACACCCGACATTATCTTCTTCCAGGTTAAGCACCATCCCGATGACTTCATTCGGAAATTCAACCAGTTCACTCGACATCACGTTGGAAAGGCCATGCACACGCGCAATACCGTCACCAACCTGAATCACGGTGCCCGTCTCATAAATATCAACCTCTCGCTTGAATTCGAGCACCTGTTTCTTGAGGAGTGCCGATACCTCATCCGCACGAATTTCTATTGCATCAAGCGCCATTATTTTCTCCATCCGTTCCGAAACAGGAGCAAATAAACAGATTCAGCAAGATTAAAGAAGCATTTCCTGCGCTATCCATTTGCTCATCTGCTAAGTATGATCATCCAATCAATGCATGCCGCATTTGCTGGAGTTGAACCGCCAGACTGCTGTCGAACACCAGATCACCGACACGCACCGCGAATCCGCCGATGATATCCGGATTAACCCGGGTCTGCATGCGAATATGTTTTCCGGTGTACGATTCCAGCTTTGTTTTTAAAAGATCTTTCTGTGCCGATGACAACGCCACCGCACTGGTAACTTCCGCATTGACTATACCGTCGCGTTCATCCAGAATCATACGGCATGCTTCCAGGATCTCCGCTAACAGGTGTTCCCGCTGCTTGGTTACCAGCAACAGAAGGAAGTTGTGCGTAATACCCTGCACTTTCCCTTCGAATATCTCAGAAAGAATACGCTGCTTGGCCTCTCTCGGAATAGATCGATCTTTCAGAAAACCGGCTAACTCATCAGAGTCATGTGTCAACGATTGCAGGTCGCCGATTTCCTCACGAACCTGCTTTAACAGGTCGAGCTCATCCGCTGCGTCCAACCAGGCATTGGCATATCGGTATGAAATATCTGTACTCTTCGCCATAGACCGCCATTATTCGTTTGATGTCGGTAACTGCTCGATCAGTTCGTCTATTACTTTCTGATGTTGAGCCGCGTCCAACGCATTATTAAGCACCCGTTCGGCAATCTGCATCGCAATATCTCCCACCTGCGAACGCAGGTCGGCGACCGCCAGATTTTTCTCGCGTTGTATCGTCTGACGAACTTTTTCCAACTCACGGTCTGAATCCTGGTGCGCCTGCGCCATAAGCTTATCGCGCTCTGCATTTGCCTGATCAATAGCCGTCTGAATCCGACTCTTGGCTTCTAACTCAATTTCCGTGAGCCGTTGCCTGACTTCTTCCTGAAGACGGTCCAGTTCTTTCTGGTCCGCCTCCAATTTGTCCATCCGTTCCTGGATATCGTTCTTCCGCACCGCTAATGCAGCCCCGATATGCCCGAAGACAAACTTCTTCAGGATCAGGAACATCAGAATGAATCCGATGCCCTGTAAAATCAGTGCGCCCGGATCTATACCAAGATTGTGTAAAATAGCTTCCACGCGTTATGCTCCTTACTTGAACATTTTAGAGATCACAACGCTCATTACTGCCCGGACTGAGCCAACTGCAAAATTTGCTCGAACGTCGGCAGGTTACCCATTAATAGAATCGCGAGCAAAAAGGAATAGATAACCAGCGACTCAATCAGCACCAGACCGATAATCATAAACGTTTGAATCCGACCCGCAGCTTCCGGCTGACGCGCAACACCTTGTACGGCAAAGGCCGTTGCAAGTCCCTGACCGATCCCCGCACCAATTACACCGATAGGAAGACCGATCCCTATTGCGAGCGCCAGTCCCATGTAGTACAGCATGCAATTCTCCTTTCCTTTCGGAAAAAGTGAAAAGAACGACGGCGATACCGCCTCTCAAATATACAAATACAATTTCCTAATGATGCCCTTCTCCTAATGATCGTGTTCTTCAAGAAACTGACCCAGATAGATCGACACGAGTAAAGCAAATATCATCGCCTGAAGGAAGCCAACGAATAAACCGAACAGCATAATAGGCAGTTGAATGGGTACGAAAGGAACTTCAAAATGTCCAAGGATCAATACCGGCGAAAATCCCATCAGCACGACCATCAAGGTCTCCTTGGCGAACATATTTCCATATAGACGAACGGCAAGAGAAACAACCTTTGCAAACTCCCCCATCACATGTAAAGGAAACATCATCCAGGATAGCCAGACAGGCTCACCTGCAAAATGTTTCAAATAGTCGACCAAGCCGATCTCGCGAATAGCGATCACATTTACCGTAACCACAGCGATGACCGCAAAACTAAGCGTGGTGTTTAAATCGGCAGTAGGGGATTGGAATCCAGGGACCAAGCCGAGAAAATTAAGAAAGAGGATGTATAAGAAGTAGGAGGCTATAAACGGAATATATTTTCTGCCCCGCTCTCCAACGATGTCGATAAAGAAATCCGTCAAGCCTTCAACAGCAAATTCGAGGATATTCTGACCATTGCCTTCAGGTAAACGACGGAGCGAACGGACAGTCAATATTACAAATCCGGCCAGGAGACTAAAAGAAAAGAGGGTATTGAGAAGCAAATCCGGCTGTTTGGCCGGCTGCGGCAGCACGTCTTCAAGCGGAAAGATAAGGTGCAGAACACGTAAAATGGAGTGGTGGACTTCTTCTCCGCCGCCCCCAACAGCCATGATCATGGACAGAGATCCCATCCCCAATACGGTACCCGTGAGCAATGTCACCTCCTCACACTGTTTTCAAGCGGATTTTGTTTTTCAAAAAAGGCCATCAAGCCGGCCTGTCCTATCGGACTATTGCCGGTAAAGATAGATATAAGACTATATCCTACAATCAGCAATGGCATCAGGCTGGCGCCGATGACAAACCCTCTCACATCGAACCAGGAACTCCAGGCCACCAGAGCAAGAAAAACCATAATCACCGGAAATTTAACCATCAAAAAAACCATGAGCCAGACCCGGCGTTGCTTCAGTCGCTTCCCTGGTGTTAAAAATCGCTGTACCAGAAACTGTGTACTGCGAACCAGGCACAAGCTGAAGACCGCACCGACAATAAAGTTTAACATTAATACTCGAATCTCACTCAAACCCATGGCGATGATGCCCAGGCAAATGACCAGCCCCGCCGTCACATACACGGCATGCAAAAATCGGCCAGGTGTCATAGTAGATGTTTCTTCTTGATCAGGTATCATCCGACTTTGTGCTCCCTTCACCAAGTTCACTCATTCGACGTTCGATACGGCGAATGGTCCGAAACATTTCGAGAAAGCCGGCGGTTATGCCTAAAATAATACCTGTCAGCACTCCCCAGGGTTGAATCTGGGGCCATCGTGTTTCAACCCAGTGGCCAATGTAGTAGCCCATGACCGTTGCAATGACCAGGGTCAGGCCGATCACACTGAGTTCGGTGAGATCTTTCAGGCTGCTACCCGGCGTCTTCGAATCCTCTGCCATAACTCATTGCACACCCTCAAGTCGGTTAAAACCGACCTGATCGATGCCCTGCCCTCGTCATTCTTTACCCTTGGGCTGTTCTTCCTTCATCATGGTGGAGTTGCCGTGAAAAATAGCGCCTTGCTCGATGACCAGGTTACCGGTTTTTATATCACCCAGGAGTTTAGCTTTGCCGCCCAGAGTGATATGCTGGGGCGCAATCAGATGGCCTTCCACCCGGCCATATATAATCGCGGTCTTAGACTGAATTGTTGTTCCGACGACGACCCCTGTTTTACCGACTTCCACACCATCTGTCGCTGTAATATCACCACGAATGACACCATCAATTCGAATGTTGCCATCGATGATCAATGCACCCGATACCTCGGTTCCTTTTGCGATAATTGTCACTGTGCGTTTTAACCTTTATAATTAGTTGTAGCTAAAGCTTGATCCAGGCGATTCCATCAAACCCAATAGATCATCCCAACGAATGACATCCGGCAAATAGTTACGGGGATTAACCGAGGTATTATCTTTCCATACTTCATAATGAAGATGGGGCGCCGAACTGCGGCCGGTGCTTCCCACAAGGGCAATGATCTGGCCACGGCGAATACGTTGACCTCGTTCTACACGGAGACTGGAATTATGACCATATCGGGTTGTAAAACCATAACCATGCTCGACCTCGACAAGCCAACCTAAATCCTGATCCCAATCCGAAAACATAACGATCCCGTCGCCGACGGCAAGCACAGGAGCACCTTCGCGAGCGGCAAAATCCATACCGAAATGACGCCGCATAACCGGATCACTGGTGTTCTGAAATTCTCGTGTGACCCAGCCGCGAACAGGCCAGATAGAGGGTGTAGAACGAAAGAGAGTCAATTGCCGTTTATTCAGATCGCTTTCGTCTATCAGTATCCATTGGTCATGTAATAGAAAAGGAAGTTGGTTTTCACGGAAGGATATTTCCGTCGTCTCATCAACAAACGAGGTATATTCTGTAACAGGGGCAGGTGCGCTCGCTTCAAAATCCACCACACCTGCTAATTGTCGTATACTTTTTGCAATCTGTTGCATTTCAGCCAGTTCCTGGGTCAATTGTCGTGTTTTGTTCTGGGCAGTTTTCAATTGTTCTTTCCAGGTTTGTCCGGCTGTTTCCGCCATGATAATGCCAGCTAAATAAGGTGAAAAAACAGCAACCACGATCATACTTGCAAGGCCGGTGCATACCAGCCCGACAAGCACATAGTACCAGAAACGCGACAGGCGTAATTCACGTGTTCTCGATGCCTTGGATGAGACAACAAGCAGTGAAATATTTCGGGGTGATCGAGACATATGATGCCTCCGGAATTATCCCTTATACGATGCGTCTATTTGCTGTAATCCAGAGCCACCTAAATATATGCTGCGCCCCTTAATTGTCAACAGTTTATTATACTTCAACAAGAAAATTATAAGCGCACTTTCAGCAAATCTAAAATCCGATTTAAATCGTCTATAGAATAAAACTCGATTTCTATCTTTCCCTTATGCTGCCCCTGGGATATATTAACTTTTGTTCCGAGCAGGCGCTGCACAATTTCTTCAACGGCCAGCAGGTCCGGTGATTTGCGGTCGGTACGCGGGCTCTCACGTACATCTTTAAAGCGGTTTTTGACCAGTTCTTCGACCTTACGGACAGACAGACCCTTTCTTATAACCTGCTTACATAGTTCCGTCTGCTCAGCCCTGTTTTCCAACCCCAACAAGGCCCGGGCATGTCCCATGGAAATGTTGTTGGCCAATAAATGATGCTGAACCTCTTCAGGCAGCTTTAAAAGCCTGAGCGTATTGGCCACCGTTGCCCTGTTTCTGCCAACTCGCGTAGCGACTTCTTCCTGAGTCAAATGACATTCTTCAATAAGCCTTAAATAGGCCTTTGCCTCGTGAATCGGATTCAGGTCATCCCGCTGAATATTCTCTATCAGAGACAGTTCCATCATCTCTTCGGGTGATGAAACAGACATAACAATGGCGGGAATCGTGTTAAAACCCGCTTGTTTGGCGGCCCGTAGCCGACGTTCTCCGGCGATCAACTCATACCCTTCATCTTCTTTTTTACGAATGGTAATGGGCTGGATCACCCCTTTTTCTACAATCGACCGCGCCAGTTCGTCGAGCTTGGCCTGATCGAAAGACTGTCTTGGCTGATACGGATTAGCTGAGATTCGATCAATCGCGAGTTGAAGGATCTGCTGTCCCCCGGCATGGTCTTCCTCCATGTCAGGAATCAGTGCCTGTAATCCCCGCCCTAGAACCTTCTTCTTCGCCACTCTGGATCACCTCCCGGGCTAAACTCATATAGCTTTCCGCCCCTGATGAAAGAATATCGTACAGAATAATCGGACTGCCGAAACTTGGCGCTTCACTCAGACGCACATTCCGGGGGATGGTCGTTTTATAGACCTTATCCGCAAAATATTGCTTCGCTTCCTCTTCCACTTGTCTCGACAAATTGAGCCGTCTATCATACATCGTCAAGAGAATACCTTCTATCTGCAATCTTTGATTCAAATGCTTCTGAATCTGTCGAATTGAGTTGAGCAATTGACCAAGCCCTTCCAGGGCATAATATTCACACTGAATGGGGATCAACACCGAGTCGGATGCCGTCAGCGCGTTCAAAGTCAACAGGCTTAGAGACGGTGGACAATCGATCAGAATATACTCATATTCATCGCGGACTGACTTAAGAGCCGCTTCGAGCTTTCGCTCGCGCGCCATGGCTGTGACGAGTTCGATTTCGGCGCCGACAAGGCGATGATGCGCAGCCACCACATGGAGGAAGGGTATTTCCGTTTGTTGTACCGCTTCTTCCATAGGACGCTCTTCTATCAGCACTTCATAAATAGTTACATCCAACGGCCGATTCTGTAGGCCAAGACCGCTTGTCGCGTTCGACTGTGGATCAATATCGATCAGAATCGTCTTTTTTTCCGCCACCCCCAGACAGGCCGCTAGGTTGACCGTCGTCGTTGTTTTACCAACCCCACCCTTCTGATTCGCGACGGCGATGACTTTACCCATCTGATGCTCCGCATTTAGAAGTGACCAATGAATACATGACCTGTTTACCTCACGTTACGTTATCTATTGATTGTATCAATACAACAGCATGGGCAGCGATACCTTCTTCACGCCCGGTAAATCCAAGCTGTTCCGATGTCGTCGCTTTGACCGATACCCTATCTACAGAAAAACCGAGCGCTTTACCTATCTCACTTCTTATGGCCATGATATGAGGCGCCAGTTTGGGCCGTTGTGCCACGACCGTGGCATCCACATTCGATACAGTATAACCTGCTTCCTTCACCACGTCAACGATCCGTTCCAGCAATATGATACTCGAAATATCCCGGTACTGTTCATCCGTATCCGGAAAATGCCAACCAATATCCCCCAATGCTGCGGCACCTAAAAGGGCATCACCAATGGCGTGACATAGAACATCCGCATCCGAATGGCCGAATAATCCTCTGTCATGAGGGATCTTTACCCCACCGATGATGCATGGTCGGCCTTCCACGAGCGCATGCACATCATATCCGTATCCTACGCGTATATCGGTCATGGGAAACGGGAAGCTACGAATCGCGAAACGACGAAGCTACGAACCCCGAAGGGCTCTAATTCACAGTTAGGTTGCTTACATCATCAGAAAATACATAGCTTCGTCGTTTCGTAGCCTCCCCTCATATCCTGCCTTGTCGGTGCATAATGCGTTCTGCGGTGTCCAGATCCTCCGGCGTGGTGATTTTTATATTGTCATAATCACCATGCAGGATGTGCACGTCATGGCCGGCCCACTCAACCAGCGCCGCATCATCTGTACCGATATAATTCTCCTGCCGAGCCTTTTCGTGGGCTTGCTGTAGAATCTGACAGGTAAATGTCTGCGGCGTTTGCGCCAGCCAGAGCGTTGACCGGTCCAGTGTGGTTTCCACCATGCCGCCCCGGACGATCTTGATCGTATCCTTCGCCGGCACCGCCACAAGGACTGCGCCGTCCCGCCGGCATTGACGGATGGACGCGCTGATCAAGACCGGATCAATACATGGACGCGCGGCATCATGAATTAGAACCACATCGGTGTCCACGTCAAGCGTCATTAATCCGTTAAATACAGATTCTTGTCTCGTGGCCCCGCCGGCGACAACATCCAACACGCGTTGATAACCGAATGCATCAACGATCTCATGCCGGCAGGCTTCCTGTTTTGACGGTTCCACTACGATAACATACCCATCCACCAACGGGCACTGATCTAATACATCCAGCGTATGAGCAAGGATCGGCCGGCCGCCGATTCGTATATACGGTTTCTCGACCTCGGTCTGCAACCGCAGGCCCTGACCGGCTGATGGTATAATCGCTATAACCTTCATATAATCATCATCGCATCGCCGTAGCTGTAGAAACGGTATTTCTCTCGAACAGCCTCTTCATACGCGTGTAACGTTCGTTCAATACCTGCGAATGCACAGACCAGCATAAGCAGGGTAGATTTCGGCAGGTGGAAGTTGGTTACCAGCACGTCCACGAGACGAAAACCAAAGGGAGGATAGATGAAACGTGCGGTTCGGCCCTCATAGTCACGTATTTCGTGATGATCAGCATACTCGACGGCAAGCGTTTCGAGCGTACGTACCGTCGTGGTGCCCACAGCGACAATTCTACCTGTTTGTTTGTGCATGACAATATCCTGTACCGCTGATGCCTCTACTCGAAAATATTCAGCGTCCATAATGTGTTCTTCAATCGTCTCGGACCGCACTGGTTGAAACGTCCCCGGCCCCACATGCAGAAGAACATGTTTTATAGACGTGCCTTGGGATCTTATACGGGCCAACAACGATTCTGTAAAGTGCAGGCCTGCTGTCGGCGCCGCCACGGCGCCGATTTCATCGGCATATACGGTCTGATATCGATCCCGGTCATTTGACGATGGATCACGCTGAATATACGGCGGTAAGGGGAGCCGACCTATCCGTTCGATGGTGCGAGGAACATCAACCTCATCGGCAAATCGGACATAACGGGGTTCTTGACCGGGAACGTTATCTACCGTTGCGATCAATGCTCCGTTCTCCAACAAAAGCCTGGTTCCTGCGCCAAGCCGTGCGCCTGGGCGCAACATCGCCTCCCAGCGTCCGGATTCATCCTCGCGAATCAACACGACTTCCACCTGCCCGCCGGTCTTTTCCCGTACGCCGCGTAATCGGGCCTGCATAACACGTGTTCGGTTGAGAACCAGCGCATCAGACGGTCGAAGGTAATCAACAATATCCTTAAAATACCGATGCTCGATCACACCTGTCTGCCTGTGTAAAACCATCAGTCGAGAAGCGTCGCGCGGTTCGACGGGATATTGGGCGATTAATGATTCGGGCAGCCGATAATTAAACTGGTCTATATTCACCAACGAGTTCCGAGTTCCAAGTTCCGAGTTAGACACGAGGTGTTTTTACTCGGAACTCGGAACTTTCAATCAAACAAACTTTCTTGTCGACGCCTGGGCTCAAGTCCCAGATGCTTGTATGCCATCTCGGTCACCACGCGCCCGCGTGGTGTTCTTTTGATGAATCCCTGTATAATAAGATACGGCTCGTAGACTTCTTCGAGCGTACCGCTTTCTTCACTCACGGCTATGGCCAGCGTATTCAGGCCGACCGGACCGCCATCGTACTTCTCTATAATCGTTGCCAGGATCAGCCGATTCATATCGTCGAGCCCCATATGATCCACGCGCAGCATATCAAAAGCAGCCTTGGCGACCTTGCCGGTGATATGACCATCGGCTTTTACCTGCGCGTAGTCCCGCACCCGGCGCAGATAGCGGTTGGCGATGCGGGGCGTGCCGCGGGAACGACGTGCAATTTCCATCCCTCCCTCCTCATCGATCTGTACGCCGAGGATATTCGCAGCACGTATCACGATGAGATACAGATTTTCAGGCGTATAGAAGTCCAGGCGTATGGGAATGGGAAAACGGGCCAGCAGAGGAGGGGTAAGCAGGCCGGCACGAGTCGTAGCCCCAACCAGGGTAAAGCCTTCCAGGGGGAGGGTCAACGAACGGGCACTAGGCCCCCGATCCACCATAATGTCGATCTTGAAATCTTCCATCGCAGAATACATGTGTTCTTCAACCACATGGTTCAGGCGATGAATTTCGTCAATAAAAAAAACGTCACCGGATTGGAGGTTGGTCAGCAACCCTGCCAGGTCGGCGGGGCGCTCCAGTACCGGTCCGGCGGTGGGGCGCATATCGACGCCCATTTCGTTGGCAAGGATAGTAGCCAGGGTGGTCTTCCCTAAGCCGGGAGGGCCGTGCAGCAGCACATGATCGAGTGTGTCACCCCGGCGTTTTGCGGCTTCGACATAGAGCTGCAACTCATCCTTGGCTTTTTCCTGACCGGGGAAATCCTCGAACCGGGTCGGCCGTAACGCTTTGTCTAATTCCGTATCTTCATCAAAACGGTCCGGATCGGTCAGGTCATGCTCTTCTTCACCCATCCTAGCGGCCTCCCTGCTGGAGTACTTGCCGGATGATCTGTTCTGCGGACAAAGCCTCTTCCGTATTGCCCGTTATTCGGGCCACCATCTGACGCGCCTGCGGCTGATCATAGCCCAGAGCGATCAGCCCCAAAACGGCGTCGGTTACATCGGATTGATCGCCGGAGGCCGCCAGGGGCAATGCGTCCGATGCATCGACATCCATCTTCCCCATTTTATCACGCAATTCCATGATGAGTCGTTGTGCCGTCTTCTTTCCTATCTTTGGCAAGGTGGCCAGTTGCTTTACATCTTCGGTCAGGATAGCCGCTGTGAAATCAGCGACTGTGGTACCGGAAAGGATATTCAACGCCACACCAGGCCCGATGCCGGACAGGGAGATCAGCATTTCAAATAACCGTTTTTCGTCCGTGGTAGAAAATCCATACAGTTGGAGCACGTCTTCACGTACATGTAGATACGTCTCGACACGCACCCGGCTGTGTAGAGCGCCGAGCGCTTGAAAACTGGATAAGGGAATATGTATGGCAAGGCCGATACCACCGACATTGATCGTGATTTGTGTAGGTTGCTTTTCAGTCATTTCCCCTTCGACGAAAGCGATCATCCAATCATACCCTTCCTAATGTCCGTTGGGTGTGACACAAAGCGATGGCGACGGCATCCGCTGCATCTGCCGGTTTAGGGACCCGAGCCAGTTTCAGTATGGCACGCACCATATACTGCACCTGTTCCTTCGACGCGGCGCCGATGCCGACCACAGCCATCTTCACTTCACGCGGCGCATATTCCGAGACCGGCAAGTCCCTGTTGGCAACTGCCAGCAGAGCAACGCCACGGGCATGCCCCAGGGTCAATGCCGCCTTGGGATATCGACCGGCAAACATCGATTCGATGGCCACCTGCTCCGGCTTATGTGTATCTATGACCTGACACAACCCATCATAGATTTGCTTTAACCGATCCGGTAGGGCCTGGCCCGATTTGGTACGGATGGCCCCACATTCAATGAGCTTGCAATGTCGGCCCTGCTTTGTGATTACCCCGTAGCCTGTAATCACACTACCGGGATCAATACCGAGAATAATCATTGTTGGGAAACGTCGATTCGTTGTTTCATCCTTATCCGTTCATCTCCTCCAGCACTTTATCATCCATATCGAAATTGGCGTAAACATTCTGGACGTCGTCGTGCTCTTCCAGGACTTCCAGCAGGCGAAGAAGTTGCTCTGCCTCCTGGCCTTCAATAGCGACGGTAGACTGCGGAATGCGGCTGATTTCCGCCCGCATGGGTTCAATACCGTTTTCAATCAGTTGACTTCGAACCGACTCGAATTCAGACGGCGAGGTAAATACATCTAGCGTATCCCCTTCATCCTGAATGTCCTCGGCACCGGCGTCCAGGGCGATCATCATAATCTCATCTTCATCCTGTCCTTCTTTATTTACAACGATCAGACCTTTTTGATCAAACATCCAGGCGACGCATCCGGTATCCCCTATATTACCGCCGTTCTTGGAGAACGCATGCCGGATTTCCGGTGTGGTCCGATTTTTATTATCCGTCACCGCTTCGATCAACACAGCGACGCCCGCCGGACCATATCCTTCATAGGTCAGCTCTTCGTACATTATGCCTTCAAGCTCACCTGTGCCGCGAACGATAGCCCGATCGATATTGGCCTGGGGCACATTCTCAGCCCTGGATGTAAGTACCGCCGTTCTAAGCCGGGCATTGACGTTGACGTTCCCACCGCCCTCACGCGCTGCAATCGTGATCTCCTTGACCAGCTTTGTAAATATCCTACCTCGCTGGGCATCGTTCTTCTCTTTTTTTCGTTTTATGGTACTCCATTTGGAATGCCCGGACATGTTACCTCCTTACCTGTGGAGCCTCTTACTGTACCATCACCACCTGTTTCCCCGTCCCGATATTGTTGGATGTATCTCGAGCCCGTATGGCAATTGTGTGTTCCCCGGCGTTCAAATGAGTCAACGCCAAATTAAACGTCTCTTCCGTCGAATCTGCGACACCATCGGTAGGATAAACGACCAGCCAGTCTCCGCCGTCGATAGCGTATTCCACCTTAAATACCGGACTGGCGTCATCCTGTACAGTAAATGACAATGTGAGGCGATTCATTTTGATATCTGCGATACGAGGCGCCGTATTATCTACAAGAAACGGTTCACTGATCATCTCTGATCGCAAGGTCTGATCCGGTGGGTTGGAGGGGGCATCGCTGACGGTCACCTTTACGGTATACATGCCATCAGGAAAGGTTTCAGAATCCCATGAATAGGAGGGATTGTGTAAATCATCCTTCAGCAGCTTCCACTGGGTTTCCCCTTCTCCAAGAAAATATATAGCATAGGACAACATATCCTGATTCGAATCTGTCGCATTAATTGCTACAGCCCGAAAACCCTTCTTATAGGCAGGCGTCCCGGATGAGCCCTGTCGATTGTTAGCCCGATTGCCGATCTGTCCGGCAATTTTAGGCGGGAGATCGTTCTGTCCATTAGTACCGTTGGATGAATCGCGCAAATATACGCCTGGCTCATACACGGTAATGGAATTCACCATCGGAGCTACATTACGGGTCAGGTAGGCAATCGACACACTGGATACGCGCGGCGACAGATCGTTTCTGGTATTCAGTACAGCTTTCCATTGAATATAACGCGTAGCAGGGCAGGAGATAGATTCCCCATCAGGATCGGTATACGGCCCGGTCCAGTTACTCCAGGTTTTATCCGGCGAATCCGTATTACCGGACCGTACATAGAATTGTACGGTCGTACCGTCTGGTTGTGTACCATGCCAGCGAATACGCCCCCACAAGGACGTACTCTGTGTATCCTTGACCTCGGACTCGAATGTCCCTTCTCGTACAGGCTGCCTGCTCATACTATAGATATTACCAAGATTACTTGCCGCAACCATGATCCGGCCGGATGAGGTATGCATGAAGGCGGTAATCTGGGCTTCTGCAAGTTGGGCCAATATTGTGCTGCGGCCGCGTTCCCGGACAGCATAGAGTTTTCCACTTGGCCCTGTACCAATTAACAAGACGCCGTCCTCTCGGCTTGCAAGGGCCAGACCCGTATCTTCCCGTGAACGCCACCACTCCTCTACCACACCGTCCGTTCGAATTCTGTATACAATGCCGCCGCTCGAACCGGAAGAACGAACTGTCGTAGCGGATGATCTGGCATTCGGTGATGCGGTCACTTCGATCACCCCCACATCCAGTTCATTCGATGGCCTGTTGGATGCAGACGGAGACGCCGGCCGTGGCGGGAGCTGGCTGCCTCCCTGTCGTCTGATACGAGGCTCATTCAATGCCCCGGCATAGATGGAGCCATCGGCATCTACCAGCAAGGTATGGACTTCCTGGTAGGGCGAATCATACAGCACGGAAACCGTTCCGTCAGACGTGATACGATACACACGGCCGTTGGGCTCGGAACCGGCAATCAGGTTTCCTTCCAGATCCATAGCCAACGCGACCACATGAGTCTCTTCTGTTTCCGCAAGGATAGCGGAGCGACCATTTTTATCGATTTTGTAAATCCGACCCTGCTCACCAGTACCCGCATACAGATTACCGGAGGCGTCAATGGTCAGGGCCCATATATATCGAACAGGTTGGTCGGAGGTGTTATTTTCATTGGGATCAAAAAAAATCGACGACTGACCTTCAGGGGTCACTTTATAGACCTTACCGTCGGGGAAGGTGGAGACATAAATATGGTCAGAGGCGTCAATGGCCACGCTGTGGATCTCCAACTCATCTACATCGAAGAATATCCGACCCTGGCCGTTGGCATCAATCTGATACAACTTACCGTCGTTGCCGGTACCAGCATATAGATGGCCCTTTGAATCGGAGGCCAAACACCAGACTAAAGGTTCATTTGTCTCAAACAAAGAAGCCAACGACGGCGAGAGCGTCAGGTATCCTTGACTGGCAATAGATATATGAAGGGGGTCACCTTTCTGGAAATCCCGTTGACTGGACTGTTCCCATGTCACCGGCGTTGAAGCCTGCGATGTATTGATCATCAACAGGCCGATTATCATCAGGCCGACATGTCCCCACCCCATATGATACTTCACAGGCATCTCCTATTGCTTTACGGTCAATCTCCCCCGGCTCTGTCCGGTAATGACATAGTCTGTTTCAATAACTTTTTCAGCCAGCACCAACTCCCGAATGACTGTAAAACTGCCGTTAATCCGGTCTGAATTCATGACCGAAAGCACCGACGGCGGTAAGGCAGGCATCTCTGTGCCTTTAACAAAGCCCCCTGTGTTCGTCTGATATAATTTTACGTACACGCGATTATTGGTGTGTCGTTTGTTCTGAAGGTCTATTAACTGTTCTACATCATCGGGCCGAAACCGTTGGGGCGCCGATCTCATTTCATGTTGCGTAAGCGCCTGTGCGCTGCCTACAAGTATCTGTACTGTACCTCTCTCAAGATGCTTCGGTACAGATATTTTAATTTTTTTGATGATCCGGTCACCACGATACGGCCGGAGGAACACACTAACCTCAAGTTCGTCTCCGGGGTGCACTTCGTGCTGATTATACCACACCCCTTCAATGACCGCCGTACGGCGGTCGCTGGTAGACCGGATCGTCAAATTCAGGGATTCGATGTGCGGCGTGACAAACCGATTATCGAGTACGGTGTTCAGCATCCGGGTCACATTCGTGGTCATGGAAAGTAACGTAAGCTGTCCCGAAAACAAATCATCAAGCATAATATCCGGATACCCGCGCATGGCTACCCGGCCGGCCAGCCGGATCGTTCGCTCCCCGCCAAGGCGGCCATTTCCCAAGATGGTATTTGATACGCCCATATTCACCAGCGTAGGTGTCCAGGCGGTCGACATCATAACGTCGAATTGATAGGTGTTGACCCGTTGATTGCCGACATGAAAAACGATTTCTACCGGGATCATTTGTGCTGTATCTCCGAGTTTGCCGTACAGTCCATTGGTGTGATCCCAAAGTACCGCACCGACGACTTTGGTTACATTACCGATTTTGGTAGAAGAAGCCTGATCCGGTATCACAGTAATGATATCCGCCTGGGTCATCGGGATGTTCAATGCCCCGGACCACAGGTAAGGATGGCCAAAAGCCAGGACGGTCTTATCGTTTCGATAGGTTACGGTACCGGTACCTGCCATATTGAAATCGCCCCGGATAAGCTGGGCGCCAACGGCGGAGCCCGGTTCCAGTGTATGTTCGTCGATACGCGGTATGTTTTCGGTCTCCTCTGTCTGTATACTCCCGCCGCCACCCATCAATGGAATCAATCCCTTTTGACGGAAGGTGTTTTCAAAAAGCTTTACCGCCGCCGGGTTAAAGCCGGAGAAAACCATAGGAACACTGATGGGTTTCAGAAAAGGTGTATCAGACAATGGGCCAACGGGTTGAACGGGCGCACGCATTTCCCGTAAACCCGAACCGGATTGATCTACCGGTTCACCGTCTTTGGGCTGGGAATCATACGTCACCGCATCCTGGATGGCCAGCATCTGGCCTATCGGCGTAATACCGGCGATGGGTTCTTTAGGCAATTGGCCGAAGCTATAGGCCAATGCGCCGACGAGTTTACCATTGATATATATCGGACTGCCGCTCATGCCGGCAATAACGCCTGCATCATCCACATACGGACCGGATACCCGGACCATGATTAGATCATGCTTCGCATAGAATATGTTTTTCATGATCCCGAGCACTTCGACATAAAATGTATCTATCTGGGTACCCTGGAAAACCGTCAGACCGTATCCTCTCATGCCCGGCTTCACTTCTTTAATATCCATGAACTCACTGGAGGTCTGACACCAGACCGGGCGCATGCCAAAAAGAAGAAACGCCATCCAAAGCCAGATATACGGACGGCGGCGTATATCCATCATGTGATCCATCCTCATATCAAATCAGATAACCATAACAAACGTAGAGTATCTCCGCAATATACAGACGAAAATATATCGGAGCAACTTCTTTCTCTGATGTACATTTATGAGTAATTATCAAAATAGAAAGCGCTTGACTTATCAAGCAACTTACGCATGTTATATGGGGTATAACAGATGCTTTAGTATCAGATCAGAGTTGGTGGCAGATAGCAGATGGGATTGTCATCAGAACATCGGCATCAGGTTTTCACCATCTGCCATCCACCGCCTACGCCATAATCTACCGCCAACAGATGCAGGAAAATGGATCGGCCTAAACACAGGACAGCTTCCGATAAAAAATTGGTACCGATGTGTGAGATGGCCATGTTTGAGACACGGAACCATCTGGGCATTCTGGCTTCTCACATCGTGAATTCTTACGATGCGGATGGCGGTTTCAACCATCCTGACGGGCGGAATCTGCCATCCCGGGAACGGGTTATCTCCATATTACGAGACCTTTTAAGGTTGTGCTTTCCCGGATATTTTGGATCTGGGCCGGTCGTAAAGAACGATGTCGCTTTTTTTGTCAATGCCCTCATTGATGCCCTGTATATCCATCTTCGAGAAGAGATTGCCAGAAGCCTGATCCACGAGGCCAGATTAAATCAGAAAAACGAAGACGCCTGTCAGGATCGGGCAGATGTTGTAACGCTGGAACTTCTGGAATCAATCCCCCGGATACGAAAGCTGCTTATGGGTGATGTGGCGGCGGCGTATAATGGTGATCCGGCCGCTAAAAGCCATGATGAAATCATTCTGAGCTATCCGGGTATTGAAGCCATCGCAACGTATCGTATCGCCCATGAGTTGTATATCCGACAGACACCGCTTATTCCCAGAATCATATCCGAAAATGCCCACAGCCGAACCGGCATAGATATTCATCCCGGCGCCATCATCGGTACGCACTTTTTTATCGATCACGGTACCGGTGTGGTCATCGGTGAAACGGCCCGGATCGGAAATAATGTGAAATTGTATCAGGGCGTAACGCTGGGGGCTTTAAGCTTTCGTAAAGACATTGATGGAAGCCTGGTAAAAGGTGGTAAAAGGCATCCTACGATAGATGACGAGGTGGTTATTTATTCCGGAGCGACTATTTTAGGTGGCGATACGACCATCGGGCATAATTCAGTCATCGGGGCGAATGTCTGGTTGACGGGATCGGTTCCCCCGCACACCAAGGTAACGATCGGCTCCCCCACGATGGAGGTTGTGCCAAAGGATGCCCGTACTGCTTGAACGACCATATCGTTCACGTGGGAGGCCTATGTATGATACGCATGCGTACTTTTAATCTTTTCGCAGCAGGACTGACTGTTGCCTCCTTCATGCTCGTCACACCGGTTGTACTGGCTCAATCGGTAGCGGAGGCGAAAGCCAGCGTTGAGGAAAAACCGGACGATTCACCCCGTCATTATGATCTGGGGCTGGCCTACTATAAAAACAGCCAGTATGCAGAAGCCATTACCTCGTTTCAGGCGGCAATCAAATTAAAGGCGAATTATAAAGAAGCCTATTACGACATGGGGATGGCGCAACAGAAAACAGGCAAAAATTCAGCCGCGATCAAGTCCTTCCAAAAAGCGATAGAACTTGATAAAAAATATGCAGAGGCTCATGCGGCGCTGGGCAGCGCTTATCGGTCCTATAGCCAGTATTCGGTGGCGAGTCGGTCGTATCAAGCAGCTCTCAAACTCAAACCCGAACAGGCGGCCTGGCACCTCAGACTGGGCATTATCTACCAAACGATGGAAGACTATGAAAACGCTATTGCAGCCTTTGAAGCCTACCTTAAATACACGCCCGACGAAAGTTCCAAACGCGCCAACCAGATTCGGACGTTGATTCCCCAGTTGAAGAATGCGATCAGGTGAGGGAAACGACGAAGCTACGAAACGAGGAAACACGAAGTGATCCATGCGCTCCCCGGAGGGCGTCATCCCATACTTTCGATTGAGCATCGCTGACTCAATCTGCGAACCTGTGAATCATTTGTCGTTTCGTTGATTCGTAGTTTCGTAGCTTCGTTGATTCGTTGATTTCCCTCACCCCTCCAGCTCTGCAACATACTTTTCCGCTTCCATGGCGGCGGCACAGCCTGTTCCTGCGGCGGTAATGGCTTGACGAAACACGTGATCCTGCACATCTCCTCCGGCAAATACCCCTGGTACATTGGTATGCTGGCGGCGGTCGGTGAGGATATATCCCTGTTCATCCAGCTCAATTTTGCCTTCAAACAATTTGGTATTCGGAATATGACCGATGGCGATAAAAAGGCCATCTGCATCCAAAACAGTCTCTTCGTTAGTCACGACATTTTCCACACGCACGCCGGTTACTCCAGCCTGCTTATCGCCTACCACCTCCTGCACCTTTGAATTCCAGACCAGTTCGACCTTCGGGTTATTCAATGCGCGGTCCTGCATAATTTTACTGGCTCGCAATTCATCTCTACGGTGCACGATCCACACGTGGCTGGCGAACCGCGTTAGAAAGGTGCCTTCTTCCAGCGCGCTGTCTCCTCCCCCTACCACCACGACTTTTTGATTGGCATAAAACGCCCCATCGCATGTGGCGCAGGTCGATACACCACGGCCAAAAAAGGGTTCTTCACCCGGAACATCGAGTAAACGTGAGGAAGAACCGGTGCTTATAATCACAGCTTTTGTCGTATATTCCCCCTGATCGGTGACCAGATGATGGGTGCCCGGCTGAAAATCAATGTCCGTGACTTCCTCGTATTTTACAACGGCGCCGAAATGTTCCGCCTGCTGACGCATCCGTTCCATCAGATCCGGCCCGCCGAGACCACCTGGAAATCCGGGAAAGTTCTCTATCTCACTGGTCAGAGATAACTGACCGCCAAGAACCCGACCTGTGAGTACAATCGGCGCCAGGTTGGCGCGCGCAGCATACAGGGCGGCCGTGTATCCGGACGGTCCGCCACCGATGATAATGACATTTTCCATTTTATTTTATCCTTAATATGGTTAAAACCAATTAGTGAACCGCGTAGCGCTCGCTGGAGCCCGTAGGGATCAGCAATTGCGACTGGTAATTGGTGATTTAAACCCTTTTTGTTTTCAGTCAGTTATATAAATTCATACATGACTTTTCACTTGATAATATGGTATAAGTACCTCAGCAAATAAAGCCATTTGCCTGTTTGCAAAATAATCCACGTCATCCGTATTCCATCAATGGGGAGCCGTTTCCATGTGGCGGCGGTCTAATACGCATCCAGAATATGGTAGTCTCTGCCTGGTCGCTGCCCTGCGCCGCTTCAATTCCTATGAATGTCAGGATATATCCGGAGCCGATGGCGAAGGTGATGGATTGCGTGACTTTCTGGAACCAGCCTGCTGCAGCGCCGTACATGCCTTCACGCCGAAAGCATGTCTTCCATTCATCCCAATCGCACACATCCGCCTTCATCAAGGTAATCAGCAGCCAGAATCCCATACCGTCGAAATTCAAAAAGGGTGGTACCACGAATTGGGGATAGGGCAAGTGAAATTCTATTTGGGGCAGTGCACGTTATCTGCAATTTCATCCACGTTAGCCGAAATGTTGAGGTATTCGATATCTTCCTCGGTGTTATTGATCACCTGATGTTTGGCCATCGGCGGTAGATGAACGGCGTCACCCGCCGTGACATCATATTCCTCGTCGTCGATCAACATCTTGCCTTTGCCTGAGATAAAATAGTATATCTGCTCTTTATCCTCGTGACTGTGATAATCCGTCGTCACTCGTCCCTGCACCACATGTCTGGTAAAATTAGCCAGGGACAGCAGGCACGCCTGATCCGGGGCATCCGGATCATCCGGATTGCGAAGGGTGAGCAGCGGCCAGATGATTTTCGTCTCATGGCCGATATAAGGGATCTGATCCCGCCAGTTCCGTATCACCATATTTCTTCTCCTTTGCTGATTTGTATATGTGTTACTTCTGATCATCCCTCGAACTTGATCTGCACCTTGCCCAATACGCCGAAATTCGCCGTAACCGCATCTCCGGACTGAGCGATATTGATCCCCGTGCAGGTACCGGTCGCAACCAACGATCCAGCGGGGACAGAATGCCCCCAACCCATTTGTTGATCGACCAGCCAGACAAGCGAGTTGAGCGGGTCGTCCATCACCTCCCTGCCGTAACCGTGGGCGACTTCTTGATCATTAATCCACAGGGCGGCTCTATGGTTGGCTAAGTCCAGATGTTGCCATGCTGATATTTCATCACCCAGAACCAGTTCGGTGCCGCCGGCATTGTCCGCACAGACGGCAAGCATCCCTGCAGTAGCCCGGTCGATAAGGCGGCTGTCGCCTATTTCAATAGCAGGGTAAATCGCATCAACGGCATCCGCGACCTGCTCCTTCGTGTACGAACCGGTGCGCACAGGCAGCTCCCGGCCGATACGAAATACGAACTCAACTTCACAATTTCGAAAGCTGGTAAACAGATGGTCACCCATTATCGCCGGACTGCGACGCACATGAGGCGCAAACAGCCGCCCGGATACCGCCTGAGCCGCGCCTTCCGCTGCCGCCACGGCCTTGCTGGCGGCACCGATTTTCCAGCCGATCAGGGGTAAGGTTAATCCATCTGTCACCGCCTGCTGGATGGCATAGGCCTCATCCTCATTTTTCGGCCGGCACGTATCCGGCAACCTTATCTTCTGGTGTTGACGGCGGGCGTTTACCAGCAATTTGGCGGCCTGGTCTATTTGTTCAGGGGACATGTTTTTATCATAAAGAGGACGCATCATGTTGCGTCTCGACGATGATAATCGTGGTTATCCTCGGCCCGATCCTGTGGGATATAGCCGATCTTTCTACGGGCGTCTTCTATATCCGCCCAACGCAGGTCGTTGTTGGAGAGCCCGTAAAAAATGTCAAACAGAATAGATTTGTCGGCGTTGATACAGCGTTCGAACATCTGGACGATATCTCGCTGGCTCACATAGATATCCGCCCCGTCGGGCGGGCGGGGGCGATCCCGTTCCACCTGGCCGACACGAACGCAGATACAAGACATAGCATGCCGATGCGCATAGGTTCTTGCCAGGGATTCCGTCCAGACTTTCGTGGCGGCGTACAATCCCCTCGGTTCGGCCGGGATGTCCGGCGTAATCATCGGCGTCTCAGCCGGAATATCTGCATGGCGGCGTTCCATCATGGCCTTATAGGGCCCCTGCTCCTGATGCCCCTGAGAGACCATGATGCTGCTGGCAGCGACGATGCGTCCAACTCCAGCGTCTCTGGACGCTTCAAACACATTGTACGTACCAATTATATTATTGTTGAGCAGGCTCTCCCAACTTTCCCCCTCCGGATCAGCCCCAATATGCACGACGACATCCATGCCTTCGACCGCTCGCCGTATGGTGTTGAAATCAGCCAGGTCGCCCAGAATAAAATGGGTTTCGTCCAGGTCCACCTTCCACGACTTCGGCACCCGGTCCGACGGTCTGCGCCGGCAGTCTAGCGCATAGACCTCATAGGTCTCCGGCTGCTCTCGAAGCCTTTTGTAGGTCATATAGCCGATCTGACCGGTCGCACCGGTGATCAGGATTTTTTTCTGAGAGGGCATGGTCAGGTTTTTTCAGTTCGAAACTCACCAATTATTATACGAGCCGTCTCTACGGCGGAACTTGGGGAGCAGGTACGGCTCATATGAATACGATTGGGCGGCTTCTTCGTTGAATTCTATACCGAGGCCCGGCGCTTCCGAGCGGCGCATATAGCCTCCTTCAAAGGTGGGTTGCACAGGAAAAATATCCCACAGGAGCGTGGAGGAACCAGGCGTGGCATCGCCCATGGCGACATTGGGAACGGCAAAACACAGGTGGTTGCAGGCCGCCGTACTTATCGGGCCCATCGGGCCGTGTGGGATAATGTCAATATAATGGGTCTCACACATATGGGCCAGTTTCACGGCTTCCGTCAGGCCTCCGATAAGGGTGATATCGGGCCGGGTGATGTTGATCAACTCCTCTTCAACCACTTCACGGAATTGCCACTTGCTGGACCAGTGTTCACCGGCGGCGATAGGCAGGGAGACATGCCGGGCTAAGGTTCGGTAACTCGCCGGATTCTCTGTACGGATCGGATCTTCGATAAAATGCGGATGATAGGGCTCCAGCTCTCTACAAAGCTGGATGGCCATACGCGGGTCTAACCGGCTGTGGAAGTCCAGGACCAGTTCTACATCGTCGCCGACGGTCTCCCTGACGGCCTTGACCTGTGCGATCATATGCCGAGCCGATTCGACCGGCTAGAACAGCTCAGGCGTCTGTCCGAACAACCACCAGCGTACAAATTTAAAGCCTTCATCCCGGGCTCTGATGACATTATTCACCAGCCCTTCGATATTACCGTCTGCATTGTTGACATGCTGGAAGAAGTAGAGTTTATCCCGCGTCGGTCCGCCCAGGAGTTTGTACAAAGGCAGCCCCAGCGCTTTGCCCTTGATGTCCCACAACGCCGTATCTATCCCGCTGATGGCGCTGCAAATGGTTCTGTCACCGGGGTAGAAGGCAGTACGGAACATCAACTGCCAGAGGCGTTCGGTGCTTAACGGGTCCTCTCCCACAATCAGCCTGCCCAGGTGGGTGATTGCTTCAAACATCGTACGGCCCATCGCCAGATTATCGGCATCCCCCAGACCGTAGATCCCCTCATCCGTCTCCACCTTTACGAATATGAAACTGTCCTCTCCTACGGTAATCTGATAGGGTTTAACTGCCGTTATTTTCATATTTCCACCTTGATTGATAGGTCGCGCAGGTTACAACTGACCGGCGGCGAGGGCATGCAATCCAGACGGCCGTATTCGGTAAGAGCGTAGTTCACCAATTTTTCATCGTCCTCCGGCTTGGCGATATCTGCTACAAGGCTCAGCGCCTGTCCGTCGCCGGAACGGATATCCTGAACCGTATCCGACGCGTCCTGGATGTCTCCGATGACGATCTTTGCACCGGCTTCTGCCAGGACCAGCGCGATGCGGCGACCTAAACCTTGAGCACCGCCGGTAACTATAGCGACCTGCCCGTCCAGCTTTCGGGTATCAGACCTTGAGATGCCTCCTGATCTTTTCAGTCGGAACAACTGGATTCTTTCGATCGATATCATACCTGTATCGAGAAGGTATGTTTTTACATATATTGTCCGTCAAGTTTTTATTACCGAATGTTACGCAAATCTCCAAGCTATAGATCGCCGCTTAAAGCCTGCAGGGATGACCACCTTCATAACTTTTGTTGTGTACTGCAATGTTTAATAATATAGATAGGGAGAATGATAATGGCTTTATCGACTTTTACGGGTCCTGATTACATCAATGACTGGACCAGGGACCTTGATCAACGCTGGCCTGAAAGAGGGACGATATCTGAATGCGTCGTAGAGACTCTTTTATCCTGGTCTATGCATTCAGATCGAAAGAAGATGCATATCCTGGAGCTGGGGATAGGGTCCGGCGGGCTTTCGGAGGCTGTGCTTACTACGTTGGATTCAGATGCTGTCCAATCGTTTATCGGCATCGATATTAATCCAGAACTCACCCGGCATACGCAGGTACGGCTTCGTGGCACCGGACACACCCATATTCGGATCGAAAATACAGATCTGAAGACCTTTGACTGGATGGAAGGGTTGGCCCCGATAGATGCCGCTTACACCTTTCAGACTTTGCATGACCTCGGTGGACAGGATGCGCTGACGACTGTTTATCAGCAACTCTTCTCGCTTCTTACACCCGGCGGTTTGCTGGTTAATGCAGATTTCGTCGTTCCGTTTTCCAAAGATAATCCGGACAAACCCCGTCGTTTCCCCGTCGAAACGCATCGTGCGCTTCTGATATCCCTCGGGTTTATAGAATTTAAATGCGTAGCGAGTATGGGTAAAATGGCGTGTATGTCCGTCGTGCGACCCTGAAATGTGGGAAGGCGATTTTCGATCCTATCGGGATCAAGGCGGCAACGTCTGGTCGGACGTCACGGTTCAGGGTGTAGGATTGAACAAGGAAGAGCCCGGCCAAACGCGCAGGGCTCTTCCTTGCATCCAGCTTAATCAGTATCGGGTAGAGCGATGGCTACCAGCTCTGCCGGCACGGCTCTGCTCATGATCGTCATAACGATGTACTGTTTGCCGTTATGCATATAGGTCATGGGAAGACCGGACTGCGGCGCAGGCAGACTTACCGTAGCTACCAGGTCGCCGTTTTCCTTATTGTAGGCGTGAAATACTGGATCACCACCCCGGCTTTCACCGGCAAAAACCAACGCTTTAGTGACCATCGTACCGAAGTTTCCGGATTTGCCCGTCCTCGGAAGGTTTCTTACCCTTTGCATTAAGGGATGATTTTTGACCCGTTCCGGGGTATCCCCGTTCGCTACCGTCCAGATATGCTCCCCTTTGTTCAGGTCGAGCGCGACGATGCGTCCATAGGGCGGTTTGAGAATGGGAATCCCTGAGTTTCTCGGATTCTCAGGATCAACCCCGACTTCCGGTCTCGGCGACCGGCCCTGGGTGTAATCCAGATCCGACACGCCCTCATCCGGTTTCGTGAGTGCCACGGCCCCATAGCTGGTGTTCGAACCGATATAATTGACGCCCAGTACCGGATCAAGCGAACTCATATTCCAGTTGATACCGCCGTTAGCGCCTGGAAGCACGACCGTGCCTCGGTGGGTTTCCGACAGGACGGAGGGCGGTGTGTACAGCGGCCCTACGCGATACCCTTTGAGGGCTTCCTGTGCCAGACGCTTGATCTCAGGTGTAAAATCAACCAGATTCTCATCGGAGATGCCCTGGTGCTCGAACGGAGGAGGCTTGGTCGGAATCGGTTGGGTCGGAGAGGTCCATTCGCCGGGCACATCGCTTTTCGGCACCTCTGTCTCCTCTATCGGCCATATCGGTTCTCCCGTTACACGGTCGAACACGTACGAAAACCCCTGTTTGGTATTCTGGACCACAATTTTACGTGCCTGACCGTCGATCGTCACGTCCACCAGAATCGGCGCGGCCGGGTTGTCATAATCCCATATATCGTGGTGGATAAGCTGAAAGTGCCAGATCTTTTCGCCGGTCTGGGCATTCAGACAAACGACGCTGTTACCATAGAGGTTTTCACCCCATCGGTGACCGCCGTAATAATCGCTGGTCGGCACCTCAACCGGGAGATACACATAGCCATCTCCATTGCCCAGTTCCGGATCGGCGGAAATAGAAGACCATACGCCGGTGTTCCCGGTATACTTCCACGATTCGTTCTGCCAGGTTTCAACGCCTTCTTCTCCTTCTTCCGGAATCGTATGGAAGATCCATTTCGGTGCGCCGGTGCGTACATCGAACGCCTGGACATCACCGGGCGTATTGGACATAGACGGTGGGCGGAACCCGGCGGCCAGGGATGGCCCCACGACAATTACATCGTTCACAATGGTCGGCGGTGTGGTCGAGCCGACGGTCCCTACAATATCAACGCCATCACGGGCGCGCATGCCGGCCATGAGATCCACACGGCCGTTCTCACCGAAGGAGGTAATAGGCTGTCCGGTCCCAGCATCAAGCGAAAACAGGTAAAAGCCTCTGGACACATAAATGATCCGGTTATCACCCTGACCATCCGTCCAGAAAGAAACCCCCCGGCCCGAACTCTTACGGGGTGCATCACTCCAGCGATCTCCATCTTCAAACGGCCGAAACACCCAGAGTGTTTCTCCCGTGGCGGGATCAATCGCGGTAACGGATCGTCTGGACCCCGCTGTGGTATACAGCGTGCCGTCAACATAAATCGGTGTGGCCTCACCGGTCTGACCACCTCTCTCTGCACTTGGACCGAAGTTTCCCTGGTTCCAGCGCCAGGCGACCTCGAGGGTGGCGACATTTTCAGCATTGATCTGATCGAGCGGTGAATACCGGGTATACGCCAGATCACGATTGAGTCTGCGCCATTCTCCATCCGATTGCTCGGTAGAGATTATTTTACCGGGTTGCCGTTGTGGTGCCTGCTGTCCGCATGATATCGTGATTGCAACGATCAGCAACGCTACGAGCCCCATACCGGCTTTCAGATAATGGGTTGCTTTGAGATACATGTGTGATTTCCTCATATAAAGTGGAAATTGCTACACTGACGGTAACTGAACTACGCCAGACGGTTTGAACAGCGAGCGGCGGATAGCCACTGGTGGATTGTTTTACACAAAATCACAACCGGCTACCTGCTCCGAGGCATCACATCAGTTATTCAAGGCGGCCTGATTCTATACAGGTTTATATTCCGTAACATCCCCATAGATCCTCCATGTCTCGTAGCCGGATTGTTGACTTAATACAATCCAGTTCACGTCCAAAGGCTTATGTTTCATATCAACGGAAAGACAAATCTCACCCCTGCCACACAAACATCGTTATTGGTACCGGGAATGACCCACTTTTTAGAATTCGCGTCATAAAAATATGGTCGATCAAACGTCTCCGATGATCGAGCAACGCGTATCAGGTCAATCAATCTATAACTGCACGCTGGTCATTAAATAAGGATGTATTATCGGGAATAATGGATATTTTATCCGTAATGTAAGATATGTGTCCGCCATACTTGGGGCAAGACTTCTTATTTAATAAACTTTTTATTTTCACAAAACTATTGTCCATCCTGGCTGTAATCGTGATTATTGATATTATAAATTGCTACCATAATAGATATCAGGTGAAGCAGGTCTGTATAATAACTGATGTTACATTAAAAGATAGGAACAGGAGAACATATCATCATGGCCAATGCGTACTTCAAGGCGCCGGAACCCGTCAATGAACCGATTTTTTCCTATGGCCCCGGTTCACCAGAGAAATCAGCCGTCAAAGCAAAACTCAGTGCGATGAAAACCGGGCCTGTCGAAATTCCGCTCATCATCGGCGGCCGGGAAGTAAAAACCGGCAACACAGGTGCATTACGTGTACCGCATGATCATAGCGTCGATCTGGGCGTGTATCATAAGGCCGGTGAGAAAGAAGTCGGTATGGCCATCGAAGCCGCGCTCGAAGCACGTAATACCTGGGCGGACATGCCTTGGGAACATCGGGTGTCCGTGATGCTGAAAGCAGCCGACCTGCTGGCCGGTGCCTGGCGGCCGGTCCTGAATGCGGCGACCATGCTGGGGCAGTCCAAGACCATTTTCCAGGCGGAAATTGATGCGGCCTGCGAATTGATCGATTTCTGGCGATTCAATTGCCACTATCTGACCCGATTGATGAGTGATCAACCATATTCCTCAGGTGGCATCTGGAACCGTATGGAATACCGGGCTCTTGAAGGCTTTGTCTTTGCTGTTACGCCGTTCAACTTCACCTCGATCGGAGGCAACCTGCCGACAGCGCCGGCCCTGACCGGCTGCACGACCCTCTGGAAGCCGGCCTCAAGCGCCGTCTATGCGTCGTATTACATCATGAAACTGCTGGAGGAAGCGGGACTGCCGCCCGGCGTGATTAATTTTATGCCCGGGCCTGGTGGGGAAGTGGGTGATCCGGTGATGAAGAGCCCGGATCTGGCGGGGATTCACTTTACCGGCTCTACGGCGACGTTTCAGCATATGTGGCGCACGGTAGGAGAAAACATCACCCGCATGAAGTATTACCCCCGCATTGTCGGGGAGACCGGCGGCAAGAATTTTATTTTCGTGCATCCATCAGCCGATGTGGACGCACTCGTCGTCGCGGCGCTGCGCGGGGCGTTCGAATATCAGGGTCAGAAATGCTCGGCCGCTTCGAGAATGTATGTCCCCCGGTCTATCTGGTCAGATTTTAGAGATAAATACGTGGCCGAAGTAGAGCAGATTAAGATGGGCGACCCGGAAGACTTCACCTGTTTCATGGGCGCTGTGATCGACGAAGCGGCCTTCAAAAACATCACCGCGTATATCGACTATGCCCACGCGGCGCTCGATGCGGAGTGCATCACAGGCGGTGGGTATGAAGATTCAAAGGGCTGGTTTATCGAACCCACGACCATCGTCACGACGAATCCCCGATTCAAAACCATGGAAGAGGAAATTTTCGGGCCGGTGCTGACGATTTATGTGTATGACGACGATAAGCTGGACGAGACCATCACGCTGTGCGACACGACTTCACCCTACGCGTTGACCGGCGCCGTATTCGCGCAGGATCGGACTGCTCTTGTAAAGATCTCAAACGCCTTTCGAAACACCGCCGGTAATTTCTATATCAATGATAAGCCGACCGGCGCCGTCGTCGGCCAGCAGCCGTTCGGCGGCGGCCGCGCCTCAGGCACGAACGACAAAGCCGGCAGCGCCATGAACCTGCTGCGCTGGATGAGCGCCCGGTCGATCAAGGAGACGATGGTGCCGCCGGTCGATTGGCGCTATCCGTTTATGGAAGAGAAGTAAAACCGAGTGCAGAGTGCGGAGTGCGGATGGATGGTTCCCTTCGGGAACGCATCGAGCACTTCGTGGTTGCGGATTTCGGATTTAAAATGCTTCAACCCCATTTGTTGTGAATATGGTAAACTTTGGTAGTCCATATATCAATTGATATGAGAAGAGCGTGTTTAAAAGCTACCTCACCATTGCATTAAGGCATCTGCATAAGCGCAAAGATTTGACGCTGATTAATATACTGGGACTGTCCATCGGGATGACCTGTGCCGTGTTGATCCTGTTGTACGTCCAGTATGAGCGAAATTACGACCGGTTTCATCCGTTTGCCGACCATGTTTACCGGGTGGTGGAAGGCAACGGACCCTTCACGAACCCGAATCTGGGCGCCGCCCTGGTCGATAATATACCGGAGGTTACTGCATCTGTGCGATTGGTGCCGACTTCAAACTACTGGCTGATGCGACATGAGGGTACATCTTATCAGGAGTATGGCGTATACCAGACGGAGCCCGCCCTGTTTGACTTTTTTAATTTTCCTCTGGTGACCGGTGATCCCCTTACGGCCTTGCGCGATCCCGGTTCAGCCATTATCAGCGCGTCTAAAGCCCGGACCTATTTCGGTAACGAAAATCCTATCGGAAAGTCGATCATGGCGGACGATCATGATTTAACCATCACGGCCGTCATGAGAGATATGCCGGCCGACTCTCATATCCGGGCGGATTTCTTTACATCCTTTACTTCATTGAAACCCGACGAGAACGATGGGGGGTTCTGGACCTATATTCTGCTGTCCCCTGAAGCATCGGTCACGGGTTTGGACGATAAGGTCTCGGCTCTGGATGCACGAATACGCCGCCTTGAAACACCGAGCAAGGCCTATCTGCAGCCGATGACGGATATCCATCTCTTTTCCGAATTGGAAAACGACATAAGCGCCAGGGGAGACCCGGCTTTTTTGCTGGTGCTCTCCCTCCTCGGCGTATTCATGTTGCTCATCGCCATCATCAATTTCACCAATCTGGCCACGGCGCGTTCAGCCGGTCGCACATTGGAAGTAGGTCTTCGTAAAACCGTCGGGGCGCAGCGCAGCCAGCTTGTGCTGCAGTTTCTTGCCGAATCCCTGCTGGTGGCCTGCATGACCATGCCGGTGACCTTTGTTTTCATTCAGCTTGGTTTGCCCTGGATGAATACCGTCCTGGAGAAATCGTTGGTCTTTGATTTACATGCCATCATCACTCATGGGCCGGCCCTGGCTACCATCGTCCTGGTGGTCGGCGTGGCGTCGGGCGCGTACCCGGCTCTGTTTCTTTCCGGTTTCAAGCCCATCGCGGCGTTGAATAGCCGGATGCAGGTCCGTTCGGCCCGTGGTACGTTGCGCCGTCTGCTGGTGGTGGTGCAATTCACCATGGCCGTTGCCTTGATAACAGGCGCCCTTCTGGTCCGGGCCCAGTTGGATTATCTTCGAGACAAGCCCTTGGGATTTGCCGAGGAACAGGTGGTCACCATTATCGGACCGCCCAACGGATACCATCCGGATGATTACCAGGTATGGAAAACGGACATCATGAGATATTCCGGGGTGTTGGGCGTATCCCGACCGGCGTTTCAACCCGGCAAAGACGTGACCTACTATCGATTGACGGCCGACCTCACCAATGCTCAGCCTGTCGAGATCGCCTTTTACCCCATTGAAGAGGATTTCGTAGAAACAATGGGATTGGAAAGACTGGCCGGCGCTTCCCTGCAGCCGGGATGGCAGGCCAACCCGCAATACAAACCGGTCGTTTTGAATGAAACGGCGGCGCAAAGATTCGGATGGGCTACGCCACAAGAGGCCATTGGTAAAGACATCATAAACGACCGAGAGAGAGACGCCGATCCGGGAAACTACTACAGGGCCACGGTCTTTACCGTCGTCAAGGATTTCCATCTGCGATCTCTGCATTACCCCGTTGAACCGCTCGTGCTGGAAGTATGGCGTGAGTTGTGGCAGGGTACACCTTTCGTTCGCATTGCCACGGAGGATGCGCCGGAGACGCTGGCCTATCTGAAGCGGACCTGGGAACACCATGAACCGGAAGTCCCCTTTTCCTATCTATTTATGGATGGCGTGTTTGATCGGTTATATGAAGCGGAAGCGCGTCTGAGTCAGGCCCTTTTTTTCTTTGTCGGTTTGACGGTCCTGATCGCCGGTATGGGCTTGTTCGGTCTGGTTTCTTTCCTGGTCGAGCAGCGCACCCGCGAGATCGGCATACGCAAGATACTTGGTGAGTCTACAGGCGGTATTATGCGTCTGCTGGCAGCCGAATTTGTGAAACTGGTCCTGGTCGCCAATCTGATCGCCTGGCCGATTGTCTATCTGGTCCTGTCACAGTGGTTGCAGACCTTTGCCTATCGCATCGACATCGGCTTGCTGCCGTTTCTGCTTTCGGGTATCGCCGCCCTGGGCATCGTGCTGGTCACCGTGGGGCGTCACGCGGTTAAGGCTGCGAGCACAAATCCTGCGGAGGCGTTGCGGTATGAGTAGCTGATGTGTAACGTATTAAAAAAGGAGAACGAATGAAATTACAGCTAACCTTCCTCGGAATTATCACGAGTATATGCTTCTCGATCATATCCTGTACGCCGGGCAATGAGCTGACAGTCGATGGGCCCAATAGCATGGAACCAACCGAACCGCGTATGACACTCATCGGCACACCGCTCCGGGAACCGGCATGGTCTCCGGAGGTCAAAGCCAGGCTTGAGAAGGATCTGCTCATCGCGGAGGCGGTCATGGCGGTGGCGCCGGAGCGGGAGGATTCTTACATCTGGCTTGGTCGGCGGTTCGGGTATCTGACGCGCTGGTCTGAGGCGATTGACGTGTTCACGCAGGGATTGGAGAAGTTTCCGGACAGCTATAAACTCCTGAGGTTTAGGGGCAGACATCTGGCGCGCTATCGGGAATTTGACCGCGCCATCGCCGATTACAAACGGGCGGCGGAGCTTGTAGAGGATAAACAGGATAGCTATGAGCCGGACGGCATTATCAACGCCAGGCATCAGTACCTCGGATCGTATAGATCCAATATGCACTACTACCTGGGGCAGACGAGCTGGGCGGTCGGAGATTACCAGGCGACGCTGCAAGGCATGGAGCGCTCGAGCCGTGAGCCGTTGGTCCAGCATGCCGATCGCCTCGTCGCCACTACATACTGGCGTTACCTGGCGCTTCGCAAGCTGGGACGGCACGACGAAGCCCGGACGCTGGTCCGTAAGGTCCCTCAGGATCTGGAATTGGTTGAGAATTTCACGTACTACAAAGGCGTGCAGTTCTTACAGGGCACGCATACAAAAGAAGAGTTGATACCCGAGGCCGACAGCATCATCAAGTTTGCCATCTCCATGGATCATCATTTTCGAGGGGAGCAGGAAACCGCCGAAATGATGTGGCAGGAGATTATTGAAGGGAGCGCCCAGGGGTTCTGGCCGGCGGAGAGTGCGCTCCTCGCAGCTCGTAAAGAGACGCCGTAGTGAATTTTCCGCTCGAGTGGAAAATTGGAAAAGCCCGGAACGCACGTTGATTGCAGGACGTCACAAAACGCCGTAACGTTCAACCTGCCTTTTTACTGCGCAGAAGATAGAGGCCGCTGCAAACGACGAGGCTGCCGCCCGCGATGATCCAGATATCCGGGAGATCGCCCCACAGCACAAAACCGAGGGAGGTCGCCCAGAGCACGCTGGCATAGCGGAAAGGGGAGATAAACGCTGCCTCGCTGTGTCTGAATGCTTCGACCATAAAGAAATGAGCACCACCCTGCAAACAGGCGGCGAGTGCGAGCAGCCCTACCGCGGTCCTGTCAATCGGCGGCCATCCCCATGGGGCGGCCACCAGTCCGGAAACAGTCACCACAAAAGAGCCGACAAAAACCATTGCCAGCGTGGTTTCTCTGGGTACCACGCGCCGGGCGACCATGTCCCGCAGCGCTTCTATGAAAGCCACCGAAAGGGGCAATAAGGCCACCCATCGAAAAGCATCCACACCGGGTTTTAGGATAAGCAACGTACCGCCGAATCCTATTATGACGCCTACACGGCGATGCCATCCCACCGACTCACCCAACAACAGCGGGGCCAGCGCCACAACAAACAACGGACCGGCAAAGGTAAGGGCTACGGCATCGGCCAGCGGCAGATATTGAAGACCGGTGAGAAACAGATACGTGGAGGCGACCAGCATAAGGGCCCAGACAAGCGGTCCGGGCCAACTCGAAAGGTATAACGCGCGTACACCACCCCCGCCGGGACGATGCACCAGTAACAGCAAATATATCATGACGAACAGCCCACGAATGGTGATCATCTGACCAACCGGATGATTGGCCCCTACCCATTTAATCACCGCATCATTGAGCGTGAGCATCCCTGAACCACCCAGCATGCAGGCCACGGCGCGCAGACGGTTCTCTTTTGTTACCATGCCCGCCATCCGCTTTCTTTATCTGTCACGAAACAGCCTTGATAATCATTAGTGGGTGATTTGAAAAACAGTGGTTGAACAAACTGGTAGTATATATTGACATATCCGTATGAATAAGTAAATGTGAATAGTTTGTCGTTTTGAATTTTCTATAAGGCCTATGTGGTTAAGGTACACTATTTAAACACGCATCCGGAGGACAAGATGATTGAAGAGAAACCTTTGAAGGTACACGTGACCGGGGTATACGGACTCATCGGAAACCTGGTGTACCGGCATCTAAGCGCACAGAAAGATCAGTATGATGTCTATGGTAGTGGTAGACGGACCGTCAGTTCGGATCGAATCAATGAAGAGGCCATCAGGCAAGTCCCCACCGATCACTTCACGATCGCCGATTTGAGTGATGCCGACGCGGTTTTGAACGCTTTACAGGGGGTAGACGCCGTCATCCATCTCGGGGCGGTGCCTGATCCCAGCGCCTCGTTTGAGAAGGTCCTCAGCAGCAATGTGATCGGGACCTACAATGTGCTGGAAGCATGTCGAAAAATCGGAATAACACGGGTGGTATACGCAAGTTCCATCATGGTCAGTTGGGGGTACGCTCAATTTGAAGAACCTTATGTTTCGATCCGGGAAGGCCGAATTGAAGACCTCCCTGATCCCATCCCACCGATTACCCTGTCGCATCTGCCACGGCCCACAGAGCCTTATTCGGCCAGCAAAGTCTGGGCGGAAGGAATCTGCCGCACCTATTCGGATGCCCACGGCATATCAACTGTGTGCATTCGGATCGGCTGGGTCAATAAGGAAAATGCTGCATCCGGTCCCTTTCCCGAGTCGATCTGGTGCAGCCATCAGGACATTGTGCATATCATCGAACTTGCGCTCAACGCCACCGCAGCGGCGGTCTTCGAGATCTGCTACGGGGTGACGGACAGTAAATACAGATGGGTGGATATAGATCATTCAAGGGAGCGGTTGGGATATGTCTCCGGCGGATAAAGCGTGTGTTTATTTTGTTGCGAAATATTAGTTATCGAATAAACGCAACCGTTTGTTCAGCAAAGATATCAGGCATACGTTCGATATGATTCGGCATCAAGTCCAGGCGGGTGATCTCCTCCTCCGAGAAGTAACCGACTTCTGTGGTTTCATCACTCAACCCTAATTGACCGCTTTTCACCGATGCGCCAAATTGTAACGAGACGAACTGAAATTTATATTTTTCACCATAGGATATGATTCGGTGTGGAGACGTATAAATAGCGATGAGTTTGTCTGCCTTCACGTGAAGCCCTGTTTCTTCCAGCACTTCCCGCTCACAGGCTTCCGCAGCGCTTTCACCCGGTTCCATGCCGCCGCCGGGCAAGCACCATTGCCCGTTGTCGCTGCGACGTGTCAGCAGGAGTTTCTTATGAGATTCATCAAAGATGGCGGCCGCACAACCCACCTTCAAAGGTGCTGTTTTACCGATTCTCTCTCCCTCAATAATTTTTGCCATGATATGTGATTTCCCTATCCATATATCCATATTTCCAAGCTGTGTATCTATATTAACAATCCGTCCATACAATTTACCAGAGTAACCGGCTGAACTGGCCAGGTCAACGCTAATACAGCTCCGCCCCATACGGATTGTCCGCAAACCAGAGCGTGTTCACCGTATAATAGAGGCCGACGCCGAGTACATAGCCCACCAGTATCCCAAGAAACAGCGGTTGTACTCTGGTATAAAGCCGTACACTGCCGACGCGAAGAATAATCACTTTAATCAGCCAGGCCAGGAAGAGGGAGAACACGGTGAGGCCAATGTCGCCGGACGCGGCGACCACAAACCCGATGGGATGCAGCGGTATCCAGGTGAATAGATACCGGCTGAACATAATCAGGCTGTTGATGACCATGACCATGACAAGAAAACCTATTTCCAACGGACTGATTTGCGTCGCATTGTTCATCCAGGTGACGATCAACTGATAAAATGGGGAATGCAATCCAGGATTGGCACGAAGATTCTGCGCCCCTGATATGTAGCCGGCTGAGATGGTATAAATCAAAGCCCAGGCGGCGCCCGTGCCGAAGGCCAGACTGACCCGGAGAAATGTTCCACCGATCTGCTTTTTTTGAAAGGCAGGGCCACCTGCCTTTTTATTTGTATGCTTTATATCACGTTGGCGTCCAATCTCTTTCACTCTTCCCACATAATCCTGAAACCAGGCTACATGTGAGATGCCGACCATGGTAAACGTCCGCCAGTTTCGGGCAAAAGCGCTACCCAGGCCCAGCACCGTCAGGTCTGCGGCAGGCAGGTTGCTTGAACCGACAATCCCCACGGTAAACGAATGGGCATTGATAGGCAGGTCCAGATCCACCAACCCCGCTTCCGCGATCACCCGGGCAAGCGCCAGGTAAAAGACAAATAGAAAAAACAGCAGGAGCAGCGTGATCGGGATGGATAAACCGGCGCTATGCAACCACCCGATCAGGTAGGCAAAACCGACGACCAGGCCGACGACGGCCATTCTGTAGGAGAAGAGTTCCTCTTGATTATTTAAGGAAGTCTTGCGGCCCAGCGCGGTATGCCAGACTTCCTTCAGATGGTGCCGGGCCATCCATAACCCCACCAGCACAAAGCTGATCATGCCGCCGATGAATTGAATGGAAACAAGACCGCCCGGCACCACGGTGCTGGCTGTAGACAGAATCCCTATCCGGTTCAGTATCCCGGTTTCCAGCACTTTAACGAGCTGAAACAACCACACACTGAACAGAATGTCCACATGAATGAAATAAGCAAAGGCCAGAATAAAAGCATCGATACGGAGGACAAGCGGCGGAAAGGCCGGGCCGAAAACGATAGAGAGTGTCGGCGTTCCAGTAATCGGAAACGGCGCCCATAGGTTTCAGAATGATCCGCAGTTCCACACCATCGTCAGAAAGGTGCCTGCGCAACCAATCTGAAACATCCGAGTGCGGTAGCATGCCGGCCAGATGGAACGGTCTTTCGGGGGTCTTTTCCCGTCCGATGGTTCGGAATCAACACCGAGCAGCTGGATCGCCACCTGGCCGAGCGGAAACTGAAGCCGTTCATGTTCGATCCATTGTTTACGTAATATGACAATGAGACAGGCGCCCGTAAACAGGATAGCGCCCAGGAAAGACAGCCACCAGAATACAGGAAGCGCCCAGTCCGACCAAGGGATGGATTGGCCGGGCGTAAGGCCCTCATAAAAGCCTCGGGCCGCCCCTCGGGCGTCACTCAGCACGGCCCATTCAGGCAGATAAGCGAAGAACATCTCGGCCCACTGATTTTCTGAACTGGCGAAGTAATGTGGTACGGTAATGATGGCGAGCAGATACCGGATCATCGCCCGGTCGGGCGCCGTCGACGCGATCATCCCCATCCAGAAGATAATCAGGAGCTCCGGCGCTGTTAAGGCCCGGTGCGCCATCAGTCGTCGCATCAGGAGGGTCGGACCGAAAATCAGAAGGAAAAAAGGGAGAAGGAACGAGGACGGCATATGGGCGACCGTCGTTTTTGAGTAACCGAGGTGATTACCCACGAACACGCCCCATACGCCCACGATCGCAGCAAACATAAGCCCGATCAGGCCGGCGTGAAAAATGCGTACGGGCGGTCCGGATTCGTAGGCTTCAACAGGCGTGTGTGGTCGAACTTCAGGCACGGTGGTCCCCATACCACGTCGTTTTCGATAGCTTATCAGATTTTCGCCAAAACAGTTTTCAGCGACGTGAGAAAGACCTCGGTCTCCGGCAGGGTACCGACCGAGGCCCGTATCCATCCCTTCAACACCTGACTCCCGCGTGGAGAAACAGCCACCCGCTGATCCAATAAGCTCTGTATGACAGCCTGTGAATCTCGCTCCACATGTACCATTACAAAATTGGTATGACTCGGGATGTACGCCAGTCCCATCTCATTGAAAGCCGTATACATGCGTTCCTTGGCGTCAATCACAACCTGCTTGCTGCGTCGCACATGCTCGTGGTCATCCAGCGCGGCAATACCGGCCATGATGGCCAGCGGACTGGCCCGGGCATGATTGTAGACCAACATCTTCTTTTTGATGGCCTGACTGGTAATCGCATAGCCAAGAAGGACTCCGCGTATGCCGTATACTTTAGCAAATGTCCGGACGACCACGACGTTATCGCGGGAGGTCGCCAGGGACATCGCCGACTGGTAGTTCGGATCCCGGACAAAGTGGTGGTAGGCTTCATCAATAATCACGACCACATGTTCCGGCACGGCATCGATAAACTGCTCCAGGGCTTCATACGGCAGCAGCGTACCAGTCGGATTGTTCGGGTTGGTGATGGCGATCAGTGCGGTCATCGGGGTGATCGCCTGTAATATTGCATCCAGATCGTGATCGTGGTCTTTTGTCAGCGGCACACGAACCAGACGAGTCGGGATGCCGCCGTCGTTAATCAGCCTCGCTTTCTCCGATATCTCCCCATATCCCGGTTCTGCCTCGATCAGTTCTCTGTCACCCGGCGTCAGATAGGCCACGGCCAGCAGCTTCAGGATTTGATCCACACCCGAAGAGATAAAATAAGGGTGCGGCGCCTCCGGGGCGAACGGATCGCATAGGGGGATACCGTCGGACTTGGCCAACGCCTGGATCAGCATGTTCACCGGATGCAGGTGTTGCAGACCGCCATTGCCGTCCGCCTCAAACCATTCGTACCGGTTAATCGCCTGCATATACTTCTCGATGGCTTCGAGTGCCAGCGGCGACGGCCCCAACGGATTTTCATTATCCATCAACCGGAGAAGGCCAGGTGGCAACCCCGCACTGTTAATATCTTCAATCATATGTTAAAATCCCTTCCATCCTTCCATCCGCCTTTCACCACGCCTTCCGGTCGTTAAATCACTGGGCCATCATCCGCTCGAAGACGACTTTTCCGCCGGTAACGGTATACATCACGATCACATCTTTGATTTTATCCGGATCAAGGGTGAGTAAATTTTCGGACAATACGGCGAAGTCGGCGAGTTTACCTACCGCGATCGAACCCTTGATGTCCTCTTCATAGGCGGCGTAGGTCGTGTTATACGTATAGGCTTTTATGGCCTGCCGTATGGTGATCCTTTCTTCGGGAAACCAGCCGGCGGCGGGTTCGCCGGCCATCGACTTGCGTGTGACGGCGGCGTATAAGCCCAACATCGGATTCAGGTAATACCGGGAAGCGTTGGTGCCCGGTGAGTCGGTGCCGAAGGAGACGACCACACCGGCATCCCACATGGATTTGAACGCATAGGCGCCGCGGGAACGTTCCTGGCCGATACGTTCCTCCATCCAGCGCATATCGTCGGTGCAGTGATACGGTTGCACCTCGGCCACGATACCGATTTTTCCGGCCCGTTCGATGTCCTGCGGCTGCATGATCTGTGCGTGAACCAGTCGGAAACGGCGGTCTTTGATGCCGTTCTTTTCGATAATCCGTTCCAGCATATCAAGCAGGTAGCCGTTGGCCTCATCGCCGATGGCGTGTACCGTAAGCTGAATCCCGGCTTTATCCGCCTCAAGGGCGAGGCGTTCCAAATTGCTCTGCATGTCCTCCGGATTGTCCGGGCTGCGTTCAAACGGGAACATGATATCACGCCAGATACCACGACTGCTCGGATTGTGGGTATAGGGTTCGTAGAATCGTGCCGAACTGTTGCCCATGATCCCATCGATCCATGCTTTCACGGCGCCCAGACGGATCCACTCGTCACCGAATCCAACCCTGATGCCGATGTTGGCCATATCATCCCATTCTTCCAGCGTAGGACGATAGCGCACACGGGCGGTCATCAGACCCTCTTCCCGTAATTCTCTGTAGATATCGAGTTGTCTGGGACCGGATGTTACATCCGAATAGCTCGTCACGCCGACCTGAGCCATCTGCTCCCAGGTCCGCAAGGTCTCCTTGATCTGCTGACCGCGGGAGGTCGCCGGGATCATACCCCTGAAATGACGGCGCACCTCATCCCGGACAAGAACTGTCGATTCCACAGCGCCTTTGACAGGATTCTTCAGAATACCAGTCGGTTCGCCGCCAGCATCCCGTTCGACGATAACGCCCTCCGGATCGGGCATCCCTTTCGTAATCCCGGCCATCTCGAGCGCCTTGTTGTTGGCCATATACACTTTACGATCGAACCGCCGGACCAGCACTGGTCGATCCGCTGTAAAGGCATCGATCATGGCCTTATTCGGGGTAAACAGATTGCCGTAGGGATCATTCGGATCTACGATGCGTCCGGCGGCGGCGACATCACCGGCGGCCCAGGTCTCATACGCCGACCAGTCCCCGCCGGTAATCCAGGTGCCGGGTGCATATCGTTGGTGTACTTTTCGAATACGGGCAATAAAATTCTGTTCATCAGACACATCGAGCAGATTGAGGCCGTACAGAAGGCGACCTGTACCGGCAAAATGGACATGGTTGTCGTTGAATCCCGGCACCACAAATTTCCCCTTCAGGTCGATCACCCTGGTACGGTCACCGATATGTTTTCCTACGCCCGAATTGGGCCCGGCATAAATGATCTTACCATCCAGCGTAGCAACCGACTCTACTTGCGGATTAGCGTCATCAACCGTCCAGATGACGCCGTTTCGCAATGTAAGATCCGCTTCTTGCGCTACAACAGATTGACTTGTCAGAACGAGGAGCCCGATTATGATCAGACTTCCACTGAACCAGGTTGACTTTTTCATAAGATCTCCCATTGAAAACGACAGAATTCCTGACTTATGAATGAAAATAAAAAAAGTGGGTTTAAATATTCTATACGATCCAGAGTTCAAGTAGGCAAGTAAATATTCTCGCAACCGCAACATACTTTCGTTAAATATATAGATCTTTAATTCTGCATCCCGCCGGCCAGGCAGCGAGCAGCCAACGCACATTCGATATGATTCCCGATCTCCTGGGCGCAGGTCATCAGATCATTTTCTACTTCTTGCTACCTGATCGCATATTATACTTGACATTATTAATTAATGTTTCGGCCGCTAATTCATTTTCACGCCTTAATATATGCTACGAAGCTTCGTAGCTTTCTAACACTGTCAGCGGTAACTAACTCCTGCGGAGATCTCATCCAGCGAGGCGCGTTCGTCGTTGGACAGGGTCCAGCCGACAGCGCCGACGTTCTCTTCCACTTCTTCCGGCGTATCTGGTCCGTTAATTACCGCAGAGATCTCGGGATGAGATAAGATCCAGGCGATTGCAACCTGCGCAGGGGTCTTGCCATGAGCTTGACCGACATCGATCAGCGTGCCCACCACCCGGTCTATTTCAGAGGTCATATTTTCTGATATCGACCCAGCCTGTTTGCCCAGTATGTGCCGGCTGGTGGCGGCGTATCAAGGTGATAGAACCCCGACAGCAATCCTAATGACAGGGGACTATACACCATGATCCCCACGCCCTCCGACCGACAGAACGGGAGCATGGCCTCCTCAAGCGACCGACCGAGCAGATTATAATGATTCTGCACACACATAAAGGGTACTACGGGATTTCGGTCGCTCGCTCACAGCGCTTTACACACCTCCCGGGCGGAAAAATTGCAGCACCCCACATAGCGGACCTTACCCTGTTGTACAAGATCATTCAATGCGTCCAGCGTTTCCTCAATCGGAGTAGTAGGGCCCGGATGGTGGAGCAGGTAGATATCGACATAATCCATCTGAAGGCGCGACAGGCTCTTGTCTATCTCCCGCAGGATGTGACCACGCCCACCAGGACAGCAAATTCCTTCGATAGTTTCGGTAGGGCCGGCGAATAGAGGCGAGTTGCAGCAGCAAGGTGCGGATATGTCTAACCTGATTAATTTACAAAGTGTTGAAATGGCTGGCCAGATCATCCCCTGTTACAGGCAAACGATCACAGGCCATCTTCATCGCCGGATCAGATCGCAGACTATCGCAATCGTTCGCATCCTCATAGCCCAGGGCGATCTGATAGACCCGTTGACGCCTAAGATCACGGAGGCTATAATCCACATAAATTTGATGCCGATCATCAGATATACAGTCACAAAGACGCTCAATCAACCCTATGGACTTGTCCACAGCTCGATGATGAACAACACCGCCGTCACTTGTCAGCGTGCCGCCATCGAAGTCGGCCTCCACTTTTTTACCGGAAATACTTGCAAAATGAAGGGACATGTAGTTATCTTTACCCATGGCAGTTTCCCCCGGATTAGTTGGTCAGGTTTATTGGTCTAACCCTAATATACACCAACTACTTGGATAAGGAAACTGTCCTTTTTGTGAATAATGCAGGCTAAAGGATTTTTCGTACTCGGCCGAATATAAAAGTATCATGGAAACCATATACCCATACTCTCATCCTTGAGTAGTAAAGGAACCATAACGAACGCTAAGCACCTGATGTGTGTAGAACGCAGTCGCATATCCTATTGATGTTTTCTTGTAAGTGATTGAATTGCAACAGGATATCAGGAAGGACATTCCAGGACTCATCAGTGGTTCGCAGGGCAACACGGTGCTCATTTCGGAGTATTGACACGAGGAGATTACCATGAAACAACATCAATGGACAACCACGTTGATCGTACTCGGCGTGATGACCGTCTGGGCAGACGGGTCAAACGCCCAGAAGATCACAGGCGTAGAATTGAAATCATTAACGAATCATAAACACGGCATCAGTTCCATCGATTTCACTTCCAATTCAAATTTGATGGCAAGCGGAAGCTGGGATAAGACGGCCATCCTCTGGTCCATGCCTGCCTGCAAACCGAAACGGACGCTGTCCGGTCATGAAAAGGCGGTGTGGGATCTGTCGTTCAGTCCGGACGACGAGATCATCGCAACCGCAAGTTCGGACAATACCGCCAAAATGTGGCGTGTTAAAGATGGCGAACTTTTGTACACGCTGAAGGGACACCGGTCTGGCGTAACCTCTGTGGATTTCAGTCCGGACGGATCCGTTCTGGCGACCGGCAGTTTTGACAGGACGATTAAACTCTGGTCGGTGAGAAAAGGCAGCCTCCTGGCCACGATGCGCGGACATCGCGGGCGGGTGACGGACATCGCCTTCGGCAAGGACGGGAAAATATTGGCCAGCGCCAGTCAGGATGGGACCGTCAAACTGTGGGCCGTAACCAGAGGGGTAGTACTTCAGACCTTAACCGATCATAGTGGACCGGTACTCTCGGTGGCTTTCAATCCTAAAAGTGACTATCTGGCCAGTGGCAGTGAAGAGGGTGACACTATCGTCTGGTCGGTCAAATCAATCATAGAGGGCCATATCGACCAGACGATCAAAACCACCCTTACCCAACATACGGGTGCAGTATGGTGTCTGGACTTCAGCCCAAATGGGCAATATCTGGCCAGCGGCGGTGCGGATCGGACCGTCTGGATCTGGGATTTTAAAGAGGACCAGATCTACCGGTTGGCGGTTGAGCATCGAGACGCGGTGACGGCCGTGGCGTTCAGTCCGGATAAAACGATGCTGTTGACAGGAAGTATGGATCGAAGGATTAAGCTGGTTATGAATTTCTGATTCGAGGATAGAAACGAGGGTATCGTATGATATCAGGGTTATAGGAGCTGTATACCGATGGGATTCCCGATCCGGCTCCAATCCTTCATCGCAGACTGCGTAACATCAGTGACTCTGGTCATTCAGGCCAGGCGACCTTCACAACCCAGTCCGGCATGTCCGGCGCATCTTCCACTTCCCGCTCCATTGTTATAGCCCAGCGTTGCAGCCACGAGATGCCGCGCCGGCCGGTTTAGTGATCGGGAAGGCGATAGGCGGGATCTTCCAGCGCTTCATCGAGGGAGATGAAGCGCTGGAAGATCCCGTTTATAATTTGTAGGATCTATCAACCCAACTAACGGATAGAAAGACTATGACTCGCGACACTTCTGCCTTATGACCGGCGTGCTTTCAATCCACCCACCCATCTCCTGTATGTTCGGACTGCGGCGCAGACAGCTCGGTGCGCAGATCGGCAGGCGTGTTGCCCCTGTGGACCAGTGTTTACACTGAAGGGCGGTACCTTGTAGGCCACGTCCTGGGCCAGGGCGGGTTCGGGGTGTACCTACGCCGCCTGGGACAAGACGCTGATGCAGCGGGTGGCCATAAAAGAACTGTTCCCCGGCACAACCGTGGTCCGAAAGACAGATGGGCTGACCATCGAACCGGGTACGGATGCGGAAGTGGTGGAATTTGAAGAGGTCAAAAAGAAGTTCCTTGAAGAAGCGCGTCTTCTGGCGCGCCCTTCACTCAAACTTCATCCCGGCATTGTCACGGTAGAGAACTTCTTCGAGACGTACGGCACGGCCTATCTGGTCATGGAATACCTGGAAGGTCAGACGCGCGATGCGTATGGCGAATTGCAGGAAGGCCGGTTGCCTTGTGAGGTGGTAGCCGCGATGACGGGGATGGTGCTTGAGGCGTTGAAGGCGGTGCATGGTGAGACACGGCCCGATGGCTCGGCCATGGTCCACCGCGACATCAAGCCGCAGAATCTGTATTTCACCGATGCCGGCCACGTGAAGCTGCTGGATTTCGGGGCCGCGCGGTTTGCCGGCGGACAGAGTGATCGCAGCGCTACGGCCATCGGCACGGAAGGCTATGCCGCGCTGGAGCAATACACCCTTAAGACACTGGGGCCCTGGATGGGACGTGTATGCCGCCGGGGCGACATGGTACCTTATGGTGACCGGCCGGAAGCCGGAATAGGCGTTCCTGCGCAGTTCAGAGGACCAGGATCCGCTTGTTCCGCCTTCGGAAATCGACATATCTATGGCGCCCCATGTCGAAGCAGCGTGGCTGCTTGCGCTGGCCCTACGACCGCAGGATCGGTGGGTAAGTGTGGAAGAATTGCAGACCGCGCTGGCTGGACCGCAGGAAGAAGCTATAGCACAGCCGGTGGCAGCGGAAATCGCGACTGAGCCGGTGGCAGAGGCGGCTATCCCTGAACAGGTGGAAGCCATGGTCGCCGAATCTGAGCCAAAAGTAGTCGCCAAACCTGAATTGGCCGGGCCTGTTGAGGAAAAAACACCACCGCCTGCAAAACGCCAGACTCCTGGTTGGATTAAGGGTGTTGTGGGCGTAGCTGTGATCGCGGTCTTATTTGTGGCCTATCTGCAGAGGAGCAGTTCTCAGAATCACCCGACCAAGCGGACGGGTTGTCATCAACGAGTACGAACAATATTGATATGGATTTCGAGCTGATTCCCGTCGGCACATTCATAATGGGATCGGAAGATAAGTACGATGACAAAAAGTCCGTGCATCAGGTACGGATCACGCAAACGTTCTACATGGGTAAGTATGAGGTAACCCAGGCTCAGAGGGAATCGTTGATGGGCAATAACCCGAGCGATTTCAAGGGGCCGAATCTGCCGGTTGAACAGGTGTCCTATGAGGATGTGCAGACGTTCATTCTTAGATTGAATCAGCGCGAAGGCGGCACGCAGTACCGTCTGCCGACGGAAGCAGGGTGGGAGTATGCCTGTCGGGCGGGGACCACCACCCCGTTCTACTTCGGTAGGACGATCACGACCGATCAGGTGAATTATGACGGGAACTATCCGTATAACAATGGACCGAGAGGCATCTATCGTGAAAATAAGATGCCGGCAGGCAGCTTTGCGCCGAATGCTTTTTGGGCTGTACGACATGCCCGGCAACGTGTGGGAGTGGTGTTCGGATTGGTACGCCTCGGATTATTATAAAAGCAGTCCCACTTCTGATCCATCGGGACCATCGTCGGGCCCTTTCCGGGTTATCCGCGGCGGTAGTTGGTACAGCCGCGCCGCGGGCTGCCGGTCGGCGAATCGCATCAGGTTCTAGCCCAACTCCCGCGATTTCGACCTCGGTTTTCGTCTGGTGAGTACGGCCAATTAGTTTACCCTTGGCATTGTTGGCATATCCAATTTCTCCATGACCCTACCTACCCAAATCACCGCCACTATCGACCCCGAATGGATCGCCGCCGAAGCCATCCGCCTCATCAACATCCCGAGTGTCACCATGGACGAGGCCGCCGCCTGCGTCTGTTTCGGGCAACAGTTACGTGATCTTGGCCTCGACGTGGACATCCGCGAGGTGACACCGGGACGCAACAACCTGTATGCGTGTATTCCCGGGACAGGCGATGGTCCCGGCCTCATCTTTAACGGCCATCTGGATACTATCCCTATCGGCGATCATGCTCCGCCCTATCGAGAGGGCGATCGCCTCTATGGTCGGGGCTCGACCGATATGAAAGGCGGAATGGCCGCCATGCTCGGTGCCGCCAGGGCACTATTGCAGTCTGATGTTCAGTTACAGGGTGATGTGTGGCTGACGGCGGTCGTGGGGCATGAAGAGGTGGAAGCAAATAAGGATGGACCGAAGGCACTTATTAAAGATATCAAAGCAGGCCGGATAGGCGGTGACCGGATTATCATCGTGGAAGGTCGGGATGCCCTGTGGGTCATGAGCATGGGCTCGATGGTGTTTACCATCACCCTGACGTCGGACAAAGGCGGGATGCATACGCAGTATGTGCCGTTCAGCGAAAACCCCATTAGGTTTGTCGGTGAACTGATTCAGTGCATTTATAATCGGCAGCAGGAACTGGGCACCGACGCCGTCCATCCACTGGCCGGCGCCGAGCGCATCGATATCGGTGAAGTCCATGCCGGCGACTATTTCAACCGAACGCCGGTGCAGTGCACATTGACCGGCACCCGCCGCTGGTCGGCCGGCAAAACCCCATCCGATATACTACAGGACATCGAACGCATCACTGCTCCCATAGCGAAAGCTGGAAACCTGACGCTGGACATCACCATGGAACACGAACGCGAACCGTTTGAAACGCCGATCCAAGATCCGGCTGTCCAGGCCGCTGCCGCTGCGCACCGTCAGGTCACCGGTCAGGAAGCTGAATATGTCGGCCTGCGCATCGTCGGCGACGCCAACCTGTACGCCCACGGCTGCGGCGTCCCCACATTTTACTACGGTCCCTCCAACAAAACAGCCCATGCCAATGTGGAATGGGTCTCCGTCGACCGCATGGCCTCTGCTGCTGCTGTTTATGTGTTGACGGCGATGAACTATTGTGGCTAACCCTGAATATAGATGAATATCCAAACCCTCAGAAATGACTTCCCGGCACTTCAGAACTACATCTGGTTCCAAAATGGCGGCGTGAGCATTACGCCTGCCCCGGTGGCGGCGGAACATGCCCGATTGATGCAGGAGCTGCTCGATCGCGGTCCTGTGCATATCGTGTATCCGGAAGAGGAATATCCCCGGCGGCAGGAGAGTATGGCGCGGCTGGCGAGATTCTTTTCGGTTTCACCGGATAATCTGGCCCTGATGCGGGGCGTCAGTGAGGCGTTTCAGACGGTGCTGCGTGGTTTGTCATGGCAGTCGGGAGATCAGCTCATCATTACGGCGGATGAGGAAGCGGCCTTGCTGTTACCTGCGCTGCATCTGAGAGATCGGTTCGGCGTTGACATTGTTAAAATCCCGCTGGTCGATGATTTTGAGGAACAGATTGAAGTGGTGACTTCGTTATTCACAGACCGCACGCGCCTTGTAGCGCTCAGTCATGTAACGACCGACCTAGGATTTCGCCTGCCAGTAGAGCCCATCTGCGCTGCCGCCCGGGCGCGGGGGATTCCCACGTTCCTGGACCTGGCCCATTCCGCCGGTCTGTACCCGATGCCGCTTCGGGAACTTAACTGCGACTTTGCCGGTATCTTGTCCTATAAGTGGATGTACGCCCCGTATGCATCCGGCCTGTTATACGTCCATCCGGACCATCTGCATGACCTGAAGGTGACCTACGCCGGGGGACGTTCGGAAGCCTGGCTCGATTTCGAAAACGACCGCTATGAAATGCGCGAAACTACAGAGCGGTTCCAGTACGGTCCCTGGTCCTGGCCCTTGGTCCACGCTTGGGCCTTTGCCACTGACTACCTGAAAGATATAGGACTGGAGAACATCTGGTCCAGGACCGTCGACCTGACTACCCGGTTAAAGGAAGGATTAAAGGATATACCCGGCAGTATATTGTATACACCGGCCTCGCCGGATCTATCCGCTGCGCTGGTTACTTTTGGATTGAAAGGATGGAATGGGGAGGCATTAAGCCAGTCCTTGCGGGAACGCCGGAACATCATCATCAAACCCTTGCCGCACACTCAAGAGGGCCTTCGCGCCAGCATAACCTTCTTTACCCTCGAAGAAGAAATCGATCTACTGCTGGAAGCGTTAAGAGAGATTTATTGATTTGTTGATTGAAAAACAAAATCAATCAGACAATCAACAAATCAACAGATTTCCTTTAAGCTCTCCCTCGCTGCACCAATGGTCCGGTCAATATCCTCTTCTGTATGGGCCAGCGAAACAAAGCCGGTTTCAAGTCTTGATGGGGCCAGGTAAACACCGCGGTCGAGCATATTCCAGAAGTATTTGCTATAGACATCCGCATCGGATAAGGAGGCCGTATCGTAGCTGGTGACGTCTTGATTAGTGAAGAAGGTGCACATCATGGAGCCGACTCGCGTCATATAGGCGGCGACGCCTGCCCCGTCAGCGGCAGCCCGGAGACCGTCGCCCAGGCGGGCGCCGAGTTGCTCCAACCGGTCGTAAACGCCCGGTTCTTTGAGCTGTTTTACTGTTTCATAGCCGGCGGTCATGGCCAGCGGGTTACCCGAGAGGGTGCCGGCCTGATAGACCGCGCCGAGCGGCGCGACCGTTTCCATGATCTCACGTCGTCCACCGTAGGCGCCCACCGGCAAGCCACCGCCGATGATCTTGCCCAGACAGGTCATATCCGCCTGGATACCGAATCGCTCCTGCGCCCCGCCGAACGCCACCCGAAAACCGGTAATGACCTCATCGAAGATCAGGATGATGCCTCGTTTTTCAGTCTCTTCACGAATGGTCTCCAGAAAACCGGCGACCGGCGGAATCATGCCCATATTCCCGGCGACCGGTTCGATAATCACGCAGGCGATATCATCGCCGCGTTCGGACAGCGTTTGCCTGACGGCCTCACGATCATTATACGGCAGGTTGATCGTCAGCTTCGCCAGGTCTGCCGGTACGCCTGGACTGTCCGGAATCCCGAATGTGGCGGCGCCGGAACCGGCCTGGATAAGAAAACTGTCTCCGTGGCCGTGGTATCCCGCTTCAAATTTTATTACCAGGTTCCGCCCGGTATACCCCCGGGCGACACGCAGAGCGCTCATGGTCGCTTCCGTCCCGGAATTGACCATACGTACCAGATCAATGGAAGGATAGGCTTCTTTGACGAGTTCCGCCAGCTTGAGTTCCGCCTCTGTCGGCGTACCGAAGCTGGTGCCCAGCTCACAGGCCCCCTTTAACGCGTCGACAACGGCCGGATGGCTATGCCCCAATATCAATGGCCCCCACGAACCCAGATAATCGATATATTCGTTCCCATCCGCATCATAGACCTTCGAGCCTTTTCCACGGGCCATAAAAACCGGATGGCCGCCCACGCGCCCAAAATTTCGGACCGGACTGTTCACCCCACCGGGCATGAGTTTCTGAGTCCGGGCAAAAAAGGCTTCGGATCGCGAACGGTTCATGAGAAACTCCGGTAAAGAAAATGGTGATTTAGTGATGGCATGTGTCCTGCGGACACGATGCGAGCAGTGGAATCCACCTGCGGCGACTTCGAGCGCTTTGCGGTTCGAGGTTTGGTGATTTGGTGATTGAAAGGCAAAAGATAAAAAATCCCTGTGTTACCGGTGCCTAAATTAATTTGGCTGCGTCCTTAGCAAAATAGGTTAATATCAGATCGGCGCCGGCGCGTTTTATGGCGACCAAAGATTCCATCATGACCCGGTCTTCGTCTATCCAGCCCATCTGACCGGCGGCTTTGATCATGGCATACTCCCCGCTTACATTATAGGCAGCCAGTGGGACTTCAAAGGTCGATTTGACCCGCTGGATGATGTCCAGATAGGCCAGCGCGGGTTTGACCATCACAATGTCAGCGCCTTCTCCCAAATCCATTTCCACCTCGCGTAGTGCCTCATTGGTATTGGGCGGGTCCATCTGATACGACCGTCGGTCGCCGAACTGCGGGGTAGATCCCGCAGCCTCACGAAACGGACCGTAATAGGCCGAGGCGTATTTGGCGGAATAGGCCATGATTGGAAAATGGGTCAAATTCTCTTCATCCAGTGCGGTGCGAATGGCGCCGATACGCCCATCCATCATGTCGGATGGCGCGACCATGTCGGCGCCGGCATGAACATGGGAAAGGGACGTCTTAACAAGCAGTTGTAGCGTTGGATCATTCTGGACGTCATCGTCTTTTATCACGCCGCAGTGGCCGTGATCGGTGTATTCGCACAGACACACATCGGTAATAACCATCAGGTCCGGCACGTTCTGCTTAATCGCCCGGATCGCCTGCTGCACGATGCCATCATCCGCATACGCCCCTGTACCGGCAGCATCTTTGGATTCTGGAATACCAAACAGAATCACCGCCGGAATCCCCAGGCCTGCGACTTCCCGACATTCTTCAACCCCCTGATCGACGGAAAGCTGGTTGACGCCGGGCATGGCACCGATCGGTTCCCGGACGCCTTCGCCCGGACAGATAAACATCGGATAGATCAGGTCATCAACCGACAGACGCGTTTCGCGTACCATCCGCCGTAGCGTATCGTTACTGCGTAATCGCCGTGGCCTATGAATAGGAAATGGCATGGAAAAATCTCACCGTCCACAATTCGGACAAACCGGGTTACTCGTACCGCTGATAGCACTGCATCGTTCGCATTGAAACAGAACCCCTTCGCCTTCTATTTCACGTCCCATTAAAATCTTTAAAACCTGCTTTTTACCACCGAATGGAGCGATTAATTTAATGCCTGAGATATGATCTGAACCGTTAATCAGATGTCGGTCGTGCTCCTCGTCAAAGATCCGGCTGTCCACCCCTTCCTGTTTCAGGTATCGCTGGTACAACACCGCCTCCCAGTCCTTAACGGTACTTTTTTCTTTATCCTCTTCGGCATCAGGCTGTATTTCTTCCTGGGCGTCATGTTCGCAAAAATAGCGACGCGTCTGCCGATCGGCACATTCAGGACAGAGATGCTGGCCACAAACAACACATATGCCGTGAGACGGGGTGTCCGGATGCAGAAGGCAACGCAGATCTTCGACAAATACGGTGCCGCAATTGGCGCAGGATTGGGCATTTTTAGCCACCGGTTCCTTGCACTCATCGCAAACATAGGACACCTCTTCATCTAATGTATCCACTAGCGGCGTAGCACAAACCGGACATTGTTCTATATTCCGGGGATATTTATATTCACATTCAGGACAATAAGGCATGATCAATTTCGGATTTATGCAGGGGCGAGTGTTCGCCCAATTCATTATATCATTTCAACCAATATTCAAAATAAAACCGCCCGCAATATACACCGATTTTCCGTGAAAGCAACCGTTATTGCGAATGATGTCTGTACCGCACAATAGCATCTATGAGCGCGGTGATGGACGCTTCTTCAGGCATAATATCAACGGATAGCCCCACATCCCGGGCAGTGCTTCGCGTAACAGGACCTATACAGCCTATCGTGACGCCTTCCAACCTGGTTAAACCATTCTCACCGAGCGCCTGTGTGAAAGCCCGAACAGTGGAGGAACTGGCGAACGTCACCAGATGAATCATTTTCTGTTCCAGCATAGAGATGATTTCATCCGGCAGGGTCTCTACGGCAACCGTCCGATAAACCGTTACGGGGATCACTTCGGCGCCATACGCTATCAGGCCATCTACAATCGTTTTGCGGGCTATGTTCGCTCCGGGAAACAAAATCCGGGTCTTCTTCATGACCTCGTTTTGGACCAACTTCTCTACCAGCGCCTCCGCATTAAACTGATTGGGCTGGTGATCCGCTATAAGGCCATGTTCTTGGAGTCTGGTGGCGGTAGCCCGACCGACCACGGCAATACGCGTAGATGCTAAAGCGCCAACTTTCAGATCCTTTTCAAAAAACCGCTTGAAGAACTGATCGATGCTATTGGTGCTTGTAAAAATGAGCCAGTCATAGGTTGTTATTTGTGCCAACGCCTGGTCTAAAGACGTCCAGTCTTCCGGGTCTTCGATACGGATAACCGGCGCTTCGATCGGTTCGGCGCCCAACCTGATCAATCGTGTTGAAAGATCGCTGGCCTGTTCACGGCTGCGGGTCACCAGCACACGAAGACCGAAGAGGGATTTATTTGATGGCGTATCCATTCTGAAGTTTCAAACTCGTTGCCGGGGTTACAAGGAGAGCGGGGCCTGAGGTGCCTTATTAAGTATAATGTCAGCCAGTTGACGTCCTGACTCGTCTGCTTCTTCGGGAGCACCTGAAACGGTACCCCTTACCATCCAACTGCCATCCAGGGCCGCCAGGATTCCATCCAGACGCAGGGTATTACCTTGTATTCTGCCCCAGGCGCCGACCGGGGTATGACATCCGCCTCCGATACCCCTGAGAAAGGCGCGTTCTCCCAGGATAGCTTGATAGGTGATGTCATGGTTGATGCGGCTGACAGCGGCGATTGTTCGGTCATCATCCACACGTGTTTCTATCGCCAGGGCACCCTGGCTCACGGCAGGCATACATATTTCACAGTCTATACGCTCGGTAATCCGGTCACCCCAGCCCAACCGATCCAGGCCGGCGGCAGCCAGAATAATAGCGTCCAGATCGTCAGCCTCAGTCAGCTTTTTCAAACGAGTGTCGATATTTCCACGGATATCTGTCAATCGGAGATCGGGACGATAGGCCAGAAGTTGCGCCCGGCGACGCGGGCTGCTGGTCGCCACACAAGCGCCTTCCGGCAGGGCCTCGAGCCGGTCTACCTGTTTGGCAATCAGCGCATCACGTACATCCACCCGTTCCGGCGTACCCGCAATAACTAACCCCTCCGGCAATGTGGTCGGCAGATCTTTCAGGCTGTGTACCGCCATATCGATTTCGCCGGATAGAAGCGCCCGTTCCAGTTCCTTGACGAACACGCCCTCCCCACCGAATGAAACCAGCGGCACATCTGTCACCTTGTCACCTTTGGTCTTGAGTATATGGACATCAATGGTCAAACCCGGGGTCGCCGCTTCAATCGCCCGGCCCACCATATTGGTCTGGGTAAACGCAAGCCGGCTGCCGCGGGTACCTATAATAAGAAAAGAAGTCATAGAGAGAATGAAAGGATGAAAGGATGAAAGGATGAAAGGATGAAAGGATGCTTTATCTTCATTTCTTCATCTCTTCCTTTCAATCATTTTCCTCAAGATTTTCGTCAAGCCCGAACAGATGACGCAAGACATGCAGATAATAATGGCCCTGATCGGATTTAGCAGAGGCCTTGAGACGGATCGTCGGATCATGAAGCAGCTTGTTGATAATGGCACGACTCATTATATCGACGGTTTTTCGGTCGTTATCCGAGAGATGATTCAGTTGCGACAGGGCACGCTCTATTTCCTGGGTCCGTATCGTATCGGCATGCTGCCGAAGCTGCGTGATCGTAGGGGTGACGGCCAGGCTTTGGTACCATTGCAGAAACTGATTTACTTCCGTATCTACGATTGTCTCTACGTTTTCGGCTTCTTTCTTCCGTCGTTCTGCATTGTCATCTACCACCGACTGTAGATCATCGATATCATACAGGAAGGTATTGTATACGTTGCGCACCTGAGGATCGATATCACGGGGGACGGCGATGTCGATTAAAAAGATCGGTTTATTCCGGCGGATACGCATGATCTCCGTCATCTGATCACGATCCAGAATGCAATGTGGCGCCCCGGTAGAACTGATGACGATATCCACATCAGCAATCATTTGCAGCCCATCGTCCAAAGAGACGGCGATGCCGTCGAACCGTCGGGCTACTTCTGCGGCCCGTTCATACGTTCTGTTGGCGACCATCAACCGTTTAATACCCTGATCGACGAGATACTGGGCTGTCAATTCACCCGTTTCGCCGGCGCCGATCAACATGGCCGAATGCTGCCTGAGATCCTTGAAAATTTTCTTGGCCAGTTTAACCGATACGGAACTGACCGACACCGCGCCGACACCGATATCTGTTGTCTCTCGTACCTGTTTGCCTACGGCCAGAGCCTTTTCAAACAAGCGGTTCAACACCACACCGGTCGTCTGTTCGCTCAGGGATCTGAGGTAGGCGTCTTTTACCTGGCCGAGAATCTGCTGTTCGCCGATGACCATGGAATCCAGACTCGAAACAACGCGGAAAAGATGTCGAATGACCGCCTCATCCGTCCGCCGATATAGATAGGGTGATAGGGTCCCCTGAGAGAGACCATGAATCTCATGAAACCACTCTTCTACAGGTCGTGGATCATAGGCATCGCCGTTTATTGCGGCGTACACTTCACTCCGATTACAGGTCGACAGCAGTACCGTTTCCAGCATTTTACCCGATGTTTTCACGAGCTTCAGCGCCTGCTCCTGAAGCGTTTCCGTCAGCGCAACCTGATCCCGTATGTCGATCGGGGCGGTGTGATGACTCAAGCCAATAAGTGTAAGATGCATAGGTCTATAACGTAATCAGTGAATCTGCGACGCTACGAAACGACAAAACAACTAAACGACGAAGCTGAGAGAGATATATAATTTTCGTGATTCGTAGGTTCGTAGCTTCTCAAAACATATGTACGTTCGTCCAGAGGCCGGCGCCGATATAGGCCACCAGCACGGACGCGAATCCCACGAGCGCCAGATACGCCGCCCGCTCACCCTGCCAGCCGGCAGTGTACCGGGCGACCAACTGGCCGGTATAAATAATCCACGTCAGCATGACACAGAACACCTTGGGATCTTTCAACCAGGGCATAATAGAATCCCATACATCATTAGCCCACCAGACTCCCGTAGCAATGCCTACAGTCAGGAAAAGCCACCCTATGGATGTCGCTTTGAGATTCATCTCATCCAACATATCAAGGGCAGGCAGGCGAGAGAAGACGAGGCCGACCCGGCGCCTGTGGATGTAATAGGTCTGCATGACATACAACAGCCCTGTGATAAATGAAAAGAAAAAGGCGGCATAGGCCAGAAAACTTGAGGTGACATGTATGTTGAACCAGGAGTTCTGAAGCAGTGGCGGCAATGGGCTCTCCGGATGGATTAACATGATGGAGACGACCTGGGCTACCAGAATCATTGGAACGACGAACACGCCCAAAGATTTATCCCGAAATCGAAGTTCCAGAAACAAATAAACGATAGCAATAAGCCAGGCAAAAAAACTCAACGACTCATGCAAGCCTACAAAAGGCGGATGGCCCGACTTGATACTCCTCGCAATAAGGACGATGCTGTGGCAGATGAGCGCAAAAATCAATAAACCAGTGGCATAACGTCCGACTTGAACTTGCTTATTCGGAAAATGTCGTATGTAGGCCCCAGCGCTACCCAGATAACCCGCGATAATCAGTCCGTGCAATATGGAAGACTCCATCCGTCTACCTCAATCATAATACCCAAAGAACTGCTGACACCCGCGGCAAGATACCCTGAAAACCTGCCAACCGTCAAGGTGTTTTTCCATGTCTTGCAAGACGTTGTACCATTAAGCCCTTGATCTTTTTTATTTCGGATATATCCTGGATAGAAGTGCGGTAAGAAGTCCGGGATGGAAGGATGGGGGGATGAAACGATGGAAGGAAATGTTGATCCCAGGTTTCATCTGGTGTGACGCAATCCTCTCACCGACCCTCCATCCACGATCTTCCAGGAGCCCCATATGCAGACAGGCGAACGAGGACTGTCGCAGGATACCCATTTGCCCGAGGTGATGCCGGTCATCCCCTTGTTGAGCGGCGTCGTTTTTCCATTAGGCACGGAAACGGTACAAATCCGAATAGAGCGAAACCGGCGGTTGATTCAGGAAGTCCCCCCGGACGAACCTATTCTGCTGACGTATCTTAAAGATAGCGATGGGGACTTGTCGCCGGAAAACATGCTCGGAATCGGTGTGGTGGGACGACTCGTCTCAAAGTTGAATTTGCCGGGCGATGTGCTTCAAGTCGTGTTCCAGGGGATTCGCCGGGTGCGGTATGTGCAAATGGTGGAAGTAGACCCGTTTTACCGCGCCGAGGTCAGTGGTGTCAACGAGAATCCAGGGGATATCGGGGCCGTCAGCCGGCTTCTGGTAGATGCGTTGAACGCTTTTTCGAAACTCATGGAAATCAATCGGTATTATCAGGAAGAAGAACTCAATGTCCTCAAGATGAATACGGAAGATCCCGGTATCTTCTCAGATTTAATCTGTCTGTATCTCAATTTGTCGTACGATGAACGAAAGCTGGTAATCAATACCCCGGATCATCCGGAACGGCTGGCACTGGCCGTTCGATATATAGAAGAGACCATTCAGCGTGCGATCATAGGAAAAGAGACTACAGATCTTACGCAGGTCGTCATAGAAGAAGGACAGCGTGAATTCTATCTACGCCAGCAATTGCAGACCATCAAACAGATGCTGGGCGAAGGGGATGAACAAGAAGCGGAGATCAAAGCGCTGGAAGACCATATGAAACAGGCCCGGCTTGAAGGCGACATCCGCGAAACGGTAGAAGCGCAACTGGACCGGTTACGTCTGCTGGCGCCGGTCTCTCAGGAATATCAGGTCACGCACAACTATATCGATCAGATTCTGGACGTCCCGTGGAATGTGGAGACGCAGAGCGATGTGGATATCCAGACCGTTCGGGATGTATTGGATCAGGACCACTATGGGCTTGAAGAGGCCAAAGAACGGATTATAGAATACATGGCCGTGGCGAAATTCACCGGCAATATGACCGGTCCGATTCTTTGCTTTGTCGGCCCGCCCGGTACCGGAAAGACCTCGTTAGGTCAGTCGATCGCCCGGGCTGTTGATCGTAAGTTTATACGGATGTCGGTGGGTGGCGTGCGCGACGAAGCGGAGATCCGGGGGAATCGGCGTACATATGTGGGCGCCATGCCGGGCAAGATTATTCAATCACTCCAGCGGATCGGCGCCTGCAATCCTGTCCTGATGATAGACGAAATCGACAAGATGGGCGCGCATCCGATCACCGGTGATCTGGCTTCGGCGATGCTGGAGGTGCTGGACCCGGAACAGAACACCTCGTTTACGGATCATTATTTAAGTTTACCGTTCGACCTGTCACGGGTGCTGTTTGTCGCCACGGCCAATACGCTGTATGACATTCCGGAGCCGTTGCGCGACCGGATGGAAGTGATCGCGATTCCCGGCTACACGGAAGAGGAGAAGCTGGAGATCAGCCGCCAGCATCTGATTCCGAAGCTGATGAAACAGCATGGCCTGGATGATCAGCCACTGCAAATAACGGATGAAACCGTCCTACGGATTATTCGTGAGTATACCCGTGAACCTGGCCTGCGCAATTTCGGGCGGCGGCTTGAGACCGTTATCCGAAAAATCGCTGTGATGCGGTCTTCTGGCGATGAGGCGCCGGCGCATATTGGGCTGGATAATCTCCCCGACTATCTCGGACCGCCCCTATTTATTCCGACCACGGAAGACCGGTCGCCGGAAGTCGGTGTGGTCAATGGGCTGGGGGTCACCGGTTCAGGCGGACAACTCCTGATGATCGAAGCGTTACGCATTCCCGGTAACGGACAATTGATCATTACCGGCCAACTGGGCGAGGTGATGCGGGAATCTGTCCTGGCGGCAAAAAGTTATATACAGTCCCGGGCGGGGACGCTCAACATCCCGCCGGAGAAGTTCGACAAATACAATATCCATCTGCATTTTCCTGAAGGCGCCATTCCCAAAGACGGCCCCTCCGCCGGTATCGCCATCGCCACGGCCATCGCTTCCCTCCTGAGCGACCGGCCGGTGCGTACGGACATCGCCATGACGGGCGAGATTACGCTGCGCGGACGCGTGCTGGCTGTCGGCGGCATCAAGGACAAGGTGCTGGCGGCGCATCGGGCGGGCATTAAGACGGTGTTGGTACCGAAGCAGAATGAAAACGACCTGGCGAATATTCCGGATACGGTACGGGATAACATCTGTTGTATACCGGTGGAGAGTATAGACGAGGTATTAAAGGAAAGTTTTTTCGACGTGGTGGTGCCGCAGGACACGTCCATCGAACGGATCATTCAGGCCGAGCGGGAGCGATCCGCCGCGAAGGAGCAGTCGGAGTAGGTGAATTACACCGCCAGCTTCCGCTCAAGGTGGTGTACGAGAAAAAGGGTAGACGTACCCCCCCCCCTTTGGGTTCCGTCTACCCTCCTGCCCCTTTCGATAGGACGGCCGAATACCGTTACTCAGGATTTTATTTGTGACATTCTGCCGCGCCCAGTGTAGAACCAGCATAGCCTGTCTTACTTCTTGATATACTTTCGCAGCATCCTCGGCCCCACTTCCGCACCATACACATTGCCCTCGGCATCGGCAGCCACGCCTTCCGCGCCGCTCGTGCCGGCCTTGTCCTGATCCTCTACCGGGTCCGGAATAAATCCGGAGACCCAACCGCCGTCTTTGATGGTGCCGATGCGGATACCACGCGTCCAGCCCGGATTACCTGCCCAGGTGGCGTTCGACTCGGAGTCGGCGCAATACAGGATGTCGTTGGCGTCGATAAACAGACCACTCGGGCGGCCAAACTGGGTCCAGGTGGCGATGTATTCGCCTTCCTGGGTAAAAATCTGAATCCGGCTGTTGGCCCGGTCTCCGACGAACAGGCGGCCCTGTGAATCCAGCGCGAGCGCATGAGGATCACGAAATTCGCCGGGGCCGTATCCGGTTTTGCCCCATGCTTTAATGAACTTGCCGTCGGCCGCAAATTTTACGATGCGATTGTTACCAAGTGTTCCATGGCCGTCGGCCACGAAAATGCTGCTGTCAGGGGCGACCAGCACATCAGACGGCTGGTTGAAGATCGTTTCACCTTCACCGGCGACGCCGGCGACGCCCAGGCTCATCAACAGTTCCCCGTCCTGGCTGAACTTGTAGACCTGATGACCTCGGCCTTCTCCGCCGCGCGCATCGGCGATCCACACATTATTCTCATTGTCCACGAATATGCCATGCGGCCACACGATCATTCCGGCGCCGAAGCTTTTTAGCAGCTCGCCCGAAGGACTGAACAGCAGGATAGGCGGCACGTCATGCACGTCGATGCAGTTATTCTTGCCACAGCGCTCAGCGACCCAGATGTTGCCACTGCCGTCCTGCGCCGGATACACCGCGCTGGTCGCACCCCAAGTCCTGCCTGCGGGCAGATTGCCCCAGATTCCTTCGACCGTGCTATACGGATTGGGCGCATGGTTCTGCGCGTAGGCCTCGACAGCGAACATTGTGACTAATGCAACCGTAACGGCTGAAAAAAGATAGCTCATGCGACGTGAATGCGACATGGTAGCCTCCTCGAGTATGCGAACAGCCTGTCAGGTAGCGGGTGACACGTGGCGGATGGACCACATGCCACAAACTAAAGACTATCCGCTGTCCACAGTTGAACGATTATCAATGTAATTCAAATTAAAGTAATAATATGCTATGGCGCGGCGTAGCACAATGAATTATACCAAGTGTTGATTTATGATTGGTGATTTGTGGCTAAAAACCTATTCGTTCACGCTTGACCGGCTGACGGTGATACCCTCAGGTCCAGAGCTCGTTGATCTTCCGGCGAAAAAACATATTCAGCGTCTCTGTGGACGGCTTAGGGGCATGATGCTCTACATGTAAAGAGGAAATCCGTTCCAGTGGATGGACATACAGAAACCGAACATCATAGTCACTGTTCGCCGAAGGAAATCCCCATGTCCGGCTCCCTGATTCCCAGGCGTAAAAGATGCGGGCCTGCTCCCCTTCCTCAACATCCTTGAGCCGTGTTTGGATTTCTGTGCGAATAGGATCGGGAATGGTGCTGTTGTAGTCGACCATGGGTTTGGTTTAGGGGTAATGGATTATGGTGTTTGGTAGAAGCTGTGGTATTATTACATCACAATTTGTCATCTCGAATGTAGTCCGAAGGGAGAAATTGAGAGATCTATTCGGCGTCAACTCATACAAGATCTCTCCGCAAACTATGTTCGGTCGAGATGACAAATTGGCTTTTGCTTTTTGTCGTGTGCCGTACAAGGTCACGGCAAGGCGTCTGAAAATACATCCCTTAACTTCTCGGCAACAAGAATTTCCTGACCTTCCGTAAGCGTACCGCCATTTACCCTAATGCCGGTAGGTCCGCTACGACGGACCCTGACAGCTGGTTCCCCTGCCATCATGTGTTCCTGTATCTGATCACGGGACCACTTGAGTTTGTTGCGTGGCCACTGGATATGTACATGAGAAGCCGGGATATCCAGTTTTACAGAAATACCCTGGACATCCTGTAACGCGTCGGCGATGTCGGCCGCCATTTGCTGGGTTCTCTCGGCACCGCCATTCAGGAAATGCTTTACGGCCGCATACATCCGAACCAGCACCTCGCGGCCAATCTTCATAGGTCTGCCCAGGCGACTATTGGGAGACGCCATCTCCCGGCAAGCATCCACGACTGCTTTCCGGCCCAGAATGAGACCGCTTGCTTGCGGCCCCCGAAGTCCTTTTCCGCCGCTGACAAGCACGACATCCGCCCCATCCTCTTCGGTAAACCGCCACAGGTTCTCTCTAGGCGGCAAGGCCCAGGCAATATCCATAATGATGCCCACACCCCGCTCATGGGTCACCGTCGTCAGTTCTTTAAGAGGAATCATGTTCGGTCCTGAAGGTCCAGTAAACACAGCGGCTGTCCGATCGGTGATGGCGTTCTGAAGATCTTCCATAGTTGCCCGTGATTGATCTCCGATTTCCACGATGCGGGCGCCGGGTATCCGGACGGCAGGATCTTCGTCGAATCGGCCGCAGGCATACATGATGACCTCGTCCTTCAGGCCGTCCGTATCGGGCAATTGCTCACTCTTCTTAGCGTCCAACCCGGCCATAAAGGCGCCCACAGACAGGACGATGCCCGCCGTCGCGCTAGAGGTGACACACGCCGCTTCATTCCGGGTAAGCCGGGTGATAGAGTCATCCACCGCACCTTGCAATTCGCTGAAATTCACATTCTTATACGCCGCCTCGGCCATGGCCTTTATCACCCGCGCGGCCGACATGGAACCGCCCTGCGAGGTATACCACTCATTCGCATTGATGTAGGCGGTCACACCCAGTTCTTCATAGATATCCAATGCAGTATACTCCTTGATAGACTGATGTTATAGTCGAATATGCGTTTGATTTGTTCTATGGGCGACGTGGAGATAAGTAGCGGGGACTAAAGTAATTGGCAGGATAGGGTAGGCCTAGATGTGACTGCTTGTCCCATAGCTATCTGACTTCTACAGATATCAACGGAATGGTTTTGAATGATAGATTGCGAAATTCGTACTCTCTCCCTGCTTCCTGAACAAAGAAACCGCCACGGGAGGAGAGTTCTTCTGTAAGTTTTTTACCTGTAATTACTTCTTGTCCTTAGGTGATCATCACTATCAGAGGTCCCCATATCAAATATAACAAAATAGCTAAAATAACAAAGTCAATAATAACCGTTTTGTATTTGCTCTCTCCTCACCATTAACGGTTGACAATTCAACCAATTACCCCTATCTTTCACGTCAATTGAAACAGCCTGTCAAGGTGCCTGAGAGTCCCTTGCATTCTACATCCTGAATCTTGTATCCCAGGCGGCCTTTCGGTCGCCTGTACGATTGATGCCATGCGACGTATATACCTCGACCATAACGCTACCACGCCGGTACGCACCGAAGTGCTGGAAGCCATGTGGCCGTTCTTTCAGGAGCGGTTTGGTAATGCGTCCAGTATCCATGTGTTCGGGCAGGACGCCCGTGCGCCGATGGAGGAAGCACGCGCTCAGGTAGCGGGGCTTATCAATGCTCGACCTGGGGAGATCTATTTTACCAGCGGCGGGACCGAGTCGGATAATCTGGCGATCAAGGGCATCGCCTATGCCAACCGGGACCGCGGCAATCATATCATCACGACCGCGATTGAGCATTCAGCGGTGTTGAACAGTGGCGCGTTTCTGGAAACTCAGGGCTTCAAGGTAACTTACCTGTCGGTAGATGCTTACGGTCTGGTCGATCCCAATGAGGTAGAACAGGCGATCACCGAGCGGACGATCCTGATCAGCATGATGCACGCCAACAACGAAATCGGGACAATACAGCCAATCAAGAAAATCGGCGCGATCGCCCAACAGCACGAAGTGTATTTTCATACGGACACGGTGCAGTCTGCGGGCAAACTACCGATTGATGTGGAGGCAATGCAGGTGGATCTGCTGTCTTTGTCAGCACACAAAATATACGGACCCAAAGGCGTCGGCGCGATTTACATCCGGAAAGGCGTGGAGATCGAACCGACGGCCCACGGCGGGCATCATGAGAACAACGTCCGGTCCGGCACGGAGAATACGACCGGCATCATCGGCATCGGTAAAGCGGCGGAACTGGCGGCTCAGGATCGCGAAGGCGAATACCGGCATCTGATCGAACTGCGGGATACGTTGGAAAAACGCATTGTAAATGAAGTCGAAGATGTACAGATCAACGGGCATCCGACAAAGCGACTGCCAGGAACTCTGAACGTATCGTTCTACGGTGCGGAAGGCGAATCGTTGCTCATGAGCCTGGACATGAAAGGCATAGCCGTATCGACCGGATCGGCCTGTACGTCCGGCTCCATAGAACCGTCCCATGTCCTCCTGGCCCTCGGCCTCGACACGCACACTGCCCTCGGCTCAGTCCGCTTCAGCTTCGGACGGGACAATACCATAGCCGATGTGGATGAAGTGATGGCCCATCTGCCCGGCATCGTATCGCGGTTGCGTGAGATGTCGGCTGTGATGGAACATGAATGATAGGTTCTGATGACTTAAACAATCACCAATCACTCAATCACCATTTCCATGTACTCTCCAACCGTCTTAGACCATTTCCAGTCGCCCCGTAACGTCGGGGACATCCCGGAGGCCGACGGCATCGGCGAGGCCGGCAATCCAATCAGCGGGAATCAGATGAAGCTGTATCTGAAGATCGACGACAAGGCCATCACCGATGCCAAATTTCGGACGTTCGGTTGCGCGGCGTCGATTGCGACAAGCAGTATGCTGACAGAATGGCTGATGGGTAAGACGGTTGAAGAAGCGTTGTCCATCGATAACAAGACGATCGCAGATGAATTAGGCGGTCTGCCGCCGACAAAGATGCATTGCTCGGCCATGGCAGCGGATGGGGTAAAGGCGGCCATGGCAGATTATGAAAAGCGGCAGGTGGGCAGGTAGGTTTTCAATCAGACAATCAACAAATCAACAAATCAACAAATCAGACAACCCCAAAGGGCTCGCATCGTGTCCGAAGGACACATGCCATCAACAAATTTCATGATGAATATATCTTTACCTCCTACGCAACCCGTAGAACTTGATCTGGATTTCGACCTGGATTTCGATCCTGCCATCAATCTGTTGCCACCGGCCGGCTCTACCGTGGTGGTGGCCATGAGCGGCGGGGTGGACAGTTCGGTGGCGGCGGCGTTGTTGAAGCACATCGGATGCGAGGTCATCGGGATTACGATGCATCTGTGGGATTATGATCAAGTGGGCGGCAATGTGCAGCATGAACACGGGTGCTGTACGGTGGAAGACCGCAACGATGCGCGGGTCGTGGCCGGGCGGCTTGGGATTCCTTATTATGTGGTGGATTTCAGGGAGGAATTCCAGAAGGGCGTCATCGAGCGGTTCGTATCGGAATACATCCACGGCCGAACGCCGAACCCGTGTGTATCCTGCAACAGCCAGGTGAAATTCGGTGTCCTGCTCGAACGGGCGCGGGCGCTCGGGGCGGATTTCGTGGCGACCGGACATTATGCTCGTGTTATCCACGATCCGGTAGCAGACCGGTATATCCTGAAGCGCGGCATCGATAACAACAAGGATCAGTCGTATGCCCTGTGGGAGATGGCGCAGGATGAACTGTCGCAGACTGTATTCCCTATAGGCTCGTTGACAAAACCTCAGACGCGAAAGATCGCCGAGCAACTGGCGCCGCGGGTGGCGCAGAAGCAGGACAGCTACGAAATCTGTTTTATACAGGATGAGAGTTACGAGCGGTTCCTGAGAGAGTGGACGGCGGACCATCCAGTGCAAGCGGACAACGGGCTGCTGAATATAGAAGATCCTATTCGTCCCGGACCAATTGTCGATACCACGGGTAACGTGCTGGGTGAGCATCGTGGCTATCCACTGTATACTATCGGGCAGCGCAGAGGGCTGGGGCTGGCTACCGGCACGCCGGTGTATGTGGTCGAAATTCAGCCTGAGAGTAATACGGTGGTGGTCGGGAAAGATGAAGAACTCAAGCGGCACGTTCTGATCGCCGAGAAAGTCAGTTGGCAGTCGGAAAGGCCGTCTGAGGAGACGATCCGAGGTGAGGTGAAGATCCGGTATAAGCATGTAGGCACGCCTGCGACAATCAGGATGCTGGAAGCGGACTGTGCGGAAATCACATTTGACGATCCCCAACGGGCGGTGACACCCGGGCAGTCCGTCGTCTTCTATGACGGCGAGGCGGTCCTCGGCGGCGGCATCATCCGGGAATGAGGCCATCATGTCCCCATGTCCGGCGGTGGAAGATAGCCGGTGCTGGATCGGATTTCGGTGCTGGGTCAGTTTCATCGGTGTATTTTTTTGTCTGTTTGGCCAGCTGGCGGCAGCAGAAGCCGCAGTCCGTCTTATCGATGGCCTGCGGATCACCTATGACCCGCAGGACGCCCGTTACGTAGATCGTACGGTGTCTATCATTCGTACCGCCCGTCCTCAACTGCATGCTAACCTGGGCTTGTCATCAGCCGATACCATCCACATCCACATCGCGGCCACGCAGGAAGAATTTCAGACGTATACTCCTGGTGCGATTCCGGATTGGGGTGCCGGGTATGCCGTGCCCAGCCGACGGCTGATGGTGCTTAAATCACCCCGGATAACGGGCTCGTTCGATAATACATACGAAGTTACGGTGCATGAACTGGCGCATGTGATGTTGCACAGCGCCCTTCGGGGTGCCGAGATTCCGCGGTGGCTGGACGAGGGATTTGCCATGTACACGGCACGCGAGTGGGGGTTCTGGGATCGGGCCGTGCTGTTCGTCGCCATCATCACCGACAATCTGATTCCACTCAGCGCGGTTCACGCTGTGAATAACTTTCCAGAGCGCAGTGCACAACTGGCCTATCAGGAAAGTGCCTTGGCGGTGCAATACATTCTCAGGCAATACGGTCGGGACGGCCTCCATACCCTGCTGGACCGGCTGCGCGTCACCGGCTCAATCAACCTGGCTTGTTACGATGCTTTTGGCATCAGCATCGTGCAGTTCGAACGGAATTGGAAAAACTATCTGACACGGGTCTACGGCTGGCGGATGCTGCCTATGGAAGGACTGTCGCTGGCGATAGGTCCGCTGTTCGTCATCCTCTGCATGCTGTCCTATATTCAGATGCGCCGCCGTCGCCGGACCGTCCTGGCCCGCTGGAAACAAGAAGAAGCTGAGAATTGGACGACCGTCGGTGATGATGAATGGCGACAAAGGAAGGAAGCGTTGACGATATTGGATGAAGAGGAAAGATGAAGCTACGAAACGATATAGTTTAACTTATACCAATTGCCATGTAATAAATCATGCATCACTTTTTATAAATATCTGATAATAATAAGGTTATTAATAAAAATCCATAGTTGCCGATCCCTGCGGGCCCCAGCGAACGCTACGCGGTTCATAAATCAACAATTGGTATTATATTACTCAATAACGGAGTATGTCATGCGTTATGTACTTTTGCTCTCCGTCGGCCTCCTGATGCTGGCCGCACCGCCTGCGTCCGCCCAGAAGATGCTGATCTACATGGATCTCGAACAACGAGATCATCTCAAAGCCTACGGCGTCGCTTTCCAGGCACTCGAACAGGGCTTTACCATTGAATGGCTACTCAACTATCGCGGCGGTTCCTTCGTATTAGACGCCACCGAGGATCGTGTTCGATCCTGCCGGCTAAAAGGTGTAAGCTACGCCGTGATCAGTGGAGGAGAACTGGCTCGGATCTTTGCTGAGATTGAAGCCAACAATATGGACAGGGTGATGCTTGAAAAAGCGCCCAAAATCGTCGTTTACACCTCGCCCGACCAGCGCCCATGGGACGATGCGGTGACCATGGCACTCAAGTATGCCGAGGTACCGTATAAAACCATTTGGGATAAGGAAGTCCTGAAGGGTGACCTGAATAAATATGACTGGCTTCATCTGCACCACGAAGATTTTACCGGCCAATACAGTAAATTTTACAGCTATCATCGGATGCCCTGGTATCAACAGCGGCAGGCAACGGCCGAAGCCCTGGCGAGGGAACTCGGGTTTCCTACCGTCGCAGAGGAAAAAAAGGCAGTCGCTCGAACCATAAGATCCTATGTAAGCAATGGAGGTTTTCTGTTTGCCATGTGTGCGGCTACGGAAACATTGGAGGTCGCCCTGGCAGCGCAAAACACGGATATTGTAGCGCCTGAATATGATCACACGGCGCTCGATCCCAACGCCCAGGCAAAATTGGACTATAGTCAAACCTTTGCCTTTGAAAATTTCACGCTGCAACTCAATCCGCTCATCGGCTCCTTTTCCAATATCGATGTCAATCAGGTCAATGCCGGGAAAATACCCACCGGACCGTTTACCCTGTTCGACTTCTCCGCAAAATATGATCCGGTGCCCGCCATGCTGACCCAGAATCATGTGAACTACGTCGCAGGGTTCTACGGGTTGTCGACCTCTTTCAACAAAAATGTCCTCAAGCGGACAGCCATCGTCCTGGCTGAAGAAGCAGGGACCGATCGCGCCAAGTATATCCACGGTAATTTCGGTAAAGGAACCTATACCCTATACGGTGGGCATGACCCGGAGGATGAAGAACATCTGGTTGGAGATCCGCCGACCAACCTGGCGCTGCACAAAAACTCACCCGGATATCGGCTTATTCTAAATAACATTCTCTTTCCGGCCGCCAAAAAGAAGGAAAAGAAAACCTGATTGTTATCAGAATTATCTTGCTGATAGGGGCTTGAGATGTTATACTTGGTTTTACCCTGCACAGGTCTTCAGCAAAGATAATTTGAAGAACCTTTATGTCTATTAAAGGGAAACCTGCTCCGGATGTCTATGGCATGCCTCACCAGAACGGAGGACGTCAGAAATATTCGGGGGGACAACCACCGTTCGAATCAGGTTCTCTCAAATAAGACTTCTGCTACTTGTGCAGGGTTTTTTGCGTCCGCTCCGCACCACCCATTCCTTATTGTCTGATTGATATTCACATTTGAAATTGTTGTTTTCAATCAGATAATCAGACAATCAACAAATCTATAATATCCGCTTCCCTAACGCCGAAAGCAACAGCCCTACCGCCACCTCCGCAGTCGTATTTCCCGTATCGATTATCGGATTGATTTCGACCACTTCAAGGGAAGTCAACATACCCGAATCGGCTATATGCTCCATGAGCAGATGCGCCTCACGATAGGTTAGTCCCCCACTGACAGGCGTACCCACGCCGGGTGCCAGACTCGGGTCGAGCGCGTCTACATCGAAACTGACATGCAACCCGTTGGATTTACATGTGGCAATATCAATCGCCTCGTGGATCACCTCTGACATACCGCGCTCATCGATATCCCGCATGGTAAATACGGTGACCCCGTTTTCATGTATCAGGTCTTTCTCAGATTCATCAATACTTCGGATACCGATGAGTACCGTATCCTCAGGATGAATCTTGGGGGTGAAACCGCCGATGCCGGTCAACGAAGAGATGCCGCAACCGAGAGAGACTGCCAGAGGCATCCCATGAATATTTCCGCTGGGCGTGGTATCCGGCGTATTCATATCCGAATGGGCATCAACCCAGATGACCCCCAGACGCTCACCACGATGATGATAATACCGGGAAGCGCCGGCAATGGTCCCGATGGCTACGCTATGATCTCCGCCGAGTACCAGCGGAAAAAATCCTTCATTCATGGTAAGGCTTACTTGATCACTGAGTGCCTGGCATACTGCTACAATCTGATTAAGATATCGCGCATTATGATCACCCGCATCATGCGTCTCTTGAATCGTAACGGGCACATCACCGACATCCGACAGATCAAAATCCAGATCACGAATGCGCGTATTTAATCGTGCAATTCGTAACGCACTCGGCCCCATATCCACGCCGCGACGCCCAGCGCCAAGATCCAAAGGCACGCCCATAACACGAACCTGATGCGTCATCATGACCTCCTGTTTTCGCCACGAATTTATCCGCGGATCGTACCTTGACAATACCCGGATCTACCGGTATATTTTTTGATAAATTTGTTAATCATCTTAGTTATTAAAAGATAAAATGCTACTTATGCCTACTTCACTTTCCCCCATTAAGGACCAACCGGACAGGTTCTGATCGAGGGCCTTATGGCTATCTTACAAGACCTGACACTCGGACAGTTTATACCAGCCGATTCACCTATTCATCAATTGGATCCACGAACCAAATTATGCAGTGCCCTCATACTTATGATCGGCCTGATGTGGGTGAAAGATTTGTCGGTATTCCCTCTGATACTGATCTCGTTGTCGGGCATCAACCGACTCTCATGTTTGCCTCCGCATATGATATTGAACAATCTGCGTGCCTTCCGGTGGCTGCTTCTGATTACATTCATCGCCCATGCCTGCTTTACACCGGGACAGTCGCTTGCCATCGCGGGATACACGCTCCCGGGGCTGACTCAGGAGGGATTGGTCCAGGGTATGATATTCACTTTACGTCTAATTACCATTATGACGATAGCCGCAATCTTGATGCTGACTACAGCGCCGCTGGATGTCTCAGATGGCCTCGAGAGCCTGCTTAAGCCCCTTCAACGATATGGATTGCCCGCTCATGAACTGGCCATGATGATGGTCATCGCCCTCCGCTTTATCCCGACCCTGGTTGAAGAAGCGGAGCGTCTTCAGAAAGCGCAAATGGCTCGCGGGGCGGACTTTACTGGAAATCCTATCCGACGAGCCCGCAGAATGACATCGGTGCTTATTCCACTGATGCTGTCAGCCTTCAAGCGAGCGGAAGACCTTGCAGTCGCCATGGAAGCTCGATGTTATCGGGGTGGTCTCGGGCGTACCCATTATCGCAACATGGTCATAGCCCGTAATGATTACATAGCCATGAGCAGTGTCATAGGTCTGCTCATCTGCTGCTGGCTTATAAGCTTTGTCACTATATAAGGTATGTAATCAACCATGAGAACCCTGGCCCTGATTATCGAATATGATGGCACCGATTTCCTGGGCTGGCAAATTCAGCCGTCAGGCCGTACCGTCCAAGGTGAAATGGAAGTGGCGCTTAAAACGATTCTTCAGACAGACATCCGTGTAATCGCTGCCGGTCGTACCGATGCAGGTGTACATGCCAGAGGCCAGGTTGTGCACTTTCAAACCATTTCCTCTATGGCGTGTGGTCGTTTGTTAAAAAGCTTGAACGGCGTTTTGTCGTCAGATATACGCGTGCATGCAGTCAAAAAGGTATCCGATCAATTTCACGCCCGATATAGCGCGACCGGTCGGCGCTACCTATATCGTATTATCCGTCGCCCCAGTGCCATAAAACGGCTTTATACCTGGTATGTATCCTATCCACTGGATGTGGAAACGATTCAGCAGGCCTGCCATCCGTTAATCGGTCATCACGACTTCACTTCGTTCTGTCAGGCAACATCCAGCGCGGAGGGCACCAGGTGCGAAATAAGAGAACTTGTTTGGCGTGAATACCATGAAGAGCTGCACCTTCATATAGAAGCCAATCGTTTTCTACACCATATGGTACGGACCATCGTAGGAACCGCGATCGACATTGGTAGAGGCCGTTGGGGGCCGACCGTCCTGGCTGATATGCTGGACGCACGGGACCGTCGCGCCGCAGGCGCCAACGCACCGCCCCACGGCCTGCGTCTGGAGAAAGTAACCTATCCGCCTGAATTCGGCATCGAATAGATATTCCGAAACTACCCGCCACGACGCTCCACATAAGCGTCGATTTCGTCGCACAGCTTATGTAAAGTGGCCACATCGCGGTGTTCCAGTTGGAGACTCCGTCGGAAGACACGGCGGATAGCACGGAGAAACGTCTCTTCATTCGGGCGAGGGGCAAAACCGACACGACGCATCGTGTCATGGATACGATAACTGACGCGTTCAATGTCTTGATTTTTTGCAAGCTGTAAACGTACAGGTTTAGGCGGATCCATACACGCCTGGAAAATCTCGTAGACGATGACCATAACAGCCTGGGATAAATTCAAGGAAGGGTACTTCATAGCAGCCGGAATACGCACGATCAGATTACACCGCTGTAATTCGTGGTTTAACAGACCCCGGTCTTCGCGACCGAAAAGGACGGCGACTGTCTGCTTTTGAACCACACCGGCGATAAGAGCCGCACCGCGATCGATATTGTAAATTGGATTGAGCCAGATACCACGAGTACGATTGGTCGTGCCGACAACAAATGCAATATCCGCCAGGACTTCATCAACCGATGAGACCACGGGAGCATTGTCAATCAGGTCCTCGGCGCCATGCGCCATCCAGCGTGTTTCCGGCACCGTCCGGAAATCAACCGGTTTGACCAGCACCAGACGCGACAGGCCCATCGTTCGCATCGCACGAGCAGTGGCGCCGATATTACCGGGGACTTTAGGTTCAACGAGCACAACCCGGAGATTGGAAAGAAACGCCGGCGCTATATTTTCAGAACGATCAGCCATGGGACTAGGATCCAGTAGGCAGTAAGCGGTAAAAACGGACAGAACTGCCTACCGCCCAATTTGTTGATTTGTTGGTCTGTTGATTGAAATGCCTACTGCTTACTGTTTTTCAATCACTAAACGCCGGAGGGCTCGCATCGTGTCCAAAGGACATATGCCATCACCAAAAAGCACAGCGAGCGAAGCGGAGCGCCTTTCAATAATGCCTCAAATAGGCACGCCTCACTTTCGATGACGCGCAGCGGCATCAATCACTAATTTTTTCTGACCGCCTACTTACCCTCCATCTCCTTCAGCATCGTCTTAAGCTCATCAATCTCCTCGCCCAGCTTCTTCTCCCGTCCTGAAAGGGAAAAAATATAGACGAACAACCCCATCCAGATCAATGTATACGCCGCAAACAAATACCAGAAATTATTATCCATAATCCCTCCGGTAAACAGCGAGTACGCACGTAAGTATGTGAATCGCCTTGCTCACTCACACACCGACACGCTCACCTGCCGTTTCTATACGCTCTCTTAGCTCTTCCACATCATCGCGCATACGTTCCAACGCCATACGCCGTCCCATCAGGTAGAAGAAAAGCAGCGTGAAAGTCACCGCAGCCACCCCCATTGCCGTAAGCATTTCCCGCTCCATACCGGCGCCAAACCCTTCCGGTGTCATCGTCAGAGATTCGGGATGAAGACCACGCCACCACATGGTAGCAAAATGTATAAAGGGAACATCCAGCGTCCCCAGAATCCCCAGGACGGCAAGAAACTGTTTCATCTGGGGCATATCGTCCCCATAGGCTCTGAGCATCAGATACGCAACATAGATCAACCATAATATCATGGCGAAGGTTAACCGGGGATCCCATGTCCACCACGTACCCCAGACCGGTTTGCCCCATATAGGACCGGTGATCATGACAAAACAACAAAATACGAAACCGACTTCTGCGGCGCTGTGGGCCACAATGTCCCATCGACGTTCCCGAAGCCACAGGTAAACAACACTGGACAGCCCAACCAGTACAAAAGCAAGTTCCGCAATCCAGGCGGTGGCGACATGGAAATACATGATCCGCTGAATATCACCCATGACCCGTTCGCGAGGCGCCCACACCAGGGCCAGGTACAATGAAATAATAAATCCGATAAGACAGATGACGCCCAACGGCGTGACCCGATAGCGTGATGATGGACCGGCCATCTGTTATTCCTCCACGATATAGTCGAACAACAGGACGGAAGCAACCAGGAATACGACGGTAAACGCCGATATCAACCTGAGCCAATTGGACATCTCCTCCCAATCGCCACCTTGAAACGTGGTGGTCGTCATCTCTACCCCCGCAATTAGAATAGGCGAAGCAATCGGCAGGAGCAAAATGGGAAGCATCACATCCCGCATACGCGTGTTTACCGCAACAGCGGCAAACAGGGTAGCAATAGAAGCAAACCCGACGGTCCCCAGGAAGAGAATAACCAACAGTTTAGATAGATAAGGCAGGATCGGTATATTGAGAAAAAGCGCAAATAACGGAAGCATGGCCAGTTCGATAATGCCGATTAGCGTAATATTACCTATCAACTTCCCCAGATAAATAGCGCCACGGTCAATCGGCGCCAGTAACAACCCTTCAAATGTACCCAGATCCTTCTCCGGTGCAAATGCTCTGTTGGCGCCGAGCATACCCGCAAAGGCAAACGCCACCCAGATCATACCCGGCGCAATACTCTGAATGGCCGTTACCCCTGTATTAAACGCAAAATTAAATATGACCAGGACGACCAGTGAAAAGATAAACATAGTTGTGAGCCGCTCTCGGGTGCGGTACTCCACCAACATATCTTTTCGGTAAATAAGCCAGGCCTTGGTAAATAGAGACATGAATGTGACGCCTTGTAAATGCATGACACGCACGCCGTGCATTTACTTTACATCATAACTGCAAATTTTCGATACACCTGATCGAATGCATCAAAAGACAAGTCGGTACTGGTCGCTTCATAGACCATTCTGCCGCGAGACATGATGGCGATACGGTCCGAAACCTCCAGCCCACGGGGCAGATCGTGCGTAACCAGCAGCACGGTCCGTGGTTGATCGGTCAGAAACATCTGGAGCATGTCCATCCCCCCCTGATCAAGCCCTACATACGGCTCGTCGAGCAGCAGCACCGGTGGATCATGGACCATGGCACGAGCCAGGGCAACCCGTTGCCGCATACCACGCGACAAGGTCTTTACCATACTTTTCGATCTACTGATCATACCGACGCGTTCCAGCAGGGACTCTATTTTATCATTCAGTGAGCGGACGTCATATAACCTGCCGTAGAATTGGAGATTTTCATATGCCGTCAGTTCTTCGTAGAGATAGGCGTGGTCGGCCAGGACACCTATCTTATACCCGGCCATCTCATCTCGATCCTGCGTCATATCCTGGCCGTCCAGAAGCACCTGACCTCGACTTGGCCGGATTAGCCCCGCAATAATGCCTAACAAAGTCGATTTACCGGCGCCATTGGCCCCAACAATGGTTAGAAAATCATTCGTCTGGATATCCAGATTGATCTCATGAAGCGCCCTGATCCGACCATAGGTTTTGGTCAACCGGCGAATCCGAATGCCTGTTGTAGCCTCTTCACTCATCCCGAGCCTCTGAGATACGCAAGTGTATGGCCTTGTTCTGTAATTTTTTTCTCTGCCGTCGATAGGTCTTTTCGTCCAGATCCCCCGCTTCGTACTGATCGTCCAGATCTGCAATCGAATGGATGATCGAATCAAACTGCTGTGCATCCTTACTACTAAGCGCCCGCAGTGGCTTTTCTTGTTCCTCTTCTTCCGGATGCATTCGAATGCCGATGATCAGGCCGGCAATGATCATCAGCACAACCACCCCAAGTATACCCCACTTCATCACATCCTGCCAGGCCAGTATCGACGGAAATTCAACGCTGATCGACATCCCTTGTTGCAGCCCGACCGAATTCGACAGGTGCAGATAGGACTTATCCCCAATCTGCTGAACGCCCTCATTGGTTAAATTGCTGGCCATCACGGTTTCACTGCTGGGAGAAATCAGGACCTGAATACGGCTCGCATTATAATCCATCTGTCTGGAAAGGAGATGATCAACAGAAGCTCGTTCTACATTATAACGATAGACAATCTGTGAATCACCGGGAGGAATCGGATTTGAGTAAAGCACACCCTGGGCTGTCCGCTGCACTCCTTCTACCAGTGGTTGTAACTGAAACGCGCCGGCGGGCAGAGAAAGGATCATGCCTTCACCTACGCCGGTTGGCGGGAAATACGACCTGGTGCCGCTATTTCGAACGACGAGAATTTCAGTGACATCCAGAACATTGGGCGACACCTCGATCACCAGATGTACGGCGCTGAGCAATAAATTGGTGTCCTCTGCGGTAATGTCATAGACGTTAAGCTGTACATCCTGCTGCGCCGTGCCTGGTTCGATACCAATATGGCCTGTCGTATAAGGCACATCGACATATCTTGTCTCCACCACATAGTGCGCACCGTCGGCAGGTAAATTTGAAAACACATAGCGACCGGCCCGATTGGTCAGGGCCTGTTCGACGACCTGCGCCTCCTCCGATTCATTTCTATGCCGCAGAAGAGAGACCGGTTGCCCGGTGAGCGTTTCACCGGTGGTGCCGTTGGCAATGGTGACCGTTATACGCCCATTGTTCTGTGCCTGGACAGGGAAACCGATGAATAAAAAACTAAGGATATAAAAAACAAAAAGCCCCGAGGGGCTGATGAATAAATGTCTTGTCATGATCTCAAAATATTAATTTTTAGGATCGGTCTAAAAATGACTTTGTCGGTAAAAACCGCCGTGAAAAGCCGCCTGAAACCCTTCATCATACCAGCTTCTCACCGCAATGAGCACAAAATTTTGCGTGAGGCTTATTATCTTCGCCGCAAGCCTCGCAAAACGTCTGTTGAAGGGAGGCACCACAATCAATACAGAAATTAGCATCCGCCTCATTATCGGTCCCACAGACGTCGCAAGAAATCTGTTCCGTATCCGTGACCGGCTGGGGTTCTACTGTGGCGGAAGGTTTTGAAGCCGGATGGGTTTTAGCCCGTTGCTGGCGGATATCCATTACGGCCTGTTCGATCAAGACGGTAACATGCTGTTTGCCATTGCCGGTGTGTTCCAGTTGATCCAACACGCCCGATGCTTCCGCCATATACTCCGACTGGAGCTGTTTGTGGTCCTCTGCAGACAGCTTACCCATGTTATAATCGATGTTCAACTCACGGATCGATGTGTAAAGATAGTCTTTCCTCTTCAACAAGTCGTCCGTATGCTGTCTTTGGCGCTGCAAACGCTGCTGGGAGTCATCCAGCAAAGGGCTGATCAGAAAAGCCAACACCCCCAGGGCCAGCAGACCGCAGACTATCGCCACCATAGGCTAATCCAACTCCTCTAACTCGTTCAGAATTCGACTTTGATGTTTGACGACCGTTTCGTCCGAAACGTCGGAACCAGGTTGATCCTGGCTCCGTTTCTTAGCACGCCAGCGCACGACCGTCGTCTGAATGACAAAACCACCGATCAATATGGCAAAAATCGGCATGAGCCAGGCTGTAAGATTAAAACCGGAAGCAATCGGTGTGGCCAGACCCTTCTCACCATGTATGGCCAAATACGCAGCGACAATCTCTTCTTTGGTCTGACCGCTCTCCAGTTGAGCGGCGATATCCTCTTCGATTTTATCGGCCGTGGCACAGCCGCACATAGCGACCACCTTGCTGGCACAGCCGCAATAACAGATCAGACCGCCCGATACGTCTTTAACCTGGGCCTGCGTTACCGCAGCCGACACTGGCGCTGCAGCGGTCAAAACTGCAACCGCTACAAACATCGATAAAATCGTCAGCCTATGAACGCGTCGTTGACTCTGTTTTAGCCGGCTTTGCTTGCTCGTACTGTTCATACTGGTCTATTCCTTCACTCTCATATTTCGATGGACATTTGGCATACAATGTGTGCGCTGTAAAGGTACCGCTTTGGCTGTATTTTCCTTCGACGACCACTTCGGAATCGTCTTTAAATGTATCAGGAATCACACCGATATAGACGACCGGAGTCTCCATGCCCCCTTCGTGCGCTATAAATCGTACGCGCATCGAGCCGACCTCACCCCGCTTGATGGAACCGACAACCACCGTGCCGTGCATACGCATATTTTTTTCATACACCGGATCCGCCTGCATCTCACTCACCGTTTTATAGTACATCGTGGCCTCTGTCGCACCGGTATATATCAGATAACCGATAGCAACGATCACCAGGCCAAAACCGACCAGAAACTTCTTCTGCTTTCTCTTCATTATGTCTATCCTCCTCTACGACCTCATGGTCATTGTAATGACCGCCCTATCAGAAAGAATATAGGTATTATTCCATATTCCGGCAAGCATTATTTGAGGGGGGCGGTTCGCCTGTAATATGGGCTGTCCGGATAAATGCCTTCTAAAGGATGTATACGGCGGTTACATGACATCAATTTTCTTTACCAAGATATCCGTAACTTGTTGGTAATTTGTAGATTAGCCTATGATATCGCTCACCTTACGTCATACGTATTTATGCTTGACACCTTATTTAATGTCCGGTACCTTGCCAGTAAAACAAGTGTTCAAGATCTATTTTCCAACCCCGGGAGGATCATGCCCGCATTCAATTCGGTTCAAGATGTGATTCAAAAGTTTGATGCACAAAGCTATATCTGCGGTGCAGACATTGCTACCCCCGTCTATCTGATGGAACAACTTAAAAAGCCTTTGCTGGTTGAAGGCCCTCCAGGTGTCGGGAAAACAGAAATTGCCAAATCGCTTTCCGGTGCGCTTGACCGGCGTCTAATTCGTCTGCAATGCTATGAAGGGTTGGACGAATCTAAAGCGTTATACGAATGGGAATATACCAAACAATTACTCTATACCCAGATGCTCAAAGACCGAATCGGTGATCTTCTGGGCAATGCATCAACCCTTGATGAATCCGTCGAAGCGCTCAACCGGGTAGACAGCGCCTTCTTTTCACAACATTTCCTGCTGCCCCGACCGCTTCTTGAAGCTATTCTATCGCCGGAACCGGTCGTCCTGCTGATTGATGAAGTCGACCGATCAGATGACGAATTCGAAAGCTTTCTTTTAGAGATATTGAGCGACTTCCAGGTCAGTATTCCAGAACTCGGTACCTTGAGAGCGGTCCAGCGGCCGCTGGTTGTTCTAACCAGCAATGCCAACCGGAATCTGTCCGAGGCGCTCAGAAGACGTTGTCTATATCTATATATCGATTATCCCTCTTTGGAGCAGGAAATCCGGATTGTCTTGCGAAGAACACCGGATATTAACGAAGATCTGGCGCAGCAGATTGTCAGGTTCGTTCAAAAAATAAGAACGCTCAACGTACGAAAGCCGCCCAGTATCAGCGAAACCATCGATTGGGCGTTGGCACTGGTCGTACTGAACGCCCAGAACCTGTCCCGTGATGTACTGGGTACGACGCTTAATGTGCTGATGAAGGATAAAGAAGATATCGAACGCATTATGCTAGAAGGTGTGCGATGATCGAACGGCTGGTCGAGTTTGTACGTACCCTGCGTCATTCAGGGGTGCGTGTTTCTATGGCCGAAGCCATGGATGCGGCCGAGGCGCTGAGACATACGCCGATTACCGAGCGGCAGATATTCAAAACAGCCCTTCAGTCCGTCCTGGTGAAGGAACATCATGATATACCGGCGTTCGACGCCGCCTTTGAGCGTTTTTTTCTGGTACAGCTCACCGACCAGGATGATCTGAACGGCCCTGAATCAGACGAAAACAAAGAGTCACCTGAGACCCAACTCAATTTGTGCAACGAACAGGAGGACGGTGAGCAGGAAGGTGAAGTGACTCAAGAGGACGGTGAACATGAAGCCTTGATGCCCGGAGAGGGAGAGGACGAATCTTCCGATGAAGACGAGATGGAAGACGAAGAGAGCGTCTACGATGTAGAAGAAATGCTGGCCCGTATTCTGGTGGGGGAACAGACCTCTGAGGACATGACAGAGCCCGGGAAGCAGCCGCATCGTAACGGTACAGAGGACATCGATCTGTACCAGGAACTGCCGCCGGGACAGGTCGAGAACCTGTATGATGCGGTAGAAGAGATGGCCGCTAATCTCGTAACGCGACGATCATTACGCTACCGAAAAGCGCGTTACGGTCACGTGGATATCAAACGGACACTTCAGAGAAGTTTTCGCACCGGCAACATACCGTTTCATATTGTTCGCAAACGGCATAAGATAAATAAGCACGAATTGGTCGTCCTGTGTGATATATCCGGCTCCGTGTGGGAAGTCGCCCGGTTTTTTATCAAACTGGTGCAGGAAATGCAAAATCAATTCAGTCGCGCCCGCAGTTTCCTGTTCGTAGATCGTATTAACGAGGTTACGGACGCTTTCGATGGTAGGCCGTTTGACGAGATTATTGAACAGTTTAAGGATAATCACTCGCTGAATTTTTTCGGTCTTAGCGATTTCGGGCGGGCGTTTTACCAGTTTTACAGCGAACACCTCATGTCCCTGTCCCGAACTACGGTGCTCGTCATTCTTGGCGACGCCCGCGCCAACTGGTTCGATCCGCAGGAGTGGACACTGGACGAAATGAAACGCCGGGTCCATCAGGTGATCTGGTTGAATCCTGAACCCAGACAGTACTGGGATACAGACGACTCGGTCATGGCCAAATACGGTCCGTACTGTGATCATGTCCTCGAATGCAGAAACCTGGAACAGCTGATGCACGTTGGTGAGTTGATACTACAGAGCTGAAAGGGAAACGATGAATCCCCCTTTATCCTCCAATGGAAAAGAAAATGATACCGGACAGACGTCCCGCCGAGAATCCTCCCCCATTTACATTAGGGGACCAGGGAGGGTTGTCTTCGCCCTGATCATTGTAAGCATCGGCCTGTTGGTGACGACCATAACAGGATTTGCCAATGATGGTAGTGGACAAGAAAATGACTTTACCTTTGGCCGCGTGGTCTATCAAAGCCGAAGTAGTTTTTTCCGCGGATTCGGGTATCGTTGGGCGGTGGATTACCCATCCGCCGATGCCAATGTAATCCGGGCCCTGCGGTCAGTCACCACGCTGAAAATCAACGAACCTAAGGCGATCGAACTGACCGACCCCGGTCTCTTTGAAATTCCGTTTCTGTACATTCTCGAGGTAGGCGCCCTTCAGTTCAGTCAGAAAGAAGCGGACGTCCTGCGGGAGTATCTGCTGCGCGGCGGGTTCATGATGGTCGATGATTTTCATGGGTCCAGACAATGGGCGGTCTGGGAATCTCAAATTAAAAAGGTGTTTCCGGATCGGTCCATAATAGAGGTCCCCGATGATCATCCGGTTTTTCACTGCTATTACGATTTTGAAAATTATCCGCTCGTTCCCGGTATAGCCACGATCTGGAATATGACGGATTATGAACGGGATGGCGCCCTGTATGGCCACCATTGCCGGGGTATTTTTGATGACCAGGGCCGCTTGATGGTCCTCATCAACTGGAATGTCGACCTTGGCGATGGCTGGGAACATGCGGCTGATCCGATCTATCCTCGGAAATTCTCCGTGATCGCCTATCGCCTAGCCGTTAATTATGCCATTTATGCCATGACCCACTAAGAACCTTTGCCTCAATTAAGGAAAACTCTCATGAAAAGATCCTGGCGCCTTGTGGCCCTATTTCTTGTCGGTATCGGTCTTCTATTATCCGTATCCGTGGGCCTTGCACGTGAAGGCCCTGGTCGATATAACGACTTTACGTTTGCACGGGTAGCCTATAATGGGGGAGGAGGAGACTTTTTTCGCGGTTTTGGAAGAGGTCGCAGTCAATGGAATATGGATTTCCCTTCCGCAGATCTAAACATTATTCGTGTCCTCCGAGACCTGACCACCCTCAAAATAAATGATCCCCAATACATCGAACTGACCGACCCCGAGCTCTTTGAGATTCCATTCTTGTATATTCTCGAAGTGGGTTCGCTTCAGTTCGACCAGGACGAAGCGCACGGCCTGCGGGAATATCTGCTGCGCGGTGGATTCATGATGGTCGATGATTTTCATGGCACGAGTGAATGGAATAGATGGGAGTCTCAAATTAAGAAGGTGTTTCCGCATCGGCCTATGGAAGAGATTCCCATGGATCATCCGGTATTCCATTGCTATTACGATTTCGATAAATATCCCCAGATCCCCGGCACACGCGCCATCTTCAGCGGACGGAAGTATGAACGCGACGGAAAAGTGCCCCACTGCCGGGGCATTTTCGACGATCAACGCCGGCTGATGGTCCTTATTAACTGGAATACAGATATTGGAGATGGCTGGGAAGAAGCCGCCAGCTATTATTACCAGCGGGAATGGGCGGAAACAGCCTACAGACTCGGTGTCAATTACGCTGTGTATTCGATGACGCACTAAAAACATCGCCGTAGGAACCATGAGCGGTTTGATAAATAAGGAAGCCCTTCCAATAGCCGGGAAGGGCTTCTCTCATTATATCAAATTTCCGCAACCTGCCACATGCCCTCATGCGGACATCTTATGCGTTACAAAATATTTTTATATAACTCAGTCAGTTGAAGTACTGACGGCACATATGCCTGGGTTTCCTGGTAGAGGATACCGTCTTTCTTCCCCTCTGCCAGCCATATACGGGCACGAACCTCACCACCGTTGTAGGCCGCCAGGCCGCCTTCAAGACCGTACATATCGATCAGGGCCGACATAAAACGTGTACCGATCCGGATATTATAAATCGGATTCAACAACACATCTTCAGCACTGCTCCAGGCTATGCCCTCATAGCTGGCCATAAACATGCCTGTTACAGGCATAATCTGCATCAATCCCATAGCGCCGGCCGGGGAGACACGATCCGTTTTCCAGGCCGGACCACTCTCCTGAGTAATCATAGCGCCGATCAGTTCTACACTTAAATTGGTATATTTTTGACTTGCAACATATACCTCGTTGGCAATTTCGTATTTTTCCTTTGGCGTCAACGTCTTATTACGCTCATCGAAAATACGGGTAATTTTTTGAATGTTGTATTGCCGGATGCTGTCCACATTCATCGCAGATTTGATGTTCAACATCTGCTGTTCCAGATCCGACACGCCACCCTCCAGCGTATTTACACGGCTCATCGCGATATCATATAACGCATGCAATCGTGATGAGAATCCGAATGAAACGAAGCTGATCAACAGCAAAGCGCCGAAAACACCTGCTGCCCGACTCCATTTCCTCCATAGCCAGGGAAGAGACATAATGACCTACCTCCAGTAAAATAAGCCCCATAAGGGATTTTGTATGCCGGCGGCATACGTCCAGGGCGGAAGTGGCTCTCCTTTCTATCCTTTTATAAGGAAGGTTCGCCCTTATATGACTTGAACCGGTTTCATAGCCTGCGCGTTGAACGCCCATACCCCAGTGAAATCTTTATTTTTCTGGAGCAACCATAAAATCGGTTCTGAAACAACAATACAAATGTTTAGTATAACTAACTCCTTTTCAAATTTTGTCAAGTATATTATTTCTGAATCTTATCGTCCCTTTAAATATCTCTTATACACTATATGTTGTACACTATACAGGTATAATATACATTATCTTCTATTTTTTGATGTGATCTCCGTCACATTTTCCTTATTCACTCTACGATCCGTCCTTCCCTTTAACGATAAAACAAGGGAATGGTTCCCATCTGTGATGTGTCCTTCGCCCATTTTCAATGCACTCGTCAGATAAGTTGTTTTAATGCAAACGTCAAGACGTCGATCGCTCGAATATATTCATCCAACACCATGTGTTCATCAGGGGTATGATCCAGCTTGGAATCTCCCGGACCATAGGCCACAATCGGACACATCCAGGCTGGCCCTACCACACACATATCGGATGTTCCGGTTTTTTTCTTGAACGTTGGTTTTCCTCCCGCTTGCCGAATTCCCTTGAGTAACGACCGAATAATCGGAGTATTCTTCTCCGTAACGATCCCTTCCAATCTTTGATTACAGGCTATGTCAGCCCCATCGGCATGATCCTGGACGAAGTTAATTAAGGCGTCTATATCATACGCTGGAGGGATGCGCACGGCATAATACGCCGTTGTACCATCTATTATTCCGTCGTCGGAGGTATTGAAACGCCGTAACTCGAGACGGGGAGAGTCAAATTCCCGCTCTGCACCCTGCCTGGCCACATAGTCGCTTATATCATTATATAACCGTATCGCTCTTTCGGAGGCACGGATGTTATTTCCCGCAAAGTGGGCGTTCGGTTGTGCCAGATGGTAGTCGAAACACACAATGCCCTTATATCCGATCGTAATGCTGTCCCATCCACTCGGCTCACCGACAAACACACAATCCGGTCGCATCTGACCTATCAGATGCCGGGCGCCGCGCGATGTGGGGCATTCCTCCTCGACGGCCCCGATGACTGTAATTCTTGTTCCTTGTACCCCGGTCAACCGGGAAACCGCGCTGACAAAAGTCGCAAAGGAGCCTTTCGCATCGACCGTACCGCGTCCATACAGTATTCCATTTTTTTCACGTACAGGTACAATCCCGGCCACCGTATCAATATGACCGATCAGCACAATATGCCGGTCCCCCTCACCCACCTCACCCACCGCATTGCCCACCGCATCACGATACGCCGTAAAGCCCCGTTGCTTCATTGCCTCTATCAAAAAAGAGGACACCTCAGATTCTTCCGTTGAAGGACTGTATCGCTCAATCATACCCCTTAAGAGATTAATGTCTTCTTGACTCATGCAATACTCCATTGCAAACATCCAAGCTACGAAACCACGAACCACGATTTTATTACTTTATTGATTCGTAGTTTCGGAAACTAACCTTTAACCTCGTTCAAAATCGCTTCCACATGCCCCACGACGATATCGATTTCTTCCTTTGAGATAACCAGCGGTGGTAGAAACCGTAACACCGTGTTGCCCGCAGGCAACGCCATCACGCCGCGAGCCATCAATCCGCGTAGGAACGGCGTGACCTTTCCTTTTAATTCGACACCGATTAAAAAACCCATACCCCTGATTTCCCGCACGCCTGGCGTGCGGATCGATTCCAGACGCTCACAGAAATAGGCGCCCATCTCCATGGCGCGTTCGGCCAGCATTTCCTCTTGGATGACGCGTATTGTGGCCAGTGATGCTGCACACAATACGGGATTACCTCCGAATGTGCTTCCATGAGACATCACCGGTACAGCAGCGGCAGCAGTGGTACACAGTGTTGCTCCCATCGGTAGACCGCCCGCCATGGCTTTGGCAACACACAAGATATCAGGCTGCAAATCATAATGGTCACATGCGAACATTTTGCCCGTTCTACCGAACCCGGTCTGCACTTCGTCAATGATCAATAATGCGCCGCACTCCCGACATGAATTTTGTACCTGCTGAAAATAATCGCCGTTGCCTGGCCTGACGCCACCCTCGCCCTGCATAATTTCCAGGATAACCGCAGCGGTCTGTTCAGAGATTGCCCCTTCCATCGCCTCTATATCATTATACTTCACATGCGAGAATCCGGAAAGAAGCGGTTCAAACGGTTTTCTGTATTTAGGATTCCAGGTTGCACTCAAGGCTCCAAAGGTACGCCCGTGAAACCCGCGCATTGTTGCGATGATTTCCTGACGACCGGTGGCCGCCCGTGCGAACTTCAACGCCGCTTCGATGGACTCCGTCCCGGAATTGCATAGGAAAATTTGATTCAGTCCTTCAGGCGATATATCCGCCAGTATTTTCAACAACTCGGCCCGCACATTGTTGTGAAACACTTCGGGGCAGATGGTCAACTGCTGCGCCTGCTTTGTAATGGCTTCGATAATCGCCGGATGACAATGGCCGACATTGGCCGTACCATGTCCACCGACGCAATCGATATATTCCCGACCGTCGTCATCCCAAACCCGTGCCCCGTGTCCCCGCACGATGACGACCTCCCGCTTGGGTATGATCCCCATCGAATATTGATCTTCCACCTCCATATAATTCATCTTGTACCCCGTATCGTGTAAGAGGCGGTCTCTATCTTTTAATGACTGTTCCTTTACCCGACAAGGCTGCCGTGATCGAGCCCGGTATCCGACCGTCGGCCAGAATGACCTCGCGTACGCCGCCGTCCAGTGCTTCACGGGCACCCAGCAGCTTTTTCTTCATACGGTCCTGTGCATAGATGTCTATCGCTTCCGCAATACCCTCTCGATCCAATGTGGGAATTAGAGAGACCTCATCATCTACGTCTTTCAAAAAGCCGGGGGTGTTAGACAGGATAAGCAGTCGATCCGCCCCAAGAGCATTGGCGATTACCGCTGCCGCTCGATCACCATCCACATTGATCGCTTCCCCTTCGTAACTGATAGCCGGTGGGCTGATAACGGGCAGGTAACCGTTATTCAGAAGGATATTCAAGAGATTAACATTTGTTCTCTCTATTTTCCCCGTGAAGTCGTCCCGCAATATCATCTTACGGCCATTTTCTATGCTCCGGACCGAAGATTTGCGTTTACCCTCGAGCAAACGGCCATCAACGCCACTTAATCCTACCGCATTAACGCCAAGCTGTTGCAACTTCTCCACAATACGCATATTGAGCTTGCCGCAATAGACCATTGCAAAAATATCAAGAGTCTCCCTGTCAGTATACCGGCTGGTATAGCCCGATGGAGAAGTGACCATCCGCGGAGGTTTGCCAAGCTGCGTCGAAATCTGATTCAACTCATCCGACGCACCATGCACCAGCACCAGCGGTTCCGTCTGATGCGCCAGATCCTCAAGCACATAGTCGAGATTAATCCCTTTACTGCCACCGATTTTTACAACAAACATAAAATACCTTTTAAGAGAGAAGGAAGGGCTTATCCTTCCACCCTTCCATCCTGATACTATCCTTCCAACGCATTCCTACCCTGGATAACATCAACGATATCCGAAATCGGCACCACGCCCTGCGTACTATCGGTCATACGACGCACCGTGACGGTCCCATTGTTGATCTCGTCTTCTCCCAGAATCAACGTGTATTCGGCGTTAATGCGATCCGCATGCTTCATCTGCGCCTTCAGGCTTCGATTTTCCCACAGAACAGCCGTACCAATTCCCTGCGTACGGAGATCATGGACCAACGCAACGGCTGAAGGCTTAGCTCCTGTGCCAAGATAAGCGACACACACGCTGGGTTTCGGAATCTCCGGCGGCGTAATACCTTCGTGCTTCATCGCCAGGATAATCCGTTCGACCCCGGAAGCGAACCCGATGGCCGGCGTCGATGGACCGCCAATCATCTCTATCAAACCATCGTACCTGCCACCGCCGCAAATCGCGCTCTGTGCGCCGATGCCTTCCGCCCAGACTTCGAATACGGTCTTGGTATAGTAGTCGAGTCCCCGTACCAGTCGGTGATTGACGCTGTAAGGCCGCCCTAATGCATCCAGATAAACCCGCAGCTCGCCGAAGTGCGTCGCACAGGCCTCACAGAGCGAATCGACAATCTGCGGCGCCCGTTCGATGAACGGCTGACAGGGGTCGTTCTTACAGTCTAAAAGCCTGAGCGGATTCTGTCCTAACCGCCGCTGACAATCTCCGCAGATCTCGTCTGTGTGTCCGCTATAATAGGCTTTTAACGTCTCAAGATACCCGGGCCGGCAGATGGGGCAGCCCGTGCTGTTGACCTGAAACGATAGCCCCTTTATACCAACGTCCTCATATATCTGCCAGGCAACCTGCATGACTTCCAGGTCAATCGCCGGATCCTGACTGCCGATCACTTCCACATCAATTTGAAAAAACTGACGAAATCGACCGGCCTGAGGACGCTCGTAACGAAACGCTGGACCGAAGGTGTAAAACCTGAGCGGTTGCGGCCGGCCATGGAGCTTTTTTTCAGCATAAGCTCGGCATATGCCCGCTGTGAATTCAGGTCTTAACGTCATACTGTCGCCGCTGCGGTCCGAAAAAGTATACATCTCTTTCTCGACAATATCGGTCGTCTCGCCGACCCCTCGTTCGAACAATGCGGTGTTCTCGAATATCGGTACGTCGATCTGCTCATAGCCATACAATTGACAAACACGTCGAGTGGTTTCGATCACATAACGCCAGTACGCTTGCTCTTCAGGTAAAATGTCGTAAGTACCTCTTGGAGCCTGAAATTTCATAATATTTCCCCTACTTCAATATCCAAAAAATGCTATTTGCCCTCTTGCCCACCTGCTTGCATCTCGCCTCTCTAAACCGGATGTAATCCCGGAAACTCGAGGCCGGTTTTCTCATCCCAGCCATACATAATATTCATCGACTGTACGGCCTGACCGGCAGCGCCTTTTACCAGATTATCGAGTGCGCCCATCACCACAAGCCGGTCGCTGTGCGTGTCGCGTTCAAAACCGATATCACAGTAATTCGTGCCGGCCAGAAATTTCGGTTCCGGATATCGGAAGATGCCCTGGCGTTCTTTTATAATCCGTATAAACGGCTCCTGGCCGTACATTTCCCGGTAAATGCCCCAGATATCCTTTTCTGTCAGATCATCCTTTACAAACGTATGCGTGGTCATCAGAATGCCGCGCACCAATTCAATAGCTGTCGCAGAAAAATGAATCTGCGGCTCGGTGCCAAAGTTCAATTCCTGGATCATCTCGGCTGTATGCCGATGACCAGTCGGTTTGAATGACCGGACGGCGCCGCTGCGTTCTGGATGATGGGACGACTGATCCGCCTTATTTCCGCTCGCAGATGAGCCGATTTTTCCATCCATAAATATACGTGTCGGGTCAATAGCATCTGCTTTTGCCAGCGGCCAGAGAGACAGAATTGCCGTCGCAGCCAGACAGCCGGTGCAGGCCACGTGCTTCGTCTCTCTAATCTCATCGCGGTGCAATTCCGGCAGGCCATAGACAAACTGCGACAGCATCTCCGGATGCGTGTGCTTATGGCCGTACCAGAGGGGATAATCCTCCAAATCTTTCAACCGGAAATCTGCGCTCAGATCGATAATTCGGTCGCCCAGATCGAACAGCGACTCACAGCGCTTCATCGACTCCCCGTGCGGCAAGGCGAGGCATAACACATCACACGGTTCCAGATCGGCCAGCCGGCGGAATTTTATATTGGTTATCTTGCGTAAATTTGGATGCGCACGACCAACCGGTTTACCAGCGAGACTTTCTGAGGTCACCTGTTTAATCTCGACTTCCGGGTGGAACATCAGCAGGCGCAACAACTCACCGCCACCGTAACCGGAGGCGCCAACGATTGAAACTGTAATCACGATGCAGCCACCTTAATTAAATAATCAACAATTCTTCCCGGTATATCTACACCCGTCGGAGCACTGCTGTTACGAAATTCCATGGTATAGTTGACTTCGTTAACCGTAATGCCATCCGGAGATTCCATCAGGTCAACAGCTAAGATACCGCCCCCGACGGCCTCGGCCGCACGCTCTGACAATTCACCGACCTCCCCATCCACCGGGCAGTTGGTCGCCTCACCGCCTAGCGCGGTATTGGTTTTCCAATGCTCAGAGTAACGGTAGATCGCGCATATGGTCTCGCCATCTATCACAAACGAACGTATATCACGATTCGGTTTTTCCACATATTCCTGAATATAGAAAATAGAATGATAGAACGAACCCAAAATCTCCTTATGCTCTAAGATCGCCTCGGCACCCTCTCTGTCATTAACCTTGGTAATCAATCGGCCCCAGGAACCGATGTTCGGTTTGAGCACAACCGGGTACCCCAGATCTTCTATGGCCTGCAAAGCCGATTCGACGGTAAATGCGATGCGGGCTTTGGGCGTGGGTACGTTGTGGTTAATCAGCGCCATCGTCGTTAGAAACTTATTCCCGCAGATGCGGGCTACATCATAGGTATTCACGGTATTCACGCCATGGGCGTTTAAAACCTTCAGCGCGTAAAGTGAACGGGAATGATTAACACAACGCTCCAGGATGACATCATAATCATACATGCCGTTCCCAAGATTGAATATGATCCGACGATCATCCAGACGTTCGAAAGTTATACCACGTTGTTTCGCCGCTTCAAACAAGTGTTTCTGTTCCTTAGATACGGTAGAAAGCAGCATGCCGATTTTCATATTCATTCCCCTCCCTCATGGACGGTCTTGACAACATAATCCATGATGTGACCCGAAATATTCACGCCAGTCAGCTCAGAAACCTCTGTCAACCCGGTCGCCGGTCCTATTTCCACGACATACCACGCATCCTTTGTCTTGATCATATCTACAACCATAATACCGCCACCTACCGCCTGCGCCGCAAGGACCGCCAGTTCATTTAATTCTTCCGATACCGGATAGTCGGCCATCAAACCACCAGCGGAAATAGGACTGATCCAGTGGTCGGTCAGGACAGACACGGCAGCGACTGTTTGATCCCCGACAACATAGGCACGAATATCATAGCCGGGCACTTCAATATATTTCTGCATAAAGAATATGGAATGGTGGTACGCTCCCAGAATTCTTTTATGCTCCAGAACCGTTCTGGCCATATACTTGTCCTGTATCCGAGATATCAACTGCCCTTCTGGTCCTTCTACCGGCTTCAACACCACCGGATACCCGATATCTTCCATCGCGTCAAGCGCCGAATCAGGGGTGAAAGCCATACGTAATTCCGGCGTCAGTACCCCCTTTTCCTTCAAGACCAGAGAAGTTAAAAGGCGATTGCCATACGTCTCGACAACCGCCTGGCTGTTTACAGTCGGAATCTCCCAGCTTTCCAGTACAGTCAACGCATAGACGGCGCGGTGATGATCCACACAACGTTCCAACACGACGTCCATATCCAGATGACAATGTTCCAATTCGAACACCAGTGCCTTATTGTCGAGCGGCACCACCTCCACATCACGAAGGTTCGCCTCTGCGATTAGACGCTTTTCATCCATCCGTATACGCGATAATATGATCCCCATTCGCATGTCGGTACTGTTTCTCCTGATTTAGACCCAACAAAAAAGGGAGCTGATCTCTCCCGGCCAACGTGAAGTCGGAAGAGCAACAGAGCTCCCCATAATAGGTTTACTCGTGTTACGTCTGACGGATGACTACAAATGGACAGTACGAACAGACGAATGGGTATTATCCCATATATGTTTAGGTTTAAATTTAGTTCGTCTATTCATTAAAGGTGGTCCACCTGCAACACGAGCAACTTTAAATTATACAGAAGTGGGCTTATTCTCCCCAATCTTCTTCTTCTTCAGGCGCATTCTCAAATTCCAGCGGATTAGTGCTGATCACCTCAAGGTCCGCTCCACACTCCTCACATTCGATGAGTTCACCATCAACGACATCGTAGTCCAGAGCGACTTCAGCGCCACATTCCGGGCAGGTTGCCATTGGCCTCCCCCTTGCAGTATATCATTGAACCCCCTATAGCAAGGCTACAGGACCGAATTGTTGAGCAAAACACGTTCTGAAACGCCGAAATATACATTACATTACCCGCATGTCAAGCGCTTTTTTAAACAACGATATTAAAAAATAAATGATTGAATTCTCCCCTTTTCAATCTTCATCGTTCATCTTGCCCATCAACGCTCGAATCGTTCCGGTGCAGGCACCCGCCACAATCCGGTAGGAATACTACCGGTGAATAGATTCACTTCATCAAGATATTCTGATCCCGGTTCACCGATAGATCCTGGATCTACCCCTGCCGGTCCAAGCTGACGAGTCAATATCAATACGGTCCATGCTTCCAGCCCCAACCCACGTTCCAGACGAATCAGGAGGACATCGGGCGATCCGATCGCCCATTGAATGGACGAAACAGCGATTGGTCCGAGAAAGCGGCGCAGATCTATGATCTCATCGGGCGAGGCGCTCGCTGTGGTGGATATGGTAAAGAGACGACCCCTATCGTCTACATAAGCGGCCCTACTGCCATCAGAGGACAGAGCGGCTGCCCGCACGCGTGTGTCTGCCAAAAGCAGAACCGATTGATCCAATGCGGTCACCGTATCCGGAACCTCTACGGAGAAAGGTCCATATAACGGCCCATTTTCCACAAAGGCGATGGCCTGGTCCGAAATATTTCGGATTAACGGCGTCCCATCTACAATCACCTCTGAAGGTGCTGAAATCGCCAGATGGACCCGGGGGGAAGTCAGTCCACCGGTCTGTAAACCGGGGAGCCGTGTGAGCCGGACGACATCCGGCTCGCCGGATCCAGTAAAACGTAGAAAATACACGCCAATATCCTCGAAGACAGCCACCGAACTGGCAGCGCCTGACGATACAATCGTCCAGGGTGATCGTTGAGTAGTATAGTAGAAATGTCGGATAAATACAAAAGACCGGATCGGATTCGGATTATCCGGTCGGGAAACAGGATGGTACAATGCCGATGACACATTTTGACTCGCATCGATAATATCTCCTGTATACGCATCCGGCGTCACGGCATGACAACCGGATATCAGGATCAGATTGATATAAACTAAAATAAAATGATACCGCATAATAGAACGGGTCACCACCTGAAACCCAGACCGAACCATACCGCCCGGGCCGGGCCATATACCCACTGCCGTTGATCGGTTATAGGGTTATCGGGAATGCCGGTAAGCTCAAATGATCGGGAATCGGGGATAATGTCTACATTCTTCCGATCTAGAAGATTCCGAATTTCAATAAATACGGAGGGTTTAATGCGACCGGTTTGTCCGGATACCGGTATATCGACACGGCTGTCGAGCCGGATATGCCAGGAACCGAATCGTACGGGCGGCACCTGATCTATATTTACCGTTTCACCCACCTCGGCAGTCGATGTTGATCTATACGGCACGCCGCTTTGTATATGGGCTACAGTGGTGAGTACAAACCCCGAGCGAAATCGAAAAGCGCCGATCGCCGATAGCCATTGACGCCGATTCCAGTATAGATTGATCCGGCGGTCAAACGTCGTGTAATCTCCCGGCTGAACAGGAGTGCCGGGTTGTGAGGACCGATCAGCCGGTGACACGCCTCCAAGATCCTTCAGGTAGAGATAGGACAAACGACCCCAGAATCTTACTCGAGACTTACCCAGGCGAAGAGAAGGCCGGATAAGCGTCACTTCTATCCCGCTTTGCTTTTGAAAACCGGCATTTAGTCTGCCCCAATAGCCCGAATAATTGGATATGGTTTGCGGCAATACGTCCGGTCCGAACACGGGAATATATCGTTCGGCATGTCTATAAAACATCGTGATATCTACCGATAATCTGCGGTCATACAACCCTAAACCACCCTCCAGTGTTGTTTTTCGTTGCGGGTGAAGATGAATATTCGAACGCGTGGTATATACCGATGGAGCTGAACCTGCTAAAGTATAAAGTGCTTCAAGGTCGGCGCTTTGATAGGCCGTGCTGAACGTCATATGTGCCGTGATACGATCGGAAGGATAGGCCACGGTAAAAGAAGGGCTGAATAGATGAATGGGCTCCACGGATCCGGAAGAGGCAATTAGAAGTTGACGAATATGATTTTGTACCGTCCGGTTATCTCCCAGCGTCTGATAAATATCCCGCCGTCTGGATGTTCCTGGTGCATACCCGTCATAACGCAGTCCCAATTCTATGACAGTATCTCCAAACCTGAATTGATCATAAAGAAATACCCCTATCTCAAGAGGTTGTAATGAAAGATCAAAGGCGAAAGGAACAAGGTCGGGGCGCCAGAATTCGCGGTGAGACAGGTCATGATATGCGGTTTCAACTCCGGCAGACATCTCATGGTTGGTCATAGAGGTGAAGGTGAATTTCGCGCCTAATTGATAAGTCTGGTAGGTTCTATGAGAGGAAAATACAGCCGGCATAGAGGCGGGCAGAACCCCATCGACAAATATTGCGGGTATCACCGTTGTCGGCCGTTGCAAACGTTGGAGGTCCGTCGGCTCATTTGTCCCCTGGCGTGCCAGGACACGCATATAGATATGGTACGATCTGGAGGCCGAAATCCGGCCTGTCGTGCTCAATTCGAACCCACCGGTTCTGGCGCGCCAGGGATTGATTTCATCGAGAATATACCGGGATCTATCCGTATAGATCGTATTGTTCGGACGAAGGTGCCAGCCGTTATCAAGGCCAAGGAGTTTAAACGAAATGATTTGCCCCGGTTTAACACGCATGGTCAGCCCCGACAATATTTCAAACCGCGTGGTCTGCTGGTTTGGAAACGGACCCCATTTTTCCGTGTATCGGCCATCCAACCGATAACCCGTACGTCTTGTCTCCCCAAGCGTCCGTTTCAGCGAAACATATACTTATTGGGAATTCTTTGTGGTCCCACTCCCGTCGTAATGATACTCGTCAACCACGTCCGGAAACAACGGATTCCAGGCCGGATTATCCTTCCCGGTGCGAATGATATTCCTTAGAATCTGATCATCGCTAAAAGGCTGAAATACATTGGCGCCGAAATGGTTAAGCGGCGTCAATGTGCGTTCATATCGTAAAAACCCTTTTGTGCTTCTATCTGAGGATGTCTCTGATAGAGGCTGCTCCCGCCCGGCATGCCGGGCGGCCAATGTGTCCGCCAGAAACATAAAGTCGCCTTGTGATTCTATAGATGTTGTATCCGGGCGTGATTGAGCGAAGATCCATAGAGGATGGATTAGAGCTATCGATATAATAACAATGTGATAGAGACGTAAATACATATATTAACTTGGACGAGGGTATTAAACACCACACGATATGCCAACAAGCGACCTGCAACCCGCTGAATGCAAAGCATCCCTATAGAATACGAAAACCGGCCGAGTTTCCCCGACCGGTTGTAGAATATATTACAGTATTTTGTTAATTGCAATTTGCAATTATATATCACGCATCGCTTTCGCTGTCCGAAGAGGAGTCCGGCGTCTCTTCTTGCGCACCGCCATTAGAGGAGGCTACCCCTTCTTCACCCTGTGCTGTTTCTTCTTCCTCTTCGGAGACAGCCACAGTAGAGACATCAACGACCTTATCCCCTTCGGCCACATTGATCAACCGGACGCCTTGCGTATTACGTCCAATGATCCGAAGATCCCGAACCGGCAGACGAATCACAACACCTTTCATGGTGATTATAATCACCTCAACATCATCGTCCACCTCACGTACCGTCACGACCGACCCATTCCGCCGGCTGGTCTTGATGTTGATCACGCCTTTTCCGGCACGCCTTGTCAAACGATAATTTTCAATATTTGTACGTTTGCCATACCCGTTTTCGGTAATGGACATCAAGGAACTGTCTCTTCGAACAGCGACCATACTGACCACTTGGTCCTCGTCGGCCAAATTAATGCCCCGTACCCCCTGGGTGCCGCGGCCCGTATGCCGTACATCCCTCTCGTGGAACCGACATGCCTGTCCATTTTTGCTTGCGATGACGATATCATTATCGCCGTCTGTAAGGCGGGCATTGACTAACACATCGCCCTCGCGGATATGGAGCGCTACGATACCATTACGGCGAGGATTTGCATAGGCGGAAAGAACCGTTTTCTTCACATGGCCCTTACGGGTGGCCATAATGATATAATGTTCATCATCAAAAGATTTGATCGGCAAAAACGCCGCGATTTTTTCTCCACCATCCACCTGGATCAGATTGATGATGGCCTTGCCGCGAGCGGTACGACGGGCTTCCGGAATTTCCCAGACCTTGAGCCAGTAACATTTTCCACGGTCGGTAAAAAACAGGATATATGTATGCGTGGAAGCCGCAAATAGATGTTCGACAAAATCTTCTTCCTTGGTCGTCATACCGGTGACACCCTTGCCACCCCGACCTTGCTTGCGATACGTATCAACATGGAGACGTTTGATGTAGCCGGTATGGGAGATGGTGATCACCATCTCCTCATCGGGAATGAGATCTTCCATGCTCAGGTCTCCCGCAGCATCGATAATCTCTGTACGCCGGTCATCCCCGAACCGATCCTTAAGATCAATCATTTCCTCTTTAATAATCAGCATACGGCGGTCTTGATTGCTCAATATATCCTGGAAATCTGTGATCCGTGCCACCAGCTGATTGTATTCATCTTCCAGCTTCCCGCGTTCCATACCGGTCAAACGCTGGAGACGCATATCCAGGATGGCCTCGACCTGGGCCTGAGAAAGATCAAATTCACCGATTAAAATCCCCATCGCCTCATCACCAGTCTCCGATCCGCGCAGGATATCGATCACACGATCCACATGATCCAGGGCAACCCGCAAACCTTCCACGATGTGTGCCCGTTGTTCAGCCTTCTCCAGGTCGAATTGCGTTCTGCGAACCACAACCTCATGCCGGTGGTTAATGAAATTCTGAATACATTCTTTGATGTTCAACACCTTGGGCCGGCCGTCTTCCAAAGCCAGCATGATCACACCGAATGTGCTCTCCAGCGGGGTCATCTTATATAGTTGATTAAGCACGATATGCCCCGGAATATCCCGGCGAACATCAATGGCAATACGCATGCCGGTCCGGTCCGATTCATCTCGGATGTCCGTGATGCCCTGTATCCTCTTATCCCGGACCAGATCCGCAATTTTTTCAATTAGTCTGGATTTATTAACCTGATAGGGAATTTCTGTGATGGCGATCGTCTCTTTATCGCTTTTCTCATGATCTTCGATCACAGCAAGCGCTCGAACCTTAATCTTTCCGCGCCCCGTATTGAAATATTCCCGGATGGCATGGCGCCCGTGGATGATCGCGCCTGTGGCGAAGTCCGGTCCTTGGATGTATTGTGAAATCTCATCTATTGTAATCTCTGGATTGTCTATTACAGCGACAATGCCGTCGACCACTTCTCCCAGATTGTGAGATGGCATATTAGAGGCCATGCCCACACCGATGCCCAGTGAACCGTTACATAACAAATTGGGAAACTTTCCCGGCAGAACGGTGGGCTCATCTCTGGACTCGTCGTAATTCGGCATGAAATCGACGGTCTGCTTATCGATATCCTCCATCATCTCAATCGCCAGACGAGACATCCGCGCCTCAGTGTAACGCATGGCGCCCGGCGGATCACCGTCGATCGAACCAAAATTGCCTTGGCCGAATACCATGGGATACCGCATGCTGAAATCCTGGGCCATACGCGCCAGCGTGTCGTAGACCGCCAGATCGCCATGCGGATGATAATCCCCGATCGTCTGGCCTACAATTTTGGCGCATTTACGCGTCGGACGCCCAGGTGTCAGGTTCAAATCCCGCATGGCCACCAAAATGCGGCGTTGAGACGGCTTAAAGCCATCTCGTACATCTGGAATCGCCCGTGAGAGGTTCACACTCATCGCAAAATCGAGATACGAACTCTTCATCTCATCTTCGATCAAGGTAGGCACAATATTATCACGTTGTTCTTCCGACATACATTTCCTCCTGGCATCCGGGGTCATCCCGGGTACCCGTACCTCACCAATAAAGACCATCAACCACACGCAGCCAGCAGTTTACCTTCAGTTAGCAGCTCAGACGGAGAACTGAAGCTCTTAGTGCAAATCCAGATTCTTAACAAGCAGCGCGTTCTTTTGTATGAACTCACTGCGGGCAGGAACATTATCTCCCATCAGGATGTTAAAGATTCGGTCCGCCTCCACCGTATCCTCCAATATCACACGAACCAGGGAGCGACTCTCAGGGTCCATGGTGGTCTTCCACAGTTCTTCCGCATCCATTTCGGCCAGCCCTTTGTAACGGGAGATCGTCATGCCTTCACGACCTACATCAAGTACGGCTTCAATCAAATTGTTTACGCCCTCTATACGTTTTTCTGATTTATCCGTTTTTACAATCATCTCGCTGGTCAGGCTTTCTTTCAGCCGCTCATACATATCCAATAGAAGATCATACACCGCCTGATCAAATATCTCCTCCAAAGGCGGTGTGAGATTTTTAATCTCATCATGGCCATTTTCATCGGCACCGTCAATAGCATCCGCGTCTTCGGCTATACCATTTTCATCGGATGCCTCGACCTCAGCGGTCTCATCGGTCTGTAAGGCTTCCAGTATGGCCTGCTTGGCTTCCCACTCAGCTTGGGCTTGGGCTTTCAACCCTTCCCGGTATTCATCATACTTATTCTTATCACCCAGCAACTGCATGATCAAATCAACACTGAGCCCCATTCTATTCAGACCATCTATCTGCTCGTTGAAATCCATCAATTCACGCAGATGCACCGCCAGAGCGTCGTCCGTAAAGGTATGGCCGCTGCCGTTACCGGTAGCGGATTGCAAGGTCACCTTGTTTACGCTCAGGTTAAGTAGATATTCGCTTAACTCTCGATCATTTTTCAGGTAATCCTCTCGACGACCTTTTCGGACACGATACAACGGGGGTTGAGCGATCATGACATGGCCGTTCTCGATAAGAGGGCGCATATAGCGGAATAAAAACGTAAGCAGCAAGGTACGGATATGAAGCCCGTCGTGATCCGCATCCGCCATGATAATCACCCGGCCATATCGCAACCTGGAAAGATCGAAATCATCGCCAATCCCAACACCCAGAGCCGCTATGACGGGTTGAAGCTTATCATTATCGTACACCTTATCGACCCGGGCTTTTTCCACGTTTAATGGCTTACCCCACAGTGGCAGGATGGCTTGGAAGGTTTTATCACGGCCCGCTTTGGCCGTGCCGCCGGCAGAGTCTCCCTCAACCAGATATATCTCACAGGCATTCCGATCCGTCAGGGTACAATCGGCCAGCTTACCTGGCAACGTAGTATTCTCAAGCACACCTTTGCGGCGGGTCAAATCCCGGGCTTTACGAGCGGCGTCCCGTGAAATCGCCGCCTGTATACACTTATCGATGATCTTCTTTGCCGTCGCCGGATTTTCTTCCAGAAACTCGGACAGACGTTCGCCGACCGCCGATTCTACAATCCCCCGCACTTCGCTGTTGCCCAGCTTCTCTTTGGTCTGACCTTCAAACTGCGGGTCCGGTATGATTACGCTGACCACACAAGTAATGCCTTCACGGGCATCGTCTCCGGTGATCTGGACCTTTGCATGTTTTAACAGATTGTTCTTTGTTGCATATATATTGATGGTTCGGGTCAACGCGGTCTTAAAACCTATCAAGTGAAATCCACCATCCGATGTTCGGATATTATTAGCATAGGTTAAGATGTTTTCCTGATAAGAGTCATTATACTGGAAGGCGATATCCACCAGGGTATCGTCCCGTTCCTGCCGGATAAGTACTGGCGGGTGCAAGGCCACTTTGTTCTCATTCAGATATTCGACAAACTCGGTTACACCGCCTTTATATTCAAAAATATCTGATTTGCCCGTTACCTCGTCATAGAACTCAATTCGTATATTGCGATTCAGGAACGCCAGCTCACGAAGCCGATGCGAAATACTATCGTAACTGAACTCCGTCGTATCGAAAATGTCTCTATCGGGCTTGAACGAAACCATCGTACCACGCTGATCGGTTACGCCGGTCGTTTTTAATTCACCGACCGGAATCCCGCGTTCATAGCGTTGGTAATAGATTTGACCATCCCGGTACACTTCCACCTCGCACCATTCGGCCAGGGCGTTTACAACAGAAACGCCGACCCCATGCAACCCGCCTGATACTTTATACGATTTGTGATCGAATTTACCGCCGGCGTGCAACATGGTCATGACCACTTCCAAAGCCGACCTACCTTCTGTTGGATGCATTTCGACTGGAATACCACGGCCGTCATCGAGAACCGCAATCTGATCTGCTGCTCTCAGATAGACTTTGATGGTATCCCCAAAGCCCTGAAGGGATTCATCTATCGAATTCATGACCACTTCTTCAACCAGGTGATGTAATCCTGAAGAACTGGTGCTTCCTACGTACATGGCAGGACGTTTACGAACACCTTCAAGACCTTTCAAGACCTGAATATTGCCTGCATCATACTCTTCGATATCCGGTGGATTCGGACTGGATTCCAGAACTTCCGAGGTTGTTTCTTGGTCTTCGGACATAAATGGGTCACCTTCGTGTGTTGGTAAGAATGATATCCTGAACAATTTTCTGGCCTGCGCCATGATTCAATCGTTTCAGAATGTCGGCTTTCATATAAAACAATTCTTGTCTCCATGATGCGCTGTCGACTTCAACGAACAACTTCCCTCCCTCACAGGACACAGCATGCGTATGACTGGCTATCTGCCTACCAACCACATCCGGCCACTGTGCTATGACTTGCATTTCTTCGAGTTTTTTTTCAAAGCCGAGGTCTTTGACCAATTGGGACAGCGCGTCTCCAAGCGATGTGATTTTACGGGCACGGGACATAATGATGATTGGTGATTGAAAAAACTATTATCTACCTGACGGTGCCTGGAAGTGGTCCGCAGTTCGTTGATTCGTGATACCCGCCTCATCCAAACGGTGTTACTGTCCCCGCTTGTACCCGAAAACGCTGAAATTTGTTACCATAGGCACCAAAATCACTCTCCTTTGCTGCGGTGATAAATACTTGACCGAAAGTGGGGAGTAATTCAATCAGACGAGCGGTACGGCCTGCATCTAATTCTGCGAATATGTCATCGAGAAGCAACAATGGGGGGGTTTCAAGTTGCTTCCAAAGAAACTGAGCTTCTGCAAGTTTTAATGCGGTGGCTGCGGTCTTATGTTGTCCCTGCGAACCAAATGACTGTAGAGGCACCCCATCCATAGACAAGGTCAAATCATCCCGGTGGGGGCCGATCACGGTAATCCCTCTCGCTCTTTCTTCTCGTTCAGACCGTTGTAGGGCGTCTTGAAAGTTATTCTCCAATTGGGAAAGTGATTCATATTTGAATGAGGGCGTATAGGTGAGTTCCAATGATTCATTTTTATCACTTATAATACTGTGTAACCGTTGCGCTTCCTCTTTGAATTGTTCTACCACCTCGTCCCGTTTTCTCATAATGCGGCTGCCAAGAGATATTAAATGTGTATCCCATACCACCAGGTCAGAAACGCCACCACTTTGACTTTGAAGCCTTCTTAAACCCTCATTACGCTGTCGAACGACGCGTCGGTAATCTTGCAATGTGGACAGATACATCGGATTGGATTGTGATATGGCAATATCAAGGAATCGACGCCTAAAGCTCGGACTGCCCTGAACCAGTTGCCGGTCATCGGGCGCCATAACAACGGCTGCAAGCAGTCCATACAATTCTGACAGGCTTCTTTGAGGCTGTTGATTAATGTGAACTTTCTTACCTGCATAGCGGGTGTAACGAATTTCCAATTCTATATCTCTTCCAACAGCGGAGATGCCCTCCCCATTAATTTTAAAAAGGTCGGCGTCAAAATTAATCAACTCCTTATCTAACGCATCCCGGCAAGAACGGGCGACACATAGATAATAAATAGACTCCAATATATTTGTTTTCCCCTGACCGTTTATCCCTACAAATAAATTCGCGGTAGGATCACAACTCAAATCTAATGAGACATAATTCCTGAAATTAGTAAGTGATAATGTTCGAATATGCACCTTCGTTACTTTCTGGTACCGATTAGTCTGTTAACCGCAGGGGCATGATTATACACAGATACTCCTCCCCATCTGTTTCTTCTGAAGGCATAATCAGCCCGGCACTGACCGGTGTATCAAGTTTAAAGACGACATCATCACTTTCAATCCGCTCAACAACATCAAGGAGATAACGAAAATCATAGGCTGTATCGAGTGTCTCTCCATCATATTCCGCAGGGACTTCCTCTTTTGCCTCGCCTCCGATATCGTGACTGGATGCTGATAATTCTACAAAACCAGGTCTTACCGAGAACCTGATTTGGCGAGTTGTGGCATTTGAAAGAACCGCTACACGTCGCACAGCACTCTGTAGTGCATCCTTGTTTATGGTTACATCCTTGTTATTATTGGCCGGAATGACACGATTATAGTCCGGATATGTCGCTTCTATTAATCGGGAAGACAGGGTGGTGTTTTCCAACTCGAATACGATATGATTCTCCCCAATCGTTATTTGCGGCGGTATTTCCGATTCACCTATTAATCGGGCCAGATTATTCAACGCCTTCGGGGCGATTATAATCCCATCTGTAACGGTTTCCGATATCTCACACGGGACTTTCGACTTCGCTAATCGATGTCCATCTGTTGCCACCATCATTATAGATCCCTGCTCGATCTGGCAGAACGCCCCGCCTAGTCCGGGGCGGGTTTCATCCGTAGATACGGCAAAAATGGTTTTTTGTATTATTTTTTGCAGGACCGATGCCGGTACCGATACAATATGTGCTGATTGTATATCGGGGGAGATCGGGAATTCCTCCTTATCTATGCCTACAAGGCGAAATACGCCACGATCACAACGAATGACGACCTTTACACCGTCTACTTCAATATCAACCGGTGTATCCGGTAATTCGCGGACTATTTCTGCAAACTTTCGAGCAGGTACGGTAATTGAACCGGGTTCGGATATTTGTGCAGGTACCATGGTCACGATGGATAAATCCAAATCGGTCGCACCTATTTTAAGATGCCCATCTTCTGTTTCCAATAATATATTAGATAATATGGGCAATGTGGTTTTCGGCGGTACTACATTGAGGACAGTTTGAATGCCACTCATCAACATGGAACTTGCCGGGACTGTTACGTTCACAAGCATCTCCTTATGATCGTGATATCGATTCTACGGGGGCCCGTTCACTCTACCGCTGTAATATTATCGGAATAGCAGATCTATTTTTATTATTGAAATAGTGGAATCTTTATATTGGAAATACTACATATAGTGTAAATTACTATAATTAAACGCAACAAGAATATCAGGTGAATGTATTCTCTTTATTCTTTAATAGTTTTATATGTATGTATTGTACATATATACGCTTTAGTACGCAAGTTGTTTTTTCTAAAGCCAAAGGAAGTTCTCCATGATCTCAAACGATATATAAATACAGGGCTCACGATGTGGTTGATACGCTACATACAGGTCATTAAAACATGCTATTATCGGAGTTGTCCAGAATCCTTTATCTCTTTGTTCATAACTACTAATTTAGATAATTATAAAGAGTACTACTACTATAGACTGTGGATATGTGGATAACTGGGTTGATTTGGTCTTTAAAATCTTATAATACAAACGGTTATAATGACAAAAAGGTGTGGATAACTATGTGTACATCTTCCATGTTATCCACACCTTGTGTCAATTCAATCACGGTTTTTTGTTATCCACATGTTATCCACATAATTATCCACATAGTTATCCACACTATTTCTCTATTTAATAGATCTCGATATTTGATCGAGTGTGCTTTGGATTTTATGATCTCTATTAAGCATATTTTCAATCACCTGGCATGCATGTATAACTGTAGTATGATCTCGGCCACCAAATTCCGACCCTATCTCCTTCAATGGTTCCCCAAGTATTTTCCGGCTAAGATACATGGCAACCTGCCGGGCTAAAACAATTTCTTTTCGACGAGTCTTCGCTGAAAGCACCTCTAACGGTAAAGTATAATATCTTGCTACGGCACGTTTTATATCTTCGATATTTATATCCCGTTTTTTTCGCTGGATCTTGTTATTCAATACATCCCTGGCAACATCAATAGATATGTCACACTGACTCAATGAAGAATACGCCAGCAAACTTAATACGGCACCTTCCAACTCCCGAATGTTGGATGTGAATTGATCCGCTACAAATGCAATCACATCAGGCGCTATGGACACGCCATCCTTCTCCGCCTTTTTTTGGAGAATGGCTACCCGTGTTTCAAAATCCGGTGGCCTGATATCTGCGAGTAAACCCCATTCAAATCTGGACATTAATCTTTCTTCCAGACCAGATAATTCTTTGGGTATTCTATCACTGGTTAACACGATTTGTTTCCCATTCTGCCTGAGAACATCAAAGGTATGAAAGAATTCTTCCTGGGTTGCCGTTTTTTGACCTTTACAGAAGAATTGAATATCATCAACAAGAAGCATATCAACATTCCGGTAAGTCTGAGCAAACTCCTTTATCTTTTTTTCCTGTATGGATTCAATAAATTCATTATAGAATTTCTCTGATGATACATATCTAAATCGATCTATCGTTCCCTGTTTAATTGATTCATGTGCGATTGCCTGGGTCAAATGAGTTTTTCCTAATCCCACACCACCATAAATAACCAGGGGATTAAAGGTGGATTGACCTGGTGATTTTACTACGGCAAGCGAAGCAGCATGGGCATACTCATTGCATTCACCTACAACAAAATGGTCGAAGGTATAATCATCATATAATTTATTTTCCATCCCCCCTATCTGAGGCCGCTGCTGACTCACAGACGGCATATAGAATACCGGCCTGGTATGAACCGGGGTGATGGTCTGTTGTTCTTTAGAAATGCGAAAATCAATAAGTACTTCACGGCCAAGCTGACGGACCAATACCTGTTTTATTCGATCGTTATGGTGTTCTTCCAACCAATCTAAAAAGAATTGACTGGGCACTTGAATCGTAAATGTGTCCTGTGTTAGATTGTATCCCTTGGTCGGTTTAAACCATGTATCAAAGGTCCGATGATGGATCATTTCTTTTATAATGGACAAACATTGCATCCAGATTTGGGCAGGATCTTCTTGCGGCATATAATTATACCCTCTACTAATCCCCAACAACTGTAAAATCACACGTTTGTATAGTTATCCACATAGTTATCCACACTTGTGGATATATATTACATCCTTGAAAATAATACAGTTATGTATCACCTTCAAAGATGAATACAAGTTATCCACACGGGTGTGCACAACCATGTGGATATCTGTTCTGTTGTAACAAATGATATGATACGTTCGTGCAGAAGTCAAGGGCTTTCCTCCTGAATAAAACAGTAATCACATAGAGAAAAACATCTTGACAAAACAGGTCTAAATGACTATTCTTGAAGGCTATTGTTTGCCTGCTACGATACTGGTGTTTTGTTAATGATTATTACTTTAATATCAACACTGGTTTTAGATAGGCGAAGAATTGAACTGTTAATATAAGTGGAAGAATTCTTTTACGGGAGAATCACTAGTGAAACGCACCTTTCAACCCAGTAATTTAAAGCGTCATCGCAAGCATGGTTTTCGACGCAGAATGAGGACACACGCCGGACGTCTGATCTTAAATCGGCGTCGGGCTAAATCGCGTGCCCGGATTTGTGTATAAATAGTTAATTTGATCGGATGGTACATCATGTCTCGAGGTGACAAAGGATATCCTCGGCAAGAACGAATGCAGTATAGGTGGGAATTCGATCAGGTAAAAAAGCATGGCCTGTCCTTCGTGGGTAAGTTTATTGTGTTGTCTATTGTTGAACACAAACAAATAAATAGGCGAAGGATTGGATATGTGATTACAAAGCGGATTGGCCCGGCTATAATACGAAATAGGATCAAGCGAAAATTACGTGAAATATATCGTCTGCATCGGGAGTTTTTCAATAACGGTATTTCCATTGTTATTATCGCGCGTCCAGCAGCAGTAAAGGCAACCTATCGGGAATTCAATAGAGAATTTTTGAACCTGTACCAGTTAGCAAGGGAATCATTATGGGATTCAACCTGATCTCTATTGTATGCCGCGGCTGTATTTTTATCATTAGAGGATATCAGTTGTTTATTTCTCCCCTCTTTCCTCCACAATGTCGGTTTGATCCCTCCTGTTCTAATTATACTATTGAGGCTATAGAACGACATGGGTCACTCCTTGGTCTTTATTATGGACTTAAACGCCTACTCAAGTGCCATCCCTTTCACTCTGGTGGCTATGATCCAGTCAAATAGCATTTTCTTGTTAATAGGGTTGGATAATTCATAAATCACATCGGTCTCTGGTATTTTAATATATGGAAAAACGTGCGCTACTTGCCTTTGTATTAATCATTATGACTTGGATAGGATATTATTATTTGGTCTATCCGATGTATACCACTTCTCCAAATCCTGAATTAACTGAGGAAACAGGCATATCAAATCCTACCTCTTCTTTTTCTGGTGGTCAGTCTTTCTCTCCGGTGGAAAGGCCTGGTGATTTTTCACAGGAAAGATCTATTTTTGATGATACAGAACCTCCAGTTGTCTCTGATCGAAATTCTTGGGCGATTGAATCAAATGCGAATATGTTAGCTGAAAGTTGGGATAGATCTGAACAGGTTGCTCTTTTACAAAATGAATCTTCAGACGTTGTTCCTAAAGATATTGTTATTGAAAGCGATTATTTTCGCGGTGTTATTAATACCCGGGGTGCGAATATAACCAGCTGGCAATTAAAAAAATATAAAGGATTCGATGCGCCTTGGGTAGAGCTCATTCCTCAGGACCGGGAATTTGGTCCCGAAATCATCCTTACATCGGAAGAAGGACCTTATAGCTTTCAAAATGTGGTCTATGATTCCGATCAAGATGGTCTGAATCTAAATGAGATCCGTAAGCAAGGAACGCTTGTTTTATCGGGTAGAACGAATAAAGGCTTAATTATTAAAAAACAATATTTATTCAATCACGATAATTATGTTTTCGAGATAAAAGTCAATATAGACGGGGGGGGATTTATCCCACTTGGAAGTAAATATTATCTAAGGTGGGGCGGTGGCATACGAATCACTGAACAAGATTCGTATCTGGATTTACAAGCATTTAAAGGATTTGCACAGATAGGCGATACGGTCATAGGTGAAGATGGTCTCGGTACAAGTATAGAAGATCCGCGCCCTGAAACAACAGGTGATTTACGGTGGACCGGCGTTCGGAGCAAATACTTTCTTATTGCTCTTATTCCGCACGATAAAATAGGTAAAGGGTATCGATTAAATGGCCGCCCGGTCAATGATGGCAACATTCAGGATAGGCAGATCTCTGTTGAACTATCCATGAACCTTTCCTCCCCATTAAATGATACTTTTTTAATTTACTTAGGCCCTTTGCACTATGAAACACTCGAGATGTATGGATTCGGTCTCGAAAATGCGGTCGATTTGGGCTGGTCCGTCATCAGCCCTTTCAGCAAAATAGCACTTTCAACCCTTGTCTGGTTACACCAATTCATCTCCAATTATGGTATTGTCATTATCGTCCTCTCTATATTTGTAAAAATCATTTTATACCCGCTTACCTACAAGAGTTTGAAAGCCACTCAAGAGATGCAAAAACTTCAACCTAAAATGGCATCTTTGAAAGAGAAATATAAAAATGATTCGACAAAATTAAATAAAGAAATGATGAAATTATATAAGGATGGTGGTGTAAATCCAATCGGTGGCTGTCTACCCATGGTTTTACAAATGCCCATACTATTTGCTCTATATACAGTTTTCAGCAGTACCATCGAATTACGGGGTGAACCATTTATTGAAAATATCGGACCGTGGACATGGATCAGTGATTTATCCCTTAAAGATCCCATATATGTATTGCCTGTTCTTATGGGGGTAACCATGCTCCTTCAATCTAAAATGACAATGAAAGATCCTCGTCAGGTCATGTTTATATATGTCATGCCCCTTGTTCTCTTTTTCATCATGAAAGATTTACCCTCCGGTCTCATATTGTACTGGACTATGATTAATATACTTACCATTATTCAACAGTATATTCAAAATCGGTTCTTTCCATCCCCACCCGCGACTGCGTAAATTCTTTTTCTTTTCCTATAAGCGTGATCGGGGTTCTTAACATGGTTATTCCCTTTTCCCAATAGTATGATTTGTTTTCCTGCCCCTCATGAATTTTCGGTTGGATGATACCATAGCTGCTATTGCGACTCCTCCCGGCGAAGGTGGCCTCTGTATTATTCGTATGAGTGGATTGAAATCTTATGCAATAGCCGATCGGGTGTTTATTGGTTCTTCTTTCCCTTCTAAATGTAAATCCCATACTGTGCTATATGGCAAGATCAAAGAACCCGGCTCTAATTTAATCATTGATGAAGTTCTTTTATCTATTCTACGAGCGCCAAGAACCTACACCCGTGAAGATATTGTTGAAATCAGCGGTCATGGTGGATATGTTACCGGTAGAAGGATTCTTGACCTATTAATAATAAATGGAGCAAGGCTTGCTGATCCGGGTGAGTTTACGAGACGGGCGTTTGTTAATGGTCGAATTGATCTGGTCCAGGCGGAAGCCGTTGCGGAGTTGATTCGCGCTCGCACAGATGCCTCCGCACGGTCTGCTATCCGACAGCTCGGAGGTCATTTTTCATCTGATATCGTCGATTTACGTCTTCGAATATTGTCTGTTCTTGCCCTCATTGAAGTTGGGATTGATTTCACGGAAGAAGGCATTAAAGAGATTGAAACCGAACACATTTTAAATCTTCTAATTACTATACGATCTGATTTATCTGATATTTATAACAATGCATTGAAATATAAAGTGCTAAGGGATGGCCTACGTATTGCGATTGTTGGAAAGCCCAATGTTGGTAAATCCACGCTTCTAAATATTATTCTTGACCGGAATCGAGCCATTGTTGATCCCTCTCCTGGTACAACGAGGGACACCATCGAAGAATTGATGGATTTAGATGGTATACCTGCAACCTTCATTGATACTGCTGGGATTCATAAGTCCTGCGATCCTATCGAGACCCAGGGGATTATTCGCGCGCAGGCTGAAATTCAATCATCTGATCTCGTACTTGTTGTTTTCGATGGGTCTTCTCAGTTAACACAGGACGATTTCCATTTCATTAATTCCATATCTCATGATCGGATATTCGTTGTTTTTAATAAAGCAGATATCGCAACTAAAGCTCGAATACACCATTTTGAAAAAGGCGCTCAATATAAATTTATTTATATTTCAGCGCTTACTGGTGAGGGGGTTGATGCGTTAAAAAATCTTATTGTGCATTCTGTTATATCAGATGAAACAAATTTCGAATCCGATATTTTATTGAACGCACGGCAACAAGAACATCTGTATATTGCACTATCGAAGTTATCAATGGGTATTAATATCATAAGAAATGAAGGAGGGTCAGAGATTGCTGCCATTGAAATTCGGGATGTGGCTTACCATTTAGGTTCCATTATCGGATTAGAAATTGGAGATGGGATTCTTGATCTTGTTTTTTCGCAATTTTGTATTGGAAAATAATGTTCCACGTGAAACAATACATAGAGGTGCTTGATGAACAGGTTTGACGTTATAGTCATTGGTGGCGGTCACGCTGGTTGTGAGGCTGCACTCGCATCTGCCCGACTAGGCGCAAAAACTGCCCTTGTTACACTCGACGCATCTAAAATTGGACAGATGTCATGTAATCCCTCCATCGGCGGATTGGGCAAAGGACAACTGGTGAGGGAAATAGACGCACTGGGTGGGGAGATGGGTAAGGTTGCAGATGCAACCTCTGTCCAGGTGAAAATGTTGAATACACGCAAGGGACCGGCTGTGCAATCTCTTCGGTCACAGAACGACCGGGTTGCGTATAGAAATCATATGCAGAAAGTTATTGAAGATACCTCCTCCCTCGAAGTGATAGAAACAGAAGTTACTGGATTGCATATATTGAATGAATGTTTACATGGCGTTACAACAGGTGATTGTGAAATTCTTCAAGCTGATGCGGTCATTGTAGCCACGGGAACATTTTTAAATGGGGTAATGCATAAAGGATTAGAAAACACACCGGGAGGAAGGGCGGGTGAAGCTTCAGCCACAGGTTTTTCTGAATCCTTAAAAGGGCTTGGGTTTACAATAGGTCGTCTTAAAACAGGCACTCCACCACGGCTGGATGGTAATACAATAAATTATGATAGGTTGGAAATAATGAAAGGGGATGCCAAGCCTGGATACTTTTCATGGGAAAAGCTGACTCCGACTGACCGTCCATTGCCCTGTTATCTGACGACTACTAATAAAAGAACGCATGATATTATAAGGTCTGCATTGGATAAGTCTCCAATGTATACTGGCAGGATAACGGGAAGTGGTCCAAGATATTGCCCTTCTGTTGAGGATAAGATCGTTCGGTTTAAGGATAAAGATAGTCATCAAATTATAATCGAACCGGAGGGGCACCATACATCAGAAGTATATCTCAATGGCTTTTCAACTAGTCTTCCTGAGCCAATACAAGATCTTGCTCTACATACAATTAATGGATTGGAAAACGCAACTATATTACAATATGGCTATGCCGTTGAATATGATTTTATTCCTCCCGATCAGATTACGCGGACATTGGAGACAAGAATTTTAGCCGGATTGTATTTGGCTGGTCAGATCAATGGCACAACAGGATATGAGGAAGCGGCCTCCCAGGGGCTCCTTGCCGGTATTAATGCTGCTTTGGCAGTCCAGGGTAAAGCCCCTTTTATTCTTGATCGAGGCGAGGCTTATATCGGTGTCATGGTAGATGATCTGATTACAAAAGGGGCTGATGAACCATATCGTATGTTTACATCGAGAGCGGAATATCGTCTCTTCCTAAGGCATGATAATGCGGACCTAAGGCTGGCAGAGAAATCATTTGATATCGGATTAATATCATATGACCGTTACATGACCGTAAAGAAGCGAAAGACTGAAATAAACAAAGAGATAAATCGGTTAAAGACAACGTATGTACAGCCAGATAATGTTAATACTGTTTTATCTTCAAAGAACTCTTCTCTTATTAAAGAAGCGGTTTCCATATACCAGTTGATATCTCGGCCTGAAATTCAATATCAGGATCTTGCATCTGTTGATAGTAATCGTCCGGATTATGATGACTTTATTATCAGACAGGTGCAAATAGGCATAAAATACGCTGGTTATCTTGACCGTCAAGATCAAGAAATTCAAAAGATGAGAAAATGGGAATCTCGGTTTATTCCTCATGGATTCAAATATGGAGACCTGAAAGGACTGTCACATGAAGCCCGCGAAAAGTTAAACTTAGTAAAACCTGAAACTATTGGCCAGGCATCCCGAATTCCGGGTGTCGATCCTTCAGATATTTCCATACTCATTATCTATATCGAAAAATATATGCATATGAAATCACCGGAGGGCCAGATTGTTCCACGTGAAACATCGGTGTAAATTGAACAGCAACGCGAGCCCATGACTTGCTACTACTAAGTGCAGTCGAGCTGTAGGTTTCTTGAAGCTTGCTGCGGGGGGCCTTCAATGTGTACGTTTGAATTTTTTATAGGAGCCACGCAGGATAATCAATTTAACCTTAGTAATTATCAAATTGATTTGTTTCGCAGACTGTGGGTAGAGTTCAGAAAGGGTAATCAATCTATCCGATTGGTTTCTTCAAATGACCTGAATATAATGCCCATGCGTCATTTCTTCGATTCAATTACCCCTCTGTTTTATGACCTGATCCCTCAAGAAGGGCGGGTTTTAGATATAGGTAGTGGCGGTGGTCTCCCCGGTCTCCCCCTCGCAATTTGCTGTCCTGAAATAAAAATAACTTTGATCGATTCAAACCGAAAAAAAATGTCGTTTGTTCGCCATGTAGTTAGAACCCTGGCTTTAAATCAGATAAGTGTGTTGACGGACCGGGTTGAATATTTGCATGTTGATAAGGTCTATCAAAAATCCTTTGATGTATGTGTAGCCAGAGCGGTTACATCGATTGAAACTCTGGTAAAATGGGGTTCTCCATTACTAAAAATCAACGGCCGGCTGATATGCTTTAAGGGCCCGGAACCAGACGTTGAAATTGATCAGGCTGAAGATTCCATTGCCTCATGCAACTGTATTGTTGAAAAGGTGGTTAAGGTTAAGGGCTTGGAAAAAATGAGTAAAATGTGTCTGGTAATAATTAAAAAGGAAGGCGGTTAATATCCACCAGGAAGAGTGATTACTCTGTATTTGCCATACTTTTCATGCCATCTCGAATCGATAAGATCCATTGCTTCTTTTGGTGATATTGTTGAATAGTGTGGCCTGATTTACATAGACCTTTTATATCCTGAAACTAAAAATAAACCTGTGGCATAATATTTCCTAATGAATGGTGAAATTCAACTTTTTATCCAACGATGTTTTGGGTGTCTGTGGTATTTCATGATGTGGTGAGGGGTAATCGAGTTGACATAATGAAATACGGGATATAAGTGTAATTTTTATAAACAGATGTGATAGATATTGAAATTAGCAATTTCGATTATTGGCTAGATCCGAGAAACCACCGAGTAACAGGACTTCGATCTCATCACCGGCTTTAAGATGAATTTGATCTTCGTGAGTAATAGCCAGCCCATCGGCGAGAGACATGGATCGGAGAATACCTGATCCCTGAGCACCCGTCCGGGATGCATAGATCGCATCTCCCCGTTGTTGAAGTTGCATCCGTATGAATTGTTTTCGACCGAGTACCTTGTTTATGTCTTCAAGTAAGATGGCTCGAACAGTGCGCCTGTAGAGATTTGAATATCCCTGCATCTTGAGAAGAGCAGGTCGGGTAAATAACTCAAAAGTCACCATGGAAGCAACAGGGTTACCCGGTAACCCAAAAGCAAGCGTATCCTGAATCATACCGAACGCGAGCGGTCGACCTGGGGTCATTGCCACTTTCCAGAATTCCATGGTTGTCCCCAGAGCGTCCAAGGCCAATTTCACAAAGTCATATTCCCCGACCGAAACACCGCCAGAGGTGATAATGACATCGAAAGAAAGTCCTTCTCGCAATTTCTGCTCGAGGGCTTCCTGGGTATCAGGACATATCCCTAGTCGAACCACCTCAGCGCCGGTATCCATAACGAGAGCGGAAAGCGCGTAACCATTACTATCGACAATTTTACCGTCTTCCATCTCGTCATCCACATCGACTATTTCATCTCCTGTTGATAAGATCGCTACGCGAGGTTTTCGATATACCGAAATGACGGACCGATTGGTAGACGCTAAAAGGCCAATTTCAGCAGGACGAATTAATGTTCCCACAGGTAGTAATAAGGCCCCATCCGAAATGTCTTCACCGACCTTCCTGAGATCCGTGCCGGGTGCCATAGGCTGGGAGAGTTGTATATGCCTATGATCGAGACGTTCAGTAATTTCAGAACGAAGAATGGTATCGGCCCCTTCCGGGACAGGGGCACCGGTCATGATGTGAATGGCTTGTCTGGCTTCCACTTTATTTTTTGCTCGATAACCAGCGGGTAAATCCTCTATGATTTTAAATATAACCGGTTGAGATTGGGAGGCGGAGAGGGTATCCGCAGCCCGAACAGCAAAGCCATCCATCGCGGAATTATCCCAGGGGGGCTGGTTCCGGGTCGCATATACATCTTCAGACAGAACCCGATCAAGAGCAGAGAATAAATCGACCCGCTCGGTTCCGAGTAGACTAACCTGCGCCAAAATCGTATCACGTGCTTCAATAACAGAAATCATAAATGGCCCACCTTAAATTGACAAATTAATCACCAGACGGACCTCATTAACAAGACCGATACCTGCGTGCCTTCAGCGATAGAGGAGATGCCGGTTTCAACAACGACAAGCCCGTTGGTACCGGACATGGAGCTTAACATACCGGAACCCTGGCCGGAGACGGTGGAGGCAAAAAAAAGTCCATCATCGTACACCACATGGGCACGAAGATAATGACGTCGGTCCCCACCAGCGGTAAGATCATTTGTAATGGTCGCCGTAATGATGGGTAAGTGCCATTGGGATTGTGGATGTCCTGTTATCTTACGGAGCGCCGCCCGCGCAAATAATAAAAAAGAAACCATGCAGGATACAGGGTTACCGGGAAGACCAAAAAAGGGTTTGCCTTGTAACATACCAAAGGCGAGAGGTTTCCCCGGTTTCATCTGGACCCGCCAGAGTTTCATCTCAGCGCCCAGATCCTGTATGACTTTCTTTACATAATCATAGTCTCCAACAGACACCCCACCGGTAGAAAGAATAACGTCCGCATGTAAAGCAGATTGAATCGCAGATCGAATCTCTTCCTCCGTATCACGAGCAATATTAAGACTGACAGGTCGACCGCCTGCTTCTTTAACCAGAGCAGCCAGGGAATAGCTGTTGCTGTTAACAATTTTACCGGGTGTGAGCGCTTGGTCTATATCTACGACCTCGTCACCGGTGGATAGAATAGAGACCGTGGGTTGCCTCATGACAGATATAAATGATCGTTGAAAGGATGCCAGTAAACCGATTTCTCCCGGTCCCAGTTCTGAGCCGGTTGATAAGACCGTTTGCCCGGTTTTGACATCTTCACCCCGATACCGCACATTCTGGCCGGATCGAACCGGTTTGAGAATTTGGACATGCTTGCCTTCCATAACTGTATTTTCGACCATAACCACTGCGCTTGCACCGACCGGTATTACTGCGCCTGTCATAATACGGGCGGTTTTACCCGGCGCTATCCGATGAACAGGAACCACACCAGCGGGAATCTCTTCAAGGATCTCAAGCCGACAGGGAGATACCGGTGAGGCATCGTTGGTATCTTCCGCCTGTACGGCATAGCCGTCAACAGAAGAATTGTTATGCGGCGGTATATCATATTTCGGTGCCACATCCTCGGCAAGCACCCGGCCCAGGGCTTGCGATAATGGGACGCGTTCTTCACCAAGAATCAGGACCGAATCCAGAACGATCTGCTGTGCTTCTTCTACCGTGAGCATCCGATCTGTAGGCATGGCTATTTTATTCCTCCATTTGACAATCAATCCGGTGGGCTAAGTCCCTCTACCCGCTGTTTTGCCATATAGGCCTCGATATCCTCAATCGTCCTGGGCGCCGATCCGGACAACACCTCGTATCCGTCCTGAGTAACCAGGATATCGTCCTCGATACGGACGCCGATATTTTTATATCGCTCGAAAGCAGGACGTATGGCCTCGATCATGGTCTGGTTATCCGGTGTGGCCTCCAGGTAATCGAGAGCGTCTTCGCGAATGTAAATGCCCGGTTCTACCGTAAGGACCATACCAGGCTCAAACGGCGTATCGCGTCCGCCCACATCGTGCACATCCAGACCGATCCAGTGGCTGGTCCCGTGCATGAACCACATGCGGTATTGGTTGCCGTCGAGATGGGTGATCAGCCCGAGATCCCTAAGCCCTTCTTTGATGACATCCCTTGAGATATCGTGGATCTTTCGGATGGACATACCGGGTTTGACGGCGGCGATGCCGGTTTCCTGAGCCTTCAGCACGACCTCATATACGGCACGCTGTTCCGGCGTGAACGTGCCCCTGAAGGGAATCGTTCGGGTGATATCCGCTGAATAATGATCTACTGCCGCCCCAATATCGAGGAGCACCAGCTCGTCTTCGAACATGATCTCCCGATCCTTTTCCTCATAGTGCAGCGTGGTCGCGTTCGGCCCCGAGGCGACAATCGGCGGAAAGCCCCAATGCGCCCCGCGACGCCGGTATGTTGAGAGAATGATACCATCCAGATCAGATTCATTCAGCCCAGGCCGAATATGTTGAGCGACCTTTGTCATCACATTTAGATGCGCTTCACAGGTGATGTCGATAGCCCGGCGTAATTGTTTAATTTCGTAGGCCGATTTCACGATCCTCAGATCGGTGAAAAGAGGAATGGCGTCTTTGGTCTGGACGCCGGGGAACCGTGGAAGTGTATTCTTAAACGTATAGGCGGACGCATACTCTTCCTTATGACGGGGCCGTGTGCCCAGAAGCAGCCACACATTCGCGGTATCATGCGCTACGGCCCTAAACAGCGATTGATAATCCCGGTTATCATCTGATGATCTTTTTGTATATCTGTTCCCGCTCAACACCGCGTCGATAAACGGTTCGAACTCGTTGGCATCCCAAATATGAGATATGTTGGCGATACGACCCGCCTCCTCCTGACTCAGCATGTGGCCGGTCCACACTTCTCTCGACGGATTACGTTTGGGTAGAAACAAAATAGCGCGTTGATCATAATTCTCCGGTAATAAGACCAGCGTAATACCCGCTTGATTAATCCCGGTCAGGTAATACAGATTGTTTTCCTGGCGAAACGGATAGTATACATCATTGCTGAAATTCTTGGGTTCGTTGCTGAACAGGATCATCATGCCACCATCCATTTTCCGAAACGCCTGTTGACGGCGTCTTGATATCTCCTCGGCCTTTTCCTTGAATTCCTTTCCCCTGTTCAGTTTCGTCTCGGGCGAAGCGGCATAGAGGCCCGAATTGAAAAGACAAACCAACAAGATGAGATAGACGATGTAAAATAAGAATTTTCGTGTCATTGCTTGCTCCGGATTTGCTCCCATGACTGTTTGAAAATCCCTTCGGTCATGGTTTTATATCACGAGCAGTATCTTACCAGATACGTAAAGGGTTGAAGTAAATACAATATAACCTGACGTTTAGAGGGGAGCAACTAAATTTAATAGAGGGTATCTATAAGGTAAAGTATTGTGGAATTTGTGGTTGGTCGGCGATTAGAGATCGGCTTTTAACGCCGAATGGGTAGTCGAAAGAACGCCGCCAGAAGCCCTAAGCCGAATGTGCATACTGTCATAGCACGTCACGTCGTATATTTCCCCAGCCGAAACATGAGTGTGGATGACGAGGATATGATGGAGGAAATGGAGGAGACGGAAACGACCGTGGACCGACCTGGCCGATATCTTTCCGCTGGCCATCGGCAACCCTTGGACCTAAGCGTACCGTTTTCTAACAACCGAACATACAACAAATGAGGTGAACAGGGACTCCGGGGGAATTGTTCTGGATCTGATCGGTGCGACGGGATTATCATTTCCGGTACGAAATATTAAGACGATAACCCATACCTTCTCAAATCTGGATACGATGACCACCACAACAGAAATGGATCCTGACGCACAACGCCAGCCCCTCAAGTTGTATATTCTGCATTGATCGTCACGTACTCATGTGACATGTCACAGGTCCATATCCTCGCCTTACCTTCGTCCATTTTGAGGTCAATGACCACAGAAATTTCGTTGACTTCCAGTGCTTTTCGCATCATCGGCTCGTCCAGAGGGAGACCCTGTCCGTCCTTGGTCAGTTGATGTCCGCATAAAAACAGATCGATGGTATCCGGATCAGAATCGGCATCCGCATATCCGACCGCACAAATGATACGGCCCCAATTGGGGTCATGACCATAGATAGCCGTTTTCACCAGCGCAGAGTTAGCTACGCTCATGCCGACCGTGCGTGCGTCTTCGTCCGACCTGGCGCCGTTCACTTGAATTTCCACCAGCTTGGTCGCCCCTTCACCGTCCCGTGCGATTTTTTTAGCCAGATCGGTGCAGATGAACTCAAGTGCTTTAACAAATGATTTGTAGTCCGCCCCCGATGGCATCGTGATCATCGGATGGCCTGAGGCGCCGTTGGCAAGCATAAATACCGTATCATTCGTGCTCATATCGCCATCGATGGTAATGCAGTTAAACGATTTTCCGACTGCTGCATTCAGAGCCGCCTTCAACGCCCCGGGGGCAATCGCTACATCAGTAGTCAGAACCGCAATCATCGTAGCCATGTTCGGACAGATCATCCCCGATCCTTTGGCGATGCCGCCTATAGTCGCTGTCTTACCGCTTATATCACACCGTACGGCACTGAATTTTGGCACCGTGTCCGTCGTCATGATCGCTTCCGCGGAATCTTGATCTGTGCCGGGATCAAGCCGGGCGATCGCTTTCTGAATACCGCCCCGGATGACGTCCATAGGCATCGGCCGCCCGATAACCCCTGTAGAAGCGATAAGGATTTGTTCAAAGGCGATGCCCAGGCCGTCGGCAACCAGCCGGCTCATCTCCCGCGCGTCCCGCATCCCGGCTTCGCCGTTACATGCATTCGCATTGCCGCTATTAACCACGATGGCCTGCGCCATACCGGTCTGAACATGCTGTTTGGACAACAGGACCGGCGCCGCCTGTACCTTATTAGTAGTAAACACCCCCGCCGCTGAGACGGAAGTCCCCGCGTTGATTACCATCAGGTCTTTACGCGAACCCCCCGGACTGTTGATACCGCAACTTATCGTACCTGCTGTAAATCCTTTTGGCGCTAATAGATCTCCTTCTACCGGTTTCATAGTCTCCTTTCCGGAGGTCCTATGAGAGGAGGAAAGGAGGAAAGGACGTTAACTTTTCAGTCCTTCTTCCTTGCCTCCTCTCTTCCTTTCGTTTTTAAATTCCGTGTTCCCCGCGCCTTCTCGTGTCCCCATGGTTAACAGAAGAGTCTACTTTAGTTCCGCATGCCACTCTTGAAGACTCTTGACGGATATGCCCTCATCACGAAGCGCCCGGATGGCTTTTACTGCAGCCCAGGCTGCTGATAGGGTCGTGATACAGGGTACATTATGCTCTATAGCGGCGCGGCGTATGACATAGTCGTCATCGCGGGCATTCTTACCCAGCGGTGTATTGATAATCAGTTGAATCTGATTTTGTTTGATATGATCAACAATATGCGGCTCGCCTTCCCACACCTTTTTGACAGGGGTGATATCTAAGCCAGCCTCGGTCAAGGTGGCACCGGTGCCGTCTGTGGTCATGATCGTAAAACCGAGATCCATCAGGTCACGGGCGATATCTACGACATTGTTGTGATCATATTCATTGACGCTTATTAGCACCGTACCGTACAGCGGTAAAGAACCGCCCGCCGCAGTTTGACCCTTGGCGAAGGCGATCCCCGGTTGTTCAAAAATACCCATCACTTCGCCGGTTGATTTCATTTCGGGTCCAAGCAAGCTGTCCGTGCCGGCGAATTTGACGAACGGCAGGACCACTTCTTTGACAGATGCATAGTGGGGAATGATCTCCTTGGTAAACTCGAGTTCCCGTAGGGTTTTTCCCGCCATCACCTTTGCAGCCAGTTTGGCCAGCGGCACGCCGATGGCTTTAGATACAAACGGAATGGTACGCGACGCGCGCGGGTTCACTTCAAGGACATACACGACATCACTTTTGATTGCATACTGCACGTTGATCAAGCCGATAACGTTGAGCCCTTTTGCCAGCGCATGGGTATAGGTCCGCATGGTATCTATGTGGACCGGTTTGACCATATACGGCGGAAGGACGCAGGCGCTATCGCCGGAATGAATGCCCGCTTCTTCTATATGTTCCATAATACCGCCGATCACGATGTCCGTACCGTCAGATATAGCGTCTACATCGTATTCAAAGGCGTCTTCCAGGAATTTATCTACCAGTATGGGATGCTCGGGAGAGACTAGGACGGCCGTGCGCATGTACGTGGCCAGCGACTCATCATCGTATATAATCGCCATATTGCGACCGCCAAGTACGTAAGACGGGCGTACCAGGACCGGAAAGCCGATCTGATTGGCAACCGTAACCGCTTCTTCGAACGAGAACACCGTACCGTGCGGCGGATGCGGAACACCTAATTCGGCCGTTAACACTCCGAACCGTTTTCTATCTTCCGCCAAATCGATGCTGTCGGGCGAGGTTCCGATGATCGGTACACCGGCGCGTTCGAGTGCCAGGGCCAGTTTGAGAGGCGTCTGGCCACCGAATTGAACAACCACCCCATCTGGTTGCTCCGCCTCAACGATATTCATCACATCTTCAAAAGTAAGCGGCTCAAAGAACAGCCGGTCTGACGTGTCATAGTCCGTACTGACCGTTTCCGGATTACTATTGACCATAATGGTCTCGTAACCATCTTCCTTCAGGGCCATGACCGCTTGCACACAGCAATAGTCGAACTCAATCCCCTGCCCGATACGGTTCGGTCCGCCGCCCAGAATCATAATAGTTTTTCGTTCTTTAGGCCGCGTTTCGCTTTCCGACTCGTAGGTCGAATAATAATACGGCGTCATGGCTTCGAATTCCGCCGCGCAGGTATCAACGGTTTTGAACACGGCGCTGATCTGCTGTTCGAGCCGCATGGCGCGCACGTTTTGCTCATTGCTACCTGTCAGATAGGCGATTTGAATGTCGGAAAAGCCGGCCTGTTTGGCCTTCCAGAGCAGAGGCCGGGGCAACGTCCCGTTTCTATGCGTATAAATATCATTCTCTATATTAATGATATCCTTTATATTATGCAGGAACCATGGGTCGATACCGGTTATCTGGTAGACTTCGTCTATCGATACGCCGAGATGAAGCGCTGTCTTAACTTGAAAAATACGATCAGGAGTAGCCCGACCTATCTGAGATTTGAGATCGTCAATAACGGTCGTTTTATTCTCCTCGGTAAGAGTCCTGACATCTACGTTTTCTTTTCCATCCGCCCCAAGCCCGTGACGGTCGATCTCAAGTCCGCGCAGCCCTTTCTGGAGGGCTTCTTTGAACGTGCGCCCGATAGCCATCGTTTCGCCAACGGATTTCATCTGGGTTCCAAGCCGTTCGTCTGCATTGGGAAACTTCTCAAATGCCCATCGCGGAATTTTAACGACGACATAGTCGATGGTCGGCTCGAAGGAGGCCGGCGTTTCACGGGTAATGTCGTTGGGAATCTCATCCAGGGTATATCCCACAGCTAATTTCGCGGCGATTTTAGCGATGGGGAATCCGGTCGCTTTGGACGCCAGCGCCGAACTGCGTGATACGCGAGGATTCATTTCAATGGCCAGGATACGGCCGTTCTCCGGACTGACGGCGAACTGTATATTCGAGCCACCGGTCTCGACGCCGATCTCACGAATTATTTTGATTGAGGCATCCCGCAACGCTTGGTATTCCTTGTCGGTGAGGGTTTGTGCTGGTGCAACGGTGATGCTGTCACCTGTGTGAATACCCATCGGGTCGAAGTTTTCGATGGAGCAGATAATAACGACATTGTCTATCAGATCTCGCATCACTTCCAGCTCATACTCCTTCCAGCCGATGACCGACTCCTCAATCAATATTTCATGGATCGGGCTGGCTGCAAGGCCCCACTTTACAGCCTCTTCGAATTCGGATGCTTCATAGGCTATGCTGGCTCCCGTTCCACCGAGTGTGAACGCCGGACGGATAATAGCCGGAAACCCCGTTCCTTTAACAATGGCTTTTGCCTCTTCGACCGTACGGGCAAAATCGCCCTTCGGCACCTCAAGATTAATACGGCCCATGGCTTCGTGGAACAATTCCCGGTCTTCCGCCATCTTGATGGCATCCAGCTTGGCACCGATGAGCTCGATATTATACCGATCCAGAACGCCGTTTTCTGCAAGTTCTACGGTCAAATTCAATGCCGTCTGACCACCAAGAGTCGGCAACAGAACATCCGGTTTTTCCCGTTCGATCACCTTCTCGACATATTCAGCCGTGATGGGCTCTATATACGTCTGGTCAGCCATGTCCGGGTCCGTCATGATCGTTGCAGGATTACTATTGATTAAAATAACGCGATACCCCTCTTCTCTGAGTGCCCGGCAGGCTTGGCTTCCGGAATAGTCGAATTCACAGGCCTGGCCGATGACAATAGGGCCGGAGCCGATAATCAGAATGGATTCGATGTCGGTGCGTTTCGGCAAGGTTGAACTCCCTCAACAAATGTATAAAAAGCTTGTCTATCCAAATGATTCGAATCGGACAAATATATAAAAAGACGAATAAATAGGCAATCACAAATCCATCACCATCTATTCGTCTTTTGGATATTTCAATATTTCGAACAGCCTAAACTGTATGTTCATAAAGGACATTCACAAACCATTGTATTTCAAATAGATACAAACAAAGTATAATTGCTCCGAATTGCTCTAATATTCCTTGGCTGAACTGAAGGGTCACTCCAATGACTTCAATAAAATCTCTTGCGCCGCCTCGTAATTCGGCGCGATTTCGAGCGCTTTCAAAGCCGCCTGCTTGGCTTCAGCCTGCCTGTTGGCCGCCAGGTAAACACGGGCCAGGTTAAAATGTGCCAACGCCAGGTCAGTGGTTTCGATCGCCAGGGCCCCTTGATATTCCAGAATCGCTTCCTCATACCGACTCTGCCATTCATACGCCATGCCGCGCATATTACGCACTTTCGAATCGAAGGGATTGATCATGACAGCACGAGTCAATACTCGGATAAGTCCATCAGATCTTTGATGTCGTTCATAGAGCTGAGCCAGTTTTTTACAAGACTCAATATCATCTTCGGCAATGGCTGTAAGCGCCTCTAATTCTTGAATGGCCGCTTCGTCATTTTTTTGTTTCAAATAGATTTCAGCCAGAAGCTGATACGGGTTCTCCGGATGGACGTATTGGGGGAACAGAGCTTTGGCTTTGGTCAACAGTTCGATGGCCTCATCATTTTTACCCTGAGCATGAAGTATACGGCCTAAAAACAGGTGCGCATAAAAACTTTCGGGATTATCATCTACAGCAGCCTCAAGGTCGCCCTGCGTAAGTTTCTTTTTCTGAGGCGGCGTAAATCGGAGTACCTGACGCGTTTTTTCCGTACGCACTTCGGCGAATGACATAAATCCCTCATCAAATTCGTCAAACGACACATCAAAAACCGTCTCTATGATTTCATCTGTGGAGCGATCCTCATTGTACAATGTCAGCATCCGGCGTATCGCGTCGAAACCGTATGTGTCTACGATATACTCCACCACGATAGAGGCCTGGTAGTAAGACATAATCACCTGGCCCGCTGATTTAGGCCGGGTAAAGCCGCTGTTCAGATCGCTTACCTTCAGCAGATCGTCATGTGAGACTGCGCCGGCGAATTCCGCTTTCATATCGATATCCCACTCCGGCTTGGCAATACGCGCCTCATAGACGGCGATCCCTTCGGCGAGCCAGCGTGGAATGCGGTTACGGGTTTGTTGAAGATGGATGACATGGGCGAATTCATGCCAGAGGGTTTGCCCCCAATTAAAAGAGCCGGCCGGTCGAGCCTTAGGAGAGTCCGCTACCACCACCTCACCGAAGCAGACGCCGAGCAGGGCGCCGGCGCCCGGCAGACCGGAAATGCGTACCGCAAAGTCATCATGTTTAGGAAAAATTTCCACCAGAATAGGTCTTTCCGGTTCAAAACCGTAGCGCGGCGACATGGTTTGATGCGCTTCCTCAAGCAATTCAAGCGCCAGTTGACCATAGACGGGATCTTCGTCTCGATGCAGCTTGAGAATAAAATGTGCGCTTGTGCGGGTCGTATACGCCTCGAAAGAATCGAACAATTCCAGCGTATTGTATGTCCATGTATTAAACCCGTCATGGGCAAACGCCTGATCAAGGAAGCGCCGTCCTTCCTCTTCCTCGGCTACCCTGGAGAGGTTGATACCCAGGCTGGCATACGCCGACCAGAGCGTGGGGTCGAGGTCTATGGCCTTTCGTCCCATATCGATTGCCTCACGGAACCGATATCGCCGCGATAGATTATCGGCGATGGTGGCATAAAGCTGTCCGTAGCCGGGGTTGACTTCCAGCACCTGTCGACAGATCGCCTCATATTCCGTCTGGTTACCCATGGCATGATAACAGGCCGCCAGCAAAGCCTGGGTCGCTGGTGAGACCGGATTGACATTCAGCGCTTTCTGTAATTGTTCCACAGCTTTATCATAGGTTTCATCGGTCAAAAACAGTCCAGCCAGAAAATGTCGTCCTTCGATCAGGTTGGGATTTATAGCCAGGGCGGTACGGACACTCGCTTCGGATTGCGCTGCCCGCTTATCCGACAGGGCATCTGCCATACCGACCAGTGCAGGTGGATAGGAGGGGTCGATATTCAAGGCATCTTGAAAAGTAGAAGCCGCGTCCGCCCGACTGTATTTTTCAAGAAACAAATATCCCCAGGCTACATACGCATCAATAAGCGAAGGATCTGCCTGGGTCGCTTCGGAAAGCAGATTGTTCGCGTCGTGAAAGCGTTCCAATTGCTTGGCGGCCAGGGCTACGGCCATCACATCTTCTGCGGTACCGGTTCGCCCCTGCTGATACGAACCGATGAGTTCTTGAAATAAATGTAGTGCTTCAGTTTTTCGACCGGTCTCGAGGTAAGTCATACCCAGATGAAGCGATGCAATCAGTGGGGCATCCGTTTGGGATCGGGCCTTGGCCAACTGCGTTTCGGCCGCCTCATAGTTCCCCTGAAGCAGGTACAAATCGCCCAGAATATGATAGGCCATCCCTGACCGTGGGTCGATTTCTAATGCTTTTTGTACCTGGTCAACGGCCTGCTCATACTGACCTATAGTACGATATAGGCGGCTTAAGGCCAGAAGGTGTTCAGCTTGATCGGGTTGCTGCGCTATTCTCATTTGCTGCAGATTGATTTTACCCTGGTACTGCTGCTGCGCTTTTTCAGCCTGGGCTTGGATCTCGGCTTCCTGTTCGTCGTTACGCTGGCCGTGGGCCGTACAGCTCCATACCATAGTGACGATCGTTAAAAAAGGGAGGAAGAGAAGATGGCGTTGCATGACCGGGCTCAATTTTTAATTAGAAAACAATCTAACACTTTGTAAATGGTAACATCATAATTCATAATAAGTTATGATTTATATACTCACCGAAATATAGACTCTTTGGGATACCCTGTCAAGTGAATACTCTCCAGGAGCTGACGCGGTAAAATCCAAGCCGATACGAGAGAGACAAAGGGTTCTATCTGCCATGTTGCACCATCACTACGTATGGTGATCGCACCGCCTGCATCGGTTCGGTAAATCGATGTGCCAAGTTGACGATATCGTCCAAGAACCTGTCTGGAAGGATGTCGAAATTTGTTGCGTATCCCTACAGAAATAACTACAGCTTCAGGGTCAACCGCACTCAAAAATAAAGGGCTGCTTGAGGTCGCACTACCGTGATGAGGCACTTTTATAATAGTGCTTTTTATATCAAGATGATTGTTGAGAATGGCCTCTTCAGAGCCCTGTTCGATATCACCGGTAAAAAGGGCGCTGAATGTACCATAGGTCAGGCGTGTTACAACCGATGCATCATTAGTATCTATGCGCTCTTTCTGTTCCATCATGAACCGGGTTGGATTGAGGATAACGCCCTGCACCCGGCCCAGACCTCGCAACGTATCTCCTGAAGTAACAGCTCGGTATCGTATCTCATGTTGAATAATTGCATCTCGCCAGGCTTTATAAGCAGTTGAAGTTGATGTTCTCCCGCTGGTAATGATTTCTCCTACCGTCACTGCATTTAGCACGGAAATCAGTCCGCCGTAGTGGTCCGTATGTGGATGTGAGATAATCACGATGTCGATATGGTGGTACCCTTTGGACCGCAGAAAAGGGACGATGATCTGTGCCCCGGCATCGTAACTTGGCGTTCGATTACCGCCGTCGATTAGAATTTTCTTGCCGTTTGGGCAGACGATAAATATGGCATCGCCCTGACCGACATCGAGTATGGTCATCTCCAATGGCCGTGGTGCGCTAAATAGATGCCAGCATAGCAGGATAACGACCCCGCCTGTCAATCCTGACCGTATGTGCTTCCATTTATAGGCAGATGGGGTCCAGAGAAACAAGAGCGTAATGACGTAGTAACCCGCCATAACCGGGTGTGACGGTGCCGCTATGGGCAGCAGTGCGGAAGGGAGATCGGAAAACTGCGTCGATAGATAGATCATTCCATGTAGAACGAGGGCGTTGGCTGCGCTGAACAAATAGGCCATTTCGAGGTATATGGGGCCGGTTAATGCGGTTAAAACGCCGAGGGTCGTTGTTAGAAAAACCAGTGGGCCGATAAATAAATTGGCCACCGGCGCTACCCAGGAGATCTGATAGAAGGTGGCGGCCAGTACCGGCGCTGTACCGAGTTGCGCTGCCAGGGAAACCAGCAGCCCGTCACGCAGCCATCGTGCCCACCAGGTCTGCGAACGAGCCAACCGGTCTGGTAGCAACGCTTTGAGTTTCGGATACCCGGCAATGATGGCCAGGGTGGCGATAAAGGAAAGCTGAAAGCTCAGGTCGAATAGAGCCGATGGCCAGATGATAAGAATGATGAGCGCTGCCGTCGCCAGAATATTGATGGAATCTGTCTGGCGGTCGAGTCGTTGTCCGATCAGGAATAACCCTGCCATGATGGAAGCTCTGATGACCGATGAGGTCATGTTGGTAATCCAGGCGTATAAGATGAGTACACATATCGTGGCGGCGGCAGCAGCCGACCTCGGAATCCTGAGTATGAAGAATAACGTGATCATGATCAGAGTGATGAGACCCACATGAAGCCCTGAAACCGCCAGGATATGTGTCAGACCAATCATAGAAAAAGTGTTGAGAAGTTCATCAGGCAGTTGCTGACGTTGCCCCAGTAGGATGCCTTTGAGAAGGGCTGCCGAGGGGCCGCGTAAGGTAGCCTCGATAGAATGGGTAATGCTTTGTTTTACCGGACGAATCAGGGCGGTATATATCGTGGGAGAGGATCGGCGTCCAGCCAGCATGTAATCTCCCGTGCTCCGGATACTCATCAATCCATATACACTGCGGCTGGTATAGTAGGTCCATGCGTCGAATCCACCTGGATTACGGGCAGGTTGCGGGCTGCGCAGCCTGCCTGTTACACGGATATGATCGCCATATGCCCCTGGGGCGATGCCTTGTTGCAGCCGAATGAGCATGAGGCCCATGACGGGTGTCGGTAGGCTTGAATTGTCAATTTGAATGGAATCCGTTTCAATCATGACCAGGGTATAGCGTGACCGCGAGTCCGGATCACGAATAATCGTACCGTAAATGGTCAACGGCGTCGTTTGGTTGCAGAATCGTCGAAGATCGTTAGCCGAGACGACCTGAGTATGGATGGCATACCAGAAGGCGCCGGAGGAAATGATACAAAGGCCGGCTACGCCCGTGTGAAATATCGATGCGTCTCGAACCCGAGATAACCCGTATCCGACAAAAAGAGTTATCACCAGTCCAATACCGAAAAAAACAGGCGAGATCGGAACGTAATGCCCCGTCAGAAGTCCGACAAGAAAGCAGACCGCAAGGAATAACATAGGCCGCCGCATGAGCACAATACCCCGCACTGTAAAGGCGTAATATACTGCGTTTCAAAACATGAATGCCCCGGATCTATTAGAGCAACTTCTCGGACAGCCTCTTGATAGATAACCAGATCAATAACGGATATTTACTATAGTCGAAATAGAAGGAGAAATATCGAATAATAGTTCGATATTATGTATCAGGGAGGTGATTGTTAAGGGGGCGGTATGGAAAAACAAGCCGGCTGTAGATCTGGCCGGCTTGTTGGGGTATGACCAGGTATTGTGTCAAAAGTCCGCGTATATTCGCATCTTTTGCGTCAACCGTACGAAAAGAATTTCACAGGCTTTTTAACGTTATTCAGCAGACGGATCTGTGTCAACCTCGATAGGATAGCCGTTTTTTGAGAGGAGTATATCCGCTTCAACCTGTCCGTCTCGTAACTTTACAATACGATGGCTGTGTTTAGCGACATGCTCCTCATGGGTGACCACGATAATGGTATGACCTTCCACGTTAAGATGATCGAAGACCTCCATGATTTCTTCGCCGGTTTTGCTGTCCAGGTTTCCAGTAGGCTCATCAGCAAGAATAATAGACGGATGGTTCACAAGCGCCCGGGCGATGGCGACTCGCTGGCGCTGCCCCCCGGACATTTCGTTCGGTTTGTGATGCACCCGATCTTCAAGCCCGACCGATGCCAGGGCGGTCATCGAACGCTCCCGCCGTTCTTTGCTTCCAATACCCCGGTATATCAAGGGGAGTTCCACATTATGAAGCGCATCGGCGCGGGGTAACAGGTTAAAGGTCTGAAATACAAAACCGATCTCCCGGTTACGTATAAAAGCCAGCTCATCATCTGACAACTCGCTTACTCGTTTACCGTTGAGTTCGTAGGTGCCGTTTGATGGGGTATCCAGGCAGCCGAGGATATTCATCAGTGTTGATTTGCCGGAACCGGACTGTCCCATAATGGATACGTATTCACCTCGTCCGATCTTTACAGATACGCCCCGGAGAGCACGAACCTGTTCTGTGCCCATCTGATAGGTTTTTTCCAGATTCTGTACGGAAATCAGATCATTTTCTTTAATTGATTGAGTCATCGCCTCTACCTCGGTTTGATGCTATCTGTAAGTCTCTATTTCTATTAGTCGTGACGTTACACTTTATCTCGCAACTTATTTAACAGGTTGCCGAAACAGTCCATGTAGGTTTCGGGCCCTATGTAAATAGACTAATCAACCGGTTAGAATGTTGCGTCCAACCCCGTTTTTAAACAAGGATAGTCAAATAGAGGGAAGGCATATGGGGTATGAAACCTGCGGTGGGAAAAACGATTGACCCTTGTGTAAAGTTATCCTGCCATGTCTTCCATTTGGATTTTGACGATTTCATCACGTTGTATACGTGTAATGAAGCTCAGGCGAATCACGGTTTCACCCAAACGCGCAACGCCTTTTTTCTGATCCTGCAACGCCTTTTCAAGCTGTTCTTCCGTAATAAATCCTTCATCTACCATAATTTCACCGATTCTGCGACGCCCCATAAAATCCTCCTGACAGTGGTACGATAATAATGATAGTAATTGTACCTATAAAACGACATTTTATACATTCATCATCAATCTAATAACACGGATACATTTTAGCAATAATCTTTTAATATGACAGAGATATGTTGAAATCTTAACGTACCATAATTATTGCGATTGGGATAATGATGGGTACGTTGACAAACAGATGTAAGCGTATTATATTGAATATAAGATTTCGCTGCTAATCAAAATGACAAGATGACCTTTTCTGTTTTAGAAAGAAAGGAACCGGTATGGCTGCTCTCGAAGCCGGTGCTCAGGCACCGGATTTCACACTAAAAGATTCAGATAGTCAGCCCCATTCGCTTGATTCTCTTAAGCAGGGCGGACTACTTCTGGCTGCATTTTATAAAGTCGGGTGCGGCACATGTAAATTCAGTGCCCCCTATTTTGAAAAGTTTTATCAGGCTTACAAAGATAAAGCAGGATTTCAGTTCTGGGGCGTTTCTCAGGACACAGCAGAAGATACCCGCGCTTATATGGAGGAATACAACGCCTCATTTCCCAACTTGCTTGATGAAATGTACTGGACATCCGCAGACTATGGCCTCACGAACGTCCCGACTTTATTCCTTGTTAACAAGGACGGCAAAATACTTCAGAGTTCTGTCGGTTTCAGCCGTGAGGATATGAATACGATGTCGGAGGCGGTGGCCGGACATCTTGGTGAAGAGAATGTTATCATTTCTCGGCCGGACGATGGGGCGCCGGATCTGAAACCCGGGTGAGGCTCCAAACAGGCGGTCGAGCCTCGACCGTAATGACGAAACGCACCGGTTAGAATGCGGCCAGCCGACACCATTTTCTCAACTTATTGGTGGCGGCCAGCTGCCTTTTTTGTGTCAATTATGAAAATGGATGGCTTGCTCAATGAACGAAGAAACAAACTCTCATCATTCAAAACCGCCGTGGCTGAAAGTTCGGCTTAAACAGGGGCCGAATTTCCGTGAGCTGAAAAAATTGGTTCACGACAACAGGCTGCATACGATCTGCGAAAGTGCTCAGTGTCCTAACATATGGGAGTGTTGGGAACAACGGACGGCCACGTTCATGATTTTAGGGGATATATGCACCCGAAGTTGCGGATTTTGTGCTGTAAAAACCGGTCGTCCGGACGGGGAGTTGGATTGGGATGAGCCCGATCGTGTAGCACAAGCTGTTGAGAAGCTGGGACTGAAGTTTGCTGTGATCACATCTGTAAACCGTGATGAGCGGCCGGACGGAGGCGCACCTATCTTTGCAGAGACGATTCGGGCTATTCGCCGGCACTGTCCGCAGGTAGGTGTAGAGGTACTCATACCGGACTTTAAAGGATCAGAGTCCGCTTTGATCACCGTATTGGATGCAAAACCTGATATTCTGAATCATAACCTGGAAACAGTCCCCCGCTTATATCGCACGGTCCGTCCTCAGGCTAAATACGAGCAATCTTTAGAATTGCTGCGTCGTGTTAAAAAATATGGGGCTATGGCCAAGACAGGAATCATGGTGGGACTCGGTGAAACGGAAGAGGAAATACTGGCGTTAATGAAGGATGTTGCCCGAGTGAAATGCGATATTCTTACGATAGGCCAGTATCTTCAACCGACCCAAAAACACCTGGATGTAGAACGGCAGTATCACCCGGATCAATTTGTTCAATTCAAGACGGTAGGTGAGCAGTTTGGCATCCCTCATGTGGAATCCGGCCCGTTGGTACGTAGTTCTTACCATGCGGCAGCTCAGGTGAAACAGGCAGATAGAGCTTACAGAATGACTCAGGAATTATTATTGGTAGAGCCTGTTTCCCTCTAAATGATTATAGTTCACTTCTTCTATAATGAATGTGATGGAAATTTTATTTCGAGATCTAAAAACTTCAACCATCTGTATTTGTTAGCTTTAGGGCTCAGCGGTATTGGCCTTTAAGATTTCATAATTGTTTTTATAGGGTGTTTTTTTTATAAAGGTGTTGACTTTAAGTACCCTATGTGATATATTGATCTGGCTGCGAAGAAAACGCAGGTTCTTTGAAAACGAGATAGCGTGCATGCTCTGTCAGTCTGACTGTGACTCTCTGCAGAATTGAGAGGGTTTATAAGCAGTAAGCAGAAATATTCTTTTGATTGAACTACTTCTTTCATGGAGAGTTTGATCCTGGCTCAGAACTAACGCTGGCGGTGTGTCTTAGTCATGCAAGTCGCACGAGAACGCACTCTTCGGAGTGCAAGTACAGTGGCGGACGGGTGAGTAACACGTGGGAAATCTGCCCTCAAGTTGGGGACAACCCGCCTAACGGCGGGCTAATACCGAATGTGGTTCCTGCTTCGCATGTGGCGAGAACTAAAGGTGGCCTATCCTTGGAAGCTACCGCTTGTGGATGATCCCGCGCTCGATTAGCTAGTTGGTAAGGTAACGGCTTACCAAGGCGACGATCGATAGCCGGCCTGAGAGGGTGATCGGCCACACTGGGATTGAGATAAGGCCCAGTCTCCTACGGGAGCCAGCAGTCTAGAAATTTGGGCAATGGGCGAAAGCCTGACCCAGCGACACCGCGTGGGGGATGAAGCTCCTCGGAGTGTAAACCCCTGTTAGGTGGGACGAATCCCCGATTGCAAATAGTGACCGGGGTTGACGGTACCACCAGAGGAAGCTCCGGCTAACTCCGTGCCAGCAGCCGCGGTAATACGGGGGGAGCGAGCGTTGTTCGGATTTATTGGGCGTAAAGGGCGTACAGGCGGTAGTGTAAGTCAGATGTGAAATGCCTCGGCTCAACCGGGGATCTGCATTTGATACTGCATTACTTGAGTACAGGAGAGGAGAGCGGAATTCTAGGTGTAGCGGTGGAATGTGTAGATATCTGGAAGAACACCAGTGGCGAAGGCGGCTCTCTGGCCTGATACTGACGCTGACGCGCGAAAGCTAGGGGAGCAAACAGGATTAGATACCCTGGTAGTCCTAGCTGTAAACGTTGGGCACTAGGTGTTGGGGGTATCGACCCCCTCAGTGCCGAAGCTAACGCATTAAGTGCCCCGCCTGGGGAGTACGGCCGCAAGGCTGAAACTCAAAGGAATTGACGGGGGCCTGCACAAGCGGTGGAGCATGTGGTTTAATTCGATGCAACGCGAAGAACCTTACCTGGACTTGACATGTGCCTGAAAACCCTAGAGATAGGGCCCCTCTTCGGAGCGGGTTCACAGGTGCTGCATGGCTGTCGTCAGCTCGTGTCGTGAGATGTTGGGTTAAGTCCCGCAACGAGCGCAACCCTTGCCCTTAGTTGCCAGCAGGTAATGCTGGGCACTCTAGGGGTACTGCCGGTGATAAATCGGAGGAAGGCGGGGATGAGGTCAAGTCATCATGGCCCTTACGTCCAGGGCTACACACGTGCTACAATGGCCGGTATAAAGGGTTACAATACCGCGAGGTGGAGTCAATCCCAAAAAGCCGGTCTCAGTTCGGATTGCAGTCTGAAACTCGACTGCATGAAGTTGGAATCGCTAGTAATCGCGGATCAGCACGCCGCGGTGAATATGTTCCCAGGCCTTGTACACACCGCCCGTCAAGTGATGGAAGCTGGAAGTGCCCGAAGTCGTTACTCTAACCCTTGGGAGGAGTGCGCCGAAGGTAAAGCTAGTGACTGGCACTAAGTCGTAACAAGGTAGCCGTACCGGAAGGTGCGGCTGGATCACCTCCTTTCTAAAGAGTTATTATAACTAAACTCTGAGGTCGACTCGGTCAGATGTAAGACATGCACGCTATCTCGTTTTTAATTTGGGCCTATAGCTCAGCTGGTTAGAGCGCACGCCTGATAAGTGTGAGGTCCCTGGTTCGATCCCAGGTAGGCCCACCTTTAAAAGCCGGGGATATAGCTCAGCTGGGAGAGCGCCGGCTTTGCAAGCCGGAGGTCACCGGTTCGATCCCGGTTATCTCCATTACGGCACAGCTCATGTGCTGTGCCTGTTCTTTGACAATTGCATAGGAAAGACGGGAACGGCATTGTATCATCGGAGCACGGAACACTTTTAGTATTTGTTGGTCAAGTTACTAAGAGCATACGGTGGATGCCTTGGCGTCAGAAGGCGATGAAGGACGTGGTTAAGCTGCGATAAGCCTCGGGGAGTTGCACGCAAGCTTAGATCCGAGGATGTCCGAATGGGGAAACCCGGCGCGGGTCATACTGCGTCATCAGCGGTTGAACACATAGACCGTTGAAGCTAACGGGGAGAACTGAACCATCTCAGTACCCCTAGGAAGAGAAAGCAATTGCGATTCCCTGAGTAGTGGTGAGCGAAAAGGGAACAGCCTAAACCGGTCGTATGTAATAGCCTGCATGCGTTGTACGATCGGGGTTGTGGGATTCAAACGGATCAGGATGCAGACCGATCGGAGAGTTACAAATGTCTTGGTTAGCCGAATTGTTGTGGAAACTCAAACCATAGACGGTGATAGTCCGGTAGGCGAAAATCATAGACACTCTCTGGTATGAATTCCCAAGTACCGCGGGACACGGGAAATCCCGTGGGAATCTAGGAGGACCACCTTCTAAGGCTAAATACTCTCTGACGACCGATAGTGAACCAGTACCGTGAGGGAAAGGTGAAAAGTACTCCTGACGGAGGGTGAAATAGATCCTGAAACCGTATGCTTACAAGCTGTAGGAGGAAAGGCCGGGATAACCCGCAGTGTCAGCTCTTCGGAGTAGACGCATGGGCCCCGGTTGGACTGACTGCGTGCCTTTTGCATAATGAACCGGTGAGTTACTTGTATGTAGCAAGGTTAAGTTCTTAAGGAACGGAGCCGTAGCGAAAGCGAGTCTGAATAGGGCGCCATAGTTGCATGCAGTAGACCCGAAGCCGAGCGATCTATCCATGGCCAGGGTGAAGCGTGTCTAACCGCACGTGGAGGCCCGAACCCACTAACGTTGAAAAGTTAGGGGATGAGCTGTGGATAGGGGTGAAAGGCCAATCAAGCTCGGAGATAGCTGGTTCTCCCCGAAATAGCTTTAGGGCTAGCCTCGTAGTAGAGTGGTGGAGGTAGAGCACTGAATGGGCTAGCGGGCCTACAAGCTTAGCAAACCCAACCAAACTCCGAATGCCATTAACTTGTTCTACGGGAGTCAGGTTATGGGGGATAAGCTCCATAACCAAGAGGATAACAAACCAGATCGTCAGCTAAGGTCCCCAAGTGTAAGCTAAGTGATTAAGGTGGTGAAGTTGCTCAGACAACTGGGATGTTGGCTTAGAAGCAGCCATCATTTAAAGAAAGCGTAACAGCTCACCAGTCTAGTGATTTTGCGCCGACAATTTATCGGGGCTCAAGCTTACCACCGAAGCTGCGGGATTGTCAGGCCCTTTGGGGTTTGATGATCGGTAGGGGAGTATTCTATATTAGGTTGAAGGTCGACCGTGAGGCCGACTGGACGAGGTAGAAGAGATCATGCCGGTACGAGTAGCGATAAAAGGGGTGAGAATCCCCTTCACCGAAAGCCTAAGGTTTCCTGAGGAAGGATCGTCCGCTCAGGGTTAGTCGGACCCTAAGCCGAGGCCGAAAGGCGTAGGCGATGGAAAACAGGTCAAAATTCCTGTACCGCTAAATAGGCGACTAAGACGCGATGGGGGAACGCAGAAGTGAAAGGTCAGCCAGCGACTGGAAATGCTGGTCCAAGCCAGTAGGAGGTCCACGTAGGCAAATCCGCGAGGGCATTACTCCGAGAGGCGAGTGGGCAACGAGCCTTCGGGCAAGCCAACTGACCCTAATCATGCTGCCAAGAAAAGCCTCTAAGCGAGTCTGTTTAGCGTCCGTACCGCAAACCGACACAGGTAGGCAGGTAGAGAATACTAAGGTGCGCGAGTGAGTCCTCGTTAAGGAACTAGGCAATCTAGCTCCGTAACTTTGGGAGAAGGAGTGCCCCTACGTAGGTGATCCCTCATGCAGGGTGAGCCAAACGGGGTCGCAGTGACCAGGCCCAAGCGACTGTTTACTAAAAACACAGGTCTCTGCTAAGTCGTAAGACGATGTATAGGGACTGACACCTGCCCGGTGCCGGAAGGTTAAAGGGCGAGGTTAGCCTTCGGGCGAAGCTTCAAACTGAAGCCCCGGTAAACGGCGGCCGTAACTATAACGGTCCTAAGGTAGCGAAATTCCTTGTCGGGTAAGTTCCGACCTGCACGAATGGTGTAACGACTTGGGCGCTGTCTCAACGAGGAGCTCGGCGAAACTGTAGCTCCGGTGAAGATGCCGGATACCCGCGACAGGACGGAAAGACCCCGTGAACCTTTACTGTAGCTTGATATTGGGTTTCGCCAATGCATGTGTAGGATAGGTGGGAGGCTGTGAACGGAGGGCGCTAGCTTTTCGGGAGCCGACCTTGAAATACCACCCTTGTGTTGTTGGAATTCTAACTTCGATCCGTGAATCCGGATGAAAGACAGTGTCAGGTGGGCAGTTTGACTGGGGCGGTCGCCTCCAAAAAAGTAACGGAGGCGCCCAAAGGTTCCCTCAGCACGGTCGGTAATCGTGCGTAGAGTGTAAAGGCATAAGGGAGCCTGACTGTGAGACAGACAAGTCGAACAGACACGAAAGTGGGGCTTAGTGATCCGACGGTTCCTTGTGGAAGGGCCGAAGCTCAACGGATAAAAGGTACTCCGGGGATAACAGGCTTATCTCCCCCGATAGTCCACATAAACGGGGAGGTTTGGCACCTCGATGTCGGCCCATCGCATCCTGGGGCTGGAGAAGGTCCCAAGGGTTCGGCTGTTCGCCGATTAAAGCGGTACGCGAGCTGGGTTTAGAACGTCGTGAGACAGTTCGGTCCCTATCCGTCGCGGGCGTAGGACATTTGAGAGGAGCTGTTCCTAGTATGAGAAGACCGGAATGGACGAACCTCTAGTTTACCAGTTGTAGCGCCAGCTGCATCGCTGGGTAGCTATGTTCGGAAGGGATAACCGCTGAAAGCATCTAAGCGGGAAGCCCACCTCAAGACGAGATGTCCCGTAGCGTAAGCTCCTGAAGGCTCCTTGAAGATTACAAGGTCGATAGGCCAGAGGTGTAAGTGGTGAGGTAACGAGCCATTCAGCCGACTGGTACTAATAGCCGTGCGGCTTGACCAGCGCTTCCATGATGCAATGCTGTTCTTTTCCTATGCAATTGTCAGATAGTTCTTCCGGTGGTGATAGCGGAGGGGAAACACCTCTTCCCATTCCGAACAGAGTAGTTAAGCCCTTTTGCGCCGATGGTACTGCTTGGGTGACCTTGTGGGAGAGTAGGGCGCTGCCGGGGGATTTAAAAAGGCGCCCAGATAGATATCTGGGCGCCTTTTCTGTTTTTATCTGCGTCCTTCTCCTGCTTTCTCTCCTTCCTATCTTCGAAAACCTTGACAGAGCCCCCCACCTGTACTACTATATTACAGTTCTCAACCTGACAAAATAATCGTATTTAAGATCAACATTAGCATATAACAACGAACCGGTAGAGGAGGGTGTTCGTGAAGGATTATCGTATTGAAAATATTCGAAATATCTGCTTAGCCGGACATGGCGGTAGTGGCAAAACATCCCTCGCAGAGGCTATACTTTTCACCACAGGCGAAATTGATAGATTGGGTGACGTGGGGGCCGGTAATACCACGTCTGACTACCGAAAAGAAGAGATCGACCATAAGATTTCAATGAATCTAACCCCGTTGCATTGCGAATGGATCGACCATACTATCCATTTTATCGATACACCCGGCTACTCCGACTTCACCAGTGAAGTGCAATGTGCAGCTCGGGTATCGGATAGCATCGCCATTATCCTGCGGGCTATAGAAGGTATCGAGATCGAGACCGAGCATGCCTGGGAATATGCAGAAGAGTATGGTCTGCCACGTATGCTGGTCGTCAATCTCCTTGATAAAGAACATGCCGATTTTTTTGATGTGTTGAACCGCTTGCAGGAACGCTTTGGACAGCAAGCGGTACCGTTCCAGATTCCAATAGGAACCAGCGAATCGTTTTCCGGTGTCGTCGATCTGGTGTCTATGAAGGCCATGACCTACGATCGGGGTGGAGATGGAAAGGGCCAGATACAGGACATACCGAATGACCTTGCAGATCAGGCGGAAGAGTACCGAGAAAAATTGATCGAAGTAGCTGCTGAATCCGATGATGATTTACTCGAATTATATTTCGAGGAAGGGGCTTTGACTGATGAACAACTTATTCGAGGATTGATGATCGGTGTGAAAAATGGTACTGTGTTTCCAGTTTTATGTACGTCCGCATCATTAAATATTGGCACATCCGGCATACTGGATACGATGGTTCAATTCATGCCCTCGCCGGCAGACCGGCCCGCTACGGTCTGTACAAGGCCGGATAGCGACGAAGAAATCACGCTCGGCCACGCCCCTTCAGCACCCTTATCCGCTCTGGTCTTCAAAATCGTTTCGGAAGCCCATATCGGCGAGCTAACTTATTTCCGAGTCTATTCTGGGGAGATAAAGGCCGGAGCTGACGTATTTAACGCTTCAAAACACAATAATGAGAGATTCGGTCAGATTTACAAAACACTTGGACATGACCGGAGGGAGTTAGATACCATCCGCGCTGGCGAAATCGGTGCGGCCGTCAAACTGAAAGATACACATACCGGTGATACGTTGTGTGTGCGCCAAGATCCGGTTGTCCTGAGCTGGGTCACTTTCACTGAACAGGTAGCCAATGTAGCAGTCATACCTAAAAGTAAGGAAGATGAAGAGAAAATCAGTATGGGCCTGTCCCGATTGCATGAGGAAGATCCTTCGTTCATTTTTAACTATGACGGAGACATCAAGCAATTGATCCTGGCAGGTGCCGGAGAAATGCATCTTGATCTGATTGTTGAAAGACTTAAAGATCGATTCGGCGTAGGTGTGGAGATGATTCAACCAAGAATCCCTTATCGTGAGGCGATTAAAGGAAGGGCTGAAGCTCAGGGACGATTCAAGCGACAGAGCGGCGGTCGAGGACAGTTCGGCGACACATGGCTTAAGATAGAGCCTAAACCGCGTGGAGAGGGATATGAGTTTGTTAATGGCATTGTCGGCGGTGTGGTGCCTGGCCGGTTTATTCCGGCTGTGGATAAAGGCATTCAGGAAGCCCTGCATGAAGGCGTTGTGGCCGGGTATCCGATAGTTGATGTTCAGGCGACGTTATATGATGGTTCTTATCATACGGTAGATTCGTCGGAGATGGCGTTTAAAGTAGCCGCTTCTATGGGATTTAAAAAGGCGTTTATGAATGCCAAACCCATATTACTGGAGCCGATCTATGAGGTTGAGGTCGTGGTGCCCGATGAATATATGGGCGATGTAATGGGCGATCTATCGAGCCGTCGTGGTCGTATTCTGGGTATGGACCCTAAGGGCAGTAATCAGGTCGTTCGAGCCGAGGTGCCGTTGGCCGAGTTATACAAATATTCAACTACTTTACGTTCTTTTACCCAGGGCCGTGGCAGTCATACCCGTAAATTTGTGCGCTATGATGAAATGCCGAAAGAAGAGGAAAGAAAGGTTATCGCAGAGGCAAAAGAAATCCAGGAAGGGGAATAACCTTTCTGTAAGATAAGAGCCGTCCCTTTCCATATGTTGTCCATGATGTTTGGAAAAAGACATCCGTTCAGATAGTGAGCGTCTTATGACTGCATCGCATGCCAGCAACCTACCTGTTTCAGAAGATCCGCGTTGTCATGGTGAAAACAGCAATCAGGACGTGGATTATTACCGTCGTAAAGTGGAAAACCTGGAGAAGCTAGTAGAAATCACATCGTTTCTGAATTCGACCATCGTTCTGGATGATTTGTTGTCGCGTATCATGAGCGAATCCAAACGGGTCGTCAACGCAGACGCCAGCAGTCTCTTTCTCCTTGATGAAGCATCCCAAACACTGGTTCCCCTTATTGTCGAGGGCGGCGCTGGAGGTAAATTAAAGGCATTACCTCCCTTGCAATTGGGCCAGGGTATTGCCGGTTGGGTCGCAAAGCAGGGTCAGGCCGAACTGATCGAAGACGTCTATAAACATCCCAGGTTTAATGACCACTACGATAAGGAGACCGGTTATCATACGAAATCCATGATCTGCGTCCCTATTAAATCCTCAAACAAGATCCTCGGCGTATCACAGGCCATTAATAAACAGGATGGCCTGCCTTTTAATTCCGGGGATCTTGAATTGTTTGAGGCCTTCTGTGTCCAGGCGGCTATCGCCATTGAAAATGCGCGGATGCAGGAGCGGTTGATAACGCGGCAAGCATTGGAACATGATCTTCAGTTCGCACAGACCGTGCAGCAGAGCTTCCTGCCCCAGGAAACACCGGACGTGGCCGGTTATACTTTCGCCACCGAATATACCGCTGCCCAGGAAGTCGGCGGCGATTTTTATGACTTCATTGAGTTCCCGGATAATCGGCTGGGAATCGTAATCGGTGATGTAGCAGGAAAAGGGGTGGCTGCCGCATTGTATATGGCGAAACTAATGAGCGATTTCCAGTTTATCGCTCTGACGGAACATAATCCCACACGCGTTCTGACCCGGGTTAACAATCTGCTGGTACAACGCAGTCGCCGTGGGATATTCGTGACACTTGTGTATGTCCTGCTCGAATTGCGGGATAATTTTATGACCATCATTAATGCCGGTCATTTACCCCCTTTATTTCGGGAGGGTAAAACAGGGGAGGTCAAGATGCTGGATAGTCAGTCCGCGCCCCCTCTGGGTATCATGCCGGATATGGTGTATCAGGCGATATGCTGTCAGTTCCATGCCGGCGATACATTGCTGTTATATACGGATGGCGTCATGGAAGCCCGTAATGCTAAAAAGCAGGAATTCGGTCTTGATCGCTTACAATCATTACTAAAGGCAGGATCTTCCCATGCCGAATCGACGGTGCGGGATATACGCCAGGAACTGGTCGCCTTTACAAATGAACAACCGCAGCATGACGATCTTACGCTCGTTTGTTTAGGAGCTGTGGATGAGTGATCAGGATGAAAATCAATCGAGTCTGGTCTCAGTTACCATTCCAAGTAACGCCGAATTCCTGAAAATTGTACGGAGGGTGATCAAAACGTATTTTCAGGCGCACCCCTTCCCGGATGAAGACATACGGCATATCGTACTGGCTGTCGATGAAGCGTGTTCAAATGTGATTAAGTATGCTTATAACCTGGATGAAACCAAAAAGATTATGGTCTCTCTATCCGGCGTGCCCAACGGTATCAAAATTTCCATTCGAGATTTTGGCGTTAAAGCGGATCTGGATACCATCAAACCTCGCGACCTGGATCGGGTGAGGCCGGGCGGGCTGGGGACACACCTCATGCGTTCTGTAATGGATGAGATGGACTATGACCTGAGCCCCGAGGTGGGTACGTGTCTTACATTGATCAAGCGTTATCCTGAGACAGGAGGAATAGCTACGTGAGTGTGACCATAGAGGTACAAGAACAGAAGACCGGGATCTATGTCCTCAGCGTTCAGGGTGAGGTGGATATGAGCAGTTCCACCGAGGTCAGACAGCAATTGGCGCCGTTGCTGGATACCAGTACCTCTGCGATCATTGTACACCTTGTACATGTATCCTATATGGATAGTTCCGGTATTGCGACGTTAGTAGAAGGGCTGCAACAATCGATGAAGTCGGGGATTTCTTTTCGGCTGGCTGAGTTAAGCGATGCCGTACAGGATATCTTCAAATTGGCTCGGCTGGATTCGGTTTTCTCCATATATCCAACAATAACAGATGCCATGAATGATCTGTAATTTTTCGGGCATGATAACCAACACAATGGGATGGATAGGGTCGACGGTCATTGGCCTGCTTATCCACCTGTCTAATATTTCCTACCTTGCCAGGGACATCTTCTACTGGCTCTTTATCGGTCCAAAGCGTGGAAAGCCACTCAGATTGACGTCTATCGTTCGTGAGATGGATGAGATGGGCGTGCGTTCCTTTCCTTTGATTCTGGTGATGTCCTGCTCGATTGGCGCAGCGCTCGTCTTTCTGTTCGAACTGCAACTTCGGACCTTCGGTGTATCAGATTATGCCTCATCTATCATCACGATATTTCTCATAAGAGAATTAAATCCGTTGTTGACCGGCATAGTGGTGGCAGGACGGGTGGGGGCTCTGGTGACGGCCAGACTAGGTACGATGATCGTAGACAATGAAATGCTGGCTCTGGAGGTCATGGCGGTTAATCCCGTTGAATATTTGATTCTGCCCCGATTTATAGCTGCCGTGATCATATTACCCTGTTTAACGCTCATCGCTGATTTGATAGGTGTTACCGTCATTGTGGTTATCGCAACGGTAGGGCTTGATCTACCGTTTCAGATATACCTGGAGGGGGTGCTCTCGGCCTTTACAGTGACGGATGTATTCTTCAGCTTGCTCAAAAGCGTCATATTTGGTATATTGATTATTCTTGTCGCCTGCTATACAGGTCTCACGGTATCCAGTGGTGCTGAAAGTGTCGGACGCGCGACAGTGGTTTCCATTGTTTCCTGCACCATCACGGTGATCGTTGCAGACGGTATACTCTCTATTTTATTCTATTTGTTATGATTAAAAAGCAGATGAGCCATGAGAAGTCCGCTATAACTCAGGATTATCCCTTGCTCATCTGCTCATCTGCTCATTTGTTTATTGTATGATAGAAGTCATTGGTCTCTATAAACGATTCGGTGAATTGAAGGTCTTGAACGATCTGTCCTTCACCTGTGAACCCGGTCATATTACCGTTATATTGGGAAGGAGCGGCGAGGGAAAAAGTACGTTGATTAAAATGCTGGTCGGCGCGATGGACCCGGATGAGGGTGAGATCCGAATTTTCGACCGGCAAATTCGGACAGATGATGAAGAAACGTTAAACGATATCAGGCGAGAAATAGGGGTTCTCTTTCAACATGCCGCTTTATTTCAAAATATGTCGGTCCGCGAAAATATCGCGTTGCCCATGGTCGAAAATACAGAGCTTGATCCGAATATCATCGACATTATGGTAAAGATGAAGCTCGATCAGGTCGGTCTCCCGGATTTCGAAGACTACCTGCCCCGACAACTAAATCCGGGTATGCAGAAGCACGTAGCCCTGGCCCGGGCGATCGCGCTTGAGCCGAAGATTGTGCTCTACGACGAGCCTACCTCCGGGTTGGATCCCATATCATCCAGAGTGATCACGAAATTAATCACGGATCTCAATCAGGTCTTGAGGATGACCTCTGTGGTCTTCACGAACGATCCTGGCAGTGTAATGGAAATAGCGCATAAACTAATTTTATTACACCATGGCGAGATATGTTTTGAAGGGACGCCGGATGAGATGAAGCAGACGGAAGATCCCCTGGTCCGCCAATATATAAATGGTGATCCGGACGGGCCGATTCAATTGAGACAGTCCCGGGAAGAATACGAACAATCCTTGTTGGGCAGTAATTTGTAGTGTACTGTCCTTATCAGTCATAGAGGAGCCCTGCGATCAACTATCAACGATCGGATATTCGCGTAGGCACTATGTTGGTGTCGGCTATGATTATCCTGATTGTCATGCTTTTTTTTGCCAGTAACCTTGAGGAACTGTTTGTAGGTAAGAAAACATATATCGTATATTTTTCGCATGAGATAAGTGGGGGGATCGTTCAGGGGACAGATGTTCAGTTTGCAGGAAAAAATGTCGGCGTGGTGACCGATGTGGATGTGAATGAGGACCATCATGTCGAAGTGACGATTACAATAGATGAGTCCATCGCAATCCGAACCGATGCCAAGGTCACCATTCGAAGTGTCGGTCTTCTGGGGGGCGAAAAATATATGCAAATATCACCCGGGACCCCCCAAGCCCCACTATTGGATACCGCTAATGTTATTCCCGGTGAAGAGACGGTCGCCATTCAAGCCTTGCTGGAAGTGATCTCACAAGTTGCGATGAACACACAGCGGATTACCACCACAGTCGACCACCTGCTGGCCAGCGGCGACCAGCCGGGCGAGCTGATGATCACGTTGCATATGGCACAGACGTTGATCAATGATGTCAATACGACGATCTCCAACGTTAATCGTGTGCTGAATAAAAACGAACAAGATATTCATACGATAGTCAATCAGGCCGCCCATCTTACCAATCAGATGAACGGCTTGCTGGCGACCAATCGGGGTAAAATAGATACGACCATTGCCACAGTACAGGCCGGAGTGGAACAGATTCCGCAACTCTTATCCGATGTGCGGACCGTGTTGGCCAATGTGCAGGACATAAGCGAGAAGATAAAGCAGGGCGAGGGGACGGCTGGCCAGATGATCATGGATGAAACGTTGCACCTTAGAATTCAGCAGCTACTGGACTCTACAGAGGATCTGGTACAACACGTAAAGACAAACGGTATTCGAGTGAGAATTTTTTAAATGAACAGCGATATTCTATAATTCATATAATTCATATATGACTATATTAGTTTTTTACCACCGTATTTTTTAAGAAGGATTCTGCATGGAACCTTTACTCAAGGTTGATAATCTTTCGACCCATTATTTTACTCGAGCCGGTGTGGTCAAAGCCGTTGATAAGATCAGCTTCGAAGTGGCAGAAGGTGAGACGGTAGGTATTGTAGGCGAAAGCGGTTGTGGAAAGAGTGCAACGGTGCTCTCTATTATGCGACTGATACCAACTCCACCCGGACGCGTGGTAGACGGCCGGATTATGTTCTCTTCCGGTGAGGGTAAGGCCCCGGTCGATTTGCTGACAGTCCCCGAAGCCGAAATGCAGGCCCTTCGCGGTAATATGGTGGCGATGGTGTTTCAAGATCCTATGACCTCGCTTAATCCCGTATTGACCATCGGATGGCAGTTAAGAGAGCCGCTACAGCTTCATCTTGGTATGAATAAGCGGGAAGCGCGGGATCGCAGTATTGAGTTGCTTCAACTGGTCAACATCCCCAGTCCGGACCAACGTCTGGACGACTATCCGCATCAGTTCAGCGGCGGGATGCGGCAACGCGTAATGATCGCTATGGCCATGGCCTGTAATCCGAAGCTGCTTCTCGCTGATGAACCGACAACGGCTTTGGATGTAACCATTCAGGCCCAGATTCTAGAACTGATGAAAAAGCTCCAGGAAAAGCTGCAGATGTCCGTCGTTCTTATCACTCACGATTTAGGTATAGTGGGTGAGGTCTGTGACCGGGTGCTCGTCATGTATGCTGGTGAAATCATCGAATCAGCGTCGGTGAATGATCTGTTTGACAATCCTAAACATCCCTATACCCGCGGTCTGCTTCAGTCCATTCCCAAATTGGGACCAACGGTAAAAGATCGTATGGAACCAATCGACGGTGCGCCGCCTGATTTGATCGCAATGCCTCCCGGTTGCCGATTTGCACCGCGATGTCCCAAGAAGTTCGATCTGTGTAAAGATGAGCCGACATTGAAAGAAGTTGGACCAAATCATAAGTGCGCTTGCTGGTTGTATTAGGGAAATGACGAAACGACGAATTGCGAAGCTACAAAGCTACGAAACTGCGAATCACGAATTGATAACCACTTGCCAGAGGGATTTGCAAAGTAAGATCCCACTATTTTTATTGATTCGAAATTCGTAGGTAGATGACGCCCTGCGGGAGCGCATTGATCACTACGTGATTGCAGGTCCTATCGGACCCTCCGAGCCCTTCGGGGTTCGTAGCTTCGTAGCTTCGTAGCCTTACACCGTGGAGGTTGTAGTGACAGAGCCCCTGTTGATATTGGACCAAGTTACCAAACATTTCACCCTTGAAGGGGGTTTCGGACGTCAGGAAGAAGGCGGTATTGTCCGGGCGCTTGACGGGGTTTCTTTTTCCATCAATGAAGGGGAAACATTCGGTCTGGTCGGAGAAAGCGGTTGTGGAAAATCCACGTTGGGTTTGACGATACTTCAGTTGTACCGGCCCACTTCAGGAAAGGTTATATTTGAAGGACAGGATCTTGCTGTATTGGAAGATAGGGCATTGAAACCGGTTCGTAAGAGGCTCCAGATGATTTTTCAGGATCCGTATGCCTCGCTTGATCCGAGAATGACCGTCGGCAGCATCGTCCAGGAGCCGCTTGAAATCCATAGAGTCGGCAACAAGGCCGAACGAAAAGAACGGTTGAGAGATCTACTCGAAATGGTGGGGTTGAGTGATGCTTATATCGATCGGTATCCTCACGAGTTCAGCGGCGGGCAGCGGCAGCGTATCGGCATCGCAAGGGCCATTGCGATAAACCCGAACCTCATTATCTGTGATGAGCCGGTGTCTGCCCTTGACGTATCTATTCAGGTGCAGATTCTGAATCTGCTCGAGGACCTGCAGAAAGAACTGAATCTGACCTATCTGTTTATCGCTCATAATCTGGCGGTCGTTGCACACATCAGTGATCGCATCGGTGTCATGTATCTCGGTAAACTGATCGAGATGGGAACAACAGCAGACGTGACGGATACCCCTCAGCATCCGTACACTCAGAGCTTGCTTTCGGCGGTACCGGAAATCACTAAACGGCGTCAGAAAAAACGTATTCAACTGGAGGGCGATGTGCCCAGCCCGGTCAATCCGCCTTCCGGTTGCTATTTCCATCCCCGTTGCCCGATTGCAAAGCCTGACTGCGCCGAACACGAACCTCAACTCAAACAAAACGAAAGCGGACATTGGGTAGCCTGCCATTATGCATGACAGGGTAAGTGCAGTGAAAAGTGAAGAGTGAAGAGAAGGTTACCTATTGTCCCCGTCACTCGTCATAAGATGTCTATTGATATATATGTCCAATCTGCAATCCCCTACCTCTCCCCAATTCGATGTCATCACCTTCGGCGAATGCATGTTTCGGTTCTCGCCGCCCGACGGCCAGATGCTTGAACAAGCCGATCAGTTAAGAGTGGACCCTGCCGGGACGGAGTCGAATATGGCGGTTGCCCTGGCGCGTTTAGGACGGCGGGTATCCTGGTTTTCCTTATTGCCGGATACGCCGTTAGGCCGTTGGATTACGACTCGCCTGGATAGCCATGGTGTCGACGTGTCTCATGTCATATGGACCGGTGATCGTGTGGGGGTGTTCTTCCTGGAACCGGGGACCCCGCCCCGCGGTAGTCGTGTCGTGTACGACCGTGCAGATGCTTCCGTCAGTTTTCTGAAAACAGAGATAGTGGATTGGGATATATTTGTAAACGCCAGGATTATACATACCACAGGGATTACCGCCGCTTTAAGCGATTCATGCCGGATATTTACAGAGGAGGCCCTCCAGAAAGCGGGTTCGCTGGGCTGCCGGACATCGTTTGATATCAATTACCGGGCAAAACTCTGGTCGCCGGATGAAGCTGCCCATACGCTGACGCCAATTTTACATCATGTCGACATTTTGATATCTACCATAGCGGACGTAGAATTGATATTCAATATAGATGGTTCTCCCGAACAGATCATTCAGGAATTGAGTACCCGGTTTAATAACGAAATGATTATCCTTACACTGCCAGAAGGCGGTGCCGTAGGTTGGTCGGAAGACACCGGTTTTTTGCATACTGGCCCGCATTCGGTAGAACAGGTCGACCGGCTTGGAGCAGGTGATGCCTTCGACGCCGGATTGCTTTATGGTATTCTGCAAGATGACCTGGAATCCGGTTTAAGCTTCGGGGCGGCATTGGCAGCGCTTTCCTATTCCGAGCAGGGGGATGTCACCTGGTCAACATTGGAAGAGTCACGGCATCTGGCCGGATTGGTAAAAACATGAGTACGTCCAAAATAACCGTCGGTATTTTGAGTCGGCGAACGCCAGATGATTCTGACCGGTTATTCGGGCCGCCTACAGGTTTTTTTGAAGAGTGTTGTCTGGCTGCTGAATCACTCGGGATACGCGTGGTGGTTTTTGATGCTGACGATATTCACCTGGAGACAGACACGGTAACCCCGGCCACTTTGATTAACAGTAGATGGCACGAATGCGGCCCTGAGCCCTGGCCACAGGTCATCTATGATCGAGCGCCTGTATCCGATCCGGTGTATTCTCCCAAAGCAGACCGGATTCGTGCCCGATTTACACAATCTAATATCCCATTTATTAACCCTCTTGAAATCATCAGGTTCGCGGCGGATAAATGGAGGGCCTTCGGCCTTCTGTCGAACTATGATGTGTTGTTACCCGATACGGCTTGCCTGACGTGCGATAGCCTGGATGCGTTTCTGGATCGATACGAGCATGTGTATATCAAGCCGGTCGAAGGATCTTTAGGATCGGATATTGTAGAGATTATATCCGTTCAGGCCCATATATGGGTTGTCCGTATGGACGAGGCCTGTCATCGAGTTACTGGAAGACAAGCTGTTCGCGATAAGATACGCCGTTTATTCGGGAACCAGGCCTTACGGGACAGCGTATATCTGGTACAGCAAGGGATATCGGTGGAGCCGGTTGCACATCGACACCGGCCCAGATTCGATTTGCGGGTATTAATGCAGCAGGATGATCAAAAGCAATGGGGAATGACCGGGCTGGTTGCGCGGGTATGTCAAACGGACATACCAACAACCAATCTCAGCACGGGCGCCAGATCCGAAGAGGCGGAATCGATATTGGATGCCCACTATGGCGTATCACAAAGACAGGCTATTATGGATCGCGTGGTCCACATGTCGTTGTCTATATGTCAGGGGTTGGAACAGGATCTATGTGCCTTCGGCGAGCTTGGGTTCGATATTATACCCGATCCAAACGGCGAGCCCTGGCTTATTGAAATCAATGCGAAACCGGGGCGGAACGTATTTAAGCGCATTGCTCATAGTGAAGATGTTTCGGATCAGGTCCGTACACGGTTTAAACACATTAGACGGCAAGCCGTTACCATGCCGTTTCGGTATGCCAGGGGTTTGATCGGTTCATTGACCCATTGACTGATAGAGATGCTGAAATCCATGAATCCATCTACTTACAAAGAAACGCTTGATTATGTATACGGTTTTGTAGATTACGAGAAGTTACCCGGCGCCTCACCAAAACGAATGAATCTGGACCGGATCGAAGCGCTTGTAGAAGCCATGGACCATCCTGAATGTCACTGGCCGTCCGTACATGTCGCCGGGACCAAGGGAAAAGGCTCTACGGCTTCTATGATCGCATCGATCGTCCATCAGAGCGGATATCGCGTTGGGTTGTATACATCGCCTCATCTGGTCAGCATACGGGAACGCATCATGGTCAACGGCGTGCCCATATCGGAAGAAGAGGTGTCTCAATTGGTCGATAAGATGCGGCCTGTCATCGAATACACCCATCAAGAGTCTGAAGGGTTTGCCTCGTCTTTTGATATTATGACGGCGCTTGCTTTTTTGTATTTTAAAGAGCAGAATGTGGATTTAGCTGTCATTGAATCGGGTCTAGGCGGTCGCCTGGATTCGACCAATGTTATTAAACCGAAGGTCTGTGCGATTACGCCTATCGGCCTGGATCATACAGATCGTCTGGGTAATACAATACCGGAGATCGCTCGTGAAAAAGCGGGGATTATAAAAAGAGGTGCGCCAACCGTAAGTGCGCCTCAAACACCGGACGCCCGTACCATTATCAGAGAGGTTTGCAGTCGCCTGGAGTGTTCATTATGTGAAGTGGGTACCGACATTCATTACACCATACAGGGCGAAGATACGAGCCAGCAGACGCTTGACATACGTGGGCGGGAACAGACGTATCATCACTTGACGATACCCTTGTTGGGCGAGTTTCAGGCATGTAATGCGGCTACGGCTGTCGGTGTCGTAGAATTGCTCACGCAACATGGTCTGTCGATCTCTGCGGATGACATCAACAGAGGCATACGAGAGGTACGCTTACCCGGGCGGATGCAAGTTCTGGAACATCAACCCTGGGTGATTCTGGATGGCGCCCATAACGTACTGGCCGCTGAAAATCTGACCCAGACACTCCAGCGCCTTTTTCCCAGTCGCCGGTCGGTTCTGGTCTTATCCATACATCAAGACAAAGCGGTCGATGAATTATGTCGTGTCTTTGCAGATTATGCCGATGAAATTATTGTGACCACCCGGCGCGTATTACGTAGACGACAGGCCGATCCTGAGAAGGTCGCGGCCTTATGCCGGCAATCCGGCACGCTGGTTCATGTGACCTCTTCCGTCTCCGATGCACTCGAGATGGCCCGAACCATCACCACGCCGTATGATCTGATTTGCGTAACGGGTAGTTTCGCTTTAGTCGGTGAGACCATGGAGGTATTACAAAACCTGGAACCGGAAGAAACACTGAGTCGCTGATGGGTTTCGCCATGGAGGTTGAAAAGAATATGGATATTCGATATCGGATAGAATGGGGCCCTGTAAGCCACTGGTTTTCAAGGTCGTGTAAAACAAGACGACATACCTCATGCCGGCTACGGTGGTTTTTAGTCTGCTTCTGGGTTCTCAGTTGGACGACGGTCCAGGCACAGACCACTCCGACCGTGGATGCCGGGACGGAAAACGTGTCGCAGGAAGCGCGGCAGCGTGCGGCGTTACGGCAGTTTCTTTCGGCTTTGTCGATGGCTAAGAATAATCTGGGCGCGGTATATTTTGCCATCGGTAATTACGATAGTGCGCAAGTTCATCTTACACACGCTCTGGAAATTGCGCCCAACTTTGCGTCTGCTCATTTAACTCTGGGGTTGCTTCATCATGCGAATGGAGATCAGGTTACGGCGCTCAAAGAATTTAAGAACGCTGCCGCCGGTGATACCATCGGTGTGCGACGTATGGATATGGTCCCTCCTGATACGGTATTTTCCTGGGCGAAAGCTCAGTTCGACCAGATGATGAAGGGGCCGCCTCAGTTAGCAGTCGCTCACACTACGCTGGCTATCGTATATAACCAGGGTGGTTATCTGTCAGATGCGGAACATCACTATCTTCAATCGATCAGGCATGATTCCACGTATATGGACGCCTATACGAACCTCGGAAAACTATATGCGGATGCAGAGCGATTCGAAGAAGCGATTCGTCTGTATGAGAAGGTGGCGGCCGCGTCGGTGGATTCAGACCAATTGCCGAAGGTATATCTTAATCTCGGGGTATCGTATATGGGTTCCGGGCACCCGGATGAGGCCATTGTCGCGTGGTCAAAAGCGGTCGCTCTGGCACCTGATTATGCCGAAGCGTATATGAATCTGGGGATCGCCTACCAGAGTAAGGATATGCCGGATAGCGCCCGGACGGTCTGGACACGCGCATTGGGTGTCAAGTCTGATCTGGTCGTCGCCCGCGTCGCTCTCGCCCGTTTGGAAGCAGGTGAAGGACGCAAGGACGAAGCGATTCAATACTACCAGGATATATTGGATATGGGCGGCAAAGATCCTCGTCTCTATGCGGAACTCGGTCTGGTCTACGAGCAGTATGAACAATTTGATCTGGCCATCAGCAACTACGAAGCGGCTGTGGCGCTGGATCCGGCCTCAGCGGAGTTGCAGACGGCGCTTTATCGTGTCAAATCAAAAAAGCAGGATCGGGAGGCCGCTCGGCAAGCGAACAAAATTCGTGTGAGGCAGATCGTTGTCCGCAGTCAATCCGAAGCTGAAGCGATCTTGACCCAATTGAACACCGGCGTAGATTTTATCGAACTGGCCCGTACCAAATCCATAGATCCGAGTGGCGCCAACGGCGGTGATCTGGGCTTTTTCGGACCCGGTGAAATGATTCCGACGTTTGAGGAAGCAGCGATGGGTTTACGGGTGGGTGAGGTGAGCGATGTCATCCAAACATCTTTGGGCTTTCATATTATCAAACGCATCGAGTAGAGGCTATTCATGACCGAAGGGTATCAACGAAGCTCCGCTTGGCCGGGTTGCGGTTGGTCTCCAGCGGATTTGCTCATAGGATGTATAAGCCACATCGAGGTGCGGCGTTTCGAGGCGGATATGGCCCTGATACCGCGAGTCGAGAGCAGCTTCAAGCACACCTGTTGTCAGCAGGGTTCGTTCAACCGGATAGGCGGGGATGCCTGATAGAAACATCTCTTCGATGTTGAGGCTGAGATAACTGAAATGGGCGTGCGGCGTCTGCGGGCAGTAGAATTCGGAGGCGAGCACCTGACCATCGACCCGGGCGGCGTAGGCCAGGTCGGTGACGTATCCGTTCAGCATCAAGATGGCCCCGCGAAAGCCATCACGATACTCGACGATAAAAAGCGCCGGATTCTCGCAATGGTCTTTCATATGCCCTTCCGGCTTGTTCTGAATGGCCTCGCAGGCCGCTTCCGCCAGATCCAGCGGCCAGAGCCCGGCATCGGCAGCATCCCAGACGGCGTTGCCTTCCAGGCAGGTCACGGCGGCTACGCCCGTCTCTCCGCCGACCCGGCGCTCGACCATACACTGAAGGGTTTCCAGCGTATGAAATCCATAGATATCGAGCCCTGAAAAGCCAACGGCAATAGCGTCTTCAATCGGTGTGTCCCGCTCGTGTTCCAGCCACGGATTACGCCAGAAAAACGGGAGCGAAGAACCGGCCATAAACGGAGCGCCCAATTGGGATGCCCGGTCGTACATCCATTTTGCATCGTGCCAGTTATAGGACAAATGTTTGTCGTTGAACACCGGCGCGGCACGGCCACTCGTCGCCATCACACCGCATATCTGCTCCATGAAATATTTCCGCGGGAACAAATGCTGCTCCTTTTCATTCCAGGCGTAATCCCCGTGCTCACCGATAAGAAGCACGCCATCCACCGCGAGTTCCTTTCCCCCCATCGTCAGCGCCTGCACAATGCTCGGGTAGACAGGCACGCCATGCACTTCGGAGAAAGTCCGACTCAGATCATTCTCGGCATATTGATCCACATACATCGACGCGATATCGACGCGAGGCGCGATAAGCCCGGCATCTGTCGGAAACCCTTTCAAATATTTCGTAACAATCACATCAGCATGCGAATTCGGTCGGTATTCGGTGATAATCGCGGCAATGCGTTTTCGTACGGACATGAGCAGGACTTCGATTGAGTTCAGCCAAGCAGAGTACGGTGCAGTCAAGATGGCAAAGGGGTTTCAATCACCATCACCAATTGCTAATACCTGCCGCTCTTACCCAGCTGGCGACAAAGAGATTGTATAAACACCCGATTGTCGGCGGCGGTATACAGCATCTCGCCGCCCATGCGGCTGAAGCTTTTGCCGATGCGGTTATAGTAGGCGGGATTGTCCATGGGCGGCTCGCCCGTGTTCCAGTCCCAGTTATCTTCCATGAGATCGTTGACGGCGATGAAAGGGCGTAACGGCTTCAGACCGTCCTGAAGGCGCAGGTTGTTGGCGATGGACATGGATTTTTCAAACACCTGAGGGGCCATGATGGATGAGCCCACCGACAGGAACACTCCACCGTCGAGATGCGAGACACTGTTCACAAAAATAGAGAAATCGATGCCGGCACCACGGCCTATGGCCGCGCTATTGGCCAGAGGATGGGTGTAGATGATATCGTATCCGATGCCCGGATGAACCGTCAGCGGGACATGGAGCCGGCAGGCATGGCCTGTAAGCGAGAAGGTTTTGTGAGGATGGATCACCTTGTGATATCCGGCTTCGATGTCATGCCGTACCAAGGCTTGAAGCAGGTCTGCACGGGCGGGCATGATTTCATCGTCTGCCGGATGATCGGTCCAGCTGGCCAGAGCATGCTGAAGTGCTGCCCGATCAGGAATCGTATAGCCGTCATCACATATGAGACGGCCTACCGACTCTCCATATCCCATGCCGTCGAGCGCGCCGGTCAGCACTGCCAGATGGGTATGTCTGCCGGTCTCGTCCCAGGTGCCGAACTGCCCTTGCGCCACATGCGCCCGCACATCCTCCTCGGATTGTCCCTGAAAGGCGTATTCCCAATCGTGAATCACGCCCGCACCGTTTGTCGCCAGATGGGTGATCCATCCCTCTTCCATCATGCGTATGACCACCGGTCCCAGGCCGTTCTTCACCATGTGGGCGCCATAGGCAAGCATGACGGCGGCCCCCTGCGCCCGGGCAGTTCGTATCCAGCCGGCGACCTTCGCGATGTTCGCTTTTTGGCGGGATGTCACCGGGGGTAGGGCCGCATCCGGATCAATCCGAATTTCGTCGATATGATGTTTATTCTTACGAGACGCCAGGGGCTTGACATTTACCCGGCGACTGTCGATTCGTGAGTAGCTCATATGTTTGCCTTTGGAATTTCTGAGGAGGTCTACTGGTATCGGGATGAATATAATACCGCCGGGGTCGTTTAACAATATGGGAATAGAGAAGAAGTATGCATGGCGTATTATCCACCTGTATTATATCCCATTAATCTGCAGACGTCATCAAGAAATAATATGCTGACAGTAAAAAGAAATAAGAATATATTATTCCCACATTCGTCATAAAAGCAAAATTCGACCCCCAAGAAGGATCACATACATATGGAGACAAGACCACTGGGAAGAACAGGACTTCAGGTCAGCACGATCGGATTCGGGGGCGCCCGGCTTGATGAGCACCCGGAACAGGCGATGGAGACGGTGCACCGGGCTCTGGATCTCGGCGTCAATTTTATCGATACGGCCAGATATTATGGCAACAGTGAGAAGCATCTGGGGGAGGCGCTTCGGGGACGTCGTTCGGATTATATTCTGGCGACCAAGGCGATGATCGAGGACCCGGATGTCACGCGTGAAAGTCTGGAAACCAGTTTTTCGCTGCTTGAAGTAGACCGGGTGGATCTGCTCTATGCCCATGCGTGCGATAATGAGTCGCGGTACACGTATTTAATGCGGGATAAAGGGATGCTGCACACGCTGGAGCAGATCCGGTCGGAAGGGTTGACCCGATTTCTCGGGGTCAGTTTTAATCACTTTCTTCCGTATGAGCACGGTCGCACGGGGATTGACAGGATGAAAGCCTTGATCGAAACGGATGCCTTCGATGTGATCCAGCTGCCTATGAGCCTGATTCGTATCGAACGGGTGGAAGACGAAATTTTACCTCTGGCTACGGAACGGGATCTGGGCGTAGTGATCAATTTCCCTACAGCGGATGGATTACTCACACGCGACATCGGGGTTTTTCAATCTATCCTCGATCCGTATATTTCCACGCCCTGTCAAGGAGCGCTGCTGGCCCTTCTCCTTTATCCTGCTGTGACCTCTGTTCTCTCGGGTATGAGTACGTCCGCTATCGCAGATGAAAATTGTGCGGTGGGGACGATCCTGGCCGGCCTCTCAGAGGCAGAGCGTGATCAATTGCGACACAAGATACAAGATGTAGGTATCGGTCCCTGTCGGAGTTGCGGTCGATGTGCACCCTATACTCAGGGGATCCCCGTTCCTCAGATCATGACCTTTCATGATTCTGAGCAACGATTCGGTATTCAGGCGGCCCATCAGAGGTATGAGGGCCATAAAGTGCAGGTGATGGCCTGTACGGATTTTGAAGGGGCTAACGCGGTCTGTCCTGAAGGCTTTGACGTCCTGGCGGAAGTGAAAAAAGTATTTGATGACTGATCCTGTAAAGCGTCCTCTGGCATAACAGAGGTGTACGTCAGTGGGCACTTTTTCATTGTTTCACAGGCAAATATCCCGTTTATCCATCTGGCACAGCTGTTGCTCCGCCATGTGACTATGATCTTATATCATCTCACATATTATCATGAGGGGAGCAACCATGGCCATCACCAAAATTGAGTTTCCGATCACCGAATGGCGCGGGCTGATTTATTTTTATCCGGAATCCCTCAATGCAAAGAACAACACACAGACACACGTGATCCTCCCCAAACCCTGTCTGGCTATTCCTGAGCGTTTTGGTGAGGGATTTGTGGTGCTGCACTATTATATCTCGCAATTAGCGCACATTACGGATATATTGAATACGAAGGGGGCGATGTGTTTTTTCGACGAGACGAAATCGCCCGGTGAAGCGGGGATAGGGCATGGCGAGGTAGGGTCCTGAGGAGGCGCTGATCATGGAGCAGAAACGAAAAGTCGTTCCGCCTGTGTATTTCCTTATCTCTCTGATTTTTATGACAGCGCTGTATTATCTGCTACCGGTGGTCAAAGTTATTCCCTTTCCTTATGCTTATGCAGGCATTCTGTTCATTGTATTCGGTCTGACCATCATGCTGATTGCCGTGGGCGCCTTCAGTAGAGCGAAGACGCCGATTATCCCCTTTGAAAGATCCACCGCGCTGGTCGTTGAGGGCATGTATCAATTCACGCGAAACCCGATGTATCTGGGTATGGTGCTGGTACTGACCGGTGCAGGCGTGCTCTTTGGCGTTGTCAGCGCGTTCCTGCCGATACCTTTTTTCATCTGGGGCATCACGGCCAATTTTATTCGCGGTGAAGAGCGATTTCCTGAAGATATTTTCGGGGAAGTGTACGTGGCGTACAAGCAGAAAGTACGGCGGTGGGTGTAGGGTGTGGGCATCGGTCAGGATGCCCACACGCCGGTTCTAACTGGCTTTTTTCTCAACAAGCAGCTCTAATCGGCGTCCATAAGATCCGGTTTCGGGCGCGTAATGCAAACCGCACTCTTTGTGCGTGGTCGCTTCCCACCACCAGCGGCCGGCACGAATATCTTCGCCGGGCTGTATGGCCCGTGTGCAGGGCGCGCAGCCGATGCTGGTATATCCCTGGGCGTACAGCGGATGTTGCGGCACGTTATGGGTTTTTATATAAGACCACACTTCATCGCGCGTCCAGTCGGCCAGGGGACTGATTTTCACCAGGCCATCGTGTTCATAGTCCTTCTCTACTTTTCTGATACCCCGCCGGCTCTCGCCCTGATCCCGACGCAGGCCGACGACCCAGGCATCCAGCCCTTCAAGCGCCCGTCGAAGCGGGGCCACTTTACGGACGCTACAGCAGGTGGTGCGGGAGGCTACGGAATCGTAGAACAGGTTCGCGCCGTGTGTGCTGACCATCGACTCCACCTGAAGCAGATCCGGAAAATAGACCTGGATGTCGATCCCGTAGTGTTTACGCACCTGATCCATGAATGCGTATGTTTCCTGGTGCAACCGGCCGGTATCGATCGTGAACGCGCGGATGTCCGCCTTCATCTTACTGGCCATATCGATCAGCACCATGCCTTCCGCCTGAAAGCTGGTACAGAATCCTAGACGTGATCCCCATTGTTGCAGCGCCCATGCAATCACCGTATCCGGTGTATCTGCTTCAAAATAATTCTGGAGATCCTGGTCGTAGTTCATGATCATGTGCTTTCTCTTTCGGCTCGCATCGGGGCGGTGATGGAACGTGGGGTCTGTTGTTAGAATTCTACTCAATCTAAGTCACCATACTACGGAAAAATCGGGCTATGTCAAGAAGTAAATTTCCATTGTTGATCAACATAGTGATCATTTTTCAATGGGTAAGGTATATAACTTATTTAAAATATTAATTTAAGTGTAATTTCAAAATGATAAAATGATATGGATATATCGTAGATTTTTTCTGATTCGGTGGGATGGCTCGCGAGAGATCGGGTTGACTGATTGGCTTAATAGTCGATCCGTCATCCATCAACAAATCAGTTAATCCTTCTCCGCCGCCACATACATCCTGGCCCATTTAAACGCCCCCACTGTGCCGTCCTTGTAGGTGGTATAGCCTTTGACCCAGGGTTTACGGAGTTGGAGGCCGATGTCGTGATACAGGAAGGCGGCCGGATAATCTTCAGCCATGACGGTCGAGGCGTCGCGGTATAGTTCGGCGCGTTTGACGGGATCCAGTTCGGAGGCGGCTTCTTCCACCATTTGGTCGAATATCGGATTGGTCCAGTCCTGCCGGCCGACACCGCGTGGCTGGGCATGCCAGATCATATCCAGTATGCTGCGTGGATCGAGGAAATCGGCGCCGAAAGCGACAACGCCCAGGTTCATATTCCATTTATACAGGTTATCCATATACATGGACCGGTCGGCGCTGCGGATTTCTACATTAATGCCCAGATGCTGTTCCAGCATACTCTGTATGGCTACGCCGACCATGCGTTGTGAGGGGTTAGGCGCCCGCATCCAGAGTTCCTGCTTCGGAAATCCCCGACCATTCGGATAGCCGGCTTCCCGCATGAGCGCGCCGGCCCGATCGGGACTAAACCCCTGGTAACTTTCATGGGCGGACCCTTCGTATTCTTTGAATCCGGGCGGGATCATGGAATAAGCCGGAATCGCTCCGCCCCGTAGAATCGCACTGGCCATATTTTCCCTGTCGAGTGACCGCGAGACGGCTTCCCGCACCCGCACGTCGTTAAACGGCGGCTGTTGCGTTCTGAAAAACATGTACCAGGTGTTCATGGCATGAAACCGAACCAGCTCGTCTTTCAACGCAGGATCGTGTTGTGTCCGCTCCAGGTCGGTCACATCCACCCCTACTATATCCACCTCATCACTCTCATAGGGCAGGATCGTCGCTGCGGAGGCATCCTGGAACGGGTGAATGACTTTTTCCAGATAGGGTTTGTGGGGACCGTTATAGAACGGATCGGGTACCAGCGTCATATGGCTGCCGTGGACCCATTCCGATACTTTGAATCCGGAATTGGTCACGATATTTTCCGGATCGGTCCATTTACGGCCGTACTTTTCCACCTGTCGTTGTGGTACGGGCACCGCGTCGGCGAAGGACACAATGTGCGGCAGATACGGGGCGGGCTTTTCCGTTTCGATGACGAGCGTGTTATCGTTCACAGCGCGAATGCCCAGGGCGTCCATATCATCGATCTCCCCTTTGACTATGGCTTCCGCATTTTTAATATCGAAGTAGAAAAACGCGTAAATGTTCTGAGATTGGGGATTGAGGATGCGGCGATAGGAATACACAAAATCATACGCCGTCAGGCGTGATCCATCGCTCCATCGCATGCCGGGGCGCAGATAGAACGTCCAGGTGATGCCGTCCTCCGTCTCCCAGCGATTCGCGGCGGCCGGAACGGGCGTCCAGGATTCATCTTTCACAAGCAACGGTTCGAACGGAAAGATGGTCGCTTCCGTATCATACGGATAGATACTCGGATCCAGGCTGCGCGGCTCCGGACTCATAAACCGTATAATCTGCTGCCCCGCGTCCGCTGCATCGGCCGGCAGGACCTTACCCACCGAGTTAATCCGTTTCCCTATGGTCTGCTGCATCGTTTGATCCACCTGCTCGCAGGCGGAAAATAACAGGCAGCAAATCAGGGCTGTACAGGTTGCTTGAAGCATGTATGGAGATACTCCGTGGATGGATACTGGTTTGCGTGTTTCCTGTCCTGGTCCTTCCTTTTTCAAACCAGGCAACAAGGTACTTCTTTGTTTTCAAGAAATAAGCAAACGGCTTGAACCGCTTGTCGAGAGGCTGCGGAGATGGACTCGTAGGTATAAGCGCCCAGATGTGTTGTCATGAAAACATTGGAGAGCGTTCTCAGATCGGACGCCTTGGGGAGAGGTTCTTGCTCAAAAACATCCAGGCCGGCTGCGGCAATTTTCCGGCTCACCAATGCCCGGTAAAGTGCATGCTCATCCACCACTTCACCACGGCAGGTATTAATAACGATTGTACCCTTTGAAATGGATGCCAGAGCCCGGTCATTCAACATATCCCGGGTTTCTTCCGTAAGGGGCACATGGTAGCTCACAATGTCCGATTGTTTTAAAAGTTCGGTGTAGCCGCTCCGTTCAACATGGTATGTTAGAAATTGCTCGTCAGGCTGATAAGGATCAAAAGCTGTCACCTTCATCTTAAACCCCTGCGCCAGTTCCGCCACGCGGGAGCCTACCCGACCCAACCCGATGATGCCCAGGGCTTTTCCGGACAGCGTGTGGCCTCTGGGGACTTCTTGTCTCCAATTATTTGCCTTAATGGATGTTAGCGCGTCACGGCTGTGACGAATGCAGTTAAGCATTAACATAATAGCAAGTTCTGCCGCGCTGTCTCTATTGGCATCAGGCGTGTGAGCAACCTTGATTTGGTTCTGTCTGCAGTATTCTAAATCGATATGATCATACCCACTTGTTGCCGTTACAATAAATTCTAGTTTTTTGGCCTTTGCCAAGACCTCCTTGCTTAATTTTGTTCGACTGCGAATAAGCAAGATGTCCGTTTCGTCCAGTTCAGCCTCGTTCAACTGTAGATTATATGACCGGGTAAGATTCACATCCTCTTTTGTTTGTAATAAAGCCAAAGCGTCCGGCGTATAGACATCTTTAATCAAGATATTCACTAGAAGTACTACCTCATGTATTCGAACAGTTTCTCACGTAATACCAATTGTTGATTCATGATTTGTGAATTATGATTGAAAAGGCCATTCTTGATGGTATGCACCAGACTGAACGCTGTAGAATGTAGAATGATAAAAATAATGGGTCCATATGGGTAGTTATTCTCGTCTATGGGCCTTATTTTCGAGGTCACGGTTCAAACCGGGCCTGGAAAAACCGCAGGTATCCAGGTTCATCCGTTATCTTCATCCTTTTGTCCCGGTCTCAAAATCCACACGAACTTCTTCCAATCTGGCCGTGCGGCATCCGTTGAGGGAAACAAACGTCACCCTGTATTGCAGCCATTCGGTCATCTTGTCCATCCCTTGAATCACCTCACCTGGTGTTTCATAGAACGTGTTTTCTCCCTCAGGTCCTTCCCAGAGGGCATCTTCAAGTTGCTCCTGGTCTGCCGCCCGGCGGAGTTGGAATTTGATCTGAGTTTTCTCAGGCGCTTCAGCTTTCCACGTGATGCGGATGGGGTCAAGCCCTTTCATTTCGTAGGGCGGCGAGACGTAATGCTCCAGGGGTTCCCTGGTGAACGCATTGCCGAAATCCCGTGGAGAAGCGAGGTGGGGCCCCAGGCCTGGTAGACGGGTGACCCGGTCGAATGAGAGTCCATCAGGGCCGTTCCAGAAAAGCAGGGAGTCCACCTGATGCCCGAGATCATTGCGGTGACACACCGTAAGCAGGTCAGGGTAGCCGTTGCCGTTTATATCAACGGCTACAAAGGCACAGGAGGAATCGCAGGGAATCTTGAAAGGATTATCGAAATCAAAGCTTTTGCCGTCTCCCCGGAAGATCAAGCCCGGCAGCTCCCTGGTAAATTGCGTAGAATAGGCGGGTACCAGCAGATCCAGGCACCCGTTGTTATTTAGATCAGCCACGGAAATCATGATGCTCGAGGCCTCTGTCGGATGGAACTCGGTACGGTCGGGTGAAAAACCGTCCGGTCCACCGTAAAGAATGAAGAATCCGCTGCCTTCGCGCGTGTAATGTCCCATGACGACCACGATCAAATCCAGCCAGCCGTTACCGTTCAGATCGGCACGGTTGATAGCGCACACGGTTCCCGTTGCCTTGAGAGGAATCTTCTGCATCCTCTGTTCTGAGAAACCGTCCGGACCACCGAGGTAAATGTCAACGTGGCCCAGTGGATTATAGAAAATGACATCGAGCCAGCCATCCTGATCCACATCGGCGATCTGTGCGTTGCCGCTGCAGAAAGTCGGCAGAACCGTCGAGCGGCCAGGCGAAAACCCGTCGGGCGAACCGTAGAAGATCACCGAAGAATTAACCAGCGTCTCCGGTTTATCGTCATAAGTGTAGGTGATCGCCAGCAGATCCAGCCACCCATCACGGTTGAAATCGGCGACCAGCACGTAGTAAAATGGGTGTCCTCGGCTGGGAAGAATAGAGTATCTATCCGGTTTGAGCCCGTCTGGACCCCCGTGAAAGATCCTGAGGCCTTCGGGGGCGATTATTACCAGGTCGGCAAAGCCGTCCTGATCCAGATCGGTCAGGGCATAGGTATTAGTTCCTCCGCCTGTCGGCAGCTCCAGCCTGCGGGAAGGGGTGTACTCAGAGGTCTCGGTGCCAAGATAGATGTAGAGCGGAAAATCGGGATCCGTCTGGGACGGACCACCCATGGTACTGTTGAAGATCACTTCCGGGTGGCCATCGCCGTCCAGATCACCCGTGGTACACCCTATCGTACCGCGGGTCGGCAGCCAGGTTACCCGATCTTTTGAGAATCCGTCGCGGCCGTTCCAGAAAATAGCCGACTCGGTCTCATAGGTCAGGTCGTTCTGATATTTGGACGCCACCAATTCGGGGCGACCATCCCCGTCCAGGTCAGCCGCCGTAACCCAGCTACAGAAGGTCAGCGGCAGCATGGTCGCCGCCTGGTTCAGATTGTCCAGCGTGCGTATTTCTATGCCTTCCCGGGTGGCGATAAGCAGTTCATTCCTGCCGTCTCCATCTACATCACTTATATCTACGCGAACGGCCCCCTGACAGAACATGGTGCTATTTCCCCGGGCTTCGAGAATCGTCAGGTCTTCAGGACGGAATACACCGGCTCTGTTCCAGTAAATGTAGATCTTGTTCCCGCCGGTGAACACAATCTCCTTGTGGCCATCCCCATTGAGGTCGCCCAAAATGACCTGCATGGCAAAATGGGTGGGAAGCTTCAGAGGGGCCGTGGTATCGAAACCATCTTCTGTGCCCCAGTAGACATAAGATTCAATGTCGTATTCAAATCCCTCCCGGTAGTTGGCCACAATGAGTTCGGGGTGGCCGTCTCCATTGAGGTCTTCACAGACGACGGAAAGTGGTGCCATCCCTGTAAGCCCGTAGCGTTCGGATACGTCTTCGAACTTGCGTGGCGCGACCTGCTCATACACGTGTACAGGCCGGGACACGCCCGGATTATGGTGGTCGAACCAGGCGGAAGGGAGAATGAGGTCCAGACGTCCCGTACCATGCCTATTGCCGGTGGTGACATCATAAGCCCCGACGGTAGGTAATACCGTGCGTTCGCCGCTTAACCCATCCGGACCGCCCCAGTAGATATACGAGTCAAGTTCAGAGGTGACGCCGTTCTCCCCATTAACGACAATCAGATCGAGATATCCATCGCCATCCACATCCACCGCCCGACTCATCCACCCACTATCGTTAGGTAGCGTCTGCCGGGGCCAGACTTCGTTCTTATCGCTTGGCTGTGTGTAAATCCAGGTCGGACCACGCTCGAGATACCCATGGGCGTTGGGAAATATAACATCCACATGACCGTCATTATTAACATCAAACCGGTGAATCATCTCTATAATGCCTTTAGCATTCACATAGAGATTGTCGCCGCCATTGTCGAACGCGCCTCTGGAAAAGGCCTCGAATCCGCGGTGTACCCACGCCGGCTCTATAGTCTGGCTCATGGATTGATTTGGAGTAAGGAAAGCAAGATAAGTGCAGTACGGAGTGGGGAGTAAAAGCCGTTTTCACTCCGCACTCCGTATTTGTTCTAAATTCTAATCAAATCTTTCACCAGCAGATCATTAATTCGTTTTGCGAAGCCGACAGGATCGTCGAGCTTGGACCCTTCGGCAACGACGGCCTGTTCGTACAGCAGTCGGCCCATATTTTCGATACGGGCATCGTTCTGATCGCTGGCGTGCAGCTTCTGGAGACCCTGAATGATCGGATGCTCGGCGTTGAGTTCCAGGATGCGTTTTGAGGTCTGTCCACCGCCGCCATCCCCCATGCGTTGCATGACCCGCTCCATATGGGCGCCCATGCCTCCTTCGTCGGCGACCAGACAGGAGGCGCTGTCTTTCAAACGAGTCGATAAGCGGATATCCTGGACCTCTGAGAGTTTACTCTTGAGCGTTTCGAACAAACTCTTATATGTTTTTTCGTTATCCTCAGCTTTTGCCTTGGTCGTCTCGTCGGGCTCTACATTCCCTTTGTCTGCGGCCTGGAATTTCTTCTCTTTATAATCTGTCAGAGAAGACATGGCGAACTCATCGATGGGATCGGTCATGAACAGAACATCCCAACTGCGGTCTTTGAATACTTCCAGATAGGGCGTATTCTCGAGCATGCCCCGATGCTCACCGGTAAGATAATAGATCTCTTCCTGATCCGGCGGCATTTTCTCCACATATTCATCGAGCGATATGTATGATCCGGCTTCGGTATTCATGGATTCATAGATCATCAGGCCGGAGAGCGGCTCTTTGTTCTCAAAATCCTGCGCCAGCCCCTCTTTCATGATCATACCCAGTTCTTTAAAGAACTCCACATACTTGTCGGACTCGTCCTTCTTCATCTCTTCGAGGGTGGTGAAGATACGCTTGACGATGTTTTTCTTGATCCGGTCCAGTATCGGATTCTGCTGGAGGATTTCGCGTGAGACGTTGAGCGGCAGATCGGCGCAGTCCACCACCCCCTTGACGAAACGCAGATAAGCCGGCAGCAGTTCTTCGCAGTTTTCCATGATCTGCACACGCTGTACGTACAACTTGGGCCCCACCTTGGGATCGCCGAACATCAGGTCGAACGGCCGTTTGGCAGGGATAAAGAGCAGGACCTTGAACTCGGTAAGCCCTTCGGCGGTGTAGTGAATCACTTTGGCCGGATCGTTGAAATCGTTCGAGATCTGCTTGTAGAAAGCGTTACACTCGTCCTCTTCCACTTCGCTCTTCGATCGCAGCCACAAGGCTTTCATGGAGTTGAGTGTTTCTTCTTTGACGACGGTCCTGGTCTCGGGCGCTTTATCCTCTTCCTTCTTGTCCTCTTCCGTGCCCTCTTTCTGTTCGACCGGCTCCTGCCGTTCCACGTCCATGACCACCGGATACTCGATGAAGTCCGAGAACTCTTTGACGACCTGGCGCAACCGCCACTCATCGAGGAATGCCTTCTCGTCGTCTTTCAGATGAAGCGTGATATCGGTACCGTGTGTTTCTTTTTCAACCACAGCAACCGTGAACTCACCCTCTCCAGCCGATATCCAGCGAACGCCCTGATCCGGCGGATCGCCCGCAAGACGAGAAATCACCGTCACCCGGTCGGCGACCATGAAGGCGGAATAGAATCCCACACCAAACTGTCCGATTAAATCCGGACGGCTGGCATCTTCGGCATTTTTGAGGGTTTCGAGAAATTCCATGGTCCCGGATTTGGCAATGGTCCCGAGCTGATCAATGATCGTCTCACGCGACATCCCCACCCCGTTGTCCGACACCGTCAATGTGTTCTTTTCCTTGTCGGCGGTCAGCCTGATCTTCCAGTCTTTATCGCCTTCGAGCAAGTTTTCATTATTTATAGAGTTAAAACGTATTTTATTGATCGCATCACTGGCGTTGCTGATCAGCTCCCGTAAGAAAACTTCTTTATGGGAATACAGTGAGTGCGTGATGAGATGAAGAATCTGACGCAGCTCACTTTTAAACTCCATGGTCTCGACAGGCGTGTCTGTGGTGTCTGACATCTCTGCCTCCTTTCACGGTAATAAGCAGGATTGCTCTGTTGTGTAATGGCTCGGGTTGTAGCCTCTATACGCTTTGGACGAAAGCAACATAAAATAGGGCAAAAAACCGGTTTTGTCAATATGATGTGCATGTTCTATTGATAAATATTTCTGTTCAAGATCATCTCAAAATGAGATTCGGTCTCATTTTATGCTCATAAGCTGGTAAAATATCCGGGTGATTGACGCATCACGCCTCGACGCTCTCTATCGAAAAAACAAATTTAAATTAAATAAAAACAACCTGTTACGATTTAAAAAATAATCCCCGTGAGGTTTGGCACCTATTTGGCGCGTCATTCGGATAAGATGTATTGGAGCCGGCTCAAAAAGAGAGTGAGGCCGCCATGAAAACCATATTAGTCATCGACGATCAACCCAATATCAGGACGCTGCTGAAATTCGACACGAAGGACAATTTTCATGTCGTCACCGTGCACAACAACATGTAAGCCTTACAATGGCTTAGAGCAGACCATAAACCGGATTTAATCGTTTTCTACGGCACCATGCCCTATCTGGATGGTTTTGAGTTCCTCAAAATCATTCGGGCATCTGACAAACATCGTGATGTCCCGGTGATCATGCTGTCCGCCAAAGCAACGAGTGAAGATCGGATCTGCGGATTACGAGCGGGAGCGGATGATTATGTAACGAAACCTTTCAACCTCGAAGAACTGTTTGTGCGTATTGAAACCGTTTTTAACAGACTGGCAACCACACCCACAGACTAGGTTCGGATTAAAGCGGAATCATTATGAATATTGGCATCAGCAAGAGACAGGTACTCGCACAGGACCCCCTGGATGTGAAAGAAAAGAGGTCTTCTCCTTACCATATAAGAAGAGGTGATGATACCGAAGGTCATCAACTGAGCCCATACACTCCGGGATACAACGACGGCTTACATCTTCCTCTCATGTCGAGCGAGTTTACGATTAACAGCGGCCCATACGTGATCGTTAAGCGGGCGTTGGATATGGTAATTTCTTTGGCAATACTGATCATAACGGCCCCGCTGCTGGCACTGGTTGCCATAACGGTCAAACTTCAATTTTCCAGTCCTGTTTTCTATGTCTCGAAACGCATTGGACGGCGCTATGAAATCTTCGATCTGTATAAGTTTCGAACCATGCAGGTAAATGCAGAACAGGATCTCTGTGAGCTCCGGAATAATAATGTAAACACAACTACTGCCTCGGCTGCGCCACACGATGCCATGTGTTCCGAATGCGAGCAGTTAATGCGTCCATGTTCTCCCCTGTTGATCAACGATCAGAGTTTAATCTGTGAGCGACAGTTTAAAGAGATACGCGACAGGGAGGCCGTGTTTTTCAAGATGCAGCATGATCCCCGGGTACAACGCTTTGGCCGTTTTCTTCGGAAAACGAGCATCGACGAACTGCCCCAACTGATTAATGTTCTAAAAGGCGACATGTCGCTGGTAGGCAATAGACCTTTGCCTCTCTACGAGGCTGAGAAATTGACTACAGATATCTGGGCGGAACGATTCCAGGCCCCTGCCGGTCTGACCGGGCTCTGAAAGATCGCCAAAAGCAAAAATTCGGAGACGTCGCAACAGGGCCGGATCTATCTGGATAATCAATATGCCCGTATCACCTCGTTCTGGAAGACAGTTAACGAACAACCTCGGTGTAAGGAAGCCGTCCTGGTTTGATAATGTCCCGATTGAAGGCACCCTGAACCCCGCTGTGCTTACTGAATGTGAGATCCTCTTCGGTTTATATCTCATATTTAAGCACATCATTTACAAATATACATATGCCCTATCAACACAAAAAAGGACGGTCTGTCTTTTCACTTGTTTTTGGTGAAAAAAAAACTTGTTTCCTCCCTTTCGATTGTTATATTGCATCGTTTTTGTAAATAGGACGATAAGAAAATAGAACATTTGCAAAGAGCTCGAAACAATAAGGAGACATCATGACCACATCACCCGTTACTCGCATTCACACCAGACTATGGCAGATTCAGGTGCGCTTTGCGCCCTGGTGGTCCCCCGGGTAAGGAGATTAAAAACACATTATGGACGTTACACCGGTAATTCTTGGTGATACGCCCCACATACCGTCCGATATTCTGGTACGGTTGGAGGCCGTTGGTCTTGAGGAAAAATCGATCCTGATAGCTGCCGAGGGCGATCTGAATGAGTCCGGTCGCGTGACTTCGATCTGGATGATAGCGACTTCTGATCGGGTGATATCCATTTCGACCGACCAATCCGTCCCGCTGGTTGATCCGATTTCATTCGATCAAGCGAATGATTTTCGACTTCGGAGTACCGTCGGTAGTTCGTCAATACAGGCCATGTATGACGGCATGCCTGTCAGCCTGATACGCTTCACGAACCGTCATCGCGAACGCTTTCAACGTGTTCTATTCCAGTTAAAACGCCTCAAAGAAGGACAACCACTTCAACCCCACCGATTACTTGCCCCTGATCCACGCTTTTGCTCACAATGCGGTTTAACGTTACCTGCGGTTAGCCAACCATGCCCCCGGTGCGTGAAACACGGCGCCGTTTTCCAACGCATGCTGCCGTTGTTTCGCGATTACACGAAATGGGCCATTGTCCTGGTCATTTTCATGGCCGTGGGCATCACACTTGATCTGTTGCCCCCATTTTTAACCCGGATACTGGTTGATGATGTTCTTACGACCGGTGAGCATGAAGATTGGCTGATCTGGCTGGTACTGGGCCTGGCAGGCGCCTTGCTCTTCCGCAGCTGCGTAAATATTGGAATCGCCAGATTATCCACCTATATCGGTACACGGATCACGTACGACATGCGCCAGCGACTTTTTCTCAAGCTGGAGCAGATGTCGATCGATTATTATGATCGTATGGACGTGGGGCAGCTCATGACCCGATGTATGTCCGATGTCGAGCAATTACAGGGATTTGTCAATCAGGCAACCCAGGGATTCCTGATCAATATCCTCACGATTCTCTCTATCGGCGTCATGCTGTTCTATCTGGACCCGGCCCTCGCCATGTATGTGATGGTTCCCATTCCGCTCGTTACCGGAGGCAACATTTTTTTCTATCGCCGCATCTATCCCATGTATTACAAAGTCTCGGACAGCCACGCTAAGCTGACCTCCATGCTGAACAGCATTCTATCGGGTATCAGGCTGGTCAAAGCCTTTGCTCAGGAGCAACGTGAGAACCGTCGGTTCAGCAGTGGGAATGAAGCCTTTCGAAATGCACGGCGCCGGGTGGATATGAATGCGGGTACCTTTTCGCCTGTTATGACGTTTGTATTCGGGCTAGGCGGGTTGATTATATGGTATGCGGGCGGCCATGACGTTCTAGCTGAACGCATCACCCTGGGAACGCTGATGGCTTTTCTCGGATATGTCAGCATGTTCTACAGTCCGTTGTCGGGACTTACTCAGTTTTCAAACTGGATGACGTCGTTCATGGCCTCCAGTCAGCACATTTTTGAGATTCTGGATGCCGATCCGAAATTGCACGATCCACCGAATCCGAAATCCCTGGCGGATGTGAAAGGGATGATCGAATTTGATCACGTTGTATTCGGCTATGATCCGTATCACCCGGTCGTCAAAGACATCTCGTTTAAAATCGAACCGGGTCAGATGATCGGCATTGTCGGTCGAAGCGGCAGCGGCAAGTCCACGCTTGTCAACCTGCTATGCCGTTTCTACGACACACAGGAGGGTACTGTTCGAATTGATGGCAAGGATGTAAGAGACCTCAAACGAGGTGATATTCGACGTCACATCGGCCTGGTTCTTCAGGAACCGTTTCTGTTTCGAGCCAGTATCGCGGAGAATATTGCGTATGGCCGGCCCGACGCGCCGATTGAGGATATCATCCGATCGGCCAAAGCAGCCTATGCCCATGACTTTATCATGCAGCATCCAGCCGGTTACGATTCACCGCTGGGGGAACACGGTTCAGGGTTATCCGGCGGTGAGCGACAACGTATCAGCATCGCCCGGGCTCTGTTGTGCGACCCGGCGATCCTTATTCTTGATGAAGCCACATCCAGTGTGGACACAGAATCCGAACAACAGATTCAGGAGGCGCTTACCCGACTATGTAAAGACCGTACCACGATTGCCATTGCCCATCGGCTCACAACCCTTCGGGGCGCTGATTGCATCTATGTTATCAACAACGGGAGACTGGCGGAATACGGCGATCACGAGGCGTTAATGGTTCAGGAAGGTATTTATCACCGGTTGGTTCACATCCAGACCCGGCTTACCTCTCTGGAGCCGGCGTAATGGAAGACTCCCCGCAGCCAAGCTGCTGGTATGCGTTTTGCTGTTCTTTCAACGAAGCACCAAGGACAAAAAGAGGCAACTTATCATGACCGCTATGTCGATAGACGAGGAATTATCCATCGCACTTGGCATACGCACCCTGACGCCCGACAACAGTAAGATATTCAAAGGTGTTTTTAACCTCCTGCATGTCCAGATTGACCCGGATGATGACGGAGCGGGCCTGTACCGGGCGATTCACGCCGTCCGTACTTTTCCAGTATCTTCGCCCGAAACCCATATTTCTCTGCGCCACACAGATGAAGATAGTGTCGAATGCGAAGTCGGTGTTATTGTCGATCTTTCGGTATTCCCCATGGAAGCGCAGACGCTGGTTAGAGCATCGCTCGATCAGCACTATTTCGAGTTTCGTATTACACAGATTTATCGCATCGACTGGAAGTTCAATCTGCTCTTTTTCGATGTCGAAACAGACCAGGGACGCACTGAATTTGAGATGCGCTGGCAGGTGGACCGCGCCCAGTATTACGGAGAGAACGGTATGCTTCTTGTGGATGTGTTTGACAACCGGTATATGATTCCAGATATGGACCAGCTGTCGCGTGGAGATCGGAAACAGTTGACACGGTACATATACTGGTAGTATCAATTGCGGATTGCGGAATACGAATTGCGGAATTATAACGACCTTTAATCAGGAGGATAGATGACATCCTCAAAGTGCGAAGCTGAGATCCGGCCTTATAACGGGCGACCCACAGTCTTTATTGACGGTGAGCCACATCCTTTGCCGGGCTTTAATCCCAATCCCAGGGGAACGGACAGGGTTTTTGAAAGAGCGGCGGATTATTTTTCCAACATAAGTTAGGCGTATATATCATTCACGCGCCGATTGATCCTTTCTGGCAAGGGGATGATATATACGATACGCCGCAGGGCTACGATCCGCAGTACTTCGGTGTGGATGAGTCGGCGGAGTACGCCCGGGCCGGTGATCCGGACGCGTATCTGATGGTCCGGTTTACGCCTTCTCCGCCTACTTCCTGGAAAGCGCTGCATCTGAATGAATACGCCCTCACGGAAGCGGTCACCACACCCGGCTCTCCTTCTCTGGCCTCCGACCTGTTCTGGGAGGCCATGGCCCGGGTATCCACAACCATTGTCCAGTATTGCGAATCGCGGCCGTGGGCAGATCGCCTGATGGGGTATACCAATTTCCATGTCACGGAAGGGACTCATATGCCGGTTGACCTGGGCTGGCTGTATGATCATAATCCCGTCATGGTCACCCGGTGGCGCACTTTTTTACAGGCCAAATATCATACAGAAGAAGCCCTTCAGAAAGCCTACGGCGACGAGGCCCTCACCTTCGACACCATGCAGGTTCCCCGAGATCCTTTACGCGGCGCTGTGCCTGATGTAACGAATATGCTCTACTGGCAGCCGGCGCAGCAGAATCAAGGTCTCCGTGATTATCTGGAACTGCAACGGGACTTATGGCATAAACGGTTCCGGCAGATCTGCGCGGCTATGGAGGACGGTGTGGATCGTCGTGTGGTGTTCCTCTATGATGCGCTCAAACAGACTCAGCAGGGCTGGAACCTGGGCGCGTTCTTTCACGAGAAGATCTCCTGGAGCCCGGCCTACGCGGAGGTCATGGCCGGTTCAGGGCATATCAGCGTCGCCCCGCTGCTCGATACCCCCGGATGCGACGGATTGATGACACCCCTCGACTATCAGGCCCGGGGCATCGGCGGCGTGTGTGAGGCCGAAGGCATCGCCGATTCGGTGGTTTTACGAGGAAAATATTATTTTGCCGAGATGGACCAGCGCACGGTGCCGTTGGGTGAAATAGATTACGGCACGCCGCGGAACGACCGGGAGTTCGCTGCGCTCACCTGGCGCAATTTCGCCACCGCCTGGACCCGGGGTTTTAATGCGTATCTTTTCGACATCGGCGGTGGTTTTTACGACACAGATGCGAGACATGATATTATTGGCCGGCAAATAGAGATGATAAAGGATTCTCTCCACTGGCCTCATGAAAACATGCCCGGCATCGCCATGATCATCGATGATACTGCTGTGCTGGAAACCAACGGATCCGGGAATTTTCTCAATGAAGCGGTCATGTGGGAACAGAAGATGGGCATCGCACGATGCGGGGTGCCGTTTCGTATTTACCTCTTTGACGATCTTCTGCTCGATGATTTCCCTGATCACCGGGTGTTTTACTTTCCCAACTTGTTTCGTGTTGATGAGGAACGATTGGAGGTGCTGGAGAACAAAGTATTCCGGGACGGCCACGTTGTCGTATGGGGACCGGGCTCAGGCATATCTGACGGGCAACAGATCAGTACGGCCTCGGCTACCGCACTGACCGGTTTTGAGTTCGACCTGATGCCGGTTAACACCCAGCGGCGCATTGTGCTCACCAACTTCGATCATTAGATTACTCAGGATCTCGATCCCGCCGCCATCATCGGCGGTCCTCTGGCGTATGGACCAATCCTTTTCCCGACGGACGGCCTGGACCTGGGCATGGCCTGGACAAAATGGCAATGTAATCAGGTCGGCCTGGCGGTGAAGACGTTCGGTAAGGGTGCCGCAGGAGATCAGATTGGAAAAGTGATGCAAGGAGAAGGGGATTACGCCGCCGTGTTCACAACTGCTGTGCCGCTGCCTGCCGACCTGTGGCGAGGCATTTCACGGTATGCCGGTGCCCATGTGTATTGCGATGATAATGAGGTGGTCCTGGCAGATAACAGTCTGGTCGCCATGCATTCGATGAAATCAGGCACAAAACGCCTTGCTCTGCCGGGCAACCACAAGGTGACCGATCTGATCACAGGCGAATCCTTATGTGATGTGACCGACCTGATCACTTTTGAACTCAACGCGCCCGAAACCCGCGTTTTTCTGCTCGAAGCGCCTGAGTCATAGCCCACAGTCTGCCACCCGCGACCCGCCCATGACGCTCTGTATCAGCTACTCATACGTCCGCCCATCCTGCCCGTTTTTGGCATATTTTTTAGCCCGGAGAATGAGCTTGTTACCCCATTTGGTAGGATATTTCCCGGTGACACAGCCCAGGCAGAGAGAGTCCGTCTCCACGCCGATAGTTGGCCCCAATTGTTTCACAGGCAGATAACAAAGGCTGTCAACTTTGAGGGCTGTCGCCATTTTTTTCAATGCGCCGGGTGTCGGGTTGCCCTGATATCGGCCGTTCACGAAATTCGGTGCAAACAGTTCGCCTACCGTAGACATATCGATGCCGTAGAAACAGGGTGCTACGATGGGCGGGCAGGCCACACGTACATGAATTTCTCTGGCGCCGCACTCCTTACGAATCTGCTGAATCAGGATCTTCATTGTGGTGGACCGGACAATCGAGTCCTCCACGAGAAACACCCGCTTTCCGGAGAGGACGGACGGCAGCGGCGTGTATTTACTTCGGATGGTGCGTTCCCGCGAATCTTTTGACAGGATAAACGTCCGCCCGACATATCGGTTTCGTATGATGCCTTCCATACACGGGATGCCCAACTGATAGGCAAACGCATCGGCCGCTGCCTTGGCCGTATCAGGCACCGGAACCACGATGCAGTCCTCATCTACAGTCTGATCCTCAATTGACGCCAGATGATGACCCGTGGCGGCCCGTGACCGGTATACGCCGGCCCCATCTATTTCGCTGGCCACGTTAGCGAAATAAACCCATTCGAAAAAACACCGGGCCGGGCTGTTTGAAGGGGCAAAACGCTCGAAGCGTAACCTGCCTTTTTCAACGATGGCCATCTGCCCCGGATCCAGGGAGTTAACCTCCGTAAACCCGATATTGGTCAGCGCTACCGACTCACTGGCGGCGGCGAAAAGACGGCCCTGAACAGCCCAGCACATCGGACGAATTCCTGCAGGATCACGAGCGACGAAAAGGCGGCCGGCCGCATCCAGATAGGCCATACTGTAACCGCCATCGAATTCGCCGCCAATCTCCTTCATGACCTTTTTCAAGTCTACTTTTGTCTCACCACGCAAACCGTGTGCAAGAGCATGCATCACAATTTCGGTGTCCGTTTTCAGTGAAAAATGATAGCCCTGTTTGGACAGCAACTTATCTCGCAGTTCGGTATAGTTGGACACGGTGCCGTTGAATGCGAAACTGAACCACTTCCACAAACGGCCATGATGCCGTTCAAAAGGTTGCGCATAGCGGACATCATCTCCGCCGGCCGTGGCGTACCGCGTGTGGCCTATAGCGGCCTTACCGGCGTATTCTTCTATGACAGACGCGTATTTTTCTGGCCGCGACATACGAAACACCTCACTGACGACGCCGACATCCTTAAACGTATCAATGAGTTGATCGCGCTCTGGATTGTAGCTCGTCAAACCCGCCGCCAATTGCCCCCGCGTCTGCAAATCGAGCAGCATGCCCGGTACCAGCGCCGCGACGTTCTCGGTCACCTTCTCTCTGCCGTTGAACGGTTTGTCATCAACCGCCTCATCAAGCTGATACAACGCCACCACACCGCATTCATGATGAAGATCTTCACTCATTGATCAGGATCCTTAATTAGGATGAGACGTTACGCTAAAAACTGCGCAACGTACTTTGTACTTTGTTAAAAAGCCTGTCTGATAAAAACGATTTATGCGTCCCCATCAAAGCACAAAGCACCAAGTACAAAGCATTCTGATGTTACGCCGCCTTTTTGTAACAGCAACAATATAAATCAGATGATCAGAACGCGCCAGATTTTGTATGGATATATCTAAATTTATTTGACAGATACTGATCGAATACCTCCTGGGATATTGTCTTTCCGAATCATTTGCATTTTTCAGATCAAAGACAGAAATACGATGTTGAATAAAATGTGGATTTTCACACACGGCCTTGCGACGCTCATCTGTGTAGGATTGATAGAAGATTACAGTCAGGCATGTATCGTAAATATACTGGATGAAGTCGGCACCGCCGTCATCGGTGTATCGCTCGCTGCATCCTGGACCAGAAATGATCAATCATGAAGAAAGCAGGCTGGGGGTTGATTTTTTTCTTGCCTTACTGATGTTTATTCTGGCCGGTAGATATCTGATCTTGAACCCTGAGGTGTATTTCCCGGAGTAGGAAAGCGTTTATATAGCCCACACCACTGGCTTATTGATTCATATTATCGGGGCGATGCTGACCGTAATCATTGGACCGTTTCAATTCTTACCCAGAATCATTACAAAGAAATATATATATAAAGCCCTCCAGTTTTTTCAGGGTAGGTTTGACGTTTGGCGGAAAAGTAGATGTTGATAACCCTTCCATACCTTACTCCATCTGATGTTTTAATACACTGGCTTACCGCCTGCTCGTGGCTACAGGCTAATCATTTGATATCAGATAGATCCGGCCGGCATGATTAAACCACGGCTCGATCCGGTTGATCGCATCGAAATTGATGATCATCGAGCGATGAATACGGGCAAAATGCTTGTCGGGTAAACGCGCTTCCCACGCTTTCAGAGGCTGGAGCACCAGGCCGGTATGTCCATCGGTAAGCAGTGCCTGGGTGTAATCACCTGCCGCCCGAATACATGCGATGGTATTGATTTTGCGGAATCTTGTCTGGTTGTCCAGTGTTCACGAACAAGTGATCGTTGTATTCCAGCGCGCGTTCGGCCGGTTTCGAGGTCTGTTCGTCGTCCAACCGTTCGATGGCACGGGAGAGCCAGGCCGGGTGAACAGGTTTGAGCAGATAATCGAGCGCATTGACCTCGAACGCCCGAATGGCGGACGCATCGTAGGCGGTGACGAAAATAAAATGCCAAGGTCCGGCCACTCGATCCAGCAGATCGAAGCCCGTTTCCCCAGGCATCTGGATGTCGAGAAACACGACATCCGGCCGGCGCGCCTCCAGTATGATGGCTACGGCGTTGTCCACATTGTCCGCTCCGTCGATGGAGGGTGAGCCGTGGATGGTCTTCCAGAAGGAGGCGCAGACCCTTGCGGGCAAGCCGCTCATCGTCCACGATAATGGCTGTGAGAGGATCAGTCATTGAGAAAAATATGTGCAACGACCCGGTCATCCTCTTTCCCGACATCAAAATCATTTTTTGCAGGATACGGGTGATGTAGTTGGGTGATCCTGACAAACTCTCCCCTAAAGTGTGAATCTGACCCTGCTCACCGGAAAAAATCATGAAATTTAACCAGAGGCTGGCAAAACCAAGAGACAGAAACAGCGCTTTAGCAACAAGATGCCATGCAGGCTTCGGGTCATCATACGCCCGATAATTTTTATACAGCCACCGCAGCACTGACGTGTTGACGAAGGGCGGCGTTAAATATATGACCGTAGCAGGCTGTAGCGGCGGCCTGTTTCTGTTTGATCAACTTTTCAAACCGACTCTGCACGTCCTTCAGGCCCTGCACATCAGAGCGGATACTCACATCCGTCAGTTGCAGCATGGCGAATTTCAGATCGTGTGACACGTCGTCGGTCTGGCCGAATAAGGCACCCGACATCATGAGGGAGATTAAAACACCAAGTGTGATGGATGAGTTTCGCATACGGTCCTCCTTCATAGATGGTTAGATGATTGTGGATGTGACGCTCCGGATGCATCTACAATCTACAATCTATATCAGAGGCCTATTCATCGGGCATACGGATCGATAAACGGTTCTGTAAAGAGGATAAACGGTGGATACGGCCGGTAGACTGTGACAGGTTATCAAGGTGATTTCGGTATTCATAGGGTACAAATGTATGTACGCAAAGGAAGGATGGAATTATCATAAGCAGGTGATGGAATGATTTATGAATGATGATTTATGAATGATGATTTATGAATGAGCCCGGTGTTTTCAGCGTTGGGCAAATCGAATCGAGGATACGATGACCCCATTAGATTACGGACGATCGTTTTTAATCGGGACCGCACCGATGAATGAAGTCCGGTTCTGGGTGGAATCGCGGATACGGATAATTGACGAGGAGACGGACGTATCGGCGGATTATTATCAGTGCGCCTCCTGCAAGAGTGAGGATACGTTTGCCGAGCGCGATCTGTTTCTCAAAGACAACTATGATTTTCTACCTGTATTCGGACCGGAGCTCGGGCTCATTTTTCGGCGAAATGCCTGGCACAACGAGGGTTACAAGTCGATTGTGAAGACGGAGGACATGTGGGACGGGCCGCTGGTTCATCTGGTGGAAGGGTCTGCCTGGACCTTGCTTGATACCACGGACGCTGTGCTGGAAGCCACGCGCCGTTACACGCCCATCGTCGCACAGACGGAGATACGGAATACGGCCACCTCGCTTCGGGCGGTCATCGAGTCTCCGGTCAAAACGATGAACACGCGCCGGTCGGGACCGGATTATCAGGTGGATACGGGTCCGGTCCTGTTCCCTGATCTGTCGCTACGGTCCGAGCGGCAGGTGGACGGGATGCTGCTGGCGTTCATAGCCTTTAACACACCTCATTTCGCGGATTTTGTGCTTGAAGTACCGACATCGGCTGCGGGGCCAGCCGCAGAATCGGATCGGGAAGCACAGGTACTTCATTTTTCAAAAAGGTTGAGTGTGAAGGCGAAAAACAGGCTGTATGCCGTGGAATAGAACATTACGGAATCCGGAGTGCGGAGTGCGGAATAAAAGGCGAAAGCTGCCGGTAGCCTTGATTTGTGGATCAACTTATGCATCCCAAACCGTGTAATACAGCCGCCACGCTTGCCATCGTTTTCTCTGCACTCTGTACGCGCACGGCGTACCGTGCGCGTACGCGGAACATCGGAACAATCTTTTATTCATGCCCATCCAACTGAAACCTGAAGAAATTCAGGCGTTCAAGCGCCATCTTGAGGGCCTGGGCCTGCTGTCTGTGGCGACGTATCGAGCCTGGTGCCAGGACCATGGGTTTGATCCGGCGGTGAAGAAGCACTGGCGGGACCGGCGTCAGGAACAACTGGCGGCCAGACGGATGGGCACAAAGGATGAAGATGAGGACGCGCCGAAGGCACATATCGCAGCACTGGGACTCGACAGCACCTCTGAATACCAGATATGGTGCCGGACGAACGAGTTCAGCGGAAAGCTGTACAAGACGCCGTCGCAGCGGGTGCAGGAACGCCGTATGCTGGGGGCAGCTGCGTCGTCAGGCCCAACAGGCAGGCAGTCTGCGTCATACGCGGAAGACGGGTACGACCGAGCAGATTTATGCCGGTGATCTGGATGGGGAGCATCCGGCCCATCCATACCAGTATGTTATTCACAACCATTTCCAGACCCTGCGTGCGGCAGACCAACCGGATATTGCCGATGCCTATCTGGCGCTGCTTCGCGTCGCAGAACAACGGGCGATTACGCAGCCTGATTTCAACATGAAGGGCCGAACGGTCGATTCCATGCTGGAACTGGTGGAAGACCGACACGGGGAACTGATCAAATTCCATAAGACGGACGACCGTACCGTGCAGGCCTGGAATCGGGCATCGCATATCGGCGCATTCGAATATGTGGACGAGCAGGCCGGCACCCGCTGGACCATCGAAGAATTGCTGGATGAACCCGCGCTGGCGGAAGAAGGAAAACGGATGCACCATTGCGTCCGTACCTATACCAAATTCTGCATCAAAGGGGAAGTGTCCATCTGGTCCGTCAAGGCTGAAAACCCGATAAATAGCCACCTCGAGCGTGTGCTGACCGTTGCGGTTAAACGCGATAAATCCATATGGCAGCTTCGTGGCAGCAGCAATGCCCATCCTGATGACTCCGGCAGCAAACGCCGCAGAAGTCACAGCACCAGACTGCTGTATGCGGATATCCGTCGTGGCCGTGAGATATTGGATAGATGGGTCGAGCAGGAGGGGCTGCATGTGTTGAAGAAAACGTGAGCATTCGGCAGGTGGGCAAGTGGGCAGAATGAAAGAGTTTAGGGTTTTGGATAGTTAAACCAAAGTATAACATATAAAAGATAAAGTACAATTTGTGGAGCAACTCATGTCTGAAGATATCACATTACGACTGATCGACACAGAACGAGACGCGGAAAAGCTTGCGGAGATGTGGAACGACAGCGATGGCGAATGGCCCGGCACCTGGACCAGTGGCATGCCTATGACCGCACAGAATGTACGGGACTGGCATGATCGGGAAGAATATCTGACCGTCCATGTGTGGGATGCCGGAGATAAAATTGCCGGGTACTGTTCTCTGATCCATAAGGAGGACGAAGATGAGGTGGTCTATCTCCCGTTGCTGAATGTTTCGCCACATTTTCAAGGCAAGAGTCTGGGCCGGAAAATACTGGTCAACGCGGTAGAGAAAACTATTGAAGAGAAAAAATATCGACTCGATCTGGACACCTGGTCGGGCAATTTCAAGGCGATGGCGGCGTATAAGCGAACCGGTTTTTTCTGGGATGTCGGCCCCTGGCCATTGCTGCGTAACTTTATGCCGTCCATCCTGCAGATGCCGTGTACCCGGTACTTTTTCGATAAACACGACTGGTACAGGACCTTGCGGGGAGACTTAACGCACGTGCCGGATGATGAACAGTGGGACGGGCTGAATGTTTTTATCTATCGATTCGATTCAGGTGGTGATCAGTTGACAGTCTGGGCGGATCGGGAGGCCCGGCGTATCACGGCGGTGGATACAGCCGAGGCGTTTGTCGCTGCGACAGTAGACCACGCTGCGATGGAAGCGGTTCTGGAGGACTGTGGATGTGATCGCGGCCTGGGAGAAAGAAGAAAAGAAAAAGTGGTGATCTGGTGAAGTGGTGATCTGGTGAGTTGAAAATCTTAAAGGTGGTCATATCGAGGCGCAGGGTACCCTGGACGACTTGCTGAAGAAGAGCGAAGAGATGCGGAAACTGTGGAATATGATGATCTCGCAGGTACAAAATTAAATAAATTCAAAGATTCTCCGGACGTCCGGAGAATCTCGACTGTATAATAGAATATTGATGTTTATTAAAAATAACTTGGCATCTGGGAAAGAATAATCTATGCTGCTCTCTGATATAACAGAAAGCGTAATTCGGCAATAGGCCGACCGTTCATCCATTAACTGATCTTATGCTTATCTCCAGCCCCTCCAACCCACGCATCAAACAAATCCGCGCCCTGTCCCAACGGAAAACACGGCGCGAGACCGGCCTGTTCTTTGTAGAAGGTATTCGTCCAGTGGCCGAAGCCGTTGCGCTACAGGCAGACATCGATATCCTGATCGTCGCCCCGGATTTACTGCGTAGTGATTTCGGACAGGAAACGGTGCGGACCGCGGATCAGGTCGGCATTTCATCCCTTGAAGTCAGCGAGACGGTATTTCAAACGCTCTCCCGTAAGGATGGCCCTCAGGGGCTTGGCGCCGTAGTTCGGCAACGATGGGAAACATTAGAGGCAGTACAACCGGGCGATGAACTGGCCTGGGTCGTCTTGGAAGATGTTCAGAATCCGGGTAATCTGGGATCGATACTTCGTACGTGTGATGCGGTCGGCGCAGCGGGTATCATCCTGCTGGGCGACACCACCGACCCTTACGATCCGGCTGCCGTCCGCAGCAGTATGGGCGCCATTTTCTCACAACGCCTGATCAGAGCGACGATGGACGCCCTGATAACATGGAAGCAGCAACATCACCTGACCATGATCGGTGCCTCCGATTCGGCGGAAATCGACTATCAAGCCATGCCCTATGGACCACCCATACTGCTAAGCATGGGCAGCGAACAACACGGCCTGTCGGATACCCACACAGCTGCCTGCGACGACACCGTACGCATTCCCATGGTCGGCCGCAGTGATTCGCTGAATCTGGCTGTCGCCACCAGTGTGATTTTATACGAAATATTCAACAAATGGCGGGCAAACGAACAAATCAGACAATCAGACAATCACCAAATCACCAAATGAAGGAGTCCCCATGCCGACCACCCCCCAATGGCGACACTACCATGAACTGCGCCCCGACGAACTGGCTGCCCTGCGTGATGAAAACCCCGTCGCCTTCTGGCCGCTTGGATTGCTGGAACACCACGGCTGGCACCTGCCGGTCGGTTTCGACGGCATCAAGGCGGAGCGGCTCTGCATCCGCATCGCCGAGCGCACCGGCGGGGTGATTCTGCCGGTCATGTGGTGGGGAACCGGTGGCGGACACGATGCCTGTGGACCCACTACCAGCCGCACGAAGCCGTAGCAGCCATGCTGACGACGACCGTAGAGCAGTTGATTGCTTTCGATTTTCGGGTGATTGTCCTCATGGCAGGACATTATCCATGCCAGGGCATTCTGGACGACTGTCTGCATGCCATTCAGAATGCCCACAAGGATATCACCTTGCTGTGGGGTACCGAGGCCTCCATCGGCGGGGACGCCGTACCTTTGCCTGGTGATCATGCCGCGAAAGAGGAGACCTCCTACGGCCTGGCGCTCTTTCCCGAACTGGTAGATATGGACGCCCTCATGCCCGGCAGAAACGAAGCCGCTGCCTGGCCTGCCGGTCGCATGCCTCCAGAAGGAGAACGCCATCCCGGCGTCGTTTTCGAGGCGCATGATCCGCTCTTCGCCCAATTCGGCGAGGACGCCCGGCAGGGGTCGGCCGAACGCGACAAGGCCGGGCTCTCGAAGTTGGAAGATTATCTGGCCGGTGTGATCCGTGAGGCCATCAAAGCCTAAGGATGTGCCCCGTATTAAATTCCATACGCACCCTGTCTTAGAATAAAGACATACGTTTCAACGCCCCGAATTATAGACTTCAAAGCCTATATTTTAGCGGCATGTATAGTTTTAGCTACATCATATCCTGCCGGGCTGGATTGGTCGCTGACCTTCCGGCCCTTTGTTTATGGTAATCAAGCGCTTCAGCCTTCATGTTGGCACAGGGTTTGCTTTTATTCAGCAGAAGTATAGTGGTCGAAATGGTGCGAGTACGTCATCAAAGGAGCCGATATATTATCGTTATTGTATAATCGAATGTGTGCGGTTTTTGGCGTCTTGCTGTTTTCAGGGGCTGTCATAACCGTACCGGCAAACGCACAAACGGATACCGATGAAAACTACAATGATCTCTTGAAGGACAGTTTCCGACTTCTGCCTGATCCGAAAGGCGCGTTTGTTTCCTCTGATAATTTCATGGTGCGTTACGCCGATCCGGTAAGATATTTAAACGATACGAAATACATTGAATTGGCGCTACGACCGGATGATTAAGCCGTTGACTGGCAAATGTCAATCTGGCTGATATATCCTCACGTTCCAGATCAGGTAATTCTTCAAGTATTTGTTCCGGAGATAATCCATTGGCGAGTAAATCCAGTACATCGGTGACCCGAATACGCGTTGCCTCCAATACTATTGAGGGTTACGAGAAATGGGTCATCTGTTACGGTGAGCGTTTCCAGGTCGAACGCTACCGTCCACAACATGTATTGATGGGAAGAGGGAAATAGATTTCGATACAGAAGGTGACCGGTCGGCGAGTAGCTTTCTATCCCTCGTATATAGGTCCGTCGGCATATTCAGGATACGGCGACCGGTGGCCGGAGAATACGCGACAATATCCTGCGAGACATTATCATTATTTCTGTTGACCTCGGCATCGCCCGGCTCCTGGATGTCAAACCGCTGTGCCGCCACCACCGCCGTTGAATCATCTATTCGCTCTACGGCGAAAAGCACCGTCTTCCCGTCCGGTAAAAAGAAAGGACGTCCGAACCATTGCTCATTCAGCGTGGGATCAATCTTCAGGATTACTCTGGCCTCACCGCCCAGTGCCGGTACTTTCCACAGTGAATATCCCCTTACCAACGTTCCTGTCCAGTATCCAACGTAGTCGCCGCCGGGCGACCAGAATAAGTCGATTACGTTGCCCTTTCCCTCGAGGACCTTTCGAGGGCCATTTGGTCCAGATCCATACCATCTTTCGATATATGATCAGACAACGGATACTCAGTCGTCCGCCTGACAGCCTCCGAGTCAATCCTGTTGACAATACGGTCATTGCACATCACAATAGATTAGGTAACAGCGGGATGGCGATCCTTTGCACCTTTCATCCCGCCGGACTTACATCTATACCGCCTGTAAGCCTCGGAGCCTTTATGACGCCCATTGACATCGGATCACGTCACGAACTGTTCGTTGATCATACCCTGATCGAATCATTGACGGATGCCTATCTCCATCTGCACGAACCTATCCGACGAGAGCGTGTATTTCAGGTAGAAGATCCGCTGGAAAATGCCTGTACCGCCTGCTATAATCTGATACATTTGAATGATCGTATTCTGATCTATTACCGTGGATATCATCCTGTCAGTCGTGATCTCCCTGATGGATGGCATGAAACACAGACAGGCAACCTCTTGACGAGCAAAGACGGGATTCATTTTGAGCGACCGAGCCTTGGCCTGATAGAATCAGAAGGTTCGACGGACAACAACATCTTTTATCGGGGCTACGAAGCCCACAATTTTTGTGTCTTCCTGGACGGCAATCCGAACACACCACCTGAACAACGGTTCAAAGCCGTCGGCGGCTCCGGCAAAAATAACCTCCACGGCTTTGTTTCTGCAGACGGCATCCGCTGGTCCCGAATCCAGGAAGGACCACTCGACATCACAGGGGCGTTCGACTCGATCAACGTGCCGCTTTGGGACCCGCACGCGGGCTGCTACCGCATCTTCAGCCGCTACCTCGAAGAGGTCGACGGGGAACGTATCCGCGCCATCCAGAGCTGCAGATCGGACGATTTCATCCATTGGACGTCGCCCGTACCGCACAAATATGACGACGGTATACCATTTGAACATTTCTACACCAATGCCACGATGCCCTGTCCCGGTGCAGAACACATCCTCCTGTCGTTCCCCATGCGCTTTGTACCGGAACGGACGAAAAACACCGATGGTATGGACTATCCGGGGGATGGCATTTCAGACGCTGTATTCATGACCAGTCGCGACGGCGTCCACTGGGACCGGACCTTCATGGAAGCCTGGCTTCGTCCAGGCACAGATCAGCGCAACTGGACCCACCGCAACCAGACGCCGGCCGTAGGCCTTGTCGAAACCGCGCCGGACGAATGGTCTATGTACGCCGCCGCCCATTACGGCTGGTCCACCAACGCCCTGCAGCGCCTGACCATCCGCCCCCACGGCTTCGCCTCCGTCCACGCTGGCTATCACGGCGGTGAACTCATCACCAAACCATTCACGTTCTCCGGAACTACACTCCATCTGAATTGTGCCACTTCCGCCGTCGGCTCCATCGTCGTAGAAATACAGGATACCGAAGGCAACCCCATCGAAGGCTTAACCGCCAACGATATGCCTCCCTTCTTTGGCGACCACCTGGACGCCCTCGTCACCTGGCGTACCAACAGCAACCTGTCCCACCTCGCCGGCACCCCCATCCGCCTGCGTTTCACCCTAAAAGACGCCGACCTCTTCTCCCTCCGCTTCGGAAATCAATGATGGCCACACCTCCCAATCAGACAATCACCAATTTCCCCTTCTCCCTCCCCCTGTCCGTCCGCGACTACGAATGCGATTTTCAGGGTATCGTCAACAATGCGGTATACCTCAACTACCTGGAACACGCACGCCATGAACACGCCAGATCCGTAGGTCTCGATGTGGTGGAACTTGCTAAAAAGGACATCAATATTGTAGTGGTACGGACAGAGATCGACTATAAAGGATCATTGCGTAGCGGAGATGCGTTCGTGGTGTGGTTGAATGTACAACGGCTGTCTCGTGTACGGTTTGTGTTCGAGCAGGAGATTTACCGATTGGAAGGGAACCCCGAAGAAGACGCGAAAGACACGGGATCGATCAAGAAAAAATTGATTCTTCAGGCACGTATTATCGCTACCGCGGTTAATAAAAATGGGCGTCCGATTATGCCACCTGAGGTAGATGCGTTATTCCAAAGTTGAAAAGAACGGCAAAGCGCATGGTTTGCGGTACTTCATGCAAGACCAACGTACCTCCTAACTTGAGGACATCGTAAATCAGCTCGGCGGCTCGTGCGCATTCGAGGGAATAACGCTGATTTTCTTCCGTGATATCAACAATCGTCACCTGGGCGCCAAGCAGGGAGAGGGCGACCGCTTTTTTACCCGAGGAGCCAAGGAGATTAGCTATCTTTTGTCGTTTACATCCCCCAAAAACCTGAAGTGGTCTCGCAGGATATGCTCGGGATTTTCCCGCAGTTTTTCGGCGGCCTCCTCTGGCGTGCCGCCCAATCGAAGCGTGGCTTTATAGGCTTTATGCGACCAGGCTCTTTGGTTGGCTCTACCATGTTCCTTCTGCGCCATGATGTCCGTCCTTGTCAAATGTCTTTACCACACCCTGCGTACGCATAAACCGGGGCGTATCTGAATAGTTGAACGACCGGGCGTGATAGATGGCGCCATGACACAGCACCACATCACCCGGTTCGCCCGTCAATTCCACCACGCGGACAGGCACGCCGTCGATGATTGTTTCCTGATTCATCAGATCGCGAAGGCGATCCGTGGAATTCGACGTGACCCCGCTCATCTCCGTCCCAGTGCCAGTGCCATCAGTCTGCGACGATATCCCAGGGTTGCCCGCTTCCTTACGGAAAGGTGATTATAAAGCCGCCCCATCCCAGTGGTTTTTTCCAGGTGCCGGAACCATGCAGTTGATCGAGCGCACCGAACATACGCGGACTGTTGATCCCCTTGAAAATACCGTGGCGGTTGCTGTTATTAAGCCCCCGCCAGGGATTCGACCCTGTGGCGCGGTCATTACGGTCGATTTCACCAAGCCGCTTTAGTTCGGCCCACATGAAATCTTGCATCGCCAGGGCCGATTCACCAGGAAACGCTTCGCGAAGACGCAGATAACCTTTTTCTTTAAATGATTGCAGGTCTTCAGGGGAGAAGATAGGGGTTGTCAAAATTCAACCGTTCTTTATTGAACGTTTTACATCCTGGACTGGATCTCAAGTATCTATTTTTTCATCAACGACCTCATTTTGCCGTAAAATAAAGACCACCATGCCACAATTTACGCCGAAATGAGAGGCGGTTAAGAATGTTCCATCTTTGTTCTCGGGGCCATCACCCTTCCCATCACCTCTCCGAAACCCACTTGATACCCATCCCCCTGCGCCCAACCCGTGATCGTCAGGCGGTCGCCATCCTGGAGGAATTTGCGGGTTTCACCGGTGGTCAGTTCAAGTGGATTTTCGCCGCGCCAGGTGATTTCCAGCATGGAGCCGTAGGTGTCAGGCGTGGGGCCGCTGAGGGTGCCGGACGCCATCAGGTCGCCGGGGCGCATGTTGCAGCCGGTGATGGTATGATGCGCGAGCTGCTGAGCGATATGCCAGTACATATATTTGAAGTTGGAACGGGCAATGGACATCGGTTCCGTCATGGATTCGCTCTGTAGAAGTACTTCCATATTGATGTCGTACGCCTGATCACCGGCATGGTCCAGATACGACAACGGCGCCGGATCCTGAGGCGGCGCGGCGCAGCGGAACGGTTCCAGCGCGTTCAGGGAGACCACCCAGGGTGAGATGGAGGTAGCCATATTCTTGGCCAGAAACGGGCCGAGTGGCTGGTATTCCCACCGCTGAATGTCCCGCGCGCTCCAGTCGTTTACCAGCACCATTCCGAAAAAATGATCTGCGGCCTGATCGACAGGAATGGGCGTGCCCAGCTCGTTGCCGGTTCCGATAAAGTACCCCATCTCGAGCTCGAAATCCATCACCCTGCTCGGAGCCAGAACCGGCGGTCCGTCCTCTGGCTTGATCTGTCCGTGCGGACGGTAGACATCCGTGCCGCTGAGCACCACCGAACTGGCTCGGCCGTGATAGGCCACCGGGATATACAACCAGTTGGGCATGAGCGCGTTGTCCTTGCCCCGGAACATGGTGCCCATGTTGGTCGCATGTTCCTTTGAGGAATAGAAGTCCGTATAATCACCGATTTCGACGGGCAGGTGGAGCGTCACATCCGCCACTGGCGTCAGCGCATTTCGGCGCAGTTCGGCGTGGTCACGCAACGTCGGGTTATCCGAGGCCAGCAGCTCCTGAAGTCGTGATCTGACGGTGCGCCAGGCCTCCTGCCCCTGCGCCATAAACGCATTCAAGGAAGACTGTGCGAACACGGATGGCTGCGGGAGCAACCCCGCCGCTTCCAGCACGGAAAGATCCAGCACGTACGTCCCGATCCGTACCCCCACGCGTGGCGTTCCGCCATTCGTGCTGAACACCCCGTAGGGCAGATTCTGAATCGGAAAGTGCGAATCGGCAGGAACCTCTATAAACGATGTAAGCGTCACTGTAAAACTCCTTAGTTTCCGTACACCCTCTTATATTCACTACAACCACCCCAGCACCGACAAATCTTCTCGCGGTTCATCAAAGCTGCAACTCCCGTAAGAGATAAGCGCCTGCGTCCGTATGCGGACGATGTCCTCAACCGTTGCAGACAGGTGCTGCCATGTGAACATCTGATCCGAAAAAGTAAAATGGCCGGCGTCTTCGTCTTCGAGGATCGTCTGAATATCCTGCAGTCCCAGTCCGTGCACATGCGCCAGAATCCCGGCGCCGAAGAAATTTACGAAACCGTGCATGCGTGTCTGTACACGGTCGTTGTAATGCCGAATCGGGTGGTGCAGCCCCGCCGTAGCTTTCAGCGGCACCGTCGCCTCGCGGCACATCACAATCGCCGCCGCCACCCGCTCCGGAGATGGAAAAGCCGTTGCCACCACCCCGCCGCAACGCAGTTTGAAGCCGATGGGCGCCGGCGGCTGTGTCCGATTATACACTCCGATCGCGGTGATGACCACGTTCGCCGATGGTTGCCAGTCGGCTCCTTTCGGTACTTCGAAGAACGGTCGTAATCCGCTGGCTAACAGCAGGTCGCTTGCCTGGCCTATGACATCATGAATCGCCTGAACGGAAGCCGGAAGCCGGACTTCGAACATATCCAGCACCGCCTGTGTACCGTGCGATCTCCGGAACTGCTTTACCGTGTGAATATCCTGCTCGATCCCCTTCAAAAACGCGGGGCCGCTCTGTCCGTCCTGCCCAAGGAGCGAGTAGGCTGTGCCGGCGTCGAAGTAATTGTTCCCGGAAACATCGATATGTTCTGTTAATGCCGCCAGTTGTGATACCGGTATGATAAAACGGGAGAGCATCCAGGCGTCGGCGTCCAGACGATACCGGCGGTAGTGCTCGGTCGCTTCGATCAGCGGTAGTTCCGCAGGGGGAAACAACCCGGCGTAATCGATCAGCCCGGTCAGGAAGGATTTTAGACTCGAAGGAGGTGTAGACATACGCCCGGTGTCCTTTCCGGAGACATTCAGATAAAGGGCCACGAACTTCCCTTTTACTGAAGAGGAACCGAGGGATGGTACGCCGGTACGGGAAGACTGTCAACGGAAAATGTAAAGAGGACTTGCGGTATTTCAGAGTGAGACCATGGATTTTCCAGGCAAATAAAATGCCTTGAGGAAACAAAAAATATTGACAGTGCCTCTTCATCCTGTTAGTATGTAACGCACTGTTGATAACTGGAACATCTACATAGGGATAGCATCTTTGGATATACGTCATTTCGGATGAATATTCACGACATGCTTCCAGCATAGAGGAGGTCATTTATGACCACCACCAAGAAAGAACTGGTGGAACTGGTGAGTGAAAGTTTAGATATGAAAAAAGAAGACGTTTTTCCGATCATCGACCAGACGTTCGTAACCATGCGTGAATCCCTTATTCATGGTGATCGAATTGAGATTCGCGGGTTCGGCGTCTTTGAAGTCAAGGATACGAAAGCCCGGACATCGGCCCGTAATCCCCGGACAAGCGCCCTGGTTTACGTACCACCCGGTAAAAAAACACGCTTTAAACCCGGCAAAGTGTTGAAGGAAGCGCTTCGCAAACCGCTTGATGACTAACAAACATCACCCTGTTTTGATATTCTATCGCTTCATTACATCGGCATTCCAACGAATGCCGTTTGTTTTTATACTCAGTATCGGGGCTGTTCCGATCATGGCTCAGGAAGCCTCTGTAGATCAGGCCGTCTCCTGGTATCAGGCAGGTGAAAACAGCCGGGCTCGAGAAATCTTCCTGCAGATCATTAAAGACGAGCCCGAACATCCGGTCGCGCTTTATCATCTCGGTCGTCTTGAGACTGCTCACCCGGCGGCAGAGCAATACTATCTTCAGGTTCTGTTGCATGCGCCGCAACACCCCTATGCCGATGATGCGCTGCTGGCGGTCATGCGTCTTCAATATCAGCAAGGACGTTATCAGGACGCCGTAAAAGCCTGCAGTCGTCTGCTGGCTTCCTATCCGAAGTCCGACCTCAATAATGAAGTCCGCTACTGGCAGGGTAGGGCATTGCTGGCCAACAAGCAGCCCGCCCTGGCCCGATTGACTTTCCTTCAACTCCTCACCGTTGCGCCTGAATCCACCTTCATGATGCCGACCCGTCTTGGCATAGCAGATACCTATCGGGCAGAAAGTGATTTCATCGAAGCCGCCAGGTTGTATCTGAAATTCGAAACCGATTTCCCGGATAGCGACAGTCTGCGTATTGCCTTGTTACGAGCGGGTGAAAGTCTTGAAGCCTCCAGTCGAACCAAAGAAGCCGGCCATGTCTATCAACGATTGATCAATCGGTTCCCAGATAGCCCGGAAGCAGGCAGGGTAAGGTAGGATGGAAAATAAAGGCGGGAGGGGAAGATGGAAGGATAACAAGACCATATATCGCCCGCTCGTGCGAGCGATATATGGGATAAATACACCGATTGCGTAACATCAGCTCGTTAAATTACGAGATTATTTCGCAATACACGGAAAAGCCCGGCGCAACAACAATCTGTTTCACCTCGGCCGGCGAGATGACCTTGAACGTATGATATCTGGTCGTATTCCAGATGACCTTCTCGATGGTTGTGCCGTCTTTCAGCTCAAAGTGTATCGGTACCATCGCCTTGAAAATCCGGCCGTCCTGCTCTTGCGTAATCGTACATTGAATGCTGAACTGGTTGTCCGGCTGTTTCAGACTGGTATAACTCGACCGGTACACTGGATAACCGGTTCCTCTGAGCCACTGATCGAAAAACCAGTCCATATCCTGTTTCATCACATCTTCAGCCACCCGTTTGAAGTCGGCGGTAGTCACCAACTGTTGGCGTGAATCCCGGTAGAAATCAGACAGGATTTTGTAGAATTTTTCATCCCCGGTGACCTGGCGTAACATGTGCAGGACCATAGCCCCCTTGTCATACACCACCGGTTGAAAAAATTTCTGTAACCTCCGACCTAAAATGATGGCGCCCTCTTTATCTGCCTGCTTTGCCGCATGAGTATGGGATTTCAACATCTCATGAAATTGATCCTGGCCGATCATATTTTCGAGAAACAGGTCGGCGGCATACGTCGCCATGCCTTCCGACAGCCAGGCATCCCTATAGGTCCTGGGTATCACGACATTGCCCCACCACTGATGGGCCAGCTCATGGGCTAAAAACCCTTTGAAAAACTGCTGCACATTGAAGTATTTATTGACGGACAGATCCCGGCCCAGCAGATAATCACTCCTGAAATAGAGTCCCCACAACATCAACATCGTCGGCAACCCCTGCCCGAATTGATAATCATCCGGCATCTGGACGATATCCAGCTTCTTATACGGATAGTCGCCGAAGGATTTGCTGTAAAACGGCAGGGCCTCGTCTATTAATTGGAGGATCTCCTCTTCCCGTGATGCGGACTTCGACAGGTCCTTATCCATGTACACCGTTACATCAACATCGCCGGTCCGGGAAGTTAAGGTCCGGTGCTCGGAGAAGGTCAGTCCGAGCAGGGTTATCGGCCGAGGCGCGTGCCAGCGGGAGACCCTTGTATCGCCCTCCTCGTATTCCAGTGTTTTTACGCCGGTCGTGATGGACGTCATCGATTTCGGCACCCGCATTTCCATGTCGAACATAAACGCATCCCGATTGGAATGTTTTGGCAACCATTGTTCGTTGCGTAATGGCGTGAAGAAGGAATTGCTTACCTTACGAACCATATCGCCTTCATACCAGAACGTCAGGCTGGTACTCTGATCCTTGCGGAACGGTTCAAGCAGCGGAACGGATATGAACGAGCCCTGTTTTATAAGCAAAGCGCCTTCCCCATCGGCATAGGTGACACGCCGGATATCGAAATCGGGATTAAGCATAAAGGTCAGCGTCCAGACGGAATCTTCCCTGGCCGTAACGTTGATGACCGTTTTCAGCTTAAGATGTTTCTTGTTATCTGCCAGGATCCCCTGGATAAGATAGCTATGTATATTCAATAAAGCCGTACTTGACGGCGCTTTCGCCGCCACGCTATCCGCCTGTTGTTTTTGCGTACTGGGGAAATGGCACCAGGGGATCGGCGCTTTCAGGTTGAAGTTACGCGGAAAGCCACTCTTCTGGGTCAGGCTTACCTCCTCCAACTCGAATGGATTATACGCGTAAACCAACCATTGGGTGGTGCCGGCCCTGTCGAATTCAGCCCGGAGATAGTCCGGATGCGAAGGCGCGAACGACCATGCTTTCTTACTGGGCTGGATTTTCATCATATAGTCTTTATCAACCCGTTTCAAAAGCACTTCGGCGCGTTTGAACACACGGCCTTTTTTTACCGGCTCAAGATCAACCCCATCGATCAGATCGGCATAGCCGCCCGGTGAGACAAGCAGAACCATCTGCGTAAATTCCGTCGTATATTGCGCCCCTTTATTCCCGGCGTATTTATTTAACTGCTGGCGTTCTACACTGTTGGCCGGCGTGAAGGAGAACCACCCTTGACCGAACAGAACAACGCGGCCGATCTGCCCAGCGGCATAGGCCGGCATCAAAACGCCGTCCGTGATATGAAATTCGGCGGAATCGCGACGGATAGTCAGGGTGTCAAACGCAAAGATTTCGTCTTTTCGCGGTCGAAATCGGTCGCCTACATGCGTCTTAATCAATGTTTTATACCGCTTTGGTGTCCATCGTTCTTCTTCCTGCTCAAAGTAAATCTTCCAGAGCTCGGCGGAGAGATGATCCTCTTCCTCTATAAACACGCTCAAGTTGATCTCCGGGCGGGCCAGCACGCTGTCCACCATCAGATTCGTGTGCAGTCTGATCTTCGCATCCGTATACCGTTCAGCCAGCGGCAGATCGCCTTCTTCCAACATCTCCTCAAGATCAACCGCATCCACGCGCTTATCTTTCAAAAGCTTATACGCCTGCTTCAAACCCCTTTCGATAGCCGTGCCGTCGATGCGCTGCGCCTGGTCTGCGGTCGCAACAGGCGAAGAGAAAAGAGAGAGTGCCAGGCAAACGGCGGGAATTAAAAACCACCGACGGGAATCTATCATGATTTTCCTCCGCAGAGTTGGCGGACGATCTTGTAATGCCCTATGGTCGAATGTCTCCAGGCACAAACGATGTCTTACCATCTACCGGTACCTCCACCGGAACGACCATCAAGGTATTCGTTTCGGAATCTAGGAAGAACAGCTCATCACCCTGGCTTCTCCATTTGGGATACATAGCGCCATTTGCCGAAACCTGAACAGTCCCTTTACCTGAGGGAAACTGGACTCCAGAAACGACCAGACGACCAGACGACCAGACGCGTTCGAAGAATATGCCACGTAATCCCCGTCTGGTGAGCGCCTGGCCGAATTGATACTGTATCGTTCACGAAGAAAACTTACTTGTCGGTCAGGGGCGGAAAGCTCAATATACGAGATGTCGTAATAGCCGGTCGTATCCGTTGTTCTAAATATAATATATTTGCCGTCCGTTGACCAGTGTGGCAGTGATACAGTTGCAGAGGTAGTTACTATCAAGGGTTCAGGCGACCTACCGTCAACGGATCGTTTATACAGGTCTCCTCCCAACAGGCTCTCTGAAGCGGTCTGGAAAATGATCTCCTCGCCTGAGGGTGACCAGGATGGAGACCAGTCTTTAAATTGATCATCAGGGAGCCTGGTTTTTGTGCCCCGGTTAACATCGTGGATCCAGATTTCGACATCTTCTTTTTCGATGGCGGAAACGGCGACCAGTTGATCATCAGGAGACCAGGCAGGACTGTTAACTGTTTCCTGTGGCTGACCTATCTCGTCGGTGACACGCCCGAATCTGTCTACCCAAACCAACTGCTGTTCATTGAGTTTTGGGAGGTATATGAGGGTTCCATCCGTCGCAACACTCGGAAATGCAGCCTGCTCTATTGTCGGGAAGGGGTCACCCGTCCGGGTAAAACCTTCCAGGTCGAAGGGCATCGCCCAGATATCCGAACTACCCTGGAAACCTCGTTGATAAACGATGTAGCCGGATGGATCGTAATTCGGGAAGGCGAGTATTTCACCGGTTTGATGTAACAAGGTCGTTTTCACTTCACCCGCCAATCCGATAAGCTCACTTCTGCCATCTGACATGGTGACGACACATAGCAGGCTCGTTCCATCCGGAAGAAACTGAGGAAACAAGACCCCCTCCTCGTGACGCTGCGTATCCGGTTCAAGAAACACCGTGGGAACCCCTCCGGCTGCAGGTACGAGATTTAGTCTGCCCTTGATACGGGCACCTGTGCCGAGGCCGAACACGATCTCGTCGTTCGCGTCCCAGGCTCCACCTCGGGAATAGCTCCCCGTTGGCAGGATGCTGACCGGATGGCTGGCACCCCCGGTAACCGATATCGTCCGAATGGATCGGAGTCCTTGATCAAAAATAAAATACCCGATGGACCGGCGGTCAGGTGACCAGAAAGGGCGTTCTCCACCAACCGAATCGGTTAACTCCCTAGATTCAAGCGTCCGCAGATCTCGGCCCCATAGTCGATTACCCCTGGTGTATACGATCATGGTGCCGTCCGGAGAAATGGCTGGGCCGTTATAGAGAGAAATTGACGCAGGCATCGGGAGTTGAATTTTGCGATATGGGATTTCTCCGAGTGGGGCATCGGAGTCAAAGAACCAGAAAGTAAGTATTGAAGCAATGACGACCAGAAGAAAGGTTGTGACCGCCCAGCGAGGACGCCGGGATACATGCCTAATACTTGAACCGGGCATATTTTTGACATCTACTAGCACCGTGCCCGCTTGCACTTCTTGTTGAACGTCTTCCAACGTCGAATATAGTTGTTGAGCCGTCTGCATACGGTTTCCACGATCCTTCTTGAGGCACTGCCGTATCACCGGCTTCAGCGCCGTCACTGCATTCGGTTCCTCAGTCAGGATCCTCCCGATCACCGACTCCACAGTATCGTCTTTGAATGGACGTGGACCCGTGAGGGCTTCGTACATCACGATACCGAAGCTGAACAGGTCTGACCTGCCGTCTACTTTCTGGCCCTCTATCTGCCCGGGAGACATGTACGACGGCGTACCCATGAAATTCTTACCCTGCGTCAGACTCGGTAGGCCGTCCTCTTCCACCATCGTCACCGTGGGTGCTTCACTGTCCACTGGTTCCGTTTCCTCACGTTCGATACGGGCAAGACCAAAGTCCAGTATCTTGGGGACACATTCTTCTGTAATCATGATATTTGCGGGCTTCAAGTCCCTGTGTACGCGACCATTTTCTGGATCGGACCGTGGCACGGATTCTTGAGCTGCGGCGCGGTCAACTGCGGCTATATACTGGTAATTATACCAATTATGCAGCAGCGAGAAAGCAGGAGGAAGAGAGCGCCTGGGCGCAATACGAACGGGCTGGTAAAGAGGTATACAGGTTACGGGCCCCCGCGGGCGAACGTAACCGGATGGCACGAAAGGTGCAGGGTAACAAGGCCACTGCAGGCGCCAGTGCAGATTTTTATGCACGAAAAGCATCAAAGGTCATGAAACGGGCCAAAGCCATAGGAAGAAAAGTAGAACAGCAGCTCGAACAACAGAAAACAGCTAAACCCTTTGTGGAAAAACAAACCATTCTGGACTTTCCGCCTATGGAGGAATCCGGCGCTGTGGTGATAAATGCTATTGGGATTTCAAAAGGCTTCGATGACCACCCTCTTTTTTCGGATACCACGTTCTCCGTCAATCGAGGTCAGCGCGTTGCGATTATCGGATGTAACGGCTCCGGCAAAACAACGTTGATTAAAATTCTTCTGGGCTTTTTTAGCCGCCGACAGTGGAGAGATCCAACAGGGCCGCCAAGTGCGCATCGGCTATTATGGGCAGGAACAGGAAGGGTTGAATCCATCTCGGACCATTCTGTAAGAAGCGATGTCCGTCGGTTCGGTAGACGAAACCTGGGCACGTATGGTCCTAGGCGCCTTGCTGTTACGGCGAGATAAAGTCCACGATCAGATAAACGTTTTAAGTATCGGTGAGCGGGGTAGAGTCGCCCTGGCAAAATTGTTGCTTTCCGGGGTCAATGTACTGGTACTGGATGAACCGACCAACCATCTGGACATAGATGCCAGAGTTGCCTTGGAACAAGCGCTGGAAAATTATCCCGGCACCATTATTTTCATCTCCCATGATCGCCGGCTGATCGGATATCTGGCCGATACGATCCTGATGATAAAAGAAGGTCAGATTCGGTATTATTCAGGTAAATATATGGAGGAAATGTGGAGCAGGTGTGATGCGTAAGAAAAACATATATAAATCATAATTCAACAATCAACCTGGCTTACGAGTTCAGTGTCGCCTGAATACCAAGTAATTCGGATCGTAGCCATGAGACAAGTTCAGATTCTGTTATGGGAGCGGCGATCCTCTTCTCAACCACTTCATGGACCGGCTTGTGAGATAATTCATGGAGCTTCTTCTTTGCACCGGCGATCGTATACCCCTCATCCCGCGTCAACCGTTTGATCTCCTGGATCAGCTTAATATCCTTTTCGCGATACATCCGGTTGCCCGCCCGATTTCTTTTGGGTCGTAACTGGCTGAACTCTCCTTCCCAGAACCTCAGTACAGAAGGCTCCAATTCCAGCATATCCGATACTTCACTACTGGAGTAATACAACTTTCCCGACAGCCCATTATTCATACCTGACCATCCCTGTTAAGGTGATTGTTGAATTATAAATTATGATTGTTGAATTATGATTGATTTTCAATCACCCAATCATAATTCAATCCCTCCCATCTCTTCCTCTGATCAACACCCGGATGGGCGTACCGTCGAAATGGAAGTTTTCACGAAGCTGGTTTGACAGATACCGTTTGTATGATTCCGGAATCGCATCCGGATGGTTGACAAAAAATACGAACGTGGGCGGGGCGACTCTGACCTGTGTACAATAGAAAACCTTTGTCAGGCGTCCTTTGGATCCGGAAGGTGGTGGATAATAGGCGGTGATGCCTTCCACCACTCGGTTCAGTTCGCCCGTAGGCACCCGCATGACGCACATTTTTTTAACCTGATCAACTTTATTCAGAAGCTGGGTCACGCCACGTTTGGTAAGGGCGGATAAAAACATGACCGGGGCGTAATCGACAAAACGGGCATACTCCCGGGCTGCGGCCAGATATTCATCCCCGGAAGCCTCGGTTGTATCAACTAAATCCCATTTATTGAAAGCCAGAATAAGACCTTTACCAGCTTCATCTACCTGGGATATGATTCGCATCTCCTGGGCGGCAATACCTTCTATGGCATCCACGAGAACCACCGCTACATCACAGCGTTCCAGACTGCGTACGGTGCGTGTAAAGCTATAGAACTCAATATCACTCGATATACGGGCACGGCGACGCAGGCCTGCCGTATCGATCAGAATATAGGGGACGCCATGCCGGGTGATCTTCGTATCGATCGAGTCGCGGGTTGTGCCGGGAATGTCCGAAACGATCACTGTCTCTTTGCCTATGATGGCATTCACCAGGGACGACTTACCTACATTAGGTTTGCCGATGACGGCGATTTTAATAGCATCCGTCTCCTCCTCTCTCGGCGCCGGTGGCGGCGCAGGCATCCGGTCGGACATCATGTCGAGCAGATCCCCGGTGTTTCGTCCTTTCAAAGCGGAAATCATCACCGGTTCGCCCAGGCCGAGCGAGGCAAATTCATAGGCATGGTTTTCCTGAGCGCCGCTGTCCACCTTGTTGGCCACGATAATGACCTGCTTGGAAACCCGACGGACTACTTCAGCGGCTTTTTGATCCAGAGGCGTCACTCCTGCCCGTACATCCACCACCAGAAGGATGATATCGGCCTCGTTTACCGCCATTTGCGCCTGCCGCTCAATGGCGGACTCCATGGGCTCGTCCGAATCAGGTACCAGCCCGCCGGTGTCAACTATTGTGAACTTTTTCCCGAACCAATCCGCCTCCGCATAATGGCGGTCGCGGGTAATGCCCGGCGAATCATGTACAATGGCGTCACGACGACCAAGAATACGGTTGAACAATACGGATTTTCCGACGTTGGGACGGCCTATGATAGCAACAATTGGCGGCATGGTGTTTTTCTTGAAGTCCACGTTAAAAATGCATCGTAGGCGCACGGCGCGCCGTGCACCTACATTTAATTGACTCAGTACCGATAGATTACAACCCCAACACATCCCGCACGCTATCCGGAAAAACACGTACCGGAACGCCCACCTGATCGCTCAATGTGTGCAGGGTCATATCATCGAGAAACAGATCGTCATCGTTAAGAACGTTTTGCGGCAGGTAAACCACATCGCCGTCGGCATGCCCCTTTAACGCCCGGGCGATGTCCTGCCCGGTCAGTAGCCCCGAAACCGTGATACCGTGCCCGAAAAATTGGTTGACCGCCACCACCAGATCCGCGTCCATCCCCTTGATTTGATTAAGCGGGTTGACAAGCGCCTCTCTAACCACGTCTTGAGCGAGGACGGCCGTTATCAGGCTGATCTTCCGTGGTAGGTCCAATGCTTTCGGCAAACGCCGGATCTGCGTGGCCATATTCTCTTTGAACTGGGAAACCATACCCACGCCGTTTTCAATAACAGGGCATCCTTCATATACTTCAGGCGGCGGCAGCGGCGTATCCGACATCAAATACCACTCATCTGAAAGATACACCAGAGGATGACCGAATCGTTGACGCATCCCCTCCTGCCAGATGCTGACGGTATCAATCATCCGACGGGCATAGTCGGTGGTCACCGCCTCCAGTTTATACAGCCCCTGCCGGTGATCGGACAGGCCCACGGGTACAATAGAGATGGACTCCACGACTGGAAAAAGCATAGCCAGATCATCCACTGTTTTTCGTAACGCCGGACCGTCATTCAGACCGGGACACAGGACAATTTGCGTCTCTATCAGAATGCCGCCGTCCACCAGCTTATGTAAAATAGGCATGATATCTTTGGCCTTGGGAGAACCAAGTAACATGCGACGTAACGCCGGATCAGTCGCATGTACAGATACATATATCGGACTCAGCCGCTGAACAAGAATCCGTTCCAGATAGGCATCCGATACAAAAGCCAGCGTGACGTAGTTGCCGTATAAAAACGACAGCCGGACATCTTCATCCTGGAAGTAGACGGCCTTACGCATACCCTGCGGATTCTGATGAATAAAACAGAATACGCATTTGTTTGCACAGGCCTGATACGGCGGTTCATGTAACGCCATACCGAGGTCATCCGCCGGATCTTTTTCGATGTCGATCAGGATACGACTGCCGTCTTTCTGGAGTATATCCAGTTCCAGCATCTCTTCAGACGACCAGAAACGGTAGTCCAGCGCATCTCTGACCCTGGCACCATTGATCTTGATCAACCGGTCTCCCGGCTGCAAACCGATCTGATCAGCGATACTCTCAGGTTCTACATGATCGATACGCATAGGCTGCTCACAAAGCAGGCGACCTACCGGTCGCCCTGTTGCTCCAGTTAAATTTATGTCTATCCGGCATAACACATTGATCCCGTTATACCAAACCCTGTGTTACTGCAAGCAAATGTTTAGGTCATCGAAATAACAAATTGGGACCGTTGACAATATGAAAAACAGTTCGAAAAATGTCAAGGAATATGATAAAAGCAGAAAGGACATAAACCCTATGTTTCCCGTGTTTTCAGGCGGTTTTTTCGCTTGCGTAAAACTATGATCGTGACGTACATTACATCGGTAGAAAACGATAAGACTTTAAATCATAATTTATAATTCATATATTCAAAATTTAGACCTATTATATGACTGATTCCGATCTCTACACCTTCGATACAAATGGATATCTTGTCGTTGAAGATGCACTCAATTCGGCCGAAATAACGGCCATAAGTGAAGCGCTCGATAGGGAATGGACCACACGGCGTGATACGTTTTACACGCGTTCGGATAATACCTGGCAAAGTGTCCGCGTGATGGAGGTGGAAACAGCCTTTGACGACCTGGTTATCCATCCATCTGTCTTCGAGTTACTCAAAGTCATCATGTCGGATGATATCGCCTTCTCCGAACTATCGGTTATTCTGAAAGCGCCCGGAGCCGATTCGCACGCACGGTGGCATAAGGATGTCGACTATCAGGGCGCACCGATGTCACAATCATTACTACTTATTTCGTGTATCTATTACTTGTCAGATGTAATGGCGGATAGTGCCTGTTTTGCTGTGGTGCCTGGCAGCCACCGCTTTAATCGATCTTTGCCGGCCGTCGATCACGTTAATGATATGCCTGCTCATATACCGCTGACCGGCAAAGCCGGTACAGCGATTCTCTTCCACGGCAATCTGTGGCATGCAGCCTATCCCAGTCGTTCCGATCAGGCGCGACGAACCGTGCATATATACTATTGTCGCCCCTGGATGAAACCATCAGGCCATACAAAAATTCCACCACGCCTGATCGATTCAGCCGAAACCGATTTCATAAAAACATTTTATCACACAAATTGGGGCGCAGTAAAATAACTCATACGCACTCAACAAAGGAACGATTATGCCGGCCAAAACGATGTATGATAAGATCTGGGAGCAGCACGTGGTCCGTGAGATGCCGGATGGATTGACGATTATTTATATAGACGCCCATCTGGTTCACGAGGTGACCTCGCCTCAGGCGTTTGAGGGATTGCGGGCAGCCGGACGAAAACTGCGGCGCCCTGATCTGATCTACGCCACTATGGATCATAATATTCCCACGACCGACTGGTCCCTGCCCATGGCCGACGAGATTGCCAAGCTACAGGTGGATATGTTGTCGAAAAACTGTAAAGAATTCGACGTCCCTCTCTATGACCTGGACAGTCCGCATCAGGGCATTGTCCATATCATCGGGCCCGAATTAGGTATCACTCAGCCGGGAAAAACAATGGTTTGCGGCGACAGCCACACCTCTACGCATGGTGCCCTCGGCGCCCTGGCATTCGGCATCGGCACAAGCGAAGTAGAACACGTCATGGCCACCCAGTGCTTGTTGCAGAAACGTTCTAAAACGTTTGAAATTCGTATTGACGGGACGTTGCCTGAAGGGATTACCGCGAAAGACATTATCCTGAATATTATCGGGCATACCGGTACGGCAGGCGGTACGAGCGCCGTCATTGAATATACCGGCAGTACGATTCGCGGGATGTCTATGGATGAACGGATGACTGTCTGCAACATGTCCATCGAGCTGGGCGCCCGGGCGGGTATGATCGCGCCGGATGACACCACATTCGAATATGTTGCAGGCCGGAAATTCGCCCCTTCGGAAGCTCAATTCGATCAGGCGGTAGCACAATGGAAAACGCTCGTAACCGATAGCGATGCGATGTTCGATCAGCACCTGTCGATCAACGCGGCTGATATTGTCCCCCAGGTCACTTGGGGCACCAACCCCGGTATGGTTACAGATGTAACAGGCATCGTACCCGACCCGGCCACCATGCCGGAAGAGAACGACCGTAAAGCCGCCGAACGCGCCCTGGAATATATGGGTCTGAAACCCAATATGCCGATTACGGATATCGCTATTGACCGGGTATTTATCGGCAGTTGCACCAATGCAAGACTCAGCGATCTGCACGCTGCGGCCGACATCATTAAAGGACGGAAGGTCTCTCCTGACGTGGTCGCGCTGGTGGTGCCCGGCTCGCAGTCGATCAAGAAGCAGGCGGAGGCCGAAGGTCTTGATAAGGTATTTAAAGAGGCTGGTTTTGAATGGCGTGAATCCGGCTGCAGCATGTGCTTGGGTATGAACCCTGATATTTTGCAGCCGGGTGAACGCAGTGCCAGCACATCCAACCGGAATTTCGAAGGCCGACAGGGGCGCGACGCCCGAACGCATCTGGTCAGCCCCCCCATGGCCGCCGCCGCCGCCATCGCCGGCCATTTTGTCGATATACGCGACTGGTGAATATCACAATGGAGACCACCATGCCGGAACCATTTACCCAACACGAAGGCCGCGTCGCCCCACTGGACCGGATCAATGTAGATACCGATCAGATTATACCGAAGCAATTCCTGAAACGAATTGAGCGTACCGGTTTCGGTCAGTTTCTGTTCAACGACTGGCGTTTTTTACCGGATGGATCGCTCAATACAGCCTTTGTCCTGAATGAACCACGCTATCGGGGAACCACCATTCTGGTAGCCGGCGACAATTTCGGCTGTGGCAGTTCACGCGAACATGCACCATGGGCCCTGCAGGATTATGGTTTTCGGGTTGTCATCTCGCCATCGTTCGCAGATATTTTCTACAATAACTGTTTTAAAAATGGACTACTGCCCGTCGTATTATCTGAAGAAACGATCCGGCGGATACTCGCCGATGCATCCGCGCGGGAGATCTACACGCTCTCAGTAGACCTCGAAGCGCAGACCATCTCCGAACCGGACGGAACGGCACACCTGTTCGAAGTTGATCCATTCCACAAAACGTTTATATTAGAAGGGCTGGACGAAATCGGCTGGACCCTGCAGTATGAAGAAGATATTACAGCGTATGAAAACAGCAGGTAGGCTGGTGGGCAAAAAAGCAAACCATCTCATGCCCACCTGCCCACCTCCACTTGCCCCTGCATCCTTCCCCCATCCCCAGCGTTACTGTCGACCGGTTGCTGGCCCTGTCGAAAGCCAGCGATGAGCAGAATTCCCGGACGAAATCCAGTTCATCTGGCGGTTTAAACTATAAAAGGTGACTATCTGCATTTGTGCCGATGAAACAATCCTGAGTTTACATCATGGCCGGCAGACCAAACCCTCTATACAGGCGTCACATCGGACCTGATACAGCTAGCCGGTAGGTTCCGCAAGTAGCCGATAGGTCCTGCACCTCCTTGAAGATCCCCATTTGCTCATAGTCTGTATTATTTCAATATCGACCAGGATTTCCCATTGACAAATTTTCGTGACAGGCCTAGTTATGGTTTGGGAATTTTTGAAATTGTATAGCAAAATAACAGGAGACGGCATGAGCCAGCATATTTTGCCCACGCCGCTTGGACGGTGTGTTCTGGGCTTTGGTCGGGTTAATGTGACGCCGCCGGTGGGTATCTATCATCGATGTTGGGGCGCCGCCCGCCATGATGCGTCTACCGGTGTCCATCGACCGTTAAATGCGACGGTATTGGTCATCCAGGATCCACAATCAGAAGAACATATCCTTGTTACGCTTGATTTAGGCTGGTTGCGAGAACGAGAGATCGACCGCTTGACCCAATCCGTCTCGGAACGGATTAAAGTGGCGCCGGAACGTGTGGTCATCACGTTCTCTCACACGCATGCCGGCGGCAATTTCGACCTGGATCGTATCCATGATGAAGGCGGGGATCTGATCCCAGGTTATCTGGACTCACTGCCGATCTCTGTTGCCGATGCAATCGAGCAAGCCCGGTCGAACAGACAGCCCGTGGAGCTGGCCTACGGCGTCGGTCACTGTGATCTGGCATGGAATCGAGACTATTGGGACGAGGAGACGCAGCAATATGTTTGCGGCACCAATCCGGAAAGGGAAGGAGACGATACGGTTATGGTGATCCGGGTCACAGATCGGAACGGGCATCTGATCGCTACACTTATTAATTACGGATGCCATCCCACAACACTCGCCTGGGACAATACGCTGATCAGCCCTGACTATATCGGCGCCATGCGTGAGGTTGTCGAGCGGGATACCGGCGCGCCATGCGTGTTTTTGTTAGGCGCCTGCGGTGACCTCGGCCCCAAAGACGGTTATGTCGGCGATACGTCCGTGGCGGACCGTAATGGCCGTCAACTTGGCTACGCGGCCCTGTCAGCTCTCGAAGCGTTGACACCGCACGGCACCGAGATGCAATATGCCGGACCCGTTACTTCCGGTGCGACCATCGGGACATGGCGACATGAACCTCTGAATGAGGCAAGAACGCACGTTGTGAATCACTTAACCACAGAATACATGACATTTGAACTCCCGCTTGTGGATCTTCCGGCGCAGGCGGAACTGGATGAAAAGCTGGCGGATTGGCAACAACAGGAAGACGCCGCACGGCAGGCAGGACAGGACCAGGAAGCTGCTGACTGCCGCGCCCAGGTAGAACGCACCCGACGGGCTATGCGTCGCGTTGAAGGCGTGACCCCTGGTCAACCGGCGCCATATGGCGTGACTTTATGGCGCCTCGGTGAAGGCGTTTTTGTCCTGGTAAGCGGAGAGCCGTACAACCTCCTGCAACGCGAACTGCGAGTCCGATTTCCTGATACGCCTATCATCGTCGGTGTCCTTTGCAATCGGGGTACAGGCGGTTATCTCTTGCCTGCCGATGAATATGGCAAAGGGATCTATCAGGAATCAGCTGCGGTTATAGGACCGGGAGGTCTGGCTCTGGTCATCGACAACATATCAGAACAATTGAGAACATGGGAAATGCGGTAAGCAGTAGGCAGTAAGCAGTGAAAACACTAAGGACCGCGCAGTCCTGCCTACAGCCTTCTGAACACCAAGGAGTAGTAGATGCCAAAGAACGAATTGCGTGTTGGCCTTATCGGTCTTGGCCAGGTGTGCGCTGCGGTGCACCATCCCGGGTTATCGCGTATTCCAGGCGTGAAAATTGTCGGCTTATGCGAGACGGACGAAATACTGCTGGCTCGTCGTCGGAAAGAGTGGGGTATCAAAGCCGGTTATACGGACATAGATGAATTTCTCAAAACCGTTAAACCGGATGCCGTCACTGTTTCTGTACCGAATGTCTATCATCATGATCTGGTCCTCAAAGTGATCGAGGCGGGTTGCCATGTGTTGTGCGAAAAGCCCCTCGGTATGGATGTGCCTGAAACCGTTGATATGTATGAGGCGGCACGCAGCGCCGGGGTACGGCACATGACCGCCTTCACCTATCGCTTTGTTCCCAGTATGCAATATCTTAAGTCCCTGGTGGACAAGGGGGCCCTCGGTGAGATTCGCCATGCTCGTTTTCAGCGCCTGCAGGATTGGGGTGAGGCATCCATCGGCTGGCGTCAATACAAACATATGGCTGCGACCGGTGAATTGGGCGATATGGGTATCCACCGGCTTGATTTCGCAGAGAATCTACTCGGCCCTATTAAAGCCGTGACTGCTTCCTCTAAACAGGTGGTTCAGCGTGATCACACTGCAGCCGGAGAACCCTGTGAACCACAGGATGTAGAAGATTGGGTAGCCTGGATAGCAGAATTTGAATCGGGCGCAACCGGCGTATTTGAAATGGGTAAATTGACGAAGGGGCATGGCCCCGGGGGCGACCATGATACCTGTGAATTAAACGGCCGCAAAGCCTCCGCAGGTTATCAGCTTCATTCGCCTCATACCATCCTGATGGCGTCGCCGGGTAAGAAATACAGACACCGTACCGTGCCCGAAGCGTTTCTCAAACGCCCTGGTTCACCGAGAAATCCGGCAGAAGGGGATCCGATGCAGATCTTCCGGTACGATCAAGCCTGGGAGTTCGTGAGCGCAATCCGGGAAGGACGGGATTGCCTTCCGTCCTTCTATCATGGCATGCGCGCACAGGTCGTCGCAGAAGCGATCGTAGAGGCGGCGGCGACACGCCGATGGGTTAATGTACCGACCTGGACCAAGGGGAAGCAGAAGTAGACCGGGATGGAAGGGTGGAAGGGTGGAAGGTATATCATCCATATTCTTCCCATCCAACCTCCCATCCTTCCACGCCACTTTTCCTCAGATCTCCAGGAACCCTTCTCCCACAGAACAGCAGGTCCCACCGACGCGGCCCCCTGTTATTTTATCATCCTCGCTACCGATTTCGATGTGAATGGTGCTGGGACGTCCCATCTCAATACCCTGCTCGCTGATAATATGCGTCGTCTGCTTGATTGGAACAATCTTGTGGTGTACCAGATAACATCCTAACGGACCGCTGGCGCCGCCTGTCGCCGGATCTTCGTTGATCCCGAGCGCGGGGGCAAACATTCGACAATGTACGGTTCCATCACTCCGCTCCGTCTGCCTGGTAAAAACGAACACGTGCATGGCTTCGTAGTCCCTCAAGACCTGCTCCCATATCTCTCGTCGAAGCGACACACGCCGTATAGAGGCCAGATCCTGTATCGGGATAAATAAGAACGGTACACCACAAGACACGACCTGCATAGGCAGACCGGTCTCGCGAATCGCCCCGGGGTCGATATTCAGCATTTCAGCAATAATATCTACATCCTCGAATTCAGACCCGAAGGTGGGTAAGGGTTGCTCCATCCAGATAAGTTCCGGTTGATGATCCCGCATTTGTATCGTTACGGGGATCACGCCTATTTCTTCCTCCAACTGTATTTGCAGGCAAGTTTCCTGATCACTCCGATCAACCAGACATTCCTTAGCCAGAACATAGGAGGTGCCTATGGTAGGATGACCGGCCATCGGTAATTCGGTAACCGGCGTGAAAATACGTATCCGATAGTCATGGGCCGGATTTTCAGGAGGCAATACAAAGGTCGTTTCCGATAGATTCATTTCATTGGCGATCGCCTGCATGAAGGTGGCGGATAAGCCTCGTGCATTCGTGAAAACCGCCAGTTGGTTCCCACCGAACATATAGTCTGTAAAGACGTCTACCAGATGATATCGTAGTTTGTGTAGTGCCATGGTCTGTTTCCTTTTACCAAATACATAAAGGATAAAATCTCCTGGTGCAGAGCATCAGCCATGATAGTCAAAATAAGACCAAAACGTCAAGCAAGAACTGATAGGGACAGGGTGGAAAGGACGAGAAAATTCTTGACACAGGCGTCTAAAATCGTATATTATACCCTAAGTTTTGAAGGAAATATACCACATTTGACATCGTCAGGGGTTCGCATATATATCATTAGCTAGGGATTTATGTTCGTTAAAGTTTTTAATCTGTTTAAGAAGGTATCGTTGGTAAAGGGTGAAAACGATACAAACGAGCAAACCCGATGCGTGATAGGTGAAGATGTTGAAACGGCAATTGCCGGATAGCCTTCCGAAAAATATTGGATCAGGGTATCTGTTTTTTTTTCTAAGCCGTTCATCTGTAACCCTGGCGATTTTTTTATGTTTTGTCGCCTCTTTTTTTTCCTCCCTGTACGCATCCACTCAAGTTGACCTGCATGTGTTACGATCCGATATAACGGGCGTGACATTTGAATATGTACCGACGCCGGTTCGTCATGATACGGTGTCCCTGAGTGGAGAGAAGTTCGACTTGTTGTCCATTGACCAGTGTACATTGACCTCGGAACCGGGGCATCCTCAGTTACCGAAACGGTATGTTCTGATCGGCTTACCGCCCGACGCCAGACCCTCTGTTACGGTACTGGAAGCCCCTTTTCGATCCGCTCGGGGCTATCGTTTAGCACCAGCGCCCCGGATGGATACGGACGGTCTGAGCTATGCCCTTGATCAAGAGGCCTATAGCTCAAATACTATGCGCCCGGTAAACCGTCTCACGGTGGATGCGCCGGGGATGATGCGTGGCCATAGCGTCCTGCCTATCGCCCTCTCTCCCGTCGCCTACAGTCCGGCGGATGGTCGTGTAAGATTATATGATCGTATTCGCGTCGATATCCGTTTTAACGCGTTGGAGATCACCACGCCCTTGAGCAGTTGGAGAGGTCCTGACCGGTTGAATTCCGTTTTTGAACAGTCTGTTCTTAATGCCCGTACAGCGGCTGCCTGGCAACGATTAGGCACAGCCAACCCACCAGCAACGCGGATATCACCTTTTGGCCCCGGAACCTGGTACAAAGTGATTATAACAGAAGACGGTATGTATCGGATTAACCGGCAATTATTACAAGACACCGGTATAAATGTTGACGGGTTAGATCCCCATACCATGCGCATGTTCCACGGCGGGGGGCGTGTCCTTCCACAGGATGTGGATTCTCCGCGGCCGTCCTTGAAAGAAATAGCCATCCAGGTAGAAGGCGAAGCAGACGGTCGTTTTGATGAGAACGACCATATTTTATTTTACGGCACAGCCTTGCATGGCTGGGATTTTTTTCAGACCCTGCGGACCTATCTCTTTTTTAATAATCCATATACGGATACAAACGTGTACTGGCTGTCCATCGGCGGCACAATACCCGGTAAACGCATGGGGATTCGTGATGGGCGGATCGCTGGTGGCGTAACACAAATAGATACGCCCGTCAGACGTCGTGAGGAACGGGAAATCCTCAATCCGATCAACTCCGGAACAACCTGGTTCTGGCAACTGTTCGACGGTGCCTTTCGTGAAGAGGTAACCTTCGCGGTGGACCTGGGAAATGTGGCTCGTAGCGGCCAGGTTACCGCTCGATTCCGATTTCAAAGCAAGACCCGATTTGCTCACCACGTTCAAGTATTTATCAACAATACCTTCGTGGGCGAACGCATCTGGTCCGGTGAATCTGTCTCAGTAGAATTGTCGGAGACAGGTAACTGGTTGCAGGATGGCGTCAATGAAATTCGGATCGTATTGCCGAGGAATAACAGCACAGCAAACCAGCCGGACCATGTGTATTTCGATTGGTTTGAATTTGCATACCGGGCGCCGATGGATGCCTCTGAAGGAACGCTGACCTTTGAGCAGGATCTGCAGGCTGCCGGGCCATTTGTTCGTTATCAGGTAAGCGGCGCCCCGGCTGATGCCGCAACATTCGATATAACCGATCCGTTTCAGGTAACGCAGATGACGACCGAGTTCGGCAGTGGCTTCAGGGATTCGGTACGTACGATTCCCACGCAGTATATTCTGGTCACTCCGGAGCAAGGTAAACAACCGGTGTCTCTCTTTCAGGATGCGGATTCCGATCTGCGCAATGTCAACAACGGCGCCGACTACATTATCGTCGCCCACGACAGCTTTATCGACGCGGTAGAGAAGTTGCGCGCGCATCGCACTGCTTATTCCGGTATGCGGGTGACTGTAGCGAAAACATCTGATATCTATGATGAATTTTCGTGGGGGCTGTTCGATCCGACGGCCATCAGAGATTTTCTCCGATATGCGGGGTTGAACTGGTCGTCAGGATCACCGCCGGCGTTTGCCTTGTTGCTGGGTGACGGCAACTTCGATTACAAAAACCATTCCCGCAACAGCCCCGGTCTCTGGGTACCGCCGTTCGAACAGGGTGATCGCTGCACTGACGACTGGTTCGTGTATTTCGACGGCAACGGCGACCCGCTGGTAGAAAATGATATTTTTCCGGATATGGCCATCGGCAGACTGCCAGCCCAGTTGCCCGTGCAGGCTGACATTATGGTCCGTAAGATTATAGATTATGAATCCGCCCCCGAATTCGGTGTCTGGCGTAATACGATTGTGTTGACCGCAGATGATGAAAACACGCCGGGCAGCACGTTCGCAGAGTTGTTTCACACCACCGATTCAGAGCGTCTGGCAGACCGGCATCTCCCTCGGTCTTTCCGTGCTGAGAAAGTCTACCTGACCCAATTCCCTCTGGATGCCGCAGGTGAAAAGCCGGGGGCGAGAGATGCACTGATCAATCATATCAACGACGGCGTCCTGTTGGTTAACTGGGTAGGCCACGGCGCCGCCAATCTCTGGGCACATGAGCGTGTATTCAATACCAGCCGGGATTTACCGTCTCTGAACAACGGCAACAAGCTGCCGGTGTTCGTGACGGCGACATGCACAGCGGGCCGGTTTGATCTGGTCACGGAAGAAGCCATGGCGGAAGATTTTTTACGCGTGGAAGGGAAAGGCGCTGTGGGTTTTGTCGGGGCGACGCGCCTGTCGTTTCCCCATCCGAATGCCGTGCTTAACAGAGCACTGTTCGACGGGATGTTCCAGCAGAATTTGACCATCGGCGAGGCGCTTCTACAGGCCAAAATACGTACCGTGGATCGGACAAACAGTGAAAAATACATCTATTTCGGCGATCCCGCTATGCGTATCGGCCAACCGAAACAAGCCATCCGATTTACAGAAGGCGTCGATACGCTGCGGGTCCTTCATGTCGCTGAAATTCAGGGCGAGGTCCTGCAGGATTCAACGATAGACCGGTCGTTTTACGGCTCGGCGTTTGTTCGTACATCCGATTCAGCCCAAGAGGTAACCTATACTGCTTCTCTGGGCGGACAGGCCCAATATCTATTGCCCGGCGCGGACGTTTTCCGGGGGACGGTATCGGTGGATATAGGTCAATTTTCCGCTTCGTTTATAGTACCCAGAGACATCACTTACGGCGGTAATCAGGGACGTATCGCCGTCTATGCGACGGATGGGCGCAGCGATGCCGCCGGCGTCATCGAACGGTTGCCGTTACGCGGCGCTGACCCGGCCTTTCAGGATTCAACAGGTCCGGAGATTGAAGTCCTGGTAGACGGCAGGCCCTTCACCGATGAGGATTATACCTCTCCTAAACCGACCTTGACCATTAACCTGTTCGACGAGAGCGGTATAAATATTACGGGAGAAGTCGGTCATCAGATTACCGTTCAGACCGATCGGGATGTAAAAACGAGACAGGATGTAACGAGTCGGTTTACCTATGACAATAACAGTTTTACACGTGGTAGCCTTCAGGTGCAATTGCCGACGCTGACGGCCGGCGATCATCCGTTGACCATTAAGGCGTGGGACAACTTCAACAATTCCGCCACCACGTCCCTGATCTTGTCGATCGTAGAAGATACGGATCTCCGCATTACCGATGTGATGAACTATCCAAACCCGTTCGATGGTCCGACGACATTTACATATCAGTTAACCCAGGACGCAGATATAACGATTCAGATCTATACGGTGGCAGGCACCCGGGTTCAAAGGTTCGACCTGATCGGATTTCGTGGATTTAATCAAATCGACTGGGATGGTCTAGATCAGGATAGCGATCGGCTCGCAAACGGCGTTTATCTCTATAAAATCACCGCCCGGTCTCATGCAGAGGAACGTAAGACCACCGCCATATTTGGACGGCTGCTTGTGGTACGGTGAACCGGAGCAACAAAAGAACATCTGAATTGAAATATGGTATAGTTAACAGAAGGTCTTTATTGTGTCTGACAGATTGCCTTGTGCTCCGAGAGCGATTTTTCAGACGCAACATACGTGTGACAGGAGATAAATACATGAGTAATTGGCGAATCGTAAACGGTAATATCGACAGAGTCTATGAAATTATTATATTTACGGGCCATATGATGTGATCATCATGTATTACAAGGAGAACGACTATGAAGAAATTATCTCTACTACTCCTGCTGGCAATGTGTATAGCGCCGGCAGATCGTACACTGGCGGTCAGTGAAGCAGGTGGACTATTCTTGCAGATTGCTCCAGATGCCCGATCCACTGCGATGGGCGAAACCGGCGTAGCCTATGTCCAGGGCGCCATGTCGGCCGCGTGGAACCCCAGCGCGCTGGGGTTTGCGGAAAGCCCGGAGTTTTCAGGCACCTATTTTAAATGGCTCCCCTTTCTGGCGGATGACCTGTACTACCTCTATTTTTCATATATCCATCCGATACCGGGGATCGGCACCATCGGTATCAGTCTTCCCTATCTATCGCTTGGCGAGCAGGTCCGAACCAATGCCAACGGCGACAATTTAGGGACGTTCAACAGTTTCGATGTGGCGCTCTCTCTGTCCTACGGTGCCAGACTGGCGAAGAATCTGGCCATCGGCTCAAATCTGAAAGTAATACGCAGTAACCTGTCGAATGTCGGTGCGGGCGCTGAGGCGGGCAAAGGCGCGGCAACGACCTTCGGAGTGGATGTCGGCGCAACCTACCGCCTCCATCCGCGCATTACGGTGGCCGGTGTGGTACAGAATCTGGGACCGAAAATCACATTCATTGATGCAGATCAGGGTGATCCCCTGCCGCGCAACCTTAAAATCGGTTTCGCAATCAAGGTGCTCGACGGAAAATTCAACCGACTGATGGTGGCGCATGATTTTAATAAATCCCTCGTAACGAAAAGCACGATCAGTTCCATCAAGGAATCCGTATATAACACGGGTATAGAATACTGGTACGGTAATTTTATCGCCCTGCGTACCGGGTTGGTCCATGATCCTGCCGGGAATATCACTACACCCACATTCGGCGGTGGTCTTCAGTGGAAGCTGTATCGTCTTGATTTCAGCTATACCACCAGTTCGACTCTTCAGAATATCACGAAGTTTTCTATATCCGCCGGATTTTAAAAGCAGGATGGAAGGGTGGCAGGATGGAAGGGTGACAGGAGACATAGATTTTTTCCTATCCTCCATCCTTCTGTCCAACCACTCAAATGTGTGATATGACTCATATTATTGTCATATGAAGCACCATGTTTACTGTTTCACGACTTTGAATCCGTAATCCCCAACCACGTAGTGCTCGATGTATCCCCATAGGGGACCATCCATCTTAAATCCACAATTGATATTACGCCCGCCCCGGGATCTATTAGTGCATCCAATTTTTTCCTCTCGTTTCCAAATAGCTTTCACACTGATCGTTTTGACCGGTTTATTTCTCCCTTTTATTGCAAGGGCTCAGGTCATACCTATCCTACGCGTGGATAGACTGGATGAATCGATTCAAGCCCATCCTCTTTTTCGAAATCATCAAGTCTCCAGGCGGAACCTCCTACAGATAGACCGGCCGACGCCATACAGCCTGCCCCTGCCCAAACCGATCCAGGCCGGAATGCAAACCGTCCATATTCTGGCCATCCGGGTTGACTTTCCTTCTGATGCCGTGGAGAGTACGACAGGAAATGGCCAGTTCGATTATCGGACGCCGGAGCAGTTTGAGCAGGAAGAAGGCCACGTCATCGACCAGGCGCCGCATGACCGGCTTTATATTGAACGGCACCTGGGGGCGATGAAAGCGTACTATGATGTCGCCTCGTTCGGCCAATTGCAATTGACGTATCGCGTTGTGCCCAATGGTCTTCAGACGACCTATACCCTGCCGAACCAGATGGCCTTCTACAGTCCGGACGTGGATTTCTTCGATCCGCTCAAAGTCGATCGGCTGGTGACCTTCTTGAGGGACGCCTTCGTCGCTGCCGATCAGGACCCGTCCATCACCTTTGCCGACTACGATGCCTTTATCGTGTTTCATGCCGGTTCGGATTTACAGCATGACCGGCTGCAAAACAGCCCGAATGATCTACAGACCGGTTTCCTCCGGATCGGAGATGATCGGCCGCCGATCATCGTTGACGGCAATAAAGAAATTCGTGAATTTGTCATGATGCCGGAGACCACTTCGCAGGATACCAATATCGGGGCGCTCAATACGTCCCTCACGCATGAGTTCGGTCATCAGCTTGGATTACCGGATTTATACAGTACCTTCAATCAGGCGCCGGGCGTCGGCGCGTTCGATCTGATGGACCTGGAGAGTGGGACAGTTAATGTAGGGGAGGCAGGAGAGCAGATTGTTTCCGGCGCGTTGCCTGCAGGTCTTGGCGCCTGGAGCCGCGCCTTTCTCGGTTGGCTCACACCGGTAGAGGTTTCCAGCGATTCCGTGGATGTGGACCTGATTGCTTCCTGGCTCGACGGCAGCGGCGTAAAGGCGGTTAAAGTGTCTATCGCCCCCGGCGAATATTTTCTTATTGAAAACCGGCAGACGGACCTGGACGGCGACGGTGTCGCTTTTCTTAATTTTCAGAACGGCATTATCGTGGGCCCGTCCGACGCCAACAAGCAACCGAACCGGGAATACGACTACCTGCTGCCCGGCTCCGGCATCCTCATCTGGCATGTGGATGAGAATGTGGCCTTCGGTGATTTTAACCAGAGCGGCGAGAGCAACTGGATCGAGAATGCATTGCAATGGGATGAGCTACATCGGTTTGTCGATGTGGAAGAGGCAGATGGCATTCAGAATTTAGGATTTACGACCGAGGCGGTCCGGGCTGAAGATCTCTTTTATACCGGTAACAACGAGGTGTTCGGGCCATCGACCTCACCTGATAGCCGTCATTATTCCGGGGCCAACAGCCACGTTACGATCCGCACACGCAGCGTCCCGGCGTTGAATATGCGCATCAGCATCGCCGTGGCGCATGCTCGGCAGGGCTGGCCCATGGCCCTGGGCGGTCCAGCCGGAACCCATGCGCCGGTCTTGACGGACGTCAACGGAGATCGCTTTCTGGAAACCTTTATGGCTTCCCCCGATGGCCGGTTGTACGCCTGGCAGCACGACGGCGCCCGGCTCATATCGAATACAGAGGTTGTCAAAACAGTAAGTTTTACAGGAGACACCCTGACCGGGCCGGCCGCTGTATTTGCTGAATCGGCCGGTTCCTTCTTTACCGCACCCGTTGTTGCAGATCTTGAAGGGGATGGGACGACCGACATCATCACGACCGACGCAGAACAGGTGTTTGTCTTCACGCCGTTAGATGCCGACAATGATGGCCGGGGAGACCTTAAACCCGGTTATCCGATTCGGTTGATCCAGCCGGTGACAGGCGGGCCGATTCAAACCCAAACTGCCGTCTTGAACGCGCCGAGACTCTTCCGGCTCGGTAATGGTACATTTGGCATCGTAGTCGGTACTTCCACAGGCGGGTTGTTCGCGTTTGAACCCGACGGTACGGTCCGTTTTTCAATCAACATCTCTCGAAACATAGACGAGCGCATGACCGTGCCGCCGACCACTGCTGACCTGGATGGAGATGGGTTGGACGAACTCATCGTGGTGTTGGCCTCCTCCGGTGGGGGAAGAATACAGGTTGTCAATTTATCAGGACTCACCCTGTGGACGCAATCTACTGGCCTTCTCGGACGGTCATCGACCCCGCTGGTCGCGGATATCGATGGCGATCAATCTTTCGATGTCGTGGTGGTTGGCGCTGATGGACAGGTGAATGCCTGGACAGGTACAGGCGAATTAAAACGGGGATGGCCGGTCAGCTTGGGATCCGAGATCGGCGGGCCGCCGGCTGCAGGCGATATCGATGGGGACGGATTGCCGGAGATTATTGTGTCGGGAAACAACCAGCTCTTTGCGCTTCACGGCAACGGAACCAGCGTCGACAATTTCCCGATTATTATTGATCGGGTGAACCCGATCGGCCTTATTGAATCGTCGCCTGTTATCGGCGATCTGGATGGCGATCGCGTCCCTGAAATCGTAGTCGGTTTGCCGAACGGCTCTATAACAGGCTATCATGGGGATGGTAGGCAGGTAGATGGTTTTCCCCTGGGGACCAGCGGCGCGATTTCTTCAACACCGGCGCTGGGTGATCTTACAGGTAATGGAGATATAGCCGTTATAATTGGATCGGATGATGCTTTTGTCCACCTATGGACATTTCGAGGCACCCCGGACGCGCTTCCCTGGCCGATGCTGGGTCATGATGCACGACGATCCGGCGCTGCAACGGCCGTGACTCAACCTCCGACGCCCAGAAGCGGCGATCTACTGGCCACTTCATCCGTGTTCTGCTACCCGAATCCGGTTGACGGTGGTTCTGCCGGCATCCGATACAGGTTGAATCGTAATGCAGATCAGGTTCGTATTCGCATCTTTACATTAACAGGCAATCTGGTGGAAGAGTTATCAGGATCGGCGATTCAGAACCAGAATGAGGTAAAATGGGACGTCAGCCGAGTTGTCAGCGGCATATACCTGTGTCAGGTAGAAGCCCGCGATGCCACCGGCGTTCAGACCCTGTTCTGCAAAATCGCCGTGGTAAAATAACGGCGCAGACAGGAAGTACCATTAGAAGACAGGAAGTACCATTAAATGATCGAATCCGGCATAACAGGATTATAGAACAAAGGCAAACATACATGCGGCAATATATCCTCCTTCTCATTATGGTGCTGATCACCCCACAACTATCGATCGGTCAAACCATCCGGACCATGCGGGAGCGATTGACCATCAATCAGGCAACTGCCAGCACCATCCCGCAAAGTGTATCGACAGCGCCGCCAAAGATGGGCAAAGATCCCAGGAAAGCGTTTCTATTTTCCGTTCTATTGCCAGGTACCGGTGAGCTGTATGCCGGTCGGAAACGAGGTTTTTTCTTTATGGCCCTGGAAGTCGGCGCCCTGGCGACCTATGTGCTGACGAACCGCCGTGGGGATGAGCGAAAGCGCCAGGTCCTGGCCTTTGCCGATGCCCATTGGGACAGTACCCTCTGCGCCCCGAATTGCCTCGACCCTTCCGTTGGCACAGAAGCGCTGGGTGAACCCGGAAGCCAGCAATATTACGAACAAATCGGCAAATATAATAAGTTTCAGGAAGGCTGGGACGATTACGACCCTATCAGTACAAGCCTCTCATCCAACCGGCAGGCCTATGTCAATATGCGGCACAACATGAATAAGGCCTATAAACTGGCGACCTGGATGGCTGGCGCTGTCCTGTTCAACCATGTCTTCAGCGCTATACAAGCTGCACTGCTTGTTAACATGGACAATAGATCTAATACCGAAACCCAGGAAGCCCGTTTACGAATTCGGGTGGACACCTTTAATAGAGCAGGAAATTTGGCGCCGTCTGCTACGGTGTCATATTCATTTTAGGTAAGAATAAAGTGAAAAGTACAGAGTAAAGAGTAATGAGCGAAGAGATAAAAGAAAGTTCCGAGTTCTGAGTTCTGAGTAAAAAGAAAGTGAAGAGTAAAGAGTGAAGAGTGAAGTGTTAAAACATAGTACAGAGAACAGAGATCGGAGTACCGTGTTGAAAGAAAAAACAGGGCCTTACGGAGAAACCAGGTGGGGTATCTTACGGTGGATGGTGGGCTTAATCATTTCTTTTGGCATGATAAATTCTGCATATAGTCAGGACAATATTGACCTTTCCTCTCCAGCAGATACGTCCTTCAATCACCAATCCAAAAGAACGGCCATCCTCCTCTCCCTCGCCCTCCCCGGTCTCGGTGAGGCCTATGGGGGCAACTGGGCTCGCGCACGGGCTTTTTTCATCACCGAGGGCATCACCTGGACCAGTTTCACGGCCTTGCAGGTGTACGGTGGCTGGCGTGCCGATGATTACCGTGTATATTCCGCCGATCATGCCGGTGTCAGGTTGGCCGGTCAGTCTGATTCCTTCTTTCGGGATATCGGCTCCTTCTCCGGCAGTGAGGCGTTCAACATTCAGCAACTGCTTACGCAGCGGACGCAGGCGCAGGTCTACACGGGGGTTAACACTTGGACTTGGGACAAGGAGGCCTCGCGGAAGACCTATCTCGACATCAGGCGGTCCAGTCGCCGGGCACAGGTCCGCAGTGTATATCTCATTGGTTTTGCCATCTTAACCCGCGTAGTCAGCGCCATCGATGCAGGCTGGATTATCGACAGCCGGTCTCCCTCCATGCCTGTATTGAATATGTATTTCGCGCCCGATGGCAGTATTCGGATGGCTCTTGGATGCAGATTCTAAATTTAACCTTAAGCGTGCCTGATCAGAAGATTTTTTCATGTATCTTAAATACAGATAGTATCCATATAAAAAACTTGACACGTACCTGTTAAAACGTATACTTTAGAAGTAGTACACGACATGTTAAAGCAAGCGGCAACCATCCGAAATGATCTGGAGGATAAATCGTTCGGCAGACCACCATTCAGTACGACAGAAGAGTGAAGAAGTTTGGTCACTCAAGGGATTTTTTCTCTATACGCTGATACGGACTGTATGCGATTTGAGTAAAAGATAGTGGATCGCGGATGTGCGTTAGGGCCGTATGGTTGAGATGTTGTGAAGAAGGGAGAGGGGGTATGAGTCCGCCGGACATATTATGGAGGTCGAAACAATGAACGGTTGTACAAAGCCGTGATGGCAGCATGCCCATCACGGCTTTTTTATTGGCCTGGAATCTGTCTGAAAAGAACTTACTGTTCTATCAGTTTGATTTCGAACAGCTTGGGCCAGAGCTTGCCGGTGACGAACAGGCGGTTCTTGACTGAATCGTAGGCAATACCGTTCAACACGTCTACCGTAGAACTATGATCTTCGGGGGGGAGCAGGCCGGCCAGGTCAATCCAGCCAACCACCCGGCCGTTGGCAGGATTGATACGGGCGATCCGATCCGTTTGCCAGACATTGGCGTAAATCTCACCTTTGACGTACTCCAGTTCGTTAAGTCGGGTAACCGTCCCCTGGTCGTCCCTTACAGTGACCCGATCAATCTCCTCAAACGTAATCTTATCACGGAAATAGAGATTGGCCGTGCCGTCGCTTATGATGAATTGCGTGCCGTCGTACGTAATGCCCCAGCCTTCGGTCGGGTAGGTCACGCTGCGAAGCTGCTCGAACGTGTCTTTGTTGTAGATAAAACCGATGCGGGACGTCCAGGATAGCTGAAGGATTTTGTTGTCATAGACGACAATGCCCTCGCCGAATATGGAAGATGATAAATGATGAATCTGCTCTACGCTGCCTGTTTGAAGATCGACCTTCCTCAGCGAGGAACGGCCGCGGAGACCGGTCCCTTCATAATATGTCTCACCCTCTATCATCAGCCCCTGTGTGTACGCTCCAGAATCATGAGGATACGTATTGACCACTTCGTAGGTATAATTCCTGACGGGCACCTCACCCGAGGAAGAAGAAGCGCCGGAGGGTTCCGTTGAAGATTCAGATTCTGAATTGGTGGGATCGGCGCAGGTGACAAAACCAAGCATGCCGATCATGACCAGTACACAGGTAAAGATTATATGGAACATGCACCATCGACCTTTTGAAAACATCCCATTTACCCTTGTCGTATATCCTGGTACATAATATAGGCATCTTCCAGACCATGATCAGGGTGTTTGAAGGCGCAGGGCAACGTGCCTACGATGTTAAAACCCACGCTTGTTCCCGACTGGTATCCGGTGGACAGGGATAGGTATACGTCTGCCCCACCACCTGATGAAAAATACGCCATATCACGTTAAAATCGTTGTCCAACGCCGGTCGAATAGTCAACATGATTTGATCAACACACCAACTCAAATCGCCCAATATTCCCACAGATCCTCAGGCACTTCGAGCTTGAAGGCCGGATCTTCTTTCAATCGATGGGCGTAACGGACCACCACGGCAAACCGGGGAGACGGATGGACATTGACCGAACCGCTATGGCATAGATATGAATGCCATAGCAGCACATCGCCGGCTTTTCCCGTAAATTCCCGGGATGACTCCGGCGCGATATCGGAAAAGATAGGCCGACTATGCCTACGGAAGCTGCCGGCTATTTCATCGGGATGTTCCAGAAAATACCGATGTGTCGTCAAATGACTTCCGGGCCAGAAGGTAAATGCGCCGCCACGCGATGCCACGTCGTTCAAGTAGGTGGTGAATCCGACCATAAAAGGTACGTGCGGTTGACCGATATGCGGCGCATACCCGTCGATATGACCACTTGCCGGGATGGACCAGGTTTCTGCCTGCTCCGGTTTGGGCCAGTTCAGGATGGGCGCACCGCCCCCGACGTGATCATCCGGTCCCCTGCAGAAGTCTCCACCGCCGAGTTGGTTGCCGATAGTCTGATACATCGGATAATGCGTCGGCTGATTGTCGGGCGGACCAAACTGGAAATCGTTCAACTTATGCCGGTCAGGCCAGGTTTCAGGCGCTTCCGGACGGACGCTGAGCGCCTCCCAAATCTGCTCACGCCAGAACGTGAGCGTATCGCCATCGATCAGGTTTTCTAAAATAAGATACCCATGGGCCTTAAAAAAGCCAACCTGGTCCGCATCCAATCGAAACTCAGAATCCAACGTTACCACCCCTCGTGCATGCTGATTATTTAATCGTCTCAATGTTCATCATACCAAAGAACACCTTAAAATGCAATAATGAATACACCGAAAATGGTCATCCGCACACGATGAATGGCACCATGTACACGCACGGTGCGCCGTGCGCCTAACTCACCAACTCACCACTTTCTACACTTCGTACAACCTGCCGAATTTTTCCTCCATATAGGTCAGAAAATAATCCGCTGACAGCGCTTTACCGGTCACCTGTTTCACCAGGTCTTTGGGGCGGTAGGTCATACCCAATTGATGGATATTTTCCCTGAGCCATTCACGTAAAGGTAATAACTCGCCGTGGGCGATCTGCTCCGTCAGGTCCGGCAGGGCCTGTTTTGCCGTATCGTAGAATTGCGCCCCGTACAGATTACCCAGCGTATAGGTGGGGAAATACCCGAAGCTGCCGTGCGACCAGTGAATATCCTGCAGCACCCCACTTCGGTCATCCGGCGGTTCGATGCCGAAGTATTCTTTCATCTTGGTATTCCATATATCCGGTAGATCGTTAACCTCATATACATCTGTGAACAGGCCCCGTTCGATTTCAAAACGTAACAGAATGTGGAGGTTGTATGTCACTTCATCCGCTTCGACGCGAATCAGCGACGGCGTGACTTCGTTGACGGCGGCATAGAGTTCTTCTTCGGTGACGCCCTGCACACTCTCCGGGAATGTCGCAACGAATTTGGGGTAGAAATAACGCCAGAACGCCCTGCTGCGACAGACCATATTCTCCCACATACGGGATTGCGACTCATGGATGCCCAAGGAGACCGATTGCCCTCTTGGCGTCCCTTCGTGATTTACATCCTGTCCCTGCTCATATAGACCATGCCCGGTTTCGTGAATAATGCCGTACAGCGACTGGGCAGGCAAATCCTCGGCATACCGAGTGGTCAGCCTGACATCCTGGACGCCCATATGGGTGCAGAAAGGGTGTGGAGAAATATCCAACCGGCCGGCCTCATAATCGAAACCCATCTGCTTCGAGACCATCACACCGAACCGGCGCTGATCTTCAACAGGGTAAGTCTTTTTGAGGAAATCGGTACGTGGCTTGAACTCTGAATTCTGTATCCGTTGCACCAGATTCACTGTGGGGCCGCGTAAGGCCTCGAACACATCGGCTATGTCCTGGGTAGAAGCGCCGGGCTCATATTCTTCCAGAAGGGCATCGTAGGGTTCGTTCTCATAGCCGATGGCTTCAGCGCTTTCTTTCTGGAGTTTAACCAGTTTTTCGACCCAGGGGGCAAATGAAGGAAAGTCGTTATTTACACGGGCTTGCATCCATACTTCTATGGCGGCGGAACTGGTCTCTGCCAGCGCTTCGACCAGGCTGGTGGGTAATTTTTCAGCCCGTTTATGAGACCAGGTGATCTCTCTCAGATTAACGTGTTGATCTAAGGTAAGTTCTTCAGACCCGGCCCTTTCAATGGCCTGGCCCATTTCCTCGGATATAAACCGGGTATGAGCCATGCCGGATAAGGTCGCCAGCTGACGACCACGCGTCGCCGCGCCCTTTCGGGGCATATAGACCTCCTGATCCCATCCCATCAGAGCCAGCGCCCCATGGATATCACCCACCTCTTGCTGTATAACCATCATTTGGTCATAGTATTTACCCATGGCAGATCTCCCAATATAAAACACATCTTTACGATTTTATTAACGGCAATTCTTCTTTAATACGCAATCGCAGACAATCATATGCGTTTCTGAGCGCCTGTTCTACGAAGGCCGGCGTAGTACCCCGCGCGAACAGAAAGCCGGGGTAACCGCCGCCCTCCGGCAATGGTTTCAAGATCTCACCTTTTTTAGCGGTGATCACCATGTTTTGGATACCCTCTACTTGACGGGCAGCCTCCACCCCTTCAACCCTCTCGAAAATACCGCCCTGTGGTATCGGCAGCATCATCACGCCACTGGCCTGCCCGCATTGTTCTAATGTATCGATGTCCAGACGCAATGCCTGCCGTAATATAAGCTCTTCCAGTGAGATACCCAGACCGAATTGGAGTGTGCGTGAACACAGGCCGCCGATGGATCGACCGGCGACTTCGATCACCCAGGGGCCATCATTGTTGATTCGAAGTTCGGCGTGGACAGGGCCCTCCGACAAACCAATGGCCCTGGTCGCCTGCTCCGCCGTGTCTATTATAGCCTGTTGGATACCTTCAGGCAGCCGGGATGGGGTGACATAGATCGTTTCTTCAAAATAAGGGCCTTCCAGCGGGTCGGGCTTGTCGAAGATAGCCAGAACCCGGAGATCACCGTGCATCAACAGGCCTTCTAAGGCGACCTCCACACCGGGGATATATGATTCCACCAGGAGACGTTGCGCATCCGGATCATCACTGGGCGCCAGGTCGGGTGAATGCTGTAGAATTCGCCCGATCCGATAAAACGCCTCGACGAAAGTCTCCGGCGTATCGACACGGATGACACCCCGGCTCCCGGAGAGTAAAAGGGGTTTCAAGACACAGGGATATGTTTGTTCGGATGCTATTTGTGCGGGATCATCAGTCAATTCATAACGCGAATAACCCGGAGAGGCCACCTCCGCACGGTCAAGCAGTGTACGCAACCGATATTTATTCCGGGAGGCCACAGCGGCAGCCGGCGCATTATGAGCTAAGGCCAGGGCTTCACATGCCCTGGCAGCTATCTCCGTGGTTTTGTCATCCACAGGTACAATCGCATCAAGCGGATGCGCCCGGTCATAGTCAATAATATCCACCACAGCCTGCGAAGGATCTCTAAAGCGCAGGGCCAGGGGGACGTTCCACTCATCCGCCAGGACATGACAGAAATCGGTGCCTACCACCACCTCTATATCCAACTGTTGAGCCGCCTCTAAAAACGGTTCAGTCCGATAGGTGGTTGTGGGCATCAACAGAAGAAGACGTTTTCGGATGTGATCGTCAGACATGAGCAAATAAGCAAATGGATCAAGGGATAAAGGAGTCCTATGGATCAATGAACTAATGAATATATCGCCTTTCGGTCAAGGCTTTCCGGTAGATTCCAAGGGCTTTTACCCTGTTTTTTAACTTTTATCAAGGATCGTTTTTACGCGCCTTTAGAAAGGGCGCTATTATGTATCTTATTGATTTTAATTGAGATATGTAATTTACAAAACGCATGTTTGGCATAGAAAGTTAAAAAAACGGCGTGGTGCCCGTGGTTATTGGCTTCCGCAGTGATAAAAATATCTTGCGCACCTATATGCGAGCCATTATACTTGTACGCAACGCATACCTTTTTAACACCCGTGTTGTTACCGGATACATCTTTCGGTCAACTGCGGGGTCGTCTTTGCACCACAAGGTGCATTGCATTACTCTCATACAGATTCCTATTTATAGGAGGGTAACACATGAATCGCGCAGAATTGGCTGCTCAAGTTGCCGATGCGGCAGGTTTGTCCAAATCCGATGCTGATAGCGCTGTTGCAGCAACCCTGGATGCCATCAAAGGTAGCCTGGCAGACGGCGACTCCGTAACGCTGATTGGTTTCGGTACGTTCAGCGTATCGCAGCGGGAAGCCCGGACTGGTCGAAATCCGTCAACGGGTGCCCAGATCAATATTCCTGCTAAGAAAGTAGCCAAGTTTTCAGCAGGCAAAGCCTTGAAAGATGCCGTAGCTTAAGAAACACCCTTTAAGCCCATCCAGTCGAAGAGACCGGATGGGCTTTTTCTATTTAATCCGAATTCCTTAGTGTTCCCTGTGTTTAAATCTCTCCGGTAATTCTGCTATCCGTGTTTTATTTTCAAGGATCAATGATGCCGACTCGACAACATGAGCGCCTGGGTGATACGGTTGCCGGTGGCGGGCGCCCTGGAGACGTTGGGGCCCCTATGTCAGTGAACGTGCCTGGGGGACCGTGCGGGAAGACTATAGTCCGGACGGGAATGCATGGACCTTCCTGCCGCATGACCTGGCCCGCAGCAAAACCTACCGATGGGGGGAAGACGGCCTGGCCGGTATCTGCGACCGGTTTCAACTTCTGAACTTCCCCCTTGGTCTGTGGAATACCGGGGACCCCTTCCTCAAAGACGAGCCTTCGGTCTGACCGCCCCGGAAGGCAATCACGGCGAAGACGGTAAAGAGTACTATTTCTAACTCGACAATACGCCGACCCATAGCTATATGCGGTACCTGTACAAGTACCCGCAGGTCGCATACCCCTATCAAAAACTCAAGGAAAAAAACCGGCAACGATCGGGCCAGGGTTTGGAATACGAATTACTGGATACGGGCGTATTTGATGAAGACCGTTATTTCGATATATTCGTCTAATACGCCAAAGCAGACGCGGACGACATATGTATTCGTATAGAAGCCTTTAACCGCGGACCGCGTTGCTGCACATCCTTCCGCATCTTTGGTTTCGGAATTCATGGAGCTGGTCCGTCCCGCGTAAACTGGAGCCTGGTATTGAAGTCGGACCCAGCGGGAAAGGTTTTGTAAGTCTGATCGCGGATGATTCCACTATGGATCCCATGCCCAATTTACCGTTTCTCTATCGACTTGGCCTCAGATACCTGTACGCCGAGGGGAAGCCGTCTTTACTTTTTACAAATAATGAGACCAATAGAGCCAGAGTGTATGGCGATACTATCGATGATCAAAATCCGCCGGCCCACGCCTGGGCGGTCTGTCAGGTATACCACATCGATAAGACAGGCCACGGCCGTACCGATCGGGTCTTCCTTGAAAAGTGTTTTCATAAACTGCTTGTGACCTTCTCATGGTGGGTCAATAAGGTAGACAGCAAAGGCTATAACGTGTTTGAAGGGGGTTTTCTGGGTTTAGACAACATCACCGTACTGGACCGTAGCGAACCGTTGCCCTGCGGTGCGGTGCTGGAGCAATCGGATGCGACCGGATGGGGCTGTTCTGCCTCAATTTGATGCGCATCGCGCTGGAACTGGCAAAAGAAAACAAGGTCTGAGAAAATCTGGCTACCAAATTCTTTCACCATTACGTGTATATCGGCGCGGCGATGAAACATATGGTGGTAGGGCACGATTATCAACTGTGGGATGAAGTGGGCGGTTTTTTCTACGATGTTTTGAGATATTCCAACGGTGAGTTTCACAAGTCCCGCGTCCGATTTTTAGGCGGACTGATTCCTCTATTCGCTATCGATGGCCGGCATATGCAGCCTGTCGAAGATCCACGAAACGCACCCGTTTATTTACGGTGAGGCGGATGTACATTACGAACCGGCGGAAGCGATAAGCAAGCCCAAAGGGGGCAACTCACCCTGGCGTGTTCCAGTCTGGTTCCCACCTCCTATTTGCTCATTTCGTCCTTGAAAATGTTCGGTGAATACTTTCACGGCGACATCGGTGCCGGTCTGGGTGCAAGTCACCAGACGGTCCGGACGGGGTTGGTGGCGTCTTTGATTGATGCGTGGCGGCGGTGAATCCACTATATCTCCACCCCTACTTCCGCCGCTACTCGCCGGACGAACGCATTCGCGGCCGGAATTTTCTCTGGTGGGATATGCTCAAACAGCAGATAACCGTCTGGATTGATGGCCTGGAAACGCGTAAGAAACGTCTTATAGTCAAGTATCCCTTCACCGGGAACCTCTTCGTCAAGATGAGAGACCAGATCGTTACCGACGCGGATGTCTTTGGCATGGCCAATGGGTGAAATGGGACCGAGGCGATCAAAAATATAGTTTAGTTGCGCCGTACTGTTGAACGCCTGATGAATCGACTCAAAATGGTTGACCGGGTCCATCACAACGCGTATCCGGGGCGAGCCGACGCGTTCGATCACCTCAACGCAAATATCTGGATTGCGCATGATAGAGACCACATGGCACTCCACCACAACCGTCACACCATTGCTTTCGGCATCATCCCCGATTTCACGCAGCGAATCGACAAAACGATTTACACTCTCCGACGTATGGTTGTCCGGATGGGGCGTCCAGGAACCGGCCGGATTAAGACTGCCGGGACGGATCAGGTGGACACCGGCCTTGACGTGTCGCGCCATTCGGTTTCCAGCTTGGATTTTATCGATGACCCGGCGCCGCACCGTGTCGTCCGGATCGAACAGACATTCCCCATAGAGGAGCAGAAACTGAGCCATCTCCAGGCCAAGCGATTCCCATATCTCGCATCCACGCCCGCATTCTTCCTCGGTAACCGTAGTCGGATCACCACCGAAATGGTGGCCGAAACCGGTAAAACCCATCTCAAGAACGCTATCAAACTGATTGGATGTAAATGTACGGAAATCATTCGGTAGCATATGGACTACCTGGGTACCGGTCACACCGATCATCCTTGTTTCCGTACTCTGATCATCTGCCGCCGGTTGTAACGTATTGGGCAGCATACCAACAACGCCGAGACGCATGGGGGTTCCTTTTAAGTAAAGAGTGAAGAGTGAAGAGTGAAGAGTGAAGAGTGAAGAGCCATTTTTCTGTAATTCGCCCATATTGTCAAGACAATTATCCCATCATGGAATACCATCTTTTGTCTTTTTATCTGCCTGATCATTTGGCTGGCCGGCTGGTCAGTTGATTGAAAAACCTCCTACTGCTTACCGCTTACTGCCTACCGCCTTCTGCTTACTGCCTTCTAGTATATTAGCTTCTCCCGCCCCACATTTTTCCTTGACTTAAACAGGGCCGTCCCGTATTTTTGTGGGCCCGATATGATGCCGGTGATAAAGGATATGTGATACGCCGGGGTGGTGAAATTGGTAGACACAGGAGACTTAAAATCTCCCGGACCTCAATAGTCCGTGCCGGTTCGAGTCCGGCCCTCGGTATCAGTCTGGTCATATTAAGATAACAAGGGCGCTTAGCTCAGATGGTTAGAGTGCCACGTTGACATCGTGGAGGTCAGTGGTTCGATCCCACTAGCGCCCATTTCATTTTTTCTTCACAATATACGTGCAGCCTAGACCCATGTCAGTGCGGTTCATCAAGCCGTCCAGGCCATACCGATCCTACCGGGCTGCACTGTTTTATTTCCGGCTAATCCTCCAATCTATTTCTTACATGTAGCCGTTCTTGTAACCATTCACCATCTGGTCTTATTTGGAGTGTCTGCTGATGCCACGAATCTCACGTCCGATCGGGGTAGCAGTTATCGGCACCCGGTTCGGAAATTTACACGCGGAAGCGATATCGGAGATCCCGGAGCGGGCGCGTGTTGTCGCCATCTGTTCGCGTACCGAAGAACATGCACAGCAGTCTGCCGAGCGCTGGGGGGCGGATCTGGGCACTACTTCCCTGGAAAAGGTGTTAAACCATCCTGGGGTGGATGCGGTGCATCTTTGCGTTCCCCATCATCTGCATGCGCCCATGGCTATCGCAGCGGCCCGGGCGGGTAAGCACATCCTGACGGAAAAGCCGATCGCTGCCACCATGGATGAGGCCGACCGAATGATCGAAGCTGCCGAGCAGGCCGGGGTCTTACTTATGGTGAGTCTCAACCATCGTTTTCTTCGCCACCACCAACGCGCGAAAGCACTGATTGATTCAGGGTCCATTGGGGAGATCTTTTTATGTCAAGGAGCGTTCCTGGGGTTCTCGGATATTAAGGGCTGGCGCTTTGATCCGGTACAGACCGGCGGCGGCGTCCTGATCGACTCAGGCATACACCGCATCGACCTCCTTCGATGGCTGGTAGGAGAGGTCGTGTCGGTACAGGCGGAATCCGGTACTTACGTCCATAAGCAGATGGGCGGCGAAGATACGGCCTCGATGTTGCTTCGTTTTGATAACGGCGCTATAGGTCATCTGGTCTGCAGTTGGGGCATTGAGACACCGACCCGGGAAGAGTCTCTAATGCTCGCCGGTAGAAATGGCACCATCTGGACCGAAAATGCGGACCTGACGTTACGATATACGATCGGCCGGCAGCCTGTTGAGGAGGAGGCCTTTCCTGAGGTCTCGTATCCTGATTCCGTGAAACACCTTATCACCCATTTTCTTGATTGTCTCCAACAGGATGCCGTGCCCGTGATCACCGCAGAAGACGCCCGTACGGCGCTTCGTATAGCGCAAGCCGCCTACCAGGCGATGGCGACCGGGGAAAAAGTGATATTGTAGGTATTGATCTGTTGATCGACGGATTTATGGAATAATGCTCAGGAGCAGACTATGAAAATCACAGATGTAAAAGCCATATATCCGAAGTGGCGCAACAGGGCCCAGGGAGCCTGGCAATCGCATTTCTGGCAGATCGTGGTGCGGATTGAGACGGATGCGGGCGTGACGGGCTATGGGTATGGCGGTGGAGGGGAACCGGGGGTGCTGATCATCAACGGGCATCTGCGTGAATTATTGATTGGGATGACCGTGGGTAGTATCAAGGATATCCGGACGATCTGGGATCATCTGTATTTCAAATCATTGCCGTATGGCCGCAAGGGCATCGCGCTCATGGCGCTCAGTGGGGTCGATCTGGCGTTGTGGGATCTGCTCGGCAGGGCCGAAGGCAAACCGGTATACGACCTGCTCGGTGGATTAAAGAAGCACCCTGTGCGGGCGTATGCGACAGGCCAGGACTCTGCGCGGGCGCGCGATCTGGGATATACCGCCGTCAAATTTTCCCATCGGTGGCAATCAGATGCCGATTACGACACAGCTATCGAACAGGCAGGACAGGCGAGGAAGAGATTAGATCCCGACGCGCTGCTTATGATTGACTGCTACATGTCCTGGGACGCCGAGGTCACGCTGAAGATGTACCACCTTCTAACTGATTACCGGATCTACTGGTTTGAAGATGTCCTTACCCCCGACCATCTGGACGAGCTCGCTGCCCTGCGCCCACAACTCAGCCCCGTCCTTCTTGCCGGTGGCGAGCACGACTTCTCCCACCACAGCTTCGCCGACCTCGCCCGTACCGGCGCCGTCGGCCTCTGGCAGCCCGACCTCACCTGGTGCGGCGGTCTCACCGCCGGCCTGCGCATCCTTGACCTGGCTCGCGCCCACCGCATCCCCGTATGCCCCCACCGAGGCGGCGAAATCTGGAGCCTCCACTTCATCGCTGCCACCGACTGTATGGATTTGGCTGAGACACATCCGGCGCGGTGGGATACGCCTGAGAACCTGCTCTGGATGGATGAACCACGGATGCACGATGGTGTCATTTCGCCGCTGGACAGGCCGGGGTTCGGTGTCAGGTTAAATGAGGAGATGGTGTAGATTATGCTTTTTACTTCGTGCTTCGCCAGTTGCCTACTTGACTCTTGACATCCTGCCCCTCGGTCCTTACCTTACCCATCAGGCTGTTTGGAGACAGCCGCCACGTCCGCCGGAAGGACTGAGTCCATCTTCAATGCATTATTGCAGCACCTATCAACCTTCTTTCTGCCTGAGGTTGCGGCGGACGCCGGGCGATATATGAGAGAGGGTTCCTATGCCTTCGAAGGGTTTACCTTCGCAGCCCAGTCTTCTCCAGCTAAAATACCAAGCAAAAGAGTTATTACGTGCGCACCTTGCGGATGATATGGTCGCGGTAGAACGCATTCGTGCGTCGTTGACCAATGGTACATCGCGTGTCCGTGTGTCCCTACAGGATGTGCAGGCGGTCCTGGCGCGGGAGTACGGTTTTGCAAGCTGGACGAGGCTGAAACGGTATGTAGAAATCCTGCAGAATCACAGGGGGCTCGAGATGTCTGACGTACTACAGCAATTCATTCTGGCCGCAGATCGCAGAGACGTAGAAGCCACAAGAACGCTGCTGGCGCAACATGTGGATCTCCGTGCCCACATTGATGAGCCGCTGCTGGCCTTCGATACGCCGACAATCGTGCACAATCGTAACAACCGGCCGATGGTAGACCTATTGCTCGAATACGGCGCTGATATCAATGCAATGAGCCGGTGGTGGGCCGGCGGCCAGGGGGTCCTGCACGGCGCGGAGCCTGAGATGGCGGACTATCTCATCTCACGGGGCGCGGAGATCGACGTCCATGCTGCCGCAGAATTCGATATGCTGGACCGCGTCAAGGAACTGGTCGAGGCGGACCCGTTGCTGGTAGATGCAAAAGGACTCGACGGCCAGCGGCCGCTGCATTTTGCCGTCTTGCCGGAGGTTATCGATTATCTGCTGGAAAAGGGTGCCGACATCAATGCCCGATGTGTGGACCACGAATCCACGGCAGCGCAGTACGCGGTCGGCAACCCGGAACGATGCCGGTACCTGATCGCTCAGGGCGCCGAGGTGGATATTTTTATGGCGTGTGCCTTAGGCGATCTGGATCTGGTAAAAAAGGTCGTTGAAGCAGACCCGGACAGCGTCAACGGCCATACGCCGCAGGGATTCGGCAAAGATGAGTTTGGTGACGGCTATATCTATCCACCGACCCCGGATAATACGTCCGCTCATATCTACGTTTGGCAGATTGGTCTCAACATGACGCCGCATATGGTCGCGGTAAGCCACGGCCACGACGCCGTGCACGCCTATTTGCTCGAGCATAGCACGCCCCTGCGCCGTCTCATCGATGCCTGCGTACGGGCCGAACAGTGGCCGATGGAGCAGGTATTGATCAACCATCCGAATCTGGATCGAAATCTCTCGAAAAAGGACGCTGGCGTGCTGTTCGGTCGTGGGTTCTACGAATATTACCACAACACCGGGTTCGATGTCGCTGCCTCTATCCGTACCTCCATAGACGCCGGCATCGATCTCATCACCCGCGCCGAAATGGGTGGCACGCCGCTGCACTGGGCCGCCTGGTACGGTTGTGAACCCGTGGTAGAAGCACTACTGGAACGCGGCGCCCCTATCGAGGCCGGCGACGGCACATTCAACAGCACCGCCCTGCAGTGGGCCGCCCACGGCGCCGTGCAAGGTCACCATTCCTACAGCGCTCATCACGCCATCGTAGAACGCCTCCTGAAGGCCGGTGCCAATACTGATACGGTGGACCGTCCGACGGGAGACATCAGGATTGATGCGTTGCTGGAAGGAAAGTGAGGGAGAAAATTGTTGAATGATGATTAATGATTGAAAAGAGGAATACATGATGGTGTTATTTTAGCATATTAATGTTTGAGTTTTAATTGAATCATAAATCATAATTCAACAATCATCACTCCCATGGTCCAGCGTTACGATGTTTCGACAAATGTGGACTGAAATCCTTGCTGAAAGAAACCGAAACAGTTCAGGAATCCGACCAGGGGACCTACCTTCCTGGTTTGCATCAGGATGATTGGTTTAGACGGATGGATCAGTTCGAAACCACAAGAACCGCCTGGTCCCCAGATCAACAGATGAAGATTACTTTGGGGGATTTCGAAGACCTGGGGGACAGGTGAAGGACGAAACGGCGAATCAGCGAATCTGTGAATCACGAAGTGATCGATGAGCTCCCGGAGGGAGCCATCCCATCTGCGAATCATCTGAGAAACAAAGCAGAGTTTTAAATATCATATGTGCCTAAACGAAATCCTTGCTTTTAGAAAACCGTTCGTATTCTTCAATGATGTAATACCTTTTACCATTATCTTATATTTTTGTTTTGAAAGGTTTTCGATCACCAATCACCAATTAATATGAATCCCCCTCAACAAGGGGGTTTGACGCCGGATCATCTCCGGCTTGCTGATTAATCGGCGTTGGACCGCGCCATGTTCTCGCGAAACAGGGTGCATAGAAATGAAAGGAGGACAATAGATGAACCATTCACAAGGGGGGTGCGTCGTCTGATCTGATCAGATGACGTACCCCTTCAAGTGACCCGGGCGTCTCATTTGAGGCGCCCGGTTTTTTATGCAAGCAAATCCCATGATTACTCATTGCGACAATTCCCGATGCGCGCCGTTGCAACGACGCGGTGGCTGGGGGACCCATATTACAAGGTGGCGGTATCCTTTGTATGTGTTTAGCGCTGTGTTGTGCCGGATAGAACTATCATCATACCTCAAACATTTTCTCTATTTGCGTCAAGTTCACATAGCCTTCTTCTGTGACGAAGGTATTGTCCTCAATACGAATACCGCCGCCGAGTTCGGGGTAGTAGAGGCCAGGCTCATTTGTAACGATATGGCCCGCCTGAAGGAGGTCCGTGTTTTTAGATATGCGGGGGGGTTCGTGGATTTCCAGGCCGAAGCCATGACCGGTCCCATGAAAAAACCCCTGCATACGTCCGTTTTTCTCACCGGTTTCATATCCTCTGCTGGTGAACAGATTTTCAACTGCTTCATGAATTTCCTTGCCGTCGATACCTGCCTTGAGCCGGGAAAAGACCTGTTCCTGTCCTTCCAGAACCGTGTCATACATCCGTTTGAACACATCCGGTGCGGATCCTTTGATGACCGTGCGGGTGATGTCGGCGAAATAGCCGGTTTTCATGGATTTGGGAAACACATCCAGAATGATCGGCGCATTCGCCGGCAGCGGTCCGGAGCCGGCGTTGTGCGGGTCACACCCCTGGATACCGCCGGCCACGATGGTATGCTGGGCGATGCAGTCGCGTTCCAGCAGGTGGATGTGCAGGAGCCGTTTGATGTATTCGGACGTGAGTGGTCCTTCAGGTCCCTGTAATATCCCATCTTTGACGGTCGCCTCGCTGATGGCGGCGATGGCCACGCGTATGGCGGACTCCGTATGGCGGGATGCTTCGGAGATCGCGGCGACCTCGTCCGCTGTTTTCATAGGACGCTGATTCCAGAACGGATCGGCTTTTGCCTGCACCGTAAATCCGCGCTCACGGAGCTGGTCCGCATAGCCTGTCGGAAATCGGTTGGGTACAAGCAAAGCATGGATTTGTTTTTCGTTTAACAATTCCGCGACGGCATCCATAAATTGGGATTTTTCACTGCTGCGATCTTCAGCGCGCTTAGTGTAGACGGTGAGAGACAATACCTCATCGGCCTTCGACTGGACCCGGGCACGGTCGATTTCCAGATCGCTCATCAGAATCGTCTTCTTACCATCTTGTTCGATGTAGGTATAGGCATCAGGCGCGAACAACCCGGAAGCGTACAGCATATCGGCATCGCTTTCACTGTCGGCAATGATCACAATGGCATCGGTATCAGGCAGTGCACTCATGTGTTGGGGCCTTTCAGGTATTTCCTGAAAAAGTTTATAGTTCGCCGCCAGGCGTCGTGCGCCTCGTCGGGTCGGTACGATGTACGGGTGTCGTTGAAAAAAGCATGCGGCGCATTCTGGTAAATTTTGATCTCAAAGGACTTCTTATGTTCCATCATCGTATCCTTCAAACGATGTACATCATCTACAGGCACCACATGATCCTCACCGGCGAAGATACCGAGGATTGGACAGTGGAGCCGCGAGACCACATCGATCGGCGCTTCGGGTTTATTGGCGGTATATCCGGGGTAGGCCACCCTACCGTAAAAATCGGCGACCGCACTCAGCCGCGGCGTACGGGCGGCCATTAAATACGCATACAGACCACCCATGCAGAACCCCAGCGCACCGATCCGCTTTTCATCAACGAATGTCAGTACATTCAGATGCGCGATGGCGGCCACCAGATCGTTTAAGAATCGGCTGTCGGGTATCGAGCGAACCAGGTCCAGCATCATGGTCGCATCATCCTGGTGCTGGAGTGGCGCCTCCCGGGAAAATAGATCGGGCGCAATGGCGACGAACCCTTCGCGGGCCAGCCGTATGGCCACATCTTTGATATGATCCACCAGTCCGAAAATCTCGTGAATAACGATGATCGCCGGGTAGACCCCCGGTCCGTCAGGCCGGGCGATGAAGGCCGAAACAGGCTGGTCTTTCCCCGGATAGTCCGCCATAGCCGACATAATGCGGATATCGCCGGCTTCCGCCGTATCGTGGGTTGGCTCTTCCTTCAAGTTGTCCACAAATTCGGTCAAGCCCTTGACGCCCTTCCGGACGAAATCGCGTCTGTTGAATTGTTTACCGGTCATATTCTATCATTCCGCCTGAACCACAGCCGCAATACCCTGGCCACCGCCGATACACGCGGCTGCGACGCCGTATCTCTTCTGCTGCCGCCGCAATTCATAAAGCAGGGTCAAAACCAGCCTGACGCCGGTCGCCCCCAGGGGATGCCCCAGGGCAATGGCGCCGCCATTGACATTGGTGCGGTCCCGGTCCAACTCGAGTTCTTTCTCTACCGCCAGATACTGGCCGGCGAAGGCTTCGTTGATCTCAAACAGGTCGATGTCATCCAGGACTAATCCGGCTCGAACCAGTGCCGTTCGTATCGCCGGGGCCGGGCCGATACCCATAATGGACGGGTCCACGCCGACCACGCCCCATGACAGCAACCGTCCGATGGGCTTACATCCGGTGGATGTCGCATAACGCCGGGAGACGATCACCAGCGCCGCAGCCCCATCTACAATACCGCTGGCGTTACCGGCCGTGACCATGCTGTCTGCCCCGAAAGGCGGTCGTAACGTGCCCAGTTTTTCTACTGAGGTGTCCGCAACAAAATGGTCATCCTTGTCGACCACGGTGATGTCGCCTTTGCGTCCCTTGATCTCGACGGGTACGATTTCATGCGCCAGCGTACCGTCTGCCGTCGCCCGTGCGCCGGCCTGGTGGCTGCGGCAGGCATAGGCGTCCTGGTCCTCACGCGTAATACTGTATTTGTTGGCCAGATTATCGGAGGTGACGGCCATCGGACAGCCGCACCGTTCATCCGTCAACGCCGACAGCAGCATGTCTTCCATATTGCCGCCGCCGAGGCGCAGCCCTTCCCGAGCACCCCGAACGACAAAAGGCGCCTGGCTGAGATTTTCCGATCCGGCTGCAACGACTATTTTTGCCTCTTCGAGCAGGATAAGCTGAGCCCCCGAGATAAGCGCCTGAATACCGGAACCGCACAGCCGGTTGACCGTCAGCGCCGGTGTGTCGATTGAACAACCCGCATCGAGTGCGACATGCCGGGCCGCATAAATCGGATTACTGCTCGTCTGTACCGCATTGCCCAGCATCAGATGATCCACCTCTTCCGGCGCGACATCCGCCCGCCGTAACGCCTCTTTCGTCGCCAACGCTCCCAGGTCCACAACCGACAGACTCGCCAGCGCCCCACCCCGTCTTCCAGCCCCGGTCTTACCGCCGACCCACTCCGCCATCGGCGTACGAGCACCTTCTATTATGACTACTTCGTCTTGCATGATTACCCCGCATGTAATTGTCTGATTTGCTGATTGTCTGATTGATTTAGCCTTTCAATCAACAAATCAGACAATCAACAAATCACTCAATATTTGTAAAACCCTTCACCGTTTTTTCGTCCGTTCTTCCCTGCGGCGACCATTTTACGCAACAGCGGCGGTGCGGCGTACCGGTCGGTACGGAAGGCATCGTACAGGACATCGGCGATGTACAATGTGGTGTCCAGGCCGATGAAATCAAGTAATTTGAGCGGTCCGAGCGGATGGCTGCATCCGAGGACCATGCCCGTATCGATATCTTCTCTGGTGGCCACCCCCGTCTCCACCAGCCTCACGGCATCCAGAAGATACGGGATTAAGAGATAATTGACGATAAAGCCCGGCGTATCCTTGACTTCGATCACCTGCTTGCCCAGAGACTCACCGAACGCCCGAGTCACCGCTACGGTCTCAGCACTCGTTTCCAGTCCGATGACCATCTCGATCAGTTTCATCACAGGGACGGGATTGAAAAAATGTAACCCCAGTACCTGAGATGGTCTGCCGGTTACGGCCCCCAGTTCAGTAATTGAAATGGACGACGTGTTGCTGGCCAGGATCGCATGAGGTGGTGCGATACCGTCGAGAGTACGAAACACTTCTTTTTTTACATCCGCATTTTCCGTAACCGCTTCGATCACCAGGTCACACGTTCCGAATGCCGCAAACTCCGTTGTTCCGGTTATACGACCGAGGACCTCAGCCTTACCGTCCTCTGTAATCTTCCCTTTAGCCACATTTCCTGCAAGAATACTGTCAATGCGCCCGATGCCCTTCTTCAGCAATTCATCCGACGCCTCCCGCACCATTGTGCAATACCCGTTCTGCGCCGCAACCTGAGTGATACCCCCGCCCATCAAGCCGCATCCTACCACGCCTATGGTCTTTATGGTCATCTTTCCTCCCAAAACTATCTCATGTCTAACAAATGCCCCAGCAAATCAGCCATCGTAATCAGATCCAGCGCGTTGTGATACATGATAGGTTTCAACAAAGCAGCATTGCCGGTACGGACGAACAGGTGATACGTATCCGGGATGTCCATCCCTGGGATGTCGCCGTCACGCCCCCGACCGCAGATACATTTTTCCAGCGTCTGTAATTTACAGTTCGGCAGTTTGTCTCGCCATCGTTTGCGGGACAGTCCCAGTAGATCCAGATGCTGCATCGGAAAGCGGCAGCGAATGGCATTGGCAAAATACCGATCCCGGATATAGGGAATGTCAAACGACTTACCGTTAAAGGTAATAAACGTGTGATACAGTTCTAATTGTTCCGCCAGATATTCCAGCAGCGGCGCCTCTTCCGCATAATCCCGGGCCAGCAACTGATACACGCGCAGCCGCTCCCCGTCGAACACCATCAGGCCGACCAGAAACAACGGCACGCCCAGAAACCCGGTAGTTTCGATATCAAGATATAACCACCGGACAGGCGAAACATCTTGAATCGGTGTATACCCAGGCGGCAGTTCGACCCGGCCATCCAGATGCAGGTGGTGGTGCATATCGACGATGGGATCTATATCCGGATGCATAGCCGCCGCATCCGGTTCGACCAGATAGAAGCCCCCCGACGACATGGCTATCTCCCGGCCGCCCAGCGTTTCATCGATACCGGCGTCAGGAAAGATCCCTGACCGTCGCGCTTCAAGGCGCGCCGCTACCCGCTTCAGCCGTTCCCGAAAACGGGCCGAGTCATCAGTCGGCGCCGTGTCTTTCGCCTTCGTTTCCGTTGGCTTATTTTTCTCTGCCAGTCGTTTTCGCAGAGCATCGGACAGTGTGGCCATGCAGAGATCCTTACCTCTTACACATTTGAAATATCAAGACTGATTATGATCGCTCGTCCGACCCGCATCAATCTGAAAAGAACAGCAAAGCGCTTGGTTTGCGGTACTTCACGCAAACGGTGACTCCTCAACTGGCTGCGGGGAGTCTTCAATATATTCGAACGCCCCATGTCCGGCAACGGGAAATCAGGGCTTTCTTGTCGTCGTCGCCGTACTATTTCAACTTCGCCACCGCCACCTTAAACCGTAGCCCACGCGCTTCAAAATTTGTAAACATATCATAGCTCGCGCAGGCGGGGGAGAGGACGACCACATCGCCTGATTGGGCCAGGTCGGTACTGTGGGCAACGGCTTCTTCTATGGAAGAAGCGCGGTCGATGATCAGCGATGTCACAGGTTGCTTGCCAATGGCCGTCTCAATGGCCTCGGCCGTATCGCCGATCAGCACCACAGCCTTGGCGTGCTGACCTATTTCAGCCGCCATCTCGTCAAACGGCACACCCTTGTCATAGCCGCCGGCGATCAGCACCACTGAGGTATCAAACGCCTGTAAAGCAACGATTGTAGAGGCCGGTGTGGTGCAGGCCGAGTCATTGTAATATTTCACGCCGTCAACCTCTGCCACCCACTCCAGGCGGTGCGCCACTCCGTTGAAATCCGTCACGATTTTTTGAATAAGAGAAGCGGGTATCTCGCAGATACAGGCGACTGTTACAGCGGCCAACGTGTTGGACAGATTATGCCGCCCCGGCAGAGGGACCGCGTCGACCGGGCAAACACGACGTTCCTTCGCTTCATTACGGTAGACAATGTGGCCATCCCGCACGAAACAGCCCTCCTCCACAGGTCGGTCTATGCTGAACCAGAGGACGCGCCCCGGACAGTCCGGGGCCCAGGATCGAATCGATTCGTCATCCGCATTTAATATAGCGATATCATCGGCTTGCTGATAACGTACGATATGTTGCTTGGCTGATTCATAAGCGACATAGGTCCCGTGCCAGTCCAGATGGTTGGGAGACAGGTTGGTGACTACGGCGATGTGCGGACTACGGGCTGTCCAGTCCAGGCGTTGAAGTTGAAAACTGGACAATTCGAGGACAACCCGGGTGCTTTTTGGCGTCTTGCCGAGATCGTTGAGAATAGATCGTCCGATGTTGCCGCCGACCAGCGTCCGGTCGTCATGGGCTTGAAGCAGCGCGCCAATGAGGCTGGTGGTGGTGGTCTTGCCGTTGCTGCCTGTGATGCCGATAATCGGCGCAGGGCACCGCTCGAAGACCAGATTCATCTCGGTCGTCAATGGGATGCCGTGTTCCTGTGCCAGATGGATATAGGGATTGTTGTCGGTGATGGCCGGACTGACAACGACCAGATCGGCTGATGTGATGTCTTCATCGCGGTGTTCACCTAAGACATATCGTATCGTCGGCCATTTCGAGAGCGCATCAATAGAAGATCGTAACGTGTCTTCCGTTTTCTGGTCGGTTACGGTCACTTCCGCACCGCGCGCCGCAAAAAAACGAGCGGCGCCTACGCCGCCGGAAAAGACGCCCAGGCCAAGAATTGTTATGCGTTCTCCCATCCACATCACCTTATCAGCCCTACTGAATTCCCTTGACACCAACACATACCCTGCTTAAGATACTGCAAAGTAGAAAACCGAATCAGTCCATGAGCTTGAGCCGTTCGAGTAGTTCGGCCAGCAGTGCGCGGGTGGTTGGCGCTTGATTGTCCTGTAAATCCCTCATTAATAAGCGTAAGTCTTCGATGGTGTCGATATCCAGAAGTGTGATATCGTCGAGCACCGCGTGCGTGATTCGGCGGTTTTGCAGCAACGCCAAAGTTTCCTGAAGTTCTGAACCTGAACTCCATCTGGAAATCGTAAAGATGTTATGCAGCCGGCACATGCCAATCATATTGTACGCCCCGTCATACGCGGGTACGAGCACAATATCGTGCGATGAGAGCGCCCCGCAAGCTTGCTCAATCACGGCTTCGTCCAGATAAGGGAAATCGCTTCCGGAAATGATGACATACTGATATCGGGTCAACAGGTCTTCGAAAATTCGGTACATCATCTCGCCTAAATTGGCGCCGGTCACCGTATGATGGTGTACATGCGGTCCGGTGATCGTACGAAAGGCTTTCTGATACTCCGGTTGAGTTGTACCCAGAAAGACATCGTAGCCGTGTCCCTGGTGTTGCTGAAACCGGTCGATCAAAAAAGCCCGATACAGTTCGGTCGCCAGACGGTAGGCTTCTTCCTGACCAATGATCCGACCGAATGCGTCCGGTATATCTTTAAGGCCGGTATAGCCATTATCGGCCGTCCCATTGACCAGGCGGGTCTTGACACTTTGCGGTTCAGGATATTTGGCTAACAGAACAAGGGCTGTGGATGATAGCATGGAATCGGCTATTGGGCATGTGGGCAAAGCTAGCTGAAATTGCCAACGGGGTTTATTTGGCTAATTTAATTTTTTATCGTCCGCTCACGGCGTGCCGTGAGCCTTATTAACATGATCATCGACAAAGATAACGTAGCAGAATATGTTCACGCAAGACATCTTTTGGACGTTCCGCCCGATTCGGATTATTCAGTGGATCCGTTGGGTGGTGGCTTTCTTAACACCGTTCTGCGAATCTCCTGCGGGGGCCGATCCGTCATCATCAAGCAGGCGCTGGACGCCTTGCGGCTGTTTCCGGATCTCAAAGTGACGACCGACCGGATTGTATTCGAACATCGGGCGCTTTTAAAGCTCAATGAGCTGTTTCCAGGGCAGACGATCCCGTCGGTGTTGCATTTCAATGATGAACATCGTATTCTGGTCATGGGCGATCTTGGCCGGACGCCGTTGCTGGAAACCATGTTGACCGATGGACAGGTCGATCCGGTCACGGCAGAACGACTCGGCGCCTTTGCGGCTGAATTGCATCAGCGAACGTATGATGATGACGCGTTGCGCGATCAATTCGATAACGGCGCTATGCAGCAGTTACGGCTTCAGTATTGTTTTTATTTTGTCACCGAACCAGCCTTGTTGGAGGTTGCCCAACGATTGGGACAGACATTTACCGAAGAGAAACGGGTATTGCTCCACGGTGATTTCTGGACGGCCAGCGTGATGGCCCTCGATACAAGGATTCAAATATTCGACCTGGAGTTTGCCTATTATGGCCATCCTGCCCAGGATATCGGTTTTATGATGGCGCATTACCTGTTGCACGCATACAATACCCCGCGTTTGGCCGGGGCCGTCTTCGATGCGACCGGTCGTTTCTGGAATACCTATGTGGCCGGTATGGGCGATTTGCTGCCGGAGGATTGCGAATTGAACGCCCTGCGTCAGGCCGGCCTGGAAATGCTGTTCCGAATCGACGGCATTAATCAGGTCAAATACATCACGGATGACGGAGTCAAAGTCCGCATACGGCTTGCCGCCAAGCGGCTTATGCTTGATGATCAGTTGAAGGTAGACGATATAAAAACATGTTGATTTGTTGATCGGAAGTCCCTTTTTAATATCATAACAGCAGTTTATATTAGGTTTTTGTTTTTCAATCACCAAGTCACTAATTAAGGAGTACTACTTTGGGTAAAGGCAGATCCATCTTATTCGGCCTGGTTATCGCCATCGTGGGCGTGTGGGCGCTTATCGGGTTCTGGGCGAACCTGTTTGTTGAGGCGCTCTGGTTTGATCAACTGAGTTTCAGCGATGTGTTCTGGACGATCCTCAGCGCCAAGTTTACCATCGCGCTGGTGTTCGGCTTTACCGCTCTGGCGATCCTCGGGGTCAATGTATATATGGCGCGCTATCTGGCTTCCCGGCTCACAGAACTGCATCTTTTCAACGAAGAGCTTTCAGAGTTGGAGCAACTGTTTTCGGCCTCCAGGCTGGTGGATCTCGTGACAGTCGGTGGGGTGCTGGTGATCTCCGGTATCCTCGGGGTGATCGGTCTGGCCGACTGGGATGGGATACTCCGGTATTTCAACCAGGTGCCATTCGGGTCGAATGATCCTATTTTTGGGTATGACATCGGTTTTTTTGTCTTCTCTCTGCCGTTCTGGGATTTCGTACGGTTCTGGCTGCTCCTCACTGTGGTCGCCTCAGCTATTGCGGTGACCTTGTATTATCTGTACCGCGGCGCCGTGATTATCGAAGAGCGGGGGATGCAGATCCGCTCCTATGCCCGTAACCACGTTTGTCTCCTTGGCGTCGTGATCTTCCTGCTTATGGCCTGGGGTTACCGGCTCGATATGTTCAAACTGTTATATTCCGATTCGGGTTTTACCTTCGGAGCAGGATACGCGGACCTGCATGCCCGCCTGTATGGTTACTGGATGCTGTTATTTGTTGCCATAGGCTGCGGCGGTATTCTAGTATCCGCGATGTTCTCCCAACGACGGAATCTGCCCCTTATCGCCGTCGGCGGCATGATTATTTCTTCGGTGCTCATCGGCGGTATTTATCCCAATCTTGTCCAGTATTTCATCGTCACGCCTAATGAGTATGAGATGGAAGCGCCTTATATTCAATATAATATTGACTATACGCTGAAAGCCTATGGACTGGATACGGTTGACCAGGTGCCTTTCCAGATTCAGAATGATCTGACGGCCGAAGATATCCAGAACAGCATGACTACCATCAACAACATCAAGTTGCAGGACAAGCGCCCATTGCGTCGTACATATCAGCAGCTTCAGGAAATCCGCACGTACTACGATTTTGCCAGCGTGGATGAGGATCGGTATATCATTGACGGCCAATACCGGCAGGTCATGCTGTCCGCCCGGGAAATATCCTATGACCAGATTCCCTCAAAATCCTGGTTGAATGAGCACCTGTTTTACACCCACGGCTACGGCGTATGCTTGAGCCCGGTGAATACCGCGACGCCGGAAGGCCTGCCGGTTCTGTTCGTCAAAGATATTCCCCCTGTGGCCGTGGACGATGTACTCAAGATTACCCGCCCTGAATTATATTTTGGTGAGAACATGGACGCTTACGCGGTGGTCAAAACGACTCTGGAGGAATTCGACTATCCGGAAGGGGATGAGAACAAGTTCATCCGTTACCAAGATGATGGCGGTGTGGAGCTCTCGTCGTATTTTCGTCGGCTGGCCTTCGCCCGGTTTTTCAGCGAAATCAATTTTATGATCAGTCCGCTCATCACGGGCGAAAGTCAGGTGATGTACCATCGCCGAATTCAGGACCGGGTGGAGAACCTCGCGCCGTTTCTGGAATATGATGACGATCCCTATCTGATTATCGCCGACGGCAAGCTGTATTGGATGGTGGATGCCTATACCGTAACGGGTTTTTACCCTTATTCACAGAAATTCAGCGGCCTGCAACGCCTGCCGGATCAGGACGTACTGAGTAACAATCAGCCGGGTATCCCCGGAATCAACGCGCCGCCGCGCCGTCGTTTTGTGAGTAATCAGCCCGCTTTACGCGCCATCAACTATATTCGGAATTCGGTCAAGGTGATCGTTGACGCGTATACCGGCGAGACGCAGTTTTATATCGCGGATGAAAAGGATCCTCTGATACAAACCTATCAGAAAATATACCCTTCCCTTTTCCGTCCCATCTCCGAAATGCCCCGAACCCTGCGGGATCATATCCGATATCCGCGTGACCTGTTTGCCATTCAGGCCGCAATGTACCGGATCTACCATATGACCAACCCGCAAGTATTTTATAATCAGGAAGATCTCTGGGCGGTACCTCAGCAGATGTACGCAGGTATTGAGCAGCAGATGTTCCCTTACTACGCCGTGATGAAAACCGCGAAGACGGACACAGAAGAGTTGCTTCTTCTTCTGCCGTTTACGCCTTCCAACAAAGAGAACATGATCGGCTGGATGGCCGCGCAATGCGACCCGGCCAACTACGGTCGTATCCTGGTATACAATTTTCCAAAGCAGGAACTCGTTTACGGCCCGATGCAGATCGAAGCACGAATCAGCCAGGATGCGGATATCGCCAAAGAATTAACCCTGTGGAACCAGGAAGGTTCAGAGGTCATTCGGGGTGATATTATTGTGGTGCCCATTGAAGAATCGTTACTCTACATCGAACCTATGTATCTCCGGCAACGATCCTCGCGCGGCGGGTTGCCTGAACTCAAACGCGTAATCGTCGCCTACGGAAATCGGATTGCCATGCGTGAAACGCTCGACCAGGCGTTAGCTTCCGTTTTTTCCTTCGATGGAACCGTGGCTATTCAGACGACGGTAATCGACGAAGCCCAGGAAATCCTCCGGCCACGCCGGGTGACTTTAAATGAACTGGCGAGACGGGCTCTGTCACAGTTTAACGAAGCCCAGGATCGTCTCCAGCAAGGCGATTGGACCGGCTACGGCACCTCTCTTCAGCAGTTGGAAAACGTCCTGAGACGCCTCGCAGACGACGCCAGCCGGCAGGAGTGAGGGAACAGTGATTTGTTGATTTGGTGATTTGTTGATTGTCTGAATTCAGTTTTTTCATTCAACAAATCACCAAATGACCAAATTTACGAGCCCCCCATGCCAATCCAAAAGCTTAACTTTCAAAATACCGACGGCCATCAACTATCCGCCCGTTTGACCATTCCGGCCGATGGAAAGCCTATCGCTTATGCCCTGTTTGCCAATTGCTTTACCTGTAGCAAAAACTTGAAGGCTGTGCGTCATATCAGTCAGGCGTTGACGGACCAGGGGATTGCCGTCTTGCAGTTTGACTTTACCGGCCTTGGTGAGAGCGAAGGCGATTTTGCCGATACAAATTTCTCGTCCAACGTGGACGATTTGATTGTTGCGGCCGAGTTTCTCAGCGAACAATACGATGGGCCCCACCTGCTGATCGGCCATTCCCTCGGCGGCGCGGCGGTCCTGCAGGCTGCCACGTCTATCCCATCATGCGTAGCGGTTGCCACCATCGGCGCCCCGGCAGACCCGGAGCATGTTCTCCATCTGATCGGCGACGCCAGAGAAACGATCGAGAAGGAAGGACAGGCGACCGTGACCCTGGCCGGTAGATCATTTACCATCAAAAAACAATTCCTTGACGACCTGGAGAAGACGCGTATGGAAGAGGCCATACGCAATCTGCGGCGCGCTCTGCTGGTTTGTCATTCACCGATTGATCAAACGATCGGCATCGACAACGCGGCGCGTATCTTTGAAGTAGCGCTGCATCCCAAGAGTTTTCTCTCTCTCGACACCGCAGATCATCTGCTGATGAAAGAATCCGACGCCCAATATGCAGGCCAGGCTATCGTGGCCTGGGCAGCCAAATACCTGGACAGACCGGAAGCAACTAAATCCAATCAGGTAGAGTCGGATAGTCAGGTGATCGTTCGTACAGGACGGGAACATTACCGTACGGAGATTATTGCTACCGGTCATCATTATACGGCCGACGAGCCGGAATCAGTAGGCGGCACGAACCAGGGTGGAACGCCTTACGACTTTCTGCTTGGCGCGCTTGGTTCCTGTACGTCCATCACGTTACGCATGTACGCGGACCGCAAACAATGGCCTGTAGAGGAGATAATCGTCCGGCTTCAGCACGAGAAGTTCCACGCCGAAGATTGCGAAGCATGCGAGACCACCGAAGGCAAAGTGGATCGTATCGAACGGGAGATCGAACTGGTCGGCGACCTGTCGGAAGAACAGCGAAAACGCCTGCTCGAAATCGCCGACCGCTGTCCCGTACACCGTACACTTCACTCGGAAATTCTTGTGCAGACAAGGCTCAGGGGGTAGGTTGACTAGGGTAGAAGGGTGGAAGGCCGTTCAATTGCATTTCCCCCTCCACCCCTCCACCCTACCGTTAACTTCTGCTAATCCAGAGCAATAAGCTCATGAGTAATCCCACATCCCTTCCCTGGCAAAAACGCCTCTTCGCGCCCATCAACATCTCGCCGCTGGTCTACTTCCGTATGGCCTTCGGCGCGATCATGCTCTGGGAAGTGTGGCGGTATTTTGATTACGGATGGATCGAACGATATTACATCCGCATTGTCCCTTTTCTGATGTGGAAACGAACGTATCTGCTCCTGTTTCTTCGCCCTGACGTTCCACGTGATGAATGCACAGTTATTCAATATCGGCATCTTTCCCTGGTTCATGATTGCAGCCACCGTCGTACTCTATTATCCGTTTCCGTGGCCTGATCCGGGTAAGGTGTGGATCAAAGGCGCCGGGCGGCTGCGCTGGAAGCCCGAGGCGCCGCTCAAGATCAGGAAACGTGTGATCCTCACCGCCTTTTGCATATATATGGCTATTCAGTTTCTCATGCCGCTCCGGCATCTGTTCTATCCCGGGAATGTAAGCTGGACCGAAGAAGGGCATAACTTTTCATGGCACATGAAATTGCGCGACAAAGAATCGGATGCCGTGTTTCACGTTAAAAATGCAACCGGTCAGATGTGGGAAGTCGACCCGGAGGATTTCCTCACACCAAGACAGTATAATAAAATGGCCAACCGACCGGATATGATCCTGCAATTCGCCCATTTTCTGGTTGAGGATTTTCGTGAGGAAGGGTACGAAAATGTGGAAGTCTACGCCGAAGTGGAAACCTTGCTGAACGGCCGCGGTTATCAGTGATGATCGATCCGGACGCCAACCTGGCTGCCCAGGAACGGTCTCTGCTCTCCGCTTCATGGATCGTGCCGCTCACCGAACCCTTGCGCGGTCCCGGCGCTGAGGAATATGCTACGTCGGAGAAGGAGGAATGAGAAGGGATTTTTGAGTTATAATTTCTGAATTATGATTTACAACCGACCGTTCAGATCATTCCTGCCCACCTACCGAATCCCCATGTTCCCTATCCCCGTCCCTCCCGATTTTCGTATCATTGCTCACCGCGGCGCGTCTGCCTATGCGCCGGAAAATACGAAACCCGCGTTCGGGCTTGCTCAGAAAATGGGAATCTCAGAAGTGGAACTGGATACGCAGCTCTCAGCGGACGGTCTGGTGGTCCTGTGCCACGACCTGACGCTGGAACGATATGGTCAGGGGGATCGACTTGTTGAATCCTTGTCCGCAGAAGACCTGTTATCGTTTGATATGGGCGCGTGGTACTCTCCTTATTTTTTTTCCGGGACGCCGATGATGTCCCTTGATCAACTTCTGGCCGACTTCGCCGACACATTTGTTTACCATATTGAACTGAAAGGACGGGCGAAGCCGTTGCCCGAGGCGGTCCTCAAAGCCGTTGCCAAAAGGAATCTTCTGGGCAGCGTCATCTGCACCTCATTTTCCTACGAACATCTTTTGCGTATGAGAACCCTTTCATCAGACTGTAGATTAGCCTGGCTCGTTGATGCATTTGATCCGCAGACCTTAGACCGGGCACAAGCGCTGAATCTCTTTCAACTCTGCCCAAGAGCCGATCAGGTGACGGAGGAGACGGTCAATAGAGGAAGAACTGTAGCCACGAAAATTCGTGCCTGGGGTATCTCCGGCACACCGCAGGAGGTACGTCGGCTGATTCATCAGGTCATTGATAGCGGATGCGATGGTATGACGATCAACTGGCCGGATTGGGTGGGGTGAAACTACGAATCAGCGAATCGGCGAATCAAAGAATCTGTGATGATTATGAATATTCTAACGTATATGCAGGCTCTTTGAGTTTCGTAGCTTCGTAGTTTCGTAGTTTCCAAAAAGTCAGGCAGACCTATGACCGGTATGGAATTAAGTAGGTGATTTTTCTTTGAAGAGGGACTGCCGTGCCTCAAGGAGCAATTTCCGTCTATCGGTGCCCGACGCGCCGCCGGGTTGATCTCCGGGAGATTACCTTCCGGATGCGGCAGTGAGGTGATGGGATTTGACGATACGCATTCCCATGATCACAACTATGGGCCGCGCAATTACGATTTATGCTGTATATTACTATTGGAAATGGAAACAGGAGATAGATTAAGGTTTTTAAAGAGAAGCAAAACTGGAGTAACCCGTGGATTACAAAAAACGATAAGCATCCATCGGTTTAAAATGAGAACAGCTTCACAGGAGACACAACCATGACACCGTACATTTCCGACGTGCAGTGGGCGGAATACAAGGTCCAGGGGTATTTACGCCTGGAGCATGTGATGGATGAAGGGGAACTGGAAGGGTTGCAGCAGCGGATCGACGAGATCATGATGGGTACAGCCCCGACCGATTACGACCGGATCATGATGCAACTGGATCGCGATCCGGCCGTGGGCGGCGGCAAGCCCGGGCCTCAGAGCCGGGGACATAAGGCCGCCACGCTGTGTTACCGGAAGATTCAGGGACTGGAATTCGATCCCCTGTTCCTGTCGTTTATGCAGAAGCCGATCTTTCGGGAGATCTGTAAACGGGTTTACGGCGCAGGTACGCCCGTGTCCTGCTTCCGGGCGATGTTTATGAACAAGCCGGCCCGGGCGGGCACCCCGCTTATATGGCATCAGGATCGATGGACGGTCCTGGATATAGACCCGCTGATTACGATCTGGACGGCCCTGGATCCGGCCACCCCGGCAAACGGCTGTGTAAAAATCATGCCCGGATCGCACGACCGGTTGATTAACCCCGGCCACGGCTCCGGGTTTCTGACGCAAGAACAGGCGGAGACGGTAGTGGCGGAAAACGAGATCATGGATTTGGAAGTCGCCCTGGGCGAATGCGTCCTGCTCCACAACCATATGCTGCACAGTTCGGGAACCAACAACACGCACATCGCCCGCCGGGCGTTCAGCGCCTGTTACATGAACGCCGCAACCCGATCCAGGAACGGAGATGCGTTTCCAATACTTTTTGGCGAAGGGGCGCTTCAACCGGAGTTGGTTTGATGGACCGACTTGAACAGGCCAGACAATTTGCCATTCGGGTGCATGGCGATCAACAATACGGAGATAAACCGTATGTGCATCATCTGGATGCCGTAACCGCCGCTTTGGTGGTCTGGCGGTAGTAGTCCTGCTGATCACCATGTATACCGCGCTGACAGGTTGGAGCCGGATGGTCATGCTCGCAGTCGTCACCATCCGGATGTGGAAATCTCAGCCGGCACCGTGGGTCTCTGTCTTCCGTGATTCCATCGCGCGTGTCTCGGTGCTGACTGTCGCATGGGCGATGTGGGTGATCTTAATACTACCGTTGTCGTTCGATTAATATCGTATAAGGAGTATCGACATGCCGGAAACACCATCTGTAAAACAACGTATCAACGCCGGTGAAATCATATCCATCGCCGGTGTTTCCATGAATGCGACACGTGAGGAACTCGAACATGCCGCCAATCAATGCGATATGTTTAGCATCGACGGTCAGCACTCGCCCTTTAGCGAAGAAGAGCTTGTCGCATTCTGTGCGAAAGCAGAAGCACTCGATATGCCGGTGCAATTCCGCATCGAACATACCCGGCACACGTACCTCATCGGCCGTTATCTTGATCTGGGGCCTACGGCGATTGTTGTACCGGAGGTGCGCGAGGAAGCTACCGTTGATGAGGCCATAAAATACTTCTATTACCCTCAAAAGGGAAAACGGTCGTGGGGTGGTACAGCGCGAAGAGGGATCAACAAACGTCCCGACCGACTCGAATATGCGGCCTGGTGGAACGACTATGGTGTGTTGTGTATCCAACCCGAATCGGTTGATGCGGTTATCAACTGCCGTCAATTGGCCAAACCGGCTGTCGACCTGGTCACATTTGGGCCGAGCGATCTTGCCTTTGATATCGAATGCTATCACAAGCCACCGTTCCAGACGCTCGATGAGTGCGTACAACATGTGGTTAAGGAATTGGATGGTTCCGGGGTGAGGGTCGCTTTGGGTATTCCGGACCGTGCCGATCGGCAGAAATACATTGATATGGGTGTGACGGTGTTGTCTGAACCATTGGGATAAATAGAGATCAGTCGCCGGTGGTCAAATGGCCCCTGAGCAAGATGACCGAGGGTAATGCCCGGATAATAGGCATTATCAATCTATCGTATTGACCTGTTTTGCATGCGGCGTCAGGTAAAAGGAGCGTTTTACAAGTATGGATAAAGTAGATGTACATGTCCACGTATTTGCCAGGTTGAGCGACGAGTACCCACGGGAGGTAAGTCGCCTGGCACCGGCGGACAAGGAAGGCACCGCCGAACAGCTCTTGCGAGAAATGGATGCAGCGGGCATAGATCGGACGGTGTTGATCGAAATGAATGGCACCCGAATCGAATATCATAAATACGTTGCCCACTGCGTCGAGAAGTGGCCCAATCGTTTCACCGCCACCGGGTTGGTGGATGTAAATGACCCGGACCCGTCCGCTCGCCTAAGGGAGCTGGTCGAGGCCACTGGTATTGAAGGCATTCGAATCGGCGACCTGGGTGATCCGGGGGCCGCCTATGTCGAAGATTTAAAATCCTACACTCTATTTCAGTGTGCCGATGAGCTGGGTATCAACATCAATATCTACACTGGTAGCGTTAATATCTCCTGTGTAGAGATGCTGGCCGAAGCATTCCCCAAGGTCAACATCTCCCTGGACCACCTTAGTGTGATGCCGAGTACCTCCGGTTCGACGGATCGCTGGGGACGGCCGCGATTCGACAACGAACCGTTGCCGCCTCCGACCTATCCACGAGTCCTCGACATGGTCCGGTTTCCCAATGTGTATATCAAGGTTTCCGGTGAGTACGCCTTCTCGAAAGTGCCCTGGCCCTACGAAGATATGAGGCCCATGGTTGAGCAAATCTACCAGGCCTATGGTCCGGGGCGCATGATGTGGTGCTCGGATTCTCCGTGGATACTCGAAGAGCCGGGCTACCAGAGACTGGTGGACCTGATCGATGAGCATCTGCCCTCCATCAGCGAAGACGAAAAAGATCAGATTATGGGTGGCACCGCGCTCAAGATCTGGTTCAAAAACAAATAAAGGAGCTATTATGCCCGATTCATCTCTTATCCGCATCGGCGTCCTCACATGCATGAGGTATGTCCACATCAGTGGGATATGGGGTCCCATAATAGACCCCGCAACCGAGGTAAAATTTGAAGCCTGCGCAACCCGTATGACCGGCATGGTCATGACCCATGTGTGGGATATGGACAGGGAGGGGGCGGAAGCATTCGGCCGCATCCACAAAGGCGTGGAAGTGGTAGGCAACTACTGGGATATGGTAGGAAAAGTGGACGGCATCATTCTCTCTGATTTCGATTCATGCCTGCACTTCAAAGAGTTGACCAAACCCTATCTGGAAGCCGGGGTTCCCATCTTCATCAATCGACCCTTTGCTCTGAACCTGAAAGATGCGCAGGAAATGATCGATCTGGCTAAAAAACACGACACACCCATTATGTCCGGTTCCTCCTTCGAGTACGCCCCAGAGGTAAAGCACATAAAAAAAGAGGTGGCCGAAATCGAACCCGTCAGAGGTTTTACCTCTGCCAATTCCATGTCGGATTACCCCACCCACGGTATCCACGGCGTTTTCTTTGCGTATGCTTGTATCGGTGGAGGCATCAAGAGCATGGCCTACCAGACACCAGACTGGCACACGCCCAATGGGTTGATCACCATCGAGTACGAGCCCAGGGGAGAAGACGGCAAGGTATTTTACGGCAGCATCCAGGAAATATCAGGCACATGGGGCTGGATCAGGGTGTTCGGAGAGCGCTCATTCGAGCAGTTTATACATCCCGGTATCCACTTCTGGGTTCCCAGTTTGCTGGCCATGCAGGAGATGTTTGAAACCCGGAAGATGCCCGAATCGTACGAGGCCATATACGAAAAGACACAGGTATTTCTGGCCGCCTTCAAGTCGCACGTGGTGTGCAATGGGGCGCCGGTGGCACTCGATGATGTCGGTGACTGGCAGGCACCGCTCCTGAACCCCGACCCTTATCCTGACGGATATTTCGTATAGTGTAAGGAAATGTAAAGGTGATATAGCCTCTTTACTCACCCACCCGTTTCACATCCACATAATACGCACCCCGGCGTTCACCATGATCATCGATAAACCAGGCTTCGAGCAGCGTTGTGCCGGTTCGAGGCATATCCATCGTGAAGCGCACATCTTGATCTCCAGGTGCGACGGATTGTAGCTTTTCCTGATCGAAGAGTTTAAGAGTCGCTTGCACCGGAGCGATGCGGGAACTTGTACCATCCTCTGAGCTGTAAATCAGTTGACGGGCTTCTTCGGTTGGAATCACATCATCAATAGCCAGGTCACGATCGGCGGGCCAGCGGCGCAGGGAGAATCGGTACGTGCCGGGTTTCTCGACATCAACGGCCCATGTGCCGGTACTTTTTTGTGCCTGGGTGATGTGTGTCTGGTGCCAGGCGACGTCGCCGAGGACATCCATGGCGCACAATCGAGCCGGATTTTCCTCTTCGTTGCCCAGACTGATAGGGCAGTAGGCTTCCAGTTGGGGAGATATTTCCGCCCACCAGACTTCGTGCGCTTCACGGAGTCTCTGGACTACCTCCGGATGTTCCGCAGCCACATCATTTTTCTGACCGGGGTCGTCCTTGATATCGTATAACTCTTCCCCACGTACCAGCCGCCATCGGCGGGTCATGACCGTATTGGTCCACTTTTCGGGCGGATTGGTATTTTGACGGTATTGCACGTAGTGAACCCGGTCACCAGGAAGCCGGGTTTGTTCGTTCCGTATCAGCGGCGCCAGGCTCTCCCCGTCGAATGCCTCTTCTTCCGGTTTATTCAAACCGCAAAGATCAATGAAGGTCGGCAGCAAGTCGATGTGCAATCCCATGTCCTCTATATCTTTGCCGCCCGCAACAGCGCCATCAGGCCAGCGGATGAAGAACGGCACGCGATGACCGCCATCGTAATAAGATCCTTTTTTTCCTCGCATACCCGCATTGTATCCTCGGTTCACGTGCTGCCGGTCATCCAGCTCACTGCCGCCCGAACTGCCGTTGTCGGTCATGAAGATGAGGATGGTATTGTCTTCCAGATCCAGATCAGCCAGGGTACGGCGCAGCTTGCCGAAGTTCTCATCAATGTTCGTAATCATGCCGTAGAAGGCCGGCTCAGGAATATCCGGATTATCCTGGTATGGACTCTTGTATCGGTCTGCTACCAGATACGGGCTGTGAGGGGCATTGGTGGATATAAACGCAAAGAAGGGTTCGTCTTTGTTCTCTTCTATAAAATGAATCGCCTCGTCGAACCACACGTCGGTGCAGTACCCTGCATGTTCGACCGGCTCGCCATTATGGAAGTACGTATCATCAAAATAGTTATTGCCCCAGGCGTCCGGTGTCTGGCCCACGCCGCCGCCCTTATGAGCGACCACTTTTTGAAAACCCCGATCCAGCGGCCGGTACGGATAGTTGTCGCCTAAATGCCATTTACCGAACATACCCGTGCGGTAGCCTGATGCGCCGAACACATCGGCCATCGTCGTCTCGCTTTTACGCAGGATAGAACGTCCCCAGCAGGTCGCCCATGCGCCGTTGCGCACCGGCCGCCGCCCGCTCATCAGCGCCCCCCGCGTCGGCGTGCACAGCGGCGACACATGAAAATCCGTAAATCGAACCGCCTCTTCATAGAAGGCATCGATATGCGCCGTTTGTATCCACGGATTTCCCGTACACCCCAGATCGCCGTACCCCTGGTCGTCTGTGATCACGAGGATGACGTTTGGTGATATTGTTGACATGGTTCTCCTTGAATGTTAATGCACAAACAGCCTCAACCCTGTGTGCACCATCACGATGCCATATTCATCTCCGGCCTTAGTCACGTCTCCATCTCGCGCCGAACCCCCGGTCTGGGCGATATACTGCACGTTGCTCCGCTGCGCCCGGTCTATGTTGTCTCGAAACGGGATATATGCATCCGACGACAGACAGATGCCGTCGAATTGCGCCAGCCAGGCCAGTCGATCTCCCTGCGTGATGCGCGCCGGCGTGTTGTCCAGTCCGGACATCATCTGCGCTTCTTCCGGCTCGGATAGCTGGTCCCACAGAATATACTGATCGACTATATTTGTTTTTTCCAGTCGCTTCAGGGTTTTCTTAAACGCCAGGTCAAGGGTTTTGGGATGCTGCTGCAGAAACCATTTGTCCGCTTTGTCGCAGGCCAGCCGGGTGCAGTGGATACGGGATTGCTGTCCCGCCCCCATGCCGATCACCTGGCCGTCGTAAGCCACGCAAATGGAGTTGGACTGGGTGTATTTGAGGGCGATGGTCGCTACGATCAGCGTGTCGCGTGCGTCTTCCGGGAGTTTCTTGTCGGCCGAGACGATATGTGTAAACAAATCCTGCGTTATGGCCGCATCATTACGCGGCTGCTCCATTTGAAAACCGTACAGCGTCCGACGTTCAACCTGCGGCGGCTCGTACTCGGGATCAATCTGAAGAATCAGATAGCCGCCCTGTTTCTTCGCCTTCAGAATCTCCAGCGCCTTCGGTTCATAGCCGGGCGCGATGAGCAGATCAGACGTTTCCCGGCGCAGCACATTGGCAAGGGGCACATCCACGATGTCGCTAACGGCAGCAACGTCTCCGAACGAAGACATGCGATCGCCGCCCCTCGCACGCAGATAAGCCGTAGCTACCGGAGAGAGATCCTTTTTATTCAAGAACTGAGAGGTCAAATACGTCTCGGTAAGCGGTCTGGCAATCGCTGCGCCGGCCGGACTCGTATGTTTGAACGAAGCCGCTCCCGGCACTCCAGTCGCCGCCTTCAACTCCCGCGCCAACTGATAAGCGCAGAGGGCGTCCAGCAGGTTGATATAGCCGGGTTGTCCGTTCAGAACCTTCAAGGGTGATGGATCGGGCAACACCAGCGTTGCTGGATGCTGATGTGGATTAAGCCCGTACTTCAGGGTAATGTCCATGAACGGTACAACCTTTCTTAAAGATAGCAGGTAGCAGGTGGTAGATAGCGGGTGACGGGTAGTAGAAGCGCATAAGGATCACTCGCCACCTGCCCTGATGCACAGCATCAAGACTAATATAAATTCATAATCTGTTATTCGCAATCTTCCTCTTGCGTTTTATTGAGTTGTTGATAATAGTTCATATTATGGTTTGATTCAGTGCATAAGTACAGAGTGCACAGTATTGAAGAATTCTCAAGTTCCTACGTTGATCCACGATACGTTGCCAAGGGAAATTTATAACATGAGTGCAGATTCATCACCTTCATCCAGCCAGGGCCTGCTGCGTGTCCTTGGCCTGGTCACCGGCCTGGCGGTCACCTTTGGTGGCATCGTCAGCCTGGGGATTCTTCGGGCGCCGGGGGAAATCGCTGAGCGGTTGCCTGATCCGTGGTGGTACATGAGCGTCTGGATCATCGCCGGCCTGTTTGCGCTGCTCGGCACGGCGTCAGCAGCGGAGATGGCCACGTCTCTGCCGCGCGCTGGCGCGTACTACGCCTATGCCCATCGGGCCTTTGGGCCGTTCGTCGGCTTTGTCAGTGGCTGGACCGACTGGTTGAACTGGTGCGGCGCTACGGCGGTGACCATCATCGTGATCATTGAGTATCTGCATCTGCTGACTCCGGCTGTTTCATCTGAGAACATCCCGCTGGCGGCAGCCATCGCCGTGGCTTTCGCCCTGGTTCAATGGCGGGGTGTACGCTGGGGCAGCGGGGTGCATAATGTCACCAGCATCATCAAGTCTCTGATCTTTGCAGCGCTCATTATTGCGTGTTTTATCATAGGCGGCGGTGCGGCAATGCCGGAAGCCGCAGCGGAAACACCCCAAATGCCCGGTGGATGGACGTTGATCATGGCCTTTGTGGTCGCCCTGCGCGGGGTGATATACGCCTATGACGGATGGGTGTTTACGGCCTACTTCTCGGAAGAGATGAAAGACCCGGGGCGTATGATTCCTCGCGCCATGTTCGGCGGTGTGTGGATCGTCATCACGGTATACCTGTTGATAAATATTGCCGTCCTGCGCATGCTACCCATGTCGGAAATCGCCGGTGCCGAACTGGCTGTCGGTAAGGCCATCGAGTCTGTATTCGGTGCCATGGCAGAAACGTTTATTACGGCGATGCTGACCGGCTTTATGCTGATCGGCCTTAACCTGGGCTACATGCTCGCGTCCCGTGTGGTGTATGCTATGAGTTGCGATGGCCTGTTTTTCGCCAACTGCAAGACGGTCAACAAAGGCGGCACACCGACGATTGCCCTGGCGGCTAGTGTGGTGGCCACGCTCGTCTTCCTGTTTTTCAGTAGCACCTTCGCCAAGCTGATGGAGGTACTTGCTTTTTTTACGGTGGTCAACTATGTAATCTTATTCCTGGCCGTATTCACTATGAGACGGCGGGAACCCGACCTAACGCGTCCCTACAAAGCCTGGGGGCATCCCTGGTCCACCGGCATCGCGCTGATCGGCGGTATCGCCTTTTTGATCGGTACCATCATCAGCGGGACGACCACCGGTCTCTACGCGCTGGTCCTGGTTGCTGTCAGTTCTCCGGTGTACGTGCTGTTCCGGCGGGGGAAGTGAAGAACGGGGAAGAGCAGGATGCAAGGGTGGGTGGAAGGACAAGTCTGCTTCTTCGCGTTCCATCTCTTGCCTACAAATCTGCGATCATGTCGTAGTTGTTATATTTCGACATGAACTCACCGATCTTTTGGAAGCCGAATTTTTTGTAGAAATGAACCCCCCGCTCGTTGCGCTCCTGGACGCCGCCCCATAGCACGACACGTTTTCGGCCGCAACGATGTAATACGGATATCAGATGGGTCATCACCAGACTGCCGACGCCGGTGTTCTGATAAGCGTCCGCCACACTCGGTGCCAGGGTACAGTCTGTATCCTGATCCAGTGCGATACCGAGTTTGTCGTAGCGCGGCCGATCGCCATCCAGTATGCCGAAGAAAACAAGAAAATAGGCGACAATGTGTTCCTGACCATCCTGCTCGATGGTGGCCAGCATACGAAGCGTTTCGGCATGCCGGATCTCTCTGCAGATATTATCGGCCGTACCTTGATCAAACGGATGGGGACCGTAGAAGCCGCGTGTTGTTTTTAACAACCCCAGGAAATATTCACCCAATATATCACCATCATCTGCTGACAGCGGTCGCAGGCAGGCCGTTTGACCGTTTGACAAGTTCACCCCTGTGGTGGCTCGATCCGGGTATCGGTCGATATCTTCGGGATGCATATGTCTCCTCCCTAATACCCCCACCGCACCTGCTCCATCCATCTCGTCATATCTCGTTGACTGTCCGTAAATCTATCACGGACCTCGGGCGGAAAATAGAAATGATGGATATTCGTCGGTTCGCGCATCACGACATTATAATGGGGATGGACGTAGTTGTAGTACAGGTTGGATCGGATACCGGGCGTTGTCTTGCGGAGACCATTATGCATAACGGTCTCGGAGAAGATCAGCACATCGCCGGCCTGCCCAGTCACGGCCACTGATCCGGGCATGTCGAGTCCTTCGTACTGCGACCAGTTCAGATCCAGATTACTCTTGTGCGATCCCGGGAGGGCCATGATGCACCCGTCCTCGGGGCCGTTGTCGGTCAAAAAATATACCGTGTTGAACATACGGGATCGTATCTCACCCCGATGGTAGACATAGTCGGATGTGGGTACGCCCCGGTGCCAGCCCCCCTGTGGCGTACCCTGATCTTTGGAGATGGACCAGGTGTTGATCAGTTGGGGGTCGCCGACAAAAGCGTTTATATAAGGTAAAATGCGGGGATGGTCGATCAACTGATCAAAGATCGGATCGAGCCGAGGCAGTCCGTTGAGCCGCACCTGGTGCGACGCCTGGGTTTCCCGCGTGGGTCTGCCGGTTTGGCCCTCCGGTAAAGCGGCCTGCGATTCATCCGAATAACCCTGTGATTCCAGGTGATATAATACGTCGAGCAATGCCGTAGATTCATTCAGCGTAAGAACACCCCGCAGGAGGATAAATCCTTGCAGGTCGAATAGAAATTGATCGTCGACAGATACGTCACGCATCTTTTATTCCTCTTTGTTGGACCGGGATAGGTTGACTTGGAGGAGTATAGCGGCCCCGTCAGACCACAAGCAAGGAAATTATTGCGGATGTGGGACATCCGTGTACTTTGTACTTTGTGTTTTGTTGTTGAAGGCAGGCCATATAATATGATCGATCTGTTTGCCCACTTGCCCACTTGCCCACTTGCCCACCGAAAGGAACCCCATGAAACCCCTACGCATCGGTGTGATCGGCGCAGGCGGTATCACCGCGCTGCTGCACCTGCCGGAGATAGCAGACTGCCGGGATATGAAGGTCGTGTTGGTCAGCGGTCGTAAAGAAAGTCGGCTGCGCCGGCTATGTGATCAGTTTGACATTCCGAACTGGACGCAAGATTATGAGGAGGTCATCGCAGATGATAACGTGGACGCTGTCGTGATCGCGACACCGCATCCGCTGCATGTGTCCTGGGGAATTAAGGCGATCGAAGCAGGTAAGCATGTATTGATGCAGAAACCGCTGTGCGGGGATATTGCGGAGGCCAATGCTTTTGTAGCTGTGGCGGAGAAAACGGAGAAGATCGTGCTTTGTATGCCCCATTTCAGCCCACAGGTCTATGCGCTGCGGGAACGGTGTCTATCTGGAGAAATCGGCAAGATTTCAGGCGCCCGATGCCGGACCAGCCACGGCGGTCCGGAGATTTATTATGCCGGCGTGCAGGACGCGTTCGGCGAGCAGGCCGGCGAGGCGCTATGGTTTTTCGATGCGGATCAGGCCAGTGTCGGCGCGCTCTTTGACATGGGGGTCTATGCGGTGGCCAACCTGGTTGCGATTCTGGGCAGTGTTAAGCAGGTGACCGGCATGACTGCGACTTTCGACAAACCGACTACGCTGGAGGATGGAGCGGTGCTGATCCTCCGCATGGCCGACGGTGCGCTGGTTACTGCTGAAACCTCGTGGTGCGATCCGGCACGAAGCTGGGAGCTGACCATTCACGGCACAGCCGGTAAGTTCACCATGCCCGGCCTCGACGGCGCGGCAGCGACCCGGTGGACGCCGTCTTCGTATACGGATGAACATGCACCTGTAGTGAAAGAAGCGGTCACTTTCGACCATGAAATCGGTCATGTCCACGAGCATTTCCTCGCCTGTATCCGGGAACAAAAACAACCGCCGCTGTCCAACGCCCGGGCCGCACAGCATGTCACGGAAATCCTGCTGGCCGGCCTGGAATCAAGCCGCACCGGGCGGACCATTACGTTAACCACGACCTTGTAGGCGCACGGCGCGCGGTTCGCCTGCGACTAATAGTATTGTAATCCAACAGGAGAAATGAATGCCGTCCCCATTAAAAATCGCCGTCCTCGGTATGGCCCACGACCATCTGTGGGGTAATCTCGATGACCTGATCAAAAATAAAAACGCCGAACTGGTTGCTGGTGCCGATCCGCATGCCAATCTGCTGCAAAAATTTCGCGAGCAGACCGGCTGCGAACGGCTCTACGAACGGTATGACGCCCTGCTTGACGAAGTCAAGCCCGATGCTGTCTTCGGTTTCTGCGCCAATGCCCACCATGTCGATCTGGTCGAGATGTGCGCAGCGCGTGGCATTCATATCATGGTAGAAAAGCCCATGGCTGCTGCATTGGAACAGGCAGACCGGCTGCTGGCGGCATCGCGCCGTGCCGGCATCTGCCTGATGGTCAACTGGCCGATGGCCTGGTCCCGGCCATTGCGAACGGCTCTGAGGTTGGTGCGTGAAGGGCAGATCGGTGACCTCTGGCAAATTACCTGGCGTGGCGGTCATGCCGGTCCCGATGATATCGGGTGTTCCGACGAATTCTGTGAATTTCTCTTCGACAAAGACCTGAACGGCGGGGGCGCTTTTTCAGACTACAGTGGTTATGGGGCCTGTCTGTGTCTGATGTTCATGAATGGTTCGCCCGTGAGCGTGATGGGGATGGCCGGCCGCCTGGTCAAAAAACACCTGCTGGTTGACGACAACGGTATCCTGCTGCTGCGCTATCCAGAAGCTATCTGTCGCCTGGAGATGACCTGGACCGAAGCGGTGTCCCACGTTCCGCCGCACGATCCTGTGCTTTACGGTAAGGACGGCATCATCATCGCCGGCAGTGAGGTCATGCTGCATACCCGCGAAGATAAGACCGGTACCTCCATACCGCTGGATGCCCTGCCTGCCGGACAGGCCAATGCTACCGATCATTTTGTCACCTGTATTCGCGACGGCATAGCCCCGCAGGGCCAGACCTGCCCGGAACTATCCCGCAACGCCCAGGAAATCATGGAAGCCGGCCTGCGTTCGGTGACGACCGGGATGGAGGTCCAGTTGCCGGTGGAGGATCATCTGTTTAGGTAGGAGAGAAGTATAGAGTACAGAACGCTTGATAGCCGACAGTGATCATAGAGATCAGGTCGGTTATTCACAACGACGCAAAGACACATAGGACCGTCCGCATGGAGGCTTGTTTATGAACATTATCTGCATCTGCATGGACACATTTCGCGCTGACCTCATCGGTGAAGGGAAGAAGTACAGTCATGCCCATACGCCCAACCTGGATGCTTTTTCCCGCGACAGTATCCGCTTCACCCGCGCCTTCGGCGAAGGCCAGCCGACGCTGCAGGTACGCCGGGCGCTTTTCACCGGTATGCGCAGCTTCCCGTGGCGGTACAACTTCGACCGGCGCGGCCACTGGCATCATGCGCCGGGATGGCACAAGATCCCGCCCGAGCAGGATACCCTTGCGGAAGTGCTGCTGGAGAGAGGATATCTCACCGCGCTGATCGCCGATACTTACCACATGTTCAAGCCGACCATGAATTTTGCCCGCGGGTTTGCCCACCTGGATTTCATCCGGGGCCAGGAGAGCGACAACTGGAAGACCGGGGACCCCGGGCAGATCGAAGCGCAACTGAAACGGCATGTACGTTCCCCTGTCGACTGGCATCTGCATGTCGGTCTGGTGAACTACCTGCTCAATCAGCGGCACCGCCGGACCAAAGAGGATTACAGTTGCGCGCGGGTGTTCAACGCGGCGGACGCCTGGCTCGATGATAATCACATGGCCGGTCCATTTTTTCTATGGATAGACAGCTTCGATCCTCATGAGCCATGGGACCCGCCGAAAGAATATGCCGACCGATATTTCGAATATGGCGGTCTGGATTTTATCGGACCGCCCGCCGCCTATGCAAACGGGGACCCGACAGAAGAGGAACTGCGGCGAATTGAAGCGTTGTATCTGGGCGAGGCGACCCTTGTAGACGAATACATCGGCCGGTTGTTGAACAAGTTGGAATCCCTGCCGATCCGTGACGAGACGATGGTGATCATCCTGTCGGACCACGGTACGCAACTGCTTGACCATGGACGATTCGGCAAAGGGCCGGATCAACTGCATCCGTTCAATACGCAGCTGAATCTGATGATGCGCGCCCCGGATGCCCCCGGGAATATGGATATTGATGCGTTTGTACAGAATCATGATCTGATGCCGACGATACTCGGTCGTTTACAGATCCCGTGCGGGTGGACGGACGGCGAAGACCTGTGGCCTCTGATCACAGGTGATAAAATATCCATCCGGGATAGGATAGTCACCGGGTGGGCGGGATTCAGCACCGGCAATGCCGCCGGACGCGTCAGCGTGAGAGATGACCGGTGGAATTTCTGTACCGCTGTCGGATATGAAGATGAAGACGGAGATGAACTATTCGATCTCACGAATGATCCGGAAGAAGAAATCAATGTAGCGCAAGCGCATCCTGAAGTAGTCGCTGCATATCGCACTGAAGTTGAAGCCGTCATTGGCCAGCCGCTGCCCGGCCGTATGATCGAAGTGTGCGACCCGGCCCCTGGTCCGATGACGGTCTGGCTGTCGAAGAAACTGAAGTGACCAGGGCGAAATGGCACAATCAAAATCGATACTATTGATAAAATGGCACACTGAAAAATTGTAAGAAAATTGCTATATTACACCCGTTCTTGATGTGATCAAAAGCAGATGAACAACGCTAATAACAAATGTTCATCTGCTTTTGATCATAGTATATAAGGTTTGTGCGACAAGTGTATGGCCTTTCTCATTCCAGTGTGTGTCGCCGGGGATATAATAATCTTCCCAGTTTTCCAGTGCGAAGAATACAGGAAACAGATCATGAAGAGTCAGGGCATTTCCGGCTGCGAATTTTGTAAAAAGAGATTGGTGGAGAGACGGTCTTTTCGGGCTCATGAGTTGCTGAGGCCAGGGATAAATGGCCATTGAAAATTTGATGTCGTACTGTTTGCAAAGCGATTGGATCTCTATGATTTTCTCCTGACATTTTTGTACGCCCCGTGCCCCCCAGGCTTGATAAATGCTGTCGGATTCGGTCCAAAGCCCCCGTGGGCTTTTTCTTGGTTCTTTTCCTGTATCAATGACACGATCCGACAGAGAAGGCCTGTTGGGTAGGGCTACAGGTAGCGGATCATCTGTAAACAGCTGGTTTATTCTAGTCTGGATAAATGAAATTATCCATGGCGTTAGCGCATTCGTTCTGCTTTTTTTATATTGTTCCTGATGCGCCTGCCAGTCCATATAAATCATCGATTCATCTTCAATATCAGAAATATCCAACATCAGAATGACCTCATCGGTCGTATAGCCCTGATGCAAAAAGCGCCGTAACTTCCGCAGCAGCAAACCGGGGGATAAACTGGATACACCTCCGTTTAAAATTTCACTATTAAATCCGTCGTTTTTAAAATGCTGTTCCAGTTTAAAAATAAAGGCGTCCGACCACTCGACTCCTACAGATTCAGTAAAAGAATCACCGAGTACAATAACCCTGTAGTCTGATTCTGTGGTTTTTTGAACCATTCTCCGGCTTTTATCTCTAAAACCCAGCGAATTGGTATAATAGACGGGCGAACGATCTCCCCAGGGAATAACGGCCTGTACATTGGGTTTTAATGTATGATGGAGTTCGTGATCAGGCATTCTGATCAATGAGTTTGAATGTAACGACATGTAAGGATCGACATAAAAAAACCGAAAATACAATTCACCCAGAAATAGAACAAAACCGAATGAGAAAAAAAGCAAGTTCATATTAATTATAAAATCTCTATGTCGATATAGAAGGGTGAGTATGCCCAGGCTGATGAGAATCAGATCAAAACTCCAGATCAGCGTACGGGTCACGGGGCTGATCTGATTGTCTGAACTTGCAAGCCAGGTCAATGTCCATTCGTTACAGACAATCCCGATTAAGATATAACCAGATCCAAGAACGGCGAGAAAGTTTCTTTTGATTGAAGGTTGCGTCATGGGAAAAATAAGATAGAATGCGTAAAACGGCTTGTGGCGGCTTGTTAAAGATACTTCAGCCGTTTTTTATGGCAATAAATCTCTCAGGAAATATAAAATATTACCCCCTGTTGTTGAGGAAGTAAATGAAAAGAACATGGAAAAACAGGTGTCGAGCAGACCGGTTTACAGACCTCAGAGAATGTTACTTGATCTGGATTTTACTCATCGGTGCATCCCCCCTTTTTTACAAACTCCGCCTTTATCCCCGTTGTATGCTCTCCCAGTCCCGGTACGGAACGGAAGACCTGATCATCGTCGTCTCTGATCACCGGTGGGGCGATCATCTGGGCTATCCGGCCATCGATTTCCATCGGCCATCGGCGTAACTGTGGATGGGTGGACAGGTCGGCTACCGAATTCACGGCGCCATAGGCGATGGCGTGGTCTCGTAAATTTTGTTCCAGATCGGCCCGGGCATATTCCGAAAAGACGGCATTAATGATTTTATCGAGTGCCGGGCGATGGGCCACGCGGGCGTTGTTATCGCAGGATTCAGGCGCATCAATCAGATCCGGGCGTTGCAGGATATACCGGCAGAAGCGTCCCCATTCCTGATCATTCTGAATGGAGATTACCATCGTTTTGCCGTCTCCGGTCTGATAGCCACCGTAAGGGGCGATGGAGGGATGATTCAGGCCGACCCGTTCCGGCGTCTTATCGCCATATTCATGATGCACGTAGGGAACCGTCATCCAGTCTGCTGCGCTATCGAAAAGTGAAACCTGGATGCCACTCCCCTTACCGGTTCGTTCCCGCAGCATCAACGCCTCCAGAATACCGTTTGTCGCATTCAGTCCGGTGGCGATATCGCAAACCGATACCCCGATACGACCGTACTCGCCCGGCGCCCCCGATACCGATACCAGGCCGCTTTCCGACTGAATAAGCAGGTCATAGGCTTTCATATCCCGGTAGGGCCCTTCTCCGTAACCCGATATGTCGCAGGTGATGAGCCGGGAACAGGTTTCGCGTAAGGCTTCCGAACCTAAGCCCAGCCGGTCTGCTGCACCCGGCGCCAGGTTCTGGATAAATACATCTGCGCTGGCCAGAATACGGTGCAGTACCGAAAGATCGGCGTGTTCTTTGAGATCGAGTACGATCGATTCTTTGCCCCGGTTGAGCCAGACAAAATACGACGCCTGCCCATGTACCGCCTTATCGTAGTTGCGGGCAAAATCTCCCTCGGGCCGCTCTACCTTGATCACCCGCGCCCCCGCATCCGCCAGGCGGCACGAACACAATGGCGCTGCCACGGCCTGCTCGACGGAGACTACGAGGATGCCGGAAAGGGGTTTGGAGGCCAAGAGAAAACCTATTTGTGAATTATAGCAATTGTTGAACCGCGCAGTGCTCGCTGGAGCCCGAAGGGATCAGTAATTATGAATTATACATGGTCTATTGTATGACAATTGGTATTATACATGGTGAATGATGTTTCGTAGTCCTTATATTAACATATTATAAGCAACCATCAATCACAATTCCATAATTCATCCATAATCCATAATTCATCAATCATAATTCATAAAAAGGGAGCCCCCCTTGCCCCAGTCACAATCATGGGACCCGGACCGCTATGCCCGAAATGCCCGTTTTGTAGCGGATCTCGCCATGCCGGTCGTCGAATTGCTAGAGCCCGAACCAGGGGAATATATTCTCGATCTGGGATGCGGTGACGGCGCCTTAACGGAAAAACTGGCTGATATGGGCTGCACGGTAGTCGGCGTGGACGGGAGCGCAGAGCAGATTAAGGCGGCGCGTGGCCGTGGCCTCGATGCCCATACGATTGATGGACATCATCTCACCTATGAACCCACCTTCGATGCGGTCTTCAGTAATGCCGCCCTGCACTGGATGAAACGGCCTGATGAGGTGATTGCCGGTGTGTGGACCGCCCTGAAGCCGGGTGGGCGATTCGTCGCTGAATGCGGCGGTCATGGTTGTGTGAACACCATCGTAACGGCCCTGTTGGAGGGATTACAAAGACGGGGGATTCAGGATAGCGAGATCAATCCCTGGTATTTTCCTACAGATGATGAATATGGTAAACGATTAGAAAAACAAGGATTTGTCATGCATTATATTGCGCTTATTCCCAGACCCACTCCCTTACCAGGCGACATTATCGGGTGGCTGGAAACTTTTGCAGAAAGTTTTACCTCACGTTTGCCGGAAGCTGAACGGGGTGAATTTCTGGCAGAGGTTCGCACGGCGCTGGTACCGAAATTGTGTGATGAAAACGGACAGTGGACGGCGGATTATATTCGGCTACGATTTGCAGCAGAAAAACCGCAACGGCCATAAATATATAGATATAGGCTATGTCGCTGTTCGGGCTTATTTCGGCATCCAGGTTGGATTGGAGATGAATGTCGGTCAGAGGCTGAAGTGCTGCGCTGATCTGCGTATTGTTCTGTACCAGGACGTCTCCGTAGTTCTGATCGATGAATCCCGCCAGTTTCTGCTCGAAGGCCACGGGATCGGTTCCCTCTGCGAGTAAAAGATAGGTATACAGATTAGGGAAGAGATTCTGCGTTTGTTTACCGAAATTCAGACCGCCGCAGATGGCATTGGCGTTGAGCGTCTCGAACGACCCGAGGAAGCCGAAGGTTATGTGAGAATGATGTGGCACATCTTCCATGACACCGGATATTCCCCATGATCACTTTGATATAATTGTGAACCATGATTCGGCCTCCGGTTGCGTGAATAAATCGAGCCGGTATGATAGCCTGGTTGTAACGCAGTTATAAGATTGGACACTATATACTGAAAACATGTTAACGGACTAATACATGTTCGACTCATGCAAACCGGAAAACATTGGTGGGAACTATATTGGTTGCGCCGATCTTTTGTCGCCCCGTTCTACCTCCCCTAGGGCGCCAACCCTGTCAACGGGATCATCCGTAGCATGCGCACCACTCCCGGGCTCGCCCTGATCCAGTTAGCTTTCTATTACTGATGTATTTGTTATATTTTCAAACAATCACCATTCATCCTTCTGTCCGCCTTAAAAATTCCTTCTCCATCACAATCTCTCGTGGATGCGCCACCCGTTCCAGAAACGAAATGCCGTCTAAATGATCACATTCGTGCTGAATGATCCGAGCCAGAAAAGCCGTAAACGCCGCTTCGTTCTGCTCCCCATTTCGGGTCAGATACTGAAGCGTAACCTGTTCCGCTCTCGGCACCGGCGCCCGAACACCAGGTGCACTCAAACATCCTTCCCAGCCCGTAACCCGCTCCTCAGACGCCCATAAAATCTCCGGATTAATCATCGCCGCTGGTTCCATCTCCGGTGCGTCCGGATATCGGGCACTGGGCCGCGAGGCCACAATAATGATCCTAACTGGCGCATATACCTGAGGCGCAGCCAATCCCACCCCGTTTGCATCCATAACCGTAATAAGCATATCATTAACCAACGACTGAATTTGAGGCTCAGTAACGCCTTCTACCTCTTCCGCCCGGGCCTGAAGCACCGGATGGCCCAACTGAGCAATCTGAAGAATCTTTGGCATAATAAAATAACCTCTAAATAGATCTTTTAGCCATTACCATCGTACAAACAGATCCCGTACCTCTTCCACCCTTCCACCCTTCCATCCTCCCCTCCCAGCTACCCTCTATCTCCCACCCGGTCCATCAACCTTCGTGCTTCTTCTGTCAACCGTCCCCACAATCCCCGTGTCATCACCCGCCCCTCAAAAAGCTCATCTAGGGTACATCCCGGCTCCTCCGTCCAGAACGCCTGCGCCCCCTCATCTGTTGCGATAGACACCAACGGTTCAATCAGACATAGCCCGTACCGCAATGCAGAGGCAGCCGTATAACCGAACCGAACCGAACCGAACCGAACCGAACCGAACCGAACCGAACCGAACCGAACCGAACCGAACCGAACCAGATCCGCATCACCCTGCCAGCCGATATCTCGTAATCCGCCCATATATCCCGAAAAAACAACCTTATCAAGGGCATCGCCTTGCGCAGGATCAACTTCCCCCAGTGCCAGATAAGCTGATACGAGGCCCGCCAGGTCTTCCCCTGCAGCCCCTATCCCCACCATCTCCCAGTCGATAGCCAAAGTATGGTCATCCTGGGCAAACAGATTTCGGCGAAATACATCTTGATGACATAGCGTCTGAGGTAGACGTCGGCAAAATACCGAGGTACACGAACACTATCCGGCAACGCGGACAGCAGGCCAGTCCCACAAGCCATGGGTTCCCGTTTCCAGTACCGGGGCGCACCGGGCGCCATCCAATCCGGCACCGCCATAAGCGCCTCCAGACGTTGTTCTAATTCATCCATGCCTGCAGTCCTGCTTCTTATTCGTGACCTCCATACCAAGCCCCGTATAACCCCGAAACTGAGCGCTTTTTGTGTTCTTGATGGCCTAGTCGGGCCGACTCAGGGAGTGCGAAGAAACGGTGTGCTATATCGAAAACCTCTTTTTCCGCCGTCGGATCTATGCCGTAATTCTCCAGGTAGCAGAATCCGGGACCGTGACAGGCTTCCCGCAATGTCTTTACGCAGGTCTGTCCGGCGTCAGATGCGGTATCAGCTTGGCACATCCTCGGCTTCACAGTTCGTTGCCGACCCGAGAGAGATCCCGGCACCGCGGTCGGGATCAAGGCCATGAAATAGTAGGGCCCTTCAATTGCCTACAATGCCTCAAGCAGTCGATGCACCACCGATTTCTCCTCGACACCGACCGATTCCAGCTCATACTGTTCCTCCGAAATCTTATCCCGATGCGTTTCTATGGGATATCCGGAATTTTCATTGAAATAGAAGCTGAACTGGTATCGGTTGAACACGGTGATCCGATCATGGTCAGCGCCCCAGGGTTTGGTGCCGTGGATGAGGTTCGGGGAGAAGATGATGCAGTCGCCGGCGTTCAGCGGAAACGTGATGGCCGGACTGTCATCGTCCATCATCTTTATGGTAGACGGACACTTGACTTCCGACTTATGGCTGCCTGGTACGCAGGCGAACCCCATGTTGGGCGGCACGTCCGCCAGCGCGATAGAAGCATTGACGAAGTTGCAGTAAATCTTACCGCCAGAAGTCTGGTAGTCGTTGTGGGGATTACGGAAGCCGGGTGGGAATTCAAAGCCGCTGTGGTCTTTGTGCATCACCGCGTCCCTGTCCGCGGGGCGCTTTTTCTGAACCTGAATTCCTGAGATGAACAGCCGTGGTCGGTTCCACATGAGGCCCATCAAAATGCGCAGAATAGGCGGGCGCTGCGCCAATTTCTCAAAGGCACTATGGCCGTATTGCGGATGCTGAATAACTGCGCCGTGTTCTAGATGATTGAGGGTGACCGGGACTGGCATGAGGTCCGGCTTTGAACCCAACCAGCCGTGCACGATGTCCTGAAGTTCCTTCAGATCCTCCGGCGAAACGGCCTGCCTGAGCACCAGAAATCCGTGTAGATCGAAGTACCATTTCTCTTGTTCTGTAAGCGTCGAATCGATCCGGATACCGCTGTGCGGATATTCCATCTCCATCAGCCCGCCCCCTTCTGTTCGTCCTGCTGCGCCATCAGATCGTAGAGGGCCTGCCGCTGACCGTGGTCCCGCTGTTCCAGCTGGTAGACCGCCTGCGAAAGGCGGGTTTTCTGCTTTTCGAAAGGCGGCCAGTGCCCGTCGTCTTGAGCGTGGAACTGTGCGGCGTGGATAAACCGCATTAAGACGGTCATACGCGGATCATCTTCCGTCCAGCGTCGGGCGCCGTGCCGGGTAATGGGGGCAAAAAAGATCACATCGCCCGCCGCCGCCGCGATATTGGCTACGGTGGGCGGCCCGTGGTTCACGGTGATGTCTTCCGGATACTGGAAGTTGGATTTATGGCTGCCGGGGATACAGACGAAACCGGCACCTGCCGGCACGTCCACCAGAGATATGGCGACATTGATAAAGCTACAGAAAATCTCCTCATTGGCTACCTGATAACCTACATGCGGATCTCTGAAGCCCCCGGTAAATCCACCGTGCAGTTCGATTTCATCCGTCTCTTTCGTCAAACGGTTGGCCAACACATCATAGAGCCGGGGCTTGTTCATGGTCAGGCCTCGCGTTACCCGAAGGATCTCCCGATTGATTGTAAGCCGCTGAAAAACCTCGTTGTCATAGTGTACGTTATAGATCCACCATGGTTTGTTCGGCGTATGGTTGGTGCGCACCGGCGGATGGAACGCGACACCGTTCCCGTCGGCCTCGAACCAGATTTCCATCTGTTTCCGCATCGCCCGGACATCTTCGTCCGGCACGGCCTGCCGCACGACCATGTAGCCTTTCAGGTCGAAGTACCAGCGTTCTTCCTGGGTAAGCATAGGGTCTATTCTCCCATCGTATCACAGTAGCATATCAAATGAACGGTAAGCATGACCTTATAACATAATATAATTTTGCGATTTATCAACACCGGTATCCTGTTGACATAAATAAAACCTCCACTATACTACTCATGCAACCATCCCCAAATTACTCCCAGGAGCATTCGATGACCGGTGACACTGCCATTGCAAAAATACTGAAAGCCGAAGGGCTCGACTGGTTCAGTTGCTTTCCGAACCATTCCCTGATTGATGCCTGTGCCAAGGAAGGACTGCGTCCGATCCTGTGCCGTCAGGAACGGACCGGAGTGAACATCGCGGACGGGTTCAGCCGAATCAAGAACGGTAATACCATCGGTGTGTTCATAATGCAGACGGGACCGGGTGCGGAAAACGCGTTCGGAGGCGTGGCCCAGGCGTACGCCGACTCCGTACCGGTGCTGTTGCTTCCTGGCGGCCCGCCGCGGTCACGACAGGGCATGGGCCTCTCATTCGAATCGGTCGAAAATTATCGGGGTATCACCAAGTGGGTATCGAATATCTCATCGGCTGCCCGCGTGCCGGAGATGATGGGTAGAGCGTTCAGCCTCCTCAAGCAGGGCAAACCGGGACCGGTCATGCTGGAGATTCCTTCCGATGTGAGCACCGAGGAATTCCCGGACGATGCTTTCGACTATACGCCCGTAGAACCATTTAAATGCGGCGCTTCTCCTGAGGATGTCCGAGAGCTGATCACCGCGTTGCTCAGGGCGGAGTGCCCGGTCATCAGCGCCGGTCAGGGGGTGCTTTACGCCGAAGCGCCCGATGCCCTGATCGAATTCGCGGAGCTGACTAACATCCCGGTGATGACCACCCTGGCCGGCAAAAGCGCCTTCCCGGAAACGCATCCGCTGTCCCTGGGTACCGGCGCGGTTTCTTGCTCTCTAATGGTGGCCCGATTCATGCAAAAGACCGACTTCTTCTTCGGTATCGGCACCAGTATGATCTCCGGCTTCAAGGTCCCGGTCCCAAAGGGCGTCACGCTGGCGCAGTCGATTATCTCCCTCGAAGATGTAAACAGGGAACACAGGATTGACTACGGCGCTATGGGCGATGCCGATGTGGTACTGCAGCAGATGATCGAAGAGGCGAAGAGGCAACTGGGCGAGCGGGGGAGGGAAGATACGAAAGGAGTCTCGGCGGAGATATCTCGGTTGAAACAGGAATGGACCGGGGAGTGGTCTTCACATTTCCAGTCGGACGAAGTGCCCATGAGTCCGTACCGGGTGTTCAATGAAATCGCCGGAGTGGTAGATAATGTAAATACAATCATCACCCACGACTCCGGGTACCCGCGCGAGCAACTGGCACCCTTCTGGGAGACGGTGACACCCCGCGGTTACATCGGCTGGGGTGCATCCACTCAGTTGGGCTACGGCCTAGGTCTGGCCATCGGCGCCAAGATCGCCGCGCCGGAAAAGCAGGTCATCAATGTGATGGGCGATGCTGCATTCGGTATGGCCGGACTGGACATTGAAACGGCTGTCCGGTCCGAGATCCCGATCATCACAGTAATCCTTAACAACGGCGTCATGACGCACTACGACCACCACATGGCCTACGCTTCGGAACGGTGGGGCAGCAATCGCCTGACCGGTGAGTACGCCGAGGTAGGCGCGGGTTTGGGAGCGTACGCGGAGAAAGTCGAGTCACCGGACCAGCTCGCGCCCGCCATACGGCGGGCGGTTGAGGCTAACCGGGAAGGGCGGCCTGCCGTTCTGGAGATGATGACCAAAGTGGAAGAAACCCTATCGAGGTATGAGTGATTTATGGCCAGTTCACGTCTTCGACTGAAAAATAAAACAGCCATCGTGACCGGTGGGGGCACAAAGAGTGCTCTTGCAGGAACCGGGCAGGCGATCGCCATCCTTTACGCCCGGGAAGGCGCCAAGGTTCTTCTCATGGATATCGATGAAGCCAACGCTCTGAAAACACAGGAAACGATCCGGAAAGAGGGCGGCGAAGCCTCGGTCTTTGTCGGTGATGTGACCCGGCATGAGGATTGCCGGGCCATGGTGAATGCGGCGGTGTCCCGATACGGATGTCTGAACATCCTGTTCAACAATGTGGGCATCAGCCGGCCGGGCACCGCAGTGGATGTGAAGGAAGAGGATTGGGACACTGTCTTGGATGTAAACCTGAAGAGTGTTATGCTCACCAGCAGGCATGCGATCCCCATGATGATCGAAGGCGGCGGCGGCGCCATCGTGAATGTGTCCTCGATCGATGGCCTGCGTGCCGGATGGTCCCGTAACATTTCCTATGCCGCCGCAAAAGCCGGCGTCATCGGCATGACCCGTAACATGGCGATTCAGCATGGCAGGGATAACATCCGCGTCAACTGCATCGCCCCCGGACATCTGAATGCCTCCCTGACCAGCGGCCTGTCGGAATCCCACCGGGAGATGCGCCGCAGGGCAAACGCGCTCGGTACGGAAGGCACCGCATGGGATGTGGCCTGGGCCGCGGTGTTCCTCGCCAGTGATGAATCCCGCTGGATTACCGGCGTGGTCCTGCCTGTGGACGCGGGTACCCTGGCGGCACACCCGCTTTCTATCATGCCGAGGGACGACACCGGAATCCTTCCTGACCCAGACATTGACCTTCACTTTCCACCATAGGTACCTGCTGATGGTAAACCACGACTCTCTATTTCGAATCCTCGGTCCTTCCGCCGAGGATATAGCCGCCTTTCACAGGCAGGGGTACATCGCATATCCTGATGTCTTCACCGACGAGGCACGAACAGGACTCATCGATGAAGTACTCGCATACGAACCGGTGCGCGATTTCCTGAGCGTGTCGGACGAAAGACACCGCCGTAACGATTCACACAACTGGTTCACCAGACCGTGGAATGCAAGAAAATACTGGTCGCAACGCCTTATCGACGATCCTCTGGTGACGAATCTCCTCACGTCGACCATCGGCCCGGAATATCATTTCTGCCATTCAGCGTTAAATGTCTCGGTACGGGGTTCAGGGCCGATCGCCTTTCACCAGGACCACCATCACTGGTTTCACGAAAATCCGGTCAATTTCGAGGAGCGGGAAAAATATTACATCCAGATCTTATACTACCCCAATGGGTTTACCAGTGGCGACAAAAGCCTTTCCGTTATCCCCGGCAGCCACCGAATTTCCCCGGATAAGGACGTAACGCCCGATCGGATGCTGGCCGGTGATTTTGACGATCAGGCAGACTGTGAACTCCGAGAACAGACACTCGAGATGCCGCCGGGCAGCATGGTATACATCAATGCCCGTATGTTTCATGCTGTAGCGCCAAAACCGCTGAATTCTCCCCAACCCTACCGCATCTTCGCAATCGATATCTTCAAAGAAACCGGACCACCCCACCGGTATACCCAGGAAATTCCGTCAGAATGGATGGAGCGGGCGAACCCGGAACGAAGGAAATTGTTCCAGAGACAACCGTACACCGAGACCTGTTGGACGGAGGAATAAAGCCTACTCCGGGACGTACGCCGTGGGCGCCATCGCCTCCATGTCACTGGCCACATCCACCACCACAGGCCTGTTCGCCTCTATGGCCTGGTCCAGCGCACTGCCGATTTCCGAGGGGTCGATATCGATCTGGATGGTTCGGGTACCCGGTTTCGGAATCTGCCAGAATGGGTCACCTGCCCTCCGATATGCCTGCCGATGAAGACCACCAGGTCCGCTTCGGCTACCATCTCATTGGCGCATTTGCGGGTATAGGTACCAACGACACCGACGGACAAGCGATGATCTTCGGAGATCGTACCTTTGCCGTTCAATGAGGTGGCGACGGGAATCGAGAGCATCTCCGCCAGCCTGCAGGTCTCCGCATGTGCCACTGATGCCGTCACACCTCCTCCGGCGAGCAACACAGGCCCTTCGGCCTGAACGATCAGCCGCGCCGCTTCCTTGATGTGTTCGCTCTCCGGCTCGGGACGAAACGCCGGGTATTGCCTGAACGGAAATTCGGCCATCACTTCCAGATCGGCCTCCGCATCCGCGGCGCCCTCACCGGCCAGGTCCATGAAATCCAGATGAACCGGTCCCGGCGCACCGGTGGTAGCCTCCGGGAAAGCGCGCCGATCGTGTTCCTGTGCCAGCTCTGCCAGCAGGAGATGACTTTGTATTATGAAGGATGTCCGGTTTCGACATGGTACTTACGGGCGATCTTCATGGCCGAGTGAGATACGGGGCCAGGCATCTTTCTTGCTACGGTGAAATATCCTATGTTCGCTACCCGGTCGATCCATTCGTTCCTCCATCCGGTGTTAAGGGTATTTGCCCGCTAACGAAGTATCCTCTGGTCGCTTAGATCTTTACCACCGATGGTTTTGGTAATGGTCGCCCCGCGATATTCCAGAATCTCCAGATCATGAAACGCATTGATGATATGATATTGGGTCGGTAGATCCTCCCAGCGGGCTCTGTGCCATTGCACCGTGCCCTCACCCCGCCGGGACTCCAGTACACGCCGGTTCGGCGTATAGTCAGGTGTGAGCACAGCATAGGCGGTATCGGCCGTACCCCATTCACCGGTTCGAGGCATATACTTATAGTGCAGGGTGCCTCCCTGTACGCCGCCGGCCGATGGCGGTCCGGGAGGGGCTACATCGGCTTGTTCCTGTACCTGCGTCATATTCGTCACATGCATGTCCAGGAATTTGAATCCCAGCCAGCCGGCGGTGCAGTGCGTGTCTCCCTCAAACGTGAGCGGGTCCGGTAACTCACAGTATATTTTGGAAAAACCGAGTTGTTCACGGCCGGTAAGGATCGGGTCCGTCAGGTTTTCCCAGAGCACCGTCAAAAAATTTCCTTTCGCCTTATCCACCGTCCCGTTAAACTCCACTGGAAAGGAGACACCCAGAACGTTGTAACCCCGTCCTGCGAGCCACTCGATTTCCTTCATGTAGGATGCATAGACCGTGACCACCGGCTCGGCTCCCAGCTCGAATCCTTCCGGCAACAGCGTCTCCAGCTGTTCGCCGTTGGTCAGGAAGCTGACGGATACCGATGTGGTTTTGGGACTGTCTTTGCATTCGAAGGTGCGCCGTTGCGGGCCCTGCCGCGGCCCCATTCCCGGACCGAAGTGGATGGGCATCATGTACATCATTTCAGGTTCTAATCTATACGTCATGATCTCTCCTTTTGTTATCCCGTGTGCGCCTTAACCGCGATCTTTATCACATCCCGGCCGTCCAAGTGATATCCTGCATGGAGTGCATTGACACCTTCCCCAACCCGCTCCAGAGGGATGACATGACTGACAAAATCCTTGAAGAGGTCGGCGTGTTTTTCGAGCATCCTCAGGGAACGGATGAAGTGGTTGGATTCGAAGCCCCAGGCGGCTTCGAGGCGCAGGTTCTTACGTAGAAGACTCTGGCTGGGGTTGCATTCGAAAGTTCCGGAATCTACGTAATGGCCATATTCCACATACGTTCCGCCGTGTTTGAGATAGTCCAGTCCTTCCACGATCGCCGCATCGGAAGGCATCACCTTGCCGACTGTATTGACAATCTCCTCGGCAGACTGCCCGGGCCAGAATATTCCGCTGAAGAAAATCACAGGTGCAAGAACTGTTAAGACCGGTTTTATAATCTGCATCTGGCACCTTATCCTGAATGTCTCAATTATGCGATAATTCTGATTGAAGAATCGTGGGGAATATATTACTATAGTCTGGATTGGGGAAATATCAAAAGCTTTTACCCACATTGCTGGTTTTTATCAATAGTAGATGTGACCTGCAGGGTGAGGCCGTTTGCCCTGTTTGGGCAACGCCCGGGGTCCGCCTCGGTTTTAAGTGTAACCGGCTGGTTCTTCTTAACGGAATATCGTTCTTTAACAAGGGGCTATCTGAAAATAACCGACGTAACAGTACAGCGCTATTCCTGGCCCAAGCCAAAACCGATCAGCAATGGCAAATACACCTATTCCATAGCAGGCCTCAACCTGGTGGAAGTGCACACGAACGAGGGAATTTTCGGGATCGGCTGGGGAGGCGGCACTGCCGCCGGGCGGCCAGGCGAAATAGTCACCGCCCTCGTGGAACATTACAAGCAGGCACTGATCGGAGAAGATCCGTTTGCGTACCGGTCAAAGAGGACCTGGACCGTGTGCGCGGTGTGCGTGAAACGATAGGACCGGACATAAAATTGATGGTGGACGCCAACAACGCATATGCGGCTTATGAAGCGGTGGAGGTGGCCCGCAAGATCGAGCCATACTCAATGCGGTTGCGCCGATCCTCGGCGGCATCACGGAATTCATGCAGGTGGCGGCGCTGGCCGCATCTCACGATCTACGGATAACGCCACACGGCGCGCAGGAAATACACATCCATCTCGTCTCGGCAATATCAAATGGATTGATCCTGGAATTTTACCGGGAAACGGTAGACCCGCTCCGGGGTAAGGTCTTCAAGAATCCGCTTACGCTGGATAAAGACGGCTATACGACAGTACCTGATGCTCCGGGTCTCGGCATTGAGCCGGATTATGAGGTACTGAAGCCGCATCGGGTAGGTTAACGTAAAATTGGAGGCGTTGTGCCCGTTTATGACCTGATTGTAAATGCCGGTCGTGTGTTCTGTGCGGACACCGGCCTTGACGGCCCGGGGTCTGTGGCGGTCACGGGGGATCGGATCGTGGCCTCGGGACCGGACGTAGACGGCTCGTCGACTCAGCTGCTGTCTTATCCGGACGCCACGCTGCTGCCTGGACTGGTCGACATGCATGCCCATCCCGGTTTGCCGGAATCACGATACGGCGTTGATCCGGACAAGGAATTTCTGCCCCGCTGCGTAACAACGGTTCTGTCACAGGGGGACGCAGGGGCCTTAGATCTGGATGCATACAGGCAGCGGGTGATCGCCGCATCCAAAACAAGGGTGCTGCTGGCCATCAACCTGTCGAAGAACGGTGAGATGAACCCCAACGCTAACATCGAAACCATAGAAGATGCGGATGTGAATGCCTGTGTTGCTGCCATTGAACGAGGCGGGACAGATATCTGGGGCATCGCCTTCAACACGGGACCCCATAACCCGGTCGATCCTCAAGACGTGATGGCGCGAGGTCTGGAAACAGCGGAACGAAGCGGAAAACCTATTCTGTTCGGCAGCCGCATGGTGGATGACTGGACGCTGGCTGATCAGTTAACACTGCTGCGCCCCGGTGACGTGCTGACGTACTGTTTCAACAGTAGGGCGCAGAACCTGCTTGAAGGCGGTCAGGTGAAACAGACCGTCCGAGATGCCAGGAGGCGGGGCATTCTGTTCGACGTAGGGCACGGCATGGCATCGTTTACATTCGAAACCTCCGAACCGTGTATCGCCCAGGACTTCCGGCCGGACACCATCTCGTCCGACCAGTACCGACGCCATGTGGGTAGTGTACCGCAGCACGACCTGCTCCGCACAATCTCCAAGCTGATAGCTGCCGGTTTGGCGGAACGGGAGGCGTTCACCCGGGTTACCGCACGCCCGGCGGAATTGATGGGGCTCGCAGGTGAAATCGGAACCCTGGCACCTGGCGCCTGTGCCGACCTCGCGGTGCTGCGCTTCAACGAATCCGCCATGCCCATGGTCGATGTCGACGGCCGAAAGCGTCCCGGCGGTTGCTGGGAGCCGGTCGCGACTGTCCGCGCAGGAGAAATCATCAATTAAAGGAGTTCATCTATATGGAATTCGGATCAGGGGATTATAGATACAAGGTGGTGGACGGATGGGGTGAATGGGAATTCGGAATCGTTACGTCGATGGCTACCGATTCTAAAGACAACGTCTATGTGATAGACCGGGAACCCAACCCAGCCATAGTGGTCATGGACCGGGACGGCAAAGTGCTGAATACCTGGGGACAGGACTTCTTCAAAGTGCCCCATTCCATCTGGATCAGCCCGGATGACAAAGCATACATCACGGATTGCGCACTGCACACCGTGACGGTGCATACGCTTGATGGGGCGATGATTTCCATGCACGGGGCACCCGGCGAACCAGGCGCGGAAGGGGAACCTTTCAACAGTCCGACCTGGGCGGTGCTCGGCAACGTTGAGGACATGTATGTCACCGACGGTTACGGTCAGAACTACGTCCATCGGTTCACTTCGGACGGAGAGCTGATGTGTACCTGGGGCGGATCCGGAACCGCGCCCGGAAAATTCGACATCCCCCACTGTGTCCGGATAGACAAAACCGGGCGGGTGTTGATCATTGACCGCACCAACAGCCGCATACAGATCTTCGATCCAGAGGGCAACTTCCTGGAAGAGTGGACACACTACGGTCCGGCCAACGATATCTTTATCGACACCAACGACGTGTGCTTCCTTGCAGAGGCGGAGAAACGCATCAGCATCATGACGCTGCAGGGAGAGACCCTGGCGCAATGGGGTGAAGACGGCAATGAGCCTGGCCAGATTAAGAATGCACCCCACGGCATTTGGGTCGACTCAACGGGTGACATTTATATGTGCGAGGTGCCGTTTGTACCGAACCGGTTGACAAAATACGAGAGGATATAAATAAGGTTATACAGGACAAGGATTCCCTCGGTACCGTACCTTGGCGAACAACAGATGGTCACTGGCTCGGTTCAAACCTGCCAATGAAGGATTATACCATGTCACGTCCGATCATAAAACCGGGATCATTGTATTGGACCGGCCAGCACTGGATCGATTATATCAAGGAACCGGGGGCGGACACGCACAGCGGGATGGTGAGTCTGTGGCATACCCATTACTGTGAAGCTGGTGAGGGAACTGCAGTGTTCATCGATATTCCCGGGCCCGACGGATTCCAGGCGCTCTGTACGGATAGCCCGGACATAGCGGCGTTCCACGTAGCCTGGATGAAGGGACGTGGCGGTATCCATGACCTGGATCTGGAGGAGGTGCCGGCGTCCATACGGAGGGAAGGAAACATCCTGAAGGCGCCTTCATGGGTAATTGAATCTGTCGATTCCCGAGTGGTCGCCACCTGGCGCAAGATCGATCCGCCGGTGATCCTGGACGGACCATCGCCGAAGTTCAAGGAGGGCTTGGACGTTTACTCCTCCCTCTGAAGCCTTTCCGGAATACGTGATCGCTCCGGTAGACCCTGGCCTATGAGCTCGACGTTGACCAGTTCCACCGGCTCCTCAGAACCGGCGTGGTGACCATAGGTGGACTCGTGCTCTTCGCCGAACGCTTCGGCCATGGCGGCACAGTCTATCGGTCCTAATGCTACCGTCACGGAAAGCTCAAATATCTGGCCTCGCACCAATCACTAACTCACCAACTCACTAATTCCTATACGGCACTGCCCCCACCCGATCCACTTCGTGCCCATACCGATCCAGAAATACCTGGGCTGGTGCCAGTTCATCACCACGCTCGGCCATCATAGCTTGCAGCAGATTTTCCATACGTTGTTGCAGATCGGTATAGGCCGGTTGACCAATTAAATTATCTATCTGATACGGATCGGTTTCGTTATCATACAACAGCCACGGTCCATCCAGATCACGGGTATACGTATAACGCTCCGTGCGCAGGCCACGCCAGGGCTGTCCTCGGAATTCAGCAAACGGCGCGATGCTCATCGTATATGCGGCTTTATTGCCGTCAAAGGGTTCGCCACGCACGGCCGGACTGTGATCGCGGCCCTCGGCGGTATCGGGTATAGAGACGCCCGCCAGACCAAGTAAGGTCGGCATGATGTCTACGACGTTGAATGGTGAGGTGACCCGATGTCCCGCAGACGCCTGTCCCGGACACCGCATGATAAAAGGCACGTGGATCGACTCATCCCAGGGATGCTGCTTGCGTTGTCTGCCCTGAGAGCCGATCATATCTCCGTGGTCGGAAGTGTAGACAAAGATGGTATTATCCATCAGCCCTTCCTGCTCAAGCGCCTCACCCAACCGGGCAAGCTGGTCGTCGAGCGCCGTCACATGGGCGTAAAACCCGGAGAGATCCTCACGATTCGGCTCCGGACAGTTAAGGCGAATTTCCATCTCCTCTGGCGGATACATATCAAGATACTTCTGAGGCACCGCTTGATAGGGATTGTGCGGCGGTCCCCACGACATCACCATGGCAAACGGTTTCCGGCCATCGTGATCCTGGATATAGTCAATCGCCATCGACGTCTGTGCTTCTACGTCGTAACCGTCCCAGTACAGCGGTTCCGGCGTGTCACGATAATATAGGGAATCCATGTAGTCGTGCGTGCAATTACCGACGGCCCAGAAATCAAACCCCTGACGCCGTGGTCCCGGTGGCGTAAAATCGCTACGGCCCGGTCCGTCAAGATGCCACTTGCCGATATAGGCTGTATCATAGCCGGCATCACGCAGCACCGTGCCGAATGTAGGCCGATCTGTCGGCAACTGAACATCGTTCATGAACATTCCGGTCGTCAACGGATATTGTCCCGTCAAAAATGCCGCCCGCCACGGCGTGCATACCGGCACATTCGACACCGTTGTCTCAAATACCACGCCTTCCTCCGCCATCTGGTCCATATACGGCGAACGAACCTGCGCGTTTCCTCCAAAACCTGTGGTACACAACCGATGCTGATCCCCGAACACAAACACAATATTAGGATGACTCATAACCATTCCTTTTACCTGGATGCCATACCCTCGCACACGCACGGTGCGCCGTATACTCTGCCAATGCATACCCGGCGCTGAAACACCGGGCTAACCCAACGCTTTCCCCACAACCGCCTTCAATCCTTCCGGCAACGCAATCCCCAACGCCGCCGTCCGCCCTGTATCCGACATCTTCTTCCATGTCTTACGAACAATATCAACCAATTTTTCTTCATCATGTTTTTTAGAGAATGCCGCAAAATAATGATCCAAAAATACCAGACAGGCGACATCTTCCAATGTCTGCGCCTCCGGGTCTACTTTAAACTGCTCTTTACGGACGAGCGATTGCACCCGGTGAATCGTCTCATCATCATATCCGACGTCATACAGAATAGCCGCCGCCGTCTCCGCATGAAACTTGGCCAGATCCGTTCTCCACCGTTTATAGCCGGTTCGACCTTCCGGGTAATCCTGCCGCAGAATTTTCCACCTTTGTATATGCTGACACCGAGCCGCCAGTTTCAGCACCTCCGAAGCCTCCGGCGCCAACCGCTGCAACCAGATCGTCATCCGCTGTCCGTATATCAGTTCTTTAGGGTAAGCCTGCCCATTCATCTCTTCCATTACCTGATCTTCCCGATTCGCCTCGTCGATCTGTGCCATTGCTTTATCAAAACGTTCTTCATCCATAATAATCTCCGGTCCGTATGGGGCAGCCCCATGCCTAAACTTTCTTCTTAATCTACCTTCCCTGTCAACCCCTCCCCCTGTCTCCTCCTCTTCCATCCCAGGGAAGGGGCTTGGGAATAAAAAAACCGCTGGACAAAATATCCGGCGGTTTTTCACACGTAAAGGTCGTACGATAAAGCGGTTATATCTCAGGCAGACGTTGCGAAATACTCAGGGGAAGCATCTATTCAGATCGTAATAAAAATAGTATTTTATAGTTAGGAACCTTATATTTGTTTAGGGTAAACGGTGATTCTTTACATTTAAGCAAACACAGGACGCGTTATCTGATGTGGTCTACAGGTAAATGGATATTATTTTCGGTAGGGTTAATCGGTCTTATGATAACCTGTCCGCAACGGATATATGCTACTATAACCGCGGCGGACGTTGTTGTCGCCAATACGGTTATAGCCGGTATATCCGAATACAATGTAACGTTTATCACAACCGTCGCTCTGGAAAAACGTAAGGATGATATATTCATTACGTTTCCTTCAGGAACCGTCCCCAACGCCACCAGCAAAAGTCACATTAATGTTAATGGGCAGAGCATTAAGACGCTGAGTGTCAGTGGACAAATTTTGACGCTTCGTGTAAATAAAAATATTTCGGTAGGGGCCATAACGGTACAGTTCAAGGATCCGCATGAATAAGCAACACCGTATCGTCCGCGCCCGTGATCTGATCCGTTCGCGTCTCAAAAAGGAATGGCGCTGATATGAGGCGGGCGTACAGGCGCTGTGCCCTGCATTATCCCGATGAAAAAACGTGATCAATTTTTAATATTCGGTAATCCGATAATCGAGCAGGATGAGATCGATGATGTGGTCGATTCCATGAAATCGGGTTGGCTGGGCACCGGTCCTAAAGTCATTCGATTTCAAGAGGCTTTTCAGGGATATATCGGCTCGAAACATGCCCTGGCGGTTAACTCATGGACGTCCGGTATGCATTTAGGGCTGATCGCTGCGGGGATCGGTCCGGGTGATGAGGTCATCACGACGCCGATGACGTTTGCCGCGTCGGTGAATGTCATCCTCCATAGCGGCGCCACACCGGTCTTTGTCGATGCGTCCGTGCCGGACATGACCATGGACGTCAACCAGATCGAAGACAAAATCACCCCGCGAACGCGTGCTATTATGCCCATCCACTTTGCCGGCCGGCCGTGCAATATGGACGCCATTATGGACATTGCCCAACGGCATGATCTCCTGGTGATGGAAGACGCGGCGCATGCCGTCGAAGCGATGTACCATGGAAGAAAGATTGGTAATATTGGCCATTTGACGGGTTTCAGTTTTTATGTCACCAAGAATATTGTCACGGGCGAAGGCGGGATGATCACCACCAATAACGACGAATGGGCGGAGAAAATCCAGGTCTACGGTCTGCACGGCATGAGCAAAGGCGCCTGGCAGCGGTATTCCGATGACGGCTACAAGCACTACGCCGTGGTGTATCCGGGCTATAAATACAATATGATGGACATTCAGGCCGCGATCGGGTATCATCAGCTTCAACGGATCGGTCGTTATCTGGGTATGCGGGAACATATCTGGCAATGCTATGATAAAGCCTTCCAGGACCTGCCCGTAATCACGCCGCTGCCCCCTGAACCCGATACTGTCCATGCCCGCCATTTATATACGCTGTTGCTCGATATCGACCGACTCAAAATTACCCGGGATGAATTTCTGCAACGGATGCATGAAAGGAATATCGGAACGGGCGTTCATTTCATTTCCGTACATCAACACCCTTATTACAGGGAGACCTTCGGCTTTCAGACCAATGATTTTCCCACCGCCACATACATCTCCGAACGGACCGTCTCGCTGCCTCTGTCGGCCAAATTGACGGATGAGGATGTCGCGGACGTCATCGCCGCCGTTCGTGATGCGCTCGGTGCTTAGCCAGTCCCATGCCCAATGATCTGTTACGCGTCGTCTTCTTCACTGAAGAAGGGTCAGTTTTCGGTAAACTGCATTTCGCCGCCCTGTTGAACCTGCCTGAAGTCGAAATCGCAGCCGTAGTCGTCAGCCCGATCAGCCATACGGGCGAACAGAAAAAAATCCTGGTATTACCCTTCGGGATCGTATTCGTAACGCCGCCTGGCGCTGTTTACACGCCGTCGCAGGCCTCTCGCCTAAGGTAGACCTGGCCGCCTTCTACATGGTGACAGAAGCCTGGATCCGTCGTATCCCTTTTCTAAGACCCGGCCGTATCAAACAGCGGGCATTTTTACAAACCATGCACGATCTGGAGCCCGACGTAATTTTTTGTGCCGGCCATCGGCAGTTATTTCCGGAATCTTTAATTCAAACGCCGAAATTGACCTCCATCAATAATCATCCTTCTCTCCTACCGGAATGTCGCGGACGGAATCCCTGGTTCTGGACCATCCTTACAGGTAAGCGGCAGACAGGCGTCACCGCGCACCATATGACCCGTGGTGTCGACGAAGGAGATATCATTATTCAGGAAAAAGTTCCCCTTACAGGGAAGGAATCGTACAATGAACTGTATGACCGGTTAAACCGATTAAGCGCGGATATGGTGCCGAACGTCGTGGCCTTATGCCGGACAGGCAGTCTCCCCTCCATACCGCAACGCCCGGGCGGGAGCCGCTTCAGTGACCCCTCCGCAGCAGATTATCGGATCGATTGGACCAAACCGGCTATTGAGATCGAGCGCATGATACGAGCCTGCATGGGCCAAAGAGGCGCAATCACAACGCTAAAAGGTGACCGTATTTATCTATGCAAGGCGGATATGGCAGATGAAACAGGCCCGGTGGGGCAGATCCTGACCATCAATGAGTGCGGGGTGTTGGCGGGTGCGAAGGATGCTTCGCTGTGGATACGTAGGATACGACAAAACGATCAGGATCTCCCCGCCAATGAGGTCGCAGACGATTGTAACTGGCAGATTGGAGATCGCTTTGCATGACCCGATTACTCAGGAAGATGCCTGCGAATAAGATGTAATTAGTGGGGTTCCTATGTCGATTTACTTTTCATCTTGCCCGAATTGTCGCAGTGAACGGTTTAATACATGGGGCATAACAGTCGGACGTGATCGTCTGCATGAAATTCAGAATAAAATATTTTCAATGCGGTCTGATTTTTGCCAACCCACAGGCGGATCACGAGTCCATACAGCAGTTTTATAACAAAGAATATGGAGGCAGCGTTGTGTCCGATTATTTGGATACACACTCCAACATATGCATCACGTTGATAAAATTCAGCGGCTCCATCAGCTGCGTCCTCAGGGTGTCGTACTTGATATCGGCGCTGGCAACGGTAGTTTTCTACACGCTGCGCATGAAGCGGGCTATGAAGTAGTCGGCCTTGAACCGGCGGGTGAGTTCGTAGAGTATATTCAGAAACAATGGGGTATTGATACGGTATTACAAACAAATTTTGAACAGCATCAATTTCCGGATGCTTCTTTCGACATCATCTATGCCCGGCATGTGATTGAACATGTATCCGATATCGAATATTTTATAAACGAAATTCACCGCATACTGAAACCAGGCGGCATCGCGCTGATAGGAACCGAAGGTCACCAATTTACAGCAAGTTACTTGAACAGATTGCAGTCGTATATCGGTGGATCTTGTCCTCCATTCGTCTCGTCTCATGAGCATACGTATCTCTTCTCAAAACGATCACTAAAAAATTGTTGGGCATTGCGCGGTTTTACCATTGAATATCTACGAGCGTCTCATAATCCTCTGGCCTATCGGTTACGTTTTATAACCTTCCGCAATAGAATATCGGAATATGTCATGCCCATTCGAGAATGGCGTATCAGTGTACCGCATCTGATTGATCGATGTTGTATGACGGGTGACCGACTCGAATTATTCGCACGAAAGACGGAGAGCGTTGGATAGAATGTAAAAACCCCGGTGTGTGAGGAATCTTTTCGAATGAACCGAAGCATTGTCAAGGCGGAATCCGCCGAGAATTCCGCAGAGGGTCTGACCCGGAAAACCATTCGGGGTGTCTTCTGGTCCGGTATATCCCAGTTTATAAGTCATGGGATCAGTTTCCTGGTTAATATCGTGGTCGCTCGGCTGTTGTTTCCGGAGGACTTCGGTATTCTGGGTATGGCCGCCGTGTATATCGAGCTGGTCTCGGTCATCAGCGACCTCGGAATCAATGCGTCCATTATCCAGCGGGACAAAGTTTCTCAAACTCAATTGTCCACCTGCTTCTGGCTTAATCAGATCATTGCGGTTACGTTAATCGGTCTGTCCGTGCTTTGCGCCCCGCTGGTGGCGCAGTTTTACCGGGCAGAGATCTTATCGTCCGTCATTATCGTATCGTCTTTATCACTCATTCCCCGTATGCTGGGTAGTGTCCATAAAACGCTATTGACCCGCCACCTGGCTTTCAAAACCATTGCGGCGCCGGATATTATCGGGATTATGGTATTCAGTGTGCTGGTCATCCCCATGGCCTGGGGCGGTCTGGGTCTCTGGAGCATTATTCTGGCCAACCTGGCCGGTGCGTGGGCGACGACCATAGGCTTATGGAAATGGAGCGGATGGCGGCCGGCATGGACCTTCGATTGGAAGGGATATAGAGAGCTCATATCCTTTGGATCAAAGGTATTGGGCGAACAGTTGATCGGTTATATTATCCTCAATATGGACTACCTTATGATAGGTCGTTTACTCGGGGCCTATGCTTTGGGCGTTTATACGTTAGCGTATAACTTAATGACGTTCCCTTTGAGAAAGATTGCTCAGATGGTCACCCGAGTGACCTTCCCGGCTTTTTCACGTGTGCAAAATAATGATGCCTTGCTCAGAGATGCGTATTTGAAGACCGTACGCTACATATCACTGGTCACCTTCCCTATATTGACCGGGATGGGCATTCTAGCGGCTGATTTTATCCATGTGGTCTATACGGATAAATGGGGGGAAGCGATTGTACCGCTCCAGATTATGTGCCTTGACGGACTCATTCGTACGGTCGGTACAACTGTGGGATCGATACTATATGCCAAAGGTCGGGCGGATATCGGTTTGAAATGGAAAATCGTTGCATCCGGCGTCATTCTGCCGAGTATCATTGTAGGCTCCTATTACGGTATTATTGGTGTGGCCGTCGCTTTGACCGGTACGACCATCGTGCTTTCTCCGATTATCCAGATCATCACGAATCGGTTGATCGGTCTCAGATTTAAAGAGCTTGGGCATGCCCTGGCGCCAGCAACCATCAGCACGCTGTTGATGGTCGGCGGTCTTTCAGTTATGTTGTGGCTTCGAATGCAGTACGGGATGGATGCTCAGATTATATTTTTGGTAAGCGCTGTGCTTTTCGGCGCTCTGGTATATACAACATCTTTTCGATTATTTTTCCGGATCTATTATACGGAATTGTTTGGTATGTTCCATCATATGAAAGGGTAAGGCACTGATGTCATGTGTCAGTGTGTAGCGGGTGGCCGGCGGTAGAGAGACAACCATGTTACGTTTGCAGGCGTTTCGACGCCTGAAGCTGTTTTTCAAACACGTCCAAGAGATAAGTGAGCATATGAAACCACGGGAGCAGGCTGATTCGGCACCGGATAGACCATTCAATTTACATACGCCTGAGTATTTTCAGCAACATTACAGAACTCGGACCTGGGAATGGTACACACCGCTCTTGAATATCTGCATTGAGTACGGCCTTCAAGGGCCTGTCCTCGATCTAGGCTGCGGAATGGGATTGTTCACCGAATGCTGTGCCCATCATAACTTGAAATGCCTGGGTCTCGACGACGCTGAGTACGCGGTCGAACAGGCGAAAGCCCGGTGTCCCGATCTGAATATCCGTCAGCACGATCTCAAGGTACCGTTGCCCGTTGATAATCAGTATGCGGGGTCTGTTATGCTGCATCAGGTTATTGAACATATAGACCCGGGAACGGCGGATTTCGTCTTACAGGAAAGCTATCGGGTGTTACGTCCAAACGGTCGAGTTTTTGTGTTTTCTCCCAGCCGATATAATCCGCAGGAACGCGATGATCCGACTCATATTAATATGTATAGCCCGAAAGAATTGATCGCCGCGGTGCAACGGGCCGGATTTTCCCGCGTAGAGCCCCTTACAGCAGTAGCGTCTGTGGGAGGTGTTCCGATTTATTACCTAGGTTATAATCCCTGGATGAAGAGGGTTATGAGAAAGGTGCATCGTTTTTTGCCAACAGGGCGTCTTGCTGCGTCGGCTAATTGTATCGGCATAAAAAACACGTAAATAGCAACCCGATAGTCAATGCCTGGAGTGTAAACGATGCCTTATTCCTGGTTCTCGAAAAATGGTCTGGTTCATCGTCTCATTGAAAATCATCTTCAAAAGACCACATCCTACGTCAAAGGTGTACTCGTAGATGTAGGCTGCGGCACCCGTCAGTACGAAGCCCTCTTCAAACCGCATGTCAAACGGTATGTCGGCCTGGAATACCCGAGTGTCTTTTCGAAGCATACCTCCTATGACGTCGCCGGAGACGCCTTGTGTCTGCCGTACAAGACGGCATCCGTGGATACCGTGCTTTCCAATCAGGTGATCGAACATGTGCGGGAACCCTGGACCATGGTCGATGAAATGGCTCGTGTTTTAAAGCCGGATGGCATCTTGATCTTGACGGTACCTCATATCTGGGGCATACATGACGCGCCGGAAGATTATTACCGATTTACCTGCTATGGTTTACAATTTCTTATGGAACGCCCCGGTCTTGAGGTGCTTTACGTCCATGCGATGTCCGGATTCTGGGTGACGGCAGGGGCCCGATTCTGTTATTATCTTACCCGTGTCGTCCGCCCTGTGTTTCTGTTGCCGCCGCTTTATGCTCTGGTTCAGATCGGCGCCTATGTGTTGGATCATGTACATCTTGTAGAAGGGGACACATTGAATTACATCGCCGTTGCGAAAAAACCAGAGGGCGCTAAGAAATAATGGCATCGCCTGCCTCTTCAAAATCTCACTTGCGCCGGCTTCAGACCTGCGATACAGACGAGGCTGTTTTTACATGTGTTCTAAAAAAGAATTATCACACCCTATTGTCGCCCATGTGATGCGTACGTATCTCGGCTTATCAGAAACATTTATTTATTCGATACTTGTGAATGCCCGTCGATTCCAGCCAGTGGTTGTGGCGGACGCTATCGACAACCTTAATATGTTCCCATACGAACCGTTGTATGCGCTTTCATCCATACCACGCTATTCCTGGTGGTGGCTCGTGAACAGCCTCCACTATCGGTTGACCGATAAAGGGGTGTTTTTCGAGTATATGACCTATGTACGTCATGTGATAAAGAAGACAAACACCCGGCTCATTCACGCACATTTTGGTCCTTTAGGTGTACGGATGCTTCCTGTGAAACGGGCGTTGAACGTGCCGTTGGTCACGACGTTCTATGGCTACGATATGTCTGAGTTGCCGCGTTTGCCTGAATGGCAGGCAGCCTATGCGCGATTATTCGCAGAAGGCGATCTTTTCCTGGTGGAGGGCGGGCATATGCGAAAAGCTCTGATCGCGTTAGGGTGCCCTGAACATAAGGTGCAGGTACAGCGTATCGGCGTAGTTCTGGACAAGCTGTCGTTTCGAGAGCGAAGGTTAGAACCCGGTCAGAAAGTGATTGTTCTGTTTTGTGGGCGATTTACAGAGAAAAAAGGGCTCATTTACGCTTTAAAGGCACTCACCCGGGTTGTTGTGAAGGTGCCCAATCTGGAGTTGCGTATTATCGGTGATGGAGAGGGTCGATCCGAAATCGAACGCTATATCGCCGAATATCACCTGGAACCTTATGTCCGATTACTGGGCTACCAACCGCATCAGGTGTTCTATAAACAGCTTGAAGAAGCCCACCTTTTTATCCAACCCAGTGTAACCTCTGTAAACGGCGATACGGAAGGCGGCGCTCCCACGGTGATTCTCGAAGCGCAAGCCTGCGGCGTACCGGTGCTGTCGACCTATCACGCGGACATCCCTGAAGTGGTGAGAGACGGGGAAAGCAGCCTGTTGGTCCCGGAGCGTGATCCGGACATGTTGGCCGAAAAATGGTTGGAACTGGTGACTTCGCCGGAACGATGGCCGGCTATGGGCCGAGTTGGTAGACAACATGTGGAAACGGCGCACGACATACAGAATCTGACCGTACAATTGGAAGACGGATATCAACAATTGCTGGAGCAACGGAGATCAGGCACGTATGACTGATGGTTCCCCAAATCAATCACGTCATAGTGCGGCTTGGATCACAGGCGTTCTGATCCTCGCGCTGGGCGTCCGTATGACATACAATATCTGGTGGGTCGGCATTCATGATCCGCCGGTGAGCGATGCAAAACACTATCATCACATCGCTATCGGTTTAATAGAATCCGGCAGCTATATCAGTTTACTCCGGGCTCCCGGTCTGCCCTTCTTGATTGCCGGGATCTATAGTTTGTTCGGGGTGGATCCTTTCTTTGTTAGAATCGTATTGTCGATCGTAGGAGCGATTACCTGTGGTTTGATTTATCTGATAGGCAAAGAAGCCTTCGACAGGCGCGTCGGGACATGGGCTGCCTGGGCCAGTACCATCTACATTTTTCTGTTTCACTGGAACGGCTATCTGTTGACGGAAACCCTGTTTACCTGCTGGTTGTGCTTATTTATCTGGCTGCTTCTGAGGGGCCGCCGTACGCCGCACATCAGGTACTGGCTCATCGCCGGTTTTGTTCTGGGCCTGGCCACACTGACCCGACCGGTGACTTTGGCTTTCGGTCCTTTCCTGATGTTGTGGGCGCTTATTTCATTCTACCCGAAAGTAAAATACGCCCTGATGGTCACAGCACTCATAATGAGTATTATGGCGCTTACTATCATGCCGTGGACCATTCGTAATTATTATGCAACGGGAAAACTGGTCCCCGTCTCTCAGGCCGGCGGAGTTGCCCTGCTTGGAGCGAATAATCCCGCTGTACTGGATCATTTCGCCGGCGGGTGGATTGCGCCTCTCGAATCCGGTCTGGTCACGAAAGATGAACTAACCGGCCTATCAGACGTCGAAATAGATCGCTTGTATTTTCAAAAAGCCCTTACCTTCATAGGGGAGAATCCATTTCATATTCTCAAACTATGTGTCTATAAATTCAAGATATTCTGGCATCTGCACCGGGCGGTCAATCCGGAATCCATTCAATATATTCTGGTCATGCTCTGTGCGGCAGTCGGAGCCTACACCGCCCGGGCTTCCTGGCGTCATACATCGATCCTCTACATTATACCCGTTTTCTTTTCCTTAACGGCCCTGATCTTTTGGGGCGATGATCGTATGCGGAGTCCTATTGAGCCGGTGCTTCTGATCTTTGCGGCGTTCATCTGGAGTCGGTACGGAAAAACCCTTCGCAAGGTTTGAGATGGTTGACCATTCGCTTTCCATCCTTTACTACAGTGGTGACCGGGGTCTGGATTTGACCAAAGGCGAAGGCTATCGCATCCACGTATTAAAAATACTTGAGAATTTGGAGCGCCTGGGACATCGGACTTTTTTATTAACCGTTAATGATTCGAATACCCTGCCGGATATTCCCCGTTATCACTGCGTGCCCCATCGATACATGCGCGGTGTTCATCGCCTGTTCCCCTATACTGGAACACTGGACAGTCTGCATATGTACCGGGCGGCTGTCCGACTGCACGAAGAACACCAGTTCGACGTCATCCATGAACGGTTCGGGTTGTATTCATACGGGGCGGTGCTGGCTTCTGTGCAACTCGGAATTCCACTGGTTTTAGAGGTGAACGGACCGACGATTGAAGAAAAGCAACTATTCACTACGGCGATCACAGGCGCCCAGTTATGGGCGGCGCGTCTGATACGGGATCAATGCGCCCGACAGGCCGGACGCATCTTTGTGGTCTCCAGTGTGCTGAAACGTTTTTTACTTAAGCATTGGAAACATGCAGATGAAGCACGTATATCCGTCATTCCGAATGCCGCAGACGTGGACCGGTTCGGTCATCCGGCAGACGTGGCCGGTCTCAGAGCGCAGCTTGGCTTCCAGGATGCCTGTATTGTTGGATTTCTCGGTACGTTTCAACCGTGGTACGGCCTGGAGAATTTAATAGAGGCTTTTGCCCTCGTTGCGCAACAGGCGCCGCAGGCTCGCCTGTTGATGGTGGGTGATGGTCTGGTACGTAGCGATCTGGAGAAACAGGTCCGGGCGGCCGGCCTGGAGGACGTTGTGCTGTTTACTGGCTATGTATCCCACCATGAGGTGCCTCGCTATCTCGGGTGTTTCGATATTGCCGTGGCCGCCTTCCGGGAATTGGATATCGATTTCTGCGGTTCCCCGATCAAACTCTTCGAATATATGGCTGCCCGTCGTGCGATCGTAGCCAGTGATATTGGCCAGATACCGGAAGTAGTGACGCATGAACAGGATGCGCTGCTTGTCAAACCGGGCGATATTTCGCAGCTTGCCGACGCCATTGTGCGTCTGGTTTATGATTCGGATCTCAGAACCCGTCTGGGTGACGCCGCCTATGTGGAAGGACAACAATATTCCTGGGAGGCCTACGCCGAGCAATTGGTAGACATTTACCGCGGAGCCAAGGAAGAACATGTCCCGGAGTGATCGTAAGATACGCGTACTCTACGCCATGGACTCTCTGGGGGTCGGCGGCGCCGAACAATTGATCTACACGCTGGCCCGTAGCCTGCCGAAAGAACGCTTTCATGTCGTCGTATGTACCTTTTTCAGCCGTGGGGCGCCGGAGCCGATTGCAGATGAAATTCGCGCCCTGGGGATTCGGGTAGAACAGTTCACTATGACCCGCTGGCGCGATTGGCATACGATGAGACGATTTCTGGTTTTGCTCGATGAAGAGCGCATCGATATCGTACACGGCCATATGGTCCCCGCCGATTTCTGGAGCTGCCTTCTGGCCAAAATAGGCCGTCGTTTGAAAACGATTCATACCAAACATGATTTCCTTCCGCGGCCCGGCAGAGCGAATCGGTTTCAAAGATGGATACTGGAGCGTATGCTCTCGGATCGAATCGTGGCTATTTCGGAGGTGGTGGAGAATCATCTGGTAGAAGAGCGCGGCGTCAGACGGCGCCGGATTGTCAGAATACCTGATCCGGTAGATACGGCCCGTTTTCATCCCGGTGTTTCCGGTGCGGCGGTCCGCCGGGAACTGGGTATACCGCCGGAGGCCCTGGTGATCGGTAACACAAGCCGGTTTGAAAAGCAAAAGGGCTATAATCTGTTTCTGGAGGTCGCCGGCTTAATCGCGCCGCACCATAAACAGGTTTACTTTCTGGCCGTCGGTCACGGATTGGAGCGAGATGCGATGGAAGCGTACGTTCGTGAGACCGGATTGACGGATCAGGTGATTGTAACGGGGCCGCGCAGAGATATCCCTGAGGTGGTGGCGGCGATGGACATATTTCTGTTCACTTCACTATGGGGGGAAGGTTTCGGTATTGTGCTTATCGAAGCCATGGCGTCGGGAAAAGCCATGGTCGCTGTTAATATCGGTCCCCTTCGCGAACTGATCGAAGATGGCCTGTCCGGCTATCTACCTGCGCCGGCGGAATGGTCGGCGGGGACCGACCGGGTCGATGCCGAACCGCTGGCGGAACGCCTCTCATGGTTGATCAACCATCCGAACGAGAGAAAGAAGCTGGGAGAGGCCGCCCACCGTCGCGCCGCCGAACTGTACAGCACGTCGGCTGTTAACCGTCAGACCGAGCGCGTGTATCGGGAGATTTTAGGCTGGACGGCATAACGGCATCCGTCAAAGATTCCTTGGGCCCATCCGGCTGGTGTGTCTCAGATTTAATGCACAGGATTTGAAGCATGGATTATATTTTGTGTATTTATCGGGGCAAGATCACCCTTGACACCATCATCGCTTACATGCCATATATAAAAGGACGTAAGACAAAATTGACTTGATTAAAAGGATGTTATCTTTGTCTGGGCTATTGATTGAGACGGATTAACGCAGCTCGCCCACGTAGCCGATAACAGACTCTGTAACTAAGATCTGTATCAGAGCCGATGCCATCTCAAAAAGCAGTATCCCAACCTGCCGTCGCCCATGTAATGCGAACGTATCTCGGTTTCTCGGAGACGTTTATATATTCCATACTGACAAATGCCGATCGATTTCAGCCGGTAGCGGACGATCTCGCAAACCTGGATCTGTTTCCATTTGAACCGTTGTACGGAATTTCATCCATAAAACGCTTTTCCTGGTGGTGGCTTATAAATAGTCTCCACTATCGATTGACCGACAAAGAGGCGTTTTTTGAATATATGACCTATGTTCGTCATGTGATAAACAAGACTAACACCAGACTCATTCACGCACATTTTGGTCCGTTAGGCGTTCGGATGCTCCCTTTGAAACGGGCGTTGAACGTACCGCTGGTCACGACGTTCTACGGCTACGATATGTCTGAATTACCGCGTTTACCTGAATGGCGGACAGCCTATGCTCGATTATTCGCAGAGGGCGATCTTTTCCTGGTAGAAGGCGGTCATATGCGAGCTGCTTTAATCACACTGGGGTGCCCTGAGCATAAGGTGCAGGTACAGCGTATCGGGGTAGTGATGGACAAGCTGCGGTTTCGAGAGCGCACACTGGCACCCGGTCAGAAGATGATTGTTCTGTTCTGCGGACGATTTACCGAAAAAAAGGGCCTCATTTACGCCCTACAGGCACTCAAACAGGTCGTGACGCGAGTTCCTGACCTGGAGTTACGGATTATAGGCGATGGAGAAAGTCGAGCCGAAGTCGGGCAGTATATAGCCGAGCATCACCTGGAACCTTATACGCGATTACTGGGCTACCAGCCGCATCAGGTGTTCCACGAACAGCTTGAAGAAGCCCACCTTTTTATTCAACCCAGTGTCACTTCTGAAAACGGTGATTCAGAAGGCGGGGCGCCGACGGTGTTGCTCGAAGCGCAAGCCTGTGGCGTCCCGGTGCTGGCAACCTATCACGCGGATATCCCCGAAGTAGTGCGAGATGGCGAAAGCGCCCTCCTGGTCCCGGAACGTGATCCGGAGGGTCTGGCTGCAAAATAGTTGAAACTGGCCGCCTCACCGGAACAATGGCCGGCCATAGGCCGGACTGGCAGACAGCATGTGGAAACCGCACACGATGTGCAACACCTGACCGAACAATTGGAAGACAGATACCAATAGGTGCTGACGCAATAAGAATCAGACATCCATCACTAACTCACCAATCACCAGTCACCAATGCTCCCTGTTTCCGTTATCGTCCCTACCTATAATCGGGGCGGTGTCTTGATCGATACTTTGCAAAAACTGATGCAATGCGATGGCACGTACGAAATCATCGTGGTAGATCAGAGTACGCCGCCCAACGATGAGGCGCGCCGGTTGGCGGAGAACAGCCCCGAACGGATGCAATATTACTGGCGTGAGGAACCCAGTCTACCGCTCTCTCGGAACTTCGGGCTGACGAAAGCGCGCCACCCTGTCGTGCTTTTTTGCGATGACGATATCGTGCCTGTCCCCGGTTTAATCGTCTCGCATAGCCGTCATTATGACGACGAAACCATCGGCGGCGTAGCTGGCCGCGTTTTACCGCCCGGCCCTGAGCCTGTACCTCCGAAACACCCGATCGTGGGGCGCATTAGTAGATTGACCGGTAATCAGACAGACGATTTTGAAGCCGTTTCCGAGGTCGACGTCGATCATGGGCAGGGCTGTAACATGTCTTTTCGTAAAGAGGCAATCGAGGCCGCAGGCGGGTTCGATATTCGTTTTGATGGAAGTGCTTTTCTGGAAGAAACAGACGCCTGCCTGCGTGTCAAACGCATCGGTTTTCGTATTCGTTTCGATCCGGAAGCCGTCCTGATACACCTGAAAGATCCCACCGGTGGCTGCAGGCCGAAAAATCCATCGGATTGGTTCTGGTGGTACGGTCATAATTATATGCTGCTTTTACGCAAACATCTGTCCTGGTATACATGGCCGGGTTTTATCCTTTTTCGAGGTGTAAATATGATGCTTGGTGCTTGGCGTGCCCGATCGTCCCTGATCATTCTTCAGGGTTTAAAGGGTATGCTGGCAGGATTAACTGCTTAGTATTGAAAAAACGATAGCATGACAGAAATCCGGTGGATACGCAACACGTCGATCAGTTTTATTTATCTTGAAAGATACTGTCTGAGCCTATACCGATTTCATGGTGATTGTAGACCAACGGAATTTTTCATGGGAGGATAACCATCATGTTTAAGAAAGTAAGATATGCTTTCTTTATTCTCGGCGTCGGTTTTTTGGTCATGGGAATCGCAGGAGATTGGCTCGAAATCGGCAGTACACCAGGATTCGGTATTGCTCAAATCACAGCCGTGTTTTTCGGCTCTGCTTTGATCTTTGCATGCCTCATGATTCGGGATGTTACGGATCTCTATCTCCTTTTTGTAATCACGGCCGTATCGTACATTTGCTTTGAAGCGGCTGTCAATGTGCTTTTCAGAACAGGGGTGGTAACTTCCACGACATCAGTATCGTTTTACGAGCATTCCGACCGGACTTTCCATTTCGAGCCGGTTCGCGGATTTCGTCTAACACAGACCCCTTCACGGCGGGCACGCATTTCGGAAGGGATCATCGAGTACAGCGAAGTGATTAAAGGCAACAATCAGGGGTTTGCTGATCAGCATGATTTTTATCCTTAACGACCGGACAGTGTCGACAAACGCCTTCTGATCCTGGGAGATTCCTATACCGCTGCACAATACATCAAAGTAAACTGGCCGGATCGAATCGAGGATATATATCGAACGGACGGACGGAATGTACAACTCTTGAACTTTTCTCTGCCCGGTATAGGCCTCGCCAATTGGTGGGGCATCCTGATCAATCTTATTGAAGCAGAAGGGTACGAGGCAGACGGCCTTGTTATCGCCGTGTATCCCTCTGATCTGCTACGAAAATTTACTGTCACCGACCATCGGGACCGCCATATTTTACCATGGGGCCGGTTAGAGAGTTGGAATCCCGCTACGTATCCCAAAACGTTAGCGGAAGCAAGACCTTATTTTATAGATTCTGCGGGGTATATCGTATCGTCCGATGAATTTGATCGGATCATTTCCGGTGGATGGACGTCATACATCCCAATTAGGCCTTACGTGGCCTGGACTTTTCTACACCGTTGGCAAGTATCTCGTAACGATGCAGTCGAGGCACAATCCAAAAAACATATCTTTGATGCGGGTGCTATGCGTCTTATCGAAGATATGAAACGTGTAGTCAAACAAATGGATATACCGGTGGCCATTATTCATATTCCTTCTAAGACGGAAATTTTAGAAAACCTTGATGAGACGTACTACAAAAATATGGCCCGGCAGTTTGCGAAACTTCTGGATGCAGAATTTGTTGATGCCAGCGATGCTTTGAAAAACAGTAAGGCTGAAGAAGTCAGGGCCTTGTGGTTTCCTGTAGATAACCATTGGACTCAAACAGGCTCCGACAAGTTCGCCTATTTTATGGCTGATTATTTAAATGAATGGCCGTAAGTCTGTAGAATTTTTCCGAAATCACCGTCTATCTGTTCATTTATCATGCATATCTTCTACCTTTGCTACGAAGACCTCCGCGAAGTACATCGCGGCAGTACCCGGCGTGTCACGGAAGTGGTGACGCAGTTGGGTGTATTGGGACATCAGGTGGATCTTTTTGTGCCGACGCCTCCTCCGCCCGGCACATTCGGTGAGGGGGTAATGGTTCATGTTATCCGATCCATACCCATTCGTATGGTTGACTGGATGCTTTTCTATATCTTTTCGGCACTGGCCATGTGTCTATTGGGTTTGCGGCGGCGACCGGACGCCATATATATGAGGGAACTGGCGTATGATCTGTTCCCCATTATCGTGGCCTGGTTTCTGAGACGACCTTTGCTTATCGAAGTTAATGGGCCGTTATTAAATGAAATGAAACAAATTGGCGCTGGACCATTTGAATTGGGTCTTATTCGTCTCTCTCAACGATGGACATTCGCTGCGGCGGACCGGGTGATTGTTGTGGCGGCGCCCCTCGGAGATTGGCTGATCGGCTTATATCAATTGCCCGAAGAGCAGGTCGTGGTCATTCCGAACGGGACTGACCCCGACCGACTGCACCCGATGGACATGGACACGAGCCAACAGCACGCGGGGTTGCCGGAAGGTCCTGTCGTCGGGTTTGTCGGTAGTTGTTATCCTTACCATGATATCGATACGTTGATCTCTGCGGCGCCGGGGATAGTTCAGGCTCACCCCAAGGTTCGTTTTGCTATTGTGGGGGACGGCTATATGCGGCCGGTCTGGATGGATCGGGTCAAAAAAGAAAATTTATCGGACTATTTTCTGTTTCCCGGCCTGGTGGCCTATGAAGAAATACCCACGTATATTAACGCCTTTACTGTGTGTATATCGCTTGTTAGAAATTCGATGGGATCACCCGTCAAACTCTATGAATACATGTCGTGTGGTCGTCCGGTGGTCGCCTCTGACTATCAGGGTATCGGTGATGTGGTCGCCGCACACCAGGCCGGGATTTCCGTACCTGCCTATGATGACGAGGCCGTGACCGTCGCCGTGAATCGTCTGCTTGATGACCCGGAACTTGGCTGTGAGATGGGACGGCGTGGTAGAGAGGCGGTAAAGCAGGAATTTACCTGGCGCCACGTTGCATCGGATATTGTGGACATGATAAAGAAAACGAGCAATTGACCTATGCCTGCCGCTCTGCACATCTGTTATATCGGCGATGCAAGAAGTATCCATGTCCAGCGCTGGGCGTATTTCTTTGTTAAACGGGGGTATCGGGTGTCTATTCTTACTGATGAGGGCGCGGAGATTCCCGGCGTGGATGTGTACGATATCGGAGATTGTATGGCGCCGGTCCATGTGCCTGTTCTTTCCGCTCTGTCTCAGATTATAAAAAAATCCCTTATGATGAAAAAACTGGTCCGTCACATTCAGCCTGATATTGTGCACGGCCATTATGCCACGAACTATGGTTTCCTGGCTGCGTCCACCGGATTTCAACCGCTGATACAGACGGTGCATGGCTCTGATGTCCTTGTAGATGCCGCCGGTTCAAGAGAACAACGCTGGTTTGTACGGCGGGCGCTTAAAAAGGCCGTGTTGATTACCGCCGTCACAGAACAGATGAAAAAACGGGTTATAGACTTGGGGATACCACCCGACCGGGTTATATTGCATCAATATGGTGTAGACACGACCGTGTTTACACCAGCAGAAGAACCGACGATGAAGCGACCCTACCGAATTGTAAGTACCCGATTGTTGGAGTGGAAGTATAATGTACAGCACCTGGTTCGTGCAGCACCCGGCATTCGTAACCGGGTCCCCGAGGCAGAAATTGTACTAGCCGGTGATGGTCCGGATAGGGACGAACTGGCCACGCTGATCGATGATTTGCACGTCGGAGATATGGTCTCTATGGTTGGACGTGTACAGCACGATGCGGTGCCCGCTCTTCTCCAATCGACGACCGTATACGTGTCGACTTCCGTGACCGACGGTGCCTCACTTTCTCTTCTGGAAGCGATGGCTTCCGGCGTTTTTCCCATCGTGACTGATATCCCCGGCAATCGGGAATGGATCACAGATGGTGATAATGGGTTTCTCGTGGCTGTAGATGACGTAGATGCACTGGTTGATCGCATCGCCCGTGTGTTCGAACATCCGGATTTACGTGAGCGGGTGATCGCGAACAACCTTGAACTCGTTCGGCAGCATGGTGATTACACCACCAATATGACCTTGATGGAAAGGACTTATCTGCGCATTTCACATCGTGATTCTGCGCATTAGGGAAACGACCTATGGCGACAAATCATATCGATCATTTGCCTTTTTGGAAAAAAGCGCTGTTCAGTTTGCTCATAACCACGGTGTTTTTTCTGGGACTTGAAGCAGCTATTCGCGTCCGCGATTATGTGACGGGACGTAGCGATTCGATATGGCACTATGCGTACCGACCGCCGACCAACTCGTTATATTTGGATCACCCTTTCCTTGGTGCTGTGCTGAATCCCCTGGCACGTTACGATACGGGAACCTATGCTATTACCATTAATTCTTTGGGATATCGGGGTAGGGAATTCTATCGTGGAAAATCACCCGAAACCTATCGTATTGTCTGTCTGGGCGCCTCGACTACCTTCGGCGCCGATGTGCCTGATGATGAAACCTATAGCGTCCATCTTGATAGCTTGCTCAATGCCCGTGTGCCGGATCGACGGTTTGAGGTGATCAATGCCGGTGTACCTGGCTACACATCGGCGGAATGTTTGATCAATTTTTCTTTACGGGTGATGGATCTGAGGCCTGATCTGGTGATTATCTATCTGGGATATAACGACTACAAACCCAATCGACATCCCGACTTTTCAAGCGACTATTCTCACTGGCGTATACCCGGTGAGCCAGCGACCCCGCCCGGGTTTTGGGCTGATGTATCTTATGCTCTTGAACGCCGGTCTTTGTTCTACTACAAATTACGATGGCTCCTGCCTGAATATCTGGGAAAGATGCAACCGCCCCGTGTTGTCGAACGGTTTCCACGTTATGAGACGGTGTCGGATGAGGGCGTAGCGACGTTTGCACGCAATCTGGAAAGTATCATCAGTATAGCCCAGGCCAACGGCATAGCCGTTGGCCTGGGCGCGGAAGCACTGTGTATCAGTAAAGAAGATTTCAAAGCAAATGCCGAATGGTATATCGATGTATTGAATTATGTGCCGACATTAACCATAGATGGCCTTTTAGACGCCAAACAGCGGTATAGCGCCACCATGCATCAGTTGGCCGACACCTATAATTTACCATTCATGGAAAGCGCTACGGTCTTGCCGGTTTCGTCAGATTATTTCACGGACCATGTACATCTGAATATTAAAGGGCATAGAACATTGGCCGGCGGGATGGCACGTATGATAGAATCCCATTTGGTGAATCAGTCAGTGGATTGACAAACGTTTTATGAATCGATCTAACTCCACATCGCATTCCATTTTCTGGGCCAATGACTTTCCCCCGGTGACCAGCGGTATTGCCACGTTTTTCGTCAATATCTGCCGACATTTACCTGCGGACAGAGTTGAGGTGATTGCACCCCGAATGGAGGGTACGGATGAGGTGGACGGGGCCCTACCGTATCCCGTTCGTCGTTTAAATTTACCTGTAGGTGAATCTGTTAATGCCAAGTTGTTTAAAACCGTGCTCACCCTCTGGTATGGGTTGCTGGAAAGTCTGTTTCGTCGTCCTGCCAGGCATCACTGTGGTCAGGTCGTATCATCCGGTATTGCCGGCCTGTTGTATAAAAAACTGTTTGGCATACCATACGTCGTCTATGTATACGGTTCTGAAACGGTTCGATTGGGAACGAGCAACCTGTTTCGCCGTTTAATGCATGCCATATTGAACAACAGCGAAAAGGTGATTGCGATCAGCCGGGTCACCGCAGATGAGTTTATCGCGTTCGGTACGGATTCAGTTCATATACAGGTCGTATATCCTGGTGTGGACGCAAACCGTTTTAGGCCGGACACGCCGGATCAATCGGTGATCGAACGGTTTGGTCTTCACAATAAAAAAGTGCTCCTTACCGTCGCCCGCCTGGACGAGCGAAAGGGCCATGATACCGTCATTCGAGCGTTGGGTATGCTGGCAGAGGAAGTGCCTGAACTGGTCTATCTGATACCGAGTATCGGCCGGGAGGAGGAACGGCTACGCCGGTTGGTTCAGGAATCAGGATTAAAAGATCGGGTGCAGTTTCTGGGATTGTTTCCGGATGAAGATCTTCCCAAACTATACAATGTATGTGATATTTACGTGATGCCGAACCGGGTGACAACCGCATCCGCATTGGCTGGAGATATCGAGGGGTTCGGTATTGCCTTCGTTGAAGCCGGGGCCTGTGGCAAGCCGGTCATCGCGTGCCGGTCGGGCGGTGCCGTCGAGGCCGTTCTGGACGAAGAAACCGGCCTGCTGGTCGAGCCGGGATCGGACGAGGCGGTGGTCACCGCTATCCGTCGGCTGTTACACGATCCGGACCTGGCAAAACGTCTGGGCGAGACCGGCCGCCGCCGGATTGAAACGAATTTCGACTGGCCCATCCTGTCCGCCCAGTTGGAACGATGGTTATGATATATGACTGAGAACATACAATCATTTCATGGCCCGTTAAGCGAACGCGTTCGCAGTCAGGTGATGGCTTATTGCAGTCAGTTGAGTGGCCACTTGCTTGACGTGGGCTGCGGCAACGGGTTGCTGTTCGACGATCTGGCCGCGAAAGCCGACCTGAAATGTTATGGCGTAGACCGGTCTGTCGAACTCTTAACAGCGGTCCGTCAGCGGCATCAGGGCGAGGTGGGATGTACCAACGGTATGATGGACCATCTGCCGTTTCATAGGGGATCGTTCGAGGTGGTAACCTGCCTGAACACGCTGCTTAATTTCCCTTCACTGGATGTGGTCAGCGCCGCCTTGCACGAAATGATGCGTATCAGTACAACCCATGTCATTGTGGATATCCGCAACGGCGATAACCCGTACATGCGGACGAAATACTGGTGGCATGGACGATCAGCAGACTTTTCAACCGTCGCGTACCGGCTAAAAGATATAGACGCTGTTTTTCAGTCCGGCGGATTTCGTATGGAACAGAGTTTTCCGATCGGCATCGGGCTGCGACTCCTGGCCTGGGGATATGTCGTCGTAGCCCGCAGAACTACTTCCCCTTCTTCATTACCATAATGTAGCTGGACGCCAGCCATCGTCGGATCAGAGGAATTCGAATGAGCAACGGATCGATCTTGAATCGGCCCGGGAAGTAAGCTCGCGTCCACGTTTGGAAGCCATGCTTCTCCAAAATATCAGTGTTATGTCCTTCGTCGGACACATCGGTGTGGGTATCTGAAAAATGGTGCTGTTGACGACGAGGATTCTAGCCTCGTAACAGCGCGCCGATCCGCCTGACAAACAGACTGATATCGTAACGTATCAAATTATCCGTGTGCAGAACCAGTCGGCCATCCGGTTTCAGGATGCGGTGAATTTCCACGGTCACCGCTTCTTTGACCGGGTCGGGGATATGCTCATAAAAATCAGCGGCGATCACCAGGTCGAAATACGATGCCGGAAGCGGCAAAGCCTCACCGTTTGCCTGGATTAACGGCATACGGTGATCCGTCCATAATTTTTGACATAAGCATAGTGTTATTCCGTCCAAGTCCAGCCCGATCACTGAAAGGCCGAGATTAGTCAAATGATAACCAACAGCGCCTAGATTACACGCAAGATCCAGAGCCTTTTCACCGACTTAGGGTTTGATGGATTCTATAATCGCATGGATACGCCGCTTATGTAATCCGACCGTTTCACCATATATCTCATAAAGTTCAGAAGGCAGTTGATTTTTGAAACGGGTCTCCACCTTGAAGGAATAAAATTTGGAATATAAATAATCCAGGAGATCCTTTTCATAGCCATAAAATGATCGAATCAACGCTTTTTCAGCGGCTGCACGATAGGAACCGGACTCATCGAGCAGGTCATCGTATTTATGAAATTTATTGGCCATAGAACGGCTCTTTACTCAATATTGATTTTAGTTTTGCGCTTCGGACGTTCATGCTGATGTCCGTGACCGGGCAGGGCAACGCCCAGGCGAATAGACGGTTTGCCGCCTTTCGGAAAAATATGATGGAACGTCAGGGCTGGCACATAGACGAAATCGCCCGCTTTGGCTTGTACGGGTTCTTCTCGGCCTTCGATGACCCAGTCTATTTCACCCTCCAGTACCATCCACCATTCATCATAGTCGTGACAATGGTTGTCGTTAACCTGACCTGACTCCTGCCAGATAAACACCGCCACCACATGATCCGCCAGTACCACCTGACAGGAAGAAGGTGGCGTGCCGAGTTGTTCCTTGATCTTATCGACACTGATCTGATTCAAAGTTGCACCTAAAACAGGATTCGTAATTGACATTTTAGTCTCCTATAGGTCAGGCTACCCGGTATTTCTCTATGGTCTCTTCGTTGACGGTGATCCCCAGTCCGGGGCTTTCGGGTACGGCGATATTGCCACTGTCATCGATAGTAAAATGCTCATGGGTGATTTCATGCCGCAGCGGTGAATCCGACATGCAGAATTCAAAAATGGACGCATTGGGTACCGCAGTAAGTCCATGCAGCGAGGCGGCAATGGTAATGCCGCTTTTAAAACTATGGTTGACGACTTTGCGGTGGTAATGATGCGCCATACGGCCCACGGCAACCATAGTAGAAATACCGCATCGCCCCGGATCAGGTTGTACCCATTCGAGCCCGCCATCGGTAATCAGCCGTTCAAAATCCTCCAACCGGGCTTCCGCTTCACCGGTAGCGATCGGGATCGGGCTTGCAGACGTCAATGCGTGATAGCCATCTATATCATCCGGCTGCAGCGGCTCTTCGATCCAGAACGGGTGATATTCTGCAAACTGATGCGCTCTGGTCAGGGCCGTCTTCCAATCCCAGACCTGGCCGGCATCAATCAACACATCGACATGATCACCAGCGCCGCGGCGCGCTTCCCGGACCAGAGCGATATCCTGCTTCTCATTCCGCCCCATCGGGCCCCAGCCGAATTTGATGGCTGTAAAACCCTGATCGACGAGATGACGACCGATATCATGGGTTTCAGCAGGTGTCTCACCGAAGAGGACGGAGGCATAGGCCCTGAAACGTTTGGCATAGGGCTCTCCTAACAGGCGATATACAGGTTGCCCATGTGCCTTGCCGGCAATATCCCAGAGTGCCAGGTTGACACCGGCCATCGCATGCCTGCCGACGCCTGTGCGACCGTAATAGTTGGCCGCCTCCATCATCTGTGCGGTACACGCCTCTATCGCAAGCGGGTCGGCGCCTATCAGCGCATTGGCCAGCCCATTACAAATCTGGTGGGACAGCGGCGCCTCGATGATCGCCTTAACCACTGTAGGGCACGAATCGACTTCGCCCCATCCGATGTGACCCTCATCCGTCTCTATTTTGATCAAGCACGTGTCCTGCGTACCGTCACAAATTTCTGTCACATCCTGAAGCCGTAAGACCAGGGCGGATACCCGAGTAATGATCAAGGTTTCTCCTCCGTGAATCTCGTAGGTACACGGCGCGCCATATATCTGCGCCATTTGTCGATAGGCTGATTTCCATTTTCAATTTGCCAATTGCCGTCTGTTCTGTCAAGCCGGATAATGATTCTATCCGCAGATAGGAACACCGAATAATAACGGATATAATTGATCGGTTATATGCGGCCTGAACAGACACCTATCTATATAATTATGGAGGAACAAAAAGACTTGACAGTAGGGATGTTACGCCCTAGACTGTGTGACCATATCATCAGACATTTGGTGTGTTATAAGAGGCCATTTGCCATACGTTCACCCTTGCGATGCAACGATTTTTATGGCGAACCCGTCAGATTCACCTTCCATGTCTCAAGATGAGGCACTCCAAATTCTATCAATAGATGATCAGACAGAAGTGTCCAAAGCTATCCAGCAGTATTTTGAAGCTGACGGCCATTCGGTCGATACCGCATCAGATGGTGTGGAAGGACTGGAGATGGCGAGTCGGACTTCGTATGATGTGGTTCTTCTCGATTTGCTCATGCCTAAGATGGATGGCATGGAGTTCTGCCGGCGTATCAGGCCCAATGCGCAAAATGCCGAAGTCGGTATCATCGTAAGGAAAAGTAGGACGCTTTCTAATGTGACCTCCTCCCTGCATAAACTGAGTGAGCCTGGGTGAGCCGTTTGATATCTTGACTCGTCCATTTTGCTGTAAGTGAACCTTATGGATATTATTACTTTTTCTGTCGGTGATATGCGGATGGGCATCCCTTTTTCTCAGGTCGCTCCAAGTAGTGTTTTGACCCAATCTACCTTACAGACCAATCATACCGGTGCCGGAACCCTGAACGCCACCATGCCCATCATTGACCTGCGGCATAAGTTCTGTTTTTCTATTCCTCCCGGTGAACGGGATACACGAATCATTGTGGTAAATCTGGATAATGCGTCTGTAGGGTTAGTCATCAACAGGACGTCTGGCGTGTCTATTCTTCACGAAGTTGATGTTGAGGCGGCACCAGGAACAGATCATCCCTATGTGACCGGTATGGTGATGGATCGGCATGTACCCGTGTTTCTTTTTGATTTGGACATGGTCTTGTCTTCAGATACCATGCTCAACTTAAATGATCTGTTCAGCAAACCGATTCTGGACGATTTTGTCTCACCTAACACTTTATTTCTTGAGGCTGCCATCCAGGTCGCCCATGAGACTGAAGGACTTTCAATACAACACATTCGTCAACTGGCTGAAACCCATGATATTCCATTAAGTACGGCCAGCCGTCTTGTAAGCTTTCACATTCAGGACCCGGTGAGTGATACCTGATGCACAAAGAATATCTTGCTCAATGTGAATATATCCCGGAAGGTCTATCCGGTGTCGTTACGATCGGCGTATCCAGCGGCACAGATTCCGACGAGCCGGATACCTTGTTGACTTCCCTGTCGGATCATCTTAAAGAACATCAGCTGATGGACATAGATGTCCGTATTTCCGGTGGCCTTGGTTTCTCTTCCGCCGAAAGACTGGTCAAAGTCAGCAAACACGGTATGCCTTCTATTATATACGGTGGCGTCACACCGGATATGATGGCGGATATTGTACGTCAGCATCTATCGGAAGGAACGCCGGTCTCCGAGATGGCTCTATGCCAGATTCCCGTTCACGGGGATTCGGTTGATGGGGTGCCCCACTTTAAGGATATCGCGTTTTTCGGCCTCCAGCAGCCCGTCATCTCCTGGCGTTGCGGTCATATAGATCCTGAACGCATTGACGATGCCTTCAGAACCGGCAGTTATGGAATGCTTGAAACCGTTCTTGCCCAGCGGTCAGATGATATTCTGTCGATGATTGAAACGGCTCAGGTGCATGGCCACGGAGGCCCTGGTACATCCATATTGGATCGATGGACTGGCGTCGCTGAACAGGATGAAGAGGTTTTTCTTATATGCAATGCTCTGGAAGTGGAGCCCGGGTCTTTTAAAGACCAATGGTTGATGGAAAGCGATCCGCACCGGATTATAGAAGGGATGATTATCGCCGCGCAGGCAGTCGGCGCCCGTATCGGATATATTGTATTAAATCCATCGTATACCCTTGCACGACGCCGGCTTGAGATCGCCATTGCGCAAGCCCGCCGTCATCGCCGTCTTGGTCAGGGCATACAAGGTACGGCGGTCGATTTCGACATTATCATTCGTGTTGGCCCCCCCGGTTACATCACCGGGGAAGAAACCGCTTTGATTTCTTTTCTGTCCGGTGACGCCGGTCCCCATGTCATGCCTCCGTCCGGGATCGATCGGCTAAACGATCGACCTGCGCTGGTGGTCAATGTCGAGACGTTTGCGCATCTGGCGGTCTTGCCGATCGGCACGGATGAAGAAGGCCCGCCTCCCACACGATTATTTACGCTGGAAGGTACGACGAATACGGGCGTGGTGGAAGTCGAAGTAGGGACGACCATACGAGAGGTCGTCTGTGACATGGGAGGAACGCCCGAGGAATATATTAAAGCGGTAGTAATTGGGGGCCATTTAGGCGGTGTCGTTCCTACAGATCTTCTGGATACACCGCTTGCAAAAGCCTCCTATCGATGGCTTAATATCTGGCCGGGTACAGGGCTTATTTCTGTTCTGGATCAATCTGTTTCTATGACCGAATGGTTAGACAGACACCTGCAGTTCGGGGCACAGGAGTCATGTGGCGCCTGTACCCCGTGCCGTGAAGGCATGGAACAGGCGCATCGCCTATTGCAGGGCCTTCGCAACGGCGACGGTCGCGGACAGGATCTGATATTGTTGGATCATCTCGCATCTTATGTGTCTGTTTCATCCATGTGCGGCTACGGTCAGGCGGTTCCGAACGGTGTCTCCACGGCCATTCGGTATTTTGGAAACGAACTTCGTGAACAACTTACCCGCAACCATTAGCGTATATAAAGATGTTTGAAAGGGTTGACATGGCGTCAAACGAACAGATTCCCATAACCATAAATGATCAACCTGTCGAGGTGGATTCTGGGACGACCATACTGGAGGCCGCAAAACAGCTTGGCCTGTCCATTCCGACTTTATGCGCCTTACCGACCCTGCCGAGGAATGGCGCATGTCGTCTCTGCATGGTTGAGGTAGAAGATGCGCCCTATTTGCAGGCGGCCTGTACATACCGAATAAACCACCCCACCTCTGTGGCCACCCATACACCACGTATTCTGGACTCCCGCCGCATGACGATGGAATTACTTATGGCGCGTTGTCTGAATAATAAGGAGCCCTATACCGGGGATGAACGGTTTCAGCAGTTGGCCTATGAACTCGGTATTCGACATCCGCGCTTTACCGCAAGCGACACGTCTGCACCGATTGATAATTCCAGTCCGGCTGTACGTTTTAACGCCAATGCGTGTATTCAATGTGGCCTGTGCGTCTCCGCCTGCGTCGATATGCAGCAGGTTTACGCCATCAACATGAACGGTAAAGGCGTGCATCGGCAGGTACAACCCGGCTTAAATAGACTACTTAATGAAACGGAATGCACCGCTTGTGGCCAGTGTAGCGTTGTATGCCCGACAGGGGCTTTTGTCGAGCAGGATCATACGTCGGATGTTCTTAACGCATTAGGTGACCGTGATAAAATGGTGATTGCCGTGATCTCACCATCGGTAAGCTCTGCGGTGGCTTTGGAATTCGGCATGGACAGCAAAGCTGAGGTGTCCGGTAAACTGGTGCATGTTCTTAAACAGATCGGTTTTGATATGGTTTTCAGCGCCACCGTCGGCCATGACCTGCTTGCTTTGGAAACGGCTTTCGAATTACGCAGCCGTAAGGAATCAGGACAAAACCTGCCGTTGATCATATCCAGTTGTCCTGCCCTGGTTAAGCAGGTCGAACATCAATTTCCGGATCTTTTGCCCCATCTGAGCGCTAATCGGTCGCCGGCACAAATGTTTGGTCGTGTTCTGAAAACGTATTATTCGGAACGGCTTGAGCGGGATGCCTCCGGGGTGATCGTGGTTCAGATCACGCCCTGCCTGGCCGGAAAATATGAGCGACAGCGGCATGAACTTGAAGGCGTGGATATAGTTATTACCTCACGTGAATTGACGCGGCTGTTACGCTCAGCCAGCGGCTACGCCTTGCACACGCTCCCGGATGCGCCGTTCGATACGCCCTTTAATGATCTGTCGGGTTCCGGCGTCTTATCCGAAGTATCCGGCGGAACCATGGAAGCCATCTTGAGAACCTTCTTCGAGTTGAAATCAGGGACAGAGTTGCAACAGATTGAGTTTGACGCGCTACGCCATGTCCAACCGCTGAGAGAAGCAGAGATCACAGTAGACGATGAGACGCTACAGGTCGCTGTGGCATACGATCTCGGTCACGGTAATACGATTTTGCAGCGTATCCAGGATGATCAAACTGCTTATCATCTCGTAGAAATCATGGCCTGTCCCGGTGGTTGCGTGGGTGGTGGAGGGCAGCCGGAGTTCGGTACGCCGGAATCCATACAGACCATGGCTGAGCTCATGTATGAAATGGATCAGGAACTGGATATCCGAAAACCGAGAAAAAACCCCTCCGTAAATCAAATATATGTAGAGGTCTTAAAAATGCCATCCGGAGAGCAATCTCAGGCATTGCTTCAAACCACCTTTACCGAACGGGGAAGATATTAGAAAGTGGACCCCGGATCAGCAGCTCGTCGGCTACCGCAGCATAGATCGAATCTACCCGACACGCGAAATACGCGCCAGCGAAGCCTTCCTGGAACTCCCGAGCGCACCTATAGACCTCTCCGAGGTGTTCTTTGATTTCGACAATTACAATGTCAATAGGATATAAAGAATGTTAGAACTATTGTAACCAAACGGTATGCAGAACTATAAATCCAAAGCGAGGCGCGTTACAATGATGCCTCGTAGAGGTGTTCCTTTAAATCACCAAATCAACACTTTCTTATGATCCGATACATTATATCTCGGCTCCTGGGTTTAATCGGCGTGCTGGTCGTCGTGTCCATTATCACGTTCAGTCTGATGCATGCGGTACCGGGTGGCCCGTTTGATGAGGAGAAAATGCCGCTGTCGGCGGAGGCCAAGGCGAATATCCTCCGTAAATACGGACTGGACAAACCGTTGTACGAGCAGTATGCCCGATATATGTGGCATGCGCTTCAATTTGACTTCGGTATTCCCTTTCAGAGTCCGGGAGAGACGGTTACGGATCTGATTTCCCGTACCTGGCCGATCAGTCTTCAGTTGGGAGGTATGGGACTGGCTATCGCGTTTGTTTTCGGTATTCTATTGGGTATTATCTCCGCCGTCAGACAGAATACCTGGGTTGATTACGGTACGACTATCCTGTCCACGTTGGGCATTACCGTGCCCAGTTTTGCGATATCTATCCTGTTTATCGTCGTATTCGCTACTATATGGCGCATATTGCCGACAGGCGGATGGGGCGGTCCGGAGACCTGGATCATGCCCGTGATCGTCTATGCCCTCGGTCCGATGGCGATCATCGCCCGGTATACCCGGTCGAGCGTTCTTGAAAATCTACGGGCGGACTATGTACGTACGGCAAGGGCAAAAGGGCTGAAGGAACGAACGATCCTCTCGGTGCATGTAATGAAAAACTCATTAATTCCCCTGATGACCATCATGGGGCCGATGTTGCCGGGGGTTTTGACAGGTTCGTTATTCGTAGAAGGTATTTTCCGTATTCCCGGCCTGGGCCAGTTTTTCGTGACCAGCATTTTTGAACGCGATTATCCGATGATCATGGCTCTGACCCTGCTCGTCGCCGTGCTCATCGGGATTACCTATCTGATTACGGATATTTTATACGCCCTCGTGGACCCGAGAGTCCGGTATGTACGGGGAAAGTAGGCGGGCAGAAATAAATTGGGCAGGGCGGCAGGGTAGGGTGGGTAGGCGGGGATGTATTATAGGGCCGGTGCTTCAGCGGTGAGTATCCGAGAGTATGAAAGGATGAAGGGATGAGTGAAAGAGAAGACGAGGGAAAGATAGAGAAGGAAGCGCCTGACGAAGTTACACTCCGCCCTCCGCACTCCGCCCTCCGCACTCAGAATAAGCGTTCTCTGAAAGATTATCTCGGTATTACCGTGCGTGGGTTTTGCATGGGGGCGGCGGATGTGGTGCCCGGAGTTTCGGGTGGGACGATGGCGTTTATCCTGGGGATTTATGAGGAATTGCTGGATGCTATTCATGCGGTCAATATGCCGCTCATCAAATCGCTGCTCTCGTTTCGGTTTAAAAAAGCGCTGGCCGAATTTCCGTATAAGTTTCTTATTGCGCTCGTTTCCGGTCTTCTGATTGCGGTTTTCAGCCTGGCTCAATTTTTTAAATGGGCGCTTCAGTTTCACTCTGAGTTGGTCTGGGCATTTTTTTTCGGGTTGGTCCTGGCCTCCATTATTTCGGTTCGTAACCGGGTTACTATATGGTCATCGGGGTGTATTGTTGCGATGGTGCTGGGCGCAGTCGGTGCCTATATTCTGGTCGGTTTCGTACCGGTTGAAACGACAGAGGCCGCCTGGTTTATGTTTCTGAGCGGCGCCATCGCCCTTTGCGCCATGATTCTGCCCGGTATATCCGGATCTTTTATTCTGGTTCTGCTCGGCAAATATTCACAATTATTAAATGCGGTGGTTCAACAGGATTTTGTCACTCTTATTGTCTTTGCCTGCGGCGGAATCGTCGGACTGATCACGTTCGCGCGTGTGCTGCGCTGGCTGTTCCACCATTATCACAACGTGACTGTTGCTGCGCTGATCGGGCTTATGATCGGTTCTTTGCGAAAGGTGTGGCCCTGGAAGGATACCATAGAAACTTATATAGATCGTCACGGCGAGGTGAAACCGCTGATAGAGCACAATATATTACCGGAAGCGCTATCTAATGACGTCGTTCTGGCTATCGGGTTGGCCATCGTGGGCTGCGGCCTTGTGCTCATCATGGAGCGTCTCGCTGCCGGTCGTGTAGATGAAAAATAAAAGGAGGGTCACGATTTGCCGTGACCGAGCAAGCGTATGAACACACCAAAACCAGCAGGCAGCGGACTCTGGCAAGATGCGATCCGTCGGTTTGCAAAAAACAAACTGTCGGTTACAGCAGCCCTGATTATTATTATTATCGCGTTTATGGCTATTTTCGCGCCCTGGGTTTCACCAGCGCATTATTCAGAGGCTAATTTTGACGATGCGTGGCAGTTCCCCTCTCTTACACATCCCATGGGCACGGACAGCATCGGTCGTGATTATTTCAGCCGCATCATCTATGGCGCTCGGATATCCCTGATTATCGGTTTTGTCGCGCAGATGATCTCGCTGCTGATCGGCGTACCGCTAGGAGCGATAGCCGGATTTTTGGGCGGTCGAGCAGATTACATGGTGATGCGTCTCGTAGATGTGATGTCTGTATTTCCCAGTTTGTTGTTTGCGATCTTGATTATGGCCTGGTTGGGCAGCGGATTGACGAATGTGCTATTTGCCATAGGCGTTACCGGATGGGTGGGCGTTTGCCGTCTGGTTCGGGCGCAATTTCTGTCGTTACGAGAGTCCGATTTTGTGCGTTCGGCTCGATCTATGGGCGCTTCAAACACCCGTATCATTGTGCGTCATATGCTGCCGAATGCACTCAGTCCGATTATCGTCGGCCTGGCGATGGGTATTCCACAGGCGATATTCGCCGAGGCCGGTTTGAGCTTTTTGGGCCTCGGTATCAATCCGCCGACACCAAGCTGGGGACAGATGGTCAGCAGTCACCTGCCCAACGTGATTTACTACTGGCATCTGGCGCTGTTTCCCGTATTCATGATTGCCCTGATTATGCTGGGTTTTTCATTGGTGGGCGATGGCCTCCGTGACGCGCTTGATCCCAGGATGAACGAGTAGGGCGCAAAATATTGCGCGCCTACCCGTTCAATGGTTTTCTATGTCAATCCTCCGAATCATATTTATCCTTTCCGTTATTACCGCCCTGGTGTTATCTGCCTATACGATGTCTGCCGTCGAGTCCGACAACGGGGGGCGATATACCAACTCCATCGGCGTACTTTTACCACCCGATGCGGCACCACCGGAACAACAGGTTCTCCACCACTTTTCAGAAGATCGGCCGTATAATGAATGGTTTCGTACCGTGTACAAGGGCGCTGCCGGCAAATATCTGATCGCCGAACCGTTGACGCGTACCAATCAGAATTTTGAACTGCGCGGCGGCGCTGCTGAGCGTTGGGAAGTTTCTGAGAATGGACTAACCTGGACGTTTTATATCCGATCCGGATTGCAGTGGAGCGACGGCCATCCGCTGACGGCCCATGATTATGTCTTTTCTTTACGACGCGGCGCTGATCCGGAGAACGCCTACGACTTCGGATGGTATTATCAGCCGATACAAAACTGGACTAAAGTGGTCGCTCGGCAGGTACCTACCGATTCGCTCAAGGTATGGGCAGCCGATGACCTGACGCTCAAAATCACCACGGAGAGCCCGACGCCCCACCTGCCGCTCCTTTTGACTTATTCCTGGGTATCTCCCGAACATGCCGTTAATAAGTACGGTGATGCCTGGTCGACGCGAACAGAGACGTCTGTATCTTCCGGTCCCTTTATGGTTACGAAATGGACCAAAGGGCATGAGATGATCCTGGAAGCTAATCCGATGTACCGAGGGGTAGACAAACCTTATCTGGAGCGGATTATCTATAAAATGTTCAATACGACCACCCCACCGCAGCGCCTTCCTGCGTACGAAGCGGGCGAAATCGATATTGCCGAGATAGAAAGCCAGGCGGAACTGGCCCGATTGCTTTCAGATGGACGGTTGGAAGATCAGGTACATACCTGGCCGAATTTCTGGACGCACTATCTGTTTTACAATACGCAGGAACCGCCGTTCAATGACCGGCGCGTCCGTCTGGCATTAAGTCTTGCTATCGACAGGGAAGCCCTGTGTCGGTCGGCGCTCAAAGGTTTTGCCGTACCGGCCTATGCCATGTTGCCGCCCGGTTTTCCGGCATATAGCGGGGACACATTCAAGGCTATGCAGGGCTATAACCCTGAGCGGGCCCGCCGGCTATTGGCTGAAGCGGGTTATCCGAACGGTCAGGGATTTCCGACGGTTGACATGTGGCTGCGCAATGAGCCCGTCATGCATCGGGATGCAGCGGAGGGTCTGCAGGCGCTGCTTAAACGAAATATTAATCTGAATATCGAGGTGCGCAATGTGGAAAATAAAGTCTTTATGGATGGGTTGAATAACCATACTTTTCTATTTGGCATGGTGCCGTATGAGTTCGATTTCGTTGATCCGAGCAACCTGCTTGGTCTCTGGTTATCCAACGGTCGGCATAATTGGAATAACCGAGCGTTTGATGCCCTGTTGATTGAGGCCGGTGCGGAAGTTAGAGATCCGGTCCGCCGTATCGGTCTATATCAGGAAGCCGAACGTCTGCTGGTCGAAGATGTGGGCGGCGTATTCCTATGGCATAAACAGAAAGCCCAGCTTTGGAAGCCATATCTTAAAGGGTCGGCCCTGGAACCCGATCATATGGGATACCGTTCCTGGCGGGGTGATCAGGTGATGAGTTCTTCTTTGACGCTGTATGTGGCGGAGGAATGAAACGACGAAACGACGAAAGAGCGAATTTTGATTTTATCGTTTCGCGATTCGTAGCTTCAAGATTCCAAGGAGGTACCCATGATACTCAAACAATACTACCTGGGCTGTCTGGCGCATGCGTCTTATCTTCTTGGTGATGAGGAAACCGGGATGGCGGCTATTATAGATCCGCAGCGAGATATCGATCAGTATCTTTCAGACGCGGAGGCATTAAACCTGAAGATCCGGCATGTATTTTTGACCCATTTCCATGCGGATTTTGTCGCTGGTCATCTGGATCTACGTGATCGGTCCGGCGCGACCATTCACCTAGGCGCCAAGGCCAAAGCAGCGTATGACTTCGAGCGTATGCGCAACGGTGAAACGCTTATCTTAGGACAGGTTCAGTTGAAGTTTCTAGAAACGCCCGGGCATTCACCGGAGTCTGTCTGCATTCTGGTCTATGATCTGGAAAAGAGCGCCGAAACGCCGTACGCCGCCTTGACCGGGGATACGTTGTTTATCGGGGATGTCGGCCGTCCCGACTTAGGCGCTTCCAATGGCTGGGCGGCTGAGGACCTGGCTGCGCTGCTCTACGATTCTCTACACCGAAATCTTTTGCCTCAAACGGCGGATGTGACGCTGGTCTACCCGGCACATGGCGCAGGGTCATTATGCGGTAAGAATTTGAGTAAGGATACGGTATCTACCATAGGCGCCCAGCGGCAATACAACTATGCCTTACAACCAATGGACAAGGACACATTTATCCAGCTTGTCACGACGGATCAGCCGGACCCACCGACCTATTTCAGCTATGACGCGAAACTTAACGCCAGTGAGATTGATACCCTGGATCATATGCTGCAGAAAACGCACAAGTCGTTGTCGTTGGATACCGTACTGAATCTGGCCGCCGATGGGGCGCAACTACTGGATACGCGTGATGCTGTGGATTTTGAAGGGGCGCACCTGGTTGATAGCATCAATATCGGACTGGGCGGTCAGTATGCCAGCTGGGCCGGCACATTATTCGATATCGATAAGCCTATTGTACTGATTACCGATTCCGTCGCCGAAGAAGAGTCGGCGATGCGTCTGGGACGTATAGGCTTCGATAATATTGTGGGTTACCTGGATGGCGGGATGCAGGCGCTGGCCGACCGGCCGGATCTCGTTCAGCAGACCGAACGCATTACCGCAGCTACCCTGGCGGAACATCTCGAATTCGAACAACCGCCGGTGATCCTGGATATCCGGGCCGACAAGGAATGGGAGCAAAAACATATCCAGGGCAGTCTGAATATCCCCTTAAATCATCTGGAAGAACGGCTGGACGAGGTACCGACGGATCGTACTGTAGTTGTTCAATGCGCCGGCGGCTATCGTTCCGCCACAGCGGCCAGCATCTTGAAACGACACCATCTTACGAATGTGATGGATCTGGTGGGGGGTCTTGCGGCGTGGGAAGCGGGGCGGCTGGAGGTGGTTGCGTCGTGATCGGGCATGATTGAATCCTCTCTATTCGGCAACCTGCAATGCACCAAGTACCCTGCCTCTGTCACTTATACATCGGCACCTTAATCTCCATCAGATCCCGGGCTATTCTTGTGGATGGGAAAACGCGCCGGGCTTGTTCCAACAGTGGGCCGGCCTGATGATACCGGGAACTGAGATGCGTCAATATCAGTTTGTTGACTTTCGCCCGTTTGGCGATACGAGCAGCCTGTACGACCGTTGAATGATGTTTCTGTCTGGCCTGGTCGCGTACATCATCGTCAAACATCCCATCATGAATTAACACATCCGCCTTGTACGCTAATTCCGCAACCTGATCGCACGGCCGGGTATCGGTGGCGTAAACCATCTTTCTCCCCCGGCGTGCGGGACCCAAAACCTGTTCAGGACGAATCTCCCGGCCATCCGGTAATGTGACGATTTCCCCTGCCTGAAGACGACCGTAGAGCGGACCTGGTGGAACATCCAGCCGCCGGGCTTCTTCTACAAGAAAAAGACCGGGCCGCTCATGTTCTTTTAACGAAAATGCCAGTACAAAACAGCTGTGAACGGCCGGTACAGCTTCGATTTCGATCGTATCGTCATGGAAGAGCCGCCCGCCCTTCGTTTCATGAATTTCGATAGGAAATTGAGACTGAAAACCAAGGGAACGTCGATTCCCCTCAACGAAATCGTTGAGCCCCGGTGGTCCGAAGATAAAAAGGGGGCGTTCTCGCGGTACGTGTCCCATGGACATTAAAAGCCCCGGCAATCCCATAACATGATCCCCATGCAGATGAGAAATATAAATGCCCTCCAGCTTGCCTGGAGAGAGCTTTGCTCTGGCCATCTGCATCTGCGTCCCTTCGCCGCAGTCAAATAGAAACAAACGACCGTCACATTGCATAGCCACGGCAGGCAGGTTACGTGTCAAGGTAGGGATGGTGCCGCCGGAACCGAGGATGATGATCTTTATAATCATAAATGATGATTTATGAATGATGATTTGTGAATGGTGAAAGTTTTTCAATCATAATTAAACAATATACTCACTCCTGTCTGGCCCTGACAATCGCATCCGTCATTCGGGCGATACGGACCATAGGGGCAACGTCGTGAACACGAATCAGATGGGCGCCGTGAGCGATACCCACGGCGATTGCTGCGGCCGTTCCTTCCAGGCGTTCCTGTTCAGCCAGGTCGAGAATATGTCCGATAAACGCCTTTCGAGAGGGGCCGATGACAACCGGGCAGGCCAGGGGGTGTAAGGCCTCCACGGATTTGAGGATAAGCAGGTTATCACTTACCCGTTTACCGAATCCGATACCCGGATCGATCAGTATATGGCTGTGCCGGATACCGGCAGCTTCGGCATATTGAATGCGCTCTGCCAGCCAGGTTTTAATCTCACTTATTGTATCCTTGTACCAGGGGCTCCGCTGCATGTCTTCCGGTGTGCCCTTCGCGTGCATCAGAATGACCGGAACCTCTGCCTTCGCTACGGTCGAGCCCATCTCGGGGTCAGCGGTCATCCCACTGATATCGTTAACAATTCGCGCCCCGGCGCCAATCGCCTGACGGGCCACTTCGGCTTTACAGGTATCAATGGAAACAGGAATGGTAAGCGTACGGCTTAAACGTTCGATAACGGGTAGGACGCGCTGCAGTTCTTCGGCCTGGGTAACCGCCTTCGAGCCGGGCCGTGTCGACTCGCCGCCGATATCGATTATATCGGCGCCCTCTTCGGCCATTTGAAGGCCGTGAGCGACCGCTGCTTCCAGATCAAAGTAAACGCCGCCGTCCGAAAACGAGTCCGGCGTCACATTCAGAATACCCATCACATACGTGCGGTCGGTACAGTCAAAACGGAACCCATCGCCATGGATAACAAACGCATCATTCACTGATTCACACCAATAGCAGGCACGGCGCTTGGCGATAGAAGTCTCAGCTGCGTCATGGCCTTTTTCGTCCATTTTTCATGGGGGTCGCCCAGAAGAATGCGCTGTTGCCAGAGTTCGGTCGCTTTTTGCCGGTCTCCTTGTTTTTCATACCATCGGGCCATATAGAAGTGCGCATCGACGTGATTACCGACTTCGATGGCCTGTTCAAAATAGGGCACCGCTTTTTCCCAATGACCATGTCGTTGATACAGGATGCCCAGGCTATAATATAAATCCGCTTGCTCTGGAAGCCGGCGAATCGCGGTCTCATAGGTTTCTATGGCTTTCTCAGAATCACCCCTGAGAGAATACGCATCGGCAAGACCGATATAGTTGCTCTGGTTACTCTGATCCAACTCAACCGCCCGGGTATATACATTGACAGCTTGGTGGGACTGGGCATTATATTCGTATGCTTTGCCGACGGCCAGCAAGACGTCGTTTCGATTCGGGTTCAAATCTAACACCTGTTTTGCAAAATACAGGGCATCGTTTAACTCCCCTGCATTGAGGTACGACCTGATGAGCATGGTACGTAACAGGATCGCATCGGAGTTCAGTTGCACCGCTTTCTCACCCACGCGGGCTTCATTTTTAAACCCCATATCCTCAAAGCGTTCAGGGCGAATACGGGAGAGCGCGGCGAAATTCCAGGGGTCTTCCGGATCTACTGCAATCGCCTGTTTCAAAGAGACGCTCTGTTCATCCCATAGTCTAAGGGCCCGATAGGTACTCGCCTTGATGCGGTAGGCTTCTATCAATTCAGGTTTGAGAATCAGCGCGACTGCGGCATGCGCAATGGCCTTACGGCGCATGCTGGTGTTTTCCGCCTGATGGGTATATTCGGATCGTTTCCACTTTTGATAGACCTGAGCCAGCCCGAAGTAAGGCCAGGCAGAAGTGGAATCATGCGCCATGGCGTTTCGATAGGCCTCTGCTGCATCCCAATAGCCTTCAGGCGTGTGGCGTTGATACATCGCCTGACCACGACAATACCAGACAAAGGCATCAGCATTCATCACTTCCTTTCGAGGCAAAGACAGGTCGGCAAAAGGCGGAAAATGTTGCTGAATAGCATCGGCTAAACGAGCGGGTGCTGAAGATAGGCTATCCGGATGTATACTAAACTGCTGCGTGGTTACGGTGCTGCCCTCCACCGCAACAAAATGCATCTGTAGAACAACGGACCTGTCCTGATCCTGATTGTAGGTCCCGAACACGGCATACCGGGCGCCGATACCGGCACAGACCTTCAGAGCCATCTGCAGATCAGCCGGGGATGTTTTTTCGATGACTGAGGATACAATGTCGATCGGACTGACGCGCGTGTTTTTCGGCAAGGCCTTACGGATTAGATCCACGGTCATGTGGGCAAGGCCATAGCCAAAACCGGCCGGCGTATCTGTGGCCGTGCTCGGTAATGCAGGAAGGATGGCCAGGCGGTGGATCTGCGGCGGCGGTTGATAACTCAACCACATCACCAGGGTGCCAGCGATACATCCGATCACCAGGGCTCGACGTCCTACGACGGTGTATCGTCGGGGAATCAGATTCAAGGCACGCAGCACCGCCAGCAGGATAAATCCTACGATGAGGAGCATCATCACGCCCGTAAACGGCAGATTCCATTGTAATGTTATCACCATAGGAACCATGTTGGGATATCCTGATGCGCCTTTTGCGGTGAGTTATCTTAGTTGCCCTGAAAGATGGAGTTGCATCGGGTGGAGGGATGGGAGGATGAGGGACATGATGATTCCGGTATGGGTTTTATTTTCGCGATCCTTCCACCCTTTCGCCTGCCCATCCGGTTTTCACCCGCACTTATATTCCGCCGACCGGCTCATCTTTTACTATCGGATCTGCAGGTTGAGGACGCGCCTTTGAACCGGATGCACTTTTATCAACAGAGAGGCTCTCTTCCTGTTCAATAGCCGGCGGAATCTCTTTATTATCTACACCCATTTCCTCATCCGTCTTGATCGGTTCTAAAGGTTCATTCGCTGCGAGCTTATTTATTTGTTCGCGGTCCAGCGTTTCGTATTCCAGCAGAGCTTCAGCCATGCGGTGCATGAGATCTTCATTGTCTTTTAAGATCGTTACCGCCCTATTACGGCAGGTTTCGATAATCTGCCGCATTTCATTGTCGATCTTGACCGCTGTCTGGTCGCTGTAACTGCGGGACTGCGTTATTTCGCGTCCCATGAAAACTTCTCCGTTCTTTTTCCCTAACGCCAGAGGTCCGATGCCACCCATACCCCAATCACAAACCATATGCCGGGCGATATCTGTAGCCCGGTTGATATCATCGCTGGCCCCGTTGGTTGTATCTCCGATTACCATCTGTTCGGCCACCTGTCCGGCGAGCAAACTGGTAATTTGACCAAGGCACCATGCCTTGGAATAGAGATACTGGTCTTCATCAGGCAGGGAATAGGTCACTCCCAGCGCCTGGCCGCGGGAGATAATTGTAACGCTGTGCGGCGTATAAATTTCGGGAATCATCTGAAAAATAATGGTGTGGCCGGTTTCATGATAGGCGATGATTCTGCGTTCCTCTTCCGAAAGTACGAGTTTCCTCTCGGCCCCCATGACGATCTTGTTTTTCGCCCGCTCGAGGTCATCCATGGTGATCATGGTGTGATCTTCGCGCGCCGCGAGTAGCGCCGCCTCGTTGACGACATTCTCCAGATCGGCGCCCGACATGCCGGGTGTCAATTTTGCCAGCGTCTTCAGGTTTACGGATTCGGCCAGCGGTTTGTTATCGCTCTTGATCCGAAGAATTGCTTCACGCCCACGTACATCAGGTCGATCTACCGTAATATGCCGGTCGAATCTTCCCGGCCTGAGTAACGCGGGATCGAGGACATCGGGTCGGTTTGTTGCGGCAATAAGGATGATTCCCTCGCTAGGTCCGAATCCGTCCATTTCCACAAGCAGTTGATTCAGCGTCTGTTCGCGTTCGTCATGTCCACCACCCAGCCCCGCGCCCCGGTGCCTGCCGACGGCATCCATCTCATCAATGAATATGATACAGGGGGCATTTTTCTTACCCTGTTCAAACAGATCACGGACGCGGGAGGCGCCTACGCCGACAAACATTTCTACGAAATCAGATCCGCTTATGCTGAAGAACGGCACGTCCGCTTCTCCGGCTACGGCACGGGCCAGGAGCGTTTTACCCGTACCCGGCGGCCCGAGTAACAGAGCTCCTTTGGGCAGGCGTGCGCCGAAACGGGTGAATTTGTCCGGCTCCTTGAGGAAATCAACAATCTCCTGCAAATCCCGTTTGGCTTCTTCTACCCCGGCTACGTCGCTGAATTTCACCTTGGGGCGGTCGCCATCGAGCATTTTGGCCTTGCTCTTTCCGAATGAAAAGATTCCCTTCTGTCCTCCTTGCATCCGGCGAAAGATAAAAATGAAGAAGGCGATAAAGAAAATATATGGGAACCAGCTCAGGAGATGACCGAGCCAGTTCGTCGTCATCGGTCTGGCTGTGATTTCGACGTTGCGCTGTTCCAGTTCGTGAATCAAATCCGGGTCTTCAAAGGGAATATTGACTTTAAAGGTGTTTTCTGGTGCTTCCTGGCCGGGGCCTGAACGCACGGTGACGCCATTGACGAATTTCCCTACAATGATTTTATCCGAAATAATCACCTCACGGACGTTGTCATTGGCCAGATGCAGGCGGAAGCTGGTATAGTTGATCTGCATCTCGTCTGATCGATTCCGACTGAAAAACTGCACAAAAACCATCGACAGCATGATCAGGAGAACCCACATGATCAGCGTCTTCGCTCGCTTCGGGCTGTTCTGGCGTTTCTCCGGGCTGGCGCCATTACTCTGTTGAGGCGTCTGCACGTCCTTTTTGAGCTTTTTTTCCTGTCCCTGTTTTTTTCCCGACACGATAGATCCTGTGCCCCTCGAAGGCCAGGCCTTCGGTCCCCTATAGGGGAGACTTGGAGGAGGCGTTTTATGGGCCATTTTTCTGTTCTTCTACTACAGCTACGTACGGCAAATGTCGATACTGTTCATTCCAGTCGAGACCGTAGCCTACGACAAAGACATCAGGTATCGTAAAACCACAATAATCGACCTTTTCAGATGTACGACGTGATGCGGGTTTGTCAAGCAAAGCACATACACATAGAGATGCCGGTTTTTTTTCTAGAAAAACCTCTTTAATATATCGTAACGTCACCCCACTGTCAATGATATCCTCAATCAGGAGCACATGACGATTTTCCACGTCAACATCCATGGATGTGACGCGAACTTGCCCGGATGAAGTCATGCCGGCGCCGTAACTCGATGCCCGTATAAAATCAATCGTATGAGGGATTGTGAGCGTCCGCATCAGATCCGCAAGAAAGACGACACTGCCCTTGAGGAGTCCGATGAGTATCGGGTTTTTATCCTGATAGTCTTCGGAGATCTGAGCGCCCAACTCCTGGACCTTATCGGCAATCTGGGATTTTGTTAGGAGAATACGCATGGTTTATAGACCGGCAAGCGGGCAGGTGGGCAAGTGGGATATGCTCCTTTACTGGTCTGTCTGCCCACTTGCCCACCTGCCCACCTGCTGCATGACAAGCACCTTTCGCGTCTGTTCAGATAGGGGCGCCTGTTCGCCGCGACGGTGACCGGCTACCCAGAGAATATGTACGCCATCCGTTACGACCGGGACACGGTCACGCATCAGTCGGGGGATGTTCCATTCGTTAAAGAGCTTTTTAAGCGTTTTGGTTCCGTTCATGCCGAACGGCGTCATCCTGTCGCCCGGCCGGCGGGATCGAATGAGTAATTGAGATGGTAAGACATCCACATCAAAAGCGACACAGGACGGCGACCGCTCTTTGGGGCTATCACTGATATCCACTACATCTGTCGTTATACAATAATCAGAATTCGGGATAGGCGTTGTACCCGGGATGTTCATTTCTATTTGATAGGGTTCTGATGTGCTGCGACAGATCAGTACGGTCGTCTTCCGGCGTTCCAGGCCAATCTCATCCGGTAAATGGAGAATCTGACCCGCATGCCCGGCATCGAACAGCGCTTGTGCCCGTTCGACATGGTCGTAGGTGAGACGTGTTGATCGGCCGCCTGCCTTCTGGACGGCCTGGCGGATAAGACGCCGCCGCAGCGCAACAGGAATCGTCTGCCAGGATGTGAGGTCGATGCGTACGGCATCACGATTTACAGGATGAATGAGTTGTGTTGTAAGCGCTACCAATTCCCGGTCGAGATAGCTGGATTCTACCCGCATCACATTAGCCAGGCGGGATAAAGCGTCCTGTATTTTCGGATTATATTCATCCTGCAACAACGGCAAAAGGCGATGGCGGATTTTATTACGTAACATGTCCTGTTCCGTGTTGCTCGCGTCGAACCGGGCAGAAAGCGTATGCGTCGCCTGGTACGCCGTGACCTCCTCACGCGTTACATTCAGAAGAGGCCGGATGATCCAACCGTCACGTACGGGCCGAATGCCCGACAGGCCATCGGGGCCGCTGCCCCTGACCAGGCGCATCAGCACCGTTTCAGCCTGGTCGTCGGCTGTATGCCCGGTCGCTATTTTATTGGCGTTGTACGTCCGGGCGACCCGTTCCAGGAATGTATAGCGCAGATCACGGGCACCAGTTTCTATAGAACATCCCTGCGCTTTGCAGTACCTTTTTACATCCGCCGTTTCCATCACGCACGGGAGGCCGAGCGAGGCTGCATACTTGGCGACGAACGTCGCATCCTCATCCGAATCCTGACCGCGTAAGGCATGGTTCAGGTGTGCCGCGATCAGGGTAATCCCCCATCGAACGCGCAATCGATGAAGGATGTGCAACAAGACGACCGAATCCGGACCACCCGAGATCGCTGCCACGACCTGGTCACCCTTTTCCAGCATCCCATGACGCTGAAGGGTCGATTCGACTTTATGGTCAAAGCTCTTCGACATAATCTATACACTCTGTATTCTTCACTCTGTACTTCGCACTTCGCCAGTTTTTTATAGAGTACAGAGTACAGAGTACAGAGTACAGAGTAAAAATAAAAAAGGCCTCCCTGTTACAGAAAGGCCATTGAAAATAGCGGCGCAGGGACTCGAACCCCGGACACTCGGATTATGATTCCGATGCTCTGACCAACTGAGCTACGCCGCCGTATAATAGAGCGGAAATATAGTGTGAGCAGGCCCCGGTGTCAAGGGGTTTTTAAGGTTCTACCACGTATACGCTTCCGGCGCTTCGCCGCCCGGGCCCGGCCAAATTTCGTCGAGTTTTGTCCGGGTTTCTTCGTCCAGGGTGATATCCAGAGCGGCAACATTCTGATCGAGTTGTTCGACTGTGCGGGGGCCGATGATCGGCGCGGTGATGTTCGGATTGTTCAATATCCAGGCCAGGGCGACATCGGCCGGTTGGTGTCCGATATCATGACAGAGGGTTTCATAGGCTTCCAGGGTCGCCCTGTTTGCCTCCACGCGGTTCGCCATACTTTCTGAGCCCCGTCGGCCTTCGGTCGGTCGGTCCAGCACACCGCAGAGCAGGCCGCCGCCCAGCGGACTGTAGGGGATGACGCCCAGACCGAGGGCGCGGCAGCAGGGAAGGACTTCGAGTTCGATCGTTCGTCTGCACAGGCTGTAGGTGCTCTGCTCAGAGACCAGGCCCAGGAAGTGACGCCGGGCGGCCATGCTCTGCGCTGTGGCGATATCCCAGGCGGCAAAGTTGCTGCTGCCCACATACAGTATTTTGCCCTCACGGACCAGTTGCTCCATCGCCTGCCAGATTTCCTCCCAGGGCGTATGGCGGTCGACGTGGTGCATCTGGTACAGGTCAATGTGGTCCGTCTGGAGGCGTCGCAGACTGCCTTCGCACGCCCGGCGAATGTGGTAGGCGGACAGGCCTCTATCGTTTGGCTCCTCACTCGTTTTGCCGTAGACCTTGGTGGCCAGGACGATGCGGTCCCTGCGGGTTCGGTCCTCTGCGAACCAGTTACCGAGCGTCGTTTCGGTCAGGCCGCCGTTATAGATGTCGGCGGTGTCGATAAAATTGATGCCGTGTTCCAGAGCCTGGCTGAACACGGGAAATGCAGCTTCTTCGGAGGTATGCATGCGAAAGTTGACGGTGCCCAGGCACAGGCGGCTGACCTGGAGGCCGAGACGGCCAAGACGGGTGTATTGCATGGTGGGTACTCCTTTATTCTGTTTCACCACTAAGACATGAAGAGGCGAAGAAAATCCAAAGACTAAATCGCTAGATGACTCAGGTACAGTGCCAGTTGGCCGCGATGATGAATTTCATGGTCGAGGAAACCGTAGAGCCATTCGAACAAAGACATGGTCGTGAGGCCGCTCATACGTTGGCTTGTGATGTTCGTTCGCAACGGTTCTTCCGATAGCCCGACAATAAATTGATAACGCATGCCCTTGTGTTGACGGAACGCATGAAGTAATAGGTCATATTCCGCTCATTCGTTGATTTTCGCCATATGAGGCTGGCCGCGATTTTCACGAATGTGCTTTGTTTTGAGGATGGAGAAAAGGACTTTATCGGATTGAATCAGATGGACCAGCAGATCCGCCATGCTCATCGCATCCGGCAGAAGCCGAAAATTCTCCTGTCCTTCCGGTACCTGCTCAAAGCGTTTGAGAGATGAATCCCGGATTTTATCAGAGAATAAGGCCAGATGTTCTAATTCGGCGGTCATGTTTGGGGAATCCTAAGATGGATTGCACTCACTGTGTTTGGTCGAGATGACATATCTTTAGGTTTTTATGTTTCAGTCTATATCTTTAAAGTTACTCTGGGTTTGCATACCTATCCGTATTAAGATACTTAAAAATGAGCCACTTTCAATTTTCTATTACAACCGAAGAGTTGTCCTTGCCGCCGGGCGGGGGCTCACCGTTATTCCGCATCCATCCACAGCCAGTCATCCGTGGATCGTGTTCGATTGGGGCACCATCACCGTAAATCCGTTTCTACGGGAACAGGCGGTGATACGCCGGGGGGATGTGCTGGACCTTGGTGTCCGTTTGCTGGCGCATGATGGGGAAGTGGATCGGGAGAAGTATCTATTGGGATGGAAGGGTGGAAGGGGCAATGATACATATTCGTATTTTCGTAACGAATCCCCTGCCACGCTTCCACCCCTCCATCCTCCCACGCTGTTTTTAATTATGCGACGAAATGCCGATGTTGCCGACTATCTCCGTCTGTTGCACGATTTTCTCGTGATCGGCGGACATCCTGAGACGTATGCGAGGCCGTATCTCCGTATCGCCAACGTGATCGCAAACCATACGGTGGATGTGGAGGTTCTGGCTAGAGATCGGCGTCTTAAGCGGATTCCAGGTCTGGGCTGGATGATGGAAAAGACTATTATGGAATACCTCAAAACGGGCACCAGTTCGAAGTTCGAAGGGTATGCCAGACAGACGCCACGTACGGTGCTGGAATTAATGGAGATACCGGGGGTGGGCGTCAAAACGACGGCCATCCTGTTTCAGAGCTTCGGTATCAGCAGCCTGGCTGCATTGCGTGCGGCCTTGCAGGATGGGTGGCTGCAGGATCTGAAGATATTCAGTCCGAAACTGGTCGAATGTATGCAGGACTATGTGAAAAACCCGGTCATTTAAAAATTGTCTTCAAGAGACGAATCATGCCTAATACAGACCCCGTTGAGCTCATGATAGTCTGCGATGACTGGCCGCCGATGCACGCGCTGGCTGCGTCGCTGACGACGTTGGGGCCGGTGGTAGCACATGCCGCCAATGAGCCGGACTTGCCTGATGATCTGTCTGTCTATGATGTCGTGATTATGTATATTCATAAAGTGATGGATACGCGTGTTGAGCAGGCGTTGATCCGCTATGCCAGACAGGGCGGTCGGCTTCTGGTTCTGCACCATGGCCTGGCCTCTGCCAAGATACATAATCCGGATTGGCTCGCACTGGCCGGACTGCATCTGGAACCGAAAGACGCTCTGAATCATGCCTGGCGGGTAGCGGGGCATGTGACACATACGCTGGTCAACCTGAACCCGAGTCATTATATTACCACAAATAACGTTCAGTACGACCGATCCGTACCGTACCAACCGTCCGAAGGATTTAGCCGTCCAGGTCCATTTCCCGCGCTGGATTTTTTCGACACGGAGGTATTTCTTAACCAGCAGGTTATAGACGGTCGTGAAAAAACTGTATTATTCGGTGTAATGTGCGACGATCCGGTATCCGGCGAGATCATCATGCAGGATCGCGGCGGCTGGTACAAACGAGCAGGTGATGGTTGGCTGTTTTATCTCCAACCGGGCCATACGGCCGAAGAATTTCGGAAGCCAGCCTATGTACAGATTATTATGAATTGTATGATGTGGAGTGCAGAGTAAAGGCGAATTTTCAACTCACAACTCACCAACTCACCACTTTCCCTATGTTTCAATCTCTGAACCAATGGCTGCTTGACATCGGTGTCCCGCTGGACTGGAGCGTTTACGTTAAGTTCGGGCTTCTGCTGGCTGTTGCCTTGATCGTGGTCGTAGGCCTGGACTGGTTGACCAAGTGGTTATTTATTCGCTGGATCAGAGAACTCATCAAGCGGATTGAAAATCCGTTGCTGGATGCGATTGTCGAAAAGCGGGTGCTGCGCGCCATCGGCAATGTGGTCCACGTGGTGGCCATTCAGTTATTGATTCCGATTGTTTTTACCGATTTCCGTATCGTCATTCCTGTTGCCAGAACAGTCAATGAACTGTATATCGTTCTCATTCTCCTCATTATTCTGTCTTCTTTTTTTAACGCATTGGGGCACTATACCAAGCAATTGCCGTCTCTCAGCGATAAGCCGATAGACAGCTATGTACAACTTTCAAAAATCATCATCTTCTCTATCGGTGTGCTGTTCGGACTGTCTATTATTCTGGGCAAATCGTTGCCGTATCTGTTCGGGACGCTCGGCGCGACGTCGGCTATTCTGCTCCTGGTGTTCAAAGATACCATTCTGGGCTTTGTCGCCAGCATCCAATTATCGGTCAATGATATGGTCCGGATCGGTGACTGGATCGAAAATCCGAAGTATGGGTCAGACGGAGATGTGATTCAGATTACGCTGACGACCGTGAAAGTACAGAACTGGGACAAGACCATCACGACGATCCCGACCTACGCACTTGTCTCCGACGCGTTCAAGAACTGGCGCGGTATGAAAGAGTCGGGGGGACGGCGCATCAAACGGGCGATCTATTTTAAGATGGACAGCTTTCGATTTTGCGACGAAGCACTGCTGGAACGGCTGCGTGGCATAGTGTTGCTGAAGGAAGAACTCAACGCGGCAGCTATTTTCCCACCCGCTGATACCAGGCCGAATCGGGAGCCGCTTACCAACATTGGTCTTTTCCGGCAATATGCAGCATTATATCTGCAAGCCCATCCGCAACTCAACCATGATTTGCTGTGCATGGTTCGCCAACTCGCCCCCCGTGAATACGGGCTTCCTCTGGAAATATACGCATTTACCAGCACGGTCGCCTGGGTTGAATACGAGGCTATTCAGGCGAAAATCTTCGACCATCTACTTACCATAGCGCCGCTCTTCGATCTGGATATCTACCAGATGCCGAGCGGCAAGGATATTGAGAGCATACGGCGATAGAACGTGGATGACCATGGAAATAACCACGGAGCGTACAGAGTCTATCCCGCCCACGGTCTTTAACTCAGGAGTATCCCTATGCGCTATATTGCTCTATTTGCCCTGATTTTCATCCTGGCACCCCACTTCACCCATGCCCAGACAGATGTCGTCAGCGGGCAGCGGTACGGCCGACTGGTGATTCGCAACGCCATTGTGGTGAACGGCAACGGTACACCGGCGCGGGGGCCGTTCGACATTGTGCTGGAGAACAATCGCATTGCGGCGCTTGTCCCGCTCGATCCGGTGGCGATTAAAAACGGCAGTGCGAACCGGCCCGATGGGGATGCTGAGATCGATGCGACCGGCAAGTACGTCCTGCCGGGATTGATCAACGCCCATGCGCATGTACAGGATTCACGCGGCGGGATTCCACAGCCGCTGGATTACGAACTCAGCCTGTGGCTCGCCTGCGGCATTACGACCATACGCGATGTGGGCAGCGATGTGGATAAAACGCTCAAGCTGGCCGAGCAGAGTAATAAGGGCGAGGTGGCCGCGCCGCGTATCCTCGTGTACGCCCGGTATTCGTCCAGACCTATGCCGAAAAATACCGACGAGGCCCGTGAAAAGGTACGCGAGTTGAAAGCGAAAGGCGTGGACGGCTTGAAGCTGTTCGGGCTGGACCGCGACATCATGGAAGCCGTGCTGGACGAAGCGCACAAGCTCGACCTTGGCATCGCCCACCATGCCGGCGTGGAGGAGACCAACGCCTGGGATGATATCCATTTCGGGACGACCAGCATCGAACACTGGTACGGCATCCCGGATGCTGCGCTGGAGGAAGGCGTTCAACAGTTTCCGGCGTCGTACAACTACAACAACGAGGTGGACCGGTTCCGCTACGCCGGTCGTCTGTGGCGGGAAGCGGACCACGAACAGCTAATGCAGGTGCTGGACGCGATGATTGAATCCGGTGTGGCCTGGGTGCCTACGATGGATATCTACGAGGCGAGCCGCGATCTGCAACGGGCGCAGACGCAGCCCTGGTTCGAGGACTACCTGCATCCCACCCTGGAAAAATATTTCCGCCCCGATCCGGCCAACCACGGGTCGTATTTTCTTGGATGGACGTCCGAGGACGAGGTGTACTGGAAAGAGAACTACCGCATCTGGATGGACACACTGCGTGAGTTTGAAAAACGTGGCGGCGTCATCGGTGTGGGGGACGATGCCGGTTTTATTTACCAGATGTACGGCTTCGGTCTGATCCGCGAGTTGGAGCTGCACCAGGAAGCCGGCTTTCATCCCATCAAGGTCATCCAGCACGCCACCGGCAACAACGCACAGATCCTGCGCATGGCCGACCGCATCGGCCGTATCCGCGCCGGCTATCTGGCGGACCTGATTGTCGTTAACGGCAATCCCCTCAAAGATCTCAAACTGCTCTACCCTACGGGCGTCTCCCGCATCGTGGATGGGCGGGAGGTGAAAACCGGCGGCGTGGAATGGACGATTAAGGACGGCATTCCGTATCACGGACCGACGATGCTGGCGAAAGTGAAGGAGATTGTGGCACGGGATCGGGCGGCAGTGAAGGCGGAGGCACCGTAGGTTTTATGCCCACCTGTCCACCTGCCCACTTGCTGTTCACCTCCACGCTCCACACCCCTCAAACGCCATATGCTTCCCTTCGACATACCTGGGAAACGGGCGATACGTATTGATGCCTTCGACAGGCGCGCCCCGGAACAGAAAGACGCAAGGCCAGTCCCGCGTAATCCGTGTGATGGCGGGGATGTACTGGATGGAACCGCCGCGTCGCCAGCGGGTGCTGGTGTTGGGTTTGGAGCCGTGGAGCAGGAGCGGGTGATGCACCGAGATATCGCCGGGCTCCAGTTCGATATCGATGCCCTTGCTTTCATCCAGAACGGCTGGATCGACCTGGTTGAGAATATGGTTCTCATCTCTTTTTGAAGAATGTTTCTGCAAGCCCAGGCGATGTGATCCAGGAATCATCCGCACACACCCGTTGGCGCGTACCGATTGCGTGACGGCGAACCAGATCGTAATGACCTCCATCGGCTCAAGCGGCCAGTAGTGACCGTCCTGGTGCCACTGAACTCCTTTCCCTTTTTCGGGTTGCTTGCAGATATAGTCGGCAGCGAAGAAGGCCACATGGGAACCGACCAGCGCTTCTGCCACATCCAGCAGGCGGGGATCGCTTAGGAAACGGACCCAGAAGGGATCATCTGCAATCAGCCAGTGGCCAAGCCCTTCCGGTTGAAGGTCAGGATGCCGGTCCATCAGCCAGTCGATGTGCCGGTCCAACTCCAGCACCAGTCCGGCGTCCAGCACGTTGCGGACGATGACAAACCCATTCCGGTCGTAATCCGTCGAAATGCCCTGTAAATCAGGAAACGTATATTCGTTCAAGCGATATGATCTCCATCGATATTTTGGGCGCGATTCTTATACAAAGCCCTGGCGGCCAGTAAGATGACTTCCTCTATCTCACCCCGGCGGATCATCTCATCGATCTCCTGTTCCGCATGCCATGACCACTCAATAAACTCGACGGGTTCTGGTGAAGATGATCGCATGTCAAGGTCGGTACCCAGGAACACGTGACTATAATGGGCCGATCGCCGGGCATTCTGAAGAAAACGGCCCAAGTTTTCCAGCGTCTGCGGATAAACGCCCACTTCCTCCTCGGCCTCACGCCGCGCTGATGCCTCTACAGCTTCGTTATCTTCGCACCGGCCGCCTGGGAATTCCACACCATATGACGACCTGGATGACGATACTGTCGGGCCAGTAGGATTTGTCCCTCCTCATTTTTTTAAATGACACTGAGGCCATCCGGCAGATTATCAAACCGGAGCCACTTTATTTGTTTACCCGTCGGCAGTTCGACCGTATCTTCCACCACATTCATATAAGGCGACTCAAATACGGTTTTAGCCTGAATCTGTTTCCAGGGCTTTAGATTTGACCTAGGATCATCTCTCATTATATGGACTATAGATGTTTAACCACAGGAGTATACTATCATGCGCCCCACAGAGCAACAGCTCAAACATTTTCATACATTCGGCTATGTGGTCTTCCGACAGTTGTTCAATGTCGCCGAAATAAAACGGATTACGGATGAATTTGAGACGGTGATCCAGACCGTTGGCGGCGGCGATCAGCATGACGGCTCGAATCGAACCCTCATCGTGCCGACGATAGATCACAACAAATATCTCTGTACTCTGCTCGATGATCCCCGGATCGTCGGCATCACCAGCGCTATTCTGGGGTCGGATTTCAACTACGCTTCGGGTGACGGCAACTACTACAGCGGCGATACCGGATGGCATGTGGACGGTCGGTATCCGAAGCTGTTCGCCATCAAGATCGCGTTCTATCTGGACCCGGTCACCCGGGATACGGGGTGTCTGCGTGTGATCCCTGGTAGTCACCATCCGCAATCGCCCTGGCAGCAGAAGGATATGCAGCCGAGCCAGGCTGAGGAGACCTGGGGCGTCGCACCGTCCGAGGTCCCCGGACAGATGCCGTTAGAGACCAGACCGGGCGATCTGGCGATTTTTTATCACGACCTCCTGCACGCCTCCTTCGGCGGCAGCAAGTGCCGGCGTATGTTCACCATGAATATGGTCAAGCATGGGAAGACCCAGGGCGACCTGGACCGTATTGATAATTACCTGAAATACCACTGCCCCGTTGCCCACGGCTTCAAAATCGGTGGCATGTACACCGACCTCATGTTCGACACCGCCGATGACACCCGCATGAAGCATCTCACCCAATTACAGGAACGGCATGCGCTGGTTCATCCCGATGATACCCGGCCTCGGGTGTTATAAATGCAGGTTGTGGGTAGGAGGCCGTTTAAGCAAAACCATTCATAAAACAACGAAAGCCGGAGACGCGCTCCGGCTTCGTTGTTTCTCATTACAACATCCTGTCATTTACCTTCTGACGTATTTCCTCAACATCCGGTTGCCTACCTGAGCCCCATACACGCTGCCCCTGGCAGCCGCTATACCTTCCGCGCCGCTGGTGCCTGACCCGTCCGGCAGGAGTTCCGTGTCAGGAATGAAAACCTGCACCCAGCCGCCGTCTTTGATGCCGCCGATGCGGATGCCGCGTTTCCAGCCCGGGTTCCGGCGCCGGTTGGATTCCGAGTCGGCGCAATACAGGATGTCGTTGGCGTCGATGTACAGCCCGCTTGGCCGGCCGAACTGCGTCCAGGTGGCGATATATTTACCATCCTGATCGTAGAGCTGAATCCGATTATTGTACCGATCGCCGACATACAGGATGCCTTGTGAATCCATAGCCAACGCATGGGGATCATGGAATTCATCGATGCCTTTACCCGTTTTGCCCCAGGCCTTTATGAACTTGCCGTCGCTCGAAAACTTGGTGATGCGGTTGTCGTCGCCGCGACCGAGATGGCCGACTGCGATAAAAATATCGCCACTGGGCGCCACATGGATGTCGGACGGTCCGTTAAAACTGTCCGGCCCGTTTCCTGTGCCGCCGGGTGTCCCGATCGACATCACGATTTCGCCGTCCATGTTAAACTTATGGACCTGATAGCCTTTGCCGTCTTTCCTGCCTGTGTCGGTGACCCATACGCCGCCGTCTACATCCGCGTGGATGCCGTGCGGCTGAAGGATGGTCCCCGCGCCGAAGCTCTTAACCAACTCGCCGGAGGGCTTGAGCAGGAAAACGGAGTTGACATCATCATGCCCTTCGCAACCGTTGGCGCCGCATCGCTCGGCCACCCAGATATTACCGCTGCCGTCCCGCGCAATATCCACCGCACTCGTCGCTCCCCAGTCCCGCCCTATCTGGCCCCAGACACCCTCCACTTCGTGATACGGGTTGGCGGCAGAGTTCTGCGCCTGGGCGGCTTGAAATGTGATCAGGACCATGACCAGCGTAGCCGTGAGCATACTTCCTAAACGAACGAGATGGGACATATGCATCCTCCTTGGATGTTTACCAATTGTTGAATTGTGAACCGCGCAGCGCCCGCTGGAACCCGCAGGGATCAGCAATGATGAATGATGATTAATAACCATTTTGTATCCAGCCGGTTATAACCAGTGTTAATAGAGACGTAGAAAATTGAATAGGGTGCTTTGTTCTTTATGCCTGGTTAAATCTTCAAAGTTTGTGACTTGAAACTTGTTGGGTGTAGATTGATTATATATAAAATCTGTCCCAATGACAAATGAAAACAGGCTGGTTTTCATAATATAGACCTGGACCAAACGGGAGGCACGGCGTTTTTGATGCTTAGTCAGGTCAAGGTGCTTGACAGAATGGTGTATAAATAGTAGCATAATTCGTCATAAACGAATACGTCCGTTCTCACAAATTTCCATTTCAACCCCACATATCGGTACCCGTTAGGGTGTATGGTCTAAATCGAAAAAGCACACCTTTTTCGTGCGTCATTGGTGAATATGTTCACTCGGCTGATCGATGGCCTTATTGTTAAGGTTATGTGCCCAGGTAGCGTCTGATCTCGCCCCATAGAACTCGATCGCGCCATCTAATATCCTTGAAAGGAGAGTTTTCTTGGAAATCGCGCCATGACCAATGCACAGAAACCACACCCAACGTATGCGGAGGTAACGAGTTGGCTCGCTAGCCGACATGACGGCGCGGTCCTGGATCTATCGCCGCTTTCAGGCGGTTTCTGGTCGTCTGCTTTTGCATATCGCGTCGGCGAGGACGGGTTCGTGTTGCGGCTCAGCGATATGCCTGAAGGTTTTGCGATCGACGTCGCGGCGATGCATTTTAGAGCGCCAAATTTTCCGGTCCCGGTGGTGGTCGATACGGGTAAAGCGCTGGGCCTGCATTTCGCGATCTCACAACGTCACTATGGCTGCTTCATCGAGACCACGCCCGTGGATGAAGCGAGCGCTGTCGGCGGCGCATTGGAAGTGCTTCTGGCAGCGATGCGTGCCGTGCCGGCGAAGCCTGACGATGCGGTGGTCTGGTACGACCGGGAAGCTTCGGCAGATGTGACGTGGCGCGCCTGGCTGCGTGCCGGTCTCGTCGATGATCCCGACGCTCGTGTCAGCGGATGGCGTGCGAAGCTCGCATCGAACCCCCGCGTCGACGCGTTGTTCAAGGTCTGTGAATCGCGCATCGAGGAACTACTGCCCGCATGCCCGGAGCGTCGGGATCTCATCCATGGCGACCTGCTCCACCAGAATGTTCTGGTCGCGGACCATGCCGCACGCGTGACGGCTATATTCTCGTGGAAGTGTTCGGCACGCGGTGATTTCCTGTTCGATGTTGCGTGGTGCACCTTCTGGGGCGCCTGGCATCCGAGTATTGCGGCTGCCGATATATGGCGCCGAACGCTCGCAGCCCCTGACCTGGGCGAGGGTGACCTCGTAGATGCTCCGGTTCGCCATCACTGCTACGAACTCCAGATCGCGGCATCACATCTCGGCTGGAACGCCTGGACAGGTGATGATCAAGGACTCGTCGCCGTGGCAGACGCTGCCGAATGCACGCTCGAAAGAGGCCCGTTTCCCGCGCCGCACCGTTGACTTTTAGACCAAATCACGCTTATCATGGCCAAATCATCAAACATTCTGCTTTATGAATCTAAAGGCTCACCGAAAAGTCTCTGGAACACATACAGCATCTTCAGTGACCGTATAGAATTACAATGCCGTCCCTTTTTTACAAAATTAGTTATTTCCAAAGATGCTTTTGTGAAAGTTGATGTATATAAACCACCGGTTATACGAACGGTTTTTTGGGCTCTAAAGCTTGATCTTGCAGATTTTTACACGCACATTGGTATTGAGCGTAATTGTGGTATGCTCAAAAAATTGCGCTTTACGCCTACAAACCCACAAGAGTTTAAACAAAAGGTCATTGAGTGGGCGGAACAATAAATCCAGCTGACAAGGAGCCTCACCGGCCCGGGTAATCCCCCCGTTTTAGTGGACATCTTGACCTAACTCAAGGAGGTATTGATGGCAACGCAATGGTTCACCAGGTCGGTTGGAACCGGGTGGACCGGGCGCGCCGTTCGAATGACCTTTACGCGCACGGACTGGAACATGCGTAGCGCGGACATGGTAGGCGTCTGTCAAATACAAGACACATTCCATCATTCATTGGGCTCAGGCCACAGGTGGGTCGACAGGCCCCGTCTCGGCTGGTCCGTGCTGTTGCCGGGTGAATAGTGCAGCGTACGCCCCTGGTGGAACGTGACATCGCCGGGACCGTAATCGACCACCACAGCCTCGCTGTCGTCTACAACCGCTTCGAGAGCGGCATTGATCGGATTGTGGTGGGTGGCGTCGATGTGCTCAACGATGCCCTTCTTGTGCGACCCGGGCAGAAAGTGCAGCGCGCCCATCGCTTCGGTCACCGTGGTGAATGCCAGCCAGCAGGTCAGCGCTCGAAAATTGGCTTTGCCCGGCCAGCCGTAACCCGCATCCTGATGCCAGAGTAACTCTACGGCATTACCCGGTGGCTTGTAAATGAGCTGATCGTATTTGTACTCGATATCCTCACCCATCAACTGTTTCCCTGCGGCGATGATACGACGCAGATACGGGTGGTCCTCCCAACCGGGGATATGTTTGTTGGGCATACCTAATTGCAGGATCTCTCCCGGTGCCCACCGGTCTTTCCAGAACTCGATTTCTCCCCGCGTCGCCGCGTCGTAACCTACCCGTAGTTCTTCGACCATATCCAGCGGTATAAACCGGCGGCAAACGACAAACCCCTGGTCATGAAATACTTCGATCTCCTCGTCGGATAATAAATGTTCGTATAATGTTTCGTTACTCATGTACGCCTCCGACCCGGCGCTGAAATACCGGGCTAATAGGTTTTCATCTACGTCCCGAGCATACGCTCCAATATGCTGATCTGCTCAACGCCTTCGTTCCAGTCATCACTCAGGTTTTCTACCTCGAAGCTCCAGCAGTGGCCGAGCACACTGTCCACCAGTCCGCAGGCTGCAATGGATTTCACAGAATAACCCAGTTCGGCACTGAAGATGGCCACACGTTCACGGACCATTTTTTCACGATCGGGTATGGTCAGATTTTCCGGCAGAAAGTTCAGGAGATAACGGCCTGTTTCGAGACAATGGGGACCGGTGACGCCTTTAGGGTCAATGGCCTTCCACCCGCCTTGTTCATCAAGCAGGATATTTTCATGGTGCAGGTCGCCGTGCAGAATAACGTCGCCGTTCGAACTTTGCAGGATCTCGGTGAAGGCCTTTTCCGCCCGGTCAAGAAGATCACGCGGCATACGCTCTTCGAGGTCCCATGTTGTTCTTGTGAGCTGGAAGGTCCGTTCCACCAACTTTGAGAATGAAGGCAGTTGATGAAAAGAAGGGACAGGAACAGCAAGATCACTAATGATCGATGCTGCTATTTCAGTCTCTTGCCGATTGTCCTTGAGTTGCCGAAGTATAGTCCCGGGCTTCAGATGTTGCATGAGGATGGCGCCCAACGCGCGATCCGCATCTATCAGACGGACGGAGCGGCTGCCGTCGTAGAGACGTAGTGTCTCCATTTCCGTGAACAGCTCCGAGTGGGGTACACCGATTTTTAGCGCCACGGGCGTTCCGTCTGCCGTCATGGTGAACTCGATGTAGTTCATACTCATATTCGAGCTCATCACGCCCTCGGATAAACGCCACTTGTCCCGGCACTGCCTCAGGATATCAGGCAGATGAGGCAGCCACGTCCGGCCGTCATCACCGAAGACGCGATGGATTCTTTCGATAAATGAAGATGGCAGGTGCATCAGATATCCTGGTTTAAGTAAGACCGGACGATCTGAAGATTATACAAGGAATTGTTTTCCAGATCCGAAAAGGTTTCATCGCGGGCGGTAAATTCATCCGGTGAAATATCTGTGTGCGTTTCGATAACAAGATAGCCGTCGTAGTTATCTCTGATAAGGGCTGCAATATGTCCGGACCAATCCACCTTACCCTGGTCTATCAGGCTCCATGAGCCGGTTTCAGGGTTGAAATTCTTCATATGCACGTGGGAGATCAAATCTTTGATCGTCTCGTACTCATCCGGAAAAGGACATGCCGACCCCGCTCTCGCTGAATTACCAGGATCCCAGCAGAGGCTGATTTTATCAGAGCCGACGGCTCGAATGATCTGAGCGGCTTCGGTTCCGGTCGATCCCCAGCAGGCCGCCTCATTTTCAAGAATCAATCGGCAGCCCTGTTTTCGAACGATCTCAGTCATCTTTCCTACCAGATCAATGACCACGGCGGGAGGCGTCTCTGTGTCGTCACGCCTGAAAGCAAAAGACGAGACCTGATTGATGTCAAGCTTTTGTGCCCATTCGCATGCGCGAGGCAGGGTCTCTGACAGATCCTCTGATATGGAAGGATCATCGGGCGGGCATTTAAAAAAACCGGGTGAAACGCCGGATACGAAAAGACCAGCATCCGCAATCAGCAAGCGAAAATCTTCGAATTCCTGGTCCGACACTCTAGGAAAACGGCCCTGAGATAAAGAACGTACTTCCACATGGGTAAGGCCCCATGCTTTCGCCAGGATAACGGCTCTTTCAGGGGAATGACGATTGATCTCATCGGTGAATATGGAGAGGGTCATGGCAATTCCGATTGGTGATTAGTGAATGGTGAATGGTGATTGAAAAACCTGTTCAAAAAGTGATACTCCGCACTTCGCATTCTGCACTCATATTTCCAGTCCCATCCATGCAGTCAACCTCCTTGAGTGTCCCCCCGATACCTTTCTGCAAACGTCGGTGTCTCACCGGCCATTTTAAGGAAGGTATCCAGAGGGACTAATTCAAACTGCGGACCCAGGCGGTTGAGCACGCGCTGGACCCGCTTGATATCGCTGAAGTTCCGTACGTGCATGAGCAGAAAGTAAGGCCGTTTGCTGTTGATGACGGCCAGTTCTTCCAGGTCGGCCGCCGCATCCGCTTCGGGCTGGGTGGGCGAAAGATAGTAATCGTAGGAAATCAGGGGCCGTTTGTCCCGCACGGTAAAGGTATACGCTGGCGTATAGCCGTTGACAAAACCGATGGCCTCGGGCATGCCATCATAGTAAGCATCCACGATCGACCTGGGGAGGTCAGGCGAGCCTGTGTAGAATCCGCCGTCGGTATACTCCATCACCTCGAACACCTTCAGGTCAAGGGTTTGCATCAGTTCACGCGCTTTTTCGATCAAGGGAGGAAGATCCTCGGGTGGCACAGAGCGCGGATACATATATCCCGGCCCGGAAAGGGCGCCGACGAAATAATCGTTGGACGTGGCCTGTTTGTAGAAAAATTCCATCATGGCCGGCGCCAGCCATACCCAGTTCATCGTCACTTCCCATGCATAGGGAATGTCACCGCGTCCCGGTTCCGTCCATCCGCCGATGCCCAGGCAATCGGTCTGTATGCAGGCGATGTAGACTTTTTCTTTGGGCACGATGGTCTCGTCAGCCTGGATGTTGTGGTTGTTGCGAAAGGTAAATCCCGGCGTCAGGGGAATCTGACAGGAGAAGCTCATATTGGGCAGGGTATGGAGTCCTTCGACCCTGAGGGCGTATTGTGATGTCAGCGCCACATGCTGCTCTTCTTTGTCTTTCCTGTAGGAATGCCATCCGAATACAAAGGAGTATTTATTCTGTTTGGATAGCAGGGTCCGCGCCATCTCATACTCTTCCGTGTCTTCAGGACGCGCCGACAGATCTGTGAAAAACGCTTTGTTGTAAATTCCCCAGTCCGCCACACCTGGCATCATGACGTTACCATGCTGCCCACCCATCCAGACGATGTAATCCCGGCTGCATTGCTCCCAGTATTGTTCATAAGCCCAGGTGTAGATCTCAAAATCCAACTGCCCTTCGAATTGACCGCGGAAATCGTGGATCAGTTCCAGACCGTATTTCTCCGCCAGGGGAATCAGCTCTTCGGCAATGACGATGGCATCCGTCAATCCGGCCAGGGTAAACGAGACGATGAGGCTGGTACGGACGTTCTGATCCCAGACGATATACCCTTTTATATCCTCACGGAATTGTTGGATGGCGCTATCTATACCGTCCAGTTCGGTGAATGCCATAAACCGGTCTTCTTTCAGATAGTCCAGCACATGGGGCGTGAATTTAAAGTCCCACTCCGGCGGATACACCAGGTACAACCGGGATTCGGGTCTATTGACAATACCCTGCAGTGAGATGATACCCGCCTGTTCCGGCAGGCCGCCGTCAAGCGCCCAGTCGTTGACCATGGGCATCATCCACGCTTCCCCCACTCCTTTTCGGCGAAACGTATGCCGGATTTCGTGCCCTTGCCTTGATGAGCGGGCAGCTGTGTATATCAGCCCCGCACCCGTAGGGGACAGCCGGTAAGTATGTGAGATCTCCATGGGATAGGTGCCCTGGGAACCGGTCGCTTCGAACCGTTCGCTGATCTCTAGCACTCCTGTATCCGACCAGACGCCGCGGTACACTATCTCTTCACCGGGGATATAGGAAATCGCTGTATAGATGTTGGAAGGAAAAACCCGGTCTTCAACAGGCCTGGTGCAGGCTTCGCCGTTGATGGGCAACATCAGTGTGCGCCTCCACTTTCTGTTCCCCCAATTTTCTTCTATCTGCAATTGGCCGTCTTCAAGAGAGATATCCAGGCTCAAGGTCACGAAGCGACCGATATCACTACTCTGATTTTTAATCAGCGTCCAGGTTCCGTAGAGATCCTGAAGGGTCCGGTTTACGTCCACCATGCTCTCCTTTTAATGCTGTGGTTCAATTAAAAACGGATGCTTTTGAATGATAATGAGCGGGTATGCGGCGTCATGATCTAGGATTTGGTAATAGCCTTCCTGCCAGGGCCATCCCTTACGCCGGATAAAACCACTCGGTGCCTGTTCGTATCCCGGATTTTCTGGAAAACAGATCGGCAGGTTCAGTTTGCACAGTTCGTCGGTATCCGGATGGGGATAGAAAGGGTGCGGAATCCAATAGATCGGAAGCGTTCCCCGACCCGTATTTCTGACACGCGTATAGGAACGGACCGTCCGCCCATTTACGGATACCGTCCGTTCGATATCAGCCGCGAAACTACCAAATTCCTGTTGCGTAGTCACAGTCACCCTACTCGGCTTTACGTCTACATGCCAGTCACACCTCGCCATAACCGTGTTTTGCTCAAGATCACAGACGCCGATGCCGAGAATAAGCGCCAGTGGGTCTGTCGCCGTCGGTTCACGTAGCGGTCGAAGGTTGAAGGCGTCCGGCATGCCCTGTCCATCGAAAATATTGAAACTATCGGGATACGTCGGTCCAGACATCAAATCGCCGTGAATCCGGTCGGCCACCTGAAAAATATATCCGCCGGTACAGTAGCGGGTTCCCATCCGCTCCTGATCAGTTACCGGATCAAGAATCGAGATCGTCAAATCATCATTTTCAATACGATATATATATGCTCCATTGGTCTATATATTCTATCTGCTTACCCGGCGCTGACACACCGTGCTAATGCCTACCTGCCCACCTGCCTACTTGCCCAAACACCAGGTCGTCATACACCGCAGCCCCTGGACATTGGTCGTTTTAATATCTTCTACTAGCCGTCCTTTAAGATGTGTCGTATAATCAAGGAGCATCTGCTGATCCACAAGATACCCCTCGGAGCCGTCCGGGTTTTTATAGTGCCCGTCGCCGAGGTCTGTAACCCCCTTTTCGATACCAATCATGGAAGCCAGCCTGACAAAGAGGAGGCCGCCTTCTTTCAAGACACGCCACATGGAAAACAGCATGTCTTCAAACTGCTGTTTATCTCTACAGAAATGCAACACGGCATTGCTGATGACCACATCAAAGGTTTGATCGGGATAGGGAAGATGTTCAATCAGGCTCTGCTGAAAATTACGCTGAGGTATATCGGGCGCCAGTTCGGCGGCCAGATGTTTTACATGATCTACGGAATGGAGATTCTGATCCACAGCATGGACATCATATCCCTGTTTAAGGAGATAGATGAGATTCCTGCCGCCGCCGCACCCGGCATCCAATATCCGTTTTGTGTGATCAATTCGTCCTTTTAACAGTTGATCAAACAGATAGATATCGATATTACCGAATTGTTCTAAGAGATTATCAGGCATTATGGGGTATGTTCAACCAGCAGCGTTGCTTTGTAGTCTGATAGATCAATGACGCCATTCGACGGGGGCTGGGGATCAAGCGCTATCAGTCGGATATGGTAAGACAGGTAATCATCTTCCTGTGGCTGAAGATGGGTATTCAGTTCGATGGCCTGTTCTGTAAGGCCCGACTTTACAAGGCGGATGCCGATCTTTGCATTGCCGGACCATACGCACCGCACATCTGTGGGACACCGGGAGTCTTCCGACACCGTCACGAAATGTACGGTCAACTGTTCACCGGATATAGATATGACGGTTCCTGGTGTTACAGTGAATTCATTTCCAAGACGGACTTCAGGGCCGGCGCCTACTGGATTAAATTCATTGGTGCAGTTTATGAGTAGGAGAAAAGCCAGTCCTATGACGGTTCTCATGATCATCTATTTTCCCAGTCCGGATTAGGTTGCGGGATTTTCGCTTCGACCTTTTTTTGCCAGGCGGAAAGCAATCCTTTCAGTTCACGGGCCAGGTCCGGCATGCCTTCAGCCAGGTTGCGTGCTTCACCCGGGTCTTCACGCAGGTTGTATAATTCAAGTCGGTCGTCCTCAAAAAAGTTGATCAGCTTATAATCACCCTTACGCACGGAGGCGCCGGGGGTTCCACCCTGATTGCCGTAGTGAGGATAGTGCCAGAAAATCGCTTCTCTTTGCAGAGTTCCCACCCCCTTAAGCAGCGGCATGATGCTGACCCCATCGACTTGATGATCCGGATTCCCGTCAGTCCCTGCCGCCTCCAGCATGGTAGGGTAGAAATCAGGCGTGGTGACGGGGGTGTGGCATACTGCGCCGGGTTCTACAACGCCGGGCCATTTCACAAAGAGCGGTTCTCGCGTGCCGCCTTCGTACATCCACCCTTTGCCTTCCGCCAGGGGGGCGTTACAGGTCGGCGATCCTTCGGACGTAGCCAGGCCGCCGTTGTCGGAGGTGAAGATAATGAGCGTGTTGTCCATTTCGCCTGTCTCTTCCAACGCACTCATCAGGCGTCCGATGTTCTCATCGAGGCTCTCGATCATGGCGGCATAGACCGGGTCAGACTGGATGAGACGACGAAGGATCCGCTTGTCTTTCTTATGTTCACAGGGATAGAATTCACCTTCTTCAAATGTCTTCTGTGTATCCAGTCCCATGGCCCTGGCTTTGGCTTCGTACTTCTTGATCTTCTCGGGTTTGGCCTGGATGGGGGTATGGACGCTGTAATACCACAGGTTCAGGAAGAACGGCGCCTCGCCCTTATTCCGGATCTGTTCAATCGCCTGATCCGTCAGATAGTCCGTCAGATAGGTCCCCTCCGGTACATCCGCATTCTCGAGTACGGGAATGCTCCACGGACTGAAATACCCGCCGTGACCGGGGGACCCAGTCTGGCATCCGCCGATATTCACGTCAAATCCGTGGTCCTGCGGCATGTGCCCTTCGCCGCCCAGATGCCATTTGCCGACATGCCAGGTGGCGTAGCCAGTCTCTTTCAACGCGCCGGCCACTGTGTGTTCGCAGGAGGGCAGATCTTTCAGGTACGGCACATCAATCAAACGCCCTCGCGCCGGATGCAGAGTGCCGCCCCAGTTGATCCAGTCGGTAATGCCTGCGGTCGCCGGGTATTTTCCCGTCATCACGCTGGCGCGGGTGGGTGAGCAGACGGGGCAGGAAGCATACGCGTCGGTAAATCGCATGCCCTGAGCAGATAGCTGATCGATATGAGGTGTTTCGTAGAACGTACTGCCGCAGCAACTCAGGTCCTTCCATCCCATATCATCAATCAGGATGAAAATGATGTTTGGCTTTTTCACGTAAGGCTCTCCGGGTATACCTATATCTTTTTCAAATCTCTATACATGGGTTGATTGGCTCAGCGGTGCTATTTTCAATCAGTCAATCAGTGAATAATGTTTATGAATATCTACTGGGATTTATAGAGCTTCGATCCTTTATCCGGCTGTCTGTAGTGCGGTGCGGTAATGATGTCCCGTTGTTTTTCCGTAAGTTCATCGTAAAACGGCGGCGGTGTGTAGGTTCCTGTAATGGACTCACCAGTGGTTCCTGCGTTATAGCGCATGAGTATCGTCCGCCGTTGATGTTTGGCCGTCCACGGCAGGGCGCCGTGCATGAGGGATTCCGTAAAGATGAAGGCATCGCCAGCCCGAGCGGTGATCTGAACAATACGATCCTGATGAGCCTCATAGAGTCGGATATCATCTGGACAAGGAAAGTTGGCCTTGTGGCTGCCTGGTAGGCAGGCGAATCCGCCATCACCGGGTCCCACATCGGTAAGCTGAACCGCTATATTGGTCATTCCGCAATATATGCGGCCGTTTCGATACATATAGGCGCGGGATGGATCGATCGGTTCACCGCCTTCATGGAACCAGAATCCACTGGCCCCTTCGTCCATCGTGATGGCACCGACGGCCATGCCTTCCAGCCGAAATCCTTTCCCCAATACAGTCTCCAGCCGCGATACAAATGCCGGATGAATCATCATGTTCCGAAATACATCACAGTACGGTTTCTCCCAGGTTAGCATATTCCCCATGTTCCCGCGGCCGGTTTTACCGAAGAGCGTGGGAGATGAATTGGCCAGACTATTGTTCATTACGCTAATTTGATCCGAATGATGATCCATCGCCGTATTGGCCGCCGAAAGTTCTTCCGATGAAAGCGCCCCTTTAATGACAATATACCCGTGTACATCAAATAAATATTTCTCCGACTCGTCCATGATATTCCTTTCCTCTACTCGTTATCCCGGCTAAGGCCGGGTCCAGTGGCTTTGTACCTGGTTACAGCAGGCAGACGTTTGTGACTCTCAGGTCTACTTCAATCAAATGCAGTCTTCAACCAGGTCCACAGCCGATCTACCATGGACGGCGATACGATATTTTCACGATTTACAAAATACCCGCTCATCAAAGCCCGGCTGTTCCAGGGTTCCATGCCGAGGCGGTTGGTCGTCAGATCCGGGCTGCGGAAATTGGATTTCCACAAACGGTGCTCTTTCGGGTGCCAGAGGAAAACGCCCCCTACATCTTCCACGAGCCGTTTTTCCGCTTCGTGGTAGATAGCAAACCGATCCTTCGTGCTGCCCATATATTCATTGCCCTGACGGATCAGGCGTTCGAACGCGTCATCATGCCAGGCGTGGCGGCCGCTGGAAAGCCATAATCCCAGTAGATTGCTCGGATCGGGATAATCCTGAGAGTAGGGCACCAGGGCAAGGGCGACTTCGTGATTGTTCAGGCCGTCCGTGAACACTTTTCGCTCAATCACTCTAACGCCGATCTGAATATTCAGCACATCTGAAACCATCGCCTGGACGGCTTCTGCGGGCATACGCGTTTGCTCCGGTTCGAGCGATCGTATCCAGATTTCCACCTGCGGAAATCCTTTACCATCCGGATAACCGGCTTCCGCGAGCAGTTGTCGCGCCCGCCCCGGATCGTATCCATGTGAAGATTTAAACGCCTCCGGCCTCGCCCCCGGAAAACCGGGCGGCAACATGCTGTAGGCCGCTACGCCGATATCCCGTATGGCGGAACGCAACAACGCGTCCCGGTCAATAGAATGGCTGAAGGCCTGCCGGACCCGTAAATCGTTAAATGGCGGATTATAGGTGTCCATCGTCAAGTAGAAAGTGATAAAATTGACCATGGAATGAAGCTCATTGCTGACCACCGGGTCGTTGCGAATCCGTCCCAACGAGGCCTGGCCGGATATGAGAATCATATCCACTTCGTCTGCCGCATACGCCGACAAGAGCAGAGGCTGGGCGGATTGCGCGAAGGTGCTGATGATCACCTGTTCCAGGTAAGGTGGTTCCGCCCCACGATACATGGGGTTGGCATCCAGGACGATCGCATCATTCTTTCGCCATTCGGTCAGCTTGAACGGGCCGGCCGACACGGACCACTCCGGACGCGTAGACCACTCATCTCCGTATTTGGCTACCGCATGTTCCGGCGAAGCCCAGCTCTGCATCAGGTTGTGGGGAAGATAGGGCACGGGTTGTTCAGTGGTGACGGCCAGCGTGGTATCGTCGATGGCCACCACCCCCAGGGAATCAACCGGTAACTTCCGGCCGACAACCGCCCGCCAGTTTTTGATCTGCTGATAGTACCATTCAAAATCATAGGCGTTTTCCGGATCGGCCCCGCGGCGGAAGGTGAACACATAATCATGGGCGGTAAATGGTCGGCCGTCGTCCCATTGCATTCCGGCACGCAGATGAAAAATCCAGGTATAGCCGTCCGGCGTCGCCTCCCACGATTTCGCGCCGGCTGGCACCAGCTCGTAGTTTTTATCCTGGCGGACGAGCGGCTCGGAGATAAGGTCGGTGGCGGGACTACGCTTGTAGATGGTTTTGAACCACTCCATATAGGCCCCGTCTACTTCGAAGAACCGGAAGATCTGCTGGTCCAACGGCGCGGCATCAGCGGGCAAAACACGGCCTATGGCGTTGATCTGTTGGGCAAAGACTTGCGGAGTCGTTAATAGGTCGGCCTGATATAACAGCACGATGATACAGATGGTAAATCGCTTCACATGCAGGTCTCCCGTAACATCAGATAGTAAGTGCAATATAAGCCTGTAATACATATATTACGTTAGGTAACGGTTATGATCAATGCTCTTATTGAGAGCAGTCGGACTTTCCACTGTTTCAGGAATATGCCATGCGTGTCGGCGCCATCGTCATACAGGACAATCAGGTGGCTCTCATCGAACGGCTACGAGAAGATGAAACCCTCTATTATCTGTTCCCCGGTGGTCAGGTAGAATCAGGGGAAACGCCGGAAGAGGCGGCGAAACGCTGTCCGGATGAACGAACCGTTGTATGTTGATGATTGATGTTACGCAAAGACCGCGTAACGTCCTTTGTGTTTGGTCCTTGGTGCTTTGTTAAAATATGGCGCATGATAATAGCAGTCCCGATGCCAAAACCGTCTTGACACATGCCCGGTTTGGTACACATAATATCGTAGGCGCGGCGTGCCTTTTGTCTGAAAAATTAAATTATATTAACTCCCATGTGTAATTGATATAACCGATTGATAATAAGAGATTTTCAATCACCAATCACCAATCACCAATCACCAATCACCAATCACCAATTGGTATTATACCCCGGCGGTCACTCCCATGCTCACCCGGTTACGCGTGTCCGGTTTTAAAAATTTAATAAACGTAGACGTACGCTTCGGGCCGTTTACGTGTGTGATCGGGGCCAATGGGGTGGGCAAATCCAATCTGTTCGATGCCATACAACTTCTCAGCGCCCTGGCGGACCGGTCGCTGATCGATGCCGCTCGGTCCATTCGCAATGTGGGCGGACGTACGGCCGATATTCGGAGCTTGTTTCACCACGCAGGTGAACATTATGGGGATAACATATCGCTTGAAGCGGAAATGATCATTCCGGGTGAGGGCGTAGATGCGCTCAGGCAGCGTGCCGTGGCCAGTACGACCTTCCTCCGGTATGCCGTTACTCTCGCCTACCGGGCGGACGCCAGCGAGCGGTCATTCGGTTCGCTTGAAATTCTCAAAGAAGAATTGGATCATATTAATATCGGAGAGGCCACCAAACATCTTCTTTTTCCCAATAAGCCAAAATGGCGGCGTTCTGTGATTTATGGTCGGAGGGCGACGCCCTTTATTTCTACCGAAGATCAGGACGATGGATGCGTTATTGTCCTGCATCAGGATGGCAGTGGCGGCGGCCCTATAGCCCGATCTGCCGGAAACTTACCCCGTACCGTACTCTCAGTAGCCAATACGGCTGCGACGCCGACGGCGCTCCTGGCCCGCCAGGAAATGCTGTCCTGGCGGTTGCTGCAACTGGAACCGGCGGCGCTTCGGCAACCGGATGAGTTTACCGCTGCATCCCGCTTGGACACCAACGGCGCCCATCTGCCTTCGGCGTTGTACCATATGGCCATTCAGTATGCCCGTGTTATGAAGGTCTCCGAGGAAGAGGCCATTTCTTCGGTTTATAATAAAGTGACGACGCGGTTGGGTGAATTGATCGAGGATGTAAACGCCATCTGGATCGACCGGGATCAACGTCGTGAATTGATGACCTTATACGCAACGGATCGAAACGGTACAGCGTATCCTGCACGGGCTCTGTCGGACGGCACCTTGCGGTTTCTGGCGCTGGCCGTTCTGGAGCAGGAGACGGATGCGCATGGCCTTCTGTGTATGGAAGAGCTTGAAAACGGCATTCACCCTGAACGTATCCCTGCTATGGTCCGTCTGGCGCGTGAACTGGCGACCGATACCTCACTACCTGCCGGTCCCGATAACCCGCTTCGGCAGGTTATCCTGAACACCCACGCGCCCGCCGTGATCGCACAGATCACGGCGGACGATCTGATGATCGCAGAGAACAGACCGGTAGATGAAAAGGATCCTGCCGCCCGACAAATCACGTTCGGATGTATTCATGAAACATGGCGTCAGAAGGCCCAGGAAACCGTCTACACGATACCGCGAAATCATTTGCTGGATACCCTGAACCTGGTTGTCCCCGGCCTGTCGGTGCTTTATGTGGAAAATGAGGAAGACGAAGGGGAAGAGGCTGCTGTTAAAAAAGAGAAAACCCAGGAAGCCTCGGATTTGCAGATGCCGTTATTTACCCTGTCCTGAATCATGAACATCCCATGGCATCCTACCTGGCAAAAGGTTTTAAAAGAAGAAACAGACAAATCCTACTTTAAGAGCCTACAGGATTTTCTACAAAAAGAACGACGTACACATACGATATATCCGCCGGAAGAGGAGGTATTCACGGCGTTCTATCATACGCTTTACGATCAGGTTCGCGTCCTCATTCTGGGCCAGGATCCGTATCATGATGACGGCCAGGCCCATGGTCTCGCTTTCTCAGTCCGACCGGGCGTAAAACCGCCGCCTTCCCTCGTCAATATGTTCAGGGAACTCCATAATGATGTAGACTGCGAAAAGCCTGACCACGGTTGCCTGATCCCATGGGCTCAGCAGGGCGTTCTGTTACTCAATACTGTTTTAACCGTACGGGCGCATCAGCCTCATTCGCATCGAGATAAGGGGTGGGAAACGTTCACGGATGCGGTTATTGATCGGATCAACGAACGGGTGACACCGGCGATTTTTGTATTGTGGGGCAGCGCCGCTCAAAAGAAAACGAAGATGATCGATACCGACCGCCATACCATCATCCAATCCGTCCACCCATCCCCCTTATCCGCCCATCGCGGTTTCTTCGGCAGTCGCCCTTTTTCATCGATCAATAAGGCCCTCTATGATGCCGGTCAGCCGCCCATCGATTGGACACTGCCGAACAGGCAGTCGTCGTTTTTTTAACCACGGAGGCCACGACGGTCTTTACGCTGGATATAGATGAGGCATTGGACGTATGACCATCCCCGTGGATGAACCGGTAGACTGGCCCATAGACGGTATTCTGGATTTACATCTATTCCATCCGCGCGATGTCAAAGACCTGGTGCCGGACTATCTGAATGAATGCCGCAAGCGTCATATCCTTGAGGTCCGAATCATCCACGGCAAGGGGACCGGAGCGCTCCGTAAAACGGTACACGCCATCCTGAGCCGCATGCCTGAGGTAGAAAAACACACCCTGGCCAGCGAGGGTATGGGCGGTTGGGGCGCCACTGTAGTGAGTTTGACACCATGGACTGATTGAACGACCTTGTCATTCGACGCTTGGCCACATACGTGCTTCATATACTGTCCGATTTTTCGGGGAAAGATCACTTACGCCCTACCCCGATATCATCTTCCGCACCCCGTTTTCGTAGCGGATCTCGAAATCCCCTCCAGGGATGACTACGGCCCGCATGGCCATCTCACCATCGGTGACCAGTGGTTCTGATTTGAGAAGCAACTCGTCCAGAGATTCTTCAGGCGTTTTACCTGTCGTGTCCAGCGTCACGAGCCGGCCGCCTTTTTTTAATAGAGATTGGTCCAATTCGGTTTCAAAACGCTGTTTGAGTTCGGGAATATCCTGCGATTTGATAATCTGATATTCATGCGGCGCCGTTTGCATGCGCTCGCGTATGGTTTCGTCGTCCGCTGTAAGATGAAATAGAACGACATCGGGCAGGCGGGCTTCCAGAACCTGCACCTCATAATGACGTTGAAAAGCGTAATGATAGTTCGGATAATAAGAATGATCGGGATCATGTCCATACATGGCGGTATAAATGGCCTCTTCGATATGCCAGCCGCCGATCAGCGGGTGGGGATAGTTTTTGATGATGTCGATGTGATAATGAAGCTGCATCCGCTGCATGCGTTCTTTAACATCGTTTGGATAATGGATGTATGCCGCACGGGATTCAGGGCTCAACGTGGCATCCGGGATGGTAAAATGGTCATCGTTGTGCGTCTGGCGTCCTCGTTTGTAATAGTACGCCTGCAGCAAATCAATTAAAGTTGTCTTACCGGCATATTCGATACCGACGAAGATGGATCTCATGAAGAACTCCTGGAAATGGTGTTTGATACTAACTGCTGAATTATAAATTATGATTGCTGAATTATGATTGATACCCTCATCCGCTTAATCTCTTTACCCATGCATTTACAACCGCCTCGACCATCAGGTTGCCATGATCGGCATTGGCTGTCCAACTGTTTTTTTCTTCATCCTGACGGCAGTACCATGGGGCATTGCCGTCCAAACGGCTCTGGTCCACCAACTCGGGTCGTGTGGCCAGAAGGAATGAAGTTTCGTTATATCCCGCATGATCACCTCCGGCAGGCGGTGAGGCCTCAGGCAGGATCATGGGCAGCACCTGGATACGGCCGAAATTTTGTGCTGTTTTTGACAGCTTGTCGTCCGCCCACCATCCACGGGGATGACCGTTTTCAAGGACCATCTCAAAGGATAACTCGGCAGCTGATTTTTTGAACGCCATCGCAAGCGGCGCTTCCATCCCCTGATGCATAATAGGCACAAAAATACGCTTGAAGCCCATCTCCAGAAAATTGCGCAGAATGGATTTTACATAGGGGCCGAACGCGTCATTGCCCGGATCAATAGTTCCGTCCGCCGGACCGCCCAGCGCATAGCCTGTCGGACCGTAGTCAAACGGAGGCGCAATGACCACGCTAAGACGTTCGGCGACCCGATCACAGATCTCCTCAACAATAATTGTATCGTGACCGATGGCCATATGAGGTCCGTGTGTCTCGATACAACCGGCTGGCACCAGCAGCGGATCGCCGCGTTCGACGGCTTCATGCAACTGATGCGGACGCATGCGTTTAAGGTACATGGGGGGCTCCTTGGTAACGCGAAAGGAAGAGAGAACATCCTTTCGTCCTTTCATCCTTTCAACCTTTCATATTCTTTTCTCAAACCCATATGCCCGTTACACCTTACAAACCCGTACCACATAAGACGCATACCACGCCTCGGGTCCGGATTGCTGGGCAATCAGGTGCTCAGCCTGAGCTTTCCAGGCGGTGATGGCTTCCTCGTTTTCCCAGTAGGATATGGTAATACCTAACTCTTCATGGGCTGATTCAAAGCCCAGATAACCGGGATTGTCTGATTGTCTGATTGAAAGGCAAAACGGATCAACATTCCCGGCCCGTCGAGTATTCGAAGTCACCGAAGATGTTTTCCAAGGACCACAAACCTCCCGGAGGGATTTGTCGTTTACCAATCAGACAATTAGACAATCAGACAATCTACCAATTATTCTGTAACGGTATGTTCATACGCCGTGACGGGAATGTGATGCTGCTTCGCCCATTCCCTGATCGGCCAGTCAATACCGTCCGGCGCCTCACGGCCCTGACTGTCGACAGTGGCACCCAGTAACTGATGGCCGATATCGTCCGTCCTGTTGAGTAGATCCGCGTCCGGTTGTCGGACGCCGTTGTAAAAACGCATGTAGTGATCCGGTCTGATCCATCGGAAGTGATAACCATAGATCACGACCTTGGCAATATAATCCGTGAAGTTGAACGCCGGCGCGTGATAGGTGCGGCTTTCAAAGAGAAACGCGTCGCCCGTCCGCAGAATCGGCTGGTCGTAATCATCAGGATGGAGTTCGCCTTTCCTGATCGGCAAGGCGGTCTTCAGGTTATTGCTACCTCGAACGAACATGGTCGCACCGGAATCCGGCTGGGGGAAATCCGTCAAGCAATAACCTATTTTCAAGCCGACACGCGGCAACCCCACATGACCGATATCGAGTGATACCCCTACATCCCGGTGCCAGTTGCAGTTATCCGGTTGCTCGGGCGGCTGCGGATGTTTGTAAATCAGCGCGGTATTGGTGATATGAATATTGGCGTTGAGCAATTGCACAATGAGCGGCACGGTTCGTTGGTTGGTTACCAGGTCCAGAAAGGGTTGCTCCTGAACAAACCCCGACCGGCGGTGCGCATAGTAGTCATGAAATTCAAAGCCGTCCATCAGCCGGTCGCCTGTTTCCAGAAGCTGATCGATTTCCGATGTATCCAGGGCATTGGGGACAATCAAATATCCGTTCTCCTCAAATGTCCGCCGCTGCGCATCTGTTAATAATGTCGGTCTCATACAGGTTACGTCTCTAAATATCTGTTGATCTTGCCGCCTGCTTCAACACCCTGGCTAACGCATCCGGGGCGAACGGTTTCTCGAATATCGCAGTGACGTTCCGCGATTTGAACTGTTGCCTTAAACGCTCGGTAAGGGTTGATGAAATAACGATGACGGTTTCGGGTTTATGCGTTTGATATACCAGCCAGTCCAGCGCTATTAAACCGCCCAGAGTCAGATAGGGCGCTGTGGGTTCCGGCGTTTCTGCGAACCCGATATCTGAAATAATGGCATCCGGCTGTTCCGCATTCAGAAATAGTTTGAATTCACTGAGCGAGCCCGCCTCTACCACGGAATAGCCCAGCCGTTCCAGATACTGTTTCAGGAAAAGACAATAAAACCGGTCGTCCTCGACGAGAAGAATTTTGAATTGGTGACCGGGTGAACCTCGATGGGACCGGAACGGATTTCGTAGTGTGTCTTCCTCATCAGTGATCGGTAATCGGGACATGGGACAAATGGTTGATCTCTATGGGATCGGTTCAGCCGAGGCCAGGTATTGAGGCGTCTTCATGCCATAGAGATTATTGGTAATGGCCGTATGACCTGATGATTGTACAGACCGTTTATCCGGTTTCTGGTAGAACCAATTGTTGTAAATTGTCGCCCCTTCTGTCGGTACGCCCCGGATGACAACGGCGGCTTCAGGACATCGGAAGGTATTATGATGCACGTACATCCATTTTCCGGCGATGTCGGTTCCGTCTCCGCGGTCCCTGCCGCCATGCATATCGAAGCAATGACTCAGGGAGACGCCCATCTCGATGTTATGCCGGGCTTCGTAGCCGCTGTCCGGTGATCCCGTCGCCGCGATCGAATGGCGGTTATGGTTGAACAGATTACATTCGATCAGAGAACAGGCGGTCACATGGGAGATGCCGTATCCAAGGCCGTTGTATTGATTGTGATGGATGAAATTATGATGCACATGATGGTTCTTGCCATCTTTCAAAAAAATGGAAGCGTGACTCCACCCTGCCAGTTCGCAATTATCTACTTCAAGATAGTCATACGAGGTGTCAATCCCGTCGGATACGGGGAATTTATAGTAGTATTCGTGCCCCCGTCCTTCCTGAAAAGATCGTCTATGATGATCCATACCGCGGTGTGGGTACGGACCTCTGATACGCAGACCGGTGACCCGTACATGGGGGCCCAGCGCCCGAATCAATGGGCGTGTGGCGAAGGTGTCGCTCATGATCATAGCACCGGGAGATCCATAGCGGCCCCGGTCGCCGGCCAGCGTAACACCCTCGGGGATCTCCAGAACAAGCTGATCTATAAACACACGTTCAGTACAGTCGATTACGGTTTTGCCGCTGATATGGATGACATCGCCTGCTTGCGCTGTCCTCAACGCATTAAGCAGATCATCAAGCGTTTTGATTGGCGAGCTGCCCGGTGATACCATGCCCTTATACCCGGATCCACCGCCAACCAGACCAAGTTCGTTGGATTGAGCGCCGTAGATCTCACCGTCGCGATCTATCCAGGTCGCTCCGGATACGGTCTTCCGAGTATGGAACATGATTATTCCCTTCATAGGTTGGTCACGGATACGCGGCCAATGTATTCGTCAGCAAATCAAAGAATCTTTCCCTATCGATACGTAGCCCAACTTCGGTATACGGCGGATCGCCCATGCGTTTACCGATCCGTTTTATCTCTCCATCTCCCAGCAAAAGATGCCGGTGATCGCACAGGGTCATCCCATAGGTGTGTTCGCCATACAACTCGATGTCTACCCGCATGGGTTCAAATTCAATGAGCGTTGGGTCGATAAGTGGCACAACGGCGCAGGGATCGTGGAGCGGGCCGCCCGGCAGGCCGAATAATTTTTCACACGTACCCAGAAAAAAGTCCAGTAATTCGGCGACGACCTGCCCCGTCCGATTGCCGAGCGCCCGCATACGATCGGCTTCCACCGGGGTGGCCATCACCTGTCGGGTCAGATTGATACCGCACATTTTCACAGGCGCGCCGCAGGTGAATACGATGTGTGCCGCTTCCGGGTCCATGAGGATGTTGAATTCTGCGGCGGCGGATACATTGCCGTGTGTCAGACCGCCGCCCATCAGACTGATTTCCCGAATACCTCCGACGATGCTCGGTTCACGGCGTAGTGCCAGGGCGATGTTGGTCAGCGGCCCCGTCGGCACCAGGGTGACCTCATCATGGGACCGGATGGTTTCTATGATAAAATCGACCGCATGCCGACGGTCAGGTGATATGGATGGTTCCGGCAAATCGGGACCGTCCAGGCCGGTATCTCCATGAAAGTCCGGGCCGTGCACATCGGGCTTCTGCCGGGATGTCGGTACCAGCGGACCGGCCATGCCCCGAGCCACCGGAATATGCGTGAGACCCGCCACGGTCAGGATCTTCAGCGCATTGCTCGTAACCTTATCTATCGTCTGATTACCGGCAACGGTAGTGATGCCAAGCACATTTAAATGACCGGCAGCCAAGAGGATGGCAAGCGCATCATCATGGCCGGGATCACAGTCTAAAATAACATTACGCATGGCAAATTACACCTGTTTCACCTGTCAGAATTTTTGAAAATCGTATTTTGTTGCACGCAATATGTCGGAAGATCATGGTATTGTCAACGACTCGACCACAATATCATGCAGATGGCCCCGATTAAACCGGAAGGCATCCACGCCGCGTAAATCCGTGGCCTTAGCTTCTTCCGGCGTTAATCCGATAAGCTGAGTGAATTCCCCCGGTTCGTGGTAATCCGAAAGTCTATCTGCGGTAATCGGGAGGCGGATCGTGTAGAGGAATTCGTATTTCCCCCGGAAATGATGAAGCCCCAAAAGGGTGAGATCCCTCGCATCATAGATCAGACGGGTCTCTTCCTGCATTTCCATATGCATGAATCGGCGCCTATCATCGAGTGCGTTGATTGGCATCTCATCTTTGTTGGCCGTACCACCGATTAGCCCAATCATGTTGTCCGACGCAAAAATATGGGCGCCGCGCAGACCGAATACACAGCGCCCGTCTTCGGTTACGGGAATACCGTTGATGGTGATGTAAGGATGTAAATGATCGGCACCATAATCCCGGACAATATCCTGTATGGTGTGATGAAACGTGAAGGTAATGTCTTTGTATTCACAGGTGCTTAGTTCAATAACAAGATGAGATTCATCCGTCTGTATAAATCGCTCAATTGTATAAATTTCCCCATTCCACAGCTCCAATCCGCGTACGTGAGCATCGTCTAACTTCTGCTGCCACACTTTTTCACGGGCTTCCAGATAGGCGGACGATAACGCCTTTCGAGGGGATTCCTAGAAAGTGAGGTGTTGGCGCCCGGCGGGGGAGAAGAGAATGCGCATGGGAGAAATTGGTGATTGGGTGATTGGGTGATTGAAGGTCAAAAGATTAAAAACAGGAACCTTCATTGCCAGTCGGTACGTCACCACGGTGCCTACTTGAGCGTGATCCAGACAAGATCGATGGTGGTGTCTCCGGTGTTGCCGGATTCGTGCCCCTCGCTAATATCGACGGCGTCATACCAGCCGACCGAGCCGGTTTCCGAAAAATCGGAAGGAGGGAGTTGCTCGCCACCGCGGCGCTCCGACCACATGCCACCCTTGAGGTGGATGTAGATCTGGTTGCCTGCATGGGAGTGGACGCCCTCCCACTCGCCCGGCTCAACCTGCACTCGTTGCACGATGACCCGGTCGTTTTCGAGCAATAACTCCAGCGGAATGTTGGGATAAAACTGTGGCGCATGGTCGACAACGGGAGCAATCGGCGCGTCGCCCTTCAGGGTCACCCAGATCAAGTCGATGGCCGCATTACCGGTGTTGCCGGATTCATGTCCTTCGCTGAGGGGGATCGCCTCCATCCAGCCCACCGCCCCGTCTTCATCGATAGAGCCATTATAAGTAGATTCGCCACCGGCGCGACCCGACCACTCCCCACCCTTGATGTGCACGTAGAGCTGGTTGCCGGGGTGTGCATGAATGCCCTCCCACTCCCCGGGGTCCACGACGAACCGTTGCAATACGACGTGTTCGTTCTCCAACAGCACCTCACCGCCCGGATTATCCAGATTGGGATAGGTCAACAGGAATTGATTTTCGGGGTCAGGAATCTGTTCTGCCACTGTACTACCTTGCTCGCTGCTGTCGCAGCCACCCAGAAGTAGCATCAAGACTGCGCTCAATCTCAGGCTGCATCGCATATTATTCTCCTGTGTTTTGTGTTTGCACGTTATTGATGGTAATAGGGGACGCCTGCAACTAAGCAATCATAGATCGATAAATTGCTAAGTTGCAGTCGAGCCTAAGTTAGTTTGATACCTTATTCGCACTTCAAATTTTGTCGACAGGATTGGCCTGCGCTGTCCAATAGATCTGAAATACTAATATAGCGATACTGAAGAAAGATGGCCTGATTCTCATCGTCATACATTTCAGTCCAGACATCGGCCAGGGGATGAATTTCGACGATGGGCTGGTTGGAGAACTGCCGGACGACCTGTTCAATGTATTCCCTGGTTTCTGGCAGGCTATTTCCTGTGACGCCCATGGTGATATCCATGGACACTGTTTCTACGCGATTGCCAGCGTCTGAGTCATCATATCTATCAATATGAAAAGCCATTGGACCCCGTCTTTCGCCGAGGTGACGATCTTTCTCGTGGCGCCGCCTGCTCAGAAATAACGCGAACACGTCCTGTCCACAGGACCACATAGCGAGCGTTTACGTGGTTGACGGATTGAATTATGGATGATAATATAAATCTATTGACTCTGAAGATGCAACTTACCTTTTCAGTGAATTTAATTCAGGAGCGTAGCTATCATGCCTCTGTCACCAAATGAGATCGCCATAACGGATTCGGATTTACAGACCTATCGTGATCGGGGGTACTGGATCAGTCCGGTGTTGTTTGATGAAGAGGAAATCGAGACGATCCGGCACGAGGTCGTGCGGATTTGCAAGGGGGAACGGGATTTTGATACGATGCACTGGCAGGGGACGCCGAACTACGCCGCCGACAGTCCGGATATGCGACAGGTGTGTAACGGCTGGTGGGTCAACGATATCATGCAGAAGATGGTCAAAACGCCGGTGATCGGCCACATCGGCGCGACGTTTATGGCGACCGAGACGGTGCGCATATGGCATGATCAGATGCTGCACAAACCCGGCCTTGGCCCTGACGGCGACAAAGTCCTCGTCAACAACATCGGCTGGCATCAGGACTATGCGCATTGGCAATGCGCTAACACAGATCATTTCTGTACCGCCTGGGTGGCGTTGCAGGATACGGATAGGCGCAATGGTTGCATGCAGTTTATCAAAGGGTCGCATACTTGGGGGTTGTTCGAGGACGCGTATTCTTTCGGCCATAAGGATCTGGACGCGCTGGAGAAGAAGTACCGGCGGGATGATAGGGCATGGGTCGAGGAGCCGTGTATTCTTAAAGCTGGTCAGGCCAGCTTTCACCATCCGTTGCTGTTTCATGGCTCAGGACCTAATCCGTCCCGAGAACCCCGATTATCCTTTGTCGTCCATATGATGGCGGGCGATTGCGGGTACAAGAAAAGTGGCCGGTTTCATCCCAATGCGGTTCTATTAGGCCCGTTCGTTAAAGACGGCGACCTTTTCGAAGGGCCGCTCTTTCCCCAGATTTGGCCGACTGAGGCCGTGCCTCAGAGGGCATAGCGGGTGGCATTCGGCGGGGGCTCTTCCAAAAGATAGGTAAGGAGGGTAAACAATGATTATTGATACGCACATTCACATCTATGATCCGTCGCGCCCGGAAGGCGTGTCCTGGCCGCCTCCGGAAAACAAGCTGTTATATCGTACGGTCTTGCCGGAACATGCGAAAGCCGAGGCTGTACCTGAAGGCGTCACCGGTGCGGTTATTGTGGAAGCCACGGACTGGCTGGAGGACAACCAGTGGGTGCTTGATTTAGCCGCCGATGAACCATTTATCGTAGGGTTGGTTGGCCGTATCGATCCCTGTACCGATGATTTTTCGGAGGGTGTGGCACGCTTCGCGGCGCATCCGTTATTTCAAGGCGTCCGGTTCAGAGGGAAACGGTATTTTGATGATATCGACCGCGGCAGTTTCATGAAAGATATGGAGACGCTGGCCGAACATGACCTGGTACTCGACGTGGGGTTCGGTAAGGAAGATATGAACGGTTTTCTTATGATGCTCGAACGGTTGCCTGAACTACGCGTTATGATTGAACACATCGCCGGCGTAACCGTTGATGGAAATAAGCCGGATAGCCGATGGCTGGAGCATATGAGTCAGGCCGCCGCGCATCGGCAGGTCTGGATGAAGGTATCGGCCCTGATGGAGAACAGCGCCATACAACCGGCCCCTTCCGATGTCTCAATTTATACATCGACACTGGATGCTTTGTGGGATATCTTTGGTGAAGACCGTCTGGTCTACGGCAGCAACTGGCCGGTTTGTGAACGGGCAGGCACCTATGCAAATTGTATGCACATTGTCCGCACCTACTTTTCCGGCAAGCATGAAGAAGCGAGAGAGAAGTTTTTCTGGAAGAATTCTCAGATGGTTTATCGGTGGAAGTAGGGAAATTATGATCGAACGAACCCTGAATCCTGGAGAAGCCGCATCCGCCGCCGACATACAGATCGCTTTGGACGAAATGGCCGGTACCGGCGGCAGGCTGATTCTGCCGGCGATGGAACTGGAACTGGACCGCGGTCTTCGGCTGCATAGCCGTGTGACCCTTTGTGGCCAGGGCGAATCGACGATCCTCCGTAAAGGGCCGGGACGGATCTATCCGCTAACCGGCTATCATAATTACGGTATGTGCGATGTGCCGCTTTGTTCAACAGATGGCCTGGACGTAGGCATGACCGTGTCGATCCACGACAACCGCACCCACGGCGGGTTCTACGAGACGTTCGCCACCATTACCTGGATCGACGGCGACTGGGTCGGCCTGGATCAAGGGATTGAGGCGGATTATTCAGCCGACCAGGAACCCTGTCTGACCACGATCTATCCGCTTATTTTCGGTCATCAGATCGAACAGGCGGCGGTTCGAGATCTACGTTTGGAAGGCAACAGGTCGAAAAATGCCAAGGCGATGGGTGGGTGCCGCGGCGGCGCGGTCTACTTCTATCAGAGTCGAAACATCGAAATCACCGATATCTATGAGCGGGATTATTTTGGGGAGGGATTAGGCTTTCAGATGTGCTGGGATGTCGTTACAAAAGACTGCCGGTTTGATGAGAACACCGGCAACGGCCTGCATCCGGGTGCCGGCAGCACCCATGCCCTGTTCGAAAATTGCAGTGCGGAGGGCAATGAAAAAAGCGGTTTCTTCTTCTGCGTGCGTGCAAACTATATCACCGTGCGGGACTGCACATTCAAACGTAACGGGACCGGCCTGTCCATCGGCACGCGGGACTGTTACAACCTCATCGAAAACTGCACCATGCAGGACAACAGAGCAGCCGGCATCCTTATCCGGAGGACGCCGGCGCCTACCGAGGTGCATAACTGCCTGATCCGTGACTGCGATATCAGCGGTAATGGGACCGAGCGCGGAGAAGGCCAGATAGAGATAGAGCCGGCCGCCCGTGATATCTCCCTGGTGAACAACCGTATAACCGGCCACAGCGAGAGAATGACAGCCGGCGTGTATACAGAAGATGGCGTCCACGATATTTATCTGGACGGCAATACCTTCGAGCATTGCCGTCCGAATCTGGCCACAGCACCGGACAGCCTCACAGACGATTCACCATGGATTGCCTGCGGACATGACGCCGCACCAAACACCGCCGCCCGGCATCTGGGTTTTTCAGAGGCCGGGTGGGAGATTAAACCATAAGGATTTACTATGTTCTGCTTCTCATACGGTTCAAATATGGCCAGCCGGTATTTACGCAAATACTGTCCGAGCGCCGCGCCGGTGATGCGGGCGGGCTTGGCGAATTACCGGGTGGAGTTCCGTCGGTTTTCGACAGATATGCAGGGCGGGATCAGCAGCATTATGGAAGCACCAGGGGAGATGGTGCGGGGCGTAATTTATGAGATTCCGGAGCAGGAAGTCAAAGCGTTGGATATCCTGGAAGATATTCCCCAAGGATTGTACCGACGGGATACCTTTCTGGTGCTCGGCGAGGACGACCGATGGCATCATGCCGATCTCTACCGGGTCGTCAACCCCTCCGGACCGTACGACCCCGCGTCGCAGTACATCGACATGATGATCGAAGGCGCGCGTGAGCATGACCTTGATACGGCGTATATCGACCACCTGGAAAGTTTGAGAGATAATCTGGCGTAAATTACAAATGGATGGCCTATGCATATTCTACTTACCAACGACGACAGCCACAGTTCACCGCTCTTGAGGTTTCTCATTGATTATTTGCGTACGATTGGAGACGTAACCATTGTCGTGCCCAAAGAGGAACAGAGCTGGACCGGCAAATCCATAACCCGGTTCCGGCCTTTGCATGTAGATGAAATAAAGCTCGGGGATACCCAGGCCTTTTGCGTGGACGGGACACCGGCCGACTGCGTCAATCTGGCGCTGTATAATCTGGTACCAGAGAAGCCGGACCTGGTGGTTTCAGGCATCAACATCGGAAGGAATACGGGGGTCGGATTCGCCATCTCCTCCGGTACCATTGGTGCCTGTCTGGAGGGGAATATCGCCGGTGTTCCGGGCATCGCCTTCTCTCAGGATCTGGCCTCGGACGTATTTGCCTATTGGAGTGAGTACCGTGGTTTTCGCCCGGAAGATGTGAATCAATTGGCGCATCAGGCAGCTGATCTGTTTCCGCGTATCACGGAATATCTTCTCGACGGTTTGTGCGATGAGCCGGTCACCTGGAATGTCAACCTGCCTCAGCAGCCTGCCAAAGACTGCCGGCTGACGCACGCGTATTTAGGTTATTCTCTATACGATTCCTGCTTTGAACCCACGGGCGATCTATACCGCCACAACCTCAAGTCCATTAGTCCGGACACCCGGCCGGATTCCGATGGTGAAGTGATCAAGGCAGGCCATGTCAGTCTGACGAAGATTGATATTCGGGAGATAGGCAGGATGAGGTAGGTAAATGGTGACTTGGTGATTTGGTGATTGAAAAATAGATCGAACATTTTTTAATAGCGCCGCACGACCCGACTGGTCGGCGAAATTATCAAAAGTGTGCAATGTTTTGCACGTTTTAGGAGGAAGTATGCAATGTCACCCATTTAGGGGCTGTTGTGTTTTCCTCTCAATGGTTAGTGTTCACTTTAGCTAAAGTAGGCACTGATCGCGGCCGTTACTCTGCTCCGGTCGATATATCGACTATCAAGTGATCACATTAGTTCCTACTTCTCAGGAAATAGGAACATCGGAAATATGAATACCGAGATATCCATGTTGGTCAACCAGTATAGTTCTCCACTTACGACCGATTTTCATCCTAACAATCCTGATCAACCTGGTCGGGGCTATCACTTTTCTCCAATTGGACATTACAGTGTAAAAAGACCTCGTGAAGTGACCTTATCACTGTTATAAGACATTATTTTTTCAAGAAGAAATTTACTGCTTGCCCGAGCAGATCAAGCAACGAGCCTGACAAAATGACGAGCGATTATAAAACTCCTTCCATATCTTCCCACCGGCTATACCGCGTGATCCGCGGATGCAGATTGTCCTCCCGATTCCATGGGCAGTCCATCAACGCCACGGGCGTGGCCATCCGGTCCGCCACGTAGGTGGCCATCTCAAGCGAATCCTCGATGGCGAGACAGAAATCCAGGGCCGCTAATGCGTCCTTTGAAATGGCGATCGGATCGTCTGCCCTGAAGCGGCCGAACTTATCCACAATGATAAAATCATCATAGGGGATCTGATGCCGGGCCAGCCATTCGTGGGAGGCATCGCACAGGGCGGGTGGCCGACCGGTCACAATGGCCAGCGCGTAACCCAGATCGGCCCATTGTCTCAGCATGTCTTTGCCGCCGATTTTAGCCGTCAAGCCCAGAATGACCTCCTCCGCATGGGCCAGTTCGAACAGTCGGTCCACCTCATCCTGGGTAATGCCGCAGGCTTTTCCGAGATCGAACGTCGTCAGGTCTTCGTAGGCCACGTGCTTGCCGAATTCACGTTCCAGGACGACCATAAACGCACGCGCGGTTTCGCACAGGACATCGTCCATATCGATGTAGATGGTATTTGAGGCGGTCACGCACCCATCCTCCCATCCCGCAGATACTGATGCACCTCATCACTCAACATTGCACCTTCGGAAAAGACGACATAAGATCCGTAACCGAGCAACTCTTTCGCCACATTTTGCATCGTGGTCAGCGCCGCCTTGAAGAGGAAGGGGCCGAGGCTGAGGCGGGCGATACCGGCGGCTTCGAGCCCTCGCATCGACGGGGCGATCGGCAGGGCCAGGGCGTTGATCGGCGCCTGTATGGCGTCCTGTATGGTCGTGAGGATCTCAAGATCATGGACGCCGATGGGATAGATGCAGTCGGCGCCCGCTTCCAGGTACGCTTTGGCACGGGTGATGGTCTCTGCAAGGCGGTCTTCGGCGGACAGATCGTCTTCGCGGATGTAGGTATCCACACGGGCATTAATCACCAACGGTACGCCCTCCTGATTCGCCATCGAACGAATGGCGCGGATGCGATCACCCTGGAATTCGATATCATGCAGCGAATCGCCTCCGATCCTGCTGTCTTCGAAATTGATGCCGACGGCACCGGCCTGCAGGACCTGGCGCATGTTTTCCGCTACGTCCTTCGGCTGTTCGGCATATCCGCCTTCCATATCCGCCGTGACCGGCACATCCACGCTGTCCGCCACACGGCGAACGGCCTCTATCATCGCGGCCAGAGTGATCTTCTGCCCGTCGTCATACCCCAGAGAAAATGCCACGGCGGCGCTGGCGGTCGCTACGGCGGGATATCCCTGACCCTGAAGCAGACGGGCGCCGATCGGATCCCAGATGTTGGGTAACACCAGCAATTTTGGATCATGATGGAGCGCCAGAAATTGTTCCGATTTTTTAATTTGCTGTGCTTTCTCACCTGTATTTTTCATCATTGTTCACCCTGGTTGTCTTCCATTCGTCCATTTGAAAATCTGTCAATTTGATCTCGTAACTTATCAAGCATATCCGAGAGCGATCGGGCCTCCTCGGTTGAGATTGCCTGGACGATGTATGATGATGACATATTATTGATTAGTCAATAGTTGAATGTTCAGCTTGACTGGCTGGACGGCGGCAGGTTTTTCTGTCGAAGAGGAATCCGCCCATTCACCGGAACCAGAACCGGTTTTTGTTCATTTAGAAGAGGGCGTCTATACGGCCGATCTCGAACAAAGCGAAATCAACTGGGCGGACCGGAACCCCCATAAGACGCACCACGGTGCTATCAATCTATCCACCGCCTGTCCCATCCTCACTCCGGAGGGTTCATGAAGCTTACCCGCATTGCCACATACAGCGAACTGGCTGATCGTGAACCGGCCTATGCGCTGTTCGAGAACGTGGATCTTGTGATTATCCGGTACGACGACCGGATTTCAGCGGTTTATGGCCGGTGTCATCATCGGGGCGCTTTGCTGGCAGACGGGTAAATGGATGGTGAAAATCTGATTTGCGGCGTACACGGCTGGGATTATCGGTACGACACCGGGGTCAGCGAATACAACAATGATGAGCAGTTGGTCAAATTCACATCCTGGATAGAGGACGACGGCGTCTGGGTGGATGCGGATGAAATTCGGGCGTGGGCCGTCGAACATCCCCAACCGTATCATCGAGATGAATATCAAGGCATGTATCAGGACGTGCACGGCACCCCGGAGGAGCCGTATGTAGGCTACATCAAGGAACTGGCGGGGTACGGACTAACCCGAAGCGGTGAACACGGACCGGCCGGGGCTATAGGGGTGCCGCGTCAGGAACTGCCGTCGTGGGATGATTTACAGTTTGTCGCAGGTCAGCTCGCAACCGTGCCGCAACTGGACGAGGTTTCCGTTGACACGGTACTGATCATCGGCCCTCGTGCTAAAAAGCCGTTGCGGTTGGAGATTCCGATTTTCGTCTCCGATATAAGTTTCGGCGCCCTCAGTGAAGAGGCCAGGACAGCCCTGGCGAAAGGAAGAAAGGAAGAGAGGAAGATCAACGGAGTTGAGATACATGATGGGTATCATATTGTCTAACTCCCTACCTGATGTGAGCGCACGGCGCGCCGTACGCCTGCTACCGTGTATACACTATCGTATTCATTTTGCTATCGGCGATTTCGCCTTCTTTGCGGCCGCCCAGGAAATGTTCGGCATCGTTGACGCGACTCGGGTTGCTGCATTCGGCCACACGGGTGCCGTCCGGATAGAAAGTCACGATCATGGCCTCGCGCAGGATGGAGGTGGTATTGGGACCAGCACTGTGAAGGGTCCAGGCGTTGTGGAAGGTGGCGTCACCCGCCCGCATCGGTTGCTGCTGTTGCAGGAGATTTTTCTCACGAACATAGTTGTCGAAGACTTCCTGAGAGTCATCGGAAATTTTAAGCTGCCCGAGAAAACCATCTGCATGAGATCCGCCGGCAAAACAGATGGGGCCCATATCCATCGATACGTCCACCAGTGGCATCCACATACCCACCGCCAGGTCCGTGTCCAGCGGCCAGTAGTACTGATCCTGATGCCACGGCGTGATGCCGCCACCCGGCTCTTTGAACAGCGCCTGTTCGTGATAAATCCGCACCGCATTCACGCCCGTCAGGTCCGCCACAATCTGGCCGAACCGGCGCGCCAGCACAAATTGCTTGGCGCCTTCGTCCTGGTAACGGAGATTCAGCGTCTGGAGAAAGGCTTTGCCGTAAGTGTCACGTTCCCCTATCGGTTTTTGAGGCGCGAATGCCGCCATGGCCGTACGGACGATCACCTCACGATACGCTGCGACTTCGTCAGGCGAACAGACGCCGGGCAGGCAGACATGGCCGTCGTGGTGAAAGGCGCTAATATGTGCCTGCGTGATCGGGTAGAAGGAGGAGAGATCAGGTAGCATGAAATATTCCTGGAATTATGATTTTTGAATGATGAATTATGATTGTAAAACCAGTGTTGAAAAGATACTATAAGTGTTGTATCCAATGTTAGCGATGAAATAAATCATAAATCATAATTCAAATATCAAAAATTGATATAACACTGTTATCTTCTCTTTGGGAGGTTTGAAATGGGAGAGTTTGCCTTACAGGACGGTCAGACGATTTTGTTTATCGGGGACAGTATCACGGATTGCGGACGGCGGGGCGCTGAAGCGCCGCTGGGCAACGGGTATGTAAAGCTGGTATCGGAAATGACGACAATCCGGTATCCCGAGCGGTCGATTCGGTTTATCAATAAAGGCATCGGGGGCAACCGCATTACGGATCTGAAAGAGCGCTGGCAGGATGATGTGATTGTTCATAAACCGGACTGGCTTTCGATAAAAATCGGTATCAACGATATGCATAGCGACCTGCGTGGCGGGGACGATCCGGTGACCCCTGAACGATACGAACAGTTATATGATGAAATACTGAGTGAAACAAAACAAACGCCTGGATGTCCTGTGCTGCTGATATCACCGTTTTACATCAGCAAGGACCAGGGCCGGGATACCCACCGAAGTCGCGTGCTCGATTTCCTGCCTCAGTATATTGATGTCGTGTGCCGGATGAGCGAAAAGTACGGGACGCGTCTGGTCAAAACGCATGATCTTTTTCAACATCATCTAGCCCACAGGGATGCAGACACCTTCTGCCCGGAACCTGTACATCCGCATCACACCGGTCATATGGTCATCGCCACAGCCGTGATGGACGCGTTGACGCGGTGAGGATAACACCTCCTCAGCTCAGTATGGATTTTAAGCCTCCGCCTGGGACGTGATATTCCAGCAGGTCAGATCGGCGGGCAGATTGACCTGCTCCGGTGTCAGCTCCACTAGTTCAAGACCGTTTTCCAGCATGGTCATGTAGTTGGGAAAATCGCGGAACGGACCACGCAGCAGAAAATGATGATTCTCCCGGTTGATTGCATCACGGATATCAGTGGCTGACTGGCATTCCCAAGCAGAAACCCTGTCCAGATAGCACCAGGTGACCTGGACTTGTTGACCGCCATCGATCCCCCACCAATCATTTCGTTGTACGGTATGCTCTGTTGTCGTCGTTACGGGTTGTCCGGCTTTCTTCGCGATTTGTAATTTATGAGTAACGGCAGAAAAATCCGATGCGGCGAACACCTGATTATGACCGGTAAATGTACCGAACGACTGGACCGGATACCCGAAGAACGGCGGCAGGTAGGCGTCGATACCGCTGCCTTTTGACCGTTCGTCCGGACCGGCGTTTGTATTAAGCGGTGAACCCGTGTTGACAAATACGATGATGGTTTCCACTTTTCGTTGCCATAAGCGGGATCAGGCCATAATTTTCCATCACCCCCCCATAGCCAAAAGAACAATTGGTTGTCTCTGATGTACCGGTTGTCTTAACGGACCAGTAGCATGTTTTCGGTACCAGTTTGTCGATTTCATCGATCAAGCCATCGAGATGTTTCTGCCCGGCAAAACCGGCAAAAGCCTCACTGCTTATACCGCTAGGGTCCGCCAGTGTCCACGGAGGGGGTGGCATAGGCAGGCTGACCAGGTTGTTCTGAGGCGCTTCTACGGACGCTGGACTTCCGTACGCAAATGGTTCTACAAAACCGCCGCCGATCCAAAGCGTTTGCGCTGCGCTCCACCCCATGATACGTCACTTGCATGGCATGCGGTACGCCCACATAGATCGGCGTGTATTGTATATTGACGACCGGCTCGGCGGTGCGAACCGTGTGGAAAGATGCCTTAGCCAGCGCCGGATAGCGATGTTTAATATCGGACACAGTGGCTTCATTTCATGCAGAGATTGTATGGCCGAAAACGAAATCTTTATCGTATATGGTCGGAATGCCCAAGCATGTTTCAAAGGTAAAAGACGGTAGGCCTTACGGGGAAATTAACAATTCGAAGGCCGATCAGGAAGAAGGCCTGGAGATTGATCCGGTTGACAGAATCACCGGAACCTTGTACATGCCCTGCCCACTTGCCTACCTGCCCACCTGCCGCTTCCCCTTCCCCTGTTCCATCGCAAACTCCTCCTCCGGCGACAGGATCATGGCATGACGGGCATAGAGACCGAAGTAGAGGACGCCGAGCAGGAACCAGACGGCACAGCCGTACACGCCGATGATGTAGTCTTCGTTCATGAATAGAAAGAAGAGCGTCACCAGGGCGATGACGCCGGCTACAGCGGCACCCCACAAGCCGAGGGGACTGACATATGGCCGGTCGATATGGGCATGATTTTTCCGCAGGATGATGAATGAGATCATCTGCATGATATACGCGATCATGGCGCCGAACACCGCCATATTGAGCAGCACGCCTCCGACGGGTACGTCGCCGAACAGGTCTTTGCTGTAGTTAATCATTAAGGCAACGGCATAACCAAGTACAGCGCCGACGATGAGGGCGATATACGGGGTTTGCCGCGTGGCGTGGGTGATGGACAGCCATTTGGGGAAATAGCCCGCGCGACTGAGTGAAAAAATGTTGCGGCCGTACGCGTAGATGATGGTGTGAAAGCTGGCAATCAGTCCGGCCACGGCAATCAGGGCCAGCAGTGAGGCGCCGGCGCCATCGCCGAAAATCGTTTTGAACGCCAGTAACAGCGGCTCGTCGGAGGCGCCGACCGCCTGACTGCCCGGTGCGATGCCTGCGTTAAGAAACAAGGTCAGAAACGAAGCGACGATCAGCGTCATGATGCCGTAGAGCAAACCTTTCGGGATATCCCGCTTGGGATCGTGGGATTCCTCTGCCGCCAGGGGAAGCTGCTCGATAGCCAGATAGAACCAGATGGCGAAGGGCAACGCGTTGGCCACACCTGTCCATCCAAGCGGCAACCAGATCGATTGACCGGTCTGCGGGGTGATGTTGAGCGCATAGTCCCACGAAAACAGCGGAAACGCGCCGATCCAGAAGACGATCAGAATACCCAACGCCAGCAAGGTGATGCACACCGTAAACCGGAATGTCAACTCAACGCCGATCATGTTAAGCCCGACAAACAGGGTATAGGATATCAGCCACCAGATAGGCGCCGCTATCTCGATACCGAACAGGTCATTACAAATAGCCCCGAGGTACCCGCCGATACCGACGACAATGACCGCGGGCGTCAGCACATATTCCATATTCTCCGCCAGGCCGGTGATATAGCCACCCCAGGGGCCCAGAGCCGTTCGTCCAAACGAATAGGCGCCGCCCGTGTGCGGCAGGGCTGGCGACATCTCGGCGATGGAATAGCACATACCGATGTACATGATGGCGATGATGATCGTGGCAGTCAGCAGACCGCCGAATCCGCCTGCGGCCAAACCGAAGTTCCAGCCAAAAAATTCACCCGAAATCACCGCGCCTACCCCCAACGCCCAGAGGGACCAGACCCCTGCATAGCGTTTCAGCGATCTCCGCTGCAGGTAATCTTTACCGACTTCGGTATATTTAATGGCGCCTTGAGATGGGGATTCTGCCATAGGATTTATGCTTGTTCCGTCATCAATTCTTCAACTCGCCTGGTAATCTCTGTGATGACATAATGGTCGATCTTTTTGAGTCTGTCCAGTGGGACACGATTGCTCCATTTCCAGTAGCTGCACATTCGATATCCCGCGCAGTGTACCTGCCGGTGCTGCGTCGTGTTGCTGGATGGATTATTTGAAATCAATGGTATGCATAGAACTGTAACGGTCCATGTATATCGATAACCACATCAAACTCGTTGCAATGGACGCACACTAATCGATAATCTCCACCACCATGCCTGTTTCAAGAACACCTTCGCTCTGATGTACGACGTTCTGACCGAACACCGGGTCCGGACCGGCCAGTTTCCGATAGGTTGCCAGGGTTTTCAGCGGTTCTTTGCCTTTTGATCCGGATTCCTGTTCAACCAGCGTAGTGGCGCACCGTCCACAGGGTTTGACGACATCGAGCAGCAGGTCGCCCACACGAATCTGCTTCCAGGTATCTTCCGAATACGGCGGACAATCGGCGACGACGATATTCGGACGAAACCGGTTCATGCGGATCGGCTCCGGCAATCGGACATTCAAATCCGCCAGCGAAGCTACCGAAATGAGCAACAATGGAAAGCCATCCGCAAAGCCGACCTGATCGGTGGTCCGGGGTGCATAGTCCGGATCGACGGGACGTACGAAATCCGTTTTGAAATGCACCAGCCGGCAGGTGGTGTTCAGATAGGTGCTGAACCAGGCCGCTGCAGCATCGCCCTGATCCACGCCGTCACACAGGTCGCCCCAGATTTCCAACTGCCGGGTATCGCCTTCGTTTTTTGTCTCAAGCGTCAGATCGTCCATCTCCGGCGCGGACACCGACAGATGCCCATCATCGAGGGCAGTTTGTATGCGCGTCATGGCCGGATGGGTTCGCTGGGATAAAAACGAACCGGATTCGGTCACGACCATCCATGACCGGTCGTTGTGTATCCCGCGCACGTCCAGTTCCGCCCGGGACAGGTCATGCCCCGCACAGGATTTAATAGGATAGACGTGAAGAGAAGATATGTATGGCATAGAAGATTCCTTATAGGTAGTACAATCAAACACTATGTGTGGAAAAATGGTGATATGGCATGATTTTTGATTTAGATTATTTTTACATAAATTAGGTCGTTTCTTAACGGAATATGAAAGGATGTTTTTATGCAGTGTTCCATGATTGCCGTGTATATAATGTTTCGTTTCAACCCACAGGTCAATTACTCTTCCGAGATAATAAGCAGGGAACAGGGCGAGGTATGTTTTTTACCATTCAAAAAACGAACGATCGTTCGTATCTTTAATTGGTTTAATCACCGGAATCCCGGCTTCTGCAAAGAAGGATTTGGCCGCATGTGCCTCTTTGATCCGCCTTATATCGGAATACTGATATTGCTTGAGAAAATAGGTATCCTGACTGGTCCGGATAATGTGGTTGTGGGCCGAAAAACCTGCTTGTCCGGGTTCGATATCGAATGATCCCCACCGAGAACGACCGGCAGGACTTCGCGCTTAAGTATGCCGCCGACCATCTCCTCGATTAACCGGAAGTTACGGTCCTGATCGAAGTAGATCATATCCGCATCACCGCAAACGGCCATCCGGGCGCCCTTCATGAGCGTCCTCAGCCCGCTATTTTCCACCCGCCCCAGATCACCAGCGCCACGCCTGCGCCCTTACTTAACCATTTACCCATCGACAGGACATGATCCACGAAAACGAAGATTGTGATGCCCGCCATCCACAGCAGGTTCATCACACCGACTACGAACGACAGGGCCATGAGCGTCCAGCAGCAGCCGACGCAGAACAGGCCATGCTGCATCCCCATGCGGGCTGCGCCGAAACGACCGTCACGCCACGAGGTGAGGAAGAAACTCAGTGGGGATCGGCAATGTTTCAAGCAAGCGTATTTGATGGGAAGCCATTGATAGATGCCGGCGAGGATCAGCACCACTGCACCGGGTTGAGACGATACACGACCTATCCGGGGCGATAACAGGCCGTAGTCGTGTAACATCCATTGCAGTAAGGAGGCCGCCAGGCTGAACCCGGTCCATACGGTCAGATAGCCGATGAGAAAGCCACCTGTAGCAGTCAACAGCCCGGTTTGTTCTTCCTTTCTGGTCAGTCCGGCCAGCGTCAGTACCCATGGGGCGGCCGTCGGCAGCATCATGCCGACCATCATGACGCTCCACATGAGAAACGCAGTCAGGCCGCCTGCCCATGTCCATGGTTGGACTATGGGCATAGACACGGTCGCCTCCGACAAGGGCATATGACCGGCCATGTGCACGGTGTAGGTCCAGGCCAGAGTGATCACGACGGCCATGTTACCAAGGATGAGCCACCGTTCGCGTCTCAGGATGTAAGAAGTCAACTCGATGCCCATGTAAACTTTGAGTACAGCCCATGCGTCTTTTCAATCGAAAAGTCAAGCGCCCCGTCCGTGCAGGTCGTCTTGCCGCGGGCCAGGACGTGGACATCGCCGTGAATCTGGTTGAACAGGTTTGTCAGCGTGGCCTCACCGATATCATCTATGGCCCGAATTGCGTTCACGTCGGTCTCAAAGAGACCATCGATACGAAGGTGCTTATGTCGGCCGTTATCCTCAAAGTGCATCGGGACATACCGGGTCTTCTGCCATTGCGATACGAATCGCGCCAGGATCTCCCAGGGGCCGCCTACCTTGCCGGTCAGGATGGCTTCCAGGGCTGCCCGTTGCGTTTCATCGGCCCGCTCGTCGATATAGATCGTTTCGGTCCAATCTCCTTCGTACATAAGCTGCGGCGCATCAAACACGATGACGGCGTTTAAACCGTTCAGCAGGGTATCATCGTGTCGGCCTTCATCGATATGAAGCGACCAGTGCCCGGTACACCGCTCATTCGTGCAGTTCTGTTTGAATGAGATATGCGCCGGACAAATCAGTTGGCAACTGCAATTTTCGAATAACAGGCCGTGAATATGCCAGGTTGGATGGGGCATGTTGGCTCCTCCGGAGCGGACTTGATTTCATAACATCAATCAACATTTTTACACGCAGTACACAGCATATCAAACAACCCATCTATATGCTCCTGCCGGGTCCGGAAGTTAACCGGGTTGATCCGGAAATAGGTTTTGCCTTTGAGCACGGTGGTGGAAATCCAGAATTTGCCGCTTTCTTCGATTTGTTGAACGACATCGTGATGCAAGGCGGTCCGTGCAGCATCATCCCTAGCTCTACCCGTATACCGGATGCATATAGCCGACATAACAGGCTCGACAACCGCTTCGAAATCAGGATGGGCGGAGACCATATCGTAAAGATGATGCGCTTGTTTCACATTGGCATCGATCCATCGGCCTATTTCTTTCAAACCGTATCGTTTGAAGCTCATCCAGATTTTCAGGCTGCGGAAACGGCGGGATTGTTCGAAGCTATGGACAAAGTACTGATACCGTTCTCCTTCGGTGTCCTTTTGTTCGGTCAGATAGGCCGGTTGCAATCCGAAGGAACGGGTAAGTCGTTCATCGTTTTTTACCAGCACGGCGCCTGCATCGAGCGGCGCGTAAAACCATTTGTGCGGGTCCATGGTGACGGAATCGGCCTGTTCAAGCCCTTTGAGCAGGTCCGGCGAGGTCTGCGAAAGCAGCATACCCCCACCGTAGGCAGCATCCACATGGAGCCATATACTTTCCTGGTCTGCTATACGCCGCAGGGCCACTATGTCGTCCACAGTGCCGGTATTGGTCGTGCCGGCCATGCCGATGATACACATGGGTTTTATCCCATGGCGTTTGTCCTCTTCCAGGGCCGTCTCCAGGGCATCGAGGCGAATCTGAAACCGGTCGTCGGTCGGTAGCGTCCGTAAGCCCTCACGACCGATACCGATGGCGTCCGCCGCCTTGTCGATGGACACATGGCGTTCTTCGGAGACATAGGCCGCCCACCGGTCGCCCACGCCTTCGTGCTGGGCACGGTCTCCGGATATCTGATCCCTGGCCAGCTTGAGACCGATAAAATTGGCCGTCATGCCGCCGCTGGTCAGATTACCGCCTGCGCCTGCGCCATAGCCGACGAGGTCGCACAGCCAGCGTACCGTCTGTCGTTCCATAGCCACACCCGACGGACCGATGGCATACGCCCCGATATTCTGATTCAACGCCGAGGCGATCAGATCACCCAGAATGCCCGCCGGCGTCGGGGTGGGTGTAATCAGTCCGAAATAACCCGGATGGTTGACGTGAGAACAGTACGGCAGCAACTTTTCTTCCAGTTCCCGCATGACCTCGTCCATCGATTCACCCGCCTGCGGCGGCGGTTCGTCAAAGATATGCTGAAGATGTGCAGGGCTGACGTCGGGAAACAACGGTTTGTCGCCAACTTGATCGAAGTAGTCGGCCAGCAGATCAATAATCTGATGCCCCGTACGGCGGAATTCCTGGGTGTCCATGTAAATCCTTTCTATTGCACATAGGCAAATGATCGAGTCCGGTTTATTTGTCTACCTGCCCACCTGCCCACCTGCCCACTTGCTCACCACCTCTTTCTCCACCTCGCGCCCCGTTTGCTCCAGGACGGCGATGGTGCTAATGACATCCTCCTTGGTGGTTCGGTGGTTCATAGGGCAGAAGCGGATGGCATATTGATTCTGCAGCCGGGTGGTGGATAATAGTGCTTTGCCGTTTCGATGAATACGTTCTACCAGCGCTTCATTCAGTTGTTGCAGGTAGGTTTCCCGATCCATATGATCGGGCACAGGCGTTTCCGGGATATATCGGAAGCAGACGACGCCCAGTTGAGGACGAACCATGACGTCCAGCACCGGTGATTGGTCGAACAGTGCCGTGGCAAGCAGAGCGAGGTCGAGATGTTGATCTACCAATGCCTGGAATTTTTCGATGCCGTAGTGTTTGAGGGTCATCCAGATCTTGAGCGCCCGAAAACTGCGGGTCAGTTGAATCCCATGATCACAGAAGTTGACCAGATTATCGTCGCGATCTATATCCTGAAGATATTCAGGGTGCATCGTAAACGTCCGCTCCAGACTTTTGCGATCCTTACAGAGAAGGCATCCCGCCTCGAACGGTACGTACAGCCACTTGTGCGGGTCCAGTGTAATCGAATCCGCCTCGTCGATGCCCCGCAGCAGAAAACGGCCCCGGTCACTGAGCATGCTGAAGCCGCCGTAGGCTGCATCCACGTGCAGCCACAGGTTCTGTTCCATACTAAAAGCGGCTAAGTCGAAGATAGGGTCTACAGCGCCTGTATTGGTCGATCCGGCGTTGGCCACCACGCAGAAAGGTCGCAATCCCGCCTTTCTGTCTGCTTCTACGACCTGCTTGAGTGTATTCATATCAAGTCGATACGTTTCATCTACGGTTATATAGCGGATCTGATCCTGCCGGAAACCGATCACTCTGGCTGCCCGATCAATGGAGGCATGGCTCTGTTCCGAGAGGTACAAGACACCGTCATCGAATCGTTCGCCCAATTTGTTATGACGGGCAGCAGCCAAGGCGGTCAGGTTGGCCATGGAACCACCACTGACGAGCAGACCCCCTGCTTCCGAAGGGTAACCGAGCATGGTTTTGAACCAGTCGAGGACCACGAGTTCAACCTGACTCGGTCCAGCGGCGGCATACCAGTGGCCTGCGAAGAAGTTAGTACCCGATGCCAGCGCATCGGCCAGGATACCTACGATGCTGCCGGAACAGGGAAAATAGCCGAAGAAGCGAGGATGATCTGGATGAATGGCGTACGGATAGACGCGTTCTTTGAAGGTTTCGAGCAACGCCTCCATGGTCTGCGGTTGCTCCGGCATGGGTTCGTCCAGCAGTGCCTTCATGGTGGGCGGGTCTGCAAAGTTAGCCGGTGAACGCCCCTCGAGTCCTGATATATGGTCTACGATGGTGTCGATGACCTGATAGCCCATCTGGCGCATCTTATGCGGGTCCATATCGAGCGTGACATCTGAAATACAAGCTTTCAAGGCGTCGATGTGCTGGTCTTTTTCCACAGGGTTCCTTATCCTAACTGCAAAACACGCCAGCGATCATAATAAGGTTTCATGGCCTCCGGTAAAACATCACGAACATCATCCCGCAATCGCCATTTGAAGCGTACGTCGGTTTCTTCAGGCTGGTCTTCTTCCGGGGTATGTTGCCGCCATGATGCGCCGATCGTGAGCCGCTCCACATCTTTCTTCATGACGCCGCGATGGATCGCATATCCCTTCCAGAAAACGGCTTGGCCAGCCTTCAGAGGAATGGCCATTCCACCGGGGATATCTCCATTACGGTCGTTGGCCAGACATTCGCGTTCACGATCAGTCCGGTAACGTCGTTGGCTGCCGGGCACAAGTTCCAGACAGGCATCATCCACCAGAGCCAGATGCCAGCGCAGGCTATACAAAGGACGATTGAGGACCGCCATTTCTTCGTCTTCGGTACCGTTCCGCACATCTTTACCAAAGTCACGGTGCCAGCCGATCCCCCAATCTTCGTGATAGGGATTGGTGAAAATCAGAATGCTGCCGAGGCGCAGCTCGTTACCAAGAAAATAATGGACATAGTGCATGATAGGTCTCGACAGCAGATGTTCAGCAAAAATCGGTTCCTCAAATTCGGGCGCGAGCAGACCTCGAATCGCCCAGGGCTCCGAATTTTCTTTTGTCGCCCAGTGGGTATATACATCCACCCGGCCGGATCGGACCTTTTTCTTAGCACGCCGGGTAGCCGCCAGCAGTTCAGGAAGCACTGCCGGGTCTACAGCGTCTTCGGCAATAAAGTATCCCAGTTCATCATATTGTTGCACTTGTTCAGGTGTCGGCATGATCAGTCTCCGGGAAGCCTTCAGTTTCCCAATGGCTCTGTATTATCTTCCGGTGAATGTCGAAGGCAAAATCAAAAGTATCGATGGTGTCTTTCGTAACAATCTGTCGATCGAGGGTTTCGGTCGTGTTTTTAAAAGCAGGCAGCAGATCCGATGTAAGGGTCGGAAACCGGCAAAACAGTAACAGCGTCAGACCGTCATCACCGTTTGCCACCTTTATCAGATCGACGGTATCCGGTTCTACCATAATCCACGTTTCTTCATATAATTCCCTTGCGGCGGCATCCTCCCAGCGTTCGCCGAAATCGATAAACCCACCCGGCAACGCCCATTTGCCCTTGTGCGGCTCGACATTGCGACGGATCAGCACCACGCCCTGATCCACCTGCTGAAGAATCACAGCGACAGGCTTCGGATTGCGAAAGCTGATGTTCCCGCAATGTTCACATGTACGAGGCCAGGGCTGCTCCGAGGAAAATGGCCGACCGCAGTAGGAACAGTGGGCGTCCTTATAATATTGAGTGATTGAGTGATTGAGTGATTGAGTGATTTGTTTTTTCATTCGCCTTATCACCTGGAACTTTTTCCCATTTCAATTCTGCAGAAATGATTTTCAATCAGTCAATCAGTCAATCAACAAATTACTCAATTTCTTTTCCGTTCCACCCCGATGCGTTGCGGTTTGAGGACGATCTGCGTGATGACTGTTCCTTCCCTTTGATTAATCGCCTGCGCCACGGCGTCGGCTACGCATTCCGGTGTGATATGGCAGGTGTGATCAATGTGAGGAGCAAAATCGGTCTCGTCGTAGAACGGGGTCATGGTCATATCCGGATACAGGGTCACGACCCGGACACCACTCTTGCGTACTTCGGCAAACAGGGATTGGCCAAATTGATGCAACCCGGCCTTGGTCGCCCCGTAGGCGCCGCCGAACCGTCCCGGCTCCAGGGCAGCGGTGGAGGCCATATTAATGATAAAACCTTCTGACTTTTTCAGATGGCGCAGCGTCACCTGGATCAACACCATCGGCGCCAGCAGGTTGGTTTTGACCATGCGTTCGATTTTCTCGGGATGTATGGTCTCGTGCGGGCCGAAGAAGCCCACACCGGCATTGTTGACCAGCACATCCAGTCGGCCGGTTTCCTTAAGCAGGGCCTGCGTCTGATTCACGAGCATATTGGTGTCCGTGACATCGCATACCATCGGAAAAAAATTTACATGAGTAAACGCGGTTTTCGCGAAATCCCGTGCAAATCCGTAGACCTTATAGTTCATCCCGATCAGCTTTTCGACAACACATAAGCCGATCCCGGATGACGCGCCGGTAACCAGTGCTATGTCCATACAGCGATACGCTCCTCAGGGATACAGGATCGCAGACGCTCGCCCATAAAGGCTGTGATTTCCTGTCGCTGCGCCGCCGAATAGGTGATGGTCTTATCTTCCAGTTCGTAATCGTTATAGATCACATCCGTATCCTGCCGTTGCCTTTTTATTCTATCGAAATAGCTCTTGGTCATCCGAAACACGCCCACGGTCACATCCCGGACAGCAGCCGGGTCGATATAGCCGAAGGTTTCTTCTATGAGGTGTCCATAAGCCGCTTGCCATCCTTTGACAGCCAGCACCGGATCAAAACAAAGCCGCACCGCCCAGCCGTCTTCTATAGCTGTCTGTACGGCCTGCAACCTCTGTCGCAGTGGCGGGGTCCCCTTTTCGTACCGGTCTATGACCGCCTGAGGCGAAAGCGTCCAGGCTAAGATCACGCGGTCTGTCGCTTTCAGATCCCGTATGGCCCGGTAGGCGGTACTTTTGGTACGTATCTCGATTAACAGATCCGGTTGTTCCTGCGCAAACTCGATCCAGGCACGGCAGTAGGGCGTGATGGATTCGAAAGCCAGCAGATCCGTATCATAGGATATACATACATACAGCGGCTGATGTATATTCGAACGTTCGGCGATCGCCTGGCGCGTCGCCTCGAAATAATCCGGTGTATTGACGAATGCGACAACGTTCGCAGAGGGGTACATGCCCTGTAGATAGCAGTAGTCGCAGTTGTATACACAATTGAACATCAGCGTATTATAGTAAAAATTATCCAGATTGAAATGCTGACTGTGGCCTGAGCCGGGGTAAAGAAACCGGTCTTTTTTAACGGCCAGGATAAGTTTCATACTGCGTTTCTGTATCTGGAAATGCTGCCGAGGCCGCGCGAAGATCGATTTGTAATCGTCAATAGGGACGATCCGGGCGCGTGGGAACCGGTTTATAATGGATTGGGCAAAAGAATAATCGAACGCCGCACGCTCGACATACAGGTGGGAAAAATTACTTAACCATGAGGAGTTGCCCGAGTCGTTCAAAGCGGTCTTTCCCTTCCTGTCTGGTCGTTACCACAGTCTGAGTAAATGCCGATAGGTCCGGCAGGGCTTTGCCTGTATGTAGTTTATAGGTCCTGACAGTGTCCGTCAACATCTTGTGTTGACTCACCGTCAGGCGCAGACACCGGTTTAGATGATTCATTATCGACCGGTCAGCCTCGTCCAGGATATCTGATGAGGCCTCCGCTACGGTGTTTTGGGCGGCTATAATGCGATCGATATCCGTCAGCCTCTGTTCAATGAGATGGCTGACCATGGCCTTGTCAAACCGCTGCACCTCCAGGAAATCGGAAACGACTTTTATACAATGGATCTGATGGGGTGCAAGAAAAGCGGCGGCGGCCTGATAAAATCCGGCGGCTTCCATATCGACCAAACCGGCTTCCACCTCCATACCGTCAGATTGGTCCAGAGGACGGTCTACGGTGGTAAGGACAGATTCGGGAAGGTGGACTTGAACCAGCATGTCCGGGTAGAAGGTATGACCGGTCGCCTGCTCTGCAATTTTATGTACCAGAAACAGATCACCGATTTCAACCGGCCCCGTATTCGGAATCTGCGTATGACCTGCTATGCCGATATTGAGCACGCCTATTTTATCCGGAGCCGACACCCGGGATAGCAGATACGTGGTGGCTATGGCCGATTTGAGGCGACCCACACCGGAGACCGCCAGGGATACATTGTCACGATGAAAGATCGGCACGGCATGGGCGGTCGTATCCTGCTTCAACCCGAAGTGGGCGATCAGAGGACGTGCTTCAGGATGCAAGGCCACAGTAATGAGAAAATGCATGGCGTGGAGATGTAACGCGTCATCCGTGTTACATTATTCCTCCGATTTCGGCATGATCACGAGCCGGCCGTTTTCTACTGTAATGGACTCGATATGCTTAAGGAGACGCATCGCGTCCGGGTTATCGTAAATTGCCTGCGCCGGCGGTTCTCTGTTTTCTATCGCTGTTTTAAAGGCCTTGAAATCGTCCAATAGCGGCCGAGCATCTTCAGCCGTCATGGTCGGCACAGCGAACACGCGTATTTCGGTGCTGGCGTAGGTGTCTGTATAGCTGCCTACCACACGTTTCAACACAAAGAGCAGGACCACGCCGCCGATCGCTATCAGGGCCAGGGCTGACAGACCAACGACGACCCAGACGCTGGTTTTTCTGCGCTTCTGGATCGGGGGGTGGGTGCTTTCCATGATGTATACCTCTTTCGTATTACAGATGGATGGTTCCCTCTGGGAAACCATCGAGTACGCCGCGGTTTCCGATTGAAGTACCGCCATCTCTGATGGATTGATACCAAGATCGGGGTATATCGTCAAGCACTTTGTGGTGTAACCTGAATGATTGATATCAGGTGGGTTGTAGACCCCATTTTTTACCTGGTTAAGACAGCCTTGAAAAATATCTTTCCCGGTAAAAACCCCTGACCACCAAACATTTGTATAGTATTATATTAAAGGTAATGAGAGAAGGGAATCATCGATATATCGATCACGTGGAATGGTGATTACGCGTTTAAATGAAGCGTTTGAGGGGGCCTGGAGTTTCCGGGTGGTCCAGGAGCAGATGGTCGAGGAAGAGATCATTGCCGGGGAAGACGGCATCCGGCTGGGTAACGCACTGGAGGGGGATTTGACCAAGGCAGATGCCAGCGGGCTGATATCAGGTTTTGCCCGCAAACGCGCGGCCTGCCTACTCCGATTTTTTCAACGGCGGCAATCGTTTTTTAATACGTCGAAAACGATCGGAGTCTTTTTGTAAGTTGTCTTTATGAGGTAACAGGGCAATATCCGCCCGTGCATTTTTGACGCGTTCTCCGCTTGGCGGGTGTGTGGAGAACAGGGCGTCCAGCCCACCTGGTTCGCGCTCATGAAGCGCCATGAGCTTTTCGAAAAATATCGCTACACCATCCGGGTCGATCCCGACCTCATACAACTCCTCAACCGCCAGGGCGTCCGCCTCCCGTTCGGCCTCGCGACTATAGTGAAACATCCCAAGCGCCCCGCCGATCCCTGCGAACTGCGCCGCTATTTGTCGGGTTGTCCCCGGATTCCCACCCATAACCAACCCAGTTATAATTTGCAAACCATATTGTCGACTTAACGCTTTCGCCCCATGCCGACCTACGACATGGCCGATTTCATGGCCCATGGCACCAGCCAGCTCGGATTCTGTCTCAGCGGTAGATATCAAATCTCGATTGACATAGAGGTATCCGCCCGGAAGGGCAAAGGCATTGACGACATCCGTATCGACGACTTTAATATAATACGTGATGTTTGCCCGTTTTGATACTTTGGCGAGTCTTTGACCCAGATCCTGAATATACTGCACCACATCAGGATCCTCATATAGTTTCAGTTCCTTCTCGATCTCTTGAGAAAATTGACGCCCCATTTCTATTTCCTGTGCATCGGAAACGATATTAAAATTTTGAAGGGCGCCACCACATCCAAATGAGGTGAGGATCGAGAGGCTGATGGTCATATATATCGATCTATACCATCGTGTCATATCTTGTTTGGATAAGAAAAAACAGGAGCATGCAGACTAAAAGATATCATGTTCAGCATCCCCATAAATGGATATTGGGTGCCCTATTAATGACTGGTATTGCTGTGTAACATCAGTTTCCCATCTTATTTCAAATTATCAGGACCAAATATTGTGGCCCTGTAAAATACCCGTTAATATAATCAAGGATAATAAACAAACTTTCAATTAGAGAACCAAAGTGAAAGATAGCGATATGTTCGGAGCAAAATCCCTATGCCGAGATCTTCCAGTCACTCACCGATAGATACGAAATCTGTACAAATGTACGCCCGTAACCTGGTGAACTCCGGGCATCCTCTGGCCTCAAGTTTCATAGACGGGAATGTCAGGTTGCTTGGACACGGTTACAACAATCAGTTATTCGAAATAGCAGGTGCCTATGGTTCGTACGTATTTAAGATTTATCCGGTCGGCCATGCCCAACGTTTGATCCGTGAGAATACCATGTTAAGTTATTTGAAACCGATTGGCGCCATGCCGGATGTGGTCCTCGCAGAACCGTATGCGAAAGATCTGCGGGTACCCGTTTTGATTTATAAAAAACTACCGGGGCAGGCGGTTCAAGCCGAAGCACTCGACCGTGACGCCCTGATCCAATTACAGGATCTATGGCAAAAGATACACCGTTTGCCCATCCCGGCTGACCCGGTTCTCCGAGAGTCCGCCGGTCCGCGGATGCCCACAGATTGTATGTGGTATATTGAGAAGACGATACAATCCATGGCGCGATCAGAGACCGGAAGCAACCTTATATTTCAAGAGGCGTGTGCGCAATTGGAGGGCTTATTTCAAAATTTGAGGCGGTTGGATTTGCAAACCGGCTTATGGCAAGTGGCGCCGCAGTGTCTCTGTCAGGCGGACTGCCGGCCTGCGAACATGCTGAAGGACGAGTTCGGAAAAATTTGGCTGGTTGATTGGGAGCATGCGGGATTGATGGATCCTATTTATGAGGTAGCCGGCTTTTTCTGGCATCCTGAAACGCTTGCACTCCCTGGACAGGACCGTGAGTATGGTATGCGTTTATATTGCGAGCATAGCGAGGATAAATATGCATTTGAGAAAATGCAGGTATATCAATCTATATTACCTGTTCAGTGGGCGACTCGTATATTAAAAATGATAGATGAATACGATGAACAGGTTACCCAGCCATGGGTTACGTTACGGCCTGTTGAGGACCTCTGGAGGGATGTAACGTGTTATTTTCAAATTGCCCACAAAATGATCGAAGAAGCCTTACTCCGATGAGTTTAAAAAATGTTCTATAGATGACAGATCTTGCATCCGACCCACCGACATGATAATAGTAGGTAATTGGGGAATATGCGTATGGATCTGACGCATCACCTCCACCCCGTCCAGATCGGGCAAACGTAGGTCCGTCAACACCAGGTCCACCTGGTTGTTCACCGCCAGATCCACACCTTTCTCTCCCGTCTCCGCCTTCAGGATTTCAAACCCTTCCTTGAGTAGATTAAGTTCTATGTAGTTTAATATTTCCGGTTGGTCATCAATCACCAGAATACAACGCGTCTTTATTGGAATCACCACCTATAGCTCAGCGAGTGGTCGTGTGGGAGGCTTTCTTACATGTTTACTACATGCTCACATGCTGCCATAACCGAGTCGTTTCAATTCCTGTTCTTTCTTACGCCAGGTCGGTCGAATTTTAACCCATAGATCCAGGTAAACCGGTCGATCCAGAAAGGCGGCAATCGCGACCCGGGCTGCGGAACCGATTCTTTTAAGCATCTGGCCTTTTTTACCGATAATCATCCCCTTTTGAGAGGATTTCTCTACAATGATAGAGGCTTGAATATAGGCGACTCCGTTGGGGCGTTCTTTGAAATCTTCGATTTGAACGGCAGAGGCGTAAGGTAACTCATCCCGCATGGCAAGAAAAAGGTGTTCACGAATTATTTCTGCGGCAAAAAAGCGTTCAGGTTGGTCTGTAAGCATATCGTCGGGATACAACGCCGGTCCTTCCGGCAGGACCTTGACAATGGCTGATAACAAGCGGTCCAGCCCATCATCCTGCAATGCTGAAATCGGAACAATTTCATTGAATGAAAATCGTCGATAGGCCTCCTCGATCAGCGGGAGTATAGACAATTTGGGTATGCGGTCTATTTTATTAATGGCAAGGATCACCGGCCCTGGGCTTTGCTTAAGATGGTGGAGGGTCGCGTTATCGAGATCCTTAAGGCCTTTTGTGCTGTCGATCATTGCAACGGCCACCTCTGAGTCGCGGATGGTGTGTACGGCCGATTGCAGCATGTATTCCTGCAATTTATAGCCGGGTTGAAGTAATCCCGGTGTGTCCATGAAAATGATCTGATAGTCCAGTTCCGTTAAGATGCCCAGTACCCGTTGCCTGGTGGTCTGAGGTTTCGGTGTCACAATCGACAGCCGTTGACGCAGCAGGGCATTCATCAAAGTGGATTTACCAACATTCGGCTGGCCGATAATGGCGACAAATCCTGTACGATGTGGTGAGGTTTCTGATACGCTACCTGTCTTCTCAGAAGAGTCCGATAATGTATTCATAGGGCCGAAATGCTCCAATAAGGAATCACAATCAAGATAAGGACGCAAGGTTGTTTGATAGTCATATCAACACAGGAAATAATATAGCGATATTTAGTTCAAGTTGCCAGTGATTATATGAGATGCCAGAACTGGAAAATGAAAGGTATATTGAATTCCTTGCATATGGCGCCATACGTTTTACACGGTTCTGCTTCGTATGCTATTGACAGGAATTATAATCATAGTTACACTATAACTTATGGAGAGAGTGTCAATTAAAGAGCGAGGGGTTCTTAGGCTGTATACTTGGTGGCACCGTTTTCGTGCGATGCCGGTTATCGAACTTCCGAATGCGTTAAACCGAATTGAGCGACTTTTAATATGCCTGCCTGCTGATCCGGAAGAAGCCCGCCAGGCCGCTGATGTTATCCCGGAGCTGATTAGGTGTCTACAGGCAGAGTCAGCGATCGTCCTGGGCGAATCGTCTGCAACGGCTTCCTGTACTCTATCTGAGGAGGGATTCCAGGTCATCACCATCGGCGATACAGATCGGCGATGGATGGGTTCGCCTTCTTCTGATCTGATTGATCGGGTGGTCGGCAGCGGTTTGAGCGTGGCTGTCGATTTGAGTCTCCAAATGGATTTATTGACCTCGGTGCTCTGTTTACAATCCAAAGCGCCGGCACGGTTTTGTTTTTGCGGACCGCATCGAGCCCTGTTTTTCAACATACAGATTGTACTTAGCGATCAAACCGATCCATTAAATTCGGAGATTGATCCAATTAACCAGGCAGATCTGTTGATTCCTTCCCTCTCTAACTCCCCCTATGTCTGTCTATTACATACAGTTCAACGTATGACAGGGCACGCTCCCAGCCCTCAAGAATCAACTTGACAGGTTAAATAAGCCCTTCGATATTGGCGTAAGGCCACCAGAGACGTATATAATATTGACTGAGTTGGTGAGTTGGTGATTGAAAAGACAAAAGCCAACCCTGAACGGATCGAAGTCACCATAGGTGGCTTCCACGACTCGTATTACAACGGACACATACCATCACCAAACCATGGAGTGCTCGCAACGAGTCCGCAGGACACTTGCCATCACCAAATCACCCTTTCATTCGATTGACTGATTGGAATCATCCTCATGCTTTCTTTTCGTATATCTATACTGGACAGGCGCTATAACACCGTCCGCCGGTTTTTAAACGGGTTTTTTGTCCTCTTTGTACTTTCGGTGATAGATGTCGGAGCGCAAACGGCAGCGCCTGATTTTCAATCCTTATTTAACACCGGTATTTCTTTATATGATGAGAAACGTTTTGATGAAGCGGAGTCTGTACTTCACCAGGCGGTTGACCTTCAACCAAAGTCCGCAGACGCTCATTACTGGCTCGGCATGACCTATTACGAGCGCAGTAACAACAAAGAAGCGGTCAAACAGTTTAAAGTGGCGATTCGCCATAAGAAACAGTTTCCGGAAGCATATATCGGTCTGGGCCGGACTTATATGCGTATAAAGAATCGTATGGTCGATGCCCGGCAGATGTTAAAGGAGGCCCTGAAATACGATAATAAGAATGCCCAGGTATACTATTATCTGGGGTTATCCTATATAGAACAAAGTAAACGGGATCCGGCTGCTCCACTCTATGTGATGCAGGCGCGTAAAGCGTTTCAACAGGCTACTGCCAACAATCCTCGACATCCCGATGCGTACTATCAGTTGGGTTTGTCTTTTGAAAACCCTTCCCGGGATTATAAAAAAGCGTTGTCGATTTTTTATCGACAGCTTACCGTCAATCCGGGACACGGGGATGCGGTGTCTCATCTCGGACAATGCTGCTTTTTAACCGGTCAGTATCGTGAGGGTGTCGATTTATTGACCCAATTGATAGATCTATACGGGGAGGCCATACCGAAGTATGCCCATACGGTGGTTGCCCTGTTGAATGCGTCCTATCTGAATTCTCAAAAACTGTATGAAGAAGCCGGCAATTTATATGAGCAATACATCGGATCGCTCAATTCCGTAGAACGGCGTTATTACACGGACCTGTTCTATGTTGCATCCGAAGCAGAATATCTGTTGTATTCCCGTGCGACAGATGCCGAACAGACTGAGATTCAGCGCAAGTTCTGGGCTTCCCGGGATCCTGATCCGGCGACCATTATCAATGAGCGCCTGATTGAGCACTATCGGCGTGTTATACACGCCCGCGAGCATTATGCCCGCGGGCAGCAACCCTGGGATCGCCGTGGAGATATCTACATCCGCTATGGCGAGCCCGATGATTTACAGCATTTTATCCTGCAGGCCGGTGAAAAGGCATTGGATAATTACAGACCGACCGGCGATGCGCGCATTGATGTGATCAGGGAGCGTAATTATATCTTCCGTTATCGGCTGAAGGTGGATAACGCCGGTGCGGACTGGGGTACTGAACTCAATCGTCAGATCGAGGATCTCGATAGTCCCGAGCGTATACTCATAGAAACCGCGAGTGAGGGCGACACCTTTTTACTTCAAAACATAAACAAGATGCAAGCCATGGCGTTTGTCGCCGAGAGCTGGGTCTACATCGAACATGACATGGAGATGTTTTTTGTCGATCAACTTGGAATCGGGAAATTCGACTACCCGCTCGGCACCCATGAAACCAGCATTGAGGAAGCCAGTATACAGGGCCGGTTTCATCCCAAACGCATGGCTGAGGAATTTATCGAAAAGACGCCGGAATCGTATGCGTTTGACTATGGTGGTGGTAATCTGGATTTCCTTTACGATATGGTCACTTTTAAAGGCGAGGGACCAGAGACTTATATCGAAATTGCTTACGTCGTGCCCTCACATCAACTGGGTGCCGTTTCAGATGGCCAGGGTCTTAAAACCTGGCTTAACAGTCATGTCGTGTTCCGGGATGGTGATTATAACCGCATGGCCAATGTATCGAAACGCATCGGCCCGATCGAACGGTATATGGAGGTTGTGGCCAGGAAAAAAATCGGCGTGAATCTGCATACTGCCGTGCTCGATATGAACGCCCCGGCCGGCAGCTACCGATCCGCCGTTGAAGTAAGGGATGAAGCGACGCGGCGCATCGGTATTTTTGAACAGATGTTCACTGTTCCGGATTATGATAGCGACTCTCTTATGGTCAGCGATATCAAACTGGCTATGTCTATTACGCCCGATGAAGGCACCGGACCTTTTATACGTCACGGCCTGAAGATTGAGCCCAATCCGGCGCGTTTGTATCAACGGGCCGAACCGGTACATTTCTACTATGAGATATACAATTTAGCCCGGGATGCCCAGGGCCGAACATTGTATCAAGTCGAACTTGAAGTCACAACGAAAGAGCCTCAGCTAAATATCATATGGAAGTTCCTGGCTGGTCTCGGTAAACTTATCGGCCGATCCAGTGACGAGCAATCCGTATTCATGGTGTTTGAGAACGGTGGTATCACGGCAGATGAGTACAGTTACACTTCCATCGATACCGGCGAGTCTCCGACCGGCACCTATGCTATGACCGTGCGAATCAAGGATCTGCATAGCGGCCAGACCGTGTCCAAGATCAAAGAATTCGTCGTGACCAATGATCGCTCAACTGCCTTTTCAAAAGATGAGCAAGAGCAACCGATTGATATGCAGTTGATGGATAATGAGGGGAAATGACCGAACGACGAAAAGCACAGCGAGCGAAGCGCGTTCATTGTTTTCGATTGAGCGGAGCGAAATCCAACAACGAAACTTCCCACCAAGGATGACCCTGCTACTTAATCGTATTAACTATCAGAGGCACACCTTTATGCGCCTTTCCGCTTTATGAATGGATGTCTTATGAGAAAATCCGAATACATACTTTCTGTCAGATGGTGGTTCTACGTCACGATAGCCGGATGGATTATCACGCTGCCGGCAAGCGCACAGGATGCGGCGGCTCTGCTGGAGCAGGGCCGGACGCAATATGAAGCGCAGCAGTATGAAGAAGCAGAAGAGACGCTGAGAGCACTTGTTAAGCAAGAATCCATATCGGCGCCGGCCTATCTCTGGCTTGGCCGGGTACTGGATGCTCAGACGCGGTACAAAGATGCGGAGAAGGAGATCAAGAAGGCGTTAAAAATAGACAAGACCTTGACCGAAGGCCATATCGAACTGGCCAAAGTCTACATCCATAGAGAAAAAAATAAAGACGCCCGGAAGGCATTGGATAAGGCGGAAAAGCTCGAACCCGATAACGCGGATGTACCTTATTATCGGGGATTTACCTATGGTAAGGTTACGCTCGGATTTTTTCGTCGCGGCAAAATCGAAAAAGAATTTGAGCGTCGTCACGATTCATTTCAGCGGGCCATCGAACTGAACCCCGACCATCCAGATGCCTATTTTCAGTTAGGCTATGCTTTTGAAACCATCATGGGAGATCTGGATCTGGCGCTCCCCTGGTTTTTTAAACAGGCGTCTGTAACCCCGAATCATAATCAGACCATGTATCGATTGTCGGCCGGCGCGATTCGCCTGGAGCAGTATCAGCGGGGCTTTGCCCTGTTCCAGCAACTGGCCGGTATCCACGATGTAAAGACCTATCCGCTTATCCAGGGGATGCTAGGGCGACTCGAAGCGTATTTTTATCATGCACAGAATAAGCATGGCCGCGCTTATCGTGCTTACGAAAAATATCTAACCGCGCTGGCATCGGTTGATCCGGTCGAGGCCGCCTTATATAAGAATCTGGCTCAGGTGGCTTCCGAAGAGGTGGCCGAGGCGTATCAGGTCGCTTCTGAAGAAGAACAGCAGGAAATATGGCGGGCCCATTGGGCGGCCCGAGATCCCGATCCCACGACCGTCCTCAACGAACGGCTGGTGGAACATTACCGCCGGGTGATGTATTCAAGACGTCACTTTTCGGAAGGGAAGGAACCCTGGGACCGGCGCGGAGAGATTTACATCCGCTTCGGTGAACCCGATGACCGGCAGCATTTCTTATTGCAGTCGGGTGAAGATGTTATTATCAACATTTTCCCGACCAATAATCAGGCGGTAGATGCCATTCGAGAACAGAACCGTCATCGGTACAAAATGCAGCTCAGTACCGGTACCACAGACTGGTCGGAAGACGGATTTATGGGCCGGGCGGCCCGTGAGACCCGGGCGGTTTCGTTTCCTACGGAGAGCTGGGTTTATGTCCCGTTCGGGCTGGAGTTGTTTTTTTCAGATCAGATGAATTCAGGAAAATTCGACTATCCTCTGCAATCCATCGAGTTGCCTGCCGACGTTTCCAACTTCGGTGTCACTAATCGGCTTGCACAGCAGTTTCTCAATACACCGAGAAAGCAGGCTGAGGAATTGATTAAAAAAGTACCCGAGTCTTTCAAATACGACTATGGCGGCGAGCAACTTACTTTCGTCTATGATATGGTTTCCTTCAAAGGCGCTGACGGTCGGGCGGAGATTGAAGTGGCCTACAGTATCCCTTCCTATCAGCTTGGCAATTCGGATGATGGTCTGGGGATGCAAACCTGGTTTAGCGGCCGTGTTGCCTTACAGGATGAAAAAATGAATCACGTCAGAGCTTCCACCTTTGCTATGGGGCCGGTCGCCCGGCCCATGGCGGAGAACGAGGCGGTTCAGCTTCAAACAGCGGCTTTTTCGTTTCAGGCACCGGCGGGGAGGTTCCGATCTGCCATGGCGGTGAGAGATTCGGTCTCAAAACGATTCGGCATTTATACCGCACCGTTTACCGTCACCGACTACAGCACGCCTGTATTACACCTGAGCGATATCAAACTGTCGTCTTCCATTGCACCGACGGATCAGACCAGTCTCTTTGTGCGAAATGGACTGTATATTACGCCCTATCCTGCTCGCATGTATCCGCAGCGTGCGCCTGTATTCATCTATTATGAGCTGTACAATCTGACGCTCGACGCGCAAGGACGCACCGCGTTCCTGACGGAACTGCAGATCACGGCCAAGGAAGAACAGCGAGGATCTGCCTGGCGGTTGCTGATCAGCCTGGGACGCCTGATTACGCAGTCAGAGGACGATCAATCCGTTATTTTGACGTTTGAGGACGCGGGGATCAAATCCGATGAATACAAATACACCTCTATCGACACGAGCGATTCACCTGCCGGTGCCTATACGCTGTCCCTGACAATTACGGATCTTCATTCCGATCAAAAAACAACCAAATCTGTTGATTTCGTCATTGTGAAGAATTGAAGGTGGCTTGTAGGCGCACGGCACGCCGTGCGTCTATCTGCCAATTTAAAACATCACCCTCCACACCTGGAGGTGGATTATGCCATCACGTATTTCTACCTATATCGTCTGGATATGTTTTTGGGCTGTACCTGCGATCGGTTTTGCGCAGGAAGCGGAGCTGCTGCGCCTGTTGGAATCCGGGCAGATATTAGATCAGGATCGCCGGTATGATGAGGCAGAGGCGGTATATCGCCAGGCAGTGGATGCCTTTCCAAAATCGTATCTGGCTCACTACCGCCTGGGTATGGCGTTGTACGCTCAGGCTCGGGATAAGGAGGCGGAGAAGCAGTTTAAAAAAGCGGCCAGGCTGGATAAGAAAAGTCCGGAAGGATTTATCGGCCTGGGGCTGGTGCTTCTACGCAAACCCAAAAGGCGGATGGATGCGCGGGCCATGCTCAGGCGTGCTGAAAAGATATCGCCGGAGCGGGCAGACATCCAGTTCCAACTTGGGATGACGTATGTCAGTCAGACCAAGCTGGGGCGCACGCGAGACTACGGCGCATTTGGCGATGGCCGGAAATACTTTAAAAAGACGATTGCCATCGACCCACAACATCCGGATGCTTATTTCCAACTCGGGCGTTCGTATGAGTATCCGGGCCGAGCGTGTAACAAGGCTATCCCCTATTATCTTCAGCAAGTAAAGGCCACGCCCTCTCATGAAGAAGCCCTCAAGCATTTGGGTCGGTGCATCGTGGCGGTAGGCCGGCTTCAGGATGGGCTTCTTATGCTGGACGACCTGGTCGAATTACATGCTGAGAACCTGGCGCCGGTTTACGATACGGTGCGTCTCCAATTGCTGGCCATGTATTATCAAACCCAGGGTCGTTTCAGGGAGGCGCTGGCAGCTTATGAAATCTACATTCCGTTGCTCGACGCCGAAGAAAGGGTTTTGTACCGTAAGCTGAATCTGGTCGGCGCTAAGGATGAATTACAGGCTTCCCAGGAGATCTCCGAGGATGAATATCCTGAATTCCAGCGAACATTCTGGGATATGCGCGATCCGGATCCAACCTCGAGAATCAACGAACGTCTGGTGGAGCACTACCGGCGTATTACGTATGCCCGTCTGATGTTCGCCAGGTCCGGCTTTCCGTGGGATCGTCGCGGTGAGATCTATGTCCGTTACGGGGAACCGGACGCCCGATCGGGGTTTATCGCCGCTGGAACGGACGGCGCCCAGAATATGCCGGGCAACAATACATCTGTGGATACCATACGGGATCGGAACAGGGGAAAAAGAAATGCATTCGCGTATTCTTTGGACGCAACGCCCATGCTCTCGTCTTCTCCTTATTCCCTTGCCGGCTTCCGGACGGAAAGTTGGGTGTATGTAGAGCATAATCTGGAGTTATTTTTTACCGATCACCTCGGCAATGAAAAATTCGATTATCCAGCGGAAAAGTTCGGCATTGACAATTTCCATCCCAGAAGAGTCGTTGAGGTGTTAATAGAGCGTGTTCCGGAGCATTACGATTACAATTACGGTGGTGATCCCCTCGATGCGGCGGTCGATATCGTCACTTTCAGAGACGACGATGATCGAACCCTGGTGGAAGTTGCCTACAGCGTACCCTGGATAGCGCTGGGTCATGCCGAGGACGGCCTGGGTATAAAGACCTGGTTGGACAGCCGGTTCTCGTTACGAGACGATGATTATCGCTGGATCATGGCTGTTGAGGATAGTATAGGTCCTATTGAACGGCCTTTGGAAGATATCGCCAAATTACCCGAAGCCGATAGTGTGTATGTGTCGGTTTTGACGTTCCGGGCTGATGCCGGATCGTATCAATCCGCTCTTTCCATCCGGGATAAGGTTACCCGGCGCGTCGGCATGTTCAAACATCCTCTTGCGGTAGCGGACTATCGCGGCGATAGTCTGATGATCAGTGATATAAAACTGTCCACGTTCATTACGCCGACGCGGGTCGCTGGCCTTTTTGTTCGCCACGGTCTGGACATGACTCCGCATCCTTCGCGTATCTATCGACCGGCCCAGCCGGTTCATTTGTATTATGAAGTCTATAACCTGACCCCCGATGCCGAAGGCCGTTCTACCTACCAGACGCAGCTTGAAATCAAAAAGAAGGAGGGAGAGAAAGGCGTCGCAGGCCGAATTTTATCCGGTATCGGCAGCTTGTTCCCCTCTTCGGATAACGACCAGGCCGTCATCTATACGTTTGAAGATGCCGTGATTGGCGATACGGCCTATAAATATACTTCAATCGACACGCATGAACTGCCGGAGGGCGTATATACGCTCTCCGTAAAACTAACGGATCCGGCTACCGGCGCGGATGTGGTGAAGACCACTGATTTTGCGATGGCAAAGGGGGAGTAGATGGGTAGGTGGGCAGGTGGGCAGGTGGGCATTCAGGTTTTATGCCTGATCTGCTGCTGGGCGATCACCGCCGGCGCGCAGACAGAGGGGGGTATAGCGTACTTTGAGGCCGGTCGTTTTGAGGAGGCCGAAGTGGTTTTCCGGCAGGCTGTCGAGCAAGCGCCGAAAGACGCAGAGGCGTATTACTGGCTTGGCAGAGCTTTGTATGAGCAGCATCGGGATAAAGATGCGATAGAACAATTCAAAAGATCGTCCAAGCTGGACAAGAAAAATCCGGCCCCGCATATCGGTGTCGGTCGGGCCTATTTACGTATGCCCAAACGCCGCTATGATGCCCGCACCGCTTTCCAACGCGCCGACAAACTGGCGCCGGATGATGCCGACATCCAGGATTATATAGGACTGACCTTCGCCAATAATCTCGGTAATAGACGGGAATACGGCGTGGATGGACGTCGCTATTTTCGTAAGGCCATCGAACTGGACCCGCAGCATTCGAATGCCCATTATCATCTGGGTCTGACCTACGATCAATCGCCGGGACGAAATTATAAAAAGGCGATTCCCCATTATTTCAACCAGCTCCTGGCCGTCCCCGACCACGCGGAAGCGCTGGATCGTCTCGTGCAGTGCCTCATCAAAACAGATCAGTATGCCGAAGGGGTGGATATGGTGAACCAGATCGGCATACTGCCCGGATCGGAGAAGAATCCGAAGTTCGAAATATACCGTGGGCAACTCTATGCTGTCGTCCTGCAGCAGAAGGAAAATGATTTTTCCGAAGCGTATGAGGTGTATGGAGACATGCTGGATAGAATGGATCTGGAAGAGAAAAAGTGGTTTACGGACCTGACGTTGGTGGCGCCGGCCGATGTATTGACCCAATACGAGAAGGCGTCTGAAGAGGATCAGCAGGAAATCCGGCGCCGGTTCTGGGCGGAACGGGACCCTGATCCGACGACGGTAGTTAACGAACGCCTGGTAGAACACTACCGGCGTGTGCTGTTCGCCCGTATGCATTTTGCCCAGGCCAAATCTCCCTGGGACCGCCGGGGCGATATTTACATCCGCTATGGGGAGCCTGACTCCCGGCAGCCGGTGCGTGGACCCACCAGTGACGATGCCAGCTATTTTCCTACGGGCGACGGGCGGGTGGCCTCGATTCGGGAGATTAATCGGCGTCTTCGGTACCGGTATGGCGGTAACGGATTCACAGAGAGCTGGGTTTACGTCCCCTATGGTGTTGAAATTATCCTCGCCGATCGTTTTGGCAACGGCATATACGACTATCCCCCGCCGGTGGTGGATATTCGTGAGGACCGTTTTCATCCCGAAGTGGTTGTGGCCGAACTGATAAACAAGCACTCCGAAGGGTATCGGTACGATTACGGCGGTGAGCCGATGGAGTTTCTGTTCGACGTGGTGACCTATCGCGGATCCGATAATCAGATGGAAGTCGAAATGGACTTCAGTATTCCTGCCCGCCAGCTCGGCTATGCCCGTGACGGAATCGGTGGTGATCTGACCTCCTTTTCAAGTCGGGTGGTCCTGCGGGATTATGCTCTGCATCGGGTTACTGATACGGCCTTTAAGATCGGCCCCATAGAACGCCCGAAATTCAAGGTTTCCAGGAAGTACGCCAAATCGAACGTGCGCATTGCCTCGTTGAATATGACGACCTCGCCTGGTCGCTACCGAATTGCTGTGGCCATCCGTGATTCCGTATCACGCCGTATCGGTATCTATGAAGCCCGACTTGCCGTCTGGAATTACGACAATGAGGCGTTGAATCTAAGCGATATCAAGTTGGCTGCCGATATCATACCGGGCGCCAGATCGGGGCCATTTGTGCGTCATGGATTTAAAATCATTCCTAATCCTTCTCTTCAGTTCAAGCGTACAAAACCGATCCATCTTTATTATGAGCTTTACAACCTGACGAAGGACGAAGACGGACGTACGGCCTATCGGACCGATATAGAAATCACGATGAAGCGGAAAGAAATGAATGTCGTCTTCCGTTTCTTTGCGGCGCTGGGTCGACTGATCAAGTCCGAAGCAGAAGAAGAATCGATTCACCTGTCCTTCGAAGGGGCCGGCGAGGTATCGGATCCACCGCAGTATACCTCCATCGATCCCACGGATTCCATGCCGGGTGATTATACCATTCGCCTGACCATTACGGACCTGCATACGGGCCAGGCCGTCGTGAAAGCGAAAGATTTTGTTCTGTTGAACGATCGAAAACCACCGGTGGAAGATCCGACGCTGTAATGACAGTAGAACTGTAACATGTTGAGATACACCATGAATCGAATCATCCGCATCTTATTTTTCTTCCTGACATTGTCCTTGGTCAACGTCTCCTTTGCCCAGCAGGAAACCAGTACGCCATACCAACGCGGCCAGGCTCTGTATAACGCTGAAAATCATGAGGCGGCGGCCTCTGTTTTTCGTGACCTGTTGCGCGATGATCCTTCAGCGTCGGATGCTCGATACTGGCTCGGCATGAGTTATTACCATCAGAATAAAATCGGCGATGCCAAGCAATGTTTTCGGTACTTAACTGGTCCCGGCTCGAAAGAAGCCCGGTCTTTCAAAGCCCTGGGCATGGTTTTCCTTAAAGAATCATATCGGGCGTTTGAAGCGTTGGAGGCATTCAGGAAAGCGATCAAACTGGCACCCGGTGATGCGGACGGATCCTACTGGCTCGGCATGGCGTATCTGACCATGATGGGGCGGGGACCGATCGCTGAACATCCTTCTATCGGAAAAGCAAAGGCCGCTTTCGAGAAAGCGCTGGCGCTCGATCGGGACCATCCTGATGCCGGCCATCAACTCGGGCGGGTGTATGAAGGCGCTGCGGGCGACCTGTACAATCCCAATCTGACGGATTCGTTTTATGAGATGGGGGTTCCATACGGCGGCGATACCGTCGATCTGATGAGCGCCATTGCCGCCTACAAGGGGCAGATCAAGCATACGCCGGACCATACCGCCGCCCGCCGCGCCCTGGCGACGGTCCATAGCCGTCTCGGCAGCCATACGGCAGCGATCCCGGCGTTTCGATTGCTTACAAAGGAAGCGCCGGAGGATATCGAGCTGAGTCTGGACCTGGCCATGGCTTACTGGCGGGCGAAAGGCTGGCCGAAAGCTCAGGAGGCATTCGAGCGGGCCATTGAAATGCTGCCGAAAGAAGAACAGGTGCTGTACAGGGACTTTTCTCTGTTTACGGGCACGGAAGAGGCCGAGAACTACGAAAAGACAGATGAACCGGAACAGGAAAAACTCTGGCGTGATTTCTTTGAAATGCGAGATCCTATCCCGTTGACGCCTGAGAACGAACGGCTTATCGAACATTATGCCAGGGTCACCTATGCCCGCCGCGCCTTCGGCCGGGGCAAGTTTCCATGGGACCGCCGTGGTGCCATCGTGATTAGGTATGGTCTACCGGATTATGTCCATCAAGATCGCCGTCTGGTTGAAATCGGAGACGCCGCACATGGGCGCGGTCAGCAGCCCCATTGGGGGGAAGACTGGCTGTATCGGCATCTACAGGACCCGGATGATAATGATCCGGTTATGCTGACCTTCGGGAATGTCATGTCTTCTCGAAGGTATGACTATCCGCCTATTTTTCCTGGCAATTACAACCCGGACCCCCAATACGGGACCAGAGCCACCCATCCGTATTACATCTCACAGCGGGTTATTGATGAGACGCCCGAGCAGCATGTGCCGCGTGAAATGGGCTTGCCGTTTGATTTTGCCTATGATCCGGTGGCCTTCCGGGGTGAGGCCGGCAGCACCCGTCTGGAAATCGCCTACGGTGTGCCGGGTGAATACCGGGTTACAGATGACGCCGGTATGATCGATCAGGCGCTGGATATGGGTGTTGTGCTGTATGGAGATTCCTGGACCCGTGTATTGGCGGACTCAAGCTGGTCGCCGCTCTTCAGGCCATCTGAAGAAGAGATCCCCGGGTTAGCCGTTGCCGTGCAGGATGTCGAAGTGCCGCCCGGCGACTATCTGATGGCCGTCCAGGCCCATGATCGATTCAACCGGTGGTACGGTGTACAACGGGACGCCATCTCCATACCGAATTTTTCCACACCGGGTCTGCATATGAGCGGCATCCGCCTGGCTACCCGTGTGCCGCCCGAAGTGGAAGACCCGGATATGGAGATGCGCGCCGGTGAGCGTCTGGCGCCGAATCCGGCCAAACAGTATCCGCAGGGGGCGCCGGTCTATTTCTACCTTGAAGTGTACGATCTTGCGCTGGGTAACTCGGATCAGAGTCGCTATCAGATCGACATTGCTGTAAGTAACGTTGAGCCGTCCATGAAAGGGCGGCGCCTCATCTGGCGGTTGCTGTCGGAGGTGGAGCGCATTCTCGGCTATCCTGCGGACCAGCAGACGGTGACCATGGTTTTCGAACAGTCCGGCCAGGAGACCGACGCGGCCTGGTCTTCGGCCATATCGACCGATCAACTTCGAGCCGGTATATATAAGCTGAGTGTGGCGGTCACAGACCTGATCCGGCAGGAGACGGTGATGCAGACGCAGGTGTTTGAGATGGTGAGGTGATTTGGTGATTTGGTGATTGAAAAACTAAAATCAATCAACAAATCAACGGCGTGCCAAAGGGATCTGCTGGCGATGGGGCTCATCCATGGAGCCGATCTCTGGAGTTGGGGTCTGCCTATTATTAATCGTCCATCTGCTACCGATGAAGAAATCCGCCTGATTCACTTCTCGTGATGTCGTATTTCCTCAATAAGATGATTTGGGAATAATGTATTTTATCGGTAAAAGTAACCGGCTGATAAGGTTATTCGTCAAATTACCCGATTCAATAGACTACTATCAGCCTGAACCAATCCTGAAAATTCCGGCGAATCACCGAATGCAATTTGAATTTCTAATTCCAAAACGTCCTGTCTCAGGACAAACCACAACTCGAATAAATTTACAAAAGTGGAAAACATAGGTGTAAGAAATAGCCGAAAAATCGTGAAGTGGAACGCCTTTATCCAGTAAAAATATACAGCTACTATTGGTCTACCTGTGCGATACGAATGCTCCCGTCGATACACATAACATTATCAAGCCGATACAGGATGCGCCGGTCGGACGGGTATACGATGATGACTTGCTGGTTAATGATGTGGAATCGCATCGCCGACCTCTAACGGGAACATTTGATATCACTCGCTTTCCACCGTTGCTTCTAACCGGTTTAACGACAGGAAAGGAATGTGTCTTGGTCGGAGTATCTGACGCGAGTGTACTGGAGAGTTACTTGTGAATATCAGTTCTCAAGACAGCCACAACTCCGTTGATTCAAGTATAGCGGAAAAATATCGAAAGAAAGGCTTCGAGGTGATTACCAACCCTCAATCGAAAGATTTGCCTTTTGACTTGGGTACTTACCGCCCTGATCTGGTAGCCGGAAAATCGAAGAATAAGGGCCATATCATTGAAGTGAAAACCTCATCCGCACAAATTTCTGTAGGGAGTTACCAGGAAATAGCAAGCATTATTTCTCAACATACCGGCTGGCGTTTTCTGCTAATCACAGGAGACGACGCTGTTTCAAATAGTCAAGATGGGATCGAGGGAAATCTTCTAAAGTGGGACTAAATATGTCAGCGTAAAGAGCAAGCCGATGGGCTTATATCTTCAGGTGAATCAGAAGGGGCCTTTTTGTCGCTTTGGGTTTTGTTCGAGGCGCTCATGAGAAAACGCGCCGAACAGATTTTTCTTCCTATTGAGCGGATTGCTACCATCCCTCTAATCAAGCATTTATATTCACAGGGTGAGCTTGACATGGAGCAGTTTGATCAAGCCCTGTCGCTCCAGAACTCAAGAAATTAACTGATTCATGGGATCGAAGTGCTTGATCTTAGCGACCCCATGATCCACATTCAATATCTGGTAGATGATCTCCTGAAATCCTGGGGGCCGAATCAGCCTGTTAAGCCGTGAGGAACTCGCGTCTTTCCAGGCTACGTAAAATGTTCCTCATGCTTCTTTCGCCCATTCACGCAGCAGATACTTCTGGATCTTGCCTGTCGCTGTCTTGGGCAGTTCGCCGAAGATTACTTTTTTCGGCGCTTTGAAATGGGCCATGTGGGCTCGGCAATACGTGATCAGATCCTGCTCGGTGATATCATCGGCCTCTGCACTGAGGTCCACGAAGGCGCACGGCGTTTCACCCCACTTTTCGTCCGGACGGGCGACCACGGCTGCTTCGCGAACGGCAGGGTGTCGGTACAGCACTTCTTCAATCTCCAGGCTGGAAATATTTTCACCACCTGATATGATGATATCCTTGGAGCGGTCTTTGATTTCGATATAGCTGTCCGGATGCCTGACGCCCAGATCGCCGGAATGAAACCAGCCGTCTGCAAAAGACGCCCGGGTTGCGGTTTCGTTTTTTAAATACCCTTTCATGACTGTATTGCCGCGAAACATCACCTCACCAATGGTCTCTCCATCGAAAGGGACCTCTTCCATGCTTTCCGGATTGAAGACCCGGATATCTTCCAGGGTTGAAAATCGCACCCCCTGTCGGGCTAGTTTGCCAGCCAGGACGGTCATGTCCAGATCGTTCCACTCTGCCTGCCGGGCGCAGTAGGTGGACGGCCCATAGGTTTCGGTAAGTCCGTAAATATGCGTAATGCGAAAGCCCATCGCCTGCATCCGCTCAATGACCGTGCTTGGCGGCGCCGCGCCGCCGGTGGCCACATTCACGATCTGCGGAAAGGACCGTTTGGCTTCCTCCGGGGCGTGTATGAGCATATTTAATATGACCGGCGCCCCGCAAAAATGCGTCACACCATGCTGGACGATAGAGGTAAAAATTTCAGCCGGATCGACCTGACTGAGACAGATGTGGGTCCCCCCGACTGCGGCGACCGCCCAGGGGTAGGTCCAGCCGTTACAGTGGAACATGGGCAGCGTCCAGAGATAGACGGATTGGTCATTTAACCCGAAAGCAATGACATTACCCAGCGCTTCCAGATAGGCGCCTCGATGATGATAGACCACGCCTTTGGGATTGCCTGTGGTCCCGGAGGTATAATTTAATGTGATTGCCCGCCATTCGTCCTCCGGGGTCTGCCATGCCTCTTCCGCATCCCCCTCATTGAGAAAATCTTCATAGTCTATGGCCCCTGTGAAGGGCATCCCCTCTGCTATTTCTACCAGGATGGGCTTATGAGCATCCGGTAAGCGCTCCATGATATCCTGAGCGAGTGTCCTGAAATGCTGATCCACAATGAACATACGAGCTTCGCCGTGCTGTAATTGAAACGCGATGACCTCCGCGTCAAGCCGGGTGTTCATCGCGTTGAGTATCGCGCCGCACATGGGGACGCCGAAATGGGCTTCCAGAACCGCCGGTACATTGGGGGCCAGCATGGCTACCGTATCATCCTTGCCGATCCCGCGGCGTTTCAACGCGGACGCCATTTTTCTACAGCGATCGTAATAGGTTCGGTAGTCATACTGCGTATCGCCATAGATGATGGCTGTTTTCCCGGGATAGATCTCTGCCGCCCGCTGCAGGAAATACAAAGGCGTCAGCGCGGTATAGTTGGCCGGACATTTTTCCAGACCCCGTTCGTATTTATCGTGTACCATGCAGACTCCTCCATCATGTGGATATGTCTTTAGCTTACACTACCCGCCACGTGCTATCTGCCACCTGCCGTGATGTGCAACATCCGTTATCATATACGATCCTGCTCTCCCTGTCAATTATGGTCCTTGTAAAGAAGTAAAGGCAGTTAACTACAGGGAGACACAGGGGCACAAGGTTTTATTGTTTATAGCTTTCACCCTGTACTCGGAACCACTTTTCAAAATAGACCATATATTTCTTCTTGGATCTGAATGTATGGTATTGTATCTTCATTGTATATACATAATAATCGAAGATAAAGGAGATGGGCATGAAAATGCAGATCCAAAAGTGGGGGAACAGCCTGGCCATACGTATACCTCGCGCATTAGCTGTGGAATCACAGATTGAGCAGGGTGCAGAAGTCAATGTTACCGTCATCGAAGGGAAACTGGTCATAACACCTGTTACGAAGAAAAGTTGTAACCTGGAGGAATTAGTCGCAGGCATCACAGAGGAAAATCGACATAGCGAAGTAGATACCGAACCGGCTCAAGGAGACGAGGTATGGTAAACCAGACGTATGTTCCTCAACGAGGTGATGTCGTTTGGCTTAATTTTACACCGCAGGCAGGACATGAACAGGCCGGTAGAAGACCAGCCGTTGTTGTTTCACCTGCTTCCTACAATAGTAAATCAGGCTTAGCGTTTTTCTGTCCGGTTACAAACCGAATCAAGGGATATCCATTTGAAGTTCGTTTACCGGAGGATGTTCCTACTGCAGGCGTCGTTCTTGTTGATCAGGTAAAGAGTCTGGATTGGCGTATACGCCGCGTAAAATTTTTATGTACACTCCCGCAGGCTACCCTTATAGATGTCCTGCAAAAATTAGCACCTCTTGTGCAGTAAATGAAGATTATATAAAAAAGGATAACCCATGCTATATCGTCAATTAGGTAAAGCCGGTGTTCAGGTGTCTGTGATGTGACTCGGAACGAACTGGTTCGGGACGAACGCTGTGCCTCAGCAGGACGTCCATACGATCATGGACGGCTCCGAGGATCTCGGACTCAATTTTATAGATACCGCCGACATCTATGTCAAAGGCCGATCGGAAGAGACGATGGGCAAGGCGCTGAAAGGTCGGTGGGATCGATTCGTTCTGGTGTCTAAGTTCAGCATGCATATGGGCGATGGGCCGAACGATTGGGGCACCTCGCGGTATCATATGATGCATGCGGTCATTGAAGATTAAAGAGAAACTATATTAGAGTATACTTTCCATTAAGCTTATTTAAATCCTTAACTTGAATCTCATGCGAAGATTTATCCTGTATCCCCTTATCCTGCTTCTGGCTTATACTATACTTCCCCTTCACGCTCAGGAAGAGGTCTCCTCTCTGCTCAACGACGGGCAGAATCTGTATTTATCCGGGCGTTTCTCTGAGGCGGAGACTGTATTCCGGCAGGCGGTCGAGCAGGATTCGAAATCCGGACCGGCGCACTACTGGCTGGGCATGGTGTTGTATGAGCAGGATAATCTGGACGAGGCGGAGGGGCTGTTTAAGCGGGCGATGCGACTGGATAAAAAATCGGCCCTGGGGCATATGGGCCTGGGCCTGGTGTATCTGAAGACCCCGAACCGCCGTATGGACGCCCGGGCGGCGATGCGCGAAGCGGTGAAACGGGCGCCGGATGATGCTCAGATTCAGTACTATATGGGCATGACCTTCGTCGGTCAGAACAAAGCGGGTAAGCTGCTCAGCGCCGAAGCCGACGGACGGGCGTATTTCCAGAAGGTCGTGACGCTCGAACCCGACCATCCGGATGCGTACTACCAGCTCGGGCTGTCGCACGAGTATCCGCAGCAGGCGTACGATCAGGCGATATTTCTGTATTTTCGCCAGCTTTCCGCGACGCCGGACCATCGGGATGCACTGTTGCATCTCGGGACCATCTGTTATGTCAGCGAGCGCTATGAACAGGGGCTGGATCTGATTGATCAGTTGACCATGTTGCACGGGGAGAAAACGACGCCCCTGTTTCGTGTCGTCCGGGCGCAGTTGGAGGCGGCTCATTATCACAGTCAGCAGATGTATGATAAAGCCTGGGAAGCTTACGAACTGTATCTTACGTCTGTAGATGCGGCCGAGCGCGCTTACTACGAAGACCTGAAATATATCGCGGCGCCGGATGAGTATGAGACTTATCAGGCCGCCTCTGAAGACGAGCAGACTGAGATCCTCCGCCGTTTCTGGGCGTCGCGCGACCCGAATCCGGCGACCGTGGTGAATGAACGTCTGGTTGAGCATGATCGGCGCGTCATGTTTGCGCGTGAATATTTTGCCGGAGGCAAAACGCCCTGGGACCGGCGCGGAGATATCTACATCCGTTACGGTGATCCCGATGACCGTCAGCGGTTCCTCGGCGGCTCGAACGAAGAGGATGTGTTCATGACAACCCGTAATCCTTTCGGCAGTTCGATGCGGGAGCGGTCATTTCGCACCGGTGGCAATGAAGAGGATTTCGTCCGGCCGACCGACAATCCGGAGGTGGACGCCATACGGGAGGTCAATCGACAGACGCGTTACCGCTTGAGGGCCCGCGGAGCGCATGCCTCCGAAAGCTGGGTGTATATCCCCTACGGTCTGGAGTTATTCTTTGTGGACCAGCGCGGGGACGGTAACTACGATTACCCGAACATCATGATGGATCCGACCGCGATATTCAGCCAGGTGGCCGGCGCCAGGCAGGAGAAATTTCATCCGGAGACGATAGCCGAATTGCTTATCAAGCGCCGGCCGGAGGATTACCATCATGAATTCGGCGGCGATCCTTTGCAGTTCGTCTTCGATATGGTGACCTTTCGCGGGGAAGACCAGCAGACGGAAGTGGAACTCATCCTGAGTCTGCCCACCTGGCAGTTGGGTTCTGTACAGGATGGCAACGGCCTCAGAACGCATCTGGATACCCATGTGTCGTTACGAGACGCCGAGTTCCGGAATGTGGTATCCAATGTACAGCGATACGGCCCTCTGGACCGGCCTACGACCCCTCAGGTGAGACGGCAGTCGGACGTAGATATGCATACGATATCAGCTATCTTTTTCGCTCCGGCCGGCGCCTACGAATCCGCCGTTGAGATACAGGATGTCGCCACACGGAAAATAGGGGTGTATAAAAAGCCGGTCGTCCTGGCCGATTACCGGGGCGACAGCCTGATGATTAGTGATATTAAACTGGCCGATGACATCAAACCGTCGAACGACGAGGGGGCATTTATTCGTAACGGCGTTCGTATCTCACCCAACGCCAGCCGTTTATACCAACGAGGGCAACTGGTGTACGTGTATTACGAAATATACAATCTTCACCAGGACGATGTCGGCGCCACGCAATATGAGACGATGTACGAAGTCACGCCCAAAGGTGCTGTGCTTCGCGACCGCAGTCAACAACCTGCCGAAGATGAACAATCCGTCCTCCTGTCGTACGACGAGTCCGGTCTCAGCCGGGATGATGTGAAATTCACCGGTCTCGATACCAGTATGCTCGCCCCCGGGGAGTACGAACTGACCCTCGTGGTTACCGACCGTCATTCAGGACAGAGAACGTCCAGAACGACGACTTTTGTTGTGATGGGGCTGAACTGAATTATGAACCGGGTAGCGGTCGCTGGAGCCCGCAGGGATCAGCAATTATTCATTTACTGTTTCTTACGTATAGCGCTTTACATGTCGAGATGAATATTTCATACCCTGGATCTCGTCTATGGAACCTGCCAGAACGCCACCTTCAGGGGGGAAATGACGGACGCTATCCGGCAATCTGATCATGAAGCCTTTAAGACGTTATATTATAGATATTTTGAGTCGATTGTCCGTTTTCTCCAGTATAAAACAGGCCATGAAGATCTGGCCTGTGATCAAGCACAGGATGTGTTTGCAGGACTCTGGATTAATCGGGACAGTTTGGATTCTTCCAGATCCATTAAATTCTATATATATCGAGCGGCATCCAATGCAGCCGTTGATTTTCAACGTGAAATGGCTTGAGACGGCGCCGTTATTGCTCAGGCGCCGTCTATACAGGTCGAAGTCCAGCCCGATGAATCTTTTGAGCTGGCCGAACGGATTGATCAAGCGGTAGCGGCCTTGCCTGAACCTGTACAGAGTGTATTCATATTAAATCGGTATAACGGGTATAAATACAATGATGGGGTGGTCTTGTTACCTGACCAGAGGGTTATCCATCAACCGGGTCAGGAGATCGCCCCGCCTGAAGCCGTAGATGCAGAGGAGGCGCCCGGCGCTGTCCCTTCACCGAATCAAATAGCGCGTCTGGCCGGTGGTCTGCCTGCGCTTCTGGGATTTCTGGCTGTGTATGCCTTATGGACATCCTGGGAAAATATGGATCGGGCCTATCGGAACAATGAATTGTTCAAGCTAATGCCGATTACAGCAGTCGCTAATCTGGTCGCAGGCGTAGACCAGTATGTTAGAATAACCCCTGCATCGAATGAACGCGGCAATCCATCCTGGCCGAAGCTCGTTACGGATCACGGCAAGCGCATGCATGCTTTTCTAATTCGTGAACCCGATCTTGATGTGTTTGCGCATGTCCATCCTTTTCTTACTCCCGCCGGTAACTTTATGATGGTCACACCGCCTTTGCCGGCCAGCGACTATCGACTCTATGTGATATCACAGATGAGAGCGGCCTGAGCCAGACCGTGACCGAACGCGTGACACTGGCGGACTTGAAGCCCGATGCGCCGCCTATACCGGAGATGGCGCGCCTTAAGAAGGACCCGGATGACTCCTGGCATCAGACCACGCCGTTCAGCGGACCGATTCAGGAATCGACGACCACCTCCAATTTGCAGAATGGCTACCGTATGGTCTGGGATAATCCGGAGGTCGTGTAAACATCTGGCGAGAACGCTCTGGAATTCACGATTCTTGATCCGGTCAGCCAACCGGCGCGTCTTTTGCCGTATAGGGGTGTGCTGAACCACGCTGCCGTCCGTCGGGAAGACGGTGCCGTCTTTGTGCATCTGCATCCCGTCTGTAGCATTTCCATGGCCTCCCGGGAAGTCCTTCAAAAAAAGAGGTCTCTGAAAACATGGACACGCCAGATGAGGTGGACCATAGCATTCATGCCACGGATAATGAGACGGCAGCCTCGAACAACCAGATCACCTTTCCCTTCGCGTTCCCTCGAACAGGTTCATACCGTATCTGGGTGCAGGTTAAGATCGAAGGTACAGTGATGACGGCGGTGTTTGACACCGAAGTGGAGGTAGTATTTTGATCCAGAGGTTCCTCTTCGCTAAGCGGATCACTCAGCTCGCGGAACTCGGTCGAGATGACAATTGTATCTTTTGTCGTGTTGGAGTGAGAGCTATTCTCCCGTTCCTACAGGTGCGGTGGTTGAGCGTCCTGGGCGGAGGGGCCTTGCAGATTACAATTGTCCTCGGTGGGCCAGCGCATGGTATATTGGGATGAACGGTCACGTTTGTAGCCGGCATGCCAGTAGTTACTGGTGGCCAGCCATTCCAGAAGATCATTTTTCAAGGCTGATTTTATTTCTGCATAAGCCTCTTCCGACCAGCGGTTCCACAGTTCCCCCGGGTCGGCTTCCAGGTCGTACAGTTCGCCTTCTTCCTGGCCGATGTAGTACACCATTTTATGCGTCTGGCTGCGCATCATGATCTGGTAGTTGTCCTCGCAGAAGACGTATTTACGCGGGTTGATATCGCTGTTTGCAGGGGCATAAGACATCAGTGACCGGCCCTCCAGGTAGGTTGGCACAGGCACACCGGCGGCGTCGAGGATCGTCGGACCCAGGTCCATGAGTGAAACCAGATCGTGCACCTGTTCGCCCTGCCGCGCTCTGTCCGGATAGCGGATGATGAGCGGGATGTTGGTGACCGAATCATACATCAGCCATTTGTAGGCGATGGTATGGTCACCTAAATTTTCACCGTGGTCCGAGCAGAAGATAAGCAGCGTGTTCTCCATATATCCGCGTTCTTCCAAGGCGTCCAGAATCTCCCCGATTTTTTCATCCACCGTCGTCACCTTGGCGTAGTAGTGCCGTCGCATGTTGTCAATCCGTTCATCATTGGCCAGGTACATGTTGATGCAAGATTCATGTCCATCACCAGAGAACATCTTTTTTAGCGCCTCGTGTTGACGCGGTTTTTCCGCCAGCTCATTTTCCCGGGCGACCGGCTTGGGCATGGGCGTGTCCTTGTACAGATCCAGATGACGAGGCAGCGGGTCCCAGGGTTCGTGGGGGCCGGTAAAGCCGACTTCAAGAAAGAACGGTTTCTCACCCCGGTGATTTCTGATCCAGTTGAGGGCGGCATTACCGATGAAGACATCACTATGAAATTTTTCCTCCTCATGCCAGGGGACGCCCTGGAGTTTGTTCCACCAGTCCGGATCGGTTTTGTGTCGGTCGTTGGGCCGCTGCACGCCGTGAAACGTCATATACCGCCCCCAGTCGTCATCCGCACCGCCGCTGGCCAGATTCATATTGGTGGGATTTTCGACAATGACCCGCTCATGAAATCCTCCGGGTACATCACGGGGGACGAAGTGCATTTTTCCTATGTTGGCGCACCAGTACCCGCTGTCAGCCAGGTCATGTATCCAGTTACGGTGATCTCCCCAGGGATTGAAGCTGTACACGCCCGTGTTATGAGGATACATACCGGTGAAGATGGCCGCTCGCGAGGCGACGCAGGTAGCCCCCGGACAGTATGTCCGACGGAATGAGACGCCTTCTCCGGCGATTCGATCCTGGGCAGGGGTGATCATGTGATCATACCCCCAGGCGTGGATGGTGTCTATGCGCTGCTGGTCGGTCATGATGAGAATGATGTTGGGACGATGATGGGACATGAGTGAGTTGGTGAGTTGATGAGTTGGTGAATTGGTGAATTGGTGAGTTGGTGAGTTGGGGTTGAGATTTTGTCTTTCAATCACCCAATCACTAAATCACCATTCTACTATCCCGGTCTTCCATTGTTTCGTTTTCTGATGATGGTTCAGGATTCAGCTTGGCGATGCTCACTTTTATAATCCGCCGGTCTTCCACTTCACGGACGGCAATGCGTAGATTTCGATAACTCAATATTTCCCCCTGTTCCGGTACCCGATCGAGTTCTTTATAAACCAGTCCTCCGATGGTTTCAAATTCTTCGGGGATAATTTCAATGTCCAGCATCTCATTCAAGGCGTCGATATTCAATTTGGCATCGACCACGATGGATCCATCGCCCAATTCTTCATACATCGGTTCCTCATCATCGTATTCATCCTGAATTTCGCCCACAATCTCTTCAATCAAATCTTCCAATGTCACCAGGCCTGCAATGGTGCCGTGCTCATCCACCACAATGGCCAGGTGAATTTTCTCCCTCTGAAATTCTCGAAGTAATTCGTCCACTTTTTTCGTTTCCGGTATCACATAGGGAGGACGTAACATTTTTTCTATCGTCTTCTTTTTCTCGGGCGCTTCTTCATTTTCAAGGAGATCTTTAGCATAGACGATGCCCAGTATCTGGTCGATATTGTCCTTATAAACCGGTATACGGGAGTGGCCCACCGTACGGATGAGTTCCCGCAGTTTCGGAATGTCCATCGTAACTTCTGCGCAGACCATATCGAGCCGAGGGATCATTACTTCACGCACGCTGGTGTCATGCAACTCGATAATGTTGCTGATCATCTCTTTATCATCGGGTTGCAGTTCGTGCGTCTCGTCGAGCTCCAGAATCCGGTGCAGTTCATCATCGATCCAGTAAGGATTTCGGCCGCTACTGAACAATCCCTGTTTTGATATTTTCCTGTTCAGGGCCATAAGCGGGGTGACGAGCGGCCAGAATACCCAGGAGGTGAACAGGGCCAGCGCGGCAGAGACACGAACCGCCGGCTCGGAATACCGGGTCACGAGAAGACGCGGCAGCCATTCTATGAGTACAAAGAGGTAAACCAGTGAAAACAGGCCCGCCGTCGCCAGGGCAATCGGAACACCGATTACCGAGATTGCCGGTGTGACTAAAGCCAGCGCTGCGGTGGAAATTATAACACCGATGATCATAACCGTTTTACCAATGAGCAGTGTAGCGAACAGGCGTTCCTGGTTGTCCAGCCAGCGTGTCACACGGCTGGTCTGTCCGCCTTCGTGGGCGGTTTTGAGTTCCTGGAGCGTCACTTTGGGCAGGGAAGAGAATGCGGCTTCCGCCCCGGAGAGGAGCAGAGCGTATAGGGTACATCCTAAAAAGATAACCGATGAAGCCAATAGAGGTATGTCATCATCCAAAACAGGTGTCTCCCTGTTAACCTTCTGAGATCGAGCCGGTATCTGAGCTCAGATAATGGGCTTCTTTTTGACGCATCACCCTTCGTTCTGCCGTGCGGTGATGGTCATATCCGAGCAGATGCAGACACCCATGGACTATGAGTCGTTGTAACTCTTCGTCCACGGACACATGATAACGGACCGCCTGATCCCGGGCGCGATCCATGGAGATGTATATCTCGCCCAGCAGATCTTGATCAGGCGTGGTGTCGTCGTCCATCTTAAACGACAGGACATCCGTTGCTCTATCCAGATGGCGATATTCACGATTTAACCGCCGGATGTAGGCATCATCTATAAAGATCACCGTGACGGCCGCATGGTCCCGGCCTTCGCCTTTTAACACCCGACAGATAGATTCAACAAGCGCCTCACGCGGAACATCCAGCGTGGGCAGGGTGGTTTCGATTTGTACAGAAGAAGGTGTTTTGTGCTTTGTTCGCGTTAGTTCTTCTCCTTTTCCTCAACCTTTTCGTAGGCTTTGATAATGTCCTGTACCAGGCGATGGCGCACGACATCCATTTCCGTCAGATAAACGAAGGCAATACCTTTGATACGATTCAGTACCTGCTGCACATGAACCAGACCGGACACCTTATCCTCCGGCAGGTCGATCTGGGTGACATCACCAGTAATGATGGCCTTTGAATTGGCTCCAAGGCGGGTCAGGAACATTTTCATCTGGGCCCTGGTTGTATTTTGCGCTTCATCGAGGATGACAAAGGCACTGTTAAATGTTCGGCCTCGCATATAGGCCATCGGGATAATTTCTATAGTCCCGTCTTCGATCAGACGTTCGGCCTTGTTCGTGGGTGCCATATCGTGCAGCGCATCGTACAACGGTCTCAGATAGGGATCGATCTTTTCCTGGGGATCGCCGGGTAAAAAGCCGAGGCTCTCACCCGCTTCAACGGCTGGTCTTGCCAGCACAATCCGTTCCGCCTCCCGACGTCGCAGGGCCGACATGGCCATGGCGACGGCCAGATATGTTTTACCTGTACCGGCCGGACCGATAGAGAAAACGATGTCGTTTTTTCTGACTGCTTCGACATATTTCTGTTGATTAGGACCACGCGCTCGAATCTGTTCCCGCCTGGACATGATATCCAGAGATTCACCGGAAAATGGTTTGGCGTCGTCTCCATTTTCTTTTATAGATTGTGTGGCACGGATGATATCATTGACTTCATGGGTATGACCTTGCTGTACAGATCGCATCAACTGCCGTAACGTACTGGCAGCCTGCTGTACCTCTGCTTCTTCGCCCGTAATAATTACTTCCTCACCACGAACGATGATTTTAGCGTCGAACTCACTTTCGATGGCGCGTAGGCAGGAATCGTGCTGTCCAAACAGCGCGAGGGGGTCAATCCCTCTGGATGACATGCGATGGGTAACAGCGTTTTTCAATGATGGCATGGGTGGCAGGTGATTCCTCGCAGCGTAACAACAAAAGCCCCTATCTCCTATTGATTCACGGAAACAAGAGCCCTGGCCGTTTACACTGAATTATCCTAGTCATCAAAATAGGGATTTAGCGGTATGTTGTCAAGCGAATTTCTATAATAACGGGTGCTTTGTGCTTTGTGTTTTGTTTTAGATCAGTAAACACAGTGGTCTTCCGCGGGGCATATGGAAGGATGGCAGGGCGGTAGGATAGAGGCTTAAGGTGGATAGCAGGTATCAGGTCAGGGGATGGAGTGGATCTTTTCGAGAAGGGTATCGAAGGAAGACCGGATCTGGGGAAATCGGCGGATGATATCGTTTGCTGTGTCGTGAACCTGGACGACCGTATCGTCAGGTATCAGATGCTTTGCGCGGGCTGCCTGTAATTCATCTTCATCCAGAAGACGGTGGGCGCCATCGGTGAAAAACCAGAGATCCAGCAGCAAATCCTGATATTCGACGGTATCCGGGGTAATATGAACCTGTTCGCATAGATGGACATAATGGCCGAATAGCTGACCATCGGGTGCCATCATCTTCCAGAGAATGTAAGGAAGTCTTTCTTCGTAATAGGCCAGCGTCAAGGTATGGGGCGCGATCCGGATATCCGCGATACTGTACGGGCGGGAAGTAACGTACGAGATGACCATCCGATCTCCCCCGTGATGGAGCAACCGGCAGTCAAATGTCTGGTCCGGTTTGTCGATGTTGCGTTTGATTTCGGTGATGGTTTCGGGCATCTATGTTTTGTGGAAGCTACGAAGCTACGAATCAAAACGTTTCGTGATTCGCTGATTCGTAGTTTTCCTATATCTGTTCCAGGATGGCTCTAATCTCCTGCACCAGGGGGCAGTTGCCGTTTTCTTTATACCAGGCTCGTAATTGAGGGTAGATTTCATCCATGGGGATCTTGCCTTTGTTGTTCCGCATAATCGCCTGACAGTCGGCAGGCCGTGGTCCCCATTGGGCCCGTTCGTTTAAATCCTTGTCCATAAACACAAGGAAAGGAATAGCTTTGCTGCCGTCGGTCAGGTATTGATCCATAATATCCGGATTTTCATCCCGCTTAAAAATACGATATTCGAGATGGGGCGGTTGTTCCAGTATCCGAACAATGGGCGGCAGGCTCTGCACCACATCGCCGCACCAATCTTCAGCCAGGATCAGCACGTTTACAGAAGAAGTGAGATGTGAGAAAAAGTCCGCATCATCCTGTTCAAGCGTGAAGTCATCATGATTTTCGTGAAATCGTTCGAGATTTTTTGCACTGTCCTGCATGTAAGCCGTCCACTGAAATCCAGTAGCGAACCGTTCTTTTGATATAACGGACATGAGAGCTCCTGTTCAACTGTTTTAATCAAACCATACCGTCCGGTCCGATGCGGGCACACGTTTTCGTTCCGGGACTTCGGCGGGATAGCCGGTATATAGAAAGCCGATAATTTCCTCTTCTACCGGACTGATCTGTAATAACTCGAGCGATTCCGGATCGTTTATCAATCCGCTGGTACTCCACTGCATGCCGATGCCCCGTTCCCATGCGGTCAGTAAAATGTTATGTATGGCGCAACAGGCGGCGGCATAATCCTCTTTCGCCCGGAGCGCATCCTTGTCTTTCTTACAAACGACCCCGATAATGGTTGGTTTCCCCATCAATTTAGCGTAGCCCTTTTCCGTTGCTTTTTCCAACACGGCCGGGTCTTCCGATTTTGTTTTTATGCGTTGTATTTTGCAGTATATGTGGGCCAGCTTCTCCTTCGTTCGGCCGTTAATGACCAGAAAACGCCAGGGTTCCGTCAGTTTATGGTTTGGGGCCCAAACGGCCGGTTCCAGTATTTGTGCGATGACGTCCTTCGGTACCTGTTTCGGTTTAAAATCGTATATGGAACGTCGATTGCGTATGGTGTCGACGATGGACATGGAAGCCTTTCTATTTGTTGATTTGTTGATTTGTTGATTTGTTTTTTATCTTTTTAATCACCAAATCACCAAATCACCAAATCACCACTTTATTTGTCTGGGATATCCACCTGGATCAACTCTCCGGCCTGGGGCGTCTCGTGTGATGTTTCGGGGCTGCAATGCGCGCAGGTGGTACACCCGGCATCCCGGGATGAAAACTGCCGGATCAAGGTGAGCATGACAAAGCCGGCTGCCAGGCCTACGATCAGGTATGTTAGAATGGTTTGAAGGTCCATGATGGGAAATAGTAAAGCTACGAAGCTACGAAACGATATAGAGTTATTACAATGCATTGTTTCGTTGTTTTATAGCCTCCCCTTATCCAAATCCAAAAAACCGGCCGCCCTGATAGACGGCGAACGAGGCAATATATGCCAGGATGGTCATATAGGCAATCATAATAATGGGCCAGCGCCAGCTATTGGTTTCGCGTTTGACGATGGCGACCGTTGCCATGCACTGGCAGGCAAAGACGAAAAACACCATCAATGAGATCGCCACAAGCGGCGTGTATATCGGTTCGCCTGTGGCTGGATCGGTTTCATTCTGTAACGCCGTTCTCAGATCCACGGACGTTTCGTCGGCTTTTTCTACATTATAGATCGTGGCCAGGGTGCTGACCATCACTTCCCGGGCGGCAAATGACGTAATGAGGCCGATGCCTAGTTTCCAGTCGAAGCCGAGGGGTTTTATAGCCGGTTCGATCCAATGACCGAGTTGACCAGCGTAACTCTGTTGAATACGTTCTCGGGCCGCTACCATGTCATAATCATCGGGTTTCGGATAGGAGGCCAGAAACCACAACACGATCGATATGGCCAGTATAATCTGCCCCGCGTCAGTAATAAATACTTTAGCGCGTTCGTACATCTGCAGGAGAACCCAGCGCAATGAGGGCCGCTTGTACGGTGGCAGTTCCATGATAAATGTGGTAGACGGCGCATCGGGCATAAAAAACCATTTGAACACCAACGCCGCACCTATGGCGCCCGCAATGCCGAGCAGATACATGGCCAGCAGGGCGATGCCCGACAACGAGAAGATACCGAGTACGGGGGTATCGGGAATAAAGGCGCCGATCATCAGGATATAAACCGGCAGGCGGGCGCTGCAGCTCATCAACGGGGCGATCATGATCGTCACGAGCCGTTCTTTCCAACTGGCGATGGTACGGGTCGCCATAATGCCCGGAATGGCACAGGCAAAGGATGACAGCAGTGGGATGACCGACCGACCGGACAGGCCGAGCCCTTTCATCAACCGATCCATGAGAAAGGCAACACGGGCCATATAGCCGGTATCTTCGAGCAGCGCCAGGAAGAAGAAGAGAAATAGAATCTGCGGTAGAAAGACCAGCACGGCGCCTACGCCTGCAATAATGCCGTCCACAATAAGGCTCTGTAACATCCCTTCGGGCATCCAGGTCACGATATATTCGCCCAGGGCGCCAATGCCGCCTTCAATCGCATCCATCGGCCCTTCAGCCCATGAAAAAATGGTTTGAAAGATTAAGGCGAACAAGGCAAGGACAATCATCGGCCCTGCGAATCGGTGGGTGAGTACCCGGTCGAGGCGCATACTGAAACTCTGGCCTGCTTCGGGGTTCTCTTGAACAGTCTGCTCATACAGATCGTCGATCTGCTCATATCGAAGTTTCGCTTCAAGTATGCGCCATGGAATGTCCTTCGCTTCCAGATGATCACGGATAGATTGAGTAGCTGTTTTCAGGTCATTTTTACATGCTTCGGTATAATGGTCGCTCATCCAGGATTCCAGCGCCAGATCACTCGAGACCACCCGTAAGGCTTCAGCCGTCTGAGCTGCTGCGGTCAGGCGCGTGTGTTCCTCAAGCCAATCCACAATCGGTGTTAAGGAGGCGTTGATCGCCTCATCCAGAGTCAGCGTCCCCGTTTTTCCCCTTGTTTTCGGGGCAGCCACCTGGGCGAACATCTCGTGATGCAAAAGATCCAGGCCGTGTTGCCTGGTCGCAACGACCGGTACAATCGGCACATCGAGATGCTCCGATAAAGCCTCTACGTCGATATGAACGCCCTCCGATTTCGCACTGTCCATCATATTCAGAGCGACAACAACAGGGATGCCCAGGTCGATCACCTGCGTAACCAGATATAAATTCCGATTGAGATTGGCGGCGTCAGCGACAACCACAACAAGCCGGATGTCCAGTTGTTCGTCCCATTCGCCCATCAACACGTCCCTGGCGATTTTTTCGTCCATGGACTTCGGTGTCAGGCTATACATCCCTGGTAAATCATGAAGCCGGACCTGTTCGCCACCGGATCCGAGGACTGTGCCGGTCTTCTTCTCAACGGTCACACCGGGATAGTTGCCGATTTTCTGACGAAGCCCCGTCAGGGCGTTGAAGATGGACGTTTTACCGGTATTAGGGTTGCCGATAAGGGCGACGTCGGCGTATGGTGATGAGATGTGGGTCATTTGGTCATTTGGTGATGGATGCCGCTACGGGTCATCGAAAGTAAGGAGCGACTCTCCGAAGCATTATTAGAACGCGCTCCGCTTCGCTCGCTGTGCTTTTTGGTGATTGCAAGTGTCCTGTGGACACGTTGCGAGCACTCCGTGGTTTGGTGATTTGGTGATTGATAATCAGTCAGCCCCAAACCGCAAAGCGCTCGAAGTCACTGCAGGTGGTTTCCACTTCCCGCCTCGTGTCTAAACGACACATACCATCAACCGATTAGTCAATCAGTTATTTTCTCTACCATAATCGCATGGGCTTCAGAGCGTCTTATGGAGAGGTGGTAGCGACGGACGCGCAGTTCGATCGGGTCGCCCAGCGGGGCGCGTTTGATCAGTTTCACGGCGGTACCGGGTAGCAGGCCCATTTCCATAAGATGCGCCTCTTCTACGGTCGTGCCTTGAATGCTGCAGATGGTCGCCCTGTCGCCGGGATGTAGTTCATTTAGAGAAAGCATAGTCAATTGGTGAATGGTGAATGGTGAATGGTGAATGGTGAATGAAAAACAATAGACTTTTTTAAGATAGCTGTAATCAATGGGTTACGGCATAACCGGGTTGGCGTTCAAGATTTGGTGATTCCAGCCGTTTTTTGGCGGATTTTCGTTTACGAATGGGAGCGGCGATCTGGTGTATCAGGTAACCGGTGATCCATAGGCCGGAGGTGGTACAGTGGATGGCGATCCAGGCTGTACGCCAGGTGTCGGTGACAGTTACTTGAATTAAATAGCCTGAAACGATCATGGGAACCATGGTTAAAACCAGACTGAGGCCACTACGCCGCCCGGTGGACAAGCCGGCACGCCAGTGACTGGCGATATGTATTTTCCATATTAAACCGCCGGCGAAGACCATAACCGGGGCGACCAGGACATGAAGGTGCTGAAGCGTCGGTTGCCACGGGTGATTGACGACGGAAAACAGGTCGGTCGGCTCCATCAGATACCGCATGACGGCATAGATCACGCCGGTGATGCCGACCAACAGCGTCGAGAGGTGGACGAACCAGGCTTCTGTTCTATTCATGGATCAATTGTCTCTTAATAACATGGTGTAATGCCATCATACGCCTTACCGCATCGGTCGTATGACGTGCCGTGAGTGTGGCGCCGGCGATGCTGAGAATATTACGTTTTACGGCCAGGTCTTTATCCAGACGCTGCCCGGTAAACTGCTGGTACCAGGCGGTTCTCGGCACATAATCGGACGGTTCGTTGAATTCCAGCACTTCGATACGTTGAATACGATCTTCGGGGCCTACCGTTATCATAATGGTTTCGGGTAGTGTCCGGACGATATGGGCGTCGAAATAGGCGATGCCCATCATTTCGCCGTCTTTCATCGCCACGTAAGGATATACGAGCGCACTGGATATCTCCACACCTGCTAGCTTCCGGGCTTGTTCCATCTGGTCTTTGCTCAGATAGATGGTATGACGCTTGATCGTACAGGCCGGAAAGGCCAGTTCTAGCGCCTCATCGAATGTGATGAATACCTTGCCGGAAGCCGGCGCGGCGGTCAGCAGACAGGCAAGTAGGCAAGTGGGCAAGTGGGCAAGGATTTTCACCTTCTTCCACCCTCCCATCCTTATATCTTCCCATTCTGCTACTTTTTCACTTCTCTTCAAATACAAGCTCAACACGTGGATCCTCTACTTTGATTCGGTCCTTCCATCCTGCTGTAGCATGGGCTTGAAGATTGCTGCCCGTCGTTTCCAATACAAGCACCTCGATGCCCGGATGTTTCGCTGCCCAATCCAGGGCCTGATCCGGACCGAGTACATACAGGCCGGTCGAGAGGCAGTCTGCGGTCAACGCATCTGGCGCCCAGACGGTCAATGTGCCGAAGTCAGGGGCCGGCCAGCCGGAACGGGGATCGAGAATATGACTGTAACACGTACCCTCGATTACAAGGCCGCGTTGGCTGTTTCCGGATGTGGCGATGGCTCCTTGATCGATAGATACCGTCAACACGGATTGTTTACGGTTCGCCGGATCGGCAATGGCCAGAGAGAAGAACCTCATATTACCTATGACGGCTACTTGGCCGCCCAGATTTATTGTGGCGCTGAGGATGTTGCTTGCTGCCAGGATCCGGATCGCATCATCGAGCCCAGCGCCTTTACCGAAACCGCCTTCTTCAATCCTTAAATCGGGATGCTGCCGTACGGCTGTAAGACCATTCAGGCTTAAGGCCGCCAGTCCAGGGCAGGATTTTGCCTGAGCCAGTATGTTGGATGTCGGTCTCCTGCCGCCCTGCCGCAGGCCCCAGATGTCTACCAACACGCCGATGCCCGGATCGAATGCCCCATTGGTCTCCTTCCACCAGTGACGAACGGCGGCTAATTCTCCAGCTAATTTTTGTGATATAGCAACAGCTTTTCCTACCGTCGCCCGGTTGAGTCGGGCTAGCTCGGTATCCTCCTGCCAGGTAGAAAGCCGCGCTTCCGCCGCTTCCAGCGCCCGCACTGCCTTTTCGCTGGCTGCCAGAGCGGTCAGCCGGTCCAGGGCTTCTACCGAGACCGTCAACGTGGTCCCCATCAGACCTATATGACGATTCACCCGCACGCCCTTATTATCTGCTGCACGAACCGATGAAGCGGTGAGGAGAAGGAGGGACGAAAGGACGAAAAGACGAAAGGACGAAAGGATGAAAGGATGTTTTATCTTCCCCTCTTCCCCTCTTCCTCTCTTCCTTTCGATTTTTAATCCTCTCTTCCTCTCAATTGTATTCTTTATCAGGCTCATTATCAGAAAATATACCCCATCTGAACGTTAAATTGATTAAGACCAGTGCCTGCTCCGTTGTTGCCGTTTTTAAAATCAGCCTTGAAAACGATCCTGCTTTCGGGATTATACGCCACGCCGACGGTCAGGCTGTTCACATCTCTTGCCGGGTTCTTGAGGAATCCGGTTGGGACAGAGGCCTGGGTGTTCAGCGTTTCATACCGGATGTAAGGCATTAGTGATTGGGCGGTGTATCCGGTGTGTGGCAACACATCATACCCGGCCTGTATATAAAAGCCCGACAGCGTTTCGCCTACGGAATTATTACCGGTCAACCCGAGGGCATTGTTAAGCTCCGTGACTTCGCCCAGATTCGAGTAGGCGCCAAGTGCGCTGACCCAGAGGCCCTTATGTCGGATATCCACATGGCCTTCGAAGATGCGGGTCGGCACATTGAGCTTGTCCGTCCCGTTGAGCAGATCCTGACCGGAATACCCGCCGTAAAATGAGCCTCCGATCGTAACTCCGGCCTGTGGCGTGACATCCACCCGCCCGGTTAAAGCAAAATGATCCGTCTTCGATTTCGAGCCCTTCTGCCGGCCGCCGCGCAGACCGCTTGAGGAAAATCCGGCCCCATTGAACCCGTTGACGAGATATGCGCGATATGAAATCAAACCCGTATCTCCATAGATCCCGAGGCCATTTTCCCGCCAGGTGCTCGGAATGATAGCCCGTTCTACGTCCGGTCTGTTCGCGCCCAAGTATACGGTCGGCTCGTGCAGTTCGTTGACCAAGCCCATCGGCAGGAGCAACAGGCCGAAACGCAGGTTGAATTCGGAGCGATACGTATATTCCAGATGGACGAACTCGGCAGATACCTCACCGGCTTTACCGGTGGAGGCATGTTCGAATTCGAACTCGGTATTCAACAGCCAGTTATTATTGAACTTATATCCTACATAGATAATTGCGCGGAGAAAATCGGAACGATCGCCTTTAGCCGTAGCGGAACCATCGTCTTTTTCCGTCGCGAAATTATTGTACACCATCTCGCCGTACCCGCCGATCGAGATCCCGCGTTCGGTGCGATAAATTTTTGATGCCGCAGGACCGAGACCAAACTGGGCCCGATCTGCTGTCGCCGTCGCTTCACCCAGCTTAATCTGTTCGATTTCCTGAGCCAGAATGTCTATCCGCCGCTCGAGTTCTTCCACCTCGTCTATAGACTGAGCAAACGAGACCTGCGGCCAGATCAGTAAACCAATGAGTATACACCAGATACGGTTGCGCATTACGGATATTCCTTTAAGTACGTATTGACTTCATATAGAAACCAATGTATATTTAAAAAAGAGGGGCGGACGTACACACGTCGCCCTCAGGGACACTTCCTCACGTCCTGCCCAGGGACTATCGTCAGACTTGCCGGTCAGATTCGATAGTCCCTGTTTTTTTTGGTCAATAAAAACCTCACTTACTGTTACGATATGCTTCATGCCGATTTCAATTCACTTTCTAACGTATCCCAATACATCTTCAGGAAGGCTTTGGCGTCCGACTCACCCGATAAGAGAAACTTAAGGAAGAGTTCCATCCGATCACCCGTTTCAGTACTGATCAGATGTTCGATCTTGCAGGCATCGATTTCCGCCTTTTCCGCATCGATATGTAATACATCCTGTAGAAAGGTAATCAGTGTCTGACGATGTGACGAGACCGACTGAGCTAACCGGTTGCCCTCATCCGTCAGTCTCAGAAACCGGTTCCGATCTTCTTCCAAATACCCCTTTTCCTTGAGAGACTTGATCATGATCGATGCGCTGCCCGGTGTGATGTGCATGCTCCGGGCTACATCGGACACACGGGCGTATCCTTCCTCATCGATCAATTTGTGGATCGTCATCAGGTAATGGGCGCCGCTATGGGTTATTTCGTTGTGTTCGAACTCTTTCCAAATATCCATCATAGTCCTCCCGCGTTTATATTAGAGGATGTTTACATCAAACAATCTCTGAGACTCATGGGGTCTCAGGGCGAGTTGGGCAGAACCTGAAAGACCACGCGGTGAGTCGATGAAGTCACACCTTGCTTTTTATCATACCTCAACAAAAAATATGCTATGGCAATCTATTTTTCGCCAACACAATAAAATGTTTGGGTAGCCAAACATTCCTTTGTATAATATAAATTTTGTTCGGCTTGTCAAGAGAAATAGCGATTTTTTATGGCAGGTGGTTTAATTCTGAATGGTTTCTGCCTAAATCTTCAATGAACACATCCAATAGACGACGGCCGTAGAGTTCGTGGATGGGCTTCACACCTCGGTATTTTTGCACAGTTTTCAGAAGCCGTGACTCTTTATCATTCCGGTAGTTGAAGATAATTCGTAGATGTTCTATCATGTCTCTGTTGAGCAGAGGTTCCCTGCAACCCTCAGGCAAGTCCGGCCGCGACCGTTCGAACCAGCAGCGCCGGATAAACCTGAATGCGGATGAATCGGGTTCAACCCAATCTGACTGCCAGTGATAGGTATCCAGAAGAACTGGCAGACCAACCCGGGAGCCGTGGGCTGATGGTTTAAACAACGACTCGATCCCGATATCTGGTCGGAAATCGAAGCGACGTTAGCGGGTGCTGACTTTGAAGAGAACTGGAACGCCATGTTCAAGATAATGGAGGTATTCAGGCGATTGACCTCTGAGGTTGGGACACACCTGGGTTACACTTATCCCACTGATGTTGATCGAGATGTTACCGCGTATCTGAAGGAAGTCAGGCGTATGAATACAACTTCGGATAGCCGTAGATAAGAGAGCGGTCAGAGGAGGCGAGCAAGTTGGCCTTCGCGGCACATCGGTACCGACCTGGTGTTTACCTCGATTTATCTACTCGGTTGATCCCGAAGAATCTGGTGCATATTGTCTAAACTTTTGTATATTATTACTGAATGTAATGGAGGGGGTTAAGCATGATCAATATCGACCTGCCTACATTTCCCGAATGGGAGGTGGGCGACACCCGGGATTTGGATGATCGTGCGCTGGATCGGCTGAATGATGAAGACCGGTATGATTCGTATGATCAGACCTATGTGGCCGATGGGGCGCGATGGAAGATTGTCAATGAACGCCACCGGTCCGACGGGCGATGCGTGTATACGCTGGAATGTATCGCGGTGGGTGTTCGGGAGGATTGATGGGTTCTGAAACAAAAAACAAAAATACCTGGCCTTCTTCCAAGGTGTTGCTGGAACAACTGAATGCCACGGATTTGCCCGCCACGCTGATCCGGGATCATCTGGAGCGGATGGACATCAGCTATTTCGAGCGCTACCAGGCGGATGCGATTCAAACGCATATTGATATGATCAACCGATTGAGCGCGGACAATCTGGCGGAAGTGCACGTCGATCCGCTCGGTCCCTCAGAATGGTGTATCACGATCATTGCATTCGACTATATGGCCGAGGTGTCTACGATCTCAGGGCTCTTTGTCGCCCATGGTCTGGCAATTGTGGATGGCGATGTATTTACTTATGCCGGTATGATGCCGTCCGCCGTTCCCGCCGCGTCCGCAAAGAGACCCCGTCGTCCTGATCCGCGTCGCCGTCGTTCTCGTATCGCCCCATCAACCGGCGACATGACGTCCTCTTCCCTGCGGAAGTTACGCAAGATCGTCGATATTTTTCATGTGCGTGCTGCGAATCCGGCACTACCGGATTGGGCGGTCTTCCATCAGGATCTTGAAGCCGCGTTACGTCAGTTGAAAGCCCATCAGGCCGAAGACGTGCAAAGGCAGATCAACCTGCGCGTCGTAGACTATCTACGCCGGACGCCGGCCACCGTAGCGATGCCGTTATTCCCGGTACAAATCTCCATTGACAATAAGGCCACACCCCACGCGACCAGATTGCAGATTGAAGGACAGGATACGCCGGCTTTTCTCTATGCCCTGTCTACCGCCCTGACGCTGCGTCATATCAACATTGTCCGTATCGGCATCGAAACGCCCGACGACGGGGTACGGGATACCGTGGACGTGACGAATCGAACAGGCGAAAAGATCACCGATACCGATAAGCTGCATGAGTTGAGGTTCGTTATCGCCCTCATCAAGCAGTTCACCCATCTGTTGATCAGGGCGCCGAATCCGGCACAGGCGCTGGAGCATTTTAATCGGTTGATTGATCAGGTACTCACCAATGTGCAATCCGGACGCGAGATGGAAGAGATTTTCCTTCAGATGGAAAAGCAGCATGTGATCAGTGCCATGGCCCAGATATTTGGTACAAGCGATTTTCTGTGGGAAGACTTTTTACGGATGCAGTATAAGAATCTTTTCCCGGTCCTTCAGGACATCAATACCGTCGCTGCCTGGAAATCTGGGGATCAGATGGAGACAGAGTTGACGGCCAGGATGGATCGCATCACGGGGTACGACCGGCAGAAGAAGGTATTAAATCAATATAAAGACCGGGAGATGCTCCGGGTTGACATGGGCCAGATTCTGGCAAAAAAAGGGGATTTCCGGGCGTTTGCCCGGGCGTTAACGACCCTGGCGGAAGTGGTCCTTAATACGGCGTTGCGGATTTGTGATGCAGAACTGCAACCGCGTTACGGGCGTCCCCGCCTTGACTCCGGAGCGCCCTGTGAATTCTGTATTTTCGCGCTGGGTAAATGCGGCGGACGGGAATTGGGATGGGCGTCGGATATCGAGTTGCTGTTCGTGTACACCGGTCAGGGGATGACAGACGGCCCGAACCCGGTGCATAACTCCCAATATTACGAACGGCTTGTCCGTATGATCTGCGACACCGTTGTGGCCCGTCGGGAAGGGATTTTCGAAATTGATCTGAGATTGCGTCCCTACGGGGATAAAGGCGCGCTGGCCTCATCACTCGACAATTTCCATGAATATTTTAACGAGAAGGGCGGTGCACTGCCCTATGAACGACAGGCGTTGATAAAACTGCGAGCTATCGGCGGGGAATTCGGATTGAGAAAGCAGGTCGAAGCAGCCCGCAGCGCATTTGTATTCAGTCGCGAGCCGCTTGATCTGAATATGCTGACGCGTATACGGGAAAGGCAGAATAACGAACTGGTAAAATCAGGCACCATCAACGTAAAGTACAGCTATGGTGGGGTCATCGATATCGAATATTATGTGCAGCAACTGCAGATTCTCCACGGCGTCGATGATCCTGCACTCCGTAGTCCCAATACCATCGACGCGCTGGTGGCTCTCCATCAAGCCGGTCATATCCCCGACGAGGATTACAACAGACTCAGTGAAGCCTATATTTTTTTGCGACGCCTGATCAATGCCTTGCGCATCGTTCGTGGTCATGCCAAAGATCTGATCCTGCCGGATCGACACTCCCAACCGTTTTTATTTCTGGCGCGTCGTCTGGGATATGCAGATGACCCGAAACACGATGCCGGCGAGCAACTCGGGCAGGATGTCCGCCGATACATGGAATGGGCCTCCCAGGCACACCGGACGTGGTTTATCCATAAGTTGTTTGATTAGGCGGGATCATCTTTCGACCTCGTTTTATCCTGTTTTCCAAAGCCCTTGCTACCGGATATATCTTTCTCTATATTCTGGAACTTACGGGCGATATAGAAAGCGGTAGGCGGTAGGCAGTAAGCGGTAGGCATTTCAATCACCAAAAAGCACAGCGAGCGAAGCGGCATCCATCAACAAATCAACAAATTGGGCAGGTGGGCAAGTAGGCAGGTGGGTGGACGCAACTTTATGACCCCGGTTTGCGTCTTCCATAATGGGGTTAGTGGGTAAGAATAGAGCAGGTGGGCGTTTGTAGCGCACACGGTGCGCCGTGCGCGTACAATTGCAGGAAGGCATTTATGGTACGGTATCTCCTGTGGATAGGCAGTTTCCTGGGTTTAATCGCTGTAACGGCGAGCCTGGGTATATTGATGCTGCTCGGCACCGAGTCCGGATTGAATCTGGTCACTCAGGGCATTGAATGGGCTGCCGATAAGAGACTGAATGGGCGCCTGACCATCGAGCGGACGGAAGGGGGCGTTCAGAAACATCTGATTCTCCACAATGTGTCTCTGAAACTGTCGGATCGCCAGGGCGGGTATGAGGTGGTCGGCGCCAGTGAAGTCTGGATTTCATTCAGTCTATGGGATACGATTTTCCGGCAGGCGCCTTTATATAAAGTAGCTATCGACGGGCTTCGTCTCACCGTCATTGAAAATGCGGACGGTAAGGGGAAAAATTCCATTGATACTCTGCTGAGCAACGATCAGCCCCCCCCGGTAGAACCCCGCCCCACCCCATCTGCCGCCTTCTACGGTACGCGGAACATGCCGATTTCCATGCCCGACGTTCAGATTGCCAGAGGGCGTCTGTTATATTTTAACCCGCGGGATTCTACCACGCTGCGGGCGAGTAATATCTTTGTACGCGCCTCAATACAGAAGCCGTTTCGGATCAAAGCCCTGATCGGCACCCAGAGGGCGTCTGTTGTGCTGGGTAGTTTTAAGGATGACATTTCAACCCTGTATGCCAATATCCATCTGGATCAGGATTCCCTCACGATTCACGACCTGACGCTGGAAGCCACCGCTTCACCGCCGTTAAAGTTCCATGTCACCGGGATGATGCCTTCTATTACACAGAGAACGGCCGCGCTCGATATCCGGGCAACGGGTCGGATTGGGTCTATTACCAGGCTTTTAGGGACGGATGCGCCGCTGGATGGTTTATTCCATTTGGGTGGATCGTTACGTGGCATGCTGGCCGATCCACTTGTAAATGCCCGATTGGAGGCTCCAAAAATGGAGACGGATATCGGTGTGTTTAAATTGGCTTCGATCGATCTTACCTATCACCAGAAGGTGCTTACTATCAACCGGTTCAGGGGCAAGCACGAGGCTGGCTGGATCGGCGGTAAAGGTTTGTTGGACATGACAAGGCCGGTGTCCGATTATCGTCTGCAGATAGATTCCTCTACGCTCACCCTTGAGGTATTGCCTTCAACACTTGTGGGTGATACCAGATACCTGACGGGCGATCTGCGTATGGCCCTGGATATAGAAGGGAAGGGATTTGATAGACCGCCGCATCATGGCACGTTCCATGCCTCTTCCCCACTCGTCCTGGTGGATGGTCGTCGTGTAGACAATTTTGACGCACAGGCCAGATATCTGGATGGGTGGGTTCATCTTGCTGCGCGTAGTGCAACGGCCAGTCTGGAGGCGGAAGGGACGGTTCATACCAGCGGAACAGCCGACCTGACCGCGTCTATTGCTATCCCGGAAGTCAGCGCCTTTCTGGCTACGCTGGGTGACTCTTTGGCCCATGGTGTTGCCGAACTGACGGCCAGGCTGAAAGGCCCTTTGCAACAATCCGCGGTAGAAGTAAGCGGTGAGATCCGAAATTTGTCTTATGCGGATATTCCGTTAGGCCATCTTGAAATTAGTGGTCTGTTGGATGAAAATCAAAGAGCCCGGCTTGATGTCAGGCTCGACAGCACCAAACTGGTCTTTACGGCAGAGGCAAATTTAACCGGGGATCAGGCGCTCACAGGGATCCTGAAGACGCAGAACTTACGTCTGAAAGACTATATGACCGGTGATTCCGGATTAGGTCTTGATGCCATTGCCAGAGTAGAAGGCAACTTATCCGGAACGATTCGAAGGCCGATCTTCAAAGGGAATGGGCTGCTTCAGGATCTCACGATACGCGACGAAAATTTAGGGACGACCAGCATAGCGATGACGGTGCAGGAAGAAGACCTCAGTTTCACGGTCGTCACGTCTGATTTTTCCGTGGTGGCCGATGGGCTGGTCAGCCTGACGGAGAGCTATCCTTATGATCTACGGATAAATGTAAACCGGGCCTCGTTGTCTCCATTGCTGACTATTTTGTCCAAGAGACCGATCGAAGGGAGCGCCGGCCGGTTCAGTGGTCGAATGCAGGCCATGGGTTTTGCCGCCTTTCCTGATCGGTCTACCATACAAGTGGCGTTGGATTCTCTGATTATGACCGTGGATGGTCGGGATCTGCACTTTGCCGCGCCTTCTACCATAAGGCTGGATCACCAGCTCATCACGATCAATCATATTGAATTAGAAGGGGATTTCGGCCATATGCTCCTCAACGGCATTGCGAGTCTTGCGCCGGATGGCCTGGTCGATATCGAAGCGATGCTGGAAGGCGTTCAGCTTGATTTTTTATCTCCGTTTCTCGTGTCCAACGGAACGCTGGGTGGATCTATCGACGGCCTCTTCTCTCTGACCGGTTCTCCGAGCGATCCGCTGTTCAACGGTCTTGTTTCCACCTCGGATGTACAGTATCTTATCGGCAATAAGACCAATGAACTCGGGACGATTTCCGCTTCCGTATTATACGAAAACCGGCTGCTTCAGATTCCCGCCCTGTCCGTTAACACGCCCTTGGGCTCATCGACTGGGTCGTTATCCTATCCGTATGACCTCAGATGGGTGGTGGCCGATGGGGACTCGACGCCCATAGATACCCGATATACCGCATCGCTTGTCATGGACAATCTGGCGGTTGCGCCGTTGCGTGAATTTATCGAGGTTATCCCTGCCGATCTGGACGGTCTGATCCGGGGGCAGGTCAATCTGACCGGATCAACCACGAACGCGGAGGACCTGACAGGGGCCGTTGTGCTGGATTCCCTCAAGTTATTCGGGTTACAAAATGAGCTGCTCAGCACCAGGCCGATTCGTCTGGCTTTTAATGCCGGATATATTGAAACGGATTCTCTGGAGATGGTCATCCGAAGGATTGATCAGCCGGATGATGAACGAGGACGATTCACGGCGCATGGTCGCCTCGTATACCGCGCCGATGAGGCACACAACCTGGAGTCCGATTTCAACATCCTGGGCAAAGATATAACCATGGAAGCCGTCCTGGCGCTGGCCAATGTGGATCTGCCGTTAAGCGGTATGATGAACAGTCGGATCCATATCTTCGGTCCGCCGGAAGACCGGGCAGTAGATACGCGCTTCGTCCTGAATCAGGTTTTGTATAATGATGCGGTCATCGATAGTATTACAGGACGTGTTGTGTATGAATACCGGGATATTGTGATTCACGCGTTGCAGATCTGGACGGGTGAAAATACGCTGGTGGCCTATGGGTCCATCCCGTTCGATCCGGAAAATGCAGCCGATAATGCTTTACCGCTGGGTGATCTCGCCTTAACTGTGGAAGGAAAAGAGGTCGATCTGGCCTTTTTACGTGGCGTAATCTATGAACTGGAACGCATAGAGGGCAAAGCGGATATTCTGATGTCCGTCGGAGGCTCGCCCATAGCCCCACGGTCTATAGGGGATATAGTCATTCGGGATAGCCGGGTTAAGATTCGTGATATTTATCCGCTCTTCGAACCGGCGGAAATACGTATTCAGGTAGAAGGGAGCCAGTTCACATTGCTGCCGGTTGAGGTAAAAGCCGGCAAAGGAAAGATCCATCTGAACAGCCGGATTCTTCTGGACAACCTCTCGTTCTCCGAAACGGAAACGCATGCGACGATGAGCCTGGCGGAATTTGAACTGATCGGCTCCTCAAAACTTACCGTCAACGGCACCCTGTCCTGGGTGGGTGACAGAGAACAGGCGCTGATTTCCAACGGAGACGCCCCTATCGTCGTCACGGGAATGGTCATGCATCCGTTGAATCTGGCCACCTTCCTGTTTGACAACACGATTATCCGCCCCCCGGCAGAACCCGACCCGTTTCAGGAGCGCATACGGCTTGACGTGGAAATCGATATTCCGGATCTGGTGATTGAAAATGACCTGGCTGATGTTGAGATGGAAGGCGGCGTGGCCTTCTCCAATACCGTCCAGAATCCACTGGTTACCGGTAATGCCACAGCGAAGGAAAACGGTAAGATCGAATTTCTGGACACCACATTCAGTCTGGATGTAGGCCGTCTCGAATTTAACCGGCGTACCCCGTTGGAAAGTTTTGATGCGCTGCTGGATTATCCCCTCGAACAGCTTGATCCTGATATCACGATACAGGCCAGTGCGACAAGGGTTCGAGATATATACAACCTGGAATACGATGTGGATCTGACCATGTCGGGTCCCCTTTCCCAGGCGACAGCGCAAATGACGGCGATACCGATCGAGACCGGCGCATCGAGTACCCCGGCGGCCACGCTGGTCGGTCCAGAGGTGATTTCTCTTCTCACCTTCGGACTGCCGGGAATCACAACGACCGGGGCGACCGATGCCGTCTCGGGGCTGGGCAATCGGGCGCTTCTCATGGCCGGGGGGACCGGCGCGGAAAAACTGTTGCATCTCGATGAAGTGCGCATCGAAGGCGACCTGTTCGACCAGAAGGGGAATGAAACCAGATCCCCCATCCAGGTCACCCTCAGCAAGCGAATCAACCGGCGTGCTCAGGTGACCTTCACCCGTCTGTTGAACTCATCGGAATACAATCTGCGTGTTGGATACCAGCTCAACAACTTTTTATTCATCGAAACGTTCACGGACCAGATCAGCACGCGTCCGCAAAACGGCATAGATCTCAAAGTGAAATTCCGGTTCCGTTGAGGCGTGATGTGCTTTGCAGCAAATTGAATGACTGTTCAGGAAAGTACAAATGGGCACGTGGGCAAATGAAAGTTCATGTCGGCTGGCCCATGTGTAATCCGATCTATATACACCTTTTCATATGGTGGATCAGTCTGGGACTCATACTGGTTCTTTTTTCGGCCGGTCCTGTCTCTGCCCAGCGGAATCCTATTGTAGACCAGATTATTATAGAAGGAAATACTGCAATCGACAGCGAACGCATCCGCAGATTAATGATTAACAAATCGGGTGGGCTGATTCGTAAAAATCGGTTGAATTTTTCTGATTTGATCGGTGACCTGGAAGCGATTGAAAATGTGTACATGAACAGTGGTTTTCTTGATGTACGTGCACGACAGTTCCAGAATCCTAACGGCGTCGATCATGTTCTCCTGCGCATCGTCATTGATGAGGGGCCGAGGTACACGGTTAAAAAGGTGAATCTGATCGGTTTTAACCATCTGGAGGCAACGGAAATCCGGCGTAATCTGTTGACGCGGGAGGGACAGTCCTATTTTCGGCTGCTGGCCGCTGCGGATAAGCGCAATATACAGGCCCTAGCGAACCGCAATGCGCTGCTTGACGTCCGTATCGATATGAAACCGGAGAGTAATCCGATAGACCATTCGATTACTTTGAACTTTTTCATCGTCGAAGGAGAGCCGATACGTGTAGGAGAGATTCAGGTTCGGGGGCTTCAAAAGACCCAGCGGTACGTGGTAATCCGAGAACTGGAAATTAAGCCGGGAGATCTCTACGACAATAACAAACTGGCCCGCAGTCAGACGCGTCTTTTTCAAACCGGCCTGTTTCGTAGCGCCCGCATGGAGCCGATCCGCAACGATTCGTCGTCCACTACCCGCGATCTGCTCGTCAGTGTGACCGAATTACCCAGCGGTGAATTCAGCTTTGGTGGCGGCTTCGCTTCGGTAGAACGGTTCCGTGCCAGCTACAGCCTCGCCCATCGGAACTGGCTGGGGCGCGCCATTACCATCGGGACGAATGGACAAATCAGTGAATTACTTCAGCAGGTGGATGCCGGGGTCTCACAACCCTGGCTGTTTGAGACGCGTACAACCGGTACCCTTCGAGGATTCTTTACCCGACGGAACCGCATCAGTCATATTGAACGGGAAATCGGTATCGCCATCAGTGCCAGCCGTGAAATTTCTCGCGCTTTTCGTGGCCAGTCGATCTATACGCTCAAGCAGGTGAAGATATTATCCTTATCAGATTCCCTGACTCAGATCCTACAGAGCGGTTCGGTAGCAGACAGCCTGCGGTCACGACGTGAGGGCAGTCTGACCCAGGTCATTCTTTACGATACACGGGATGACATCCTGAGTCCCAGTACCGGGTTCTTAGGACAGATCCAGGTAAATATCGCCAGTCCATTTCTGGGCAGTTCGTCCCAGAATAAGAACTCTACGTTGACGCTGAGTGCCTTAATAAGGAAATATATACCGATACAGAATTTCCCGGATTTTGCTACCTCGTTCTCCATCAGCTACGTTCGTGCGCTGGGTCACGGGTTGATTCCTCTGGATAAAATATTATATGCAGGAGGAGACCGTTCCGTGCGCGGATTCAGTATCGATCAAATAGGACAGCCGGAAGGCGGGGCCATTGCCGTTAGCTCACAGAATGAGATTCGTATTTCCCTGTCGGGGGTAGTGCTGGTTGGTTTTATCGATTGGGGCGGTGTCGGCAAGACGGCCGGTTCCTTTGATCTGGACGACATCCAGGTGGGCCTCGGCGGTGGCCTTCGGGTGACCTCGCCCATCGGATTGATTCGTGGTGATATCGGTTTTCATAACAAGGGTGACCTCGATAATCAGTTGACGACGTTGTATGATCGCATCTTTTTCTACTTTGGGCTGGGACAGGCGTTTTAAAAATGGTGATTGTTGAATTATGATTATTGAATCAAAAGACTAAAATCAATCAGGCAATCAATAGGATTAAACATTGGGTTTTTAAATCATAATTCAACGTAACAGTTCAGTACCTATTTAATTTCATAATTCACCAATCATCATGTATCTTCTATCTATAATAACGGTGTTCCTCCTTGGTATCGTTTCGTCGGTTGAGGCCAGAACAACCCTGACCGTGTTGTATACGGGCAATACCAATGGGCAGCTAGAATCGTGCGACTGACCGGGGAATCCCTTCGGCGGTTTGCCGAGGCGAGCGACGATATTTAAGCAGATACGCGAGTCAAACGATCGGGTGCTGACGGTGGATGCCGGTGATCTGTTGGGCTGGCGTTCGGATGTCCGTCGATATGAAACCCTCATGGCGGCAGTGAGCCGGCTCTCGTATGATGCGGTAGGCATCGGTGACAATGACTTCGTCGACGGCGCTCAATTTCTGGGTGGCGGGATTAGAAAGCACGTACTGCCGGTTACATCGGCCAATGTACGCCCTGCACTGCCGGAAGGGGATCTGACGTATCCGCCTTTCATAATCGTTCCAAAAGGCGCGTTACGTATTGGGGTCATCGGACTGGCAACGCCGCAAAGTTTCCGTTTTATATCACCGAGGCGCAGGTCTGAAATAAACATCGCCGATCAGGCGCTCGCGCTTCAACAGGTCCTGGCCGGCGTTCGGAAACAGTCTGATCTGATCGTGCTGCTGCATCATGCCGACATGGACGCATCGATAGAAATTGCTCGTAAGTTTTCCGATATAGACCTGATCATCGGGAGTCATGACCAGACGGTACACAAAGCGCCGGTGCGAGAAGGGCAAACCCTTATCGTGCATACCGGCCGTAACGGCGCGTACGTAGGTCACCTGACTCTGACCCTGAATAAGGGCCATATCGATCAGTTTGAAAATCGTCTTATCCCCTTGACGGATGAGATCGCGGATGAACCGATTGTAAAGGGGGTCATTGAAGCGTATTATGCCGCCTTGCGTCAGGCGGTCGAACAAACAGCCTTGTTGACGCTTGACGGACCGTTTCAGGGGGCCGATACATGCATCCCGTGTCATGAAAAAGCAACCAGTCAGTGGCGCGAAACACCCCATGCCCGTGCGTTTCAAAGCCTGATTGACGACAACAAGCAGGATCATCCGGAGTGCCTGGGCTGTCACACCACCGGATATGGACAACCTGGTGGTTACCGAAATGTTCAAGCAACGGGCCATTTGACGAGTGTCCAGTGCGAAGTATGTCATCGGGTGGCCGTCACCCATCTACAGAAACCGCAGAACACCGCCGGCACTGTAAAAAAAGTCTCGGAAGGCCTTTGCGTAACGTGCCATACATCGGTGCAGAGCCCGGATTTTCATTATGAAGAAGCCATTGAGAGGGTGAGGCATCGAAACGGCTAATCTGTGTAGCTACGCAGATTAGCCAATAGGACCATTCATGTTCAACAAATCACACTATCAGACGTTTACATATTATCATTTCTTCCACGATTCTGAGCGCTGGCAATCCGATTTATCTGAACTCAGTGCACAGGGATTCAGCTATGTGATCCTTGCGAAGGGATTGGATTTAAAAAGTGTGCTGGCCTCTGAGGATCAGAAGCAGGATCTGACGAATTTTCTCGATGCGGTGGTGGATCACCAAATGCATTGTATTCTGCATGTTGGAAATCCGCGGGAACTCTATCTTCTACCGGATGCACAGCGATGGCGCTTCGACTATATGCGGCATGTAGCACAGACGATTGGCAACCATCCCGGAGTGTATGGATTACTTCTGGAAGATCGGCCGACCGGCGGTATTCAATTCAGCATAGATCGATGGAAATCCGCCACTGCGGGGTTTGAAGGCCGTCTCGAAGCGGATCACCTGACTGAAGACGGCTATCAATATCAGGTAAAATCATGGCAATTGACACAATATGCAGACTATATAACGGAGCTGGCCAGGGCCACTAAAAAGGCAAAATCGCGTCTTAAACTCGCTCTCAGCTTTCATCTGGATGCGTTATGCCCCGGTAAGACGCTTGTTCAATACCAGGAAACGGTCCGCGCCCTCGATTTTGTGATTATCGATCCAGGCGTAAGCGCTGAACACGACAGGGATAGAATACAATATCTAACGCGTTGGGTGGCCAATATGGCCGTTACCATGACGGATCGTGACATCTGGATGACGGTCGGCGCCCATGTCCCCCCAGGACGCTATGAGACCACATCGCACGAACTGAGAACATGGACAGAGCAGGCCTGCGCCATGGGCGTTTCCGCAATCGGCTGGCATGGATGGAACGATACGGCCTGGCACAACGGCCAACCGGTGCGTGGAGAGCCGCTTTCGGAAAAGCATCCCGAACTCTGGCAGACGGCTACAGAGCTTAGCCGGTCTTTAACCACCCGGAAACGGACCCAGGAGAAGATCTTTCCGCACCGATGCCTGTATTCTTATGATTCATATACCAACCAGCTTCCGTGGCTGGATGTGTTCGCCACCAATCAGGTATTACGCATGTATGGCGGTTTGACACTGGGTTATGTTTCGGATGCGCACCTTGCTGGTGGAGACAGATTTCAACGATGTAAGATGGTCTTCACAACACCCTGCCCATCGACGCGGACCAGGGTAGCGGATCGGCTGCTCGGATTTATGAAAGGGGGCGGTTTTGTTGTCGCTTCTGCAGATGATTTCACGCTGGATGAACAGCTTTGTCGGAGCGACATGCGTCGTCGTTTATTCGGCATGCAGCAGGAAAAGGGATTACCACATCCCGACCGGATTTTATTGACAGCCGGCTGGCCGGAGGTACCGGAAGGGGCGGACTTGAGCACGACCTGGCATCGGACGAGTGTAACAGCGTTTGATGATGACATCCAGGTACTGGGCCGTTGGGGAGACGGTTCTGCAGCCATCATCCTGAAACCCCACGGCAAAGGCGGCGCCCTCTACATCGGAACCAACCCATATCAGGCCGCTATGGAGGAGGACCGCCACTCGAACTGGCAGTCCTTCATCTCGTCTATAGTCGAACCGGATGCCCTGCAACAGTTGATAGAAAATAGAGAAAAGGAGTAACCATGCAATACGCAAAGTTTCTGTGCAAAATATCGGTCTTCGGGCTCTGGTTATCCATATTCCTGGTGGCGGTGCCCTTTGCTGAATCCCAAACGATCCCGTCCCCGGAGAGCGTACTCGGCTTCCAGGTCGGGGATGATTTCAAACTGGCCACCTATGATGAATCCCTCAATTATTTCAAACAGCTTGACGCGGCCAGTGACCGGATAACCATGGTACATATCGGCCGTACGTCAGAAGGCCGCGATTGGTACTTCGCCTTGATTTCTTCCCCTCAGAATCTCGTTGAGGTAGAACGGTATCGTACCATCGGTCAACGTCTGGCGCATCCCGCCGACTTAACGGATGCGGAAGCACGGCAATTGGCTCGGGACGGCAAGGTGATCGTCCATATCGACGGCGGGCTGCATGCCTCCGAAGTGGCCGGGGCACAGCACACCATGCAATTGGCGTACGACCTGGTCAACGGCGCCGACGATCCCATTATCCAGTCCATTCTGGATAATGTCATCATTCTTCTGTGGCCATCGATCAATCCGGACGGACAGAACATCGTAGCGAACTGGTACCGGTCCAATGTCGGAACGCCCTACGAGATCTCGTCGTTGCCCCTGCTGTACCAGAAATACATCGGTCATGACAATAACCGCGACGCCTATTCGCTCAATATGATCGAGTCCCGAGTCATCGGTCGTACCTGGCGCCATTGGGAGCCGAACATTATTTATATTCACCACCAGTCGTCGCCGTTTCCCACGCGGATCTGGTTGCCACCTTTTGCCGAACCGATCGCCTCACAGGCGCCGCCGCTACTCTCGCGGGAACTGAATATGATTGGTATGGCGATCGCCCAGATGCTCGAATCGAAAGGCCAGCCGGGGGCGGTTCATATGGGAACGGGGTTCGATGCCTGGTATCCCGGCTATGTGGATTACCTGCCGGTCTTTCAGAATATCGCCGCCTTCTGGACCGAGACGGCGCTGTATCGCTACGCGACACCCCGTTTTTACACGGTCAACGATTTTCCCCGCAGCCGTCGCGATCTACGGGTAGAATCGTTGTATCCGAGTCCCTGGCAGGGCGGTTGGTGGCGCCTGCGCGATGCGGTAGAGTATATGCACACAGCGTCCTTGGCGACGCTCGACTACGCCGCCAAGTACCGGGAAATGATCCTGTATAACCGGTATCAGGCCGGACGCAACACGATACAAAAATATGAACAGGAACCGCCGTATGCCTATTTCATCCCGCAGGATCAGCGTGACCCCGTAGCAGCGGTGGAACTGCTCCGACGATTGGCTTTCAACGGCGTAAAGATTACGCAGCTCTCAAAAAATATCACCTTTGAGGGGATTCAATATCCCCGGGGCACCTGGGTGATTCCGATGAATCAGGAATACGGCGAACTGCCGCGGCAGGTGCTGGGTGTACAGACGTACCCGGATCTGCGCGAATTTCCAGATGGACCGCCCGACCAACCTTATGATGCGGCAGGATGGACGCTGCCGTTCCAATTTGGTATCAACGTCACAGCGGCTTCGTCGCCGTTGACACAGGCGATACGTGAGACCATGCAGCCGGCAGAAGGGACGGCGGCGGATTGGCAGACGGCGGGAGATGCAGATGCAAGCACATTCGACAGCGTTCCCGGCGTAGGGTTCGATACGCATGCCAATGCAGCCGGTATTATACCACCAGCTGGCCGGATGACCGGGTCCGGGTCGCGGCTTGCGGTCAACCCGGCGGAGAACAACGTGTTTCGAGTACTCAACAGAGCCTGGGCCGCGGGTGGTACGGTGAATTATACATCCAGCAACGGGCGTGGCCGCTATGTCGTCAGCGGCATTCCGCAATCTACCCAGGTACAATGGATTGATGAACTGGCGCTACGGGCCGAACGCACAGGCCGTGCAGGCGGACCGCAGGTACGGTCGCGGATCGGTTTGTATCAGCCGTGGCGCGCCAGCATGGATGCCGGATGGACGCAGTGGGCTTTGGAGCAATACGACTTTACATTCACCAATATCCGCAATGCAGACTTTCACGCCGGCGGTCTGCGTGACCGGTTCGATGTCATCATACTGGCTTCCGACCGACCGCAGGTGATTAAGGACGGCTACACAAAAGGCTCGGTCCCGCCACGCTACGAAGGTGGGCTCGGAAACACCGGCATACGAAACCTCGACGCCTTCGTTCGTGATGGCGGCACGCTGGTATGCATGAACCAGAGCAGCGACTTTGCTATAGAGGCGCTGCACTTGCCGGTCAAAAATGTGGTTGCCGGTCTGGATCGTAAAGATTTCTTCACCGGTGGTTCTATTTTAGAGGTTGAGACGTACCCGGCGCATCCGGTTATGGCAGGCGTCCCGGACCGGATGGATGTGTTTGTCTGGCGGAGTCCGGTCTTCACGACTCTGGACGGTTTCAAGGGCGCTGCCCTGGCAAAATACCGTAAAAACGGCTCCCCGTTGCGCTCCGGTTATCTACTCGGCGAAGAACATCTCCTGGGCTATGCAGCCGCTATGGATGTCCATCATGGCGCAGGCCACGTTATCCTGCTCGGCTTTCGTCCGCAATGGCGAGGTCAATCTTTCGGCACTTTCCGCGTCCTGTTCAACGCCGCGCTTTATGGTGGACTGCTAGCGCAAGGCACCCCAGGCTCGGTAGATTTCTGGACGGCGCCGGCTGAGAAGAATCAAAGAGAAGTAGAAGAAAAATAGAGACGTTACGACAAACCGTCAACGATCTTCGCCGTCAAAACAAGGCGCGTCAGAGAATGAGGGGGGAGCATATGCCGGAGTTCTCGTTCGATCAGCTCGATTGGCTGTGATCGAATACGGACCCGATCGGGAGCTTCCCAGGGATTCTCAACGGTCTCCGCCCAGGCGCCGCCATACACATTACGGCCCAGGTGCTCGGTAAACTTGCCGAATAAGAACCGAGAAATCTCAGGTCCGAAAGATCGGTCCGCAAAGATAGTTACGGCGGTCGATTTAGATTCAGGTTCCGTCACAAAAAACCATTGATGAATTATGAACCGCGCAGCGCCCGCATCGTATCTGCTGTCCACCTGTCATCACCAATCACCAATGTCCTCACCCCTCCCCAATACACACCCGCAAGAAATTCGGGTGTTCAGGAAAATCTTTGGTGCCGGCCCCATAGCCGATTTGTTTCAACGTCATCCGCGGCATCGGGCCGAAGGAGATAACTGTCGCTTTCAGGAAAGCGGCGCCGGTCGGTGTGACCATTTCACCGCGGGCGTCGGTCTGATATACTGGCACATTGCGCATCAATTCCAGCGCGCCGGGCGCTGGGACGGGCATACGGCCGTGTGCACAGCGGACAAAACCGTTGCCGAGAGGCAAGGCGGAAGCATAGACCGTATCGATGCCAAGCAGATGTAGACCAATGCAGGCGCCGGTGATATCGACAATGGCATCTATCCCACTGACTTCATGGAGATGCACCTCATCCTTCGCCATGCCATGCATCTTACTCTCCGCCGTCGCTAAATGATCAAAGATGGTGATGGCCCGTTGTTTTATAGACGCATCCAAATCACCTTCTTCGATAACCGTTACCAGATCTTTGAGGTGACGTGCAGGTCCATGATCACCATCAGGAATCTGGTCATGATGGTGATGAAGTTCATGGGCGGCACCATGTGAATGGCTATCATCCCCTGGTCCTTCAATCACCTCATGACCTTCCTTCGTTTCTATGATTACGTCTATCTTGGTCCCTGCAATTTCATGTTTTTTAACCGTGCGCCGTTCAAGTCGAAATCCTTCAAGCGGTAATTTTTTCAACTCGGTGCAGAGCGCATCAAAATCAAGGCCGGCATCTACCAGAGCGCCTAATATCATATCACCGCTGATGCCTGAGAAACAGTCGAAGTAAGCTATCTTCATGTCAGAATAATCGGTGAGAAAATAAGTGCTTATTGCCGGTTTGCATGATGGAACACGATAGAGATATCTTGCTGTCCTCTCTCCTCACTCAACATAACATGCCTCCGTCATCCTGCACAAGACAAATTTCGATGACAAAGCTACGAATCAAAACATATCGTTTCGTCGATTTGTAGCTTCGTCGTTTCGTTTTCCGGCTGTCTATATATCCATCGGTGGCATTTGATGCCCAAGCCAAACAGCCAGCGCGCTCACGAGAAACAATCCGGTGATCTCGAACCAGAGGCGACGTGTGAGGAGATGGTCTCTTAAAGCGGAACCATGAGTAGATTGCGCCTCACGGACCAGGTGCTTATTTTTCCGGGCTACCCACAATACGGCCAGGAACAGAATCAGCTTGGCCGATAGAATCCGGCCATACGTCGTACTCAGTATGGCCAGCCAATCCGGTATAAATAGCCAGGACAGCATCAGCCCGGTTGCCGTCATCCCAACAACCATTCCTATGGCAAGTCTCGAAAAGCGGGCTAATCGGAAAGGATCGGTACGCGTGGTGGGTGAGGTGATGAGGACGGCCAAGCCGCCGAACCAGAGGGCAAAACAGGCCAGATGTAAAAAATGAGTCGCGACGGCCAGGGTCACGGACTCCGCTGCCATCGGATGCCCGACAGGACTGAGCGCCAGAGCAAGCGCTACAAAACAAAAAAACAGCAGGGCACGACCGGTCGGCAACAGGGCGAGAAGCAGCAACAGGACACCGATACCTTGACGGATCAGCCAGATCGAACCGATGGAGGTTTTAAATGCGACCAGCGTGATCGTGGCCCAGCTAATCTCGTCGGTGAATTGGTGCACCTGTTCAAGGAATGACAGGCTGCCGGCAATAAGAAAAGCGCTGGCCAGGGTAGTGCGAAACCAACGCGCACACCACCCCCCGCCGCTGTTAAGATATCCAGCCAGGGCTCCGGCGCCGAAACTCGATAGGATCAGCATATCGAGCCAGCGGCATAATTCAACGATCATCGAACCTGAAAGGAAAAGGCACCGCTGGTTTTATGGCCGTCAACCGATAAGACTTCCCATTTAGCGGCGTAAGAGCCCGATCCGATATCCTTCATCAGGATGGACATGATCTTGAGGTTTTCAGAGCAGGTCGTCTTCCCTTTATGGACCGTTTCTCCATCAGCATCGAAGACTTCCAGTTTACTGAGCTCGATTTCGATTTTTTCTGTCAGGAAGACGCTAACCACCTTGGGCGCCTGGTCGAGGGTGGACTTGTCTTTCGGAGAAGACCGGGTGGCCTCCGAATGGGCAGACACCACCTGTGCAAAGGCCAGAGCGCAGATAACAACAGGCGATAGCCACAGTCGCCTCGAAGAAATGAGTCTCTTCATGGAAAAGCTCCTTGGATCTAAGGATTTGTCTAAAATAGATATGACCGGATGGCGGCCTATTACCTTCCGGTCATAATCAAAACGTGAAATAAGCGACAAAGATTATTCGGGATGCGCTCCGGAACCTGATTCGTGCTCGTCATCATTGCCTTCCTCGTGCTCTCCCTCGGCCTCTTCCTCGTGCTCTCCCTCGGCCTCTTCCTCGTGCTCCATCTCCCCTTCTATCAACTCGAGGACCACAAGCAGTTCATCGACATCTTCAGGCCAGGCATCGTTCGCCTCCATGGAAGCCGTCATATGCTCGGTGATACTTTCTAGAGACTCACCCGTAATACCCATTCCTGCCAGGCTTTCCAAAAAGGTCTGGCCTTCGTATTCTATTTCACCGCCGGATGCATAGGTAATCTGAGCGACCAGCATCTCTTTCATTTTTTCCTGATCGACGCCTTCAAAATGGCTCTTTAATTTGTCATCTTCTATAACCATCGAAACAAATTCCTCAACGATCCCGCTGACGATCTCTTCACCACCCATCCGATCATACAGCGGCCCATCCATTTCCCATTCCATGTCCGGATCATCATGCTGCGCATAGGTGGCTGCCGGACTCACCACCAGCATCAATGCGGTACAGGCTGCAAACAACAAAAATAATCGCTTCATCTTAACGCCTCCTCTGTACGGATAAATAAAATAGTATTTTCTGTCGATTAATTTCAATTATCACTCATACAAATATAGGTCGATTCCATTCAAAAAACAAGGAAAATACGCGCCCGTATACTTATGAGCATACGGAAAGAAAGCTTATAAGGTTCCCGACGTGAGCAGGAAATTTTCAATGATATAGGCCACGCCATCTTCATCGTTGGAGGGGGCGATCAGATCTGCAGTTGTTTTAACCTCATCCGGTGCATTGCCCATCGCCACGCCCAGACCGGCGTAATGGATCATATCAAGATCATTGAAATTATCGCCTATACTGATCATCTCAGCGGAGGGAACGCCGTGCATGGCGCCTAAAACGGCCAGCGAATCCGCCTTGGATACCCGCTCGGGTACGATCTCCAGAAAAAAGTAATCGGGCACGAGCGTACTGCGAGATAGAATGAGGCCGATCGTATGCCATCGAGACCGTAATTGCGTTCGGAGATCATGCATGGCCGACAGACTTCCCGAAACGGCGATTTGAGCCGGGTCTCTATCCAGTCGGTCTTCAAGATTCAGAATCAGCCGTGCCTTTTCTCCATTCGCTTCGATATAACGCGCCCGCCAGGCATTGACCGACCGGGCGGATTCATACCAGACATGGTGACTTTCCGGCACCGGGTCATAAACCAGCGGATCGTAACCGGCCTGTTTCAGGTAATTCACAAGGTCTGAAGCCAACGCACAGGGCATATTAATCGCTTGAAGAATCGGTCCGTCAAGCGCTTCAAGAATCAAAGCGCCGCTGTGAAAGACCAGCATGGCGGCAGGGTGGATCTGCTCGGCGATAGGCCGTCCGGAATGCAGACTGCGCCCCGTACAGAGCGCTACTTGTTTGCCCGCTGCAATGGCGGCATCAATCGCAGTCAGGGTGCGTGCCGAAATAACTCTTTGTGACGTCAACAACGTCCCGTCAATATCAATGGCTATGAATGAATAAGGCAATAGGCAAGTTAAAAGTTGAAAAGTTGAAAGTTGACTCCTCTCCCACCCATCCACCCTTCCATCCTGCTTTTTACTCAGGTCTCGGAACTCAGCACTTTGGAACTCGTACGCGCACGGTGCGCCGTGGGCCTTACTTACAAAATAAACCGCTCAATCACCTGCGCTACGCCATCCTCATTATTGGAGCCGGTGACATAATCCGCCTGTGCCTTCGCTTCTGGTGTGGCGTTCCCCATGGCCACCCCCAGGCCGGCCGTGCTCAGCATGTCCAGATCGTTCAGGTTGTCACCCACCGCGATTGTTTCGGAAAGATCAACACCTGACAGGATGGACAGTTCTCGTAGGCCGTTCCCTTTAGAGATGCCCGGCGGTGTGACGGTAACATGGCAATACGCCCGATCGATGGGACTGACTTCAAGTGTTATGGTAGTTTTCCGTAGCTGATTACATATGGAGGGCGCTAGGTCCTGGATGCGGGCTACCCGGTCGGTAATTGCCACCATGGCGGCGTCATGCCAGAGGAAATGCGTGACATCCTCAACCATGTGCGCCCGCCCGGTGTTATTTTCTATATATTGCCGGAAGGAGGCATTGTGCGGGTCGTAATCGTCGTAATAAAAATACTGACTTTCCGGGAGCGGTGCATACACGATAGGATAGCATACCAGGTTGCGAAGCTGATGTACAGCGTGTAAGGCTACAGATTTGGACAAATTACGAATATAAAGAGCACGCCGCCGGAGGCTATCATAAATCAAGGCGCCGCCGTTCAATACTAAAGGAGCATTCAACGGAAGACGCCGAGCCACATGCGCTGCCGTAGAGATGCTGCGCCCCGTGCATAGAGTGACATACACACCGGCGTCAACCGCACGTTGGATAGCAGCAATAGACGCATCGGTGACGTGCCTGTTATCATTAAGCAGCGTCCCGTCGATATCAAGGGCAAGAAGGCGATACTTCATCATTTACCAGATGCGCCCCGCTCCGCCGACGGCAGAGCAGACCATCATCGCAGGTTGTAGATTCCGTTGGTGGTAATATCTGCTGTGCACCGTCTCAATTAGCCGCTCCACGTCCTCCTCCCGTACAAGGACCAGCACACACCCACCCAGTCCGGCGCCGGTCAGATTGGCGCCGACGACCCCCGGGACCGTACGAGCAATATCCACCAGATGATCCAGTTCTTCACAACTGCAGGCGTATCCTCCGGGTTGCTTCCAGAGTTGAGCGTATGCTTCACGCGCCGGATCGCCGGATTCCACATCGTCGATCAGACGTTGCATGGAGGTATCATCGACCGGGTTATCCCAGGGTCTGCAGTGACCGGCGGCATCATAGGCAAAAGCCCGGTCACCATCATGTGAGAGATACATGAGTTTACCCACCATCTTCATATCCGCCTGTTGGAGAGCGGGTGCATACATTCGACTGCGGGCACATTCAGCAAGGCCGAATAAACAGACCGCGCGGACCCGATAGCCGTTCCTCGGTTCCTGATGGGTATGGAATAACTGTTGCAACCGCGCCGACTGCCCAGGCAACATGAGCATTAATTCATGACGACTTGCGCGTTCCGGAAGGGCTGTAACAAGACGGTAAAGCTGTCCGGTATCGATACCGATATTGTCTGTATCGAGATCACGAAGATAGGTGACGTGCGCCATTGATTTCGGGAAGCGGTCTTTGAGTAACAGCATCGCCATTTCATATGTGGCGATCCGTTCGTTAAACGTGCTTTTGGTATGGGACGCTTTTCGAGACTGTTTAAGCGAGTTGCAAACGACCACTTTATACCCGGATGGCATTGGGATCGCTTCGGTCTTTAGAGGAAAAAAACGGAGACGGACGAGATGATTCCTTTTACCGAAAATTATGGCTGCATGGTCCCCAGAGCCGCCTCGGGTTCCCACATACCATTCCCCCTCGCCGCACAAGATCGCTTTCTGTTCATCTGTCAGCGACAGGCCGTTGACCCACAGGCAGGCCTCACAGGCCGCCACCACCAGGGCGGACGAGGAACTCAATCCGGCGGCAATCGGGATATCGCTGGCCACCAGAAGATTCATGCCGCACAACGGTTGCGTTTTAAAATGGTCCTGAAGCCGCAGGACCGCCGCCCGGATATAGTTGGACCAGTCATCAGGGGCTAACGTGACTTGCTCGATATACGTTTGCCACTGCCCTCGTTTCTCCGGAGGCAATGCTTCCCCGATATAAAATTGCCGTGCGCCGAAGGCATCCGATGCCTCATCGTGCAGCACCACCAGATCATCGTCTCGTGGGCTGACGACCATCACGACTTCCCGGTTAATGGCCATGTAATTTAAATAGCCGCCCCGATGATCGACATGCACCCCTTTCAGGTTGATACGTGCCGGGGCTCTGATCAGCGCGGTCTGCTGCTGAGGGTCATAGATTTGGTCAAACAGGGTAAGCAGCCCTGTATAATGAGTAAACCGACTATTAAGATCGTCTGTGTCAGGACCGAATATATCGGCCAACCGCCGTAGAAGTAGACCATCATCTCTCTGAAGGCGTGTCCGTATATCTTCACCGTAAGTTACGCTCACCAGGGTCTCCAGATTGTTCTTGAAAAAAAAGGCGGAGGCTCGTTACGAAGCCTCCGCCTTCCGATACAATAAATATGGAAATGGGCACTAGTGGACTCGAACCACTGACCTCCACGATGTGAGCGTGGCACTCTAACCAGCTGAGCTAAGCGCCCTTTATTTTCGAAAATGGGCCCGCCAGGACTCGAACCTGGGACCGTCCGATTATGAGTCGGATGCTCTAACCAACTGAGCTACAGGCCCAAGCATCTTTAACCTGCCATTCATAATGCGACTCCCAATATAGGATGGACAGGGTCTGACGTCAAGAAAAAGTTGGAAGGCCAGCAGGTGGCAAGTATGATGTATTGCCCACCTGCTGCCCTTCCCTCCCTATCCCATCCCTACCTCTATCTGCGGCGCCGATTGAAGCAGCGTTTTTTCCTGTTGTTTAAGCTGCAAATAGGCGGCCATCGTCTCCGGCAGCGTCTCGCTGGCGGACCGTTCCATTTGCTTGATCTGTTCCATAAGCCGGGCCATCTCACGCTTGAGCTGATTTTGTTTAATACGGATGATATGATCCCAGGCGCGCTGCTCATAATTAGTACCGGAATCAGCCGCATTGATCAATTCAGCAATGACCTGGACGGCTTCCTCATTATCAATCCGATCCATCAGGGTCGCCGGATCGGCAGGACCGTCACTACTCAACAGCACAAAACATTGTTCCGCAATAAAACGGCAGGTCTCGTCGGTAAAATCACCGGGTTCCAATTGTTCATCTACAAGCTCTGTAATCTCGGTGCGGTGCAACATGAGTTGAATGAGTTCGCGCTCCGTATTATTCCTCGGCTTCGTTTCCTGGGCTTCATCCGGTTGTGGCGTGTTGTAATCTCTGCCGACAAAACGAGGGGTCTGTAATTCCGAGGCCAGCAAATTCTGAAGCGCCGGAAACCGGCGCTCCGCTTCTTCCTTGTATTGCTCTCTATGAACTAAATTTGATGTCTTTTTGATCAGGTTAGTCATCCCTCGAAAAACGTCTTCCCTGGCTCTCGGATCGCTGATATCATATTGCGAAGCCATGAAATCAGCGATGGTACTCGCCTGCTCGATCTGTGCCATGAAACCGTCTGTGCCATGCGCCTGAACATAGGTATCCGGATCATCCCCTTCCGGGATTTGCACTATGCGTGTCCACAACCCGGACACCACAAGCGGCTCCAGGCTTCTTACCGCAGCACGGGTACCGGCCTCATCGGAGTCGTAAGCCAGAAAAGCCTGCTGAGCATACCGGGCCAGGAGCCGGGCATGATCCGGCGTCAACGCTGTGCCGCACGTCGCGGCGACTGTTTCGATACCACTCTGATACAGGCTGATCAGATCCATATATCCTTCTACAATCACCACCCGACCATTCCGCCGAATGGCATCCTTGGTCTGAAACAATCCGTAAGCTACCCGACTCTTCTGATAAATAGGCGACTCCGGCGAATTCAGATATTTGGGCTGATCCTCGTCTGACAGAGCGCGTCCTCCGAAACCGACGACTCGGCCGCTCGGCGAGAAAATAGGAAAGATCAACCGGTTCCGAAACGCGTCGTAAAACCGGTCCCCGTTGGTTTTTGCCAGCCCCGCCTTCTCCAGCCAGGCTAGACTGATATCCTTATGCCGTGCGGCGGTCAGCAGGGCGTCCCATGAATCCGGAGCATACCCCAGAAAGAAGGTGTGAACCGTCGTATCCGAGAGGCCTCGCTGAACGACATATTGCCGGACCGGTGCCCCTTCGTCGCTATTCAGCAGTTGTTCATGGAAAAATCTGGCGGCAAACTGCGTCACCCGCGCCAGATTCTCCGCCTCACTGCTGGTCTTTTGATCTCGTGCGGTTTCCGGAATGGCGATATGGAGGCTTTTCGCTATATGGTGAACGGCCTCAACAAAGGTCACCTTTTCGTGTTCCATCAGAAACTTGAACACATTGCCGCCCTTACCGCACCCGAAACAGTGGAAAATCTGACGCTCAGGATTGACGCTGAACGACGGTGTTTTCTCATTGTGGAACGGACAGAGTCCCTGATAGTTTTTGCCGCTCTTCTTCAACGTGACATAATCCGACACCAGATCCACAATATCCGCCTGCTCTCGAATCGTGTCGATTATTTCATCCGGTATACGAGCCACTGCAAACACCTCTCAAAATTCAGGCCCAACCCTGTAAAGACGCAAGACATTGAGTCCCTCTATCTCTCCAAAATATGGCAAAATACTAATCATATGTAAAGGGTAGTTAAACTCCCAACAATCACTCAATCTCCTCTCATACCAGATCACACGCTTCCGCCGGCATCCAATGGGCATCCTGTCCCTCCCACTTGACATTGCATCCGATCGGATTGGTCAGGGGCGTCCCCACCGGCTGCCCGCTCACGATATCTGCCAGCGCCCGGTCCAGATCATTAACACGCATCTGATCGGTATCTTTGGGACTATCCACACCACGTCCGGTATAAACCAGTTTACGATCCCGACCGAATACATAAAAATGCGGTGTCCGTAGGGCGCCGTAAGCCAGCGCCGTGTCCTGCGATTGATCGCGTAGATAGACCCACGGAAAATGATACTCAGCCATGCGCTCCACCATATGATCTAAATCGTCGTCCGGATGGGTATGCTCGCTGTTTGAATTGATCCCGACAAACCGAACGCCTTGCGACGCATATTTCTCGGCGGTCTGACGCGTCACTTCATCCGAGCCGACAACGTATGGACAATGGTTACAAGTAAAAAAGATGACCAGCGTATCCGTATCCTCGAATTCGGCCAGGCTGTACGTCTTACCATCGGTAGCCGGCAAGGAAAAACCCGGTGCATTGTCGCCTGACTGTAACGTAAATGCCATGATCATAACTCCTTAAATTGTTTAACCACGGAAACCTGCCCCCCTGTCCTACGTCACGCCCAACGCCCTTCTCACCCGCTCCCCAATCCCACGGAGCCGTTCTACCGGCTCATTACTGAATACAAATCGCACAAGTTGATCACTGTCCATACCCCCCCAGCCCATCATGGGCGTCGCCGCGATCTTGCCCCGCTCCAACAGGAGGTCGGAGGCGGTGAACGAGCCATGGCCCATGGCGCCGACGTCGATTAACATGGACCAACCGCCGACCGCCGGGATCAGCGGCAGCCCCGCCATTTCCTCGACAATCACATCTCGCCGCCGCTGCCACTCGGCAATGGATTCCACGACTCCGTCGTCTTCTGTCTGCAATGCCGCTGTTGCCGCCGCCTGAGCGATACCGACCGGCGTGACCACATTGTAGATGCCCACGAGGTTGATATCGTCCATAATCGCCTCCGGTCCTACAATCCAGCCTACTCGCCAGCCGATCATGCGGTATTCTTTCGAGACGGAACCGACCGTAATCGTTCGCTCCGCCATACCGGGCAGACTGGCAGGATGCAGGTACGGACGGTCATCGTACAGAATGCGCTCCATCGCGGCATTGTACAGAAGCCAGCAATCATGGCTGATACAGAGTTTGGCGATAAATTCCCACTCCGGCCGACTCAATACCGCGCCGGAAGGCATGGAAGGGTTCATGATGAATAAGACACGGGTACTGTTATTTATGGCATCCGCCAGCTTGTTGAGATCAAGGCGCCATTGTCCGTTTCTGTGTACAAACGGCGCCAGTCGCGGTATGCCGCCGGCCAGCTGCACCCGGTTGATCATGCCCGCATAAGTCGGGTCCGTCAGCATGACCTCATCGCCGACGTTAAGCGTCGCCAGCAGGACGTTTAACATCCCTTCCGTACCGCCCGCCGTAATCGCGCTCTGCCGGTACGGATCGTAATCCACGCCGCTCAACTGAGACACATGCTGCGTCGCCGCTACCCGTAACGTATTCTGTCCGGTAAACGGCAGATAGCTGTTGGTATCGTCGTCGTCGATCGCCGCCCGCGTTGCATCCAGCGCCGCCTGCGGCGGCCGGATATCCGTATCCAGATTCTCCAGTCGCAGTACTTCAGGATCATCTCCTGCCGCCGCCGCCACCCGATCAATGGAAAAACCGGGCATATTTTTGAGCCTATCTACAGGCATGGCAAAACCTTTTTTAAGTGGTGAGTTGGTGATTTAAAACTTCACCACTTCACCACTTTCAATATTTTTTCGCCAACCCCTCATCCAGCAACACCTGATTCAAATACCCCCACCCTTCTCCTCGCTCCCTGTTCCCGGCTACGCGCTACCTGCCGTCCGCTATCCGCTGTAAACCACACATCCGCCACATATCGGCCGTATTTATCCGACCGATTCGTTGCCAGTACGATAAAAGGGACTTTTTCTAATGCCTGAATAACAAAGTCCTGCTGCTGAGCCCCTTCGGCTGTGTTCATATCCGGCGCGTCAATGCTTCGTAGGTGTCTGTACATCTCCGTGATCGATCAATTTAATAAAGGGATAATTTAAAGGCAACCCGTTTCACCGGGATATTTCCTCACCCCTCACCTCACAAACCATCGCAGGGCATGACGGGTTTCACTGCGATGTGACCGGAGGAGATACGGATCGTAGAGCAGGCGGGAGACAAACCCATCGGTCCGGACCATCAGCCAGCCGCAATCCCAGGCGCCGGAGGTATAGGTAAGCGGGATCGCCGGACGCAGGCGAACAAGCGGTTGCGTTCCGGTGATGAGCAGTTTTTGTTCTGTATAATAATAATTGGAATGGGTCTGTACGAACCATTCGTGGTCCATATTCGGCTCTTCAGCAAGGTCTCGGCACAGGTCTCGAATGCCGACTTTTATTTCACAGCCCCGCATCGACGCTTCGGCCACCGCATCGACAGAACCCGATAGCACCGTGCCGTCTTCAGAATGAGACAGGACCTCCTGCCAGCCATCCCGCACGTAAAACCGATAGGTCTCAAAATCGTAAATGAAATTCTGGCTCGGCGCATTCGTCTCTGAATCCCAATTTTCTTTCGGATGGTATTTGGGCATGTCGGCGCCTGTAGGGTCAAGCGGTGAGGCCCCAGGGGTACCTGAAGCGGGCACGCCATCAAGCAGAAGCCGGCCAATAGCCTGTTGGCCGTTCTGATTGTACAGGAAATACGACATGGAGGCGCGAGGGCCAAATCCATCCGGCAAGGCGATCGGCTGACGTAAAGTCATAAAGCCGGCGACCCACCGATCATCCAGCAGACAGGTCACACGAAACTCAGCAGCTTCCTGTACTATTTCTGGACAGTCGGAGGTGACGTCGATATGCTCATTGTGCCGGAATTCAGTATACACCCGCAGATCGGCGCCGTTTCGAACCGCATCGCACAGCGCGGCCTCACTGCCGCCTGTAATGGTCCGGTTGTGATCCAGTTCCAGCACAGCCTGCCATTGGGACATATAAATTCCTGAAAGGCTATACGTATCTCAAGGCACTCTATTGCCCAATTGACGATTGCCCAATTGACTGATTGATCGCCTCCTGCTTACCACCTACCGCCTCCTGCTTTTAGTTTATTCAATCACCCAATCACTCAATCACCAATTTTTTCATCCCGCCATCTCCACCACCGTCACTCCCGTCCCCCCTTCCCGCTGCGGTGCAAAGCGGGAAGATTTCACCAGAACATGATGCCGCAAAAATTCCCGGATCGCACTGCTCAACGCGCCGGTGCCCTTCCCATGCAGAATCCGCACTTCAGTGCGATCGTCAATCGCCGCCTGGTCAATAAATTTATCGACTGCATCGAGGGTCTCTTCCACGCGAAATCCACGTACATTTAACTCCTGTGTCGTCTCTCGTGTGGTATGAACCTGCACCAGGGCGGATTTACGTATCCTGGGCGTCTGCTTCGATTGGTTTGTCGCTGGGGTCTGAAGCCGGACATCATCCCGACGCACAGTCATCTCCAGTCTGCCTGCCAGGACGCGCAGCCGTCCACCCAGATCCTGTAGCACCGTACCTGATTGTTCCAGACTCTCAACCCAGACCTGATCTCCGGCAGTAATGGGTCTGGATGGAGGGGAGGGTTTTTCAGAAGGCGAAGGGGCTGGTGTCGTATCCGACAACAGGGCCGCCAGTAGAGATCGCTGATCTTTGATCGTCTCCTGTGCTGTTTTGATCGACGCCCGGGAGGCCTGTTCTTCTCTGATTTCCGCCACAGTACGCTCGACCGTCGCCTGTGCCTCTCGTAGAAGGCGGTCCGCCTCTGCGCGCGCTTTGTCCATCAGCGCCTGTTCTTTCAGGCGATAGGCGGTGACCTTCTCGTGATAATCCTGTTTTAACTGGTCAAGCTCCGCCCGCAGGGTGTCCACTTCTTCACGGGCGGTTTGCAGCCGATCGCGTTCTTTATCCAGTGCAATGATGATCTCATCGAGCTGATGCTCATCCTCTCCGATCAGCGTCGTCGCCCGACGCAACACCTCCTCCGGCATACCCAGCTGTTGACCGATCTCGACCGCGTAGCTGGCGCCCGGTATGCCCTGACGAAAACGATAGGTCGGCGTCAATGTATCCACGTTGAATATCATAGACCCGTTCTCAACACCGTCTGTGCGGGTGGCAAATTCTTTGAGGGCCCCGTAGTGCGTGGTGGCCACCGTGATCACACGCCGGTTCGTCAACCGTTCCAATATCGCCATGCCGATCGCCGCGCCTGCCGCCGGATCGGTACCCGAACCCAGTTCGTCAAGCAATACCAGGGTGCGATCATCCGCCTGTTCGAGTATGGTGATGATATGACGCAGATGCGAGGAAAAGGTACTCAGATTAGCCTGAATCGACTGCTCATCGCCGATGTCTGCGAAGATCTGTTCGAAAATCGAAAGCTCCGCATGATCATCCGCCGGGATGTGCAGACCGGCCTGCGCCATGACCGTAAGGAGGCCGACGGTCTTCAAGGCGACTGTTTTGCCGCCCATGTTCGGCCCGGTGATGACCAGCGTGGACACCTTGTCGCCGACTTCCAGTGTCAGGGGAACGACGTCCTCTGAGTCGGATAAAGTCGTCAGCAGCGGATGGCGGGCATGACGTAAAACAATATGACCCAGCGTATTCAACCGGGGATGCGAGGCATGCTGGTCCATGGAAAGTACACCGGCGGCATGGTAGTAGTCGAGCAGGCCAAGCAGATCGATGGACGCGCTTATGCCGCCGAATTGATCCCTAATTTGATCGGTTAAAGCGCGAAGAATACGGTCTATCTCGCGGCGTTCTTCCACCGTCAATTCCCGAAGCTGGTTGTTCAGGTCCACAACGGCCATCGGTTCAATAAAAATGGTAGCACCGCTGGCGGACTGATCGTGCACCACGCCACGTACCTGACTACGATGGTCTCTCCGTACGGGCACGACATACCGGCCGTCGCGCATGGTCATGACCGGTTCTTGTAACGCCTTGCTGCCCGTATCGGATTGAATAAACCGGTTCAGTTGATTGCGCGTCCGGTCGCGCATAGTCTGCTGCGCCTGGCGAATGCGGCGTAAGGCCGCACTGGCTTGGTCACGGATGGAACCGTCCGTATCAATAGCCTGGTGGATCTCCTTCTCGATAGATTGAAAATCGCCCAGACCAGCAGTCAGGGATTCGATACGCGGTGAGGAACGTTGCTGATGAACTCGTTTACCGAATGCATGCATCGTGCGGCTGACCTGAAGCGTCGATACAACGTCCAGCATTACCTCCGGATCAAGGCTGGCGCCCGCTATCACGGCCCGTTCAAGCGCTGATCGGATGTCCTTGATACCACGAAGCGGAACCACCTCATCCAAATCGAGAAGGGCACGCATCTCAGTCACCGTTTGAAGACGCTCCTGAATTACCGTAAGATCGGTGCCGGGCATCAACGATTGAGCCCGTTCAAACCCGATAGCAGATACGGTCCGCTCCGCCAGCATCCCCCGAATCGCCTCAAACTCCAGCACATCTAACGTATGACCAATATATGTATTATCCATTAACCGCCTACCGCCTACTGCTGCCACCCTTTCCAATTTGTTGATTGATTTCGCTGCGCTCAATCGAAAGTAATGAACCGCCTCTTCAAGGCATTGTTAGAATGCACTCTGCTTCGCTTGCTGTGCTTTTTGTTGATTGAAATGCCTACCGCCCTGTCCAGTTGACTGATGGCATGTGTCCTGTGGACACGATACGAGCCCTTCGGGGTTGACTTATTTCAGTTTTTCAATCACCAAATCACCAAATCATCCAATCACCAAATTTCTTCTGCCCACCTCACTCCGGATCGCTGAACAACCTTTTGATAAGCCGACCGATTTCATCTGAAGAGGCCGTTATAGAGGCCGTATCTACCGTCTTGCTGGAGCGAAATTCATGATTAAGTTGTTCCACAAAAGGACGTGAATCAGGTTTAAACCGAGGAACGACCGTATCATAAATCAGAGGAACGATCGATAAAGCGGATGGCGCCAGAGATGATTGCGCGATCTGAGATTTAAAGGGGGTCGAGATAGGAAGGGAAACATACAGAATCAACAGAACACTGGCGATAATGACCCCGCGTGTACCGCCGAGAATCAGGCCGATCAGTCGATTGATCCAGGTTGAAGAAGCGGTTTTGATAAACCGACTGACCAGGCGCATCAAGCCGTTGATCAGCGCCAGGGACAGGCCAAGGCAGAGAAAAAAACTTAACCAGCGAATCAGAGAAGAAGAGGAAGAAAGGATCTCACCTAACAGATCGGACATCAGGCGAAACTGCGTCAGCGCCATAATCACCGCAGCCACGATGCCGATAAGATCCAGCACACCTCGGGACAGGCCTTTCCGATAACCCATGGCCATTTGATAAAGTAAAAGCGCGATAATGCAGGTATCAATCCAATTCATGTAGCCTGTTCACAGACGAAGCCTCTCCATAACAGACTATAGAGAGGCTTCAAATGATGACGTCCTTCATATCCGGCCGCCTTGGAAACAATGTATGGGTAGACCCCTGTGCGTGTCCTCAATTACCCTAAATATTGACGGACCAGATTGTTGACCAGCTTACCGTCTGCACGCCCTTTAACCTGAGGCATAATAATCCCCATCACACGTCCCATGTCTTTTGGACTTTCCGCTCCCGTTTCGCGGATTGCACGCTGAACGATATCCTGAACTTCTTCTTCTGAGAGTTGCTGCGGAAGATAGTCCGCAAGAATCTGTAATTCCTGCTCTGCCTGTAGAACCAGATCCGACCGGTTCCCTTTAACGGCATAGTCTAATGATTCACGCCGTGCTTTGACTACAGAGACGACGACCTCAATCGTTTCTTCTTCCGAAAGTTCATGCTTCTTTGCGATTTCCGCATTCTTGACCTGTGCACGTACCACACGAATAAGACCAAGTCTGACCCGATCTTTACTCTTAAGGGCTGTTTTCGCATCCGTTTCTAAACGCTTTTTAAGAGACATAACTCAATTTACCGATCATCGTGTGCAGTACCCACACGGTGCACCGCCTGCTACACGCCATCCACGCTGATGCCATGCATCAGCTACTCCCCATTCTGCTCCATACGCTTTTGGTTTTTGCGTTTGGCTGCGTTTATTTTGCGTTTACGCTTGGCGCTCGGTTTTTCAAAATGCTGATGCTTACGGATTTCAGACATAATTCCGGCTTTTTCACAAGTCTTCGTAAACCGGCGTAGCGCTCTTTCGAACGGCTCGCCTTCTTTTACGCGAATGCCTGGCATCCTCCCACCCCCTCTCATGCCCTTAAACCGGTTAAAATAGCATAATAGTATAGTATTTTATCTTCAGACTTTATAATATAGTCGTTTAATATGTAAGATGCAAGTGGATTCGTAGACAAATATAGAGTAAAACACCCGCCTTCAACTCACCAACTCACCAACCACGAAGTGCTCGCAGCGTGTCCGCAGGACACCTGCCATCACCCATCACCCAATCACCATTTAACCCGGCGGCCACGACATCCTGCGCCCGCCCAGAAGATGCATGTGTAAATGAAAAACACTCTGTCCACCCTCGGCCTGACAATTAACCACCAATCGGTAACCACTAAGATTAACACCCCGACCTTCAGCCACTTGATTCGCTGCCCGAGTCAACTTGCTCATCACCCCTGCTGGATCTGATCCCAGATCCGCGACCGTAGTCACGTGCTGCCGCGGAATAATTACCACATGCACAGGCGCTTTAGGATCAATATCGTTAAAGGCAACAACCTGGTCATCCTCATAGACTAAGGAGGTAGGAACCTCTCCATTGGCAATTTTGCAAAATAAACAATCCGACATACCCCTTCTCCTTCTGATATAAGCCACCCATTGACGTATGAATTCCTTCATCATAAAGTTTCGTAGCTTCATCGACTCACCAACAACGCCAGAGCGACGATGGACGCCGTATCAGACCGAAGCCGCCGTGGACCGAGGGAAACCGTATGGATACCGGCCTGACGACCCCGTTCAATTTCCTGACGGTCGAAACCGCCTTCCGGGCCGATGAGGAGTAAAAGCCGTTTGGCGTCCGAATACCGGGCCGCTGTTGAGACCAGATTCGCCTGTGATTCGTCTTCCCACGCCAGAAATGCCACATCATACTCTGGCAATTTCTCTATGAGGATCTCAAAATCCAATACCGGTAGAACCCGGGGCAATCGGGCACGGTGAGACTGTTTCATTGCACTCTGCGCAATTCGTTGCCAGCGGTCAAGACGATGAGCGCTGACGGAACCCTGGCCGGCTACCGTATGCTTCGTACGCATCGGGATCACGAAGGAAATCCCCAATTCTGTTGCCTTCTCTATAACTGAATCCATCCTCGAACCTTTTAAAATAGCCGGCGCCAGAGTGATCTCGACACCACCTTCCGCTTCGTCTCGACTCCTCGTCTCCACGGTAATCTCAACAACTTCCGGGTCCGAACGGGCTATGATACCCTCATACTTCCACCCGTCGCCGTCGACAAAGACGATGACATCTCCCGGCTTGTTGCGTAAAACCCGCACCAGATGCCGTCGCTCATTCGGATCCGAAATATAGGCCCGATCCCCCTCAATATGTTCCGGTGGTATAAAGTACCAATTATCCATTATATTGCCCTTCCCGCAACCCCACCCCACCATTCCCCCATCGTATACCGTTCTCTAAGCAAAAATCCATGCGCATCGAGACGGGCGGTCAGTGCATCTTCTTCATCGAGAAGCACCCCGGACAACAAGAGGACGCCATCCGATGCAAGTAAGGCGGTGAATGAAGGCAACAACGAAATCAGGGTTTTGAGGTCGGTGTTTGAAACGATAACCCGGTAAGGGCCGTTTACAGCCGGATGATCAATCTGACCTGCATGTACCTGAACTTGTTCAGATACACCATTCCTTCGAATATTGTCTCTTGCGTTTTCAATCGCCTCTTCATCAATATCGATGGCAGTAGCTGTCTGTGCCCCTGAAAACACAGATGTGATGGATAAAATACCGGAACCAGCGCCTATATCCAGAACCCGGTCACCGGACCGGACCTCTTTTTCCAACATACGGAGACAGAGTTGCGTCGTTTCGTGTTCTCCGGTCCCGAACGCCATCCCCGGTTCAATTAGCACGATCCGTGCACGCCGTGTATCAGTGGCCTCAAATTTAACCCAGGGGGGCGCAATAATCAACCGATCCGAAATTTGAACAGGCGCAAACAGTTTTTGCCAGCTTGTCGTCCAATCACTGGTAGGAACAGGTCGAATCTCTATATGGCAATCGCCTGTGGCCAGGTCAAGCCGGCATAAATCGTTCCATAGGTTCCGAATACCACCTATTTTACTTTCAAGGTCTGTGTTTTTCGGCAGAAATCCCACGACCGTCTCCGTAATGCCGGTTGTATCCCCATCCCTTTGGATCACCCCATTACTACCCGACTCCCAAAGCATATTGGATATGGCCTCTTCCGCATCAGGCGTAACCCTTACATTAATCTCAACCCAATCCTGCATAATATTCCTGTTTCAGATGAACCCCGAAACACCAAAGGCGACCCCAAGAGATCGCCTTCTACCCACTGCCTACCGTTTACCACCTACCGGTGCCACCCTTCCCAATTTGGTGATCTGTTGATTGAAATGCCTACTACTTTCTGCCTACCGCCTACCGATATGTGCCTGCCTTATACTTATTTTAGTTTTTCAATCACCCGATCACCAAATTCTTCCTGCCCGCCTACCTACTCCCCAAATCCCAACTCTTCCTTCAACCGGTCGAAGAATCCCTTGTCGCGCTTGGGGGCTTTGCCGCCATCTAGTTGAGCTAATTCCCGGTATAGATTTTTTTCCTTATCTGACAAATTGATCGGCGTCCAGACTGTAATCTTGACCAGTTGATCCCCTTGGCCATAGCCGTTGAGATGCGGCAGGCCCTTGCCGCGAAGCCGGAATACCTTGCCCGATTGTGTTCCCTCCGGGATCGTCAACCGCACCTTGCCCGTCAGCGTCGGGATCTCCGTTCGATCGCCAAGGACCGCCTGGCTGAAGCTGATCGGCAGTTCATACAGCACATCGTCGTCCTGACGGTCAAAAAAGGGATGCTCCTCTTCCTGGATGATCACCAGAACATCACCCGCAGGTCCGTCTCGTGGGCCCGCATGACCCTGGTCTTGAATCGTCATATAGTTCCCGTCCGCCGCGCCGGCTGGAATGTCTACCTTAACAGTAACGGTCACCTCTTGACGACCCTCACCCCGGCAGACATGGCATGGCTTGTCGATGGTCTTGCCTTCACCTCGACAAGTCGGACACGCAGAAACATTCATGACCGATCCGAAGAACGACTGGGACATCTGGCGCACTTCCCCGGCGCCTCGGCAGGTCGGACACGTCACCGGCCTGCTGCCGGCTGCCGCGCCGGACCCGTTACATGATTCACAGGAAGCCAGCCGCTTCAAACGGATTGTCTTGCCCACCCCTTCCGCCAGCTCTTCCAACGTCAGCTTCAAAGGCAATTGCAGATCGCCGCCGCGCTGAGGACCACCGCGCCGCCGACCACGCCCGCCACCGAACAGATCGCCGAAGATCCCACCGCCGAACAGATTGCCCAACACATCTTCGAAGTCACCAGCATGCGAAAAGTTCGACCACTGGAACCCACCGGCGCCGAAGTCGCTCGCAACACCCTGGTGGCCGAACTGATCATACCGCTGACGCTTGTCTTTATCA